>JAESGH010000195.1_pt1 | contig 124354 bp, 121 predicted proteins | sample 9269641 | NCBI WGS metagenome assembly JAESGH01 (sample SAMN14515345, study PRJNA621665) | algae metagenome | isolation source: Phormidium tanganyikae FI6-MK23 and co-occurring heterotrophs from granitic... | place: USA: Fort Irwin, California | collected 1998-05-24 | reverse complement strand
AGGAGTTAGGAGTTAGGAGTTAGGAGTTAGGAGTTAGGAGTTAGGAGTTAGGAGTTAGGAGTTAGGAGTTAGGAGTTAGGAGTTAGGAGTTAGGAGTTAGGAGTTAGGAGTTAGGAGTTAGGAGTTAGGATGAACTTTCTAAGGTAGCAATGGATCGTTGTTTTACTCTGTCCAGAAGAGGGTTGGTTTTCAAACCGAAGGAACGCAGCGAAAACGGAGATTGCGCAGAGAAATGCTTTGTTCCTTTGTGTCTTGGTGGTTCAAAACTTGCACAATAGAAATACAGAACGTACAAGGGTGCGACGCAACGGCAGCTTTATAGTAGCACTGTTGCCGGAAACAAATAAATAAAGCATTTTAAAACGCCGTGAATAACTTTTTGCTGAACCTTCTTTTGTTTCCCTACATTTGCGGCTCGCAATGGGTTGGCGCCCTAGGCGCCATTAAAAGGGAAGCCGGTGTAAGTCCGGCGCTATCCCCGTAGCTGTAACATTCGTGAGTGGTTACATTGATTTAAGACCCTCAACCTGTTATTCTTCGCCACTGTGGTGCTGCATCACGGGAAGGCCATAACAGCAGAATGAAGCCAGAAGACCTGCCGGTTGTGTTTTTAATTCATCGTGCTTTCGGAGGAAAAGCAGAGAAGATAAAACCGCGGTTATCTTTCTCTAACTATTTTTCGGAAGCAGTCACAAAAAAGCAACTTCAAAATGAGAAAACTTTTTGTTGTGACTGCACTCATTACAAGCAGTCAGCTACAAGCCCAATCCCTTCCGCAGGAACGGAAAGACACGTTAGAAAATGTAACGCTAACAGCCAGCAAGTTCTCTACCAAAACAACTGAAACCGGTAAAGTGGTTGTCACTATCAATCGCCAGCAGTTGGAAAAGGCCGGCAGCCGCGATCTCTCGCAGGTGATCACAGAATTGGGCGGTGTTTTTATTAATGGCTATACCAACAATGCCGGCAAGGATAAAAGCATTTACCTGCGTGGCGCCAAAGTAGATTACACGCTGATTACGGTCGACGGCATTCCCGTTTATGATGCATCGGGCATCGGTAGTAATTTTGATATTCGTTATATACCGGTAGATGCAGTGGAAAGAGTTGAAATACTAAAAGGCAGTCAGAGTACTTTGTATGGCAGCGACGCCATTGCCGGTGTGGTCAACATCATCACCCGTAAAGGCGGAACGAAGCCAGTTTCAGGAAGTGGTGTTGTCAACTATGGTCATTACAATACCTGGCGGGCCAATGCCGGTTTCAATGGAGCCGTAAAGGCCTTTGATTACAACCTGGCATTTACACACCTGGGCACTGATGGTTTTTCGGAGGCGCAGCAGCCGGCAACCGTTAGCAGGCCCTATGATAAGGACTGGTACAAACAAAACAGTTTGCAGGCAAATTTTGGTGTAAAGGCGGCCAGGACATTTCGTATTCAGCCCTTTATCCGCTACAGCAAAAACAGCGGTGCGCTGGATAATGATGCCTTTATAGATGAACAGGACTTTACCTACAATGCAAAGAACCTGCAGGCTGGCGTGAAGAACACGATCGGCATCGGCAACGCACAGGTGGCTGTGTTGTACCAACTGAATAAAACGGAACGGAACTACCTGGATGACTCCACACTGAGCCGCAATGGGTTTTACAAATTCAATCAGAGTGCCTACAAGGCAATGGAGCATTTTGCCGAAGCGTTTGTGGTTTATCCTTTCCACGCATTCCGTTTAACAGCCGGTGGCGATTACCGGTCTGCCAATACAGATTACAGCGCACATCAGATCAGTGCTTTTGGTGCATCCAAACCCTTACAGAGCGGCGACAGCGTAAAGCAGGCGCAAACCAGTTTGTACGCTGCACTCAATTATACGCAAAATGATTTTTCGCTGGAAGGCGGCGGACGTTTCAACCATCATTCCGTTTACGGAAACAATTTCGCATTCAACTTCAACCCTTCGTACCTGGTAGAGAAGAGAGTGAAAGTTTTTGCCAATGTTTCAACAGGTTATAAAACACCCAGTTTGTATCAGTTGTTTTCCGTTTATGGAAACAAAGACCTGGAACCCGAAACGTCGTTGAATCTGGAAGGTGGTGCACAGGTTTTTTTCAACGGGAACAAAGGGGCTGTAAGAGCTACGTATTTCAACCGGAAAGTCAGCGATGTGATTGCCTTCTTCTATAACCCGGCAACATTCCGATCAAGCTATATCAACCAGGATAAGCAGCATGATCATGGTGTTGAGCTGGACGCGAATTTCAACCTTACAGATAAGATACAGCTTCGTGCCTTTTACAGCTATGTAGATGGAAAAATCACAACCCTGCAGAACGGAAAGGATACGACCTATTTTAACCTGTTGCGCCGTCCGAAGCATACAGTGAATGTTTTTGCAGGCATGCAAATAACATCTGCATTTTACGTTTCGGTAAATGCAAATAGGGTGGGTGAACGGAAAGACATTTATTTCGATCCTGTAACCTTTGCTTCACAACCTGTTACACTGAAGCCGTACACATTGGTAAATATGTATGCTGAATATGGTTTTTTGCAGAACCGTTTCAAGCTGTTTGCCGATTTCCGTAATGTATTGGATGAATCCTATTCGGATATTTACGGGTATAACACTGCCGGCTTTAATGCTTATGGTGGTTTTCGCTTTCGTTTTTAGCAAACGGAAAATAAATTATTGCATGAAAGCATTCATGAACTGGAGCGGAGGTAAAGACTCCGCTCTCTCTTTATATAAATTAAAACAAGAAAGTATACCGGTATCAGCACTGGTAACCACTGTAAACAGTGAAACGGATCGCATCACTATGCATGGTGTGCGGCGCATCCTGCTGAAGCAGCAGGCTATTGCAATGAATTTGCCCCTGCACACTATTGAACTCCCCGGTATACCGGGTATGGAGGCATATGAGAGGACGATGCACACCACCCACCGGGAACTAAAAAGCGAAGGATTTACCCATGGTATCTTTGGTGATATTTTTCTGGAAGATCTGAAGCAGTACCGTGAAAATCTTCTGGCAGAGGATGGCCTGGGCTGTCTTTTCCCTATCTGGAAAAAAGAAAGCAGAGAAGTTGTACAGCTGTTTCTCCAAAGTGGTTTTAAAGCGATAGCGGTTTGCGTAAACAGCTCACATTTGGACCAGAGCTTTTGTGGCCGGCTCCTGGATGAAAGCTTTTTCAATGATCTGCCTCCGGATGTAGATCCCTGTGGTGAGAATGGCGAGTATCACAGTTTTGTTTTTGATGGACCGCTTTTTTCTCGTCCCATAAATTTTTTGATAGGCGAGATGGTATTCCGGGAATACCCCTCGCCGAAAGGCACTGATGATTGTTTCACCAATCCAAAGCCGGCAACTGGTTTTTATTTTTGCGACCTCTTACCACTGTAGAAGATGGCGATCCTATTTTTGCAGAAACCCGAACCATGGATTTCAGGCTCAATGATTTTGTAACGGTAACATTCACCCTTTTTGCCGTGATTGACATTATCGGTACCATCCCGATCCTTATTACAATGAAGAGTAAGATGGGCGGTATTCGTGAGGCAATGGTAACACTGATTTCCGGTGCGTTGATGGTGTTGTTTCTTTACCTCGGCGAACCCTTTCTGAACCTGCTGGGACTGGATGTGGGATCGTTTGCCGTTGGTGGATCGATTGTGATTTTTATACTGGGGTTGGAGATGGTGTTGGGAACGGAGTTTTTCAAAAGCGAAAGTAATATGCGGGCTGCCACTGTGGTGCCCATAGCCTTTCCGCTGATAGCCGGCTCGGGTACGTTAACCACCATTATTTCATTGAAAGCGAACTATTCCCAGTCGGTAATGTTGTTTGCAATCCTGGCGAACCTTATTTTTATTTATGTCGTGTTAAAATCGTTGCGTTTTATTGAGCGGATTTTAGGACCAGCAGGATTAATTGCCGTGCGAAAGTTTTTTGGTGTAATTTTGCTCGCCATTGCAGTTAAGATCTTTGCCACCAATGCCCATGGTTTGATAAAATAGTTCACCGTCCACGGACTTTGAACTATAGACTCAGAACTGCGAACTGACTCTCCGGCCTCGTAGTACAATGGATAGTATAAGAGTTTCCGAAGCTCCAGATACAGGTTCGATTCCTGTCGAGGCTACTGCTGAAAACCCTGAAATCCGCTACTGGTAAGCGTTTCAGGGTTTTTTGTTTTTAGCAAGTTCCCTCTACAGTTCCCCATTTCCTGAAAAAACACACCTTTTGACCCCCAATAAATCAAAGCCATGGAAACAAAAGCACTTAAAGAAACAATTGAACTAACGCTGCATTTCAAGGACTACGTGAAGCTAAATGTGCTGCAGGTAGATAATCCAGGAGAAGAGAATAGCGAAATCGATAGATATGTCGCCCTGATGCACCAGCAGTGCTTTGCTGTAGTCAGCGAGTTTATCATTAACACCATCGAAAATGAAAAACACCAGATTGAATATTTCCATTATGTGAGGCTCATGCTGGATGCCATGTGGTATCATATCAATCCTCCTTTCAAATTCTTCAACGTAACTAAGGGGGACGACAACAAAAAACTCCTGTTTAATGCTTATGTGGGTTCGATAAATCACTTCATCATGACTTTTATCCAGTCAGTAGAACCGTACTATTCAGGCCCAGTGAAGCTGGAAGAGTTAGCTGACTTGATCAGAGAGGAAAAGGAAATAAAGGCATTGCGAGAGGTGTTATCGGAGAAAGAAGCAGAAGAGGTAAACGCCAGACTTCTGTTTGTAGAGGCTGCTGGTATTCGTAAGCACCTGGAAAAAGTGTACAAGGAACAACACGGCAAGATTGTAAACAGGGACATTGGCAGGGCGTTAGCTTTTTTGTTTAACAGCCCTGGTTCTCATGAATACATTGCCGGATTAATGCCAAAGCTGGGAACATTCTATGCTAAATCCAGAAACAACCCCTATTCCTTGTCATCGGTTACAACTGCAATCGAAGCATTAGAGGGTATGAAACTAACTCCGTCCCCAACTCTGTTAAGCGCTCAAGAAAAGCTTGTAGATAAAGATGATGCTGACAAACCGAGAGGGAAAAGCAAAAAGAAATAGGCGACTAAGCTCTCGCCTAAGCTTTTCTTTTGGTTGGTTTACACCATAATTCAATCCTATGGAGCTAATCGAGTTACAGCGCTGGTATGATGAAAAAGAGAAAGAAATCTGTTTTTACATGGAGATCGCTTATTCAACCGGTAGGTTGAAGCAAAGGCACCTGTACATAAAGATTCCTTGGGCAGATCATCTCACATGGAACTATCAGGTGCAATATTTTAATTCTACTGATGATGATCATAAAGATGCCTTTGAAGCGAATTATTATCTCATGTATATGGAAGACTTTATTTATCAGGCTTTCAAGGAAGAGCTTCAGGGTGATATTTATATAGATGATTGTTTCGACATGTTGCTGGACTATTGTCGGAGAAAAAAAGAGATATTTCAGCGTTTCAGAGAGTGTCAATATACCATCTGTTCGGCCCTACTTTTACCGAGGTCTGTGATCAGATAGAAGCGGCTGCAACAAAGCAGGGATAAGGGTTTCAGTAATTCATAGGGGTGGAAAACTTAGATGCGCTGGCCTTTATTCCTGCTTTGTTTATTTTTCTTTCCGTATCCCCAATACCCCCTCCCGGCCGGGGCCACCGGGTACCTGTCAATGTCGTTCCAGAAAACGCGACCTTTTCTATTTTACTGGGGGTCGGTTCAAAAAATTTTTTTGGTAAAATTTGACTCAGCTACTTGGGTAAATATGCAGATGCAAAGATTACATCACCACTTCCTGAATAAATTGACAGAACAATTTTGCTTCTGTCTGTTTCGTACAGTGTTTGAAATTTTACCAATCCCAAGACTATAGCTTCGCCCCATCGGTTAGGATTTGCCTTGTATTGATTGGCCAATTGCGTATTCAGCCAGATGGCGTCCTCCCTTATTTTACTGTATTCCAACATTTTAGTGTTTTGGTAGGTCTGATAATCAGTATAATATTTCTGATATTCATTTATAGTGTATTCTCTGTCATAGAGAACGGCCACACTTACAAGTTTCCCATTCGTAAAGTTGTAGCCAATCACATCGCCAGGCTCTGATTTATTATTATACCATCCATTAAAATAGGAAGGTCCTGTTACTTGGAAAATTGACTGTGTTGCAGTGATGGAAATTGGTGTAGACTTGTTGTTTGCCTCATTGAGTGCGACAGTGAAGCCAGAGTCACCCCAAAGAGCGTTTCGAATATCGCTTTTTATTACATTGACATTAATGCTTTTCTCATCCCGGTTGCCAGATTCATCTGTTGTTCCCAGCTTTACTGTATAAGGCCCTCGATTGGAGGTGGTCCAATTCAAATCTTTCGAACTGGCACCCTTCACCAATGACATGTCAGGAGATGGTGTAATCGTCCATTCATACTGAACGCTTCTTGTAGAGTCGCTTATACTTGAACCAAAAACAAGCAGCTGCCCAACTCCAACCGTGAGTTGATTCGTAGCCAGGTTTTCAGCTTGGAAACTTATCGACGAAATGGTTACGGGCTTAGGAGGGATCGCATCTTTTTTGCTACACGAAAACAAAAAAATAGTAGCCATAAGAATTAGTAAAAATCTCATAGTGACAGCGGCGCCGGTTTTGTTTGGCAAACTGATATTAAATAATAACTTTCAATAATCCAATATCATCTGTCATCAAGCGGACGTAATTAGGTGATCCGCAAAACTTTATTTTTCCCAATTTAGCACATTGTCAAGAGGATGAGACATTCTATGGTGTTTAAGAATAAGGTTCTTGTTGGCCATTTCTCCCTCAGGCTTACCGCTTATTCTCGATATGTATTCATTAAGCCCCTTTATGCCTCTAACCTGGTGCGCTACATCCATGAAATCTGGTAGCTTAATTTCGGATATGTCTTTAAGAGTTAATACAGCAAGTTTAATTTTGTCCTGTGGCTTGTTCTCTTGAATAGAAACATCAACGATCGCTGCATGTCCATAGCCTATTTCAAAGGGTACCCAATGAGATTCAATTGTTTTCTCCGAGACAACAACTAACATATGAGTGCTCTCCCGGATACCCTTTTTTAAGCTTTCAATGATCAGTTCAACATTGCCACTTGATGCAGCTTGTTGAAGCGTTTCATCCAGTTCATCTAAATAATAATCTATTTCTGCTTCCTGGAAATATTCAGCAACCCTTCTGCAGGCCGGCTTGTCCTCTTTTTTGTGGCTAAGAAAAACACAGGGACGATCAGCTATACTCTTTGAATTCATCGCATGCAACAAGTATCTTACATTGTCCCAACCATCTGCTTTATTATACCCTCTGACCATTTATTGCTCTAAATATAGTTTAACAATCTTTTCGATCTGCTCATATATTTTCGCCATAAACTCCCGGTTCCATATCTGGGCTTCTCCAATGACTTTCAGGTCATACCGGCGATGTTTGAGGCCTTTATTGCGGAAGAGCGGCCGGTTAGATTCAATGGTAAGGGTTTTGTTCCTGGCTATCAGTTTGAAGTGCTCCCGGCGCTGATCAATGGGGATGTGCTCAATAGTGTAGCGGTACCGCTTCCGGTCATGTTCTACGGTGATAGTATAGCGCATCTATTATTAAATTTACTATCTATGGCAGATTTCAAAATTCCTTCAATTGATTATATCCACGTAAAATACACCATTGTATCATCACTCGGCATGATGGAAGGAGCACGCTTTGCACAGGAGATTACCGGCAATATAGAGTTAACAGATGAAGAAGGCAAAACGACTACCGATATAGGATTGATTGAAGGTTACAAACTTTTATTTGATGTAGGAGCAGATGCAGGAGCAGACCCGCTTGAAATCATGGACGTAACAGCAAGCACAATGGATGTTGCGGGTGAAGTGTATGACTCTTCTACAAATACATGGAGGGATGAGATTTACAATTTGTTCAAAGGTGAGATTTCAGGCAGCAACCTGTTAATAGGTTGTCGTATTCAGATTCTTCCCGAACACAGAAAAAAAGGTATAGGCAAAAAGGTTATTAAGGATTTTTATAACAATTTTATTCAAGGGTGTGGCCTCTTTGGTATCAAATGCTTCCCTCTTCAACATGAAGCCGGAATGTTAGATGATGATGATATGAATAAGACCCCGCTCAGGGGGGCAATGAATTACCAAAATTTTGAAAAGAATTACGATAAAGCCTGTAAACAACTTTGCTCTTACTATAAGAAATTAGGGTTTACTCCACTCTCTCACAATAAGGAGATAATGGTAATTAACCCGTCTTTAAAAAATAGAAAATTTGATGCAATAAAACTTGAATAAAAAACCACCGTAGAAACGGCGGTCGATACCTTACGTCATGCCTTTTAGACATGAACGGCACAAAGTTAATTAATGAATACCTGATTATAGGAACACTATTTTGTGAAGAAAAGCCTGTAAATCAGCAGTACACGCCGGCACTTTGCTTTTATCCACAAAAGCCCTGCTAACTATTATGATTTTTGCGCCAGGCTTTACAGTTGTGTCTTCATATACTAAACCCAAACTTGCTGTATTTGTTTTTTGTAGTCCGCAGCAAATAACTGATGCAGTGCGATTTGCATCGTTGAAGCCCACGACACTACCCGCAGGAATTATCTGACCTTCATAAAGGCCTAAACTATCCAGATGAAAGGTTCCTGGCAGGACCTCGAATACCTGAAGGAAAACTGTTTGCAGTGTATTTCTGTGATGCACCTGGTTAAAGTCTGTTGAGATCATAAATCCGATTTACCTTGACAGTCTCTTGGCACATAGAAAACATACGGCGGCTCTTTCGGCCTTCGCTCTTTTGGAAACTCTGGTTGCGTTTCCTGCACTTCTGGCTCCTGTTCAGGGAATAAGCATAACTGCACTTCTTTAGGCGGCTCCTTGGGCTTTTTTGGATCCATATAGAAGGTTTGATAAGGTTGAAAGAAAGCGGCATGGTTTCGCAAGCGAAAGCCGCTAAAGAAAACTGCCATAAAAGCGTTGTTTAGTTCCAGATTTGGTTATCTATTATCCGCTTCACAGTCGTACTTACGTATGGGTAATCTTCTGGTTTTAGTTTGAAGTCTCTTTTCTTTGGCTGTACAGGAGCGTAAGGACAAACGTATTTATCTACATTGACATCATACAGCCTCTTAAATGCTTTCATCATGCCGAGTATCTTGCACTCATCTTTAGAAGGGCAATTGTTGCACTGTTTCATAATAGTAATTTTTAGTTCCAGATTTGGTTATTAATAATCTGCTTTACAGTTTGGCTTACATAGGGGAAGGTGACGCCAGAAAGGTCCATACCGGCTGCCAGGTTTACTTTTGGCGTTACTGCAGGAGCCGGCTTGAATATTTTAGAAAACATCTTGTATTTATCGCAGCAGAACTCTTTAACAGAAGGAGAACAGCCCTTGTACTTGCACTCTACATTGTAGGGGCAGAATAAGCAGGTTTGCTTTGCAATTTCTTCGTTATTCATGGTAATTAGTTTTTATATACAGTGAAAAATGCTGCTTTTAGGGTAGGCTCGAATTTGATCTTTTCCTCTTTCGGGATTCGGTAAGCCAGCTCCAATTCTTTGATGGTAGCGAATATCCAGGGGTAGGCTTTTTCCGTTGTTTCGTTAAAAAGGCGCTGTTCTACTATCCTCGTGCACTTTACTTTCCGTTTGCGGGTATCAGGATAGACACTCTCTATCAACTTCATATCATTTAGTACACCCATTCCGGCCACTTGCAGGTTCGTAAGGTTTTGTTTATTACGTTTCATATTATGCAGCTTGAAGGGGTGAAAGAAGATGTGAGATTTGATCTTGGAAGTCCTGAGAGGATAAACGGTCCTCCCTGTACTCCATTAGTTTTGTGGCCATACGGTGCGATAAGCGGAACGTGCAGACAAACAGGTTCCAGCGGTCAAAGCCATAACCGGGAGGCATGGTATAGTCAGAAAAGAGGATTACCGGCTCACCATTGCTATCAATGTCGAAGTCTTCAATCAATCCAGCTTCTTTTAGCAGCTGGCAGGTAGCTTTCGGGCAAAGCTGTAGGTGAGTGGTTTGACGTCTGTAAACGTAAGTAATGTTCAGGCCTTCAATATTGAACATAAAGCGGCCCTTAATTTCGAGGGGTGATGTTCTGTAAGACATGACGTAAGGTTTTGTGAGAACAAAGATAGTAATACAGTCATACAAACATATAGATATATAGACATAGCCTGTTAAGAGATTGTTAATATGTATGTCTATATATCTTTATGCTTTTATTGCTATATGGTTTTTTTACCTTTGGTTCATGGCAAAAGGAGTCAAGGGTAGCACCCCCACCGATTTAAATAGACCAGAACGAACAACTATTATCTCTACACATCTTCGGTTAGAAAAGCTGCGATACATTGCTTTTATGGAGAAAACCGACATGACCTCCATTATGAATGAGCAACTGGATAAAGTGATTGCTAAGTATGAGAAGGAGCATGGTGAAATACCTGTAAAATAACTCAGCATGTCACCTGAATTAGAGCCTGATGCTGGAGATATATATGGTGACACAATAAAATCAATGCTGACTTCTACCTTGATGGGGGCCTTTGCCTTGGCCATAGGAATTCTTGAAGCACATGGTACGCCTGAGAAAATAAAGAAGATGTGTGATGATCTGAATAAAGAGCAGGATGAGTTTATATTTCAATCCAGTGGTTTAGGTATTATGAGACGATACAAAAAAAGCCCAGCTTAGAAAAGTAGGGCTGTAAATCTGAAGGCAAACTGAATAATTATTTTACTACTTTTTGTAGTCTCGCAAAGGCTTTCTGCAGTGCGCTTTCTGCTGTGATGGCGCTTGATGATATTACATCATAGCCTTTCATTTCCACCATCAGAGCATATTCGGCCCCTGCAACACAGATCAGCACCAACCCCTTTGGGTGCCTTTCGGCAACTTTTAGCGCTAATTCCAGGCCTTTCCTTGAACCCTCATCGCCGTCCAATATTTGGACGAATCCACTATTTGTCAGTTGCAGTGAGTCTTTGAGAATAACGTAGCCGATTGAAGAACGGAGCACCCCAGTTTGATCTTTGTAGGTATCAACTCCCCTGGCATCAGCAATAAACTGCTCCCCAATCCGGATCAGGCGATTCAGGGCAGCTCCCTCTACCTGCGCCCGCTTTCGCTCTAGCGTCTGATGTATTTTCTTCATGTCTACCTTAGGAACTATTCTGGAACGCATTAATACTTTTTATAAGAGTTAATAACATTTTCCATGTCTTCAGGTGAAAAATGAGTCTGCGACATTAGAATGAAATCTTTCATAGCCTGTATTTCATGTTGACAATTCTGCTTTACAAAGTCGAACCAATTCACCCCCTGATAGGCTCTTTGAAATTTTAACTGCTCAAGTTTTAATTCGCCTAAAACCTTTAATCGAAGTAAATCATCATCTGCATCAGGTAATTTCTCTTTATACGTTAGGAAATACGTTTTAAAAACTTCTTGCAGAATGATTTCCTCGTCATCCTCGGAAGGCGTATCCTTTTCCATTTTTGCCAGGTAAATAATTGTTCGCTGCAGATGTGTAGGATTTACATTTAATTCATGCGCCTTATTGAATATCATAAGGCCTAATGTTGCGTATGCTTCCATGATTTATCTATTTAATTTGATTCCTTGGATGGTAAACCAGTGCTGCATTTTGTCGGTCTGCTCTTTGATCGCTGTTAGCGTGCTGGCGGTGTTACTTTGAATTGAATTTAGCGTATTGAGTTGCTGCATAGAAACCCGTAAGCTGTCGGCCAGCGTCTGACGTTGTGCTCCTAACTGACCGGCTAATAAATTACCCGTGTCTTCAGTCATTCCCATAAATTGGCCTTTCAGGGTGTTGTTGTTTGCAACGCCATTAAATGAAAGGCTTGATCCCGTCACCTGCTGCAATTGTTTAAACCGGTCCTGTAAGGCATTCATATCGCCTGTGAACTTCTTACGCAGCTCTTCAATCTCTATTGCCGAAAGAACACCATCGCTGGTTGCTGCTTCAGAGAACGCATCGAAAAATCCCTTCATCCGTTCTGCTATCTCTTTGCTTTTGAAAATGCTCAGGGCGGCATCTGCCATTGATTTTTCAAAGAAATCAGCAAAGTCACGGGCAGACGTTTTGCCTTGCTCAAACATCTGGGAAATGCTATCGGTCAGAGCATCAACAGTAGTGCCGGTCAACTTCTCATTTAATTCTCGCAAGGCGTCTCTTTCTGCTTTCTCAATATCTACACCCTCCTGCTTTAGCTTCTGCAAAACCTCAAAGAGTTCTTTTGCTTTTCCCTCCAGTTGGCCTTGCATGAAAAGCGCTTCCAATTCTTTGTAAGTCTTGTTTACTAATGGCAGCAGTCCAAAGTATAGCGCCTGGTCAATGTCTTTTTGTGCCGATGGATTACTGAAGTTGGCGTTTACAAAATCATTGATCTGCTGTTGTGTGCCCTTGAACCGCTCTTGTTGTAGCTTAGATAGGACGTCTGTAAATTGCTTGTCAACCTCCGCCTTCTGTTTTTTGAGTAACTCCAACTCTTCTTTCAGTCCTTGTAGGCGCAGATCATTCATTCTTGCTTGTGACAACTCACGCTCACGGTACAAAGCGTTTACTTGTTGCTCACCGGTATAGATGCCGGTCAGGAAGTTCTGGTATTCGATCTGATAACGTCTTCTTTCTTCGGCTGCTTTGGTGAAGAAACCGGTTATGGTTCCCGCTATGCCAATCGCTGCACCGGCAATCCCTAAGCCTGCACTCAGTTGCCCTACAAAGTCCGTTGACTTGGCTTCCTTAAAAGCTTTCAGGCTGGCAGCAGCATCAACCAACCCTGAAACAATACCGCCGATAGAATTCAGTATGTCGGCCAGTTCATCATTCACACCCGAAAGCGAAGCACCCAGGTTATTAAAAGCATCTCCCACCTTTGCCCCTTCCTTCATCAACTTAGTAAGGCTGTCGGTGGCAGTATCGGCATCTTTCAGGATCCCTTTGAGATTCTCAATTCTTGCAGCAATACGAATAACAAGATCGGGTTTCAGGTCCTTGCTGTTTTTCAGATAGCTTCCCAGGTAGGAAATCTCACTTTCTAACTGCTGACGGGTAAAGTTGATGGTATCTCTGCCCAGGCGCTCATAAATAGCACTGGCTTGGGTGGCAGCATCCTCTAACACCCTTAGTTCATCTGCCTTTGCCTTCTTTAATGCCACCAATCCATTTTCGTACTGATCGCTGGGCAGGTTGCCGGCATTGTTATTCAGGTCCTGTTCCAGTTTGTCGTACTTCGCAATAATAGCCTGCCGCTTCTGGTAAAAGGTTGTGGTCAATTCCAGAACAGCGGTAAAGCTCCTGGTTTCTTCTTCAAACCGACGCTGTGCCTGATCGCGGAAAGCCTTTGTCAGTTCTTCATTCAGGAACTGCTTTTTCAACCGGCCACCATCGGAAGTGTCATTGCTTAACCGGTTCAGTTCAGAGGTAAGCATGGCAATGTAAGAGGTAAACCCTTTGGTTTGCTCACCAAACAGTTTTGCAGCGGCATCGGTACCGTATTTCAGCTTGTAATCCTCGAACTTCTCAAAGATTTTGCGCTGCTTTTCAAGCTCCTGCTGATAGGCTTCTGCCGCCTGGCGCTGTACCTCTGCGCTTAGTTCAGCGTTGCGGGAATTACCAATGCTGCTGATCTCTGCCTGTCCTATTTTTTGGACGCCGGCAATCGCTGCCTTCCGGTTGTAGGCATCCACCTTATCAATGATCTCATCATACTTGTGGTTGATTTTATCGATCTCAGAAAGCTCCTTGCTCTGGCCAACCTTGGAAGCGTCATCCTGTAGGCCCTGGATCAGCTTTATCAGGTCAATTCGTTCCTGCAGAATGTTGTTTAATTTGTTTTCTTCTGCCTGTGCTTTATTGGCTGCCGTGGTATTTTGCTTGTCTGTTTTGTTCGGGTCGTATAACTTCAATTTAGCATCAACCTGGTTTATCAGGGCCTGTACTTCCCGGACCTTGGCCTCAGTGTCTTTCAGATTCGGATTGATCGCGTCTTTATCAGCTTCCAATCTTTTTTTAATAGCATCAAGATCAGTTTTGTTTGCGGCCAGGGAAAGCGCCTGTGAGAATACGCTGCCAAAGTTTTTTTCCTTCAGGTAATCCTGTAAGCCCTTTGTTACTTTCTCGACGGTTTTCTTGGCGCCATCTGCATACGTGCCAAAGAAAGCATCTACTTCCTTCAAGCCTTTTTCCAGTGCAACGCGGTTGCTGGCAATCTCAACCAACGGTCCGTAAACGTTGTCAAAAAAGCCCTGCTGAATATTGAACTTTTTATAAAATTCACCGGCGATCCTTTGTGTCTCCCGATCAATACTTGCGGAGGGTTTCCCTTCAGATAGCAACTCGTCACGCTTACGACGCAGTTCAATTAATTTATCAATCACCTTTTCAGATTCTGCCAACGCCTGGCCAGCGGCCGCGGCTCCCTTTTTAGCTCTCACATCATCGATCAAGCCTTGGAAAAGTTCATCGTTTGATTGTGTGAAGTTTTTATTGAGGGATTCAACCGACTGGTTTTTGAACTTCAAGGCTATGTTTTCCTGAATCTTGCCGTTCAGCAGTTCATAGGTTGTAATCAGGTCTTTGTTGGAAGCGTTTTCTTTCAGCAGGTTCGGGAGGTAACCGCCGTAGGCTTTGTTGATGGCTTCAATGGCTTCTTTCCGCTCTGTGGTGCCTTCTGCCAGGGCCTGTGCTTTACCAACCATTTCAGAGAGGTTATCCCGCTCTTTTTTCAATTCTTCGTTATAGCCCTCCATGCTGATGGTGATGGCATCAGTCTCTTTTATCAGCTTGGAAATAGCAAAGGTCAAGGTGCCAATCACACCGGCAACTACCAGCGCAGGATTAGCTTTCATGGTCAGGTTTAAGGCCTGCCAGGCACCGCGGGAAACATTCACCGCACCGGCTTGCAATACCTGGGCGGCTGTAGCACTTCCTGTAGCAACAGCAATACCCTTTTGCGCCAATGCATTTCGGACCGCCTCTGTTGTTGCCAGCTTTTGAACAACCGCAGAAGCCACAATAGCCGCCTTATACGTTCCATAGGTAACTATCAGCGCCTCTAAAATATCCAGAACATCCTGGTAGTTCTCTACCACGTAAGTAGCAGCACCTATCACACCCGAAAAGCTGCTTTCGTTGCTCTTGCCAATATCATTGAGCATCCTTGTCCATGCATCTTCCAAGGCTGAAATCTGACCGGTTAAAGTCTTTGCACTTTCGGCAGACAAGTTGAAAAACTTGCCACCTTCAGAGGTTAGACTTTGAAACGCTCTTTCAATTTCCGGGAAACCAACCTTTCCACTTTCAACCAGGCTTTTCACCTGATCATCAGTAACCTCAAACTGTTTGGCCAGTTCCTGAATAACAGGAATACCCCTTCCTGTTAATTGGTTCATGTCCTCGGCAAATAGGCGACCTTGTACACGGATCTTGCCGTACACCTCAGCTATTTCGTTCAATGGTGCACCAATACCAGCCGAAATATCACTGAGCCTGCGCAACGTATCAGGGACTTCTTCAGCGGCTGTATTGAACGCTAATAGCTGCTTAGCAGCGGTTGCAACTTGTGTGAGGCCAGATGGTGTAGCTGCGGCCAGTTGGGTAACATCGGCCATCAGTTTATCTGCCTTTTCCTTGCTTTGAAGGATCGTCTGAAACGCTACTTCCAGTTCCTGAAACTCACCTCTCACCCTGGCTACATCTTTCAAGAATGAAGAACCGGCGCTGAGGGAGAAATAGGCGCCAATGGCTGTAGCGGCCTTTTGTGCCATGCTTTCCGTCTTCTGGAATTCCTGGTTAATCTTGTGAACCTCCCTGTCAAGACCAACAATGTTTTGAGCCAGTTGTTTGCCGGCTGTACTGCGTCTGTCTACTTCGGACAAAGCTGCATATTCATCCTTCAGTTTCTGAAGAGTGGCAACTTTCTCATTTAGCGAACCGGCTGCATTTTGCTCTACACGCAGGAAGGCCTTGCCGGCGTTTTCCAGTTCTGTTTCCAGTTGCTGGATATTCTGCACCATGCCTTTACCAATGTCACTATTCCGGTCAATCTCTGCCAGGTCAGCATATTGTTTTTTCAGGGCATCTAATTCGGCTGTTTTCTGGCTTAATGAGCCTGTCTTTACCTGGACGGGTATTTCCAAGGGTTTTGCCTGAAGTGCCTCTTTTAGTGCCGCCAAATCAGCCTGGAGCGGTTCCGCATCAAGGCCGGCCGCTTTGATCTGAATGGTTTGCTGTTCGAGAGTGTTAATCTCGGAAAGAAGGCGGTTGTATTTCTCCTGGAACTGTGTGGTGTCCAGATCAACGCTGCCATCCACAGAGAGGGCTTGCAGTTCCTTGAATTGATCCTTGGCCCGTTGGATTGCCTGGGAAAGCGAGTCCAGGTCGATATCACCAACCTTAACGCTCAATTCAGCGCTTTTCAGATTGGCAATTTTCTTCTGCAGGTTATCGAAGGCCTGTATCACAGAAGCCGTATCAACATCTTTAATCCGTAGCTCAATGGTTTGGCCGGAAACTTTGGCAATGCCCTCCTGAATAGAACGAATGGCATCATTGAGTGAGGCAAAATCAACATCACCGGTTTTCAGGTCCATGCTTTTCAGCTTCTCCAACTGCTGCTGCAGGCTGTCCAGAGAAGCCGTAAGAGCGGAGGTATCAGCGCCCTTTACTTTCAGGTCCAGTGAATGGCTGGCCAGTGCTTTGATTTTAGCTTCCAACCCCTCAATGCTATCGCTACCCTGCTCATAGAAAAACTTGTACGCCTGCACAGCTTCAGTGATCACCTGCTTTTGCTGGTTCCAGGCGTCAAGGCTGGCCTGTGAGAAGACAGGTGGCATGGATTTGAAGGCAGAGGTATCAACATCGAGCTTTAGCGGTTTGGAAAGAAGTTTTTCATATTCTGTTTCCACCTGGCCAATGGCAGTAAGGATAGGAGTAACATCCAGCTTTTCAGTTCGCAGTTCGAGCTTGTTATCCTTGAACTCGTCAACCTCTTTTTCAAGGGTTTCAAGGGAAGACAGCAGCGATGCCGTATCAAGGCCCTTGGTATTAAACTCCAAGGTTTCTCCCTTTAGTTCCTGTATGCGTTTTTGCATCGCATCCAATCCGGCCGCTACATCAACACCGGCTTTTTTAACGCTGGTACCATAGCCTGCCAGGTTGAGTATGTAATCGCCAACGGATTTACTATAGGTATTATATGCACCGGCGTTCTTCAGGATGTTTTGCGCAATCTGTTGCTGCTGTGCATCAAACTTGGATTGCTCTTTCACTACATTTTGTAGTGATCCTGCTATTTTGTCCTGGTACTTCTGCAGGTCCGCATCCAATTTGGTAAAGTCAATGCCGGCTTCAAAAAAGAGCCCGCCATCGCCTGTAATATCAACTGCCATAGGGTATAGATTTAAAGTGATTAAGCATTTTTAAAAAAGTCTTCTAGTGCGGACATGTCATCGTATTCCTTTTCAGCCTTCTTTTCCTTTTGAGGTTGGTTCTCTTCCGGTTCAAATACTGGGATTGTAGCCAAGTACATGTTTAGGTTTGTATAATTGATTTTCCATAAGATTTTTTCTTCATCCAAACCGGGGAAGTAATGCATTACGCCGCCGATGGTATGCCAGAGGCTTTGTTTTTCTCCGTCTGGTCTGTTTGAGGATTGGTCTCTATGACGCTTAGTCCGCGCATCGAGATTATACTCGCGGTGAAACTTTCAACATCAATCTGCTGCAGAACGATTGTAAGCACCCGCATAAGGTCCTGAGGCGTCAGGTTATACAAAAAAAACTCAACCGTTTCCCGTGAAGGTGCTGCTTTGGTATTGGTGACAGCAACAGCAATCACTTCCGCTATTTGCCGGCTGTGCTTTTCCATTAGTTCGTAATTGGTATTAAACAGCTTGAATCTATCCTGTATTGAATCTTTGTTTATGGCATCTTTATCAATGGATAGCATCAGCTTAGAGATTCTCACTAAGCTACCTAATACAAGGGGCTTTATTGTAAATGAACGCTTTTTAGGCATCCACCCAATGCGCTGTAAAGCGCTCTCGATTTTATCTACCGGTTTCACATCGACGGTTATTGTCACACCTTCATGCAACAAAGAGTCAGCGGCATGTTCTAGTGTCTGGTTTTCTGTCATTATATTGGGTTTTAGGTTGGACTTGATTATTTGCTGGGTTTGATTTTATGAATAGTTTTCATTCTGCAGGTTTTCCAAGGCCGTCTTCAAAGGATCGCGCCATTCCACCTGGATTTCGCCGCTTTCTATTTGTGCCTGCCTGTCAATGTCATTTCTATTTTCATCCACACAGTTAAAGAATTTCATCATGTCCAGGAAGCTGCTAAGAACTACCTTTTCACCGGTGCTTTCCTTTTTGATTTCCGTTAGCTGCTTGATGTCGCCGCCCTTGATGGCTGCAATCAGCTGTTGTCTTTGCTCTGGGGATAGTTTCATAGAATTTGTGTTTCGTCTACCAAATGCCGGTATTTGTCCAGCTGATCAAGTTGGCCTTCATTCCTAAGAATGAAATAACATTGAAAGATTTGGAGAAAGTGTTTTAGCGCTTTCAGGCTGACACCCTTATAATCGCCTGTCTTAGCAAAAGCCCGTATTCCTTCCAGGATACATTCGATATCCTCTTGGGTAGAGATTATATCTTCGGGGTCAGCATTATAGTAGTCGACGTAACCGGGCAGTTCTCGTGTTATTTCAGGCTCACCATTTTCTAACAGATAATATGCTGTTGGGAGAAAATCATCAGCTGGAATACTATTTCTGTTTGCCTCTTCATGCAAATCTTGCAGGGAACTAATATCCCCGTTGACCATCGCTTGGATGAGTTGTTTTCGTTGATCTTGTTTCATGATTGTTGTTTATGGGTTGAGATAATTTTGCTGGCGAGTAATTCCAGTTCTGCGTCTGATAAGCCTTGAAGCGTTTTTTCAATGTTGGCAGAAATATTTTCTTGTAGCCCCAGGTCTCTGGAGATGATGTTTGCATTTAATAGACCCGCAGCAGCACCTTCGAATTTCTGTACATAAATGATGCGCTCAATGTCGTTTACCACGTCTCGGAATTCCTCTCTTTTCCTGTAGTTATCCCAGGTTGATTCACCGATTCCTAAATAAAAACAAAGACCCTTCATCGTGAAGGGGCGCATCTTTGGAATTTTCACCTTCTTTGCTCGATTGCCTTTGAAATCAATCGTAATAAGCGGGTTTTGTTCACACCATTCGAAATATTCACAGGCTTGGCGCCAGATCTCTTCCGGGTCCTCAAAGGTTTTGTACCGCCCATGCCGTTCTCTAAACTTCCAAAATTTGTTATTCTTAATTGCCATCGTTTTCAATAGGTATAGGATAAGCTCAGGAGGACCGGTTTACAGTTCTTTACCCAGTGCCGGTCCTCGACTGATGCTTAATTGGTATTGATTCGCACAAGTGCATCTGGTTTAAACTCAATCTTATCAGAATACTGAAGGGTGAGTGAATTGCCTTCAAGAACAGGATGCGTGAAAAAGAGACGCATCAGCGGTGCGACCGTTCCAGTGATGCCACCCGGAATAGTGCTTGTCTTTAAAAGTTCTACAACTTCATTATAGACCGACCCAAGTTCAAGAAGCTTGTTGTAAACGTCTGCCTGTGTTTGGGTTTCAATTCTGCGGGTGTAGAACTCTTTTATCTTTTCGCTATCGATTGAAAACTGGCCATCCACGTATGATATTTCGTCGGATGAGAATTTGTAACCCGTTTGGTTGAAAGCATCGTTTATAGCCTTGGAAATGTTTTTAATGCTTTCCCGTAAGGGCTTGATATACTCATCAACCTGGGATAACATCTGATTGACTACAACCGGTGAGCGGAACGTAGCCGTGTCTTTTTCAGCCATTTTTTTAAATTCCTGTATGATTTTTTCTATGCCGCTATGCAGCATTTCATTCAACAGGTCCTGGCTAAACGGGCGGGATAGTCCTAAGCTATTATAAGCCTGCTTTGCTGCTTCATAGGCAGGGATTATTGTTTCCTGGCCTTTGGCCATCGTTTTACTGAATGCGGTGGTGTCTTTTGACAGGATTGTTCCAATTTCTGCTTTTAGTGTATCACTCTTATTCATGGGATTGGGTTTAGGTTACATGATTTGTTTTATGATTTCATTGATTTTCTCCTGTGAAGGTTGGGTTACTGGTGCATCTGAGCGGACCGGCTTATGACTTTCACCGGCAGCTTCTTTTCCTTTATCTGCTTCATGATGCCTTTCTTTCTCAATCACCTTTTTGATGATGTCATTGAAAATTTTTTCGTTTAACATGGTATTGAATTGAGTTATTGATTCATTTATTTATTTCTGGATCTGGGGTGCTGTTACACTTGTTACCTTTGTTCTTGTGCCGGTTTTCTGCCGGTTAAATGACCCCACCAGTTTTAGGATGAACTTTTCAGAAACGATACCGGCTGTGTACCAGATGCGCACCTTGTTATCGATCACATTAGCTTCTATTCCCTTGAATTTGTTTAGGTAGTTACGCAGTAGCGCCGGTTCTGTCCTTGGTGAGATAGTTATATCAAAGTAGTTTTTCATGGGAGGTATTCTCTACTATAAAAAATTGATGGATTTGGGGTTTATTTCAAGGCTGGAGTCTTCGTTTATAAAAAGAAACCCGTTCTTACCTGTGAAAACACAATCTTTTGTGTTGTAACCTTTCTGTTGTACGAAGGCAAGAAGATCATTCCAGCCTTGCTTAACAGCAATCATTTTGTTATACAGTTCGTTTTGATCCTCGGATGCAATTTTGAATTCGTGTCTTTTACGAATCTTTTCTTCTTGCAGGTGTGGTTGTCCATCTATGATAACTACATCACCCCACGGCATCTCAATGTACCGGGCATAGTCGCTTGCTCCGCTTGCGTTGTAGTGGGTATGGAAGAGTTGTTGCAATGCATGCGTCAGTGAGCGCAAATTGTCAACGTTACATCCGGCTAAGGACGATATTCGAATTACCCCGTCTAATCCCTGAAAACCTTTACTAACCATTTCTTCAAATACCGGCTGCGTAAGCTCTCTGGCCGCCAATACACGATATTTTTCTGCCACCCATCTAATCACAGGAAATACACTATTCCTCCATTGGTATACAGTTCTTTGGTAGTTAATTTCATCGTAGAACGTTGTTTTGTTTATGTAGTTCTCCATTTTGAATTATTGCTAATTCAAAAGAAGAAAAGAAGGGAGTTAGTAAAAAGTATAGTCAACTAATTTCTTAGGCAGTTTTATTTATTGGTTTGTTTTTGCCTGCTTCAAAGCAATCAGCAGCGCAACGGCAATACTTATCCTCTTCACCGGAAAAATGTGATGAACTTCTGATAGTATTTTGTATTTCAGCCAAGAGGGTAGGGTCCTGTAGACCGCCGATGGTATAAGCTGCCTGTTGGACGGTTTGCCACCTGGTACCCTTGGAGGCTTCGCGAATCTTGGATAATCCTTTTTGTACTATATGGTTGGAGTGGTGCACAGTAGAGATTGGCGATGAAGATGTGGGAGTGTTTGCAGGCTGTTTCCTCCTAAGGAAGCGATTAATCTTCAGCGGTTCAGGGTTTTCACGGATCAGCATTTCGCAGTCATAGGACAAATAACGAAGGTCGTTCGCTTTGGACCCTTTAGTAGTGTCCAGTGGAATCCCGTATTGTTGAAAGATTGCAAAACAATGCTCTGCATAATCTGCAAGCTTTTCTGGCTCCGCAATGGCTGCCAGTGCGTAAAAGCCGGTGCCTGAACAGGAGAGGCTGCAAAAGGCAACAAAAGGAAGGGAGAACACCGCTGCCATCACTTCTCGCAAATCATATCCTTCCAATGCCTCTTCATCCCAATCAAATTGCATTAATCCAGTGTAGCTGATTACTTCAACTTCCCCTTGCTTCCTTGTTTTTAAAAGGGCCGCTGGGGTAAATCCCTGTAATGTGAGCTTGAGGGTTGTTTTCTCTTTCTTTTCCATTTCCCTGGTGCGTAGGTCGATAATGGTATCAAGATCATTAAAGGTGCCACTGATCCATTTTTCTTTAGGATGATACACTTTAAAATACCACCTGTGTGAGATGGCGAATGCAGTAAAAAGAATCTCGCGAAACGTTACGGTTCTACCGAGGACGTCCGCTGCACATTCATAAAGAGAAACCTGTGTATCTAACCAATTCGGTGCAGGGGTGTTGCACCGGTGCAATAAACTTAAACTTGCACCTCCTTGCACCGGTGTAAGGTGCAGGGGGTGTATAGGGGGAATTGCACTTGCACCGATCATAGCTTCTTTCTCCAATTTTTGTCTGCTCCCTGCTCAATCAACCCCAAAGTTTTTATTTCACTGAATCTCGTTTTTGCTGTCCGTTCTGCTTTATCCAGGTATTTCATAATTTCTGCAATAGCCTCTCCATATTCCAGTGCAAGAGGTGGTGCAAAGATTTTTTCAACCATATTTTGAAGCATACTGTTGTGGCTTTTAGGTTTTGCAGAAGCGTCATTACTACGAATACCACAACTGACATGGTAGCATTTTTCAGGGTCGTAGGTAAATTCAATGATTGGTACTTTACCTCTTCCTGCATTCCGCAGGTATTTTGGTTCCAAGTATGAAATATCGTCTTCACATTTTACTGAAAGTACGCTGGCCGCTTTCCGAATACACTGGCTTCCTAAATTACCTCGCTCTTTGTCACTGTTCGGGTTGGTATGGATTATGACAAGTACAGGACATTCATATTTTATGGCAATCTGTTCAAAAAACTTTACAATACCATTACTCTCGGCTGTATCGTTTGGATCACTAATATAATCTGCGATTCCATCAATAACAGCCAAATGAACCCCTCCAAATTGAGTTGCTGCAGCTTCAAAGATGCCAGTAGTAATAGGCTTATATTCATCCAGGTTAAGCTCACGCAAGTTATAAGACAGAAAATGTTCAGGACACGCTGATTTTTTTGCCCGTCTAAGGATATTCAGAACCTTTTCTTTGTGCTTGCCCTTGCTTTGTTCTGTATCTATATGAATAACAGCTTTTCGCTCTGGATTAGAGAGAACTTCAATATGATCTATAGGATCATTGATTACACCATCTGTTGTAATGGCAGTAGAAATAAGAGGGTCTTGAATAGAGCTTTTTCCCGTCTTGACGCCACCGCTGAAAGCGATCAGATCACCTCCAGTAGCGATTGTATGGCCATCAATGGAAATATAGACCTTTACTGGTGGTATTGCGGTTTGATCTGTTATCCGAAGGTGTTCAAAGGATTTTAGATTTGCTTTCGACTCTGATGCAGGGGGGTCTTCAATGGGTACTTCACCTGTAAACACATTTTTATCAAACGCAGGTACAGGCTTTAGCACCGGGTTCCCGTTTGGGGTTATGGATTGGGCTTTCACTATAGTATATATATTGGATTAGTCGTGAGAGTACCGTTTGATTGACTTCAGTGCACCAATCACTTCGCTGTACTTGTACCAAGTGCGACCGGCTAAATAGTATTTTGTAAAATATCCCTTAGATGCATAAGATTCAAGAGTGGGGCGGGTGATCGCAGGCGTAAACAGTTTACAAGTTTCATCTGCACTTAATAAACGTTCCTGCAACTTCTGTAGCTCATTAGCAATAATCTCCTGACGCACAACATCAGAGAATACTTGCCTTAGTTGGTCCAGGGGGATCGGGGATAATATCTGGGTTTCTTCCATCGCTCTATCTATTTGATAGAGCAAAAGAAGAAATGAGCGACCTTAGTAAAAACCTTAGTTGACTAATTTTTTACCTCTTTTTCTACTTTTAGGTAAAACTCGTAAAGTTCTGTGGTATCAAAACCGTCTTCATTCAGCGCTTCAATAGCTTCAAGGATGTGCTTCGGATTTTTATAAGGGCTGTTGTTACGGTCTTTGATATGGGGTGTCAAAGTTTTAGAAATCATACTGTATATGTTATCAGCGTTTTCATCGCACAGGTGTGCAATGATCCTGCTGATTGTTTTATTATTTTGTATATGCTTGGGGTTATTTCGAATCGCCGTTTCGACAATGTGTGACAGGATGCCAGAAAACTGCAGGTAGATCATTTTTGAAGCTGCTGTTTCAAGTGAGTAAACATTATCAGTAATCCCTTCTTCTGAAATGTAGCTGTTAGAGTTACTGCTTGCATATTCAATCCGCTTGTCAAGGAATGTGGCACAATCCTGTAGAGACTTCAAACGTGTCTTATAGAGGTCGAGTATCTTATTGTTGACTCCCTCATTGATTACCTCAACTTTACCGTCCTGATAGGTTATTTCCATTTCTATAACGAAAGCAGAGGCCTCGGGAAAAATGTCGCGGGATTTGTCGATAATTTCCTTTACACGTTTGATTTTCTTTAATACTTCCAAATGTGCAGCTTTTAATTGCGGCAGCGTCAGGCTATCATCGTCCACAAAATCATTTGCCTCATTAACAAGTTTAAACAAAAAGGCATTGTTTTCCAGCAAGGACTTTTCTCCTTCTTGGCGGAGAAGTTTAAAAATTTCCTGTAGATCGCGACCTTCTTTGCGCCACCGATCAAGCGTTATTTCATCATTTTGTTCACTGCGAACCCCTGATAGGCTTTTAATACTTTTAATGTTGTCTGTAGATACCATGACGTAAGGTTATAATTTGTTAACTGGCTACTTTCAGAAGTTTTTCGCTCCAACGTTTTTTCATATGAGCAGAGAGCTTTTTAGCAGCATCGAGTTTGGTTACGCGAATATATTTCAAAAAGGATTTCTCTGTTTTGTGGCCGGTTATTTTCATGATTTCTAAAGTAGGGTAGCCCTCCAAATACAGGTTTGTGGCAAATGATCTTCTGGCCGTGTGGCTGCTGACGCATTGCCAAAGCTCTTTCTCTGGGTCCGTTAGCAACCGGCCCTTCTCGTTCATCTCAGTGGCCTTTAGTGCGTCTTTGATGTAGTCGTTAAACTTCTGATTGGAAAGAGATTTGGGTAGCTGGTTGGGGTTCCTTTGGTATTTATCGAAAATTTGTAACACAACCGGGTTGCAGGGAATCATAACCTGCTCGCCTGTTTTCTTTGTATTGATACGAATGAACTTCTCGCCATCTATGGTAATGAGGTTTTCCTTCTTCACATTGGAATAGTCCGAAAAGCGCAGACCAACGTAGCAGCCGAAAATAAACAAGTCCCTGACCTGTTCCAGTTTCTTATTCTCAGAAAAGTCATGTTTAAATAGCCTGGTTAGTTCAGCGTCAGTTAGGTAGACGGCATCTGTTTCAATCCATTTTGCTTTGAACTTCTTTTTCTTATGTTGTACGTTGGCGGTATAGCCCCTGTCCAGGGCCTCGTTCATAAAAACCTTGATCACTTGTACATGCTTGGCAATGGTATTCTGTGCCAGCGGTATGCTGTTTAGGTAGGAAATGTATTTGTCGTAAAAGTCAAGCGTGATCGTATCGAATGAAATCGGGTACCTCTTGGCAAGTTCAAATGCCTTTAGGTGCCCAACAACCGTTTGATAGGTTTTTGTGGTGTTCTTGGATTTATTGCGGCCGTCATGCTTGATCTCACCTTTAATGAATCGATCAGCCAGGGCAAAGAAATCAGACTGTTGCTGCTCTTCATCCTGCCGGTTTATATAGTTAATGAGCTTCATTTTTAACAGGGCAGGATCAGGGATGCCGTTCTTTATTTCAGCCTTATAGGCCTTCAGTAGAACTCTTTCCAGAGCATCAAGCAGATCGTTCAGGGAATGTTCGCCATCTGCGGTGGTTTCTTTGTTGCTTTTAACACGCTGCTTTCCTGGGTTCCAGTGGCTTGGAAGGACGGTTTGCCCAAAAGTAAACACTAAGTCATTTTTCCCGTATTTAAAGCGCAGTTTGATTAAAGACCTGCCGGTACTTTCCTCGGCTTTCTTCAGATAAAAGTTGACGTTAGGCATTGACGTAAGATTACCATAAAGATAATTGCTTGTTTTCAGTTCCCCCTACAGTTCCCTATAATTTTTTAAACCATTTTTAAATTGTTTAAAAACAGGTGTGGTTGTAAATCGCTGAAGTACTTACTTTTATAGAGGATTTTAAGTCGGGTTGAAAATGGATTAAAAAAGGTTAGGTTCCTGTCGAGGCTACACCTAAGCCTGGCTGCATAAGTAGCCAGGCTTTTTTGTGTTCTGTACCTGGCTTCCGGCCAGTTTCCACAGCGTTTGTAGGGAGTATGCATGAGGTATTTCCTCTTTAACTCCCCTATAAGTCCAGTATAACTCCGGTATAACTTTACACTAAGGGATATAAATCCCGTAAATCCTAAAACAAAAGGTTCGAGGTTTCGACCCTTGGTCTACAAATGTCCGTTTTGAGCAGAAATGGGAAGGATAGGGACGATAAAGGTCAAAAAAAGGTCAAAATTGCCAATTATGAGGGTTAGAGTTTTATAACCTCCAGTCGCCTGACTTTTAACTCAGCATCCTATATTCATTCGGTGACTGCCCAACCTTTTGTTTGAACAATCGGGTAAAATGTTGCGGATATTTGAAGCCAAGTTCATAGGCTATTTCGCTAACTGATTTGCTCCTTTCAAACACCTTTTCTTTCGCTACGTCAATCACCTTTGCTTGTATATACTCCTGCGCTGTTTTGCCAGTCTCCTTTTTTATCAGGTCACCAAAATAACTTGCAGATAAATTCAGCTCACCTGCACAGTAGGCGACAGAAGGCAAACCCATAGTTTGTGGTTTGTCTGACTGATAATAATCGTTCAGCAACTGTTCAAATCTTTCTACCATGCCTTTATGCACATTCTCACGGGTAATAAACTGGCGGTCGTAAAAACGGATGCAATAATTCAATAGCATTTCAATATTGGAAACGATCAATCGCCTGCTGTGCTTATCTATGGCGTGTTCCAGTTCGTATTCTATCTTAGAAAAGCAATCCAATACAATCTTTTTTTCCCGCTCTGACAAGTGCAGCGCTTCATTGGATTGATAAGAAAAAAAAGTATAATCCTGCATATGCCTATTAAGAGAAGTGCCATGTATAAGATCAGGATGAAAAACCAGTGCATGCCCTTTCGGTTGGTACGTCTCGCCACTGCTATCAACATTAACGACCTGTCCCGGCGCAATAAACACCAGCGTCCCTTCCTGGTAATCATATGTTGCTCTGCCATACCGCAGGTCACCACATTTCACTTCCTTTAAAAAAACAGTGTAAAATCCAAAATACATATTGGAGGCTTGTCTTGGAGCCGCTTTAGACATGTCAATTACACTTACCAGAGGATGCAACGTTTCCTTTTGATTGAAGATGTTGTAATCGTTGATGGTTTCAAACCGTCTTATGTTTTCCATGACACTCTCTTTTCGGAAATCAAAACTACTGTTTTCCTAAGCCCTGCATTGATGCGCATTCGCTAATCAGCAATAATGGTAGGTAAAACCGTAATCTGTATACAAGAAGGCCGGATAATTGTGATGACCTTTGTGCAATTAGAAACAAGCTATTCAAAATGGACAAGACAAATAAAAAAGCAGGGACAGGTTTGGCGCGCCGTGACCTTTTCAAAACAGGCTTAGCACTGGCAGGTGGCGCATTGCTACCAACTGCTTGCTCGTTGCCAGCGGGCTCGCAAGCCAGTACGCATGACAAGCACCCAGCTAAACTTTCTGATAAACGTAAGCTGGGGAAGCTGGAAGTTTCCAGCATTGGAATGGGCGTGCAGAATATGCATCGCCAATACAATACACTGGTACCATATCGGCCCCAAATGATCAAAATACTACAGGCTGCGTACGACCAGGGTATAACGTTTTTTGATTGTGCCGAAGCCTACGGTCCTCACGAAAACGAGCGGATACTGGGTGAGGCGATTCAGTCATTTCGGGACAAAGTGATAATCACCTCCAAGTTTGGCTGGAACATTGACCTTGTGACCGGTGAAAGGCGTCCGGGGCTCAACAGCAAACCTGCTCATATTAAGCTTGCCGTCGAAGGAATGCTGAAGCGGCTCCGTACCGACCGTATCGATTTGCTTTACCAGCACCGGGTCGATCCGGAAGTTCCCATAGAGGACGTTGCCGGTGCGGTAAAAGACCTGATGGATCAGGGGAAGGTGCTGCATTGGGGACTATCGGAACCAGGTCTTCAAACAATCCGCCGGGCTCATGCCGCCTTACCGCTAACTGCCATTCAGAATGAATACTCGATGGTATGGCGTGGTCCGGAGAAGGAAGTTCTACCTCTTTGTGAGGAGGCCGGAATTGGATTTGTTCCCTGGTGGCCACTCGGTTGCCAATTTCTAACAGGATGGATCGATTCAAATACGAGATTCGCTCCTGGTGACATCCGGGCGGGCACATCGAGATACGCACCAGAAAACTTGCCTCAAAATTTAAAGCTGGTTGATTTGATAAAGGCCTGGGCGGTTCGAAAAGGGGCTGCTCCGGCACAGATCGCCATTGCATGGTTAATGGCACAAAAGCCCTGGATTGTACCCATACCTGGAACAACCAATATGGCGCATATGCAGGAGAATAGTAGTGCGCACAATATAAAATTCACAGCCTCTGAGCTCGCAGAGTTGAACGCAGCCGTCGGGTCAATTGAAATCAAGGGGCAGCGCCTACCGGACGCTGTGTTGGCTTTCTCCGGTGTGGAAGCACCACCAAAAAGGTAATTAAAACAAATCTTGTTAAATACCGATAAAAATTAAATACATGAAAGCATTAATATTCGGACTTTTTCTTTTGCTCGTCGGTGTGCAACTGTCCTTTGCACAATCGGTACAGGATAGTATTTCAAAAAGGAAGTACACGAAGGCAGAGCAGGAAATTGTCGACTTGTCAAAAGCCAAGTGGGATTGGATGGCAGATAAGAAGGTAGATCCATTATCAACACTGTTCCATGAAAAATCCATGTTTGTCCATATGGGAGGAAGCTGGGGGAAAGACCAGGAAATTGATGTTATCAAAAGCGGTAGGATTTGGTATAAGAAAGCAGAAGTCTATTCCGCTTCAGTAAATATTATTGGCAATACGGCAATTCTGCTGAATGACATCGACTTAGTGGCAGTAGTGGGCGGAAATGAAGTTGTGAACCCGTTTATGGTGACAGAGGTGTATGTTAAAGAAAAAGGCGGCTGGAAAATGGGCTCACTCACCTTTTCACGGCTGGTACGTCCGCTTAAAATGAATAAAAATCTCGAATTGGTAAGGCTTTGGGAATCCGATTCAACTACACTGCAGGGCCCAGAATCGGTTCTCTACGATTCCGCATCAAACTCACTGTATGTATCGAGCATGAATGCAGGTACAATTGTACGGATGGACACCAGTGGAAAAGTAATCCAGAAGGCCTGGGTAACAGGGCTTACTTCAAACAAAGGCTCGGCTTTGTACAACGGGGCCCTCTATACAGCCGAAACAGCAGCGGTGGCCGTAGTCGATGTTAAAACTGCTTCGGTTGTAAAACGCATTCCGGTTGAAGGTGCTGTCATGCTAAATGATGTAGCTGTAGATTCGAAAGGCATTCTTTATGTTACTGATACCCGTGCCGGAAAAGTTTACAGAATAGAAGGCGACCAACCTGCCGTGTATCTGGAAAACCTGCCTGGTGCCAATGGTTTATTAACTGTAAATGCCGACTTGTATGTGGCTACTTCAACTAACTTTTTGAAAGTAAACGCCAATAAATCTGTTACCACTATTGCAGATGGTTTTGAAAGCGGACTAGACGGTATTGTGATACTTGCAGAAAACGAGTTTATAATTAGTAACTATAAGGGCATCCTTTACCACGTTAAAGGGGATGGAACAAAACAGCTTTTGTTAGATACCCGTGCCAATGGAATAATGTCCAATGATATTAGCTATAACAGCAAAACCAAAACCCTTTATGTCCCTTCATTCAGCACCAATCGTGTCATTGCGTATAAAATAAAATAAGGTCAACATTGTTCAATCGTTTTCAGCCTTTTTAGGTGCGTAAGCACCATTAGGGAACTAAAGGAATAATAAGCATGAGGAACACAATATTTCTCCTGATTATTACTGGCTTGTGGATAGTATCCGGTTGCGCAAATGCTCAATCTATACCATCTAAGAAAGTATTGATTGTGTATTTGTCACGAACGGCAAACACAAAAGTGATTGCGGAAATCATTCATAGAAATGTAGGGGGTACGTTGATAGCACTGGAGTTAGAAAAGTCATATCCCGCGAATTACCAGGCGACAATACAACAGGTAGTGGCTGAACATGAAAGGGGCTACTTACCACCATTAAAAACAAAAATCGACAGCATTGAAAAGTATGATGTTGTATTTGTAGGTTTTCCGACATGGGGCATGAAGTTGCCGCCGCCAATGAAACGGTTTTTTAAAGAGCTATAATTTAGGTGGGAAAACAGTCATTCCTTTCAATACAAATGCAGGTTATGGTATAGGAAGTAGTTTCGATACAGTAGAAGAATTATGTAAAAAATAGTAAAGTGTTGAAAGGCTTTACAACGAAAGGTGGAGTGGAAAGAGACGGCGTATATCTCGCTTTTAAAGAAGAAAAGGCAAAAGAAGCAGAAGTTGAAGTAAAGAGATGGTTGCAAAGCATCAAACTCCTCAATAAATACTGGCTTTAGACTGTAGTAATATAGACTTCCAAAAACTCGAACTTTTTGCTGGTAGTTTTTACCCGGTATTACTCAATAAAGGACATAGATCCCGTAAAACTCGGAGTAAAAGGTTCGAGTTTTCAACCCTTCGATTACCTTCTTGCCTTTTTTACACCGACAAAGCAAAGCCTTAACACCAAAACCAGTGTGCATAGGCTACCTTACAGCTAACGGCTATTTTGCCCCCCACTCACTTTTTTCATGTTCAACGTATGAATTACATTACCCGGAAGGTTGTCTTGGCAACATTAACCAAACATGAAACGCTGACGATTGACGATCTCTCAAAGGAAGAAAACCTGGGGCTTGTGCCTGACCAGCACCAATTGCATTTTCTTTTGCGTCAGCTCGCTATTGGGGGTTACATCCTGTCGTTAGAAGGCGTTACGCCGCTCACCTATACCATTACAAATGCTGGTATTGAGGAAAATGACCGGCTAGTGCACTCATAAGTTCAAAAACGCTAAACAGTTTCAAGATGCTGATCGTTCAAACAGCTATAAAGGCAAACAGCTATTTTCATCCTCCTGATCAGCAGGCTTTGAAACATAGTTTCACCATTCATCACATGACAAAAAGTAAAGACGATGATAGACCCACGCGAAGTAAGACCAGGAAACTGGGTAATAAAAGTAACCGGTATTGATACCAATACGAAACCCTTTTATGCATATAAAGCGGTTTTGGTGGATGAGTATTTCTATTCGTTCGTCAAATTCTGTTTTCCGATACTCTTAACTCCGGTTGTGTTAGGCTACAGCGGCTTTCAACACGAATTTGGCGACTGGTACAAAAACGAAGAATCTGAAGGAATTGATGATGGACTTCCTTTTTTAAGATTTCGCCACAGCGATAAATGCTGGTATTTCAGGAATATCAAAGTGCCTGCTCAGCCAATCTACTTACACCAGTTGCAAAACCTGGTTTATGCATTGACCAACCAGGAACTCACAATTAAACTCGGTCTTTTCAAAAACCTGCCAATGGTTGGGCCAATTAACTTCTTTGTTAAGCCATTACAGAAGAACACCACCAAAGTGCAATTGTTGTGATAATACTGCTTTGGTAAGATCCCTCTCTTTGTGTGAATGGCACAACGAACAATTCTAACTTCAGATCAAGGTTGTTGTACACTTCTTTACTTATTTACCATTTCATATCATTTATTAATTCTACCTTGTATGTATTGGCACCTTGCAAGGTTCCCCTCTCTCTGTGATCTTCTCCAATCATTTTGCATCCTGCTTCTACTCTCATCTTTAAACAACAGATAGAAATATGTTCATGTATCAAAGGTTTCACGTTAGTGAAACCGATCATTTTGAAGAGACGAAGTACCCTCAAATAAACACTGATCTAAAGGCTATTGTCTTGCAACTTGGTGATGCAGGCTCAACTCCAGGAGCAACTATGTTGCTTTCCTTTGTGAAATATCACAGTATCGACTCGAAGTCAGTTGCAGCTTATCCTGCTTTGGCTAGTATGATTAGCACAAAAGAATTACCCTTGAGTGCCTTGGAAGAACTCTTCGAAGCAAGCAAACAGAATCCCACGTTCCAAAAAGAATTGGAAAGCCATATTGAAACCTATTTAAACAGCCACAATAAGGCATTTTCACACACTAAACCATCTTTATGATACCATCGAATGAATTGCGCATCGGTAACTATGTCCTTCGCGAGGGCCGCCTCGAGCGCCTTGTTATGATTAATACTTGTTATGATTAATAATAAAACATCAGCCGTCGACTTAGAAAACACTAAGGATGATCAAAAGGGGGAACTTGGGTTATCCAGCATTCATCCTGTGCCTTTAACGGATGATATCCTCAGGCAATGCGAGTTTGTATACCATGATTATTTTAAGTTTTGGCAATTGGTGAATGGAAAGGATGAACTCCGGAATGAAATGGATATTGATCGGGACTACAATATCATTGAATTTATGAAACGACCTCTGGGTAAGAAAGTCGCCTCACTGCACCAGTTGCAAAATATTTATTTCATGCTGAAAGGGCAGGAATTTCTGTTTCAGGAGACAGCTACAATTCATCATTAAGCCGTTTTTGGTTCATTTTATACTACTATTCAACCATATTTATGAATAAAAAAGGACCCGTTATCGTTATCGAAGATGACGATGATGACAAGGAACTTTTGGACGTAATTTTCAAGAAGCTGGACTATCCCAATGAAGTCATTTTCTTACAAGACGGCGAAAAAGCGCTGGCTTATATTACACGGGAAGACGTGATGCCGTTTCTGATACTCTCTGATATCAATATGCCCAGGATCAGCGGATTGGAACTTAAAAAGAAAATTCACACCGACGAACTGCTGCAAAAAAAGTGTATTCCTTATTTATTCTTCACCACCTCTGCCAGCAAAAATGCGGTCGTAGATGCCTATAGCATGTCAGCGCAGGGTTTTTTTATTAAAGAAACCTCTGAAAAGGAATTGGAGCTCACCATTTCCACCATTATGGAGTATTGGAAGCGGTGTTATTCGCCTAATCGATACGAAGCATAAACGAAGTATTTGGAATTAAGGCTGTAGATAAACCATCCTGCTGCCTAAACAATATAAAAGAAATCATAATGATAACGATACCTCAGATTTTACTTGCTCTCCTCGTACTCGGGTTATTTACTGCCGCCTTTTACGTATGCTTTCGCTCCACCAAAGGACCCTTAAGCATATTCAACCTCAAGGCCAAATTGCAAGTTCTCAAGAGAAAGTTTGAAAATCAGTCAGCGGTTGATCCAGAAGAGGAGAGAAGTATAATGGAAAGGCTCCAGAATAAAACAAAGACTTCTTGCAGTAGAGAAGTCATTTCAAGTAATAAAGATTTAAAAGAATTATTTTCCGTGACTTGTCAGTTTGTTAATGGGACGATAACGTCAGCCGGACCAATCAACAAGTCCTCATGGTTAAGATATGGTGCGTTAATGAACGATTTTAATGAACATTATTTTATTGGGAGGATGAAAGGGAATTAAAGCCTCAATAAGCGTTGATCTTTTGCACAAAGCGGTAGAGGTATTCTTTGATAAAGTCATTAAAATCATGACCAGTTGCCTGGGTTAACCCATTTCTTTTCAGTAGTTCCTGCGCACTAATTTCGAGCTGGCGCTTCAACTCGTTTACATAATCCTTTTTCAGCTGTTGAAATCGAAACTCTTCTTTGTCCCGGTTTACCTTTTCTGAAGCCAGAATAAAGTCTTTCTCAAGCGAAAAGAAGGCGTGGTTCGCTTGATTATGAAAATCTATATAAAGACTGGCGTTGTTGCTGGACATGGCATTTTATTTACTCATCCTTTGAATACCATCCTAATTCTTATTAAATCCAATAGGGTTGAACCGATGGTTTCCAGTCGCAACGGTAGCTCCGACAGGTTTCGTTTCCTCAACATAGATGGTTAACGTTTCCAGCTCTGTTCCGTTGAGATGATTGATTGCTTTTTGCGCTGCTCTCGCGTCTTCTATTTCTACATGACCAAAACCTCTGGATCCACCCAAGATGACATCCATTACAACGTGTGCAGATTTGACTTCTCCAAAAGGGACAAATAATTGCTTCAGCTCCTGATCGCCAACGCCGTCATGTAAATTAAAAACGTAAATATTCATATGAATTTCTGATTAAGTCGCTTGAACGGAGTGGAAACAGCTCTAATGGGAGTAATCGTGAGCTTTAACGGTGCTTCTCCTTACGATTATATGAAAGGTAGTGCAATGTTCGCGAAGGAACTATTTTACTTGTAATCCGCCATGTTAAAGTGAACTACCATTGTTTGTCCTTGTCCTTATCGGTTTAGTTAACGCTAGTCTGTAGGACAACTCATGAGATTCTAAAGCATTCGTTCAGTTCAACTTGATAAAGGCGCTACGCATATTGTATGGCACCATTTAGGTAACTATTAAGCAGGTTAACGAAAATGTAGATGTTATGGTGCTAAAAATGATGTTAGAGGGAAGGTTGATTGGAGCGGCTGACGTAGAACCACAACGAATTAAATCAAAAGGATATTTGCCTGGTCTTTGTGAAACGTTACGGCAAAAATACAAGGAAGCTTTAGCAAAGTGCCTCAAATCTCCGACGTTTCTGCTGGAGGTGCCTACTAACAATGAATAGCAACATCACCACTTCTACTGTTCTTTCTTACCATCGAACAATGTATGCCAGAAACCTTGTAAACGGTAACATTAACACCCACCGGTAATGCGGGGCTCGGTTATTGCCTCTTATAGGAAGACCTTTCCTTTGGCAACTACACTCACACTTTTGCCATCCCGTTTGTTTCCCATGTACAATCACGTTTAAAAGATAAAATGAAAAAGATTATGTTCTCGTTGTTCCTCCTGCTCTTTACAATGGCTGGCTTTTCTGTCTTTTCCCAAAAATATAAGTCTGCGTCCGATACGATAAAGCTGAATAAGGAGCTAGTGAAGCTGAGCAATGATGTGGCGGAGCTCACGTCCAGGCTAACCATTGCACAAAATAATCTGCCTGGATATATTTCAAAAGCGGCGCAAGCGGTGACTGATGCTGAAGGCACCGCACAAAAAAGCAGTGACCAGGCGTATAAAGCTACCAATGGTGATTTAGGTGATGCGAAGAGCGCTAAAAAGAAAGCCAAGAAAGCATTGAACGATGCCGAAGGATGCAGCAGATGCCAAAGACAATGTAAAAAACCAGGAAAAGAAAATTGACAAACTGACAACTGAACTGCAGAAGAAGCAAAAAAATTGAATGAATTAGTACAGATGCGTACAACCATTAAAGCCATGCATCAATAGTTTGAACTAACACTAGTTTTTTGGTACCCTACCCAACGTTTCCGTAACCCTTTTCAGTTCGTTTTTAGAATAAGGCTGGCCACTTTCATGTGGCTGGCCTTTATTTTTTGCGAAGCAGGAAAATGTGCAAAGAGAACTTGAATTGTATATTATCCTTCGAGATGAGTCTGAAAACTGACTATCGCTCACCAATCTTTTAGAAATCGGCTAAAATCTCGTTATACCTCCCCGAGATGAAAAGAATTAAGCTATGTTAGAATAGCAGTAGTGATAATTACATGGGCGAAAGAAGTGCAACCATATAGCATGAAAAACTTGAACTTTTTGCTGGTCAGTTTTACCCGGTAATATTCAATAAGGGACATAAATCCCGTAAATCTTTGCGTACCTCGTTCGCGTTTTCAACCCTTGGGGCTACTACCAGAAAAGCCAAAAACACCCTGTTCCTGGCTTTTTGATTTTGTTCATTTTTCTGTTTAAGATATAATCCAGGCTAAGAAAACCGAAGTTTTACAGAACTGTTGCTTTCCAAACCGGCCGCAATAGAAGAACCAGGTTGAGACGTTGGTGCATGAAGACCAGTCCTGCTTTCATCCAGGAGTCAATGCATCCTATTGGAATATAAGTATCAATGAAATTTACCCTGCTTCTGAATTGAAGTCTCCCTAATCTGCTCTCAGTAAGAAGTTTACCAAATAAACGATTACCCAGGTTGCCAGCAAAGAGGCTAATAAAAAAATGAGCAGGACGCTAATGGCAGATTTATCCTGTTTTGAACCGGCATGATCATGTAACGATTTCATATAGCTTCGTTTTAATGGCATTGACTCCGCTGTTTTTAATCTTTGCACTACGACTCTTGCTTTTTTGGGTATGCCAGTTCTGTGCCAGAACCGGCAGGCAGTGAGGATGGTTTTTCACATTTTGTACGCAAATATCAGCCGCTTATTCACAACTGCTTTTTTCCGGCAATTATTCCTACGCCGGCAAAAATTTAATTTGACAGGTATTTGCGCATGCCGCAGGTTCAAATGGCCGGCAAGGATTATGAAAGATTACTGCCGCAATTTGATAGGCATGCAGTTTGTATACATAAGAGCAATTGGAAGTGAACCAAAGAAACGAGAGTTGCAGGTCACAACTAAAACGTTATCTTTGTTTTTCATTACCCCTAACCCGATCCAAGTTATCCACTGAAAAGTCTTTTAGCTTTCAATATCCAACGGTGAGACCTTATGAAAAAAGCTAAAGACATGAAAAAAACCCTTTTGAAATTTACCAGTTCCATTTACCTGCTTGCTTTCAGAAAATATTCGAAAGCATCTCATTGGGAAGTTAATCTTAATGAACTGACTGTTTTGTGCGACTGTTCGGAAAAAGAAGCCAGGATGGCCTGCAATGATTTTAATGCTATTATTTTAAATGCTGACGAAGCGGTACATTCTTTTGGGTTGGTAAATGACCTGAATGTAGCTAATTTGACTTATCAGCTCTCTTCCTGATTTTTTGCTATCCCTTTGCCTACGCTTAAACGTATTGTTCTATTAGAGAGGATGCATTTATTGAGTACAGGTCTTTTGTATGCTCAATAAATGCATCTTTTTTTACGGGCATTTCTGTCCGGATCAATAGGAAACCAGGATGGATCAAACTGTAGACGATTTATTTTCCTTCCCTCTTTTTGCCGCTAATCCCTGTTGCTTTCATGATCACCCCGCTGCCAAACTGGTCTTTGATTGTATCCACAGCCTTGAACAGTTGCAGTTTCTCCACTGATTTATCAAACAGGTTCATCTGAAACGACATCGGCACAAGGTGACTGAACTTCACACCCAGTAACCGGACTTTTCGCCCCCGTTTGTAGAGCTTTGCAAAAAGGTCCTTTACTTTTTCAGTGAGTACATTATCCAGCGCCGTATAGTCGATCATTTCCTGTTTCGACACCGTGGTGAAGTCTTCGTACCGGATTTTCACCGTTACACAGCCAGCAAGCTTTTCCTCTTTTCGCAGGTCGTAAGCATTTTTTTCGGTAAGCCGCACCAGTTCTTTGTGGAGGAAAGCAATATCATGGCTGTCTTCGTTAAACGTATTTTCATGGGATAGCGATTTCTGTTCACTGTAGGGTTCTACCGGCGAGTCGTAAATACCATGCGCTTTTTCCCAGAGTTTTCTGCCCCATTTGCCAAACACATATTCCAGTTGCTCCACCGGGGTATTGGCCAGTTGTTCGATACGGTGAATCCCAATGGTGTGCAGGCTTTCTTGTGTTTGTTTTCCTACCATCGGTATCTTATCCACCGTTAGGGGCCATAAAAATTCTGTTTCTTTTCCATGTGGTACCTCTTTGTAGCCGTTTGGTTTGGCTTCATTGGTAGCCATCTTGCTCACCAGTTTATTGGCCGAAAGACCATAGGAGATAGGCAGGCCTGTTTCACGAATGATCTTTTCCCGTAGTTCCCTCGTGTATTGGCTTACGCCGAAAAATTTATCCATTCCTGTAAGGTCTATGTAAAACTCATCAATCGATGCTTTCTCGTAAAGAGGCACCGCATTGGCAATGATTTGCGTAACCAGCCGGGAATACCGGCTGTACTCGTGGTAGCTGCCTTTCAGGAAGATGGCATGTGGACAAAGTCGCTTGGCCGTTAGCGAAGGCATGGCGCTTTGAATACCAAACTTCCTTGCCTCGTAGCTACAGGCTGCCACAATGCCTCGTTGGCCGTCGCCACCCACAATAATGGGTTTGCCCCGGAGGGAAGGTTCTTTGAGCAATTCTACCGAAACGAAAAATGCATCCAGATCAAAATGGGCAATAAATCGGGGGAGCGGGTTCACTATTCAAAAGTAAGGGCAAGAAATATTATTTTCGGTCGTTATGGAATAGCTGTAGCTTTTCAAGCTTGCTACTGCTAACCAATTTTATGAAAAACCCCTGGTGTTTATGAGCAGGTTTTTATCGCTTTTTGCCTTTGTTTTTTGTTGTACTCCTTGTTTTAGCCAGCAGCCTGATGCAGTTCAGGTGCCGGTCACCGACAGTATCCTGGTGCAGGCTGTCCCTCCGGATTCCTTTTCACGTATATCACTTGCCACTACCTCACGCATTTCTGCCAGAGAGTTTGTACTCCTGCAGATTGGCAGCCTGAAGGAGGCTTTTACCAAACCGTTTCACATGTCGGGACGCAACTGGGGTGATGTTGGCAAATTTGCCCTGGTGATGGGCGCCCTGTCATTTGCCGACAGGCCTGTACAGCAGTTGGCGTTCGATGTACGAAACAGCAATAAAGAGGTAACCGCTGTTAGTCACCAGGTGACCCGATTTGGCGGACCGTATGTTGTATATGCGCTGGGTGCGTTGGGTAGCTACGGCTTTTTGTTTAAAAACGAAAAGCTGCAGACGACCACGCTTTTGTCAGTACAGGCATTTATAACCAGCGGCATTTTAGAAAGAACAGTAAAGCTGGTGGCAGGGAGGCAACGGCCTTTTATCATTAGCTCTGCGCAAGGAGGTCCTGAGCCGCTTTTCCATGGACCGGTATATATGTTTAGAGAAAGCCGGGAAGACCGGTTTGGCAGTTCCTTTCCTTCCGGGCATACCACGGCGGCCTTTGCAGTGGCAACAGTTTTTGCAGAATCTTATAAAGACAAACCCTGGATACCGGCAGTCGCTTACTCCGCCGCTACGCTCGTTGGCGTTAGCCGGCTGACAGAAAACAAACATTGGATTACTGATGTGGTGGCCGGTGCGGCACTGGGATATATTTCGGGAAAACAAGCAGTGAGAAATTACCGCCGCCATACTGGGTTAAAAACCTCTAAAAGCCAAAAACCAAAGATGAGCTTTACGGTGGCACTCAACCAGGGAGTGGTGACACCAGGATTTGTTTACCATTTTTAGGATGCGAAAGGTGAAACGTAAAACGTGAAGCAGTAGATGCTGATTGGAAGAAAAGTAATTTTGTTTACCATCTCACGTTTGATGTTTCGCATAAAAAAAGTCCCTGCTAAACAGGGACTTTTTTCTTTCGAAGCGGATACGATTAATATCTTTTCTTGAAACCACCGCCGCCGTTGTTGAAGCCTCCGCCATTGCTGCGGAAACCACCACCACCACCGCTGCGGCTAGGTTTGTCTTCTTTGGGTTTTGCTTCCATTACACGGATCGTTCTGTTGTCAACAGAAGCCTGATCCAGTTCTGCAATGGCTTTTTTCGCTGCTTCGTCATCGCTCATTTCTACAAAGCCAAAGCCGCGGCTTTTGCCAGTGAATTTGTCGGTAATAACTTTTGCAGAGGTAACATCACCATACTCGGCGAAAAATTCTCTCAAGTCTTCGTCCTGAATGTTGAAGCTCAAGTTGGAAACGTAAATGTTCATACTTTCTTTTGATAAAATTGATTAATCTGAGTCGAGGCAAGAAAGCAAAGGGTGAAACGTACAGCGGAAAAAACGTAGCAGATGATTTCAACACTTAACCTAATGCGATGCTCATTAACAGAGCAAAAATAGTGGATTCAAACCACCTGCCGAAATCTATCTTGTTAAGGAAAGGTTACCTAAAACGCAGTCTTAACAAGACTCATTGCCTGCGATGGCCTATTTTTGCGGGGTTAATTTCTCTTATCTGCCTCGCACAGGATGGCGCAAGATTTGTAGATGAATGTTAATCGTTAATTCAATTTTTCAGCCGTGATTTTTGTTATTCTCTTTTTTGTACTGCACTGGTACCTGTCTCTTTTTTCGCAAACCTTTTTCCAACACCGTTACGCCGCCCACAAAGCTTTTGACATGAGCAAAGGCTGGGAACGTTTCTTCTTTTTCTTTGCCTGGCTTACCCAAGGTTCATCTTATCTCAGCCCCAGGGCTTATGGTATTATGCACCGTATTCACCATGCTTATACCGACACAGAACTCGATCCGCATTCCCCTTCATACGATAAGAACCTATTCGCCATGATGTGGCGTACAAAAAATATTTACTCCGATATTTTGTACGAACGTACAGAAGTAGAGCCCCGCTTTACCAAGAATGTTCCCAGCTGGAAAAAGTTTGACATGTTTGCCAGCAGCTGGGGCTCCCGTGTTTTCTGGATCGGCGTTTACATTGCCTTGTACCTCTTGTTTGCGCCGTCGGCCTGGTTCCTGCTCCTGGTTCCTATTCATGCCGTAATGGGTCCCCTGCACGGTGTGATCATCAACTGGTATGCACACAAATATGGCGACGTGAACTTTGAAACGGACAACACCTCTAAAAACCTTTTTAAAGTAGACTGGCTGATGTTTGGTGAAGGGTACCACAACAATCACCACGTACATCCAAGCCGCAGCAATTTTGCCGCAAAGAGAGGTGAGTTTGATCCCTGTTACCCGCTGATCCTATTACTCAATAAAGTCGGTGTGATCAAAGTAAACAACAGTCTGCAGGCGGCATAAAATCCGAATCTGTATTCGTTAATACTTCAAAACCTTCATCATTTATCTGGTGAAGGTTTTTCTTTTTTGGTGACCAGCAACAGAATCACTTTTTAGCTGCCGTTGCGTCGCACACTTGTACGTCCGGTAAGTCTGTTGGGCTTTTTAAAACCATCCCTCCTTTGTCAGGATAAACTGCGGCACAAAGGCATGTAGCAGCACAAAATCTCTCTGCGAAACGCTCCGCATCTCCTTTCTCTGCGGTTAAAAAAGAACTATCCCTAATTTTATCTTTTATCAATCAATTCTAAACGATATGCAAACAGCGTGGAAAGATTATCAGAAACAACACGAACAACGATTCCTGGATGAAATGCTGGAGCTTCTCCGCATTCCATCTATCAGTGCCAAAAGCGAACACAAGGACGATATGCGCAAATGTGCCCAGGTGGTGCAGCAACGTTTGCTGGACTCGGGCTGCGACAAGGCAGAAGTAATGGAAACGGCCGGCCACCCTGTTGTGTATGGTGAAAAGATTATTGATCCTTCCAAACCCACAGTTCTTGTTTATGGCCACTATGATGTACAGCCTGCAGATCCGCTGGAACTCTGGCACAGCGGTCCGTTTGAACCTGTGATCAAAGAAGGAAAAGTATATGCCCGCGGCAGCGCCGATGACAAAGGACAATTTTATATGCACGTGAAAGCATTGGAAACAATGGTTAAGACCAATAGCCTTGAGACCAATGTAAAGTTTCTGATTGAAGGCGAAGAAGAAGTAGGCTCGCCCAACCTGGCTGATTTTGTTCGCCAGCACAAGGAGATGCTGAAAGCCGATGTGATTCTTATCAGCGACAGCTCGATGATCAGTATGGAGAATCCTTCACTGGATATCGGCGTTCGCGGTCTTTCCTACATACAGGTAGAAGTTACAGGCGCCAACCGCGATCTGCACAGCGGAACTTATGGCGGTGCGGTTGCCAATCCTATCACCATTCTTTGCCAGATGATCGCCGGCATTCACGATGAAAATAATCATATCACCATTCCCGGGTTTTATGATGACGTTGTAGAGGCAACAGCGGATGAACGCGAACTGATGGCCAAAGCACCATTCGACGAGCAGGAATATAAAGACGAATTAGGCGTAAAAGAATTGTGGGGTGAAAAAGGATTTTCCACGAACGAGCGGACTGGTATTCGTCCCACTGTGGAGGTAAATGGCATCTGGGGGGGATATACCGGCGAAGGCGCCAAAACCGTTCTGCCTTCCAAAGCCTATGCAAAAGTGTCGGCTCGCCTGGTGCCGAACCAGTCATCAGACAAGATCACCAAACTCCTGATTGATTATTTTGAAAAAAATGCGCCGGAGTTTGTTACGGTAAAAGCCGAACTGCATCACGGTGGCGAGCCTTATATGACACCCATTGATAGCAAAGGATACAAGGCTGCAGCCAAGGCCATTCAAACAACGTTCGGCAAAGAGCCGGTGCCGGTGCGTGGTGGTGGTTCCATTCCCATTTGTTCCATTTTAGAAAAAGAACTGGGAATAAAGATTGTCTTCATGGGCTTTGGTCTGGATAACGATAACCTGCATTCGCCCAATGAAAAATATAACCTGGAGAATTATTACAAGGGCATCGAAACCATTCCCTTCTTCCATAAGTTCTTTGCGCAGAGCTAAAAGATAAAGGATGTGAAAAGAAAAAGAGACCTGTCAGCAACAGGTCTCTTTTTTATGATAAGCTATTTTGTATTCTCTTTATCTGGATAGGTAAGGAGCGGTCGTTCGGGCCGGAAGTTAAATGGTTTTGCCCTGTTGGGTATTCTGGGTTGCGTACCTCGAAACGGTACACTCTTTTCACCTTTCCAGGTGTTGGGAATGGCCACCGTTGCATTCATGTCCGGAACAATGCAGGGCATGTTATCCTGTGGCAAACGATGAATGCCGGGTTTGGGATTTATTAAATAATAAGGCTGCACCGGTGGCTTCACGATGCTGGTATCGCTTTGTTTATGTAATGCTTTTAGTTTTTGAATGATTTCACTCTGGTAAGCAGCATCTTGCTGGTATTTTTCTATCTCGCTGGTAAGGTTCTGTGCTTCTGCGAAAGAGGATGCAGCGCAACAACAAATCAGGTAGAGCAGCCGTTTCATAAAAGAGATTTAGAATAAATAAACGTATAGATAAGTATTCCTCAACGCACTAAGCCAGCCTCCTAATTTAAGACCGGTTTGGCACTTGATTCGTTGTACAACGCAACCGGCTTTTTCTTTTTAAAAGGAACCCGCAGCGGACCTTTCCATGCATTGGGCATGGGTGCGATTTTATCAGCATCCGGTACAATACAAGGTGTGCCATCCAAAGGCAAACGGTTCACACCGGGTTGCAGGTTTTTTGGCCGTAACACAGTGTAGTCAGTTTCATCCTGATCCAGTGCTGCTTCTGTTTCGGGTGCGGTTTCTCTGGCATGCGGTTCTGCTGAAACAGAATTTTTATCATTCAATTTAGGTGTTCCGTTGCTTCCTGCTTGTGCCATTAACAGAAAAGGGCACGATGTTATAATAAGGATTGTCAGCAGCCGTTTCATGGAAAAAGTTTTCTCTAATTTAGTAAATTCATCCCGAACGTATGGAACGAAATGAAGGACTGGAAGTATACATCCAGAAACGGTTAAATGAGTTGGAAAAGGAGATGGACATGAAAGAGATAACCACTAAAGGCAAGCTTTCATTCGGTGTTGATTCTACCAGCTATGCGCACCTGCCGGCATGGAAAGAACTTGTTCAACAGAAGAAAAAGCTGGTACGATGGATATGGGTTGATGCATTTTTTCTTTCTCTGACGGTTGTGTTTATTGCCAGCGATTATGCAGATAAATTTGCGGAAAATTGGTTGAAAGCAGCACTGAGCCTTTTATTCATCAGCGGTATGGTGCTCCTGTTTTTTGTGGTGACAGCTTATTATTCCTTGTTTTACAGGTTCCGGAAAACAGAAAGAGAAGTGCGGAAGTTAATTTACCAGGACATTCTCTTTCGATTGAAAAACGAGCAAAAAGAACACGTGTGAAAAAAGAAGAAAAAGAAAAACTCCGCTTAGATAAATACCTCTGGGCTATTCGCCTTTTTAAAACCCGGACGCTGGCTGCGGCCGCCTGCGATACCGGCAAGGTAAAACAGGCTGGTACGTCGGTAAAAGCGGCAAAGAGTGTCAGTGTTGGTGATGAATACGAAGTAAAAACTGAGGCTAAAAAATGGATCATAAAGGTGACGGGTCTGCTGCAAAACCGGGTTGCCTATTCGGAAGCTATCAAATATTATATTGACCTGACACCGGCCGAAGAGATCGACCGTACGCAATTCCAGGCGGCTTCGTTCTATACCGGTAAACGACCCAGCAAAGTGGGAAGGCCTACAAAAAAACAACGACGAGAGATGGATGAGTTCTTTGGTGAAGAGGAGTGATTTCACCGCAGCGAAAGAAGGTCGCAGAGTGTTTCGCAAAGAAAATTTTCACTGCGAAATCCTGCGCTTCTCCTGTTCTCTGCGGTGAAATCATTGTATTAGGCTTTACTTTCTCGAATAGTTCGGTGCTTCTCTTGTGATCTCCACATCGTGTGCATGGCTTTCCCGCATACCGGCATTGGTAATTTTGACAAAGGTGGCTTCCTGCAGTTCGGCAATATTTTTTGCACCACAATAGCCCATACCCGCTCTAAGTCCGCCAACGTATTGGTACACGATCTCCTTCAGCATTCCTTTATAAGCCACACGGCCTTCAATACCTTCCGGAACATATTTTTTTACATCTGCTTCGGGATCCTGGAAGTAGCGGTCGCTACTGCCGGTAGACATGGCACCCAATGAACCCATGCCACGGTATTCCTTGAATTTTCTTCCTTCATAAATAATGGTATCGCCGGGGCTTTCTTCGGTACCGGCAAATACGCTACCCATCATCACGCAACTGGCACCAGCAGCAAGAGCTTTTACCATATCACCGGTGTAGCGGATACCACCGTCGGCAATAATCGGGATGCCTTTTTTCTGCAGAGCGGCACTGGCCTGCATAATGGCCGTGAGTTGCGGTACACCGGCGCCGGCAACAATACGGGTGGTACAAATCGATCCGGGTCCGATGCCTACTTTAATCGCGTCGGCTCCGGCATCCGCCAAGGCTTCGGCGCCTGCCGTTGTGGCAATGTTACCGGCAATAACATTGATGTCCTTAAAGTTCTTCTTTACACTTTTTAATGCATCAATGATGCCTTTGGAGTGGCCATGTGCACTGTCAAGACAAAGCACGTCTACGCCAACATGCTGCAGGGCGGCAACGCGGTCCAGCAGGTCTCTTGTTACACCAATAGCGGCTCCTACCCGAAGGCGGCCAAAAGCATCCTTTCCCGCATTGGGATAAGAAGTCACTTGCAGTATATCCCTGTAGGTGATCAGCCCAATGAGTCTGCCGTTATTATCCACCACAGGTAATTTTTCCACCTTTGTTTTGCGAAGGATTTTTTCGGCGCTTTTCAGGTCTGTGCCTTCCGGTGCGGTAATCAGGCCTTCCTTTGTCATGACTTCACTTACCGGCCTGTGTGGATTCTCCTCAAAACGTAAATCACGGTTGGTAAGAATGCCAGCCAGTTTGCCGCCACCATCTACAATGGGAATGCCGCCGATCCTGTTTTCCCGCATCAGCCGTTGAGCGTCACCGATAGTAGCATCTACGGTAAGGGTAATGGGATCAACGATTAATCCACTTTCACTGCGTTTTACTTTCCGTACCTGGTCGGCCTGCTTTTCAACGGTCATGTTTTTGTGCAGGATGCCAAGCCCGCCTTCCCGTGCCAGGGCAATGGCCAGCGATGCTTCTGTCACGGTATCCATAGCGGCAGACAGCATGGGTATGTTTAGTGAAATATCTTTTGTTAATCGTGTTTTGATGTCAACATCCCGTGGCAGGATTTCAGAGTACGCCGGAACAAGAAGAACATCGTCGAATGTTAAGCCTTCAATGAAGTTTCTGGAAGTGGAGTTTGTTGCCATAGGCAAAGATAGGGGAGGGAGGGAATATCGAACAGGGAGAACAAGGAATCTTGAAGGACGAAGTGTTTGGGTTTAACTTTCTTTCTGACTTACAGCCGGACTGTCAAATAAGAAAGATGTGAACAGAGGACCAGCCTTCTAAATTCGCTGTTCCTTGTTCTTCTGCTCTGCGGTTCTATACCAGCTTATACATTTTCCCCGGCTGGCTTTGCACAATGCCCTGTAATTCCAGGTTCAGGATAGCTGCTGCAACCGTACTGCTGCTTAAACTGGTGATTACATTGATCTCATCGATGTGCGCAGCTTCTTTCGTCTGGAGTAGTTTGAAAACCGTTTCTTCTTCGGGGGATAGCTCAATGAACAATTCCCGCTGTTTTTTGGGTGCTGTCTTTTTTTCTTTCCATCCCATCACCTCCAGCAGTTCAGCCGCATCGGTAAGTAAGATGGCTTTGTTGTACTTGATCAAATGATTACAGCCGGCACTGACCTTGTCGGTTGTTCTGCCAGGCACGGCAAAGACATCGCGGTTGTATCCATCGGCCAGTTTTGCCGTGATCATACTGCCGCCTTTTACCGCTGTTTCTACTAATATCGTTGCATCACTCATACCGGCCACAATGCGGTTACGCAATGGAAAGTTGTGCTTATCCGGTTTTATATCATGAAAGAATTCGGAGAGAAGCCCTCCGCCCGATGCAATCATTTCTTTGGCTAGTGCCGCATGCTGCGAAGGGTAGATCTTGTTCAGGCCATGGCCAACAACGCCTATGGTGGGAACGCTGTTCTTCAACGAAGCTTTGTGCGCAATGGCGTCAATCCCGAAAGCAAGTCCACTTACAATAACTACACCTTCTGCTGCCAGATCCCTGACAAGGCCCTCCGTAAAAGCTTTTCCATAATCTGTATTGCTACGGGTGCCCACAATAGCCACAACCTTCGCGGCATTCAGGTCAGCACTGCCCTTATAAAAAAGCATCGTCGGAGAATCGTAACAATTCAGCAGGCGCTTGGGGTAGGCTTCATCGGTAAGAAAAAGTGGTTTTATTTTGTATTTCTCAATGAACTGCAGTTCCGTTTCGGCTATATGAAATTCATTAAAATGCTTGATAGCTTTTGCTCTTATCTCGCCAATACCTTCGATCTTCTCCAGTAAACTTTGTTTGGCTTTAAAGATGGATGTGGCGTCGCCAAAGTGTTGCACCAGTGTTTTGGCATGTACATCGCCTATGTTGGGAACAAGGGTTAGTGCCAGCTGATAAAATAGTTCGGAATGCATGAAGATTGATAACAGATGGTTGGTGACAGATAACGGTAAGATAGAAAAAAACCGTTATCTGTCATTCGCCACCGGAAATCTATTTCTCCAGAATCCGTAATTCGGTACGGCGATTCTGTGCCCTTCCTTCTTCTGTTTTATTGTCTGCTATAGGCTTGGAAGCGCCAAAACCTTTTGCCACGAGGCGGGTTCCTTTGATTCCTTTCCGTACCAGGTAATTCACGGTGGAATAAGCACGGGCAGTAGATAGCTTTTGGTTGTCAGCTTCCGAACCTACATTATCCGTATGGCCTTCGAGTTGAATTCTTACCGTTGGATTATCCTGCAGGAACTGCACGACTTTATCCAGCTCTACTTCCGACTCAGGTTGGATATCATACTTGGCCGTTTCAAAAAACAGGTTGCGCAGCACAATGCCGGCTTCCACTTCAATCGGCTGTAACGGGATATCTTTTTGATAGATTGAATCAGCCGATTTGTTTCTCAAGGAATAGTTGTCGGAGAAAAACAAATAACCTTTCCGGGCCACGTTAAACGCATAGTCTTTACCCACGGGAAGTGTAATCAGGTAGTTTCCGGTTTCATCGGTTTGCACTTTTGAAATGGTTTGCTTTGACGCCAGGTCGATCAGCTCAACGGAAGAAGGTAAACCGTTGGTGGTTTTGTTGTCGAATACTTTGCCTTTTACCCAAAGGGTTTTTGCAGGACGAACATCTTCCCGCAATTCAAAGGAATAGATATCCAGTCCGCCCTTGCTGTCGCTGCGATCACTGGCGTAATAAGCCGTTTTGCCATCGGCTGCAATAAACAGCGAACCTTCGTGATCGATGGTATTGATCGGGTAACCAAGATTTTCCGGCTTGCCCCACTGACCATCTGCACCTTTTCGTACCACAAAAAGATCTTCGGCGCCATAGCCCGGCAGACCATTGGAGGCAAAAAACAGGGTTTGATTATCAGCATGAATAAAGGGGGTGGACTCATCACCGGGTGTATTGATGCCGGGACCTAAATTTTCAGGTTCACTCCATTTGCCGCTGGGTAACAGGTGCGAAACATAAATATCGCTGCCACCCAAACCGCCAAAGCGGCGACTGGCAAAATAGAGATGGCGTTTGTCGGGTGAAAGACAGGGCTGTGATTCCCACTGGTCGGAGTTAACCTTGCCGCCAAGATTAAATGCCGGTGACCAGCCTTCGGGTGTTTTGTACGAAATGTAAATATCGCAGCTGCCCTGGCCATCGGGTCGGTTACATCCGGTAAACACCAGCCAATTGCCATCCTGCGAAATGTTCTGGGCGCCTTCGTTCTGCGGTGTGTTGATTTGTCCGGGTAAACGAACCGATTTTTCCCAGGAACTGCCGCCTCGCTCCGCCGCAAAAAAGTCTTCGTTGAAGTTGTTCAGCCGCCGGGTAAATACCAGCAGTTTGCCGTCAATGGGCATGGAGGGAAAGTATTCCGATTCGGCTGAGTTTACCGCATCGCCCAGGTTCTGCGGCGAAAAAACATAAGCTGTTTTACCTTTTGTTTTTGCATAGTCCACGGCAAACTGAAAAGTTTTCTGCCGGTATTCGGCGGCCTTTTTCGTGTTGGGATGAAGATTGGGTTTTTGAAGAAGGGCATTTACCACCTGCAAGGCTTTTTCAAACTCACCGCTACCGGCCAGGTTGATGGCATAAGGCAACGTGTATGCAGCCGTATAGGCGGTGTCCAGGGCAATTGCTTTTTCGTAAATAGCAGCACTTTGCCTGTAATCTTTTAACTGGCCATAAATGCCGGCCATGGAAAGGTAAGCATCAATATAGCGGTCGTCGCGGCCAATGGCTTGCTGTAAAATGGTAATGGCTTCTTTGTACTTGCCGGCGTCCGTCAACGCCAGGGCCTGTTCGTAAAGAGCAACGGCTTTTTTATCCACTTTGGTGATATCTTCCTGTGCAGCGGAAGAAAGCGCAAAACAAAGGGTAAAGAAAAACAGGGTGATGCGGTTCTTCATAAAATGAAGATAATTAAGACTTTCCTGTTCTGCTGTTCAGGGAGAAGTTTTAACGTTCTTGGTCCTAAGGAACATTGATGTATTTGTGTACCTGCAGCGAAAGCTGCCATTTAGGGTTGGTCTTAATGTAATCAACAATCATCGGCGTCATCTGTTCCCGTTTCGACCATTCGGGTTGCAAGAAGAGTTTGCAGCCTGGCGAAACTTGTGCGGCCCAGGTCTCGGCCCAGTCAAAATCAGTTTTGTTGAACACCACGATCTTTAATTCACTGGCATAGGGCAGCACTTCCGGCAGGGGTGCTTTGAATTTTTTGGGCGAAAGGGTGATCCAGTCCAGTTCACCCGAAAGGGGAGAAGAACCGGAGGTTTCAATGTGTACCCGCAGGCCTGCCCCATGCAGGGCTTTTGTCAGTGCGGATAAATTATGGAGCAGGGGTTCGCCACCGGTGATCACTACCATCTCCGCCGGTGTGGCTTTAACATTTCTCACCAATTCTTCTACCGTGAAAAAAGGATGTTTGCCCGCATCCCAGCTTTCTTTTACGTCGCACCAAACGCAGCCCACATCGCAACCGCCCAAACGGATAAAATAGGCTGCTTTACCCTGGTACACACCTTCGCCCTGCAGGGTATAAAAATGCTCCATTACCGGGAGAGAAGTGCCGGTCTCATTTTTAGCGAGGGAAATCACGGTATCGTATCCACTGTTTTCTATCACACTATTCATAATGTTTTAATGCGCAAGCGCGGAAGGTATTTTTCATCAGGGCAGCAATAGTCATTGGCCCTACGCCACCCGGTACCGGGGTAATATAGGAACATTTTGGTGCTACGTTCTGATAGTCCACATCGCCACTGATGCGGTAACCGCTTTTTTTGGTCGGATCTTCTATACGGGTAATGCCCACGTCAATTACAACAGCGCCTTCCTTTATCATGTCTTCCGTTACAAAGCCGGGCCGGCCCAGCGCAGCAACAACGATATCTGCCGAACAGCAGATTTCTTTCAGGTTTACCGTGCTGGAATGACAGATGGTTACGGTGCAGTTTCCGGGATAGGAAGCGCCACTTAGTAAAATGCTCATGGGTCTGCCAACAATGTTGCTGCGGCCAATGACCACGGCATGTTTGCCTTTTGTTTCAATTTTATGGTGCTCCAGCATCAGCATAATGCCATAAGGTGTGGCCGGCACAAAGGTGGGTTGCCCCAGCACCATGCGACCCACGTTGTTGGGGTGAAAACCATCTACGTCTTTTAGCGGATCGATAGTGTTGATCACCTCTTCATCCGAAATATGCCTGGGCAGTGGCAACTGCACCAGGATGCCATCCACATCCGGATCAGAATTGAGGCCGCGGATGATCTCCAGCAGTTTCAGTTCCGTGATTTCTTCTTCCAGTCGTATCAGGGTCGACTTAAACCCAACCTCCTGGCAGGCTTTTACTTTAGATGCCACATAGGTTTCGCTTGCGCCATTATTGCCTACCAAAATAGCCACCAGGTGCGGCACCGGGTTGCCTCTCGAGGAGAGTTGTGCCACTTCTATTTTCAATGCATCCTTAATAGCCTGTGCTGTTTCCTTGCCGTTCAAAACTTGCATGCCGCAAAGATAGGTGGATGGTTCCTGTAGTTTTTGCTTGTAACATTCCTTTGATATCCGGAAAAGCATTTTTTATATACGATGAATTATTTATATCTTCAGAAGACTAATTGCTTATGTTCCGCTGCTGTCTCTTTGCATGCTTGCTTTTGCATTCTTTTGCCGATGCGCAAACCCTGCGCATGCCTGTTTCGGCAACCTACGTACGGCTGACGGGCTACAGCAACCAGTTTACAGATGCCTTTTCCTCGAACGGCAATCTGGGTGCACTGGGTGCAAAACAATCTTTCTCCGCAGGACTCTATACAGAAAAGCGATTTCTGCTAAAGGAACTCAGTTCTTTTAGTGCTGCCCTTGTTCTGCCCACGGCCTCGGGAAATTTTGGGTGGAAGGGTGATTATTTCGGTCATACTTCTTACAATGAGTCTTCGGCCGCTCTTGCCTATGGCCGCGAACTGGGGAGCAAAGTGGCAATGGGCGCTCAATTCAATTATTTTTCTCTGAAAGCAGCTGGTTATGGGCAGGCTTCCACTATTGGTTTTGATGCCGGTGTATTGCTACGGTTAACGCCGCAGTTTTCAGCTGGTTTGCAGGCTTGCAACCCAATTGGTGTTTCGTGGGGTAAATATGATGTGGAACGGATTCCGGCTGTTTACACGCTGGGTTTAGGTTATGATGTTTCACCGCAGGTATTTATTGGAGCGGAAGCAGAAAAGGCCGAAGATCAGTCGGTAAGTATCAATGCCGGATTGCATTATGCTGTGACCGAAAAGCTGATCGCAAGAGCCGGCGTTCGTTCGGCCACAGAGCTTTATTACCTGGGACTAGGTTTTCAGTTGAAAGCGTTCCGCATCGATGCAACTGTTTCTGTTCATCCTTACCTGGGCACCACACCCGGTTTGCTGTTACTGTATTCTGCCAAAAAATGAAACGTCTTTTCATTATACCGGCTTTTGTTTGCGGGATAATCGTTTCCGCACAGGAGGTGCCTGTTAATACCGAACAGCAACTGGAAAACCTGGCCGATGAAGTGGTAGAAGATGATGCCCTGTTGCAGCAACTTGCTTTTTACCAGAAGAATCCATTGAACCTGAATGAAGCCAGTGCCGAAGAACTGGCGCTGTTGCGCACCATCAGTGCCTTGCAAATTCAAAATCTGCTGCGCTACCGGAACCTATTTGGCAACCTGTTATCAATTTACGAGTTGCAGGCTGTACCTGGTTTTGACTTGGCAACCATTCAAAAAATACTTCCTTATGTGAAGGTGGGTAACCCGCAACGGGTCGGCGATGCTCTGGCATCCCGCCTCCGGGGTGGTAACCGTTTTGCGCTGTTTCGTATCAGCCGGGTGTTGGAAAAAGCAAAAGGGTATGATGCCAACCGCTCTACACACTACCTCGGTGACCGTAACCACCTGCAGTTCCGGATGAATTACCAGTACAAAAACCTGTTGTATTATGGCCTGGTGGCCGATAAAGACGCCGGCGAACAGTTTTTTAGGGGAGCACAAAAACTGGGTTTTGATTTTTATTCGTTTCATTTTTTTGCTCGCAACCTTGGGCGGATCAAAACATTGGCCCTTGGCGATTATGCTGTTAACCTGGGTCAGGGCCTCATTCACTGGCAATCTATGGCCTTTGGCAAAAGTGCCGAAGTAGTAAACAGCAAGCGACAGTTGCCTGTGTTGCTTCCTTACCGTTCGGCCGGAGAATTTTTTTTCAGCAGGGGAGCCGCTGCTACCCTGCGTTTTGGCAAACTGGAAGGCACTGCTTTCATTTCCCATAAGAAAATAAGCGGCAATCTTACCAATGATTCCGGGGACCGATTTACAGCCTTCGGCACTTCGGGGTATTACCGCACGAAAGCGGAAATAGCGGACCGGTACCGGATCACCCATTTTTCCGCCGGTGGCAACCTGTCGTGGCAACCATCCGGATGGAAAGTTGGGATCAATGCTATTACTCATCGGTTTTCCCTACCACTGCAGAAAAGGGATGAGCCCTACAACCGGTTTGCCCTTTCAGGCAGAAACCTTTTCCTGGGCAGCCTTGACTATAGTTATACCTATAAAAATGTACACCTGTTTGGTGAGTGGGCCGCCGATGCTGCCCAGCACAGGGCAATGGTACAGGGGGCGCTGATCAGCATCGACCCGAAAGTGGATCTTTCATTCTTGTACCGGAATATTTCAAAAGAATACCAGTCGCCGTTTGGCAACGCCTTTACAGAAAGCACATTGCCTACCAATGAGGCGGGTATTTATACAGGGCTCCAAATCCGCCCTGCAAATGGATGGCAGTTATCTGCTTATGCAGATTTTTACCGGTTTCCATTTTTAAAGTTCAGGGTGTCGGCACCAACTAGAGGACGGGATTACCTGGTACAGGTAACCCATACGCCTGAAAAAAGGACTGAAGTTTACCTGCGCTTCCGCACAGAGAACAAGCCGCTGAACGGATCGGGCCAGGTAATCAATTATCCAATCGATCAGGGGCGGACAAGCCTCCGCTTTCATATGGTAACGCAGCTCAATCCAAAACTGTCTTTCAGAGGCCGTATGGAAATGCTTTGGTTTCGAAGCGGTGATGCGCCAACAGAGGAAGGTTTCCTGATCTATGCCGAAACAGCCTGGGAACCCAGGCTGAAACTACGGGTGAATTCCCGCTTGCAGTATTTCGAAACGGGCAGCTACAACAGCCGCATTTACACTTATGAAAGTAATGTTCTTTATAGCTTTTCCACTCCTGCCTTTTTCGACAAAGGATTCCGTTTTTACTGTAACACTTCTTTTAACGCCAATAAAAGACTGACTATTTGGCTACGGTTCTCACAAACTCTCTATAGTAACAAGGAAGTAATTGGCTCAGGCCTAGATGAAATTGATAATGGTCAACGATCTGATTTTAGGGTGCAGGTTCAGTGGGATTTCTGAGAATTTTCCCACTCATCAACTTTTTAAACCAATTGAAACTTTTAGGATTTTTTTCTGATGGTGTTAAAAAAAACATAACTTGACGCAGCAAAATTGAAAAGACTGCTGTCTTTCCCTTCCATCGGGGCCTTATTTCATTTTTTCGCTTAACACTCTAAAACAAAAAAGCACATGAGAAAACTTTCACTCTTGCTTTCTATGCTGGTGCTTTGCATTTTTGCATTTGCACAACCAAGAACAGTTACAGGTCGTGTAACTGATGAGACCGGCAATGCTCTCCCGTTTGCCACTATCACTGTAAAAGGAACAAACACAGGTGCATCTGCTGATCAGGATGGCCGCTTTACGATCAGCGTACCCGCTAATGCTACGCTGGTAGTGTCAAGTCAAGGACGTGTTACAAAGGAAGTTGCTGTAGGAAATCAGACAACTGTTAATGTTACATTGCAAGCTTCCGCCTCTACTACGCTGTCGGAAGTAGTGGTTACGGGTGCTTATAATACCAGACGGACAGCCCGTAGTACCTCCTATAACGCACAGGTTGTAACCGGTGAGCAACTAAATGTAATTCGGCAGACAAACGTAAATAATGCTCTTGCTGGAAAGGTTTCAGGTTTACAGGTTAGGAGCCAATCAGCCGCTGCATTGGGCAGGCAAACTGAAGTGAGGCTTCGCGGTACCGGTGGTTTGGGTGGTGGCGAAGGTGTTATTTATGTTGTAGATGGTACAATTGTTCCTAACTCAGATGATATCAACATTGATGATATTCAAGACGTCACAGTACTTCAAGGACCTGCAGCTTCTGCTCAGTTTGGCTCCCAAGGTGCAAATGGTGCTATCGTCATTACCTTAAAAAAAGGCAGAAGGTCTGCAGGTGTTGGCGTTGATGTAAATATCGGTGCTATGTTCGAGAGTGTTTACATCATGCCTAACTATCAGAATTCCTATGCAGGCGGGTCTACCTCAGATTTGATGAAATATACATGGCGCCCTGGCCATCCCGAAGAGTGGAAAGCTTTAGATGGCAAATATTACCATGACTATTCAGATGATGCAAGTTGGGGACCGCGTATGGTTGGCCAGGAGTATATTCCCTGGTATTCCTGGTACCCAGGGCACAGCCGCACAGGTACTACAGCTTTGCTTACGCCGCAACCTGATAATGCAAAAGATTTCTTTAATACAGCGTTCACAACAAACAATTCTGTTGCATTTAATAAATACACAGATGTTTTAAGCCTGCGTCTATCTTACGGTAATATATATACGCAAGGTTTGATACCTCAATCAAATCTCATTAAAAACACCTTTAACTTGAATACCTCTGTTGATGTTACCAAAAATCTAACGCTGGGAGCAAACATCAATTACATAGCACAGCAGGTAAATGGTGAGATTAACGATGATTATTCAAACCAGTCTTCCGGTTCATTTAACCAATGGTTTCATAGGAATGTTGATATGGACATTATGAAGGAAATGAAGGATTATCGGACTCCTACTGGTATTTATGCCAGTTGGAACCATGCTAATCCTAATGCGTATAATGCCAACAGTCCCCGTGATTTTTACGCCGGTAATTATTGGTACAACTTCTATACATGGTTTGATTTAGCGAGAACTTTTTCTAACCGTGACAGGTTGTTCGGGGATATTTCTCTTTCATACAAAATTCTGGATGGTCTGACGGTAAGGGGCACCTTCCGAAAGAATATGACAACAACTTGGAGTGAACAACGATTCCGGAGCGAATTGCTGGAAAGTGGTTTACAAACCCAGGGTAATGAGCCAAGAGCAAGAGGTTATTATTCCACCAGTGAATCTTTCTCTAACCGGCAGAATATTGAATTCCTTGCTACATATTCAAGAAGGTTTGGAGATGATTTTCAAATTAACCTGAATGCGGGTTCTGACTTCTTTAAATGGCGTTATAAGGATATTGGCGGCAATACCAACCAAGGGTTGAATGTGCCGAATTTGTTTACATTGGCAAACTCCAAAAATCCGGCAAGCACATTTAATTCAAGAATTGAAGAAAGGTATAATGCCGTTTTCACCCGTGGTGATGTAGGCTTCAGAGACTTTTTATTTGCTGAGTTTTCACTCCGAAACGACTGGTATTCAACATTGCCGGCTAACAACAACGATGTATTATCAAAATCATTTGGAGCTTCTTTTGTATTCAGTGATTTGACCAGAAGTGCAACCCCATGGTTAAGCTATGGAAAAATTCGGGCTTCTTGGGGTGAGATTCCAAAGGCGCTGGGCACGTCTACAACAACATTTGGTGCTTACAGATATCCTGGTTTCACCTATGGTTTAAATCAGTTCCAATGGAATGGTAATTTCCTGATGTCTACGCCGGATCAATTAGTGGATTCTGCAATTCGCGGTGCTGTTGTACGTCAAAAAGAAATTGGTCTGGAACTGCGCTTCCTGGGTAACCGTTTAGGCCTTTCTACGACATACTGGGATGGAACAGAAGAAGATTTTCCCTATGCTATTAGTGTCAATGGAGCCAGTGGCTTTACGTCAAAACTGATCAACACAGGTAAGATCACGAAGCAAGGTATTGATCTCCAGTTTATGGCAATCCCCATCAGAACCAACAACCTGCGTTGGGAGATCAATGCTACTTGGGGTCGCATCCTTGAACAAAAAGTAGTTTCCATTGCTCCTGGTGTTTCAAGAATAACTGTACAACAATTGTGGGGTTCAACAGCACCTTATCTGGTGCATCAAGAGGGAAGAGAATGGGGGCAGATCTATGGAAATGGTATCAAGCGGATAGATGGAAAACCTGTGCTGGATGCCAACGGCTTTTATGTGAACGACCCGGATGTGTATTTTGGCAACATACTTCCGGAGTTTACCGGTGGTGTGCAAAACAGCATCCAGTTTCTGAAAAACTTTACAGCTAATTTCAATATCGATTTTCAAAAGGGTGGAAAATTCTTTTCCTTATCTGATATGTGGGGTTCTTATTCAGGTCTCACAGCACGTACTGCTACAGTTAATGACAAGGGCAATCCAGTCAGAGATGCTGTTGCTGATGGCGGTGGTATTCACGTCTTTGGTGTGGACGGCACTGGTAAAGACGTGGATTACTATGTAGAGGCCCAGGACTACTTCCATAACCTTTATAACAATAAAACATTTGATGAGTTTATATATGACCTCACTTTTGTCAAACTTCGGGAAGTGTCTATAGGATATAACATTCCGGTGAACAGGCTTGGTATCGGCCGTTGGATTAATCGGGCGAATTTCAGCCTTGTAGCCAGGAACCCTGTGCTTATTTATGCTAAAACAAAGGACTTGGATCCATCAGAGATCAGTGCTATCTCTGGTGAAAGAGGGCAGTTTCCAGCAACGCGTGGTATTGGTTTTAACCTGCGTGTAGGATTTTAATTCACAACAAATCTTTACGAATGAAAAAGTACTTCTTCATATTCATTTTACCAGCTGTTGTCTTTGCTGTCGGATGTAATAAACTCAAAGACTTCGGTTCTACAAACATCAATCCCAATGCTTCCACAACACCCATAGTGGGAGCCTTGATGACCAATGTACAGGCAGGTATTGGGGGCTATGCTGCTCAAACACGTCCCGGGTTGTATGCGCAATATTTTTCTGAAACGCAGTACACAGATGTCTCTTTATACAGCCTGCCGCAGTTGAATTTTAGTGGTGAATATGCGGGTAGTTTATATGACCTGCAAAACATCATCAATCAGAACGTAAGCAATAATCAGAATGTGGTAGCCAGAATATTAATGCAATATATTTTTTGGACGCTAACCGACAGATGGGGCGATATTCCGTATAGTGAGGCCTTGACAGGGAATGCTACGCCAAAGTATGATAAGCAGGAAGATATTTACAAGGGCATGATTAATACTTTAAAGGCTGCTGTTGACCAGTTTGACCCTTCATCTCCCATAACAGGTGATATTATTTACAACGGTAACATTGCCAACTGGAAAAAACTTGCCAACACACTTCGTATGGCTATGGCCCTTCGCTTATCGAAAGTTTATCCGAGTCCATCTGGTTATGCAGCTACTGAATTCAAAGCAGCGTTACAGCATCCGGCAGGTGTTATCACATCCAATGCTGAAAACTTTACTGTGAATTACCCCGGAGGTAATTTTCAAAATCCTTGGTTTGCTACGTATAATGGTAGAAGAGATTTTGGTGAAAGTGCTACAATGACTACGTTGATGACAAATTTGAATGATCCCCGTCAGCAGGCATTTGGAACATCTACTGTGGGTGTACCCTACGGTGTGACAAGAGCCAAGGCAGAGGCATTTACCGGAGCAAATACAAACTGGTCCCGTATTTTACGGGAGGATTTGCGCCAGGATAACAGCTCTGTTGTTGTATATAGTGCGGCACAGGCCACACTGGCAAGAGCTGAAGCAGCTGATTATGGCTGGACTTCTGAAAACCTTACAAATCTTTATCAGACAGGCATTACACTTTCCTTCCAGCAATGGGGTTTGCCGGCTCCTTCAGCCTCTTATTTTTTACAACCCAATGTTGCTTTAACGGCACCAGCCGGTACTGGTGCTAACTTACAAAAGATTGCTACGCAGCGTTATATTGCCAGCTATCCAAATGGTTTGGAAGGATGGAGTATTTGGCGTAAAACAGGATATCCGGTATTGACACCAGCTCCTGATGCTGTGACAACAACAGGTATTCCAAGAAGGTATACGTATGGACAGAATGAGTATGCAACCAATGATGCTGCAACAAAGGCAGCCGCATCTGCAATCGGAGGGGATGAAGCAAACACGAGAGTGTGGTGGGACAAACAGTAAAATAAATACAAATACACAAAAATGTAAAGCATGAAACTACAGCGATTAAAATATGTTTTTCTGCTTAGCACTGTCACTGCGATATTGCTTAGCGCCTGTATAAAAGATGATGTAAAAGAATTGGGAGATGCCGGTAAAACGTTTTTAAAAATTTTAGAGGCGCCAGAACAACAATTTTTCTTTGAGCCTTTTAGCGAAACAAGAAATGTAACCTTGTTCAGTGTGCGAAGAGATGCAAACAGTAATGCTGCATTGAACCAACCAGTAACCATCAATCTTCGGTTGGATACCGCTGCCATCACAGCCTATAACACAGCTAATCACACAAGTTATGAGCGGCTTCCGGATAGTTTGTTCACATTGGCAGGTTCAGGAGTTACCAAGACAGGTGATTTGACATACCAGATCGCCCTGCAGCCAGGCGAGTTTGCAAAGGATTTTACTATTGCGCTCAATGGTACTAAATGGGATTTGGCGCATGTTTATTCTGCACCTTTTGTGATTACGGATGCTGGTGGCTTGACGCTAAGCTCTGATAAAGATCAAATCAATACGTTTATCAGCATCAAAAATGCATATGATGGTGCCTATTCATTAAAGTTTGCGTTTTATCATCCAACTGCATCATCTGATTACGGTACAGCCACAGAACCTGTCGAATTACATACCTCAGGACCTAACAGCGTCAAAGTCTATATGCCCCGTTTCGGCGGTTTCTATCACCCGATCCTCAGTGGCGGAGCTATTACCGCATTTGGTGCACAGGAACCTGAATTAACCATCGATCCTGTTACCAACAAAGTAACGGTTCAAAACTCCTATGCAGGTGCGGTTACGTTTTATTCCATGGCAAGTGGGTACGATAGTCGTTATGATCCTGCTACAAAAACTTTCTATCTGAAGTTTGGCTATAATTACGCCAATGGTTCATTTGATGCAGCGAATACAAGAGAGTGGACTGATACGTTGACCTATGTTGGTCCAAGATAATTCGTGCAGATTATAGTTTGTATAAAAGGGGTGCTGCTGCATCCCTTTTATTTTTGTACAAGTTTTCGCAATATCTTAGTTTAAATTTTAGTTCATGCAGCAGGATCAACAATCCCAAAATCAAATCAACATAGAAATCACAGAAGAGATAGCAGAAGGCACCTATGCTAATCTTGCTGTAATAACACATTCACATGCAGAATTTGTAATTGACTTTGTTAATGTGATGCCCGGTACACCCAAGAGCAAAGTCAAAAGCCGGATAATCTTTACACCACAGCATGCCAAGCGTTTTATGAAGGCACTGATGGAAAACGTACAACGTTATGAAGCGGCCAATGGTACCATCAAGGATTTGGAAGAAGTTCAGATTCCTTTATCATTTGGCGGACCCACTGCACAGGCGTAAGATGCAGGAATTAGTGTCTGACAAGTTGAAGAGCTCGGAAATAGGATTTACATTGAAACTTGGTTAAATGGGAGATAGCGTATTTTCTATCTCCTTTACTTTTTCTTACAAAATCCCCTCGTCCGCAAAACTATAATACCCATCTTCGCTGACAATGATGTGATCCAGTACTTTAATGTCAAAGTACCTGGAGGCTTCCTTGATTTTCAAGGTTAATTCTTCATCGGCCCTGCTTGGCTTCAGGCTGCCGGAAGGATGATTGTGACATAGGATTAAGCTGACGGCATCTTCTTCCAGCGCTCTTTTTAGAATGATCCGCGGATCGGCTACGGTGCCTGTAATGCCGCCTTCGCTGATGATGCGAAAGTCATTGATCTTGTTGGCCCGGTTCAAAAACAGAACAGCAAAAACTTCGTGTTTGTAGTCACGGAGCTTGGTTTGCAGGTAGGTGGCTACATCCAGGCTGCTTGTCACCACCGGCTTTTCCAACGATGCTGCCGCATACCGGCGGCGGCCCAATTCCAGTGCTGCGGCAATGGTTATGGCCTTGGCTTCGCCAATTCCTTTAATTTTTGTCAGCTCTTTGATCGACAGTTTGCCCAGTTCATTCAGGTTGTCTTTCCCCAGTCGCAATACATCCTGGGCCAGTTCTACGGCGCTCCGGCCCCCACTGCCGTTCAGGATCAGGATGGCCAGCAATTCCGAATTGCTCAAAACCGCAGCGCCTTTTTCAAGTAATTTTTCGCGGGGTCTATCGTCTTTTGCCCATTGCTTAATTGAGTAGTTCTGACCTTGCATCACCCAAGTTTAGTGTTTATTTTTGGCTTTGTCAACAATCCTTTGAATACCTAAACCGAGTCTTATGAACCGCAAATTTTACGCTTCTTTTGGTGCCCTGCATCCCTTCCTTTTCATGGTAATGGTGTACATTATTTCCGTTGTGCTTGCCTTTTTTGTGTGCACCACTATATACAACAGTATTCATGGTACTGAAACACTGGCTGACCAGGAAATGCCAAAAGTGGAAAGCCTGACAGCACTAAAGTAATTTTCTGCAAGGGCTGGAAATCTTTGCCGGGCTTCTGCCTATCTTCGCCGCACATTTTCAGTTATGATAACTCCGAACGCCAAAATTTTTGCGGGCACCGGCTCACAAAACCTGGCAGAGCAAATCTGTAAAAGTTACGGCTGCCAGTTAGGTAAAATCAATATCCAAAAGTTCAGCGACGGCGAGATTCAGCCCATTTTCCTGGAAAGTATTCGCGGCGATTTTGTTTTCCTGGTGCAAAGCACGTATGCTCCGGCCGATAACCTGATGGAATTGCTGCTTATGATCGACGCTGCCCGTCGTGCTTCGGCCGGCAAGATCATCGTGGTCATGCCATATTATGGTTATGCCCGCCAAGACCGCAAAGACCGTCCCCGGGTGGCTATTGGCTCCAAGCTGATTGCCAATATGCTTACCGCTGCCGGTGCCGACCGGATTATTACCATGGACCTGCACGCCCCGCAGATCCAGGCTTATTTCGACATCCCGGTGGATCACCTCGACTCCTCGGCCGTTTTTATACCTTATATAACACAATTACGTCTCGAAAACCTTACTTTTGCGGCCCCTGACGTAGGCGCCACCAACCGGATTCGCGAAATCGCCTCTTATTTCGAAGCTGAAATGGTGATTTGCGACAAGCACCGCAAGCGGGCCAATGAAATTGCCAGCATGGTGGTGATTGGTGACGTTACCGACCGCGATATTGTTATTATTGACGATATCTGCGATACGGCAGGAACGCTGCGGAAAGCAGCCGCTCTTTTAAAAGAAAAAGGTGCCCGCAGTGTGAGGGCAATGATCACCCACCCGGTGCTGAGTGGCAATGCCTACCAGAACATTGAAGAAAGTGTGCTGGAAGAACTGGTGGTGTGTGATACAATCCCCCTGCAACAGGAATCGTCGAAGATTCACTGCATCACAACGGCTGATCTTTTTGCAGTAGCTATCCGTCATGCATACGAGAACAAGAGCATCAACAACCTGTTCTTTCACTCGCAACGGAGGGATAAATAAGCTAATAGCCAATAGCTGTTAGCCACTAGCTTGTTTTAAACAAACACTCATAAAATGAAGACAATTACAATCGAAGGACAACTGAGGACCGAACATGGCAAGTCAGCCACCCGCCAGCTTCGCTCTCAGGAACTGGTGCCTGGTGTAATTTACGGGGGTGCACAGGAAATTAATTTTTCTGCTCCGGCCAAGGCTTTTAAGCCTCTGGTGTATACACCAAATTTCCAATTGGCAGAAGTAACCGTTGACGGTAAAACCTATCGCTGCATTCTGAAAGACCTGCAGTTTGATAAAGTAACCGATCAGCTGATTCACGTAGACCTGCTGGAACTGGTTGAAGACAAAAAAGTAATCGCCCAAATCCCATTGAAGTTCACAGGTGTGGCTTCAGGCGTTCGGGCCGGTGGCCGTTTGGTGCCTAAAATGAAATCACTGAAGGTAAAAACTTATCCAAAGCACTTACGTGAGCAAATCGAAGTGAACGTGGAAGCCCTGGAAATTGGTGAAAACCTGCGTGTAGAAGATGTGAAAGACGAGAACTACGAGATTGTTAACTCTCCTCGTATTCCCATCGTATCGGTAGTTACAACCCGTGCCCTGCGCCAGGAAGAAGCTGCAGCAGCGGCTCCCGCCAAGAAAAAATAACCGCGATTTACGGTATTTCAAACAGGTGAACAGGATTGTTTCGAAAGAAACAATCCTGTTTTGTTTTTACCACTATCGGCTGGATCTTGAATAAGGTGAATTGCCGAAGAAAGTATCACATTGGCCTTCTGCCATTTGCTGTTTGACTATGATAAATGCCTATTCTTAAAGAGAGAAAACTGGCAATAAACAATCCCTCCCCCATTCGAATCAATCTGCGGTTATTTTTGCAGCCATGAAATTTCTGATCGTTGGCCTGGGAAATGTTGGAGCGGAGTATGCACATACGCGTCATAATATTGGCTTTGATGTGGTAATGGCCTTTGTGCAAAAGCATGGTGGCACATTCAAGCAGGATAGGCTGGCTTACGTGGCGGAGATTAAATGGAAGGGTAAGATTTTTGTCTGCATTTGTCCCACCACCTATATGAACCTGAGCGGCAAAGCGGTAAAATATTGGATGGATAAGGAAAAAATTGCCCTCGAAAATATATTGGTGGTAGTGGATGATGTAGCCCTGCCACTTTCCCGCATCCGCATCCGCGCAGGCGGCAGCGACGGAGGTCATAACGGGCTGAAAAGCCTGCAGGAATCATTAGGAACCACTGCTTACCCGAAACTGCGTTTTGGCATCGGGAATCAGTACCCAAAAGGTGCACAGGTAGATTTTGTTCTGGGGAAATGGGTGAAGGAGGAAGAGCCGGTGGTAGCTAAGAAAATAGAAACCAGTGTTGAAGTGATTGAATCCTTTGCAGCCGCTGGTATCAACAACACCATGAATAAATATAATAATATTGAAATAAGTCTATGAGGATAGAAATTTATTTACTTACTTTGGACGTCCAACCATAGCAGGTTGCCTGCAAAAAATCCAATTCTCTTTTGATGAACCCGCGAAATAAAAAGGATTAACTACCCATCCGGTGTCAGTATCCTTTGTTATTCCACTTAAACCATTGAAATATGAAAATTTTTTGCGTAGGCCGGAATTATGCTGACCATGCCAAGGAGCTCCAAAATGAAGTACCTGATGAACCTGTGATTTTTATGAAGCCTAAAAGTGCGTTGCTTCAACCTCACACACCGTTTTATTACCCCGAATTTACCAACGAACTGCATTACGAATGTGAATTGGTGCTGCGGATCGCCAAGAACGGAAAATACATCCAGGAAAAATTTGCCAGCAAATACTACGACGCTGTTTCTGTGGGCATTGACTTTACAGCCCGCGACATTCAAACCGAGTTAAAACAAAAAGGCCTTCCCTGGGAAAGAGCCAAGGCCTGGGATAATTCGGCCGTGGTAGGAAAATGGGTACCCGTTACCGGGTTAAAAAATAAAAACGCCGTCAATTTTGCACTTTATAAAAACAAGGAACTGGTGCAGCAGGGCAATTCGGACGAGATGCTTTTTTCCTTTGATTACATTGTTTCTTATATCTCCAATTTCTTTTCCATTAACATCGGTGACCTGATCTTCACCGGTACACCGGCAGGCGTTGGCGAAGCGGTTGTTGGCGACGAACTGGAAGGATTTATGGAAGACCAGAGCCTGTTTGCGATGGAGGTGAAGTAAGACGCTGTTCCCTGGAGGGGGCAAAGGTTGTAGAGACTTTCTTCATCCTATTTATAGGACAAAAAATTTTGGTGAAAGCAATTCCTTCAGAAGGGATTGCTTTCTTTATTTTGTGCATCATTTTGATTGTTTGCTATAAAAACGTGATTAACGTATGGCTGTGGATAGGAATGAAAACATGGATCAAAGTCTCCCTTTCAGGGGGGCAGGTGGAATCGACCGAAACCTGTTATTAAAAGCCTTTCGGTTGATGCATAGTGCGAAAGTAATGGCGGAAACTTATGAGGCCAATCGCACCATTACAAAATATGTTCACTCTACATCCCGCGGTCACGAGGCCATTCAATTGGCAACAGCATTTCTCCTGCAACCGCAGGACTGGGTAAGCCCTTATTACCGCGATGAAAGTATGTTGCTGGGGATGGGTTGGACGCCATATGAACTTATGCTCCAGCTTCTGACCAAAGCCGAAGATCCGTTCACCGGGGGCAGAAGCTATTATTCGCATCCTGCTTCCCGCAGCGAAGACAAACCAAAGATCATCCACCAGAGCAGCGCTACGGGTATGCAGGCCATTCCCACTACCGGTGTGGCGCAGGGGCTTCAATACATTGCGGAAGTGCAGAGTCGACAGGCTGCAGGCGACAGTAATTTCACCACTGTGGATAGTCGTCTGTTGTCTGCTGACACAAAGCCTGTTGTGATTTGCTCCCTGGGCGATGCATCTGTTACCGAAGGCGAAGTTTCGGAAGCCTTGCAGTTTGCCGCATTAAAGCAGTTGCCAATCATCTACCTGGTACAGGACAATGAATGGGGCATCAGCGTACCGGCAGAAGAGGGCCGCGCAATGGATGCTTATGAATATGCTGCAGGTTTTAAGGGCCTGCACAGAATAAGAGTTGACGGTACCGATTTTTTCGATAGTTACGAGGCCATGGAAAAAGTAATTGCCGATGTGCGGGAACACAGGCGTCCCTGGCTGGTGCATGCAAAAGTTTGCCTGCTCAACCATCACACAAGCGGTGTACGCAAAGAGTTTTACCGCAGCGAGGAAGACCTGGCCAAACATGCCTGCAGCGATCCGTATGTCAAATTCAGGAATTACGTGGTTAGTGATTTTGGAGAAGACTTTATCCGGCAGATGGAAGCTGAAGTGGAGGAAGCTATCAGGGATGCTTTTGAGAAAGCCGTTGCAGCACCAGAGCCGGACCCTGCCACCGTTTCGCACCATGTGTTTGTGCCTACACCCATAATTGAAGAACGTGGCGAACGGTCACCGGCAGGTTGCAACAAAGTAATCATGGTAGATGCGGCCCTTTTTGCCATTCGTGAAATCATGGAAGAGCATCCCGAATGTTTGTTATATGGGCAGGATGTAGGGAAAAGATTAGGCGGTGTGTTTCGCGAAGCCGCCACACTGGGTGAGCAGTTTGGCGATCACCGCGTTTACAATACGGCGATCCAGGAAGCATACATTATTGGTTCTACTGTGGGCATGAGCGCTGTTGGATTAAAGCCAATCGTAGAAGTACAGTTTGCCGATTATATCTATCCAGGGTTCAACCAATTGGTAACGGAAATCTCCAAGTCCTGTTACCTCTCCTGCGGCAAATTTCCTGTATCTACCATCATTCGTGTTCCCATTGGTGCCTATAGTGGGGGTGGACCCTATCATAGCGGCAGTGTTGAAACAACCCTGCTAAGTATCAAGGGTCTCAAGATCGCTTATCCCAGCAATGCAGCCGATATGAAGGGCCTGATGAAAGCAGCTTTTTATGATCCGAACCCGGTGGTGATGCTGGAGCACAAAGGTCTTTACTGGAGCAAGGTGCAGGGCACAGAAGAGGCAAAAACAGTTGAACCTTCCCGTGATTATGTTCTACCGTTTGGCAAGGGCGCTGTTGTACAAAAGGCCAGTGACGACGCCGTGTTTAGCGGCGAATCGGCTTGTGTGATCACCTACGGTATGGGCGTGTACTGGGCCAAAGCCGCAGCAAAAAGCTTTGCAGGGCAAGTTGAAATCATTGATCTGCGTACCTTATTTCCCCTGGATGAAGAACTGGTATTCGCTACGGTGAAAAAGCATGGGAAGTGCCTGGTGCTTACCGAAGAACAGCAGACCAATTCGTTTGCCGAAGCCCTGGCTGGAAGAATTTCGAAGGCCTGCTTTCCCTGGCTGGATATACCCGTTGAAGTGCTGGGTGCATTGGATTTACCCGCCGTTCCGCTGAATACCGGGCTGGAAGCAGCCATGCTGCCCAATGCAGAAAAAGTGCGGCAAATACTGGAAGCGTTGCTAACGCAGTAAATAGTTTGTTGTCCCTTTCTGATTTACTATTATTCAGGCACTTTCAACAACTGAACAAACTTTCGAGGGCCTGCAGCACCCTCTGCTATGTTGTTTATAGTGAAAGCATCTTTCAATGGTTCCGCCTGCAACAGACTTCCTATAACAGGTTTCATATTCGTTTTGTTTCTAATGAGCTTCTAACCTCTTCAGCCCGTTCGGTGGTACAGTATCTGTGAAGCCACTAGTATTGTCTTACAATCTAAAATCAAATACTATGAAAAAGTTAGCACTATTTACAGGTATATTATTTTCCCTATCCCAGGCAACACAGGCACAGGACGTTGGCACCGACCGCGAACTGGACGCCAACATAGAAGCGTATCAAACCTATGACTGGTCGAACAAGATTGACCAGATACCAACTGATGCCGTTTTTATTGGTCCTAATGGCGTAACTGTGTTCAACAATGAAACCGTTCGCAGTAAAATCAAAGCTTCTGTGGAGTACGAGTTGGGAGCGAGGGGTTATAAGCAAACAGAACAAAACCCTGATTTTATTGTTCATTTTGACGTATTGGAGCAGCCAGCCGAGATTATCACCTATAACGGCTACCGCTTGTTGCACAACGGTCTCGACACGGTACGAACAGAAGAAAATGTAGACGAAACAAGTGTAGCGGCAGGTACTGTAATGGTCAGTTTTGTTGACAAAAAATCAGGTGAAATGGTTTGGCGTGGTTATGCATCGGGAATCCTAAAGCCGGATATGATCAATGATGAAACAAAAGTGCGTAGTGCCATTTCCTCTATTTTCAGGGATTATAATTTCAAAGCAAGAGGCATGTAGCAACGGGTAAGCAAATACGTTTTATAGAAGGTAGATGAACCCAGCTTCTCGAACGGAAAGGAAGCTGGGTTTTTTATTGCGGTTACCAGGCTCTTTATCTTTTTACTCTAAAGAATGTCTTCAACTGGCTGGTGTGCCAGGAATCAACACAACTTAGAAAGGATAACCTATTGCCAGGTTGTAGATCACGTTTTCCCTGCGCCATGCCGTGTTACTGAAATCAACATCGTTCAGTACCCAACGTTGCCCGTCGGGTAGCCATGGCTTGCGGATGGGGAAAGCTATATCCAACCGAATGACGAAGATCTGGATGTCCAGGCGAACACCCACACCGGCACCAACCGCCAGTTCTTTTAAAAAGTCTTTGCCAAATGTAGCACCAGGCTTATTGGGATCTGTATTGGCCAGCCAGATATTACCGGCATCCACAAACAAGGCACCATAAAGTGGTCCCGAGATCCTGGGCCGGAACTCCGTATTCAATTCCAGTTTGATATCACCGGTTTGGTCGGGGATAAAACCCTGAACCAATTGCGGAAGATAGGTGCCCGGCCCCACGGTGCGGCTGCGAAAGGCACGGATACTGTTGTTGCCACCGGTAAAAAACTGCTTTATATAAGGTAGCTGACGGGAGTTTCCGTAAGGCAGTCCATAGCCAAGTACAATGCGGTTGGCCCAGGTATTGTTCAGGCCAATGCGGCGGTACCACCGGCCATCGAGTTCCAGTTTTAAGTACTGGGAGAATGGAAGGTCAAACAGGCGCTTTTCGCCGGCGCTGTTTTCGCCAACAAGCAGACCGGCTACGTTGCCCGAAACATCTGCCAGTCCGTTAAAGTAAAACGTATTGCGCCGCTGCAATCCCAGCGCATCCTGGTTAAGCGTGTACTGGTAGGTGGAGCCCAGGATAAACTGCGTATCAATAATATGTTGCAGGGTTGGATTGGTTCGCAATGAGGTGTCGAATTTCCGGGTAACATTTAACGGTTGCACATAGGTGATAGCAATAGGATAAAATTCATGTGCTTTCGCTATGCTTTCTTTCCAGAGGTAACCAAATCCACCACGGAAGGAGTTCAGTGTATACAGGGTTCTCCTGTTCAGCGCTTCATAGCCCAACCGTATATTGGTTCGCGGAATATAACTGCTCTTGGGACTGAACCGGAAGAAAGGCGTAACAAAGCCGGGAATGCTGAAGTTCATTTCTCCCCCTATACGGAATGTACTGGTACCCTGGAAGGATCCGCTGAACTGGGCTTCCGTTCCCACATAGGCACGGATATCCATTTGTTCTGCACCCCGGAAGGTATTGCGATGGGTAAAGCCAATACTGATCTCGCTACCATTGAGGTTATTACTCTTAGTATTGGCACCTAATTCAGCCCGCAGGGCTTTTTCGGGTTGGGGTGTCAGGTAATAATAGGCGTCTAATTTGGGCGTATCCGCTTCAACTGGGTCAAACCTGTTTTTTACAAACTTAAAAACGTTCAGGTCCATCAGCCGCCGCAGGGTCTGATTATGGTCGGTGCGGTTGTACACTTCGCCAGGCTTAAAGAGCATTGTTTTGCTGAAAAGCTTGGGTTTGAATTTGGCCTCTTTGTCTACTACAAAATACCCATCATGAAAAACTGCCTGGGCGCGGTTGGTATCTGCCCGGGCGGTGTTCAGGCTGTAATTGCTGTAGATATACACATCATTGATGTAATAGATTTGCCTTGCCTCTGCCGGCACACCGGGTTTTATAATCACCCGCATATCCACTTCATGCGTACCCACGGTACTGTCTACCTGTACCAGCAGGTGATCCGGATTGAAAAAATAAAACCCTCTTTCTTTCAGCATGGCATCAATCCGTTGCCGTTCGCCTTTAATCAGGTCCAGGTCATACGGCTCGCCGGGCTGAAGCAATGTATTTTGCTTGATATCCTGGATAGCTGCCGTAAGTTGCGAACTGCTGTCTTCTTCAAACACCACCGACCGGATCTTGTACTGATTGCCGGCATTAGCCGTGTAGGTGACACTTGCTTTTTTCCCCTTCCATGTAGAGTCGGCTGTTACACCAGCACTGAAAAAACCTTTGTTCTCCAGGTAGTTTTCCAGCAGTTGCGTGTTTGCATCCAGGTCAACATCGCTGGCCAGTACCGGCGGTTCGCCCAGCTTGTTCTGCAAGCTTTTTTTCAGTCCCTTTTCTTTTTGCGTATAAAAAAGATTCCAGAACATCAGTTTGAAAGGAATACCCAAAAAGCGGGAGTTGGGTTCCGGCCTTGTCATGTTTTCAAGATCGGCTTTCAACACTTTGCCTTGTCCCGATTTTACATTTTCCGCATTCAGTACCACGTCGGCGCCTGTATACAGGGCATCACCCTCTGGAATATGCTTGGTAGGACTGCAGGCCGCCAGCAGAAAACAAATGGTCATGCCTGTTATAATTGCTTTTCTCATCATTGTTTCGATTCGTTTTGCCTGTCTCTGTTCTCTACCCGTAATTGTTTTCTCCGAAACAGGTTCATAAACTTGTCGTAGTCGAGTGTAATAATGAACCGCAAGCCGGTTTCAACAATATATCCGTCTACCACACCAAAGTATTCGTTCCTGCGGTAAGCCCGTAAGAGGTAACGGCCATCGCGGCTCAACTGATAGGTCAGGGCCACATTGCCGGCCAGGTTGCTGCTTTGCTGGTTGCTGCTTTGTGGTCCCTGCAACGCAAAATTGCTACCCACTGAAACAGTCAGGCGGTTGCTGAGCAGCTGTTTGCTGAGTCCTACATTCAGATCGGTGCGATTGCGCCGGGTGCCGGTTGTGTAATCGTCAGTGGAGGTAACGTCAAAGTTCAGGTCTACACCGGCAATAAGGTCGCCGGCGAGATTGTTCAACTGTTCCGTCATCAGCTTACTGACACTTTGCATAGCGTAGGATTTGGCACTGAAGCCCTCGCCACTCGATTCAAATGGATTGTCGCCTACAAAGCGTCCCAGCAACAACAGGGAGAATACCTGTTTGTTCAATTCCGAAGGTTCCTGCCGCAACTGGTTAAGGCGGATATCTACATTCGAAATAATATCCGATGATACGTTGTAGTTCCTGTCGGTTGGCAGCCGAATATCAAAACTGATCTCGGGTTCCATCAGTTCTCCGTCCATATTCAGCACCACCTGGAAAGGCAGCTTCTGCAGGTAGGTATTCCGAATGGTGGAATTGGCTGCTGATATATAATCCGACACAAGATCGAGCGGTGCCGTGTTGGCAATGTAAATGGCGGTCATGTCTACTTCGGCAGATGTGGGTTCGCCAAACCATTCTATACGGCTTCCCTTCTCAATGTCGAAACGGCGTTGAATAAAGTTGTAGCTCAGCTGGTAGGATCCCTGGTCGATTACATAGTTGCCTGTAAGGTTGATCTTGCCGCTAGGGTCAATTCCCGCGGAAAGCGTTGCCTCGCCCTGCAGGTTCACCAGGTCGCCGTTTGCTTCGTCAATAACAATGTTGAAGATGGCATCTTTATCCACTGAAATGTTGGTGGCTACTTCAAACCCGGTCAAAGAAAAACGGTTCAGGGAGTCGTAAGGCGCCATCAGCAACGAATCATTGTTGGATGGATTGCTGAAGTCCACAAATTCCACTACTCCTTCACGGGACACAACACCCGGATCCTGCTGTGGTATCACCACGGTAAAGTTGGTGCCTTCGTTCACAGACAAGTTTCCATCAATCACCGGTGCGGTTTCGTTGCCGCCAATGTGCAGGGTAGTGGAGATGTTCAGCTTCCCGTAAAACAGGTTGTTTTGTTTCTTGGTATTGTTAACGGCCATGAAGTTCCGGCCCCGGATGTTGATGTCGAAGTTGTAATTGGCAAAATTGGTTGTGGTTGCACGGCCGTCAAATGTAAGGGCATTGTTGGCGGAATCCCGGATAGAGAAGCGGTCAACGATAAAACCTTCGTTGTTGACGATAATGAGACTCTCATTGTTGATGCGGAAGGGACCGCCAATGGCAACTGTTGTAATAACGGCATTATCAAAATTGACCTTGCCGTCAATATTCGGATCACTGGTGGAGCCGCTGATGCTGACATTGCCATACAAGTTGCCGCTGGCATCGGTAATAAAATCCTTCATTGCCCCTCTCATTGTATTCAGGGAAAAGCGCCGGATGGCCAGGTCGAGGTTCATGGCCATGTCGTTTGCTCTTGGCGTGATGTTACCTGTCAGGGCTACATCGTTACCCCGGCCGGTGATGGTTACATTTGTCGTATAGGTACTGCCGTTAGAGCTTACCTGTGCGTTGAGGTTACCCACAGTGTCCCGTTGAAAGGCAAGGTCCGCGATGGTAAGGTTACCGGTAAAAAGCGGTTGCTGCATCAGGTTGGTAAACGTAACTGTACCATTGGCCACACCATCCACCAGGTTAGAGTCAGCCTGTAAAAAAGATGTCAGTGTACCGATCTGGAAATTGGCGAGCCGAACTTCCAGTGGTGAATCGGCACCTGCTCCCAGGCTTTGTACGCTTAACTGCTGGCCGGCCTGTGAAAGCGTAAAGTTATTGGCTTGTATTCCTGTACCAAACGTAATGCTGTTGGCAGGATCAATTTGCCAGCGGTCGTAATTCAGCAACAGGCTGTCGGGCCGCAGGTGCAGTGTCATATTGCCATCTGCCGACTGGCGTACCAACCCGCTCAGGTAATACTTGTCTTTATCGCTTTTATCATCAATGTTCAGCGAAAAATCAATGTTGTTTTGCATGGCCGTTGCGTTCAGCGTTGTGGCATATACGTCCAGTCCACCCGCTTTCAGGCGCGACATGGTAGCGTTTACATGCAAGCCGCTGTCGTTGGTATTGATGGTTGCCTGCAGGTTTTGCACCGTATTGGTTTGGTAAACCAGTTCCGACGCAGACAGCCTTGCATCCAGCCCTTCACCGGTGGCCAGTGTACCCTGCAGCCGCACACTGTCGGCTTCTTTCAGGTCGGGCACAAAACCCTGCAGGGCAGGAGAGAGGAAAAGTTCTGCCCGAAAGCGGATGTTGTAAGGATCTACCGGTTTGGGTGCTACGGTTGCTGTTGAAAAATAGGGCGCCAGGTTGTTCTGGATGATATCGCCCATCTGCAGCATATTGTATTCACCACGAATTTCGGCGGATGCAATATCGCTTCGTAGCTCAATGTAATCTTCTGTATCGTGTCCCGCAATCACCTGAAGTGAATCAATCGGCAGGCGGTTGGTGCCCGATACCAGCAGCGCATCGGTCAGTACCAGGTCGGCGGTGAGGTTTTCACCATTTATGTTATCGGCTGTTCCGTTGATCTCACCACGAAAACTCAGATGCTGATCGCTGAAGTTGAGGTTGTGCAGTTTGACGCTATCGATATCGGCATCTACACGGAAGGGACCATATGCGGCGTAATCGCCACTGGCGGACAAGGTTATATCAGCATTGGGGTCATTCACATCGGCATTGATGCGAAAAGCCGATTTGCGCAGCGAACCCGTTGCTTTGATATTACGGTAGTTGTACCGGTTGTAGCCTACGTTAGCGATGGCCGCTTCAAACGTCGTATTGATAGCATCGGGGGTAACACCGCGGCCATTGGCGGAAACCGTGCCGGTAAGCGAACCTACTTGTCCCTGCATGCCAAGGATCTTTCCAAGTTGCAGGCGTGATGCCCGGATGGTGGCATCGTACGACAGGGAGGCCGGGGCTGTAAGATTGGCAAAACTGCCTTGCAGGTCAAGATTGCCATCTGTGGTGTTGATATCCAGCCTCGTATTCAGCCGGCCGGTATTGCCGCTGATCAGGCCCGAAACATCCACTGCCTGCGGAAGGTTGATGCCTGTGCCGGCAAGACTGTTGCCCGCCAGCATCTCCATATCAGCCCTGGTTGTATGTAAATTATAGATGGTAAAATTGCCGCCTGCATTTTGCGGGTTCGCAAGTCCTACTAAAGTGCCGGCTGCGTTTACCCTTGTGTCTTGCAATCCGTCGAACTGAAGCCGTGCAATTTGCAGGCGATCCATGGTGCCTTCACCCATCAGTTCCATTGTCCATACATCATTTGGATTGCGGAAGGCCGGCTGGTTGCGGAGCTGCGGCGCAAAGGTGAGGATGTCTTTTACCTGTACATAACTATCCACCACCTCTATGTCCATCACTGTCCTTTCAAAGTTGTTGGTCAGTTCATCCAGCGATGCATACTGCAACACCGCATAACGTTTGATCTCAGAGCCGGGTGTTTTGATCAGCAGGTTTTTTAAATGCGTTTGTTTGGCGCCGTAAAGCAGATCGCCCTGCAGGTTGCTCAGCACAAAACCGCTTTTTTCACGAAAGGACCCGTTCAGTACATTCAGTGCAATGGAGTCGGGTTTGAACACAAAATTGTCGGCGTGCAGTGTAAGATCATCAGCCTTCAGGTGCGCATAATCCATACCGTAAGAAAGCTGTGGCTGATTGTCATCGTCGTAGCGGATGTCATTATCATCGAACCGCACTTTCGCTACCCTGAAGTCCCACCCTGCGGTGCTTTCGGCGGCTACTTCCTGCGCTGCCTGTTCTTTTACCACTTCGGCACCCTGCGACTTGCCCAGGCGGATGGCGGCAGTGGTGTTGGCCAGCGTCAGTTCATCCAGGTATACCCGGTTGTTCACCAGGTCCAGCAACCGGCCATCGGCTTTCAGTTTTCCGATATTGATGTTGGAATAAAGGGCTGAAACGTCATTATCATACCGCACGGCCACCTTGCTGATATCTATCACTCCAAAACTTAGGTTCAGCGGTGCCGGCGCCTGTGCTTCTGCAATGTCCTGCGACATGGGCTTGGGTTGCAGCAGGGGTTTCACCTGTTTCATTTGCAGGCGGCTGTTGCGAAGGATCAGCGTTGGAAAATCAAAGGTCTGGGTGTAGGGGTCCATCTTGTCGATGGTGGTGGTTGCGTAGCCAATGCGGCCGCTCATATCCATACCGGTGATGGCATCGCGGTACAACAGGGAAACGTTGTCCAGCGTAATATCGCTGATGGAAAGTTTCATGGGTGCCGTTTGTGCCGTATCGGGATTTTTGGCCTGATCGGCTACAAAGGCATCGGTAATAAACTGGAAATTAAAAACTGTGTCAGGCAATACCCGTTTTATTTTAGCCGTGATGTTTTGCAACTCGATGTCCTTTACTTCCACTTCATTGGAAAACAGCTTCATGAAATTGACATTGGCCCGGATGGTGCCACCGGATAAGAGGGTGTCCTTTGTTTTGTCTTCCACGTAAACATCGTTCAGGAAAACATTGCCCGAAAGGCCAAAACCAATGCGGCCGATGTCGACCCTTGTTTCCAGCTTTTTTTCCAGGTAATTTTCTACCCTCACCGTCAAAAAACGTTGAACGGGTGGTGTCAGGATGAGCAGAAAAATCAGCAGGATAAAAAGGAGAAGGAAGAGGATCGTTTTGAGAAAAATCCTTGCGATTCGTTGCGGCCAGCCCCTTTTATGTATGACGGTTGTTGTTTCTTCTTGTTTTTGCATGGATGGGTATTAAGGCGTTGGATATAAACATGCTCGCAAAGACTATTCCTCGAATCGGACTGAACGTATTGTTTTATGAATATGAAGCATTTACGGAGGAATTTAGAGCAAATGTTAAGGCTTGTAGAAATACTTCTACAGCAAAAGAAAAAGGCTGCCCGTATAGAGCAGCCTTTTTAGAATCATAAGAAAGGTCGATTAAAAAATATAACGCAGACCCAGTTGAATTCCCCAGGTACTAAATGTAGAAAAATCGGTCTGGTAAGCCTGCGCAGGTCCATTCGGATTGAACGTGAATTTAGGAGCATTCCGGTTGAAGGTTTCGCTTCCCGTATTGTTGCTTGCTGTTGGCAGACCCAGAATTCCCTGATCGCTAAAGGAACCGAAGTTATAAGAATAACGGGTACCCCAACTGTTGTTCAACAGGTTCAGGAAGTTTACCACATCCACGCTGAACTGGAATGTATGCTTGCGGGATAATGCATCAAATGAGAAGTCCTGCAATACACGCAGATCCATGTTGTTTACCCAAGGCAGCAAAGCGCCATATCTTTCAACATACTTACCCTTGTTTTCTCTCAGGTAAGAATTGTTTTCAACAAATTTGAAGAAAGCTTCGCTTTGCTGTTGTGCAGTATAAGTGTTGTTTCCAACCCTGAAGCCTTCCACGAATGTAATTTCAGAAGGGCTGGCGGGGATGTACAACATGTCATTGGTTTGCGCATCACCATTGATATCGCTACCATAACGGAAATGGTAACGCTCCTGTGAAGAACCACTATAATATAAACCAACAGTGGTAGCAAGGTTGTTATTTGCATAACTAAACCGGTAAGAACCGCTTACAACGATACGGTGCGGAACTGCGAAGTTGGAATATCCCAGCTCAGGATTGTTGGGATTTGCTACGATGTTGTTTGTTGACCAGCTGCTGGAGGCACGGTCACTTGTACCAATGTTAACGTCTTTTGAATTGGTATACGTATAGGCTACAAAACCTTCCCAATTGCTGGAGAAAGTTTTTTGTACCTGCGCTGTCAAAGAAGTACTGTAACCTTTATTGGTGTTGTCCATTACTATCAGCGAATTGATATTGCTGTTCAATCTCGCATTATAAAAAGGCCTGTTGTCACCGGGAATTGCTACCGTGCCGTTCTGTGCGCCTAAGTTGGCGTTTCTGAAAAATACGTTATTGATGGTTTTGGTATAAATACCTTCCAGGCTAAACGTATAGTTCTGTGCAAAACGCTTTTCGAAAGCTAAATTCGAACGCCAGATTTGTGGCATTTTAAAGTCAGCATCTGTGGCTGAAAAGGCTGGACTTCCTGACGGAATAGTAGTGCCAGGCTGTGCATTCGGCACTAAGTTGATATGTGCAGTACGGTCAGGGTTGTACCGGATATCTGCCAGTTGTGCGGTGGTTGCCGTATAAATGTTGCGCAATACCCCTGCGTCAGCCACCTGGTTAACTAACCATATGAAAGGAATACGGCCCGTGAAGATGCCGGTTCCGCCACGCACTACAAAATCTTTATCACCCTTAAAGTCGTAATTAAAGCCTACACGGGGAGAGAACAGAAGTTTTGATTCCGGCCACTGGCTTACGTCGAACTGCTCATTGTTACCTTCAGCATCTTTGAACGTGACAGCTTCCAACGCCGGGTTGCGGGGAGCATTGTAAGGGTAAAGTGGTTTGTCAACACGAAGGCCATAGGTTAATCTGAATTTGTTAGATGGAGCCCATGCGTCCTGCAAATACAAACCTAATTGTGCAAATTTTGCAGCTGCAGGCGGAATCTCGCTCTTGTTACTGCCAAAGCCATAAGTTACTGCAAAAACAGTCGGCGCTTTGTCCTCTAAGAAATCCTGCAAAGAGGCAAACCGGTAATATGAAGGACCGCCGAAATCAGAGAAGGCGTTCTCAAAAGACAGACGATCATAACTGATACCAGCTGTTACCACGTGTGTTCCCAGGTTGATCGTAGTGTTGTTGGCAAAATTCAGGGCCCTGTCATCAATCCTGTTGTCGTAGGAGAAAAGATCGGTACCGAATGAAGTATACACATTAGACCCGCTCATGATATCAACAAAAGACGCTGTGCTGTTTGGAACACGTTTGGGCTCAACATGCGTATACGATCCAATTAACTGGTTGGATATTTTGTTGCTGAACGTTGAATTCAACTCACCAACAAACGATTTAACCTTTGTGTTGTTTTGAAAGTTTGCACCGTTGAATGCCAGACCACCTGTTCTGGTACCACGGCGGCTGTTGCTGAAACGAGGGTTCGGACCGCTGTTAGAATTAACCTGGTCGTCATCATCGGTGTTGGAGTAGTTATAGCGTGCTGTAAACCTGTGGTTATTTGTGATGTTCCAGTCTAAGCGGGTAACAAATTTTATGTTATCAGTAATGAAATCGTAACCCTCATAAGCTCCTGGATCATAATTGTATTTTTGTTTCAGGTATGCGGACAAAGCATCGAGGTCAGAGGCTAAAACGCCAGTTGCATTCGGGCTGTTGTCATTGACACCCGGGCGCAGTGCTGTCCAGGTTTGTCCGGGCTGCGTTCTTTTTTCTCTTTCACCATTCACAAAAATAAATAGTTTGTTCTTGATGATTGGGGCTCCTACACTGGCACCATAAATATTGGTAGAACGTTTTGCATTTGCTACTTCAACATCTTTAACCTTCTTACCATTAAAGTCCTGGTTTCTGTAGTATCCATAAACGGTACCCGTCACATTGTTTGTTCCTCTACGGGTTACAGCGTTGATACCGGCACCCACAAAACCAGCCTGGCGCACATCATAAGGAGCAATGTTCACCTGTACCTGATCGAGGGCATCAATAGAAATGGCAGATGTTCCGCCACCAGGAATTTGTCCGTCGCCGGAACGTCCGAAGTTGTTATTGAATAAAGCTCCGTCAATAGTGATGTTGTTATATCGGTAATTCATGCCAGCAAAGGAATTGCCATTGGCCTGTGGCGTAGCACGGGTTACGGAGGTTATGCTCCGGTTGATATTCGGAAGGTTCTGGATCTGGCGGCGGGAAAAGTTGGTGGCAGCACCTGTTCTTTCCGTACCTGCCCTGCGAGCCGAAACAACTACTTCCTGGAGTTGTTGGTTTCCTGAGCTTAGTTCAATTGTGATATCATACCTTTCTCCCAAGGGAATATTGATATCAGAGCGGTTAAATTCACCATATCCTACGAATGTCGTCCGAACGGTGTAAGGACCGCCTGGAGCCATATTTTGGATATCAAAACGTCCGCCGGCGCGGCTAACTGCCGTGTAAACTGTTCCTGTAGGAACGTGTGTAGCCGTTACTGTTGCACCTACCAACGGTTCATTGGTGGCAGATCGCACAATACCAGTCATACTACTGGTGGTCACCTGTGCGTTGGAGTACTGTACAATTAATAAATTAATTGACAGCAGAAATAAGATTCTTCTCAGCATAAAAGTGTAAAATTTGCTGCAAAGGTGAGGATTGACGGGCAAAAAATAACGTTACCATTACATTATTTATTGACATTCCAACGCCTTTGCGGATTTAGAAAATTCAGACGTGGCTTGCGTTTCAGCGGACTGAAGCAGGGAAATCCAAATTACACATCTCTGCCCTTTAGCCAAAAAACAAGCCACCCATTTTCCTGATAGACAATCAGAGTAAAAGAAAAGCTGCCAACAAGGCAGCTTTTCTTTATGTTTTCAGGGATTGAAACACAATAGTTTCAATCCCTGAAAAATACAAATGGAAGAGATTGTATATGTAAAACCTATTTTGGCAGATCACCTACCATCTTCTCCGGAATTACCCACTCATCAAATTGCTCCGGCGTTACATAGCCCAGTTTTACGGCCATCTCTTTTAAGGTTGTTCCCTCTTTATGGGCTTTTTGTGCAATTTCGGCGGCTTTATAATAACCAATCTTTGTATTCAACGAAGTAACCAGCATCAGCGAGTTATCCACATGCTTTTTGATATTGGCTTCAATGGGTTCGATACCCACAGCGCATTTGTCATTGAATGAAATGCAGCCGTCGCCAATCAGCCTTGCGCTGTGCAGGAAGTTGTAGATCATCATGGGTTTGAACACGTTCAGCTCAAAATGCCCCATCGACCCGCCTACGTTGATGGCCACATCGTTGCCCAGTACCTGCGCGGCAATCATGGTCAGGGCTTCGCACTGGGTGGGGTTTACCTTTCCCGGCATAATAGACGATCCGGGCTCGTTATCGGGAATAAAGATCTCGCCAATGCCGCTGCGCGGTCCGGATGACAGCATCCGAATATCATTGGCAATTTTCATCAGGCTGACGGCAACGGTTTTCAGGGCGCCGTGTGCTTCTACGATGGCATCGTGTGCTGCCAGGGCTTCAAATTTGTTTTCAGCCGTGCGGAAGGGAAGACCCGTCAGCGCCGCAATATGGCGGGCTACATTTTCAGAGTAACCCTGTGGCGTGTTGATGCCGGTGCCAACAGCAGTGCCGCCAAGCGCCAGCTCGGAGAGATGGTCCAGTGTATTTTTGATGGCTTTCAGGCCATGGTTTAACTGCGATACATAACCGCTGAATTCCTGTCCGAGGGTAAGCGGCGTGGCATCCATAAAGTGCGTACGGCCAATCTTCACAACGTTCATAAAGGAGCGGCTTTTTTCGGCCAGTGTGTCCCGCAATTTTTCAATGCCAGGAATGGTGACTTCTATCAGAATCTTGTAGGCCGCAATGTGCATGGCAGTAGGGAAGGTGTCGTTCGACGACTGCGACTTGTTGACATCATCATTCGGATGCAGCACTTTTTCTTTATCTGACAGGTTGCCGCCGTTAATTACATGGGCACGGTAAGCAACCACCTCGTTTACATTCATGTTGCTTTGCGTACCGCTACCGGTTTGCCATACCACCAGTGGAAAATAATCATCGAGCTTTCCTTGCAGAATCTCGTCGCAAACCTGGCTGATTAGATCCTTTTTCTCTTCCGGCAGCACACCGGCTTCAAAGTTGGTGATGGCGGCGGCTTTTTTCAGGTAAGCGAAAGCACGGATAATTTCTTTGGGCATCCGGTTGATGTCCTGGGCAATCTTAAAGTTCTCAATGCTGCGCTGGGTTTGTGCACCATACAGGGCATCGGCAGGCACCTGCACTTCTCCCATGGTATCTTTTTCAATGCGGTAATTTGACATAGCAATGGTTTAAAGGACGCAAAGATAACCGCAGATAGAAGCGGATTAAGTGTGTTACGGGAGATTGGGTATTGAATATTTGCGGCGGCTGCTTTTCGGTACCGTTATTCTGTTGTGGCAGAATGGGATGAGGAAATTGTTTTTGGACCTTTTTTTGAACGTCTGCCATATGCTCATGCGAATAATGATCATCGTGGTGGTTTTGTTTGTTGGCTGGCAGGTGGCTAGTTATTTCACAAGCAAGGGTGATGGAGAAAATGCAACCCTGGAAACTACCGACTCGCTGCAGGCCAAACAAACTGCTGACAGCATCAGGGTTGATACCCTAAAAACGGGAGATACGATTGACACTGTTCAACAAAACAGGATGACGCTGCCGGGAGTTATTGATACCAGGGGTGTTTCGCCGGACGAGGTGGTGAATTTTGCCAAAACCCTGATGGGTGTGCCTTACCTCTATGCCTCCGCCGATCCGGCCAAAGGTTTCGACTGTTCTGGTTTTATTACCTACGTATTCAAACATTTTGGGATCGTGGTGCCACGGTCGTCGATTGATTTTACCCATGTGGGAAAAGAAGTGGGAGCAAAGGATGCCAGGCCGGGTGACCTGATTCTTTTTACCGGAACCGACAGCCTGGAAAAATTTGTGGGCCATATGGGCATCGTGGTTTCGAATACCGACTCGCTGCGCTTTATTCATTCCACTTCGGGTAAGGCCAATGGGGTTACCATCACGCCACTGAATACGTATTACCAGGGACGGTATGTGAAAACCATCCGCATCTTCCCCGGATAGCAATTAGTAGAAAAGAGTTTTTGCCGGGAATGCGGTGAGGCGGGAATGCTTTCTTTACTGTCCGGGAACTGGAATAAAGGTGGAGAGAAAAACGTTCCTCTTAATTTGCTGCCTTTTTCTCCGCCTTACCGGAGAATTTATTTTCCCTTGAATGCAGGCTTGCGTTTTTCCAGGAATGCCGCTGTGCCTTCTTTCATGTCTTCAGTGGCAAAGCATTCGCCAAAGGCTTCTACCTCGGTTTGATAACCCTGCAGCGTGAAAGCAGCATTGGCAGCTGTTATGCATTTACTCAAGGCAAGAGGCGCTTTGCTCACGATCACCTCCAGGATCGATCGTGTTTTGTTCAGCAGTTCTTCCTGTGGTACCACGTGATTCACCAATCCGTATTGCAATGCCGTTTGGGCATCGATCATGTTTCCTGATAACAATAACTCCAGTGCCCTTCCCCTGCCTATTAAATGTACCAGCCGTTGCGTACCGCCGTACCCGGGTATCAGCCCCAGGTTCACTTCCGGCTGACCAAACTTTGCATTTTCGCTGGCGATGCGAAAGTGGCAGGCCATGGCCAGTTCGCAGCCCCCGCCAAGCGCAAAACCATTCACGGCAGCGACAATAGGTTTGCGGTTATTTTCGATGCGGAAAAAAATGTCCTGTCCTTTTTTTGCCAATGCTTGTCCTTCTTCTTTACTCAAGCCCAGGAACTCGGTAATATCAGCACCGGCCACAAACCCTTTTTGCCCGGCACCGGTCAGGATCACGGCCTTAATCCCGTTGTTCGATTCCACTTCATCCAACACCGCATCCAGGTCATGCATCACATCGCGGTTGAGTGCATTCAGCTTATCGGGACGATTGATAGTGATGGTCAGAATATTGTTTTCAAGCGTGGTCAAAAGGGTTTGGTACATAGAACAATTTTTCTCAAATGTAAGGGGGATGGGATGGATATCTATTATTGGATATTCGGTAGTAGGATATTGGTTTTGAACTTACCTGTTGTTTGTTGCTCCTATGGTGATAAAAAAAGACAGCGCAGTGGCTGTCTCCTTTTGGTGCTTTTCCCGTTCCCTGATCATGGGATGTTGATAGACCGGATCCGGACGGTATTATCAATAAAGCCATCGCCGTATTTGTCCCAGAACTTTGCCTTCACCGTATAATAATATTCTGCTTCCATGGGCAGGCCGGTGGAGACGGCACAGCGCAGGTACTTTACTTCTTTTTCATTGAAAACGTCGTTGCCCTGGAACAGGTCGGGTTCGTTGAGGATGATGGTTCCGTTTTCATCGGTGATCTGCAGCGAACAGCCAACCGATACCTTGCCTTCTTTGCTCTCCAAACCTTTGATGCCTTCGTTGATGATATAGAACTTTTCTCCCAACGGGATGTCGGCATGGCCCAGCACTTCATCGTTCATCACCAGCTTTACTCTTTCTGCTTCCATGTTGCGGTAAACGGCCCTGAGCCCGGTAGCGGCATTGTTGATGCTGCCCTGTACGGCTGACTTCACCTGTACCCGGCTGCCTGTTTCTATTTCGCAACTGGTGAGGGACAAAAGGAGAATGCCACCACAAAGCATGACAAGTGGCCCCTGCTTCCTGCCCGTTTTTTGCATCAACGATTCGAACAAGGAAAGCGCTGTATTCAAGATGAACAGGGCGCTGCCGAGAACTGTCCCTGCCAGCAGCATAGCGGTCCAGTTTTCTCCCTCTGAAAATGGAACAAAGGGATTTCCGTGGAGAAGAAGACCTATAAAAAGATTCACCAGCAGCACGGTACCATTGCAGATAAAAAGTAAAAGCCAAAAGCGCCGGCGCTGTTTTGACTTTTGAGAGATAGAGGGCAACCTGAACATGGTTACATTTTTTTATGTAATGTAAAGATGTTGCAGTTGCCGTACGTTTTGTGCTGTTGATTAAGTAGAATGCATTTGTTTCCTGATGAAGTGACAAAACAAAGGATTGAATTGAACCCTCTTTATAAGCGATAGCACTGATCTGTCTTTTGTCCTTTGCAGGGCGTGCAGGGGTCAATGGGTAAATACAAGCCGTTTGTTTCTTTTATCCTTTTAGCGAAAGTTGTGGTTTGCGCAATAAAAAAGTTAGTGTCGAACGTACTTAAAAGCTGCGGTTTTCTTTTACCCAGTTCGTGATGTAGCCTGCGATTTCGGAGGTTGCCGTACCCGGCGCAAACAACCGGCCTACGCCCTGCACCTGCAGTTGCTGCATGTCTTCTTCGGGTATGATGCCGCCGCCGGTGAGCAGTACATCGTTCATGCCTTTTTCTTTCATCAGGGCAGCCACCTTTGGAAACACTGTCATGTGAGCGCCGGATAAAATGGAAATGCCGATCGCATCCACGTCTTCCTGCAGGGCCGCAGCCACTACCATTTCCGGTGTTTGCCGCAGGCCGGTGTAGATCACTTCCATGCCCTGGTCACGCAGGGCGGTGGCAATGACCTTGGCGCCGCGATCGTGGCCGTCCAAACCTACTTTGGCTACCAACACTCTTATTGGGCGATTGATTGTATTCATAGCAAGGCTGCGAAAATAGCATAAACTGCGCAAGCACTCAGCGGCTGAACTTTGCTTTTGCTTCCCGTATATCGTGTGCGGCAATCATCCAGGCGCTGTCGGTGGCGTTTTGAAAATGAAAGATCTTCACTCCGAACTGTCTTGAATAAGGGTTGGTGCAGGAGTCTATCACGCTGGCGGAAGCAAACCGTTTTAAAACATTATCATCGGCCTCGGGCATTTCATCATCAATAAAAATGAGGTGCCTGAAGTAAAGCCTCGAGGGTGCCCACAAAAGAAAGGTGCCGTTTTCACTGATGATTTTATCGCGGAAGGATCTGTCTTTTGCATAATATTTTATACCGCCTGCCAGGCCGTAACTGGCGCAATAAATGAGGGTAGATGCTTTCGCCGAATCGGGCTGTTCTTGGTATAAGGCTTCCGCTTTTGCGGCCAGTTCTTTCCATCCCAGCATATCGGCAAAATCCTGTTGCAGGGGATGGTTTTGCCCGTCTTCCCAACGCAGCAGGCCCAGTTTTTCGACACCATATTTTTGGTTGGTAGCGGCCATATCTGCCGGCTGCTGTAACGGTAACAAAACAGGTATGAAAGGGATCGCTAAAACGAGAATAACCACTACAAAGGCTAAACGCAACCATTGTTTTTTCAAGCTTACCCGTTCGGCCCAGACAGCACCGGCTGCCAGCATCATCGGGTAGACTCCCAGGGTATAATAGCCTTTGCCGCTTCCCATCATGATCAGCACGATAATAAAGACAAAACTCCAGGCCAGCAGCCGATACTTTCCCTGTTTGAATAACCCGTACAAACCACCCATCCAGAGAAAGGCCACCGGCAGGAGAAAAAGGATTTGTTCTTTTAGAAAGTCAAACCGGTCCAGGTGCTGCAACTGGGTTTCCTGCAGCTCCTGCATGTGGTGAAGGAGGGGCCAGTTGTGGTTATACTGCCAGATCAGGTTTGGAATAACCAGTACAGCGCCGGTGAACACGGCCAGCCAGAAATTTTTTTCCAGCAGTAAGCGCCGGTGGTGCGTCACTAGGATGCCGATGAAAAGAGCCGCGATAAAAAACAGCACCGAATATTTGCTGTACCAGCCCAGGGACAGTGCAATGGCAAGCAAAAAAAGGTAGCGTTGGTTTTCTGTAGTAAGATAACGTACCAGGAAATAGAAGCCCAGCGTCCAGCAGAAGATCTCGAGGAAATTGGGCTGGAACAGAAAGTGAATGCGCAGGTAGGCTGTAACTATAAGACCCAATGCCGCAAGTACCTGGGCATAAAAGGAGCCGCCCAACTCTTTCACAATTTTCAGGGTAATCCAAAGCGTGGCCACGCCAGACAGCGCCGGCCAGAACTTCACCCAGAAAAAGCCGCCTCCCAGGAGCGAAGAAACAGCAGCCAGTACACCAATCAGTGGTGGGTTTTCGAGGTAGCCAAGTGCCAGGTGTTGGCCTTGTTCGTAATAAAGGTATTCGTCGCGGTGCAATTCATATACAGGGTGCGAAAGCAAAAAGGGAAGTACAAACTTCAACAGAAGGAGGAAGAGAAGAATGCCATTTTCTTTTCTCATAAAATGCAGTTCTTTCACAAGATACTTCTTGTTCGAATAGTGCAGTTAATCCCTCCATCGGTTGTGATGCAATTTATCTTCCGTTTGTATCACCCTATCGTCTATAAATAAAAAGGCCTGTTGTGAACAAGCCTTCTTCTTATTGATTGCAGCCAATGGATCAACGCATTTGTGATAATCCATTTTCAATTCGATTTACTGTCTCTTCCTTACCCAGCACTTCGGCAATTTCAAATACGGGAGGACCAAATTTTCCGCCAACCAGCATCAGCCGCAATGGCAGTTGCAGTTCACCGGCCTTGATGCCTGCGGTTTCGGCCAGTTGCTTGAACAGGGTTTCGAGTGAAGGGGCTTTCCAGTCGCTGATGCTGCGCAGGGATTTGGCAAATCCCTGGAAGAATCCTCTTTTCTCCGGGTTCCATTTTGCGAGAATCGGTGTGAAGTCGATCTCTTGTGGCGCCCTGAAAAAGAAAAAGCTATGCTCCCAGAAATCGGGCAAGAGGGTGCAGCGGTCCTTAACCAGGGCGACGATCTTTTCGAAATAACTGTCGTCGCTAATCTCCACACCTTTTGCTGCAAAAAAGGATTTCACTTCTTCTTTATAGTTGTCGACGGGCAATTTTTTGATCCACTCGTGGTTGAACCATTTTGCTTTTTCAAAATCAAATTTGGCACCGCCGCTGTGCACCCTTTCAATGGAAAATTTTTGGATCAGTTCTTCTTTTGTAAACAGTTCCTGCTCTGTGCCGTCGTTCCATCCCAGCACGGCCAGCATGTTGACAAAGGCCTGGGGCAGAAAACCTCTTTCGCGGAAACCTTCCGTGAGCTCGCCGGTTTTGGGGTCTTTCCAGTTCATAGCAAAAACCGGGAAACCGTATTTGGCACCATCGCGTTTGCTCAGTTTCCCGCTGGGACCGAGAATGAGCGGCAGGTGTGCCCACTGTGGCATTTTGTCTTCGCCAAACAGGTAGCGCCATAACAGGACGTGGACCGGTGCACTGGGCAGCCACTCTTCGCCGCGGAAAGCATGGGTGATTTGCATTGCATAGTCGTCTACTACCACAGCCAGGTGATAGGTAGGCATGCCATCGGCTTTCAATAAAACTTTATCATCGACAACCGATGTATCAAAACTTACTTCACCGCGGATGGCATCGGTGAACGAAACCGTTTCGCCTTCAGGCATTTTGATGCGTATAACGTAAGGCGTATTTTGCTGTATAAGATTCGTTGTTTCTTCCGGGGAAAGCGTTAATGAATTGCGCATCTGGGCCCGAACAGTACGGTCGTATTGCGGGGAAGGATTTTCGGGTGTGCGCAGGCGTGCCCGCATCTGATCCAGTTCTTCCGCTGTATCGAAAGCATAATAGGCATAACCCTGCTCTACTAACTGTTGGGCGTATCCGAAATAGGTTTCTTTGCGTTCGCTCTGGCGGTAAGGGCCAAAGGCGCCGCCGTGCTGTGTGCTTTCGTCGGGTTCGAGCCCGCACCATCTAAGGGTTTCAAAGATGTATTCTTCGGCGCCGGGTACAAAGCGGCTCTGGTCAGTGTCTTCAATGCGGAGGATAAAGTCGCCGCCATGGTGTTTGGCAAATAAATAATTGTACAATACCGTGCGAACACCACCCAGGTGCAACCCCCCGGTGGGGCTGGGTGCAAACCGTACTCTGACTTTTGCATTCATCATGGCGCAAAAATAGGAAGGGGAGGAGAACAGAGGAACAGAAGAACAAGGAACAGAAGATCGGAAGGTGGAGTATAGAATCCAGAATACAGAATACAGAGTATGGGTGTCTGTTGCCGGACCTTTCTTTTCACTATGCAGTCAGTTGTTATGAAAAGAACAGATGAAGAGAAGACATTGCTTCAATATTCCTTGTTCGTTGGTCATCTGTTCCTCTGTTCTGTTTGTCTCCGCTGCTATCTTTACGGAACATGCACAAGCATTTTTTAAAAATCCCCTGGTGGGTGCCGAAAGTTTTTCCCCGGTATACCTGGCGCATGCCCGACCGGGATCAAACGGTTTACCTTACGTTTGATGACGGTCCGCATCCGACGATCACACCCTGGGTGCTGGCGCAGCTTAAAACTTACGGTGCTGCTGCTACGTTTTTTTGTATCGGGAAAAATGTGGAGCGGTATCCCGGTGTTTACCAGCAGATCCTCGCAGCGGGTCACCGCACCGGCAACCATACCTATTCGCATCCGAACGGCTGGAAGACGGCCACCCCTGCCTACCTCCAGGACGTTAGAAAAGCCGGTGATTTGATTGACAGCATGATTTTTCGTCCACCCTACGGACGCATCACCCAAAAGCAGGCAGCCGGCCTGGCAAAGACCCTGCAAAAACCAAATGTTGCTGTTGTTATGTGGGATGTGTTGAGCGCCGATTTTGACCTGTCCATTTCGCCCCAGGCCTGTGCCGGTATTGTGCTGAAGCATGTGCGACCGGGGTCGATCGTGGTGTTTCACGACAGTGAAAAAGCTTTTCGAAACCTGCAAATTGCCCTGCCCCTTGTTCTGGAGGCGCTCTCGCAACGAGGTTATTCTTTTGGAAAAATCTGAGGAGGGCTAAAAAAATTTGGGCCTGGGTAGAAACCCTGGCCCGTTTTTAATCCGTACCCTATGAAAACTGGATTAAAGGTATAAATAAAATTTTAATTATCTCAAAACAATTTGGTAATCATTTCCGTAAAATCTTTTGATTTCGTTGATATGGCAGGTGAAGGAGTCAAAATAAAGGATGATTTCTGCTTGTTGGTTGGCGGACAAACCCGTAGGCGTGGTTTTGATCACCGCTTTTGCCAACAACAACCAATGTGTTTCGGGCCAGTGATTTGATACGTTTTGTAAGCCCCCAGGGTGCCGTTCTGCTTGTTGGTTATTCTGCTGCTGTTGCCGGCAAGGCTTTACAGATCAACCTGCAGGCAACCCGAGAAAACCGATTCCCCTGATTTAAAAATTTTCGGCAGCTTTGGGGCCTATGAACGCACTGATTGATACGCATGCCCATATTTACCTTCCTGAATTTGATGAAGACCGGCAGGCGATGATGGAAAGGGCGGGGGCGGCCGGTGTGGAGGCGATCTATTTGCCGGCCATTGATTCGGCTACCCATGCCGCCATGCTGCAAACGGAGGCGCAGTACCCGCTTTGCAAAAGCATGATGGGGCTGCACCCCTGTTCGGTAAAAGAAGATGTTGAAAAAGAACTGGGGCTAATTGAGAACTACCTGGAAGATCGAACCTTTGTTGCCATTGGTGAGATCGGGCTGGATTTTTACTGGGACAAAACCTATACGGAACAACAATATGCCGCTTTTCACCGGCAGATTGCACTGGCCCTGCAGTATCACCTACCGATTGTGATCCACTCTCGTAATGCGACGGATGCCTGTATCGAGGTGGTGCGGCAGTACCCGGGATTGCGTGGTGTATTTCATTGTTTCTCCGGTAATGCAGAACAGGCCCGCCAGGTGATGGACCTTGGTTTTTACCTTGGAATCGGCGGGGTGGTCACCTTCAAGAACGGAGGTATGGACAAGGTGGTGCAGGCGGTGAGACTGGACCAGGTGATATTAGAAACGGATGCGCCCTACCTGTCGCCGGTACCTTACCGGGGCAAGCGAAATGAACCGGCGTATACACGGCTGGTGGCCGAGAAGATCGCCAACCTGCTGGACATTGACATGGATGAAATTGCAAAAATTACCACGGCCAATGCAAAAAAACTCTTCGGGATAGCTGATAACCCTTAAATTTGCTGCCCTTTCCGAAGGAGACTTGTCCGAGTGGTTGAAGGAGCACGCCTGGAAAGTGTGTATACCTCTAAAGGGTATCGAGGGTTCGAATCCCTCAGTCTCCGCAAAAAGCAAGATCAAAAGAAGTCAAAAGCCCGCAAACGCCCTGTTTGCGGGCTTTTTGTTGTTGGTCACCTGCTCAAAAAACCGCAAAAACGCTCATTCTATTCGTGAGTTAAACGTGAGTTCGGGGAACGGCTGAGCTGAACTCACGTTTCAGGCGCTATCGCATTGGAAATGAACCTGTTTAATATCTGAACACGTCTTGTCAAGGAGTCGCTGGGAGCCTAATTTCATCACCTTTAAATCGTTCAAAATGATTGGAAAAACGCTGAGCCTGCGCCTCTACCTGAAAAAACCCAAAACCTACGAGGCAGGACCGCTGCCCATTTACCTGCGGATCACCATCGACAAAGCCGTCGCAGAGCTGTGTATCTCCCGGAAATGCGAGGCCAGGCTCTGGGACAAAAAAGCAGAAAAAGTCAATGGTAAAAATGAAGAGGCAAAAGAGCTGAATCACCACATCAATGCTTTTCGGATGAAGGTATTCGAGGCTCGGCTCCAGCTGGTCGAGCAGGGCAAACCAATCACCCCCACGGCCATCAAAAACCTGCTCACCGGGAAGGAGGAAAAAACACGAAGTGTGCTGGAGGTTTTCCGGCAACACAACCAGCAAATGGCCGCTTTGGTAGGAAAGGAGTTTTCAGCCGGTACCCTGGAGCGCTACCAAACGTCCATCCGGCATACGGCTGCCTTCATGAAATGGAAATATGGGGCGGAGGACATGCCGATCCAGAAACTGGATTTCGAGTTTGTCTCGGACTACGAGTTCTGGCTGAAAAGTGTACGAGCCTGCGGGCACAATACGACGATCAAGTACATTGCTAATTTCCGGAAGATCGTGAACCGCTGTATCCGGAACGGCTGGCTCCCGAAGGATCCATTTGCGGGTTTTAAAATGACCAAGCGGGAAGTGGACCGGGTGGCGTTGACGGAGGCAGAGATGCAAAAGATCATGGACAAGGAGTTCGGGATTGAAAGGCTGTCCATGGTACGGGACATTTTTATTTTCTGCTGCTTTACGGGACTGGCGTATGCGGATATTAAAAAGCTGAAGCGGAATGAGATACAAATTGGTATTGATGGCGGCAAATGGATCTTCACCAGTCGGCAGAAGACGGAAGCCCCTTCTCGAATACCCCTGCTGCCGACCACCCTGGAACTGCTTGACCGGTATAGGGACCATCCACAGTGTGAAAAAGGAGAGAAGTTGTTGCCGGTGTTAAGTAACCAAAAGATGAATTCATATCTGAAAGAAATTGCCGATGCTTGTGGGATTGCGAAGAGCTTTACGTTTCATATTGCCCGCCACACCTTTGCCACCACCGTAACGCTGGCCAACGGCGTGCCGATTGAAACGGTTTCCAAGATGCTGGGGCATCGAAACCTTCGTACCACGCAGCACTACGCAAAAATTCTGGACAAGAAGGTGAGTGATGACATGGCGGTGCTTCGGAAAAAGCTCCTAAAAGTGCGTTAACGTGTTCGATTCAGTTAATTAACCTCAACAGATGTCGTCATGCAGTATCCGCAAGGTTTTGCGTTAAATAACCTTAGATTCAATTTTGAAGTAAGCTGCTGCAAAATTTGCCTTAATTTTTATCTTTACTGATACAGTTTAGAGCAAGAAAACTAAAAAGTATATCCAGATTGTTTTGATTTTTGTTGCTTCTGTTGTATTTGATTTAGCTGCAAGCACTCGCCTTTAGATTGATAATCATGTAAGAACAGATACACTTACCCAGGGCTATGTTTTGACTCTTCTTCGAACAGTGTTATAATATAAATTGGTTCAAAGCCTCTCATTACCCTAAATTTTACCGAATAACTTTATTATTATATATATTGTTTATATATTACCTGACCATTTATTATAACATTTAAATCAACTCTCTTACATCAGCATTGTTATCTAAATATCAGTGTATGAAATCTTTAAGATCAACATGGAGTAAGCTAATACAGTTAATTTTTGGGGTCGACATTTTCATTTCCTATTCCAGAAAGGATGCTTTGATATACGCCGAAAGGTTGGCGAACCTTTTGCAAAACGAAGGTTACAGGTGTTACCTAGATAAATGGATCACCCAGCCCGGAAGTACTAATTCCAAGACAATTGAAAAAACTTTACCACGTTCCTCTATGTTCGTCCTGTTGGCAACAAAAAATGCAGTAAGGTCGACATCAGTAAGCGATGAAGTAAAAAGTTTTTTAAGAACAGGACGGGTACTTACACCCATAAACTTTGGGTTTAGTGATGACCCAATCGATTGTGATAAAGTGACCGTCTACGATAAGTCGCATGATGAAGAGGAGATGGACTTCGAACGAAGAGTAATCCGCCGTGCAGAATGGTATGAGAAAATCGATGGATTACCTATCACTGATGAGCATTTAGATTTCTTGAAACGTAATCAGCCATCACAAATCGTTCTGCAGCGGATCATTAACTCATTTATTTATCAAAAGCAATCAAAAAGACTTTTTGGACTAACCATTGCTGCACTCGTTATACTTTCAATTTTAGCAGCTTCTATCGTTTATTCAACTGTCAGCCTAGGCAGAACCGTTAAATTGAATGCTGCATTACAATCATCAAGCGACTCATTGAAAGCCACTAATCAAAAGCTAACAAGTGAGACAGATGAGTTGTCTGAAGCGCAAAGAAATTTGAAGCGAGATCTTTCACAATTATCTAAAGATCGGGATGAGTTGAAAACGTCAAACACGCTGTTGGATGAACGCAATAAAGGCCTGAGCTCATTGAACCAGCAACTATTATCGATTCAGGCTTCATTAAACGCGAGTGTTTCAGCGCTAAAAAAGGAAAAAAATGAGTTAGCATATGGCCTCCAAGACGTCAATGGACAACAGATTCTTGCACTGGCCGAGAAATATACTGATGCTGATCCAAAGCAAAGTTTGGCACTTCTAAAATATGCAGCCAACAACCACCTGATCAGCGATTTTGAGAAGGCAAACAAAATTTATACAGAAGCAACAAAGAAGGAATTAAGTATTGCAGATGGAGTCAACTCGGACCCAAACTGGTGGAATGACATTCAAGCATATAAAATGAGATCAAGACCCGTATTTGCAGCTGATCCGACTATCGGTTATGTCATTTATCAGAAAAGCCTTAGCCAAAGAGAGTTGCTGATGGAAGATTTACGCGATGGAAAAATAGTAGCGAGGTATCAACTCGAGCCTTTCGAAGAGTTCATTCCAATCCAACCCTTCGTTACGTCTCACATCGTCGTAGGGTCGTACTACGGTGATGCACGAATCACAAAGATCTTTAGTTTGGAAAAGGGACTTGCCAAACCGGTATTTGTTACCGGCGAAACACGGGATATAAAGTTTACGAATGGAAACTTGCCCTGCTATGCACTTTATGCTGATGGAAGCCTGAAGAGATTCGATGAAACTGCAGCGGGTAAAATCGATTCGATAGACATAGCGAAAGATGTAAACGGTTACAGGCTTGACGTTCATCCATCTGCCATGTCCTTGTGCGTCTACAACAATGATTCAACCATTACTTGGTGGGGGTGGAACCGACCGTCCCGGTCTTGGGTTAAGAAAAAGTTGCCATTTTCCGCTCATTCTTACCCAGAACACGGATATCCTAAGGACAGGCAGTACCCCGTCATCAAATGGGGGAAAAGGCCATCAGAGATCCTTGCCATGGAGTGTTTTCCCGCCGAAGTTGGAAGTGAACCGCGAGCCACATCCAATGATAGGTATTTAGCCGTAAAGATATCTGCATTGAACGCTGAATCGTTGATACAGAAAGTCCTGGTCAACCGGCTTGTCGGCAGGAATGAGCTGTTTTATCCAACCATGGAGACGGATGACAGCTGCGCGAATGTATTGTATGCATTTAGAACGCAGCGATCGGGAACCAACGTTTTCTACTTTAAGGTAAACTGGTTAGAAGACAGTGTTGCAAAGGTTTCAAATGAGACTCTCCTGCAAGACTCATATTCTTGTGCTGAAACTGGAGCGACGGTAAGGATCGCGATTGCACCAAATGGAGAAAGTTTATTCATTTCCAATGAATGGAAAGGAACATCCATATCGGAAGGGAGAAAAAATACGCTTCGGTCGTGGGTAACGTCTACTGTCATTAATGAAGGTCAAAGCCGACCCGTCGCTCTCGAATTTGGTGTAAAAGACAAGTTTAGAATTTTGGGTATTGGGATAAGCCGAGATTCCAAGAAGATGATCTGTTACGATGAACAAAACAATTTTTATGTTTTCAACAACAAACAAGAAAGCAAACAACAAACTATTAGGCCCAATGCTAGACCTCCTCAGATCTTAGGCTTTGCTTCCAAATTGTGGAGAGTGAACTATCCCAATGGACAGGTCAGCTTGTTCGATATTAGTACCGGCAAAGAGCAGGCACTGAATGAAGTCTTGAAGAACGAGAAGATTTTGGACGTTTCTTCTTATGACTCTATTACGATCATCGTATCACAATTCCATTTAATTGAATTGTCAAACGGAAAAATCAGTAAAAACGTTCGGTTGTCTGACAGTTGTCAATCGGCAACAATCGGCTACAATACCGTTGCAGTAAAAGGAAAATTAACTTTGGCATTGTACGACAAAAAAACGTTGCGTTACCTAGGCGCCACGAGAATCGGGGAGGAAGAGATATTTAAAGACATCAAGTTTAATGGTGATTGGTATTACGAGGACAATTCCTATTACAACTATGTAGTTGACAAGCAAAACGATAACGGCATTATATCAGCGTTCGGTTTCAACCAATCCGATAGCACATTTAAAATAGACCGTTGGGATCTGACGCCTAAAATCGATCATTCGTTGGCTATAACGAAAAGGTGGTCGTTTGTAGCACCGGACCGCGGAAACAGTTTCTTTTCACTTCGAAGGTCACCAAACGCAGATGTACTGTTGGCAATCACAGGGAATTATAATTCAATTATCCAAGGATTAAAATTGCCCGACCTGTACCAAATTGATTTGGAGACGGGGAAAAGAATAGTAAAATACAAACGGCCAAAGATTGATTTTCCGAATGTAATCTTTGAAATTTCCGATTTTTTCTCTGTTGACCGATCCAAAGTTTGTATCGTCTTTCGGTACGTAAAACACAACCGATACGAACAGGGTGACTATTTTGCCTACGGCATTTGGAACATTAAAACGGGAGCGTTGCTGAAGTGGTTTGACTTTGGGAAGGCCGAGCAGTTTATTAGACGATCAAAGGACGAATTCGAAAATGTGCGGTTTATTAAGTTTAAATTGGAGCAACCTAATATCGTTAAGGTAGTTGATGTGCTAACGGGTAAAACAAAATTTGAAGACTCCAATCCCAACATTCAACCCACTCTTGAAAATAACCTTGAAAATAGAAAACAAACAAATTATGTTCCTGCTTACTATATCTATTACGATAACATAAGTGTAAAGAAATCACCTAACACTATTATTAGGAAAATCAACACACGGCTAAATTTTGGAGAAATTGATTGGACAAAACTGCCGAAGCTAAAACCTTTACCTAAAGAGTTTACAGACGGAATTGAGAGAATTAAGACTGAAAATCAATAAAGAGCGGCAATAAAGCGGATAAAAAATTGTTTTGTGATACATGGTGTATAAAATTTGCTCTAAGTGAGAGGAAATTGGTCATACATCTGTTAAAAAACTTCAACAACTGTTACCTACACAGGATTTTTGGGTCTTTTATATAGTTATGACAGCACTGTTTATTCGCCAGTTTTTACACCTTATACCGCGACTTACTGAGTTAAGTGCGGAGTATCTGTTTTCATTGCCTACTACTTGAAGGGCAGAATAGTTGGCTTATTTTAGATTATCCATTTGTTAATGTGGATCGCAAAAAGAAAAAGAACCAAAAAAAATAATAATAGCGACATCTCAAAGAACTATCTGAATACAAACCTAAAGGCACTCTTGTACTTAGAGATGTGAACTCAACATGAACAATATTTCTACAACTAAGTGAGCAGATCTTGTACATTTAGTATAGAAGTTTTAATACTAAAAATGAACAACTATGGCTGACAAAAAAGTAGTGTTCATAGCTTTTGCTATTGAAGACGAAAGGCAAAGAGATTTTCTTAGGGGGCAATCTCTACTAACAAAATCGCCATTTGAATACATAGACATGTCTGTAAAAGAGGCATATGACGAAGATTGGAAAACTAAGGTAAGAACAAGAATTAAAAGGTCTAATGGAGTCTTAGTGCTAGTAAGTAAAAACTCACTAAAGTCCTCTGGGCAGAAATGGGAAATCCAATGCGCTAAAGAAGAAAAAAAGAAAATTCTTGGAATTTGGGCATACAGCGAAGATAGAACAGAAATTACAGGTGTAACTACACAGGTATGGACTTGGGACAATATTAAAAATTTTATTAACTCCCTATAATTATGAAAATAGCTTTGATTGTAGGAATTAATCACTATCTTAATGGTACTGGCTTGTATGGTTGTGTTAATGATGCATATGAGGTAAAAAGCATATTAGAGAGAAATGCCGACGGTTCCGTCAATTTTGACTGCAGATTATTAACTGCACTTTCTGAAAAGGACAAAATAGAAAGAGGTGGATTAAAAGATGCTGTAGAAAAGCTCTTTTCCACGAAAGCCGAAATTGCCTTATTTTATTTTGCTGGGCATGGACATATAGAAGCGACAGGAGGATATCTTTTAGCATCAGACGCTAAAAGAGGCGACGATGGACTTTCCCTGAATGATGTTTTATTGTTTGCAAATCAATCTCCTGCTACAAATAAGGTTATAATCCTGGACAGTTGCCACTCCGGAATAGCGGGTAATCCACCCAATGTGAAAGACTCAGCCTTACTTGTGGAGGGAATAACTGTTCTAACTGCATCAACCGCAGAGCAGTATGCATCGGAGGAAGATGCAAGTGGAGTCTTCACAAGTTTGCTTGTTGATGCTTTAAGTGGGAGCGCCGCAAATATTTTAGGTGAAATAACTCCTGGAAGCGTTTATGCTCATATTGATCAATCGTTAGGAGCTTGGGAGCAAAGACCTATATTCAAAACAAACGTTCGAAATTTTGTATCCCTCCGTGAAGTGGCGCCTGCTATTCCTCTGCAAGACATAAGAAGAATTGTCGAATTCTTTCCCCGTGCAGGGTTTGAATTCAAATTAGATCCAACATTTGAACCAGAGTTAAAGGGACGAGACCAAGGTATGCCCGCTCCAATTGAACAACACACGAAGATCTTTGCTTTACTGCAAAAGTACAACCGGCTGAATCTACTTGTGCCAGTTGGCGCACCTCACATGTGGCATGCAGCTATGGAGTCTAAATCTTGTAAGCTGACCGCACTAGGGGAACATTATCGACGGTTAGTTCACAAAAATAGAATTTAGTAGGAGATTATTGCGAAAGATGAATTCACTACTAGTAATCCATTGACATTGATTGTTAAATAAACTGTTGAAGTGGTGAAAAAAAAACTCATAAGCATTGGTATTAATAATGCAAAAGGAATGACAGGACTGCAAGCTGCAGCATCTGGTGCGGAACAGTTTGCTAAATGGGCATCGAGCCAAGGGTATGAAATAGACGTTTTTACCGATAATAATGGAAAAGCTGTTAGAACTTATCAAATATTCGATGCTGTTAATTCTTGTATTCAATCGAAAACGTACGAACAGCTTATTATCTTCTTCTCCGGACACGGCGTACTAAAAGGACCTAATCAAGAAGTATGGATATTATCAGAAGCAATCAACAATCCGAATGAATCAATCAATCTTACAGGTTCTATTGATAATGCGAGGACATGCGGAATTCCTTACATTGTTTTTATATCTGATGCATGCAGAGTACTACCGACAGAAATTCAACTAACAGGAAGCGGCTCTGTAATATTTCCAATTTGCGATGATAATAATGTCGACTGTGCTGTAGATATCTACTATGCTACACGGCCGGGTAGCCCAGCAAACGAAATTGCCGAAAAAGAAAGTTCGAAAAAGTTTGGCATTTTCACAGAATGCTTAATCGAAGGGCTAAGCGGAAAACGTTTAGAAGTGTTGGAAGCTGAGACAGATGGATCACTGTTTGCTCAATTCTTAAAGAAAACTATCCCACTTTTATCGCCAACTCCGGCTTTTCTGATAAGATCCGCTCGCCTTAGAAATCTTTTACGAAACACTGTCCCAGAAAAAGCACAATCGAAAAGCATCTTTTTGAATCAATATCCAGAGATAAGAATTGAAGTAGCAGAAAAAAATTATTTGGCGAAATATGAATTCCAATTTATCGAAAATAGTACTTCTTCAGATTATCCTATGGAAACTGCTGAATCAATAGATACTCCTTTTGTAGAAAAATTCCATGAAGTTACAAGTAGCAGAGCATGGCAACCTAATAAACCAATTAAGTTACCTTTCCCGACAGAAAATGGAGCGATCATATATGCTGCGCAAGGACGAGAAAGTTTTGAAACGAGAACAGGTTTTACAATTGTAGGTGGTGAAATCAAGGATGTAATTGTGTATAAAAGCAAAAGAGAAATATTTTCGGAGAAGGGTATGCAACAGGTCAGAATTCACGACGATGATAATATCTACTCAGCCATAATAGTGTTGCGAAACGGAGAGTCAGTGCCGGTTGCTGTGATAAAGGGATATATTGGTACAATGGTATTTAATGACCAAGTTCTCCTTACTGTAAATTACACACCGAGTAGAAACACTAATAAATATGGTGAATATGAAAGTAAGAAAGATAAAGTCAATTTTGCTCGTGGATATGTTGCAAGTGCGGCTGCGGAAGGATTAGATTATCGTAAAGTTTTTGAAAAGGAATTCACGAGTGACGGGAACATTAATTATAATGATATTGGAGGTTTTTTGCGAATGGAAAAATCTTTAGATCCATCTCTTGGATTGTATGCTGCTTATGCATACCGTCAAGCAGGTAAACAGAAAGAAATTCAATCTGTACAGGAATATATGGCTAGAGAAGGTCATAATATCTTTGATGTTATCATGCTAGCTGATCGTCTGTTGGAATACAAAGAGAAAGTGATGCCTTTTTGTCCAATGTTATCCTTAGGATGGGCTTACAGCAATAGGTTTGAGAAACTTCTTCATCCTGAAGTAAGACGCGCAGCATTACATCTAGCCCCGAACTTATGGACCACTTTTGATGAAAAAGGTACTGAAATACTTGAACATTTAGTAAACCAAAATGTCTTAAGATGAAAATACTATTTGTTCATGGTCGTGCACAAGAGATGTTTGAAGAAGCAGCACTAAAAAAAATCTGGATGGATACTTTCAAAAATGGATTAGAAGCTGCAGGAATAAATCAAACTTTCAATGAAAATGACATCATTTTTCCTTACTACGGGAAAAAGCTGGAGCAGTTAGTTGCAGATTATAAAATTCCTGTTGAGGACATTGTGATGAAGGGCGGTCCTGTTCCTGAGAAAGATGCTAAATTCTTTCATGAATTTTTAGCAGAAGTCGCGCAAAATGCTATGGTTAGTCCTGCAGAAATAAATGAACAACTTGATGCAGAAGTAACAGAAAAGGGACCTTTAAATTGGGGATGGGTACAGGCTATACTACGGGCGGTCGATAAAAAAGGGAAGTGGGGGGTACAAGCTATTAAACGGTTTACATATGACGTTTTTCTCTACCTAACTGTTCCAGCGATACGACAATTGATAGATGCAGAAGTCGCAGCAAAAATGAACAATGAACCGACAGTTGTTGTAGGCCATTCTTTAGGAACAATAATATGTTACAATGTTCTTTCAAACAATCCTAACTGGAATGTAAGCAAGTTAATTACCCTTGGTTCACCACTTGGCTTGCACGCAGTAAGAAAATATTTGAAGAGCCCTTTGCAAATGCCTGCTTGTGTGAAAAATGGTTGGTACAATGCGTACGATGACAGAGATGTCGTCGCTTTGAATCCATTGGACAAGAAATATTTCGACATTACCCCATCCATCGTAAATAAATCAACTGTAAACAACCATACTGAAAATCGTCATGGGATTGTTGGTTATTTGAACGACGGTGATGTTGCAGGAGAGATATGGGAAGCAATATATCTTTAAATTAACTGGGCTAAGTATATAGTATCGGTTTTCTTCAATTTGTCACTTTATCTCTTGGAACTGCCTTTGCACCAAAGGCAGAACCGAGCGCTTCGACCTTCGATAAACAGAAGTCAAGGAGAACAGTAGGATAGGTGACCGGGCAATTATCGAACACAAATTTGTAAAATAGCTCAAGAAGTAAATGGTACAAAATCAACGCTTTAATTGACAAGATATGGTTGGTTTTTCCACCACATTTCTCATTTACCCAATTGTATTCAGCAATATTTCAAGTTCTGTTTCAATGAGTTTTTCAATATCCTTTTTTATAAGGAAGTAATTTGCTGTCAGCTCGGTGTTTGCAACAGTTTTAATCGTCGGTATCTCCTTAAGGGTTGCCTGCTCCTTCTTCAATTGAATGTGGTCATTGATAATAGCGGCATGGAAGGTTTTCAGCTTAATCGGCTGATCCGGATCGTCGGCCACCATACCCACAAATTCACCCGATGAAAGCCCTGCAATTTTGGAAGCAGGTACCGCAAAGTCAAGCTGGCTGGACTTGCTGATGGAGGTGTCGGTTCGGTTGATGGAGACACTTTCTTTCACCTGCACAATCTTGCCAAACCGTTCTGAAAGCTGCTTTGCTGTGTCACCCATCACTTGTCCAGAGATGATGTTTCCGGCAATGTTCATAATAACGGTTGCCTCCTCTGCGCCATAATCTTTCCGGAGTTGACTGAAGTCCTGCAGCCCTAAACAGGTCGCCACTTTGTTGGACCGGGCAGTGGCAATCAGGCTGTCAATCCCGTTGATGAAAATGGTTGGAAATTCATCAAACACCAGGCTGCATTTGAGCTGCCCTTTTTTGTTCACCAGCTTAATGATCCGGTTCACGTAAAGCGACAGAACAGCCCCAAATACCTGCTGTTTCTGTGGGTTATTAGCCAGACAAAGGATTTTTGGCGCTGTAGGATTGTTGATGTCGAGTGTAAAGTCACCAGCACTCATGACCCAGTAAAGCTGTGGGGAGGAGAGGCGAGCCATGCCAATTTTGGCAGAAGCAATCTGGCCCTCCAGTTGCTCCATGGCCTTGTTCTGGTAAGCCGAGATAAAAGGGTTAATGAGCACCTCAATTTCTTTTTCTGTTCGCAGCACCGGAAAGAGCTTTTCGTATGCTACCTGCATCAGTTCAATGACATGCGGCAGGGTGCAATACCTGCCCTCTTTGTACTTTTTGAGGAACCAGATAATGGCCGTTAAAAAGTTGATCGGCGACTCTACAAAAAAGTCCCCTTGCTTGGTGATCCAATCTTTGTTCAGCCCCAGAAGAATAGAACGGGAAGATTCCATAGCATCGGTGATATCATACATTGTTGAGGGATGGAGCGGATTGCAGCGGTGGGAGCGGGAAAGGTCATCAAAATTGATTATGTAAAAGGCCGGCGCCACTTTGTAAGCTTTCAGATTTTTCTTCAAAGTGTTGTAGACGATCCTGGACAGGTCATCATATTTAAAGTCGTACACCAGCATGGCGAATCCTTTTTGAATGTGCTGCCGGATCACATGCTGAATGACAAAGTAAGACTTACCGGAGCCGGGTGTGCCGGTCACCAGCAACCCCCGAAACGGATTGATCACATTGATCCAACTCCGTCGCATTTTTCCCTTCCGGTTGTACTGCGCCGGAAGGTTGATGGAGTACTCGTTTTGGAGCAAGCGTTCTTCCTGTGGAAAGTACACGGAACTAAGGATTGAGCGGTGAATCGATACACATGGGAGGGCACCGGGTGCCGGCTTCAATTATCATATCCTCTTCGTCATCCTCTTCCGGGTCTGTTGTCTCGTCAGTACTGGTGGCGGTTGCTGCATCTGTGATGGTGGCTCTTGCTGAATCCGTGGGTAAGATGTCCCTGTCTTCTGCATTCACTCCCACAATTATCGCATGAATTTTCAACGCCGCATCCATTCCCAGATAGATCCGCAATTTTTGGCAATCGGGACTGGAAAGAATCTTATCAAAAGCTGCCCGGTCAAAGGTTTCTGCCAAGGGCAAAATGTCCACACCCTTAAATTGTTCCAGGAGAATGGCATCCCTGTTTTCCCGGAAGCGGGTTGTCATTTCAATAGCTTGCTCAAGTGAAATAAAATGCTCCATACTATACATTTTGAAAGGTGAATAAGTTGCAAAGTGTACCGAAGTCAGCAATAAATCATCCGTACTAATACGGATAATCTGGCCTGTAGCGAACTTTTTTATGCTAAAATGGGTAAGCGTCTCTGCGCAACCGCTATGCGTTAAAGGTTAGCTTTAAAAAAAGCCTATGCAAAGGTTAGGTTTGCATAGGCGGTTAAAAAAACTTACTTGGTTCGATGGTGATTCTTCAGCAGTTAGCAGCAGTCACGCCCTTCAAAACCCGGTATAAGCCGTAAGGGGCTGGTAAGACTTATTTGCATTCAGCTACCGGTGTAAAGATGCACCGGCTTTTAGCAGGCGACATCCGTATAAATACGGAAAATTTTTCCTGCTCAATTGGGCCCTTTCCCACACCGGGAACCGCAAATGAACAGGCGTGGGAATTAGCGAAGAAAACAATGAGCCTGATCTTCTGGTGTCATGCCGTTGTTGATCCCTGGATGGACTGCTGGAATACAGGTAAAAAAGTTTCCCTCCGGGAATGGCTACCGGTTCCGTCTGGATCTACAAAGGGTGGCAAACCTCCTTCATTTTTTTATGGGATTTCCAGACAAGTCTTTTTGTAGGGACCAGGGCTCATCTGGAACCCGTATTTTTTCGGCGCATGTTGGATCTGCCTGTTGCTTTTTTGTACAATTTCCTTTTCCATTATCCATCATAGAATGACTACCTGTTGTCGCACATCAGGGAAACAGCATTCAAACGGGCGCTCCATAGTAAGGGTGTGATCAAACAACTAGACCAGGGTCCTGACCTTTGTGGAAACGCTATCAGAGAATGGATAAAACACTGCTTAAATCCTTTACCTGCTTTTTAACATCATCGACATCAACCAGGGAAACGAATTTCGATGACCAGGTGTCAAGTTGTTTTAGGAGGGATGCAACTTTTTTGTCCACTTTGTCTTTGTCAGCGCCGGGTAAGCTCTTACTGTATTCCAAAACGGCAATAATGGACTGCAAATAATTTTTGTTGGCGTTAATGTACTGGTTGGTTAAGGCTTCCAGGTCATCCTGCACAAAACGGGCTTGTGTGACGACTGTCATCGATAATGCCAGTCTTGGATCCGCCAGTGTCCGGACTAAACTCTGTTCGTTTTCTTTTTTGATTAGGCTGGTTTGTGCTACAATTTGATCGCGGGAAAAATAGACATTGTAAAGCTGATCCATCTCATAGGGCTTTTGCATTTTGGCTTTTTCCCTATAAAGATCCGTGATTCTGTCTACCAGGTAGTTTTCCAGAATCATTTCCAACGCGCCTGTTCTGATCTTGATTTGTTCAATAGACGCTTGAAACTCGTTGGTGGCTTGTGCCAGGCCTTCGTAATATTTAACATACGCCTGTAACTCTTTTACAAATAAATGAAAGTCTTCTTCCTTGATTTTTTTGCTGCCGAACGAGATATTGCTTATGAAACTAACAACATTGTTGATAGCGGGGACTGCGCTTTTTACAAGGTCTGTGATAGGATTGTTCAACAGGCCATTGACAAAATTTACCAGCTTCCCTGATTTGTCCAGGGATTTATCTTTTGACGTGATGTGTTTTTCTATAAGTTGATTAATGACCTCTTTCAGAGAAAAGCCAAGCTCATTGTTGGTCGGGTTATTCAGGCTGGTAATGTCCTGGAGCAGGGTAGCTTGGGTGAGCGATACATCAATTGATTTAAAGCTTTTCTTGGCGGATTTCACAAATTCGGAGGAGAACTTATAGGTTTCAGTACAGCGTTGAAACCGCGCCTCATCTGTTTCCAATTTGTGTTTGCTCATCTTTTCAACTTCTGCGGTATACTTTTTAACCAGGGTATTGTTATCCGTTAACTCCTGGCGTGTATTTGACATTTCTCGTTTGTATTCATCTTCGATCTTTTTGGTTCTTTCTTCTATACTTTTTACTCTTGGTTCTAATCCATGGTTGTCCTGGCTGTAAGCATTTAGGGCAGAGAATATTGTAAGAAGGCTAATAAGAATGGACAGTTTCATATGCGTTTTTTTAAATTTTTTAAGGTGAATGCATTTTTTCTGAGGTAATTTCTTTGGGGATAAATCAGATTGAAGCGTAACAAGGGGCGCAGGTCACAATCTGCTCACCGGATGTATATCGGACATCTTCCGAGAAAGGTGTATGTTTTCGTTGGTAATCCAACCAACTGGAGTCGGCCTTGGTTTGATCACTTGATAATGTCCAATGCGACGGTTATACCATGCCAATATTTACCCTGATAAACCCATGTTTTTTTGTTTTCGGAAAGCAGGTGGTCCCCACCAATAGAATACCCAATGTTGATGTTGTTGAAGCCAATCATAAAAAACAAACCATAACTGAGTACCGGTTCTTTGCGTTCAACCGTAATCGTGTAATTGGTTGTAAGCTTTTTTACATCCGCAGCACCCAGATTTACAAAAACACCCGGTGTGAGTGAAAGTTTGGTAGTGTTGGAGCCAAGGGCGTTCAGTTCCGGTTTGAAAATGCTCCAGGTTCTTTTAACACCAAGGGCAAATCCGGCGTTAAAACCTGTCTCTACCTGGCTGGGCAGGGAGTCTTTGTATTTTGCTGACCCTATGGCGGGTCTGATTTTCAGTGGAATGGTCATGCTCTGCAGCACCAGCCTGTTTTCGCTATAGGTAAGCCGGTTGGGTGTAACATAGGTATTGTTTAATGGGGCCACACCTTCTTTCGGATAAGATGTTTCCGGAAAATAATACCGTTCGGATAACTGTAACTCGGCATGAGTGCCGGTAGCGTCAAAGGGGCCTGCTACATCTTTGGGATCCGAGAAATTCTTATCTGTGTCTGCATCTTTTATGGTCAGCACCCCATTGGCTTCGGTAACGGTGACTTGAAGTCGATCTTTATTGGTGTAAGCAGTGATCTTGTTACTGGCGGCCATCTTTTCGACTCTATAGACGGTTTGGTTGGGCACCAGGTATTTTCGGTTCAGGCAACTGCAAAGAAGGGGTAGCAACAAAAGAAGGAGGCAATATGTTCGCATGGTAAAATTTTTTTACGCTCCTGGTGGCACAGTGGCCAGTCCGGGTGTGGTGAAAACTTTGTTTACGCCATCATAATACACTTCAGGTTGTGATAAGACAACAGCGCAGGAGGCAAGGAAGGCCGCTGGAACATGCACAACATCCGTTGTGTTATCTTCAAACCGCAAACCGATTACGCCATTTCCACCCAGGACGAGTTTAAATTCAAAACGAACAATCCGTTTCATGATAAATGTTTTTTGCAAAAAAAAGGTAGTAGGGTGGATTCAAACGTTTTTCCGAGGGGAGCGGTCTTGATATGAGGACACAAACATTATATTTTTTTGGAAGAAATGCAACCGTATTTATACGGATTGCCTGTATATGTACACGTTAACATAAAAGGATCATCTCAGATTTCCGATTCGGGGCATTCTTACAGATACGTACTGTCTTACCTTGTGGTATGCCAAACGCTTCGATAAATCTAGGCTAATGGGGAAAGGGTGAAATCGAGCGCTGTTACTTTCGATTCTATTTTGCCCGGTGGAGAAATCCAGGCAACTAGGCAACAGTGAATTTGTAATTTATTATATTCATTTACGGTTTTCTGCAAACAGTGAGGAAAGTCTATGCTTTGCAAAAATGTGTTTTCATTCTGATTACAAATGAGAGATAAAAATAACGTACAGGAAAACGAAAGTTCGGAAAAGCTGGAAACAGAAAAACTTCGTAATGAGATTTTACTGCTAAAGCTTGATATAGGGTTAAAAGAAAAGGAACTTAAGCGAAAAACGGTTTTGCAACCGACAGTAGTGACTGTTTTAGTTGCCATTCTCGGGCTTATTGGAGCAGCCATTACAAATTTTTTGCAACGAAGTAACCAGTTGGAAATTGAAGAGAAAAAGTTTCAATACTCGGTTTATCAAAAAGCATTGGAGGCGAAAGACAATGTGACTGCAGCAAAAATTTTAGACTTCTATATCAAAGCTCGTTTATTACCGGGTGAGGACGGTAAATATTCCAAATTGCTAGAAGAGGGTAATGTTGATGCCGTACCTACTTACGGTGGAATGTATGAAAATATTGCAGTGCCCGAAATTAATCATTCTGGAAAATTGTCGTTAGTAAATGATTTCATCACGGGGAAAGGAACAGAATATATGTTGTCGTATAATGCCAAGGAAAGACTTGAACAAGATGCATTAACAACAATCGTACTGCATTGTTCATTTTCTCCGAGTCTCAAGGGAACGGCAACATTTCTTTCGGATACTATTAGGGGGCGTTCGTCAGCTCATTTGCTGATTGATAGAAATGGTAAGGTGATTCAGCAGGTGCCTTTTACTTTCATCAGTTATCATTCAAATAAACACTATAATAAATCGTCGATTGGAATAGAGCTTATTAATTATGGGGAATTAAAAAGAACGGATACAGGATATGTGAGTGTGTTTCGGCGCAAGGTTACCAATACAAAAGTTGTATGTAACAATGAGGGTATTTGTTGGGAGGAATACTCGCCTGCCCAAATTGAAACTGCCTATAAAATTTGCAAACTTTTAGTGTCAAAGTATAGCATAGGCAATATTGTTGGCCATTCCGAAATCGATAAAGGAAAACCTGATCCAGGTCCCTTTTTCCCCCTAGCTAAATTCAAATCACTTGTAAGAAAGTAGACGTCATGCTATTTCACTCATTTAATGACAAGCAGGCGTAGTGCGGTATATAATGTTTGGTCTTTTAGCTTCAGTTACATCTATTCTGTCTGTAAATATCTAAGGAAAGGTTGTTTCAACGACTGGTTTGATAAGGTGCTGATTTGATTGTTGTACATAGCTGCTTGATCAATCCAGATTTCTGCGAATGAAAGGCGGGGATTACCGGCATTGTGTAGGATATGTTGCAGTTGTGTACCATTAAATGATATGATTACCTCATGGCTGAACTAAAGCCGCCATCAACTATCATAGAATGTCCGGTAACATAGGATGCCTGTTCTGATAGTAGCCATAAGATAGCTTCAGCTGCTTCTGAAGGCTCTCCTATACGATTCATAGGAATAAAGGATTTGTACATTTCTTCCACTGCTGAAGGGTTTTCCGCGTTGGCCTTTCTAAATACCCTTTCCAGCATCGGCGTTCTGAAAGCACCGGCGCAAACAGCATTGAGGCGGATGCCAACAGTTGCATACTCCTGGGCTGCTGATTTGGTCAAGGCCAGTATTCCACTTTTTGCAGCAGCATACAGAGAAGCGCCTCTGGCGCCACCAAAGCCATTGATGGAGGACACATTCACAATCTGTAATCATTGTAATAATGCTTACAATATAAGTAAGTAGGTTTCGGTTCATCAAATCAGTTGTCTATTCGTTACAATTTAAGAACTGTTTTGGTGCGTTGCAATGGGTTGCCTTTTTGCGAATGAAACAGTGGCAGTTTGTCCAACTTCAAAATTCAGGTAGGATCCAAGTTAGTGAAACAAGCTTTTTTGTTTTTTCTTAATTCGGTAGCTGTTGGCGCAGCTTTTATCCTTTTTTTATTGTGTTTTTACATTGTATAAGCTTCATTGTAACCTCAGTAGCCTACAAACTTTCTTTGCATTTTTGCCTTATCTTATAGCTTGTAATTGGTTGCTCTTAACCAATCCATGAATAAGGCTTCATTCACTATGATTTCTTTGATTGCTTTTGCCTGACTTGCCTTTTGCAGATCCTGGTAAATGGCAGCAATCGGAAAGACTTCCTTTTGCTGCAATTCATTAATCTTGATTCTACAATAGGCTCGGTTGAATTCATATAGCAGCCATTTGCCTTGTTTGCCTGTTCTGTCTCTTATCTCTATAGCCTTCGTAAATTCAGTTTCGGCATCTGGATAATCCGGGTTGGTTTTATCTTTTAAAGCATAGCCCAATTGTCCATGATTACGGTGATACTTATTTTCAACGTCACAAGCGATCAAAGCCCTGAAAATAGGCACGACACGGGAAAGTTTGTCAAAGCTTCCATCACTCCAGCGTTCCTGCCTGAATCGTTGTGCATGATCAAAAATGGTAACCTTCACCACCGGCGATGCATTCGAAACAATCGTATTCAGCGCTTCCTGCGAAATGTTTACTGCGCCAGCATCTGCATTCAATATTTGATTTACGATTGATAATGCTTTAGCATCATACTGTTCCTTTTCATCAACTTTATTCTGAACTTCCTTTACAATCTGCTCCTTCAGGACATCTGCCTCAGCTTTCATGATAGCACCTGCCATATACAAACGACTCCAAAGAAATCCTAAAATAAATCCACATACTGAAAAGTAAATTATGATAGAAGCAACAAAGGCGGGATTGTTGCCAAGAAACGGCGTAAAAAAATTGAGAAGCCTGCGAAACCATTGCGTGATTTCATGAATTTGGGTCAGCCCTACGCCCACTAAAATTTTAGTCAGCCAATCTGATATCTGTTCGAGATTGGTATTCGGCTTATACAACCTGTTTACACTTTGTTTGCCGGGATCTGCAGTTTCAACATGTACTTCTTCAACTTCAACCTGGTTCGTTCTTGGTATGCCAAACAGAAAACCCAGAAAACCCCCTGAAATGCAGGAAGCCCCGGCCAGCAGAAGTGCGGTACTTGCAATTTGCATAAATGCAAGTTTTGAAAATGCGGCAGCAAAGATGATAATGGCAAGTAAACCAAGTGAAATCGTATTGATTAGCCGTTTTAATGTTTCGTCTCCACCCCATCCTGATTTTGCTTGTCCAAAAAGACGGTACCCTTTCAGTTTAGAAAAAATCCTGTTCATCCTTTTTTACAACAATTTGCGTAAAATGATTAATACGGTTGCTTAAGGTTGCTCCTGACAGTGAATTGCTCCAGGCGGAAATGCCGCTTCTTGTTCCTGTGCTTCCATTCTTTACCAAAGCCTATTAAAGATAGTGACGCGTTTTGAATAAACTTATCTTAAGCTGAAACAAAAGGAAGCAATTGCTTGTCAAACTCAGAAGAAACAGGAATGATGTGGCAGCGCTGCTCCACGTTATTTCCCTGGTGTTTTGTATGACCTGCTACTTCGTTTAAGGCTAAAAGAAAACACGCAACTTCAATCAAAAATGAACATAATAATTGGATGATTACCTGGTAAGCCTGGGTGGTATGGAGGTCCTTCTGCGGAGCGGCTTCTAAGCGCTACCTTCTCTGATTCCTCAATGCATTTGGCAGGAAGGATTTTTACAACAGATAGCAGGAATACTATTTGATTCCCGCAAAAAAGCTGCCGAAGACCATTATTGAGCGCCACCAATAATCAGGATATCCTGGCTTTTGTATACATGCCCGGGTACGAACTGGTCAAGCACAGTTAGCACTTGCGTCCGGATGCTTTCATTGAAAACTTGTGGTGATTCCGCAAAAGGCGCGTCAAAACCTGAGCCCAACGCCTGACCATTTTCCCACGCTATTTGTACCTGGACATTAAGTAGGTCGCCGCCTGCAAAATTGACGGCTTCGACTCTCGCATAAACTTTTTTTGCTCTTCCCATTTCGTAAATTTTAGTACGCTAGCTAAAATAGTTGTAAAGAAGGAATGGCCTTTTTTCTATGCCTTACTTTTTCATAAAATACCCAATTTTGGGTATGGCTAACATCCTGCAAGTAAGGATTGATACCATTTTTCTATTCTGAATCAAGAAATAAAAGGAGAAACATGATTGGTGCTACAACAATAGTAGCTATCTAAACTTTGTGAAAGTATGCAACTATTCATTAGGTTCTGAATGCATCGCCTACACCGGACCGGGCTTATTGCTGTAAAGGCATGTTTTATTCGGCCAGCCGGAACAGAAGCTGGTTGAAGAACTAAAGTAAATATATCAGCAGGGTAAGTACTGTGGAACCTTGGGTCAAAAGGAAGGTGTTTATACTGTAGTCTTTATATATGGGCGTATGTGGCCGAAAGTGACGTAATAACAAAATTTGCAGTCAGGGTCGTTGCTTTGGTTTAGGTATAAACTCAAATAATTAAATTTGGCTTTATCTGAAGCTGAAATCAACTTGCGGAGATAATTATTTTGGATAATCTCAGCATGCAATTTTCAGTCTCCTATTGTGCAGCAACAAGAGCAATAATAAACCAAAACTAATATGAGTCGGGTACAAACAATCTATTCGTTACGAGGTGTTTTTAATCAATTATTAGAGGATGCAGAAATGGAAAAATTTATGATTCCTGCTTACCAGCGGGGTTATAAATGGTCCTCGTTTGGAGACAATAGCCAGGTAGAAGTTCTCATGAAGGACTTATTCGCAGCATTTGAAATAAGCGCTCCCAGATATTATTTGCAATTTATAACACTAAAGGAGCACGGGAAAGAATTTGAAGTCATAGATGGGCAACAGCGGCTTACTACACTAACCATATTATTTAGTGTGCTGTTGGAATTTGAAGACGTAGCTCAAGGCGAAAATTTTGTTGCAGGCAAACTGAATTATCAGGTAAGGGAAAACTTCATTAAAGAGTATGTCTACGAGAATATTCAAAGTATCCTTAATTCGGAAGATTGGGATTCTTTTTTGGAAAAGGAAAAAAAATCAGCAGTAGACATAAACAATCAAGATGTCTATTTTATCTATCATGCAACAAAGGCAATTTCTGCCTTCATAGTAAATTCAATCGCCCCTGCGAGGAGAAAGCCGTTCTTTGATTACATAGCTGAAAATGTTCTCTTGATTGTAAACCCTTTAGAAAGTAATGTGAGTAGTGAAAAAATATTCATTAATGTAAATAAAGGGGTTAAGTTAAAAGATGAAGATTTGGTTAAAGGTTTATTGATCACAAGGGTCCCCCTGGAAAACCTTGCTACCAGAAATATTTCTGAAACAGAGATCAATGAAATACGAACAAATCTGGGCCGGCAATGGGACGAATTAGCTAAATGGGCTTCAAGGGAGGACATCCGTTCATTTTTTAAAATCATAGATTCTACTTCAAGTTTAGGGTGGATTATTCATTTGGTCTATCCAGAAGCAAAGGGTTCTAATCAATTGAATCCGCTATTCACATATATAGATACGCAGTATCAACATAAAAAGTTAACTGCAAGTCAGGTCTTCAAAAGTCTGCGTGAGATGATGCTTCGGCTTAACGATCTATTTACTGAACCTGAACTATCGAATTTACTGGGCTATATATTGCACACCAGTAAGAACAACACTATTTTCAAACTCTGGAGTTCAATTGCACTTCTTACAAAGAGGAGTGAAATTCTTGCTGCGTTGAAGAAACAGGCTCTCCAACTTCTGCCGATCAATGTCACAAACAACAAACTTGATGAACTAAGCTATGAGGACTCGAAAGACAAAATATTTAATCTTTTTCTCATGGTTGATGTCGCAAAATTTCTTCCTATAAACAATAGCAGAAACGCAGCACCGTATAATTTCAAAAGGATTTTCAAAGAAGATTGGAGCATTGAACATATATTTCCACAGAATCCAGAGGAATTTGATTTCACCTGCATAGGCACAAGCGATCTAACGTTGATCAAACAGCTTATTCCTCAACAAGCTTCTGACCTGTTAATTGACATACCTGATTTCCAAGAAGCAATCATTCGGGTATATGAAAAAATCAAAGGCAGCGAAACAAGTTGCGAAATTACCGGTGAAGAAGTTGTGTACGTAAAGCATCTGATTTCCAGAAATGCAAAAGACCTCCATCGATTGGGAAATCTGGCCTTGTTGGATCATAGCCTCAACGCCGGGCTATCAAACCATTTCTTTGAATCAAAAAGAAAAATCATCGTACAAAAGGTGAGTGCCGGAAGATTTGTACCATTCCACACTTATGATGTTTTTAGTAAACTGATTTTAGACGGAGAAACAAGCCTTCATGTCTGGACCAAAGATGACATAAACAATCATGAAAGATACTTGACCAATCAAGTGGCAGAAATAGCGAATTACTTAAAAGAAACGGATTAAATGAAAACAGGAAATTATCAAATATCGGAAATACTTCTTTTTCAGAACCTGGAGCAACTCATAATTCCGGAAATACAACGAGAGTATGTCTGGAAAGAAGAAGATGTCACTGATTTGTTGAAGACGCTGGCTGAAGGGCTGCAGAATAAGGATGTCCCTTATCTGGGATTTATATATGCCTATTCCCACCGGGACTTTCTTTATAAATACTTCCTGATCGATGGGCAGCAGAGAATGACAACGATATTTCTTATTCTACTTGCTTGTCATAGAAAATTGGAGAAAAAATTGCCAGCCTATTTGACAAGGAACAACAAGGTAAAACTGGATTACAAAGTTCGGCAGGCGACCCATGATTTTTTGCGTGATTTGGTTAACAACATTTTTGTTATTGATGACAAGAATAGAATCGAAGATCAATTGTGGTATCATGAAAGTTATAGAAATGATGTAACGATTCGGAACCTTATTGGAAATTATTATGTCATCATCGATTGGTTGGAGAATTATGGTGCGGAAGAAATCTCCGCCTTTTTAAAACTTGTTGAAAGCAAAGTAGGCCTGTCCTACTTCAATGTCGAGGATGGTCGTCAGGGCGAAGAGCTTTATATTTATATGAACTCGAGAGGTCGCCAGTTAGAACCAAATGAAACGCTAAAAGCAAAATTTTTATCCAGGCTAAATACTACGGAAGAAAAATTTGAATGGGGTAGGAGATGGGAGAATTGGCAGGACTTCTTTTGGAAACATCGGGGTGGCCATCCTGATGCTGACTCAGGGTTTAATGAGTTTTTGCGAAAACTCCAGGTCATTAACATGAGTGCCATGAACACGAATTCTGATCAAATTAGCCGTTTCATAACGGGTCGTAGCGAACAGCAATTAGATATCAATTTATTGCCTTCCGACTTAACTGAAATCGACGATTATTTCGAAGCTTACAAATTCTTGGTAGAGTCTAAAGTTTTTGTAGAATTCTTACAAAAACAAAACGAGACCTCTACTTATTTTCTATCTACTCCCTCTCCGGAAAGAAGACAGGCGTTTTACCTGCGCGTTTTACCGGTTCTTGCTTTTTTAGCCAGAACGAAACTCAGGGAAGATCAGACCATCATCCGTTTTTTCAGATTTTTTTATAATGTTGCCAGGAAGGTAAATGTTGGTAAAGATATCTCAACCCAACTGCCGATAGCAATTCGACTTGTTCTTGCATACACAAACGCTGTAAAAGAACATTTCGATGTTGTCCACTTTGCGGATTACCAAAAAGGAAGGACCATATTAATTGACAATGAGGAAATTTCAAAGCTTAGTATCTATGAAACGCCTCCTGAAGATCGTTCCCGAGGTCAGATTGAAACCCTTTTCTGGAAGGCTGAAGATCATTTTATTTGTAGAGGGACAATTGGGTTTTTATTAGACCATTCAATGCAATCCGATGTTTTTAGCTTCGCTTTGTTTGAAAAAAACTGGCATACATTTTCAACCCTGTTTCCGAAAGCCGGCATGTATGATGCACAAATAGTAAAAGCGTTGCTTTTCTATGGTAACACCTGGATCAAACACACGCCGAATTATTATGACAATTATGAATGCAATAACTGGCAAGAACTCGTCCAATTGGAGAAGGGTAAATTTTTACTACAGTTGATTACAGATATGCACGATAAAGAAATAGCCTATTTGGATGAAATTTTTGAATCTAAAGCCAAAGCTTTTTTCGTGGATGCTGGTCTGACATCTGTTGAATCCATAAAATCTCAAACAGGATTATTCAATCAGGTCACCATCCTTGCTATCATTGATCACAATTCAGGAAAAAAATTATGGAAGAATGTGTATCATATCGCTCAGGATCCCAGATGGACCTTTAAGACGTACAAAGATGAACCATTCTTCACAGAAGAAAGACTATTGTACAATGTGGCAAAATACATTAACGATGGATGGCAAGGGAGAATTATCCCAATGATGGGCAATGTGCTAAATGACAGGGATAAATTGGAGACAATTATTAAAAATGTAATTTCAGACTAATGGATGGCAATGGGTGGGGCATTCCGGCTCGTTCAAGAGGAAAGAAATGGAACCTTTAGAAAAGGAGATGCGCAGGTTAAAACTGTTTAATAGAAGCGCACATAAGAGAATGTGTCATGGAGGAAGCTGCCAGGGTGCCTGGTAGATTCATCATAACTGAAATTTAGGTCGGGACTTGTTAAAACTTTTCCCTGGATAAAACCGCATTGAATGCTCGTAGACTTCACAAAAAGTAGAAGATCTCAACGCCTGTACTTATTAATTTACCCGGATAGCCATGAAAGATTAGGAGAGTTGAATTGATATTCGGGTAACGCAAAGGAAGTCTCTGCACTGTGATGTTCACAGACATGGTCCGAGCATGTAAGCTTCCCCGGAATTGTATCCTTCCCAATACTCAGGTAATTGGGTAGGTTTCCAGCCCTTTCCGTGCCTAAGTCCAGAATGTTGCCTTTTTAGAACATGTGTGATTGGGTAGAATTTCAGTCATGTACAAGGTTTTATCCCGTATCGGCAGTGCCAAACATTTGCAGTTGGGGTAGAAGGGCGCTCCCGTCTGAAAGGCTACGTGCAGTTGTGTAGATTTTGTGTCTTAATCCAGTTGAAGTGGGGTAGGAATTCTCCGTGAAGTTGGGCAGACAAACCTATTTACCATAAAGAACTTATATAGCGAAGAAGCCTGTTTTTCATAAGGAATAAAGCTTCCTTTTCTGGAAATATTTAAGCTATTTTCCAGCTAATATTTACTGATGAAAAGAAAAGGAACGATGGTATGCTTCCAGCAAAAAACGGTTCATATCTCTATGCCTGCCAAAATTTAGGTAGTATCTATGTAGGAAAGCTTACAACAACGCTATTCTATTTTTTTACCGAAAGACGGTGTTAGCCCGACAAAGCATGCTTTATGCTTACGGTATAATTCATCCATAACAAGTAAGTCTAATGGAGTTATTATAACAAATCTTGTATAAGGAGTAATGAACGGTAAATGCAATCCCTGATATTCAAAGTCAAATTTTCCATAAAATAAGTTTTCGGGGTTTATCAGTGGATTGAGAGTATTTACATACAGGACTTGAAATCTAATTTCATAAAGAAGTCTTTCGTCTTTTATTATATAAAAAAAAGGACTTTGAGCTTCTAAATTAAAGTTCACCTGAATACCAGCAATTTCACCTGGCATATAAAGCTTATTTTCTTGCCATTTGTTTAAAGCTAAGCTGGGAATTACAAAACAGGGTTGAATATATTCTTCGTGTTCTTCACTAAAACTCAATGAATACTCCCCGTTTCTGTTTTGTTCAGGTACCATCTGGAACACTGGATAAAATGCCATTATAAAATCCTGTTTAAAGGGGAATTATTTAATAATGATTCTGCAACAGAACTCTCAAACTTGTATTGTGCTCCAAAAGTGATTGTTGCAAAAGGGCCAAATACAACATCGGAGCCGAATAGAATCCGTTTCTTTAATAGTTTATATTGTGTCCATGTTTGTAAAACAGCGTATGCACTTAACCGACGAAAGGAAAGTGAAGCATATTGTCCATTATCTATGTCAAACTCAAGAACGGCTGGATTATTCTTGAACCTCCCCTTTGCCCATGAAATTGCTAAGGTCATATTATCACCGATATAGAAGCCCTGCCCCATTTCCCCATTTCCAAAGCTTACGTTGACATTGGAAGGCAGTCCAATACCCTGAATTGCACTCGCACTGGTAGCATTACAACCGTGGTAGAAATTCATTTAAAATATTTTGCTCATAAATGTATCGTATTGCATCAAAAAAGACAATTATCCGGTTAATTTATCATCTTCGTCTCAGTTTAATCTACCCGAAGAAGCGTATTTTAGAGGGTTAATTATTAGGCTATGAGGAGCAAATATTTAGTAGTGTCGGCCTTACAAGAAGAACTCGATGCATTTTTGAAAAGAGTAAGTCCAAACTTTAGACGCTTAGAATTAGATGTAGCATTAGTTACTTATAAAGATCAGGGTAATTCGATAGAGATATTGACCTTCTCTGCAGATAAGATGGGAATGCCCTATAATGCTGCGAAACTGATGCAGATCATTACAACTTTTCATCCTAAATATGTTCTTTTCATTGGAATATGCGCGGGTTTGAAAGGGCACAAACTGGGATCTGTTTTAATCCCGAAGAGAGTATTTTCATATGAAAGCGGCAAATTGGAAAAGGGTGAATTTTTGCCCGATTACACCTCTTATGAAACGAGTGACTTTTTAAGGAAAAGAGCAGAAAGTTTGAGAAATAAGGAATTTAACTCATTTGGCTATGATGTAACCACAGACGAAGATTTCTGTTCCGGTTCTGCAGTTATAAACGATGAAGGAAAAGTTCAGGAAATCAAAGATAATGGTGCACGAAAATTATCTGGTCTCGAAATGGAGGCATTTTCGGTTGCTTGCATTAATGATATTATGAGTCCTCATTGTGAGCTATTGGTAATAAAGGGAATTTCGGATAAGGCAATTAATAAAGATGCAAGCGAGACTGACGGATCAAGAGACTTGGCAAAAAAAAATGCAGCTGATTTTGCCTTACGGCTTATAAGTTACATTGAGTCTAACGAGAGAAGTATTTTGAATTCAAATGAATTAGCGATTCAACCGGAAGTTATTTCTGAACTTAATGCAACATTTAAGCTAAAATTGAAATTTCACATAACCAATATCTCACAAGCCCCGATTGCAATCGAATCATTGGGTTTTGAATTTGAGGATGTGAATAATCTCGATCCTATTACCCGGATAAAACATCGAAAACCCCTATTCTTAATAGGAAAAGGCTTAAACAATGAAGACATTTATAAAGAATTTTGTGTGCTCAAACCTGGAGAGACACCTGTATCCTGTTGGTTACCTCTTAACCCTTCCATTGGAAAAGCGAAAGCTGACGAATTAGCTGCAAAAAAGAAAATTGGAAAATGGAGTTTCAAATTTCACTCCTTAGGAAATTCAACATATTCTTATATGGGTAGTTTTTCCGTTTGATACCAAAAAGGTCATATACTTTTAAGTCATAATTTACAGTAAACGCCTCAACGCTTCATCAGCGGGGCTAGTTGCATAATAGCGCAGCCGAAGTACCGTGCTTACTTTTCTCTCATCACCTGCATCAAGGGTAGAATCGAGCACTTCGACCTACGATACACCGAAGGCGAGGAAAGCAGTCGGAAAGCTGCCCGGACAATTATCAAACTCATGTGCGGAAAGTTCACTTTTAGTATGACTCGAATAATTATCGGTTTAGCTGACAAAATAGCATCAATTCTTCCATTAACGTGTCTGAAAACTGTTCGTTCACCTTCACGTTGGTTGCGTATGAAGGTAACCAGGCATGGTTGTCTTCATACGCAACCTTATGGATTGCGCCAAGTCCCTTTCAAAAGCAAACGTTGAAAGGAGTTCTTCGTTACACGAAGGTCCAATGGTTCGATTCTACAAATGAATTTCAATAGGAGGATAAAGGGACGCAAAATTAGATAATCAACAAATTCCGGGCAATTAATTCCGGAGCAGTTTTATTGAACGTTCGGCTATTACCATTTTGTATTTTCTCATTGTGAATAATCTGAATTTTCCAGTCTACCGAGTACTTTGCTTCATACATCTTCATAAACCCCATGAAATCCTGTAGCTGCTCTTTCCCAGTTAAAGGATCGATGTAGGAAATCTTTGTTTTGGAGCCATCCTTCTTCCCGTAAATACCTGTCACTAAAATGGCATGAATGGTGCCACCATAAGGAGGCCGGGCATCAATGGTGACAGAAAGCGGCCCATATTCTTCCAGGTAGTATGCCCAACCGTCTATTGAAGGATTCAGCTGGCGCATAATACCCAAGCCGGCCTGTTCGTAAAGTGCTATTTCATCATCTATTGCAATCCCTTTCGTTTCGGAGTCTTTGTAAAGTTGTTCGTATTTGCCGCCAAACCGCTTGACCACTTCTTCTATTGTTAATTCCTTTGCTTCCTTCCAGGAAAGCAGCATGGTAAGTACAGTGGCCCAACAGGAGTTTCGCGTTGGTTGCTTCAGAGGAAAAAGAGAGTCCTTCACCCGGTAGTAAACACATTCATTTTCTCTGCAATCAAATGAGTCTTTTGGCGGTGGCGTTAGTACGCTTTTGACTGCAGGAGAAGGTTGGTGAAGCAGATAAACAGCAACAGCCGAAACTAACATAACTGCAAGTAGCAGACTCCGTTTCATTGGCTAAATGTGTAGTGGGCTAGAAATTTAGTAACCGAAGAATGTATTTGACTGGTATCTTTTGTAATGACAAGTTGTATTTCATCTCCGCCTTTACTAGCCGGCAACGTCAATTCGGCTCGCAAACGTTCCAGATCTGCATTTTTCACGGCCATGAGCTTCAACAGATCAAAGTACTGCTTACTAACTTGTTCATCACAAGGCCTGGAGTTATAAGCCATAAAGTTGCTCTTCATAATCATTTCCATCCGTGCGCTTTCCTGGTTTAGTTTTTCTCTTAGCTCTGTTAATTTACTGGAAAGCTCAATATTCCCTGATCCCCTGATATTCGGTCGAAGGTTGATGGAGTCAACCATTTCCAGATTGGTATTCAATTTCGAAGTGAAATCTTTTGCAAACGTTGGAAAAGCCTTTGTGGGACTTTTAAAAACCTTTACCGGTAAAGAATTATTAGGCCCGCAATAGATGGTTTCCGTTTCATCATCCTCTTTGATGATTGGGCGCAAAAAGTAAAAGGTTGCCGAGGCAAGTAAAAGTAGGAAAATCAATAGTAACGGTACATTGGCAGACGAAGCAGTTTTACGAGGCATTGATTTGATTTATGATATGAAAAGATAGGTAATCGGATGCTTATTAACAATCATTCTTTTCGGGTTTGTAAAACTCAGTTTTCACCAGAAAGAAGTTGTTTATGGAAAGGACTTGCTTTACATAAAGCATGTTTATACCTGACAGAAGGCGTGAAAATACTGTCTCTTATTTCTGTACCAGTAGAATGCAGGAGCGCCTCTGATGTATTCAGATTAATTTTCAAAAAAAGCGAAAGGAAACAATCCGTTACAGGAACTATAATCGGACGCTTTGCGAACAAAAGAATTGCTATTACTACTTTAAAGCATTTTATACCCGTACATGCATTTGTTCCACTCTTAAGATGAGATGTTTTATCAAATCCAATGTATGTTCACTCTGGAATGATATAAAATCTTTATGGTTATTATCAATCAAAGAGATATCGTAACCATTTTGTTCATTTGGTTTGAATGTATACGTGCAAAGTGAAGTAACGATAGTAACTATGTCAGTCTTACTGAACGGAGCATACCGTTTTTCTACATCTACAATCATCTCCTGTAAAAATTTGTCCAGTTGAAGCGGTAACCGTTTTTCGAACAGGCAATCAATCAGTTTCGAAAAGTTCAACAAGCCTCCTGCCAGGTAAACATTCAAAAGAAAGAGGAAAACTGTATAACTCATTGTGCGTCTTGAGCCACTAAAAAGAGTTTGATACAATGAACTGTATTGCCGCTCTAAATTCATTGTTTTCACTTTTAGCAGGCTTCGCAGTGGTAACATGCCGGTAAGAACAGCATAGACAATGCTTTGTTGTAAAAGTTCTTCAGAACGCATCCCAAAGTTATACAGTGTGTCTCTGTTGTTACTGACAAAGCTATCTTTGCTTTCAAGCAAAATATCTCTGATGTAATTGCTAACCTCTTCTTTAATATCAAAGTCAAAAACCGCACTACTGTAGAACTTATCCATATAGCCTGCAAAATCAGCTTCAGTTCCATACCGGTTGTGGAACAAGGATTGAATATTCTGGTAATCACAAACAATAATGACTTTTTCGAAACCAAATTTATTTCTTAGCCCTCTTTTGTAATACAATTCGTTATCGAAATGAGCAGAAAAGATATTTAAGATACGAAATGTATGGTCTGGATCTAAGCGGTCAAAATCATCAATCACTAACACCGGGACTTTGTCCTGGCCGGAAAGCCGGCCTAAAACGTTTTCAATTGTTTTCGTGACAATGTCTCTCTCAAAAACACCGCTTTCATTTTCTACGGCATCCAGAAAATTGATAAATGTATCGCCTTCATCTAATCTTTGCTTTCTTTCATCTAATCGCTTTTTCAGCTCCTTAAGTCCCTGTAATACCCTTGATAAATCAATTCCCTTTACATTAATCAACGACAGCAACGATTTAAATATGGTGGTAATATCTTTATCTGAAACAAAAAGGTAAGAGGGGATATCAGCAGTTAAAATGTCAATGCCTTTCAATAAGAATTCTGTAATGATGTCATACTTAATCAATTCTATAATGTCACTGTTACCTGCGACGGAATAATTAACAGGAGAAATTCTAAACAGCTCGTATGGGTGTTGTTTCAATCCAATTTCTGTTGGCGCATCGAAATATGATTTTAAAAACGTCGTTTTACCGCTGCCATAGCGGCCTGAAAAGATGATTTTATCATTTCCGTGTTTAGAAAAATAGTGATCAAAGTTTTGTCCAATCTGACGGAAAAGTTCTGTTCTAATTTCAGTATTCATTTTTATTGTAGTTGATAAGGCGCTGTTTACAACAAATAAGCTATTGCAAGCATTGTCTCACAAAGGAAAAACAAGTTATTTTACCTGGTGCTTTTGACTGTTATGAAAATAGTGCAAAAGTAGAAATATGGTATATCTGTGCAGGCTCTTGTTTCGTGCAATTTCGCCTAAGCTTCCATTAGCTTTATTCTTGCGCCCAATGATGAAAATTCCCTGTTTCATCTGCACGAAAACAAGCAACAGGAACGCCAACAGGTTGCCCAACTAATTGTAGATATGGTTGCGAATGTAAAGATCGTTCTCTTTGGCTCCTATGCCACGTGCGGCTGGTTTGAAGATCGTTAAAACAAAGGCCACCTCACTTGCAAATACATCAGTGCGGCAGCTTTCGAGATGAATGCCTGAATGCGCCCTGGTTCTTGTCTCTGGAAGATGCGTACAAGAATATCAACAGGTGGGTAGATGAATCTGGGATGGGTTGGTAGCAAAGTATTGACTTTCCTCTTTGTAGTACTATGCAAGACGGTGTTTTGCAATTTTGTCTTCGGTACACCGAAGGACTTATTGCTCGATTTTGCCATTCAAGTTAAAAAGTAGTGTATAGGGGCTGAAAGGTCAATATTCAACAACTTGCCGGGCGGGATCGAACCGGCGACAAAAGGATTTTCATTCCTTAGTTCCAAAACTGGCTATAGTAAATGAATAGATAGTTCGAATCTTGTTAGAGCTTGAACTTAGTTGAATAATTGCCAGAGATCCAAAGCAATATTTGTTTTACTGGGTCAGCAGATGACAAATCAGTGAAATTTTTACAACATTCTCCAGAGTATAATTTGCTTACATCATTTAGGCCCTTCCATTTGCGCAATGATGTTGGCCACTTCTTCTTCGGAGGCTCTCAGCTTTTGCTGGCAATACTCAATCAGAAAAGAGGCGCGTTTCACCTTTTCGGCCAGCACATCGACGGACACGGCTTCGGATTCGATTTCAGCGGATATTTTCTTTAGCTCGGAAAAGGCTTCTTCATAGCTCAAAGCTGTCTGCATGGTAGTCTTTTTTGTTGTTGATGGAGGCATTTAGTTCGGTGTCCTGCAGGCGAACGGTAATCTCTTCACCCTGCTTCAAGTCTTTACCCGATGTGATGACTTTGCCCTGGTGGTAGACCAGCGCAAATCCTTTTTTGAGCAGGTTGATGGGGCTCATTAGCCGGCACACGGTTTCCATCCGCTCAATGGTGTGTCGCTGCAGCCCGTATAAGCCCTTTACACCTGCTTTCAGGCCCTCGGTTGCACTCCGGAGCTCACTCTTCTTTTTTTGGAGCAGGAGTGTGGCCTTGCCCGTCGTTTTACTTCCTGATTCTGCGAGGAGGAGCTTTTGCCTATTGATCATTTCTTTGGCAGCAGATAAGATTTGTTCCCTTAGGCTTTCCTGCCGCTGCCTTTGCCGGGTGAGAAGGGCTCTTGCCCTGCTGCTGATCCCGGAACGAAGAGAAAGCAACCGTTCACTATGCCGGCTAATGATTTGTTGGGAGCGGATAATCACCCGCTTTTGCTCAGAAAGCAAAAGGGTCTCAAAGGCAAGGTTATGCGCCAGGATAAACTCCGCAGCTTTGGTGGGTGTGTTGGTGGAGGTATGGGCCAGCAGATCTACCAGGGACTGGTTCTTTAGGTGGCCAATCCCGGTAATCACCGGTATATGCAGCCTGGCCACGGCACTACAAAGTTGGAACTGGTCAAAGAGCAGGAAATCCGTGTCAGCGCCACCACCCCGGATGATCACCACGGCGTCATAGGGTACTTTGGAGGCACAGATCTCCTCAATCTTTTCCACGGCCGCTTCTGCGTTGGCTTCTCCTTGTACGGCGGTATAGAAGTAGTTGAGGGTAAAGGTGTAACCCTGCTTATTGGTTAGCAGGGCATGGCGAAAGTCCTGCAGGCCTGCTGAAGAAGAGGAGGAGAGCACCGCAATGCGCTGAATGACGGTAGCGTGGCTCAGGCCGTGATTGGCGGAGCGGAACCGTTCTCCTTCCAGGCGGATAAACGAAGCACATTCTCTGAGCAGCCGCTGGATGGTGGCCTGCCGGCGCAGCTCCAGTTGTCCAATGGTAAAGGAAGGATCAATATCACTGATCACCAGTTTTAATCCATAGGAAGGGTGAAAGTCAACCTGTACCCGTACACAGACCTTGATCCCGGTCTTGAACTTTTGTCCCGTCACTTTTTCAAAGTGCTGAATGCGGACAGCACCACTGCTCCAGGCCACGGCGGATACTTTGGCAAGGATGTTTTTGCCCTCTTCATCTTTCTGGACCAGGTCCAGGAAATGCCGGCTGTAGCCGGGCTGAAAGGTATGATTAGACACGTCCGCTATGACCCAGTAGCTGCCTTTGCCAAAGGCATCTGCTATGGCTACACTGATTTGCTCGGTAAGCTCAGTGAGTTGGAGGGGCTTTATGCCGGTGAGTGTTGTCACGTGTTGGTAATAACTAACGAATTTAGCAAAAGGATGGCTGATAAATTCATGTGATCCTTTTGCATTGCAGGTAAATTCCCGGTTTTATTAGGTAAACGAAAGGTTAGCTGGAAATTTTTAATAACAATGATCCCTTCATTCCACCAAGAGCTGACCAGGAGAATTGCGCATATTGAACGAACTTGTTGCTAGGCCATCAGCGAAATAAGAGGATCAAGCCGGATAGAATTTTCAGTTATGCTTTTGCATCAGATGGTCAAATAAATACGTACCATGGTACTATCTTCCCATATTTAATCTATTTCTCCCGGAAAACACTTGATCTGCTTTCGTTTTTTACAGATAATCTGATTGGTGATGATGAGAACCAAAAACATAAGCAGGAGCAGGACAAGCTCGGGATCGACCGCATTTATGTGCAGACAAATAAGTGAGTAATACCAAGGTGCAATCCAAGAAGATCCGGGATTTTATTGGCTCGCTGAGCCTAAGGGTCACCAACAAGGGCGTGTTTATCTCTACCTCCCGGTTTACTGAAGATGCCCTACGCACCGCAGCCATGAACCCGCAGAATACGATCATTCTTATTAACGGGAAAAAGCTGGCGGATTTTGCCATCCAGTTTAACGTGGGGTAGAGGTGAAAAGCCGGTACGAACTAAAGACAGTGGACTTTGACTTTTTCGATGAGCTTTGATGTTTTTGACGGTATTGCGTCTTCATCACAACACGTTGAAGAATGTGGCGCATCAACTTTTTTACGACTGTTGTTGCGAATGACAATCACCGCTTGACGATTGATAAGTAAGCTTCAGAACCCTTACGACAGCAGGGAGTGAAGTAATGACTTCCGCCGCATTTTTTACAGCCTTTCATACTCAGCATAACTCCAGCTTAAAGGAGACGGGTGTGATCGTGCGGCTTAGATGACGAAACGGCCAGGTGAAAGTATTTCAAATGTTTATTGAGAAAGGATCATGTTTGATAGAAAGTGGAATCAGGATACAAGAGTCCATATAAATACGGATTATAGTTACCCACTTTTTTCTCATCTTGCCGGCCCCGGCATTTTTTATGTTACAGCAATCAGCTAAGTTTTAGAGGCTAGTATTAGGCTTTACCAATCACCAGCTGGCAAAAGATAGGAGCGGACAGTGTTTGTGCACCGATAAAGATTTTCAAACTGCCTATCAACAGAAATGGGTTAACAACATTGTTGGATTTAGCTAAAAGAACCTAGTAGAAACAAAGAAGTAATTATAGGATGACATGAAGAAAACCAAGGCTGTTCTGCTAGTCAAAAGAATTGAAGTCATTATAGAGCATGCGATTGGTGAAAGGTAGATGGGAAAGCTAATCGTTGTAAAGTGTTAATGTGTAGGACACAATGCAAGCCAATGAAGGACAAATAAGAATGTAATGAACTATTAAAATGCTTTGAAATGAACTTACAAATTGATCGTATTGTTGAACATGGGAAGAAAGAGGAGCGTGTAGAAATTTCTGTTCTTGAAGATTGTAATCTAAGATATTTTATGATTGCCGATACTACGTACAAGGGCGAGCATACGATTTCAAACAAAGTCCGGCATACACATTGGTTTTCAAAGAAGGAAGTAAAAAAGGGAGATAAAATATTTTTGTTTACAGCTAAAGGCACCAATTCTTCAGAAAGAATTGGTTTATCGAATACTAAATATAATATCTACTGGGGACTCGATATCTGCGTTTGGAACGATGAAGGAGACGGGGCTATCTTATTTCATATAAATTCCTGGAAAACTACTAAATCAAAATAGTTGATGCAACATTATTCAAAGTTGAATGGTAAATCAGGTGTTCGTGCTAAGGAAATTGATTCTAACTTCATCGATGTTCAATTTTCTGATTGGTCGGTTCAAAGGTATACGTACAGCAACACTGGCTATATAGAGGAAATGAAGCGTTTGGCAGTTGCGGGGCGAGGGCAGTCGGTATGTAAGCTTCCCTGCTATTAGGATGGTTGAGGAATAGACTTTCTGTTTAATTTCAAACCATCTACAATGAAAAGACAAAAGTTCACAGAGACACAGATTCTTCAGGTTTTAAAGCAGTACGAAGGCG
>JAESGH010000193.1_pt1 | contig 127473 bp, 133 predicted proteins | sample 9269641 | NCBI WGS metagenome assembly JAESGH01 (sample SAMN14515345, study PRJNA621665) | algae metagenome | isolation source: Phormidium tanganyikae FI6-MK23 and co-occurring heterotrophs from granitic... | place: USA: Fort Irwin, California | collected 1998-05-24 | reverse complement strand
TGGTGACACGCCTTGAAGAGGAGACCCGGATCGGCAAGGGCGGGACCCTGGCGGCGCAGCTGTTGCGGCTCGACCTGATCGTGCTCGACGAGCTTGGATATCTGCCGTTCGCACGCTCGGGAGGGCAGTTGCTGTTCCACCTCATCAGCAAGCTTTATGAGCGCACCAGCGTCATCATCACCACGAACCTCGCGTTCGGCGAGTGGCCCACCGTCTTCGGCGATCCCAAGATGACCACGGCGCTGCTCGACCGCGTCACCCACCACTGCGATATCGTCGAGACGGGCAACGATAGCTGGCGCTTCAAAAACCGCAGCTGACCGCCACCTTCGCCGCCTTCAAAAATCTATCTTGCGCTGCGTGCGCCTCCGGGCGGGCTACGCCCGCCCTCCGCCGCACGCAGCGCAAGGCTCACCTCGACAAACCCCTATCATATCCGCAAGGGGGTCCTTCTTCGACGCCGATCGGGGGTCCCGTTTGAACGCCGTTTGACATACAATGACGGAGCATAGCACCATCAAGGGCATTAAAATGCTCATCGAAGCGCTTCATTTCGTTGAACCATTTTCGCTCAGCGACCAAGGCTTTCGGACAAATCACGAGAACGGACTTGATGTCCATTCGCGCGCGCAACTCCTTGATGATGAGGCCCGCTTCAATCGTTTTGCCAACGCCCACTTCGTCAGCCACCAACAGGCGCGGTCGGTCAGCTCGTATGAGTTTAAGAACGGGCCGGTATTGGTAAGGGACAAATTGCACCCTGCCCGAGCGCAAAGAGTAGAGATTGGCTGTCGAACCCGACAGGATTTGAAATGCAGTCAGCCTTGCCCGCAACTGCACCGCATTAAGCGGCATAGGGCGCTCGGTGTCAGATTGTTCGGATTGGAGTTGGCTTTCATAAAAGACAGACTTCATGCTATTCTGGAAAACCCGATAGCGGGTTTCCGCACCCCCGAGCATCACCTCTATGACAGGCAACAAGAGAGTGGGAGCCGATCGCAATGCGACCAGATCGCCAACCTTGAACAACGATTGGGCGGCTGCTCCTTTTACCTGCACGGCCTCTTCAGGCACCAGATTAATTGAGGCAGGGGTCAGAGCCTCGTGTGGCTGACCATTCGAGGATGGGGGTGGGCTCATTGCCGCCATCGCCGCGTTTTTGGCCTCGTCCACCGCTAAACGTGTCTCCGCACTCCCATCTATGGCTTCTAGAAGGCGGCCAAGCGTATCGGCGTCTCGATACGATTCACTGGGAGGGAGGTCAATTGACGACAGGTGCGCCCACTTGTTTCTGACGGTCTGCAACTCCTTCAGCCACGAGCGGGCTTCACGCGGCAGACTAAGCGTCGAGCTAATCTCGAACCAATTCTGATCCAAAATTCGCAATAGGGCGGCAAAGTCGAATTGCTCTAACTGCTTAAACCCCCGTTCGCGGGCAGTGCGCTGCTGCTGAAAACTAAGCCGATCAATAACGAGCTTGTTCCACCAGTCAGACGACAGTTTTGGAAGTTGGACGGACAGGAAGCGCGAAACATCCCTTGTTGCCGCTCGAAGTAACTCGTTCATTCTGCCCCCCTAGTCATTTGATCGGATCGGGGCAGCCGCCAAATCCTTTTTTATCGCGACCTCTTACCTCGAATGAACATTGAGCGCATCCAATACCAGACTTTCCTAAGTCAGCTTGAAGCGCTTCGATAGAAAGGCCGGAATTTCGCTCAGGGGCATTTCGGGCGACGAATTGCCACTGCGAACATAGAGCCTCTCGTAACCGACGCCATTCTTATCCTTACCAGAAACAATGATTGCCGCATCGGCAGGGCTGACATCGATCTGGCAGACTTCGACGCCGGCCACGTCGGGGAAGCTAATCTTCAATTTGCCCGCTGTGAAGTTCTGACCGAATGCTTGAGCAAAGAGATTTCGCAAATGGATCTCGAAGCGATCCCTGTCAGCATCGCCAAGGCAGGCGAAGTCTTGCTCCAAGCCAACCGCGTCGCCACTATCGGTCACGCCGATGAGTAATGTGCCGCCATCGACGCTGTTACCGAAAGCCGCGAGGGTCTTAACGACTACAGCTTCAAGTTCCTTGTTGACCCGTCCTTCGTTGACGTCCCATCGAAGGGTTTGCTTGAACTCCAGCTCCTCGCTCTCGCCATCGCTAATCATCTCTTCGAGCGTGATGGGCACCTCGCCGGTGGACAGGTCGGTAATGGAAGTCAGAAATCCATTTAGCTCGGAGGCGAGCATTTCGCGACGCTTCTCCAGGAAGCGTTCATAGTTCTCCAGCTTCCAAAGTTCAGGATCGTTTGGAATGCACTGACGCGCCAACGAGTCTGGATTCTTCTCGGCGATCTCGGAAAGATAATCGTCCGCGTTGGTTGCGCTTTTCGTGCGGTTGGCAATCTGCGTAAGGATAGCCCGGTTGGTGATCTCCTGCGCGAGTGCGTATTTGATGCGGTTATCCGTTCCGTATCCGGCGGCCTTGAGTTTTGAGAACGGGAAAATGTGATCGTTCTCCAGTGCATATTTCTTGCCCATCGACTGGGAGAGCTTGATGCCGGTCGTAAAGCAGGTCGCGCCCTTGCTTTTGAAATACCAGCGCATCATCGGGTAAAGCGGATGCGAAATCGCCCTGCCGACGAACTCGTCCGGGCTAATCTCAAGACTGCGTTCGTCCTTGATGATCTGCAACAGGTCATCGAACGGCTGGATTGAATCCTTCACGACTTTGAGGTCGCGATCGAGCTTCTGCGGAAGCTGGCTGACGTAGCGCGTGCGGATTTGCGCATAGTAGAACCACTTGACCAGTTTCTTGATCTGCAAGCCGGTCAGGTGCCCGTCCTGCTGGAAGCAATAGGCAATGATCGGAATCAGCGCGTAGATCGAGTTCACCTCATCGGTGTGGTCGATGAAGGCATGGGACTGCATGATGTTGGCGACATAATCGAGCGTCTGGGATTCCAGCTTCTTCCATGCCTCCTGAATGGGCCCGTCATTCTTCTGGTCATGCAGGAAGTGCATGTTCGAGCCAGAATGGTAGAGGCAGGCAAGCAAGGCATAGACGATGAAATCGAGCTTGAAGGTGTATCCGCGCTTTTCCAGTTCGGTCAGCTTCGCCTTGAATATGTCTCGGGCCTGCGGCCAGTATCCAGAAATCTGCGCAAGGGCCAATTCCGCCTCGGTCAAGGACACGCCACTGGCGTTGACCTTGTAGAAGATGTCGATGGCCTCGCGGATGCTCGCCTTCACCGGGATGGTCTGCTCGGGGAACTCCCGGTCGAGGATGTTCTCGATAGACTTCACGTTGTCGTCGATCAGGTCATCGCGCTCGCGCGGAACCTCCTCACCCCTGTCCTCTAGCGAGCGGACAACATCCTTGGCCCGGACCTTGCGCTGAAAGATGTCGGTCAGGTTCTGCCAGCGAGGATCGTTCTCCATCTTGAGTTTCTTGTAATATTCCAGCTCGCGCGTCTCGACGTTCACATAGAGGCCGCGTGTGTCATTGAGGATTTCGGGGGCGGTATAGTAGGGTGGCAGGTCTCCACGAATGAGCATGTAGAGGGTCGTGAGACGCTGCTGACCGTCCAGCAGAATCCTGACTGCCCCCTGCTTCTCGTTGTATTTGTGTGGCCCCTTCAGTTCCGGCGGCGTGTTGGTTTCCCAGGTCAGCATGGTGCCGGTCGGGTATTCCTTAATTAGCGAGTCAACGAGCTGCTTGGCATCGTCGCGCTTCCAAACATATTCGCGCTGGAAGGCCGGAACGAAGAGCTGCTTTTCGTCGATCTTGTCGAGAGCCTGCGAGATTTTCACCTATTGCTCCTTGGGATTCGGGTTATGCCGCATAGCGCCCATCCGCCAATCGACGCGCTTGACCGATGGCAGTGAGCGCATCCAGCACTGGAGTTACGCCCTTGGCGTTTGTGCCCTTGATGGCGCGGGCGATTTCGCTGGGGTGTTGGGGTGCCTGCGATGCGGCGAGGATTGCGGCAACTGTGCTGACCTGCTCGGCCAATGTTTTGGGCCAGGGGATGATGGTCGCGGGTGCGGCGGCGGGGGCGTCGCCCAGATCGAGGGTGGCGTTGATTTGAGGGGCAATGGCACCCGGCGACTGGTAATCGGGGCGGAGCCAGCGGATTTGGCCTTTGGCCTCTTCGGCGGCGCGGGTCTTGTTGAGCGCCACAAGGCGGGTGACGATGTCTTCGTCGTTCAGGTCAGCGGGCCAGCCGTAGGCTTCGGCAACGGCGCTATCTATGGCGTCGTGATGCTGGCGGATCAGCGTCACCAGCCCGCGATCATGCACGTCGCGCTCCTTGTCGGTCAGCGCGCGACCTTCTTTCAGCGCCTCCAGCACATTGTAGAGGCCGGTCAGAGTCAGGTCGTCATGCGCGGCCAGCACCTGCTTACGCAGCCTATCGAGCGCTTCGGCCTCGGCGCGAACGCGAGCTTTGAGCGTTTCGGAGATGTCTGCCGGGAAAGGGAATTGGTTGAAACAGACCGCATGATTGTAATTTGAGTCGTTTCCGACACCAAGCCAGCCTCCTGTGCGGAACGCCCAAATTTGGTGGATGCTACTTGTCAAAACACCAAGGTCGAAACCATCGTCTAGCGCGATGCCAACGACCTTTGCATCAACGATGTAGTCGGTGGGAACAAACACAAAAATTCGATGCTTGGCGGTGCGGCAAGTGCCAATGAGACGGGACAACCCCACCATCCCTCGACGTAAAGTTGGTGCATTTTCACCGAACAGCCACCAATTGTCGCGTCTCGTGGCCCTGCGATTCTGATCGCGTTCCGGCTTAACGTGCGTCAATAGGTGCTGGAAAAGGGCAGGATTTGCTGCCGCTGCATCCTTTTCTGAGAGGCCGCTGAAATCAATTACCCATTTGGCTTCCGGGCGCTGAACGAGATCGCGACCAATGATGTATGGCTTCAAGTTGGCGGGCAACGCGGCTTGATCGATTGCCTTCGCCGCTAAATCATCTGAAGAAAGCCGAAAACCAAGGCCCAGAGGGTTCATTCCTTGGACTGCTATATCGCGGTTTGATTTCAGGTCTGACGCAGCCTGAACATCAACGCCAACGGTTAGGTCAGCGTTCAAAATGTCAGCCGTAACCCGAGCGAGTTTCACCCATCGCTCGCCGTAGCCGTCCGGCATATCACCTTCATCAACTACGGTTTCAAGGATCGCGGGTTCGCGGCTCATCGCTCCACAAGTCATTGCGATCCTTACCGCTGCACCATCAACGCCATCGACCCAAGGGTGATCTGGGATCGCATATTTGAGCTTTGGCTTGGCTGCTTCGACGACAACTCTATTGAAAGGTTGCGTAATCGAATTGGTCGTGATGAAGCCAAAGCGCTTGGTAGTGCCTTCAGCCGCCTTCGCTGCTGCCACCTCCCACCAATACATGACAAAATCCACGGTTTCTGCTGTCTTGGAGTAGGCGTTGCGGACAGCTTCAGTGTAGCCATCACCAAGGCGCTCGCGCATCCGCTTGTTTCCGATAAATGGCGGATTTCCAACAATAAAGGTCGCTTTGGGCCACTTTACCTGCCTTGGTTTCACATAGCGATATAACTCAATGCGTCCCGTGTCATCCGGCACAAGTTTGTCTGTCACGGGATGACGCTTCATCGTCGTTCCGTCCCAGATTGTGAGCGGCTTGCCATGCTCATCCCGTTCCAGAACCTTGTTGTCCCAGCTAATCAGGGCATCGCGGTTTTCGATGGTCTTCACATCACGCAACACCGGCTCGGGCGGCACTTTGCCTTCGCCATTCACGCGGAAATGCCATTGCAGATAGCCGATCCACAGCACGAGCTGGGCAATCGCCGCCGCGCGCGGGTTGATCTCGATACCGAGGAAATTTTCTGGCGTGATGGTGTGGCCGCTCAGCTCTGCGACGGACTGCTTCTCGCCTTCCAGCTCCAATTCGGCCAGCCGCCCGATCACCTCGCCCTCCAACTCCTTCATCCGGGCGAGCGCGACGTAGAGGAAATTGCCGGTGCCGCAGGCGGGATCAAGAACCTTAGTCTGCGCGAGCTGCGCGTGGAATTTCTCAATAACGCCGTGCGCTTCGTCCGCTTTGCCCGCCTCGATCAACCGACCGGCGGCAGCCTGCACTCCGGCCCAATCGGCGCGTAACGGCTCCATGATCGTTGGCATAACCAACCGCTCGACATAGGCGCGCGGAGTGTAATGCGCGCCGAGCTTAGCGCGTTCTTTCCCGTCCAGCGCTCGCTCCAGCAAGGTGCCGAAGATCGCAGGTTCGACATGGTTCCACTTGTGCGTCGCAGCCTCGATCAACAGGCCGATCTCGTCGGCATTGAGGGCAATCGCTGTAGTATCCTTGAACAGATAGCCGTTAAAGCGCAGCACGGTTTCGCCAGCTTCGCCCAGCACCCCGGCCAGTCCGCCCTTGTCCATCGCCTGCCACAGCGATGACAGGTTCGGCGCGAAATTTTCCGGGCGCTTCTGCATCCGGGTGAGGAAGTCGGTGAAGCTGCCATCGGGAATGAGCTGCACATCCTCGGCAAACATTGTGAACAGGCAGCGCATCAGGAAATCGGCAACGCGGGTTGGATTTTGTTCGCGCTTTTCTAGGCGCTTGGAGAGTTCGGCGAGATGCTCAGCAATCTCGCGGGTGACGCGCGCGGCTTCCTTCGATGGATCGAGGCTGAGCGGGTCGGTCCAGATCGTGGCGAGCCGGGCGCGGACATCTACGTTCCGCAAGTCGTCCAGCGCGATGCGGAAGCGGGCAGCATCGGGAAACTGGGTGTATTGCTTACCCGTGCCGCTGAAATCGGCATAGACGTCGATGCAGTGTCCGACGTCTGTGACGAGCAGGAATGGCGGCCAGCCATGGTCGATCGGCAGTGCCTTGGCATAGCGTTCGGCCTGTCCGCGCGCTTCGACCATCGCCTTTGACCAGGTGGGTGTGCCACGCTTCGCCGTGCCGCGCTTCAAGCGGGCGGCTGCGGTCTGGCCGAAAATATCGAGGTCGGCTTCGCCATGCTCAGCAGCCTTGCGGTCGGCATCGCTGCCCTGCTTGGCTTCAAGTACGAAGCAGTGGCGTTTGTAGGCATCGATGCGCCCAAAGCTCTCAGTGCCGTCGGCTTCCTTCTGGAAGACCCGGCGCTCGAACACATAATCGTTGTGGCTATCGTCGGTGCGGCTTCCCTTGGGCGGATCGACGCCGATCAGGGCGCATAAGCCATTCACAAAGCTTTGCGTATTCGCGAGTTCGGAACCGCCGGTCAGCGCCCACTCGGCAACGAAAGATTCGATTTGATCGTTATCTGACACTGATCGTCTTTAGACGTCGAAGGTCATTACTCGCAATCGACAAAGGGGGTGTTCGTTTCACTTGGAATCGACATTCTCTCCGACCGAAAGTCGATAGCGCGCGTAACGACGCTCGCCAGTTCGGAAAAGCGCTCCCTTCTCGATCAGGTCGTTCAAATCGCGCGTCGCCGTGGCAAGGCTGGCTCCGGTGATCGTCCGGTAATTTCCGGCGCTCAACCCACCTGCAAAACCATCCGGGCCTTCGCGGAAGATGCGTAGCAGGGCCTGTTCCTGCCGTTCGTTGATTTGCCCGCGCAAGCGATCGAGCAACCGCGTTTTGTCGATCAGGAAGCGGATGCGGGCAATGGTCCGCCCCTGCGCCTCGATAACAACATCAGCAAACCATGTGAGCCAAGCGTTGATGTCGTTGCTCTGGCTTCCGAGCTGAAGCGCTGCGTAATAGGCTTTGCGGTGGCGATGGATCGTTTCGGCAAGGGCAGTCAACGTCGGGGCCGCAAGATTTTGGGCCAACGCCTTTTCAGCTATAGCGCGACCTATCCGGCCATTGCCGTCCTCAAACGGATGAATGCTCTCGAACCAAAGGTGTGAGATTGCGGCACGGGTGATCGCGGGAAGCGGCTTCGGCGACAACGGGGCACTGTCGTTGAACCATGCGATGAAGCGGGCCATTTCCGTCGGGACGGTATCGGACGGTGGCGCCTCGAAATGCACACGTGGCGCATGGAGTGCGCCCGAAACGATCTGCATCGCGTCTTCATGCGTTCGGTAGCTCCCGACATTGGTAATATCGCGGCGTCCGTTCATCAGCATGGCGTGCCACGCGAACAGGGACTGATCGCAGAGCGGCGCAGCATGGTTGCGATAAACATCGGCCATCAATTCAGCGGCTCCGGCCTCTGCCGCACTCGCGCGACGCTGGTCTGCGACAAAACCCAGGTGCCGTGCGAGCGACGACTGAACGCTGGCACGGTCGAGGATCTCGCCCTCAATGGCAGAGCTATCGACAACCTCCTGAGAAATGAGTTCAATGGTCAATCCATCGCGCTCATCAGCGTCTAGGTGGTGTAGCGCGCCAATGACGACGCCAGAGCCTTTCAGGAACTGCTCTTCGGACGCGCGGATGCGATCCGCGTCGAAGCGAAAATCAGGCCAGTCGGGAAGTTGCCAATTCCAGCGCATGATCGATAGGACACCTTTCTATCCATCACAATATAGGCCGATTATGATTGATAAAGCGATAGCCAATCAATCATCGAAACCAGATTGTCGCTTCGCGGGGTCAATTTGTGGCGATGGCCGCATCCCGGACGGGCTGCCAAGTGCCAGCATGACAATAACGTTCGATTGTCATTTCGCGCAGCGGAGCGCGGGCCGTGCGACCCTAGGGCGTCCGCTGATGCAGGCTCCTGTCCCCCGTGCGGTGGACTTTTCAGAGCCTGCTATCTTGGATGGTGCGGGCGGTGGGAATCGAACCCACACTCCTTGCGGAACGGGATTTTGAATCCCGCGCGTCTACCAATTCCACCACGCCCGCGTTGCGAGACGCCTATAACGCCGCCATCAAAACACGCAACGGCAAACATAAGCTATTTGCCTTATGTTGCTCGCATCGATGCCTTCTTTCGAGCGGCGACTTTCGGGGGTTTAGCCTTGCGAACATTGACGGCGGATGCGTCGATATTGTTCTTCAAATGCCGTCCGTAAAACTTCTCGATCATCTCGACACTGGTGCGGCAGTTCTTGGCGACCTGATAAATGTCCGCCCCTTCGAGCAATCGGAGGCAGATATAGGTATGCCTCAGGCTGTAGCAGGTGCGGATGTGGCCATCGCGGTCGAACTTCAAATTCAGCTCGTCGAGGACGGTGTTCATCAACTCGCGCGGCGATTTCCCGAATATCCGGTCGGTCGGTTTGAGCTGCTTGCGTTTGCGAACGCGCTCGAAGGGCAGGATCGCACCGGGCATCGACTTGCAGAAGCCGACCCCGCGCTTGCCGCGCACCTCGATCTCCAGGATGCGCTCGCCGGTCGACTCGTCCTTCACGATCTTGACGTCTCGCAGTTCAAGCCGAGCGGACTCATCTGGTCGAAGTCCGGTGTTGCCCATGAACAGAACATAATCGTGGAAGGTCTCGCAAACTTCACGCCAGCGCGGCTTCGGCGGGTTCTTCGCGCGCTCGCGCGTGGCCTCATAAAGCATCTTGTATTCCTCAGGCGAGAACCACGCGCGATGCTCAACCTTGCCGGACGTCTTGTAGGGCGCTGACATATCCGGGAGTGCCGCAATCCAGCCCTTGCGGTTGGCGGTTTTCAAAACCTGCCGAAGCGTGACGATCTCGCCGTGCAAGGTCGCGCGTGCTGGCTTCTTCGGCTTGCCGGTTTTGGGATCGATCCTCGATGTCTGACGGTGCGCCCGATACTCCTGCACCTTGCCGGCCGTTATGTCCTCAAGCGCGGTGTCGCCAAAGAATGGTAACAGGTGCACGCGGATGTGATCTGACTTCGATGCCACATATTCCGCGTTGCGTTCGCCCAGCGTGATTACCTCGAACTCGCTGGTGAAAGCGTCTGCGGCATCCTTAAAGCTGGGGCCAGTAGGCGTTCGCCGTCGCCGACCATCGGTCGGCGCGCCGGTTCCGGCGATCGGGGGCTGGACGGTGCCGTCCAGCAAGGCAACACCGCCGCGTCGGCGTTGGCGATCCTCGACGCAACGCTCCATATACCAGTCGCGCGCAAAATCCTGGGCGGCAGCAAGGCTGACCTCCTTGGTCGTCTGCCGGTAGTTGCGGCTGCCAAGATAAGTCGAGCATTGCCAGTAGCGGCTGTTCTCACGCCTATAGACGTGCAGCGCCCCATCCATCAGCAGATGGCTTTCTGTCGGCATTGCGAGAACTCCAAAATGTGTAAGACATGTGTAAGTCTTTTTGGAGGCCTCGTCCTTGCTCAAACTATTGGTTTTGCGTGGTTTTTGGCTTACTTTTTTAGGCTAAACGCAATTTTGAGTGCGGCGCGTCTACCAATTTCACCACAGGGGCCCGTGGACGGCGGCCTGGCTGGAACTGATTCCCGCCGGACGACCGATGCGGAGGTGCCGTTGCCACAGAAAGGTGGTTTTAGTCTAGTGGATAAGCAGCATCATGCCTAATACGGCGACATGACCGAAAAGACCAAGGCGTCGCCCGCCCCGACCGCAACCGCACGCGCCAAGCCCGTTGCTCCGGCGGCGTTCAGCCCGGGCAAGATCGCCATGGCAGCGCTGGTCGTCATCGCGATCATCGGCGTCGCGTGGCTAGCCGTCACCCTGACGCGCTTTTTCATGCTGGTGTTCGCGGCGATCGTGCTGGGCGCGATCTTTGATGCGATCGCGGGTTGGCTGGTCCGCCGCACCAAGATGAAGCGCGGTTTCGCGCTCGCGGGTTCGGTCGTCGGGATCATCGCCATTTTTACCGGCGCGTTCGTGCTGTTCGGATCGCAGCTCGCCAGCGAAGTCGATACGATCCGCGAGCAGGTGCCGCGCGCGCTGCAAGGGGTTGAGGCGTTTCTCGACCGTTACGGCCTCGGCACCCGCGTCCGCGAGTTGGCCGAGATTGGCGGCAACGACATCTCGCAATTGGTATCGCAAGCGGGCGGTTATGCGCTGGCAGCGGGCAGCGGCATCGCCGATTTTGTGCTGGTGCTGGTCGCCGCGATCTTCCTCGCTAGCGATCCCGCGACCTATCGCCGCGGGCTTTTGTTGATGATGCCCGCGAAGGCCGAGGAGACCGCTTCGCTGGCGCTCGACGACGCCGCGCGCGGGCTGAAGGGCTGGATGGTCGGACAGGCGGTTTCGTCGCTAGTCGTCGCGGCGCTGACCGGCGCCGGCCTTGCGCTGCTCGGCGTCCCCGCCGCCGCCGGGCTAGGCTTGATCGCTGGCCTGCTCGACGTGATCCCGATGATCGGCCCGATTATCGCGGGCCTCCCCGCGGTGCTCCTGGCGTTTACCGTGTCGCCCGCCACAGCGCTGTGGACGCTGCTCTTGTTTCTGGTCATCCAGCAGTTGCAGGGCAATTTCCTGCAACCGATGATCCAGAAGCAGGCGGTCGATGTGCCGCCCGCGGTGCTGCTGTTCGCGGTGGTCGCAGCGGGGGTGCTGTTCGGCTTCCTCGGCGTGCTGCTCGCTGCGCCGCTGACCGTGGTGGTGTATGTGCTGGTGCAGCGGGTCTATGTGAAGACGCTGCTGGGCAAGGACATCAAGATCGCCGGGGCGGATTGAGGCCAGCCTCTTAATACCAAGTCATTGCGAGCGAAGCGAAGCAATCGCCAGATATCTGGCTGGCGCGATCCCGATGGCTGGAGATTGCCGCGTCGCTTCGCTCCTCGCAATGACGAGGCGCGGGATATTCCCCTACTTCTTCAATTCCTTCGCCAGCGTCTTCGCCGTCGCCTTGCCATAGGGCGGCTTGAACCCCGCCAGGCCGGCGACGTCCAGCTTCGGCTGGCGATACACCGCGCGCGCGTGGCTGAAGGTCTTGAAACCATCGACGCCGTGGTAATTTCCCATCCCCGACGGCCCGACCCCGCCGAACGGCAAATCCTCCATTGCATTGTGGAACAACACGTCGTTGACCGTCACCCCGCCTGAGATCGTCCGCGACAGGACGCGGTCCTCCTCGCTCTTGTCCTGCCCGAAATAATAAAGCCCCAGCGGACGGTCGTTGGCGTTCACATAGTCGATCGCGTCGTCGATCGTCTTGTAGGTCTTGACCGGCAGGATCGGGCCAAAGATTTCCTCCTGCATCACCTTCATATCGTCGGTCGGGTTGCGGACGATATGGAGCGGCATCTTGTGGCCGTTCGAGCTGGCGAAATCATCACCGCCCGGGTTGACCTCGATCACCTCGGCGCCCTTTTCGCGCGCATCGGTCAGATAGGATTGCAGTCGGTCGTAATTGCGCGTGTTGACCACCGACGTGTAGTCGTCGTTGGCAAGCAACGTCGGATAGAGCGCCGCCGCGCCCTTGGTGACGCTGTCGATCACGTCGCCTTCTTGGTCCTCGGCGACGAGCAGGTAATCGGGGGCAAGGCAGATCTGCCCCGCATTCATCATCTTGCCGAGCGCGACACGCTGCCCGACCAGATCCTTGTTCGCGCTACGTCCGATAAAGGTCGGCGACTTGCCGCCCAGCTCCAGCGTCACCGGGACCAGATTATCCGCCGCGGCGCGCATGATGTGGCGCCCGACGCTCGTCGCGCCGGTAAAAATCATATGGTCGAACGCGAGCTTCGAGAAAGCGACCCCGACATCGGCATCGCCGGTGAACACCGCCATCTCGGTCTCGTCGAAATATTCGGGTACCAGCCGCGCGATCAGCGCCGACACATTTTCGGTAAACTCGCTCGGCTTGATCATCGCGCGGTTGCCCGCCGCCAGGATGCCCGCCATTGGCACGAACACCATCCCGACCGGGAAATTCCACGGCGCGACAACACCGACGACACCCTTGGGTTGATACACCACCTCGGCCTTGGCCCCCAGCAGCCCCAACGGGAATGTCGGCTTGCGCTTCTCGCCCTTCGCCCAACTCGCCATATGTTTCTTCGCATGCTTCAATGCGCTGACCGAAGGCATGATGTCGGTCATCAGCGTCTGTTCGCGGCTACGATGCCCGAAATCCTCGCTCACCGCCTTGGCGAAATCCTCGGCATTGTCGACCAGCAAAGCGATGGCGCGATCAATGCGATCGGTCCGCACCGCAAGGCTCTCGGGCATCGCCGCGGTAAAGCTCGCCTTTTGCGCGGCGAGCACCTGGCTCATCCGCTGCGTTTCCCCGGTGATATTGCTTGCGACCGTCGCCATTGCCCGTCTCCCTGTTTTGATGGCGCGTGTTTGATCATGCACCGCGGCGGGTTGCAAGATGAAACCGGCTGCTTATCTCGGTTCAGCCCCTTTCGCAGTTGCAGCAATTCCGCTAATCGGGCGGCCGAACCAGTTTTCCCTTACGGAGTCTTGTCCCATGACCGCCACCGATCCCGTCGTCTTTCTGTCCTATGCCCGCACCCCGATGGGCAGCATGCAGGGCAGCCTGTCGGACGCGAGCGCGACCGATCTGGGCGCGACCGCGGTCAAGGCCGCGGTCGAGCGCGCGGGCGTGTCGGGCGACGACATAGAACGTATCTATATGGGCTGCGTGCTTCCCGCCGGTCTCGGCCAGGCGCCGGCGCGGCAGGCGGCGATCAAGGCCGGCCTGCCCAAATCGGTGCAGGCGACGACCGTCAACAAGGTGTGCGGTTCGGGCATGCAGACCGTCATCATGGGCGCCGAAGCGCTCGCTGCGGGCAGTGTCGACATGATCATCGCGGGCGGCATGGAATCGATGACCAACGCGCCCTATTTGCTCAAGAAGCATCGCGGCGGCGCGCGGATCGGCCATGACACCGCCTATGACCATATGTTCCTCGACGGGTTGGAAGATGCCTATGAGGCGGGCCGCGCGATGGGCACCTTTGCACAGGATACCGCCGACGCGTACCAGCTGTCGCGTCAGGCGCAGGACGATTACACGCTGACCTCGCTGAGCCGCGCCAAGGCGGCGATCACCGACGGCGCCTTTGCCAACGAGATCGCGCCCGTCACCATTTCCGGTCGCAAGGGCGACGTTATTGTCGATACCGACGAAGCACCCGGCAAGGCGATGCCCGACAAGATCCCGACGTTGAAGCCCGCCTTTGCCAAGGATGGCACGATCACCGCGGCGACCAGCTCGTCGATTTCAGACGGCGCCGCCGCCGTTGTGCTGACGCGCCAGTCGGTCGCCGATGCGAAGGGCGCGAAAGCCGTCGCACGCCTCGTCGCGCATGCCGCGCATGCGCAGGAGCCCAAGGATTTCACGATTGCGCCGGTCGGCGCGATTAACAAGGTGCTGGCAAAGGCCGGCTGGACGATCGGCGACGTCGACCTGTTCGAAGTGAACGAAGCCTTTGCCTGCGTCGCGATGTTCGCGATGCACGACCTGGGCATTCCGCATGAGAAGATCAACGTCCATGGCGGTGCGACCGCACTCGGTCACCCGATCGGCGCCAGCGGCACGCGCATCATCACGACACTGATCGCGGCGCTCCAGCGCCATGGCAAGGCGCGCGGCATCGCGAGCCTGTGCATCGGCGGCGGCGAGGCGACGGCGGTGGCGGTCGAGCTGGTCTGACCCGCTAATCGAAAAGGTTGCACGGCGCCGTCGCAAGACGGCGCCGTTTCGTCGTTTCGCCGCGACAAATTGCGACACTAATGTCCTGAAAATAAACGGCGCATTCCGGCGCCGTTCAAATCGAATCGGCTAATCCTTCAATTGTCATCGGGCAGTCCCCTCCCCCTGACGGATTGAAAGGATAGACCAATGAAGACCAAATTTCTTACCGCCGGGCTGATCGCGGCGCTGATGGTTCCGGGCGTTGCCTCGGCGCAGTCGCGCGGTGAAGTTCGCGAGAGCCGCCAGGATGTTCGTGAAGAGCAGCGCGAGCTGCGTCAGGCCCAGCGCTATGGCGACCGCGGCGATGTTCGCGAAGAACGCCGCGACGTTCGTGAAGCCCGTCAGGAGCTTCGCGAAGACCGCCGCGACTGGCGCCAGGAAGGGCGCTACCAGAATTATCGCGCGCCGTTCAAATATCAGCAGTTCCGCGTCGGCGCGACCTTACGCTCGAACTATTACGCACCGGCGTATCGTCCGAGCTATGACAGCCGCTGGGGCGTGCCGCGCGCCGGTCGCAACCTGACCTATGTGCGTCACTACAACGACCTGCTGCTCGTCAACGAGCGTAATGGCCGAGTGGTGAAGGTGTACCGTAACCACTTCAACTGGCGCCGCTAAGCGCTAGCTGAGACCAGGTAACCGAGAAGGGTCGATGGGCAACCATCGGCCCTTTTTTGGTACGCCTATTGGGGGATTGTCGCCGCTGCACAGAAACCTTAGCCTGTGGGCGTTTCTGGGGGAGATTTTGCCGTGAAAAAAGTCGTTCTGCTTGCCGCCGTCGCCGCTTTGTCCGCCTGCTCGCAGCAAGCCGAGGAAACAAAGGAAACGGCGGCGCCGGCCGAAACCACCGCTGCTTCGGCCCCAGTGAGCACCGGGACGCCGCCGGGCGATTATGAGGTGAAGATGGCCGATGGCACGATCGCTTCGACGACGATCAACGCCGACGGAACTTACGTCGATACCGACCCCAAGGGTAAAGCCATCAAAGGCAAGCTGACGCACAAGGATGGCAAGGATTGCTTCGATCCCGATGGTGACGAGGCCGAAGCGTGCTGGAGCCTGTCGCCGACCGCCGCCGACGGCAGCTTTACAGCGACCGCGCCCGACGGAACGGCGGTAACGGTCGCGCCCAAGAAAAAATGATCACGATCATCGAACCTATCGGGGACGGCGTCAGTCGCCCCAGATATGGTCGGTCTGGATCCAGCCGCTCCGGCCCTTTACGTCGAAACGGCACCAGCCGTCGGCGCATTCGGTGATCCGCCCGACGACGCCCGGTTCAGCGCGGTAAGCGACGGCGGCCGACGGGCTGGCGGCCTCGCGCAACGGGCGGATCTCGCCGGTGACGATCGCGGTGCGGGTGCGGCTGAGCAATCGCGCCGCCATCCAGCCCTGCGTTCCGTCGGGATCCTCGATCTTGCGCCAGGTTTCAAAGCGCGCAACGACCTTCACCGGCAAATCCTTGCGCCGATATTCCCAGATCACTGGCACGTCAGGCGACGGCCCCTTGCGCATCCGCGCCTCGTCGACGCTGATCGACGCCCAATAGGGCAGTTTGACGGGGTCGGATTGCGCGGACGCCGGTCCCACGACGGCGAACAGCGCAGCGGCTGCAAAGATCAGGCGGCTGGTCATCATATTGCCTTGTCAAACTCGGGTTCGATATTCAACCGTTCGCCGCGCAAAAGGCTGCGTTCATCCCCAGCCTTTTCGCGTGTCTTTCCGCGCCCCGGCTCTTGACCGCTGCGTCGCGGCGCGCTCTATCGGCGGCCATGCCCGATTCATCCCGCCCCAAACGCCCCCGCGTCATCGTCACCCGCCAGCTGATGCCGCATGTCGAGGCGCGCATGGCCGAATTGTTCGACGTCGCGCTGTCGGCGAATGATCAGGCGTTCACCAAGGACGAATTGAAGGCCGCGGTCGCCGACTGCGACGTTTTCGTGCCAACGGTGACCGACGAGATCGATGCCGAGGTGCTGGCGGCGGCAGGCGACCGGCTCAAACTGATCGCCAATTTCGGTGCCGGGGTCGATCATATCGATCTGGCGGCCGCGCGCGCCAAGGGCATCATGGTGTCGAACACCCCCGGCGTATTCACCGAAGACACGGCCGACATGACGATGGCCTTGATCCTGTCGGTGCCGCGGCGGCTCGCCGAGGGTGAGAAACTGATGCGGTCGGGCCAATGGGCCGGCTGGGCGCCGAGCGCGATGCTCGGCCACCGGGTCGGCGGCAAATTGCTTGGCATCATCGGCATGGGGCGCATCGGGCTGGCGGTCGCCCGCCGCGCGCGGGCTTTTGGACTGTCGATTCATTATCACAATCGCCGACGCCTGCCCGAAGCGATCGAGGAAGAGTTGGGCGCGAGCTATCACGCCAGTGTCGATACTTTGCTGCGGATCAGCGACATCGTGACGCTGCACTGCCCGCACACCGCCGAAACGCATGAGATGGTGAGCGCCGCGCGCATCGGATCGATGAAGCCGACCGCGTACCTCATCAACACCGCGCGCGGCGAGATCGTCGACGAAAAGGCGCTGATCGCCGCGCTCCAGACCGGGCGTATCGCGGGTGCCGGGCTCGATGTATATACCCACGAACCCGCCGTCGACCCGGCGCTGCTGGCGCTCGACAATGTCGTCCTGCTCCCGCACCTCGGCTCGGCAACGATCGAGGGCCGCGAAGCGTCGGGCGAAAAGGTTATCGCCAACATCCGCGCCTGGTGCGACGGGCATCGCCCGCAGGATCAGGTGCTGGAGGGTTGGGCATAAGGGATCGCCGCGAGCGTGGGCTTACGACCGCTCTGGATTGCTTCGTCGCTGCGCTCCTCGCAATGACGAGGCTCTATAACTCATCGTCATTGCGAGCGTAGCGAAGCAATCCAGAGCGTCACTCGCTGCCGTCGACGATCATCGGCCACAAGTCCATCCAGAGCGGATTGTCAGCTTCGATCAACGCGAGCTTTTTGGCGCGACTTCCGGCTTTGATCTGCTTTTCGCGCGCAATCGCGGATTCCATCGTCGCGTGAATTTCGAACCAGACAAGCAGCTTGCAGTCGTAACGCGTCGAAAAGCCGCCGAGGCCTTCGCGATGCTGCCATATCCGTTGAACGAGATGCGCCGTCACACCCGTATAGAGCGTTCCGTTGCGCCGACTGGCGACGATATAGACCGCTGGCAGACGTCCGCGCATGGGCGCTCTGGATTGCTTCGCTTCGCTCGCAATGACGAAAGTTGTTATTCCCCCGTCAAAATCCGGTCCACCAGCTGCTTCACCGTCGGGGTGAAATTGTTCGAATAAAAGGGATCGGTCTTGAAATTGAACGCGGCGTGGCCCGCAAACATCAGATTTTGTTCGGGATCGCCGCCGTGCGCGATGTCCTGCAGCGTCTTCTGGATGCAGAAGCTGCGCGGGTCGGCGAGGTAGCCGGTGGTGTAATCGTCATGGTCCTTCCACGACGAAAAACCGCAGTGCGACAGGCAGCCCATGCAGTCGGTCTGGTCCTTGCGGATCACCGCCTTGTCGGCTTCGGTGACGAACACCACGGTGTTGTCGGGGGTCTTCAGCGCCTCGGTATAACCTTCTGCCGCCCAGTCGCGCGCGCGGGCGCGGTCGTGCGGGGTGACCCAGAAATTCTTGCCCTTCACCCCGACGTCGAGCTGGACGATATGATCACCCGCTTCCTGCTTCGAATAGGGAATCTGGCGTTCCGAGCGCGCTTCGAGATCGCGCAGGAACGGCGTGCGCACCGCGCTGGAGTAAAAGCCGGTCGGCGAGAAGCGGTGGAGCAGCACATCGCCGTCATCGAGCGTGCGGAGGCGATCCTTCCACGCCTGCGGAATCGGGCTTTCTTCGGTCAGCAGCGGGCGGGTGCCGTACTGGAAAACGATCTGGCCCAGCTCGGGGTTGTCGATCCAGTTTTCCCAATCGCGCAAATACCAGACGCCGCCCGCCATCACGATCGGCACCGTATCGGCGATACCTTCGGCCGTCATGACGTCACGCAACGCCTTGACGCGCGGATACGGATCCTGCGGGACCAGCGGATCTTCGGCGTTCGACAGACCGTTGTGGCCGCCCGCGAGCCACGGATCCTCGTACACCACCGCGCCGAGCAGGTGCGGCACCTTGTGATAGGCCCGCTTCCACAGCGCGCGAAAGGCGCGCGCCGAGCTGATGATCGGCAGGTACATGACATTGTGGCGTTCGGCGATTTCGCTGAGCTTGTAAGGCATCCCGGCGCCGCAGGTGACCCCGGCGACCATGCCTTTGGTCCGCTCAAGCACGCCTTCGAGAATTTGCTGTGCGCCGCCCATTTCCCAGAGCACGTTGATGTTGATCGCGCCCTTGCCGCCCGACACTTCATAAGCGCGCTCGACCTGCGCCACCGCGCCTTCGATGCCGTAGTGGATCAGTTCCTCGTGACGTTCCTTGCGGGTCAGCGACTTGTAAACCTGGGGGATGATCTTGCCCTCGGCGTCATAGCTGTCGGCGTTGACCGCCGACACGGTGCCGATGCCGCCCGCCGCGGCCCACGCGCCGCTCGACATATGGTTGGTTGCCGACACGCCTTTGCCGCCCTCGACCAACGGCCAGACTTCGCGTCCGCCGTAAAGAATGGGCTTCAAACCTTTGAACATTTTAGATCTCTTTCTCTCCACCGGCCGTCCACGTCCCGGCCAGTCCCCGTTTCGATTCCGTAAGCGGAAGCGCGCGGCGAAAGTCAATGGTTCCGCGGCTGACTAGCCAGCAAACAGGCGGCGGCCTTTGAGCGCCCGACCATAGAGATTTTCATACGCCGCGACCATCGTCGATTCGTCGAACCGTTCGGCCGCGACGCGCCGGTTGTCGGCACCGATCCGTGCCCGCAGCTCACGATCCGCAACGAGCTCGGCCAACGCGGCGCGAAAACCCTGCTCGTCGGAAGCGATAAAGTGGCGGTTGTCGGGTGCGACCATCGCGGCAACATCGCCCACATCGAGGCTGACCACCGGCAAACCCGCCGCCATCGCCTCGACCACCGCGATCGGCATCTGTTCGCTCTGCGATGACAGCGCGAGCAGGTCGAAATGACCGATCCAGCGTGCGGGTTCGGCCATGAACCCCGGCATCACGAGCCGGTCGGCGATCCCGCAGGACTCCGCTTCGGCGGCGATCGCTGAACGATCCGGCCCTTCGCCGACGATGACCAGCCGGACATTGGTGGGCAAAGTTGCCACCGCGCGCACCAGCCGGGGCAGATCCTTGACCTTGCGCAGCCCGGCGACGGTGCCGATCACGACCTCGCCTTCGCGGTGTGCGAACCCCGGAATCGCGACCGATGGCTTGGCTTGATATGCCGAGGTGTCGATGCCGTTGCGGATCAGTACCGTGCGCCGCCGCGCGCGCCACTCGTCCGCCGCGATCCGTTCGAGCAGCGTCGACGGCACCACCAGCGCCTCAGCCGTGGGCAGCGCGATCCGCCGAAAGCCGTTGCGCTTCCAGTTGCGCCGGACGCTTTCATCCTCGTTGAACCCATCCTCATGATGGATCAGCGGCGGGAGGTCGCGAAACGGTGCAAAGACGCGGTGGGCCATCACCCCGTCCATCGATCCCCAATTATAGCTCAGGACCAGATCGAACTGCTGCATGTAGCGCGCCAGATCTCGATAGCGCGCCGACCCCGGCTTGCCATGCAGCGGCGGCGCATCGGCGGGAAATTCCACGTCGATCCCTGCGTCAATGGCATCACGCGCGCCCATCGCTTCGGGCGCCGCCGACAGGATCGTGTGCCGCGCGCGCGGCCCCATCAAATTCATCAGCCGCACCGCGCGCGCTTCCTTGCCCCCCAGCGAGAAGCTGGAATGAAGGTGCAGGAGGCGCACAGGAGTCTTCGCGCCGGTCACGCGGCGGGCAGTTCCGCCAGCCAAGCATCAATTGCCGCGACCGCTTCGGGTTCGTCCAGCGTCGGCGCATGACCGACCTCCGGCACCTCGACCAGCTGTGCTTGCGGCAGCGCGGCAATCATCTTCTCACCCGCCGAGCGCGCCAAGATGTCCGACAATTCGCCGCGGAGGATCAGCAGCGGAACCCCGCCGAGTGCACGATAGACCGGCCACATATCGAACGCGGCATCGCCCCCCGGCGCGCGCAGCGGCGCCGCGATCTGCTTGTCGTAATCGGTAACGATCCGGCCCTCGGCGGTCAGCCGGTGGGTGCGCTTGGTCATCCGCAGCCAGTCGTGGATTTCATAGCCGGGATAGATCGCGGCATTGAGTTCGGACATCGCGCGCGCGGCATGCATCCATGTCGGTTGGCTGCCGCCCGCCCCGATATAATCGCGGATCCGCTCAAGCCCGCTGGTCTGCAGTTCGGGGCCAACATCGTTGAGCACCGCGCCGATCAACCGCCCCGGCAGCGTCGCAGCCATCAACATCGACACCAGCCCCCCCAGCGACGTCCCGATCGTCGCAAACCGATCGATCCCCAGCTCGTCGAGTAAAGCGACGACATCCTGTACATAGGTCAGCGGGACATAGGTCATCGGATCCTTGGCAAAGGCGCTCTCACCCCGACCCCGGAACTCGATCACGATCGTCTTGCGGTGCTGCGCGACATGCGGCGCCAGCGCCTCGAAATCACGCGCGTTGCGCGCCAGCCCCGGCATGCACAGCACCGGCGGCGCATTCTCGGTCCCTTCCGGCCCCGCATAGACGCGCGCATGCAGCCGCACGCCATCGCCCGACCACCAATATTGGTCCGACCAGTCGCGGCGGCTGTCTTGCTTGGCCAAAATGGCGAATCCCCTTGGTTCGTGTCCTGGCAGTCCCGGCGCGCGGAACCCGGTTGCGTCTATCGCCAACCCAGCCGCGCGGTGCAAGCAATCCGTCGCACCATGCCGCAGCGCAGGTTGCCGCCACCAGCTTTCGCCGATAAGACCGGGGCGACCATGAGTGACACCCTGCTTTCCTTCGAACCCGCAACCGGCGAAGAGCTGTGGCGCGGCGCGGTCAGCAATGTCGATGACGAGGTCGCCATCGCGCGGGCCGCCTGGCCCGAATGGGCGGCCAAAGCCGTCACTTTCCGTACCGAAACGCTGCGCCGCTTTGCCGACCGGGTCAAAGCCGAGGGTGAAGTGCTCGCCGACCTGATCGCGCGCGAAACCGGCAAGCCTTTGTGGGAAGCGCGCACCGAGGTCGAATCGGTGGTGGCCAAGGTCGATATTTCGGTTAAATCCTATGGCGAACGCACCCCAAACCGGCGGATCGAAGGCGCCATGGGGCTGCGCAACGCGGTGCGCCACAAGCCGCATGGGGCGGTGGCGGTGCTCGGCCCGTATAATTTCCCGGCCCACTTGCCGAACGGCCATATCGTCCCGGCGTTGATCGCGGGCAATTCGGTGCTGTTCAAACCGTCCGAAAAGACGCCCGCGGTCGGCGCTAAGCTGGTCGAGCTGTTCCACAGCGCGGGCGTGCCGCAGGAGGTGCTGCGCCTGATCGTCGGCGGCCCCGATACCGGCAAGGCGCTGGCCGGGCATGAGGGCATCGACGGCCTGCTGTTCACCGGATCGGCGCGCACCGGGCTCGCGCTCAACCGCCAGTTCGCCGACCAGCCGGGCAAGATGCTGGCGCTGGAAATGGGCGGCAACAATCCGATCGTCGTCTGGGACACCGCCGACATTCGCACCGCGGCAATCATCGTCGTCCAGTCAGCGTTCCTCAGCGCCGGCCAGCGGTGCAGCAACGCGCGGCGGCTGATCGTGCGCGACACGCTAGCCGACGCGCTGATCGAAGAGGTCAAGGCGCTGACGAACCGGCTGATCGTCGACCATCCGCACGCCGATCCCGTTCCCTACATGGGGCCGGTGATCGATAACGAAGCCGCCGATGGCCTCACCGAAAGTTTTCTGATCCTGATGTCGAACGGCGGCCAGGTGATTCGCCACATGACACGCCCGGTTCCAGGCCGCCCGTTCCTCACCCCCGGCATCATCGACGTCACGTCGATGCCCGAGCGGCCCGACATCGAACTGTTCGGTCCGTTGCTACAAGTCATCCGCGTCGAGACGTTTGAAGCGGCAATTGCTGAGGCGAACAACACCGCGTTCGGCCTGTCGGCGGCGCTCGTCGGCGGGACGCCGCAGCTTTACGACCAGTTCTGGGCCAACGCGCGCGCCGGGATCATCAACTGGAACCGTCCGACCAACGGCGCGTCATCCGCTGCGCCCTTTGGCGGCATCGGGCTGTCAGGCAATCATCGCCCCAGCGCCTTCTACGCCGCCGATTATTGCGCTTATCCCGTCGCGAGCGCGGAAAGCGACGCGCTGCGCGCTTCGATCGGGGTGGGGTTGCGCGACCCCGAAGGATCGCGTTTGATTCCGAAAAACTACAATTAGCGCCTCGTCGTTGCGAGCGCAGCGAAGCAATCCAGAGTAGCGTAAACCGCTCTGGATTGCTTCGCTACGCTCGCAATGACGAGTGGAGGAATATCGGCGCAATTTTACCTTCATCAGCGTCAATAAAGCCTGCTTTGCCATTCGGCGGCCGCGCCATCATCTATCGTGCATGGAAAACACTCCCTCTCCTTCGGGCAAATTATGGCTCGTCGGCGCCGGTCCCGGCGATCCCGACCTGCTGACGTTGCGCGCTGCGCGGCTGCTGGCGAGCGCCGATCTCGTCGTCCATGACGGGCTGGTCGGTGAAGGCGTGCTCGCGCTGATCCCGCCGCATGTCGAACGCATCAGCGTCGCCAAGCAGCGCAGCCGCCACACGATGAAGCAGGAGTTGATCAACGAACTGCTCGTCCGCGAAACGCTGACCGGGAAGCAGGTCGTGCGCCTGAAGGGCGGCGATCCGTTCATTTTCGGGCGCGGCGGCGAAGAACTCGATGCAGCACGTGAAGCCGGTGTGGCTTGCGAAATTGTCCCTGGCATCACCGCCGCGATGGGCTGCGCCGCGCAGGCGGGCCTTCCCCTTACCCACCGCGAAGACGCCAGCGCGGTCAGCTTCGTCGCTGGCCAGTGCAAGGATTTGTCCGATCAGGACTGGTCCGGCCTCGCGGGCCATGGCCGCACCCTCGTCATCTATATGGGCATCGCCACCGCGACCGCCATCGCCGACAAGCTGATCGCCGACGGTGTTTCGCCCGATCTGCCGGTCGCGGTGATCGAGCGTGGGACGACCGCCGATGCGCGCGTCCTGCGCACGCTGCTGACCGACCTTGGCGATCTCGTCGCCCGCGAAGCGGTAAAGAGCCCGGCGCTGATCATCGTCGGCAAGGTCGCGGCGCGCGCTGATGCGCTCGACTGTCTCGGCGCTCCCGGGGTTGCCGCAAAGATAAGGGATTTCACATGAAACTGCTGACGGGCAACGACCTGAAGACAGGATTTGTCACTTGGTGGACCGGCGCCGACTGGTCGCTGCATATCGAGGATGCCGCCGACGTCGGCGAGGCTGGCGAGGCGATCCTGGCGGCCGAAGAAGGCGCGCGCCGCGTCAACGCCCCCTATATCATCAACGGCGAGGTGACCGCCGACGGCCCGCGCCCCGCGCACATCAAGGACCGCATCCGCGCGCTCGGCCCGACCGTGCGTCCCGACCTGACATTAAAACCCGCCGATCCCGCGGCCGGCGACTGGGTGATCTGACATGTATAAATATGACGAATATGACCAGCAAATGGTCGATGCGCGCGTCGCTGAATTCGCCGACCAGGTGAAGCGCCGCCTGGCGGGCGAGATCACCGAGGATCAGTTCAAGCCGCTACGGCTGATGAACGGCCTCTATCTTCAGCTCCACGCCTATATGCTGCGTGTCGCGGTGCCTTATGGCACGCTCGACGGGCGCCAGATGCGGATGCTCGCGCACATCGCGCGCAAATATGACCGCGATTATGGCCATTTCACCACCCGCCAGAATATCCAGTATAACTGGATCAAGCTGGAGGACGCTCCGGCTATCCTCGAAGATCTGGCGTCGGTCGAAATGCACGCGATCCAGACGAGCGGCAATTGCATCCGCAACATCAGCTCCGATCAGTGGGCGGGTGCCGCCGCCGACGAGCTGACCGATCCCCGCCCATGGGCCGAACTGCTCCGCCAATGGTCGAGCTTCCACCCCGAATTCAGCTATTTGCCGCGCAAGTTCAAGATTGCGGTGATCGCCGCCGAGGAAGATCGCGCCGCGATGCGGCTGCACGACATCGGCATCCAGATCGTCGAAAAGGACGGCATCCACGGCGCCGCCTTCTATGTCGGCGGCGGCATGGGCCGCACCCCGATGATCGCTCCGCTGATCAAGGATTTTGTGCCGCTCGACGATCTGCTCAGCTATACCGAGGCGTGCCTGCGCGTGTACAACCGCTATGGCCGCCGCGATAATATCTACAAGGCGCGGATCAAGATCCTGATCCACGAGCTTGGCGCCGACGAATATCGCCGCCAGGTCGAGGAAGAATTTGCCCATGTGAAATCGCTGGGTATCGATCCGCCCAAGGCCGAATTCGACCGCATCGCGGCGCAGTTCGCCATGCCGCCGCTCGACGCCAGCGCGCCCGACAGCATCGACCGCAGCGATCCCGATTTCGCGGTGTGGATCGACCAGAATGTCGCGGCACACAAGGTGCCCGGCCATGCGATCGTCAACATTAGCTTGAAGCCGCTCGGCGGCATTCCCGGCGATGCCAGCTCGGCGCAGATCGACCTGATGGCCGACCTCGCCGAACGCTACAGTCATGACGAGCTGCGCGTCACCCATGCGCAGAACATCGTGCTGCCGCACGTCCGCAAGGCCGATCTGTTCGCGATCTGGCAGGCGCTCGACTCAGCGGACCTCGCGACGCCGAACCTCGACCTGATCAGCGACATCATCGCCTGCCCCGGGCTCGATTATTGCAGCCTCGCCAACGCGCGCTCGATCCCGGTCGCGCAAAAGATCGCGCAACGCTTCGCCGACCCGGCGCGGCAGCGCGATCTGGGCGAATTGAAACTCAAGATTTCGGGCTGCATCAACGCCTGCGGTCATCACCATGCGGGTCACATCGGCATCCTGGGCGTCGATCGCAAAGGCACTGAAAATTACCAGCTGCTGCTCGGCGGTTCGGGGGCGGAGGATGTGTCGCTCGGCACGATCACCGGCCCCGGCTTCGACGAGGACGGTATCGTCGATGCGATCGAGCGCGTGACCGACAAATATCTGAGCGAACGCACCGATGGCGAACGCTTCGTCGACACCTATCGCCGCGTCGGCATGGCGCCGTTCAAGGAGGCGATCTATGGTTGAGCATCTGCAAGCCGATGGCGAGGAACCCTGCGTCACCCTCGACGCCTTCCTCGACCAGTCGAACGCGACCGCGGTGCGGCTCGAATCCGATGAAGATGCACGCGCGCTGATCCCGCATCTCGATCGGCTCAAGCTGATCGAGGTCGCCTTTCCCAAATTCCGCGACGGCCGCGGCTACTCGTCGGGGCGGATCCTGCGTGAGGCGGGCTATACCGGCGAACTGCGCGCACAGGGCGATGTTCTGGTCGATCAGATCGGTTATCTCAAACGCTGCGGCTTCGACAGCTTCGCGCCCGGAAAGGATCTGAACCCCGCCGATGTCGAGGCGGCGCTGTCGCGCTGGCCCGAGCATTATCAAGGGGCCGCCGACGGCGCGGTGCCGATCTGGAAATTGCGTCATGGGTAAAGCTGATCCCCGAATTCCGTTCGTGTCGAGCGAAGTCGAGACACCCAACGACAGCGCGCCGACGCGCGGCATCTCGACTGCGCTCGATGCGAACGGCGGAGACAGGAAGCGCGATCGCATCGACGTCGCGCCGCGCTTTACCGACGCCGATGTCATCCGCCTGAACAACCTGTTCCGCGGCCAAGACGCCGCCGAAGTCGTCGCCAGCATCATCGGCGCGGGCTTGCTCGGCGACACCGCGATCGTCTCCAGCTTTGGCGCCGAAAGCGCGGTGCTGCTGCATCTCGTCGCGCAGGTCGCGCCCGATATGCCGGTGCTGTTCCTCGACACCGGCAAGCATTTCCCCGAAACGCTGGCCTATCGCGACACGCTTGCGTCACAGCTCGGGCTCAATATCGTCAACCTGACCCCCGATGCCGAGGATCTCGCGGCGAAGGATGCGACCGAATTGCGCTGGTCCTATGATCCCGACGGCTGCTGCGAAATCCGCAAGGTCAAGCCGCTCGAAAAGGCGATGGCGGGCTATGATGCGTCGATCACCGGGCGCAAGGGCTTCCAGTCGTCGACGCGCACTGGCCTGCCCCGTTTCGAACTCGACGGCAGCAGCGGTCGGTTGAAATTCAACCCGCTCGCCAACTGGACGCGCGACCAGCTCGACGCCTATTTCGAGGCGCACGACCTGCCGCGCCATCCGCTCGAAGCCGAAGGCTATCCGTCGATCGGCTGCTCGCCCTGCACGTCAAAGGTTCAGGCCGGCGAAGACCCACGCTCGGGCCGCTGGCGCGGCTGGGACAAGACCGAATGCGGAATCCACGAAGCCGTGTCGCCGATTGGTGATGATCCGGCGAACGATCCGGCGTTCTAGTTCATCGCATCTCAAAGGCGTCGTCATTGCGAGCGAAGCGAAGCAATCCAGGGCGTGACAAGCCGCTCTGGATTGCTTCGCTTCGCTCGCAATGACGGGCCGAGGTCAGCTACGCCTTACTCATAATCCCCGAACGCCTGGCTCTCGTCGGCAAGGTCGCTGAACTTCGTCGTCTTCGCCTCGAAGTGCAGGCGAATTTTGCCGGTCGAACCGTGGCGTGATTTGGCAACGATCACTTCGGCGAGGCCAAAGACGCGTTCCATCTCGGCCGCCCATTCCTCGTGCGCGGCGTGGATCTTGACGTCGTCGCCTTCCATCGGGCGTTTCGGCTCGCGCGAGCCGACATAATAATCCTCGCGAAACACAAAGAGGACCATGTCTGCGTCCTGCTCGATCGAGCCCGATTCGCGCAGATCGGACAGCATCGGCCGTTTGTCTTCGCGCTGTTCGACCGCGCGACTAAGCTGCGACAGCGCCATCACCGGCACATGAAGTTCCTTCGCCAGCGTCTTCAAACCACGTGATATTTCCGAAATTTCCTGCACGCGATTATCGCCGCTTTTTGAACTGCCCGCCAGCAATTGCAGATAATCGACGATGACCAAGCCGATGCCGTGGCGCCGTTGCAAGCGCCGTGCGCGCGTCCGCAGCCCCGCGATCGTTAGCGCCGGGGTGTCGTCGATAAACAGCGGCAACGTCTGAAGCTGCTGCGCGGCGCGCGACAGTTGCTGAAACTGCTCCTTGCTGATCTTGCCCATGCGCAGCGCCTCGCCCGACACCCCCGATTGTTCGGCAAGCACGCGCGTCGCGAGCTGATCGGCCGACATTTCGAGGCTGAAAAAGGCGACCTTGGCGCCCATATTCTTTTCGGACGGAATCCCGTCATCCTCGTCGCGGCGCCAGCGTTCGGCGGCGTTATAGGCGATGTTGGTGGCGAGCGAGGTCTTGCCCATGCCGGGACGCCCGGCGAGGATCATTAAGTCCGAATTGTGCATGCCGCCGATCTTGGCGTTCATGCTCGAAATGCCGGTGGTGATCCCCGACAGATGACCGCCCGAATTGAGCGCGCGTTCGGCGGCCTGCAACGCGGTCAGGCTCGCCTGGCTGAAGCTTTTGACCGAACCCATTTCGGCCTCGCCGCCCGCGACGCGGTAGAGCGCGGTTTCGGCTTCTTCAATCTGCGCCTGCGGGTCGACGCGTTCGCTGGTGTCGAGAGCGTTTTCGACCAGCACCCGCCCGACCCCCGCGAGTTCACGCAGCAAGGCGAGGTCGTAAATCTGCTTGGCAAAGTCGCGCGCGCCGATCAGCCCGGCGCCGCTGCCGGTCAGTTGCGCCAGATAACCGACCCCGCCAACCGCCTTCATCGCCTCATCGGCTTCGAAATAGGGTTTCAGCGTAACCGGCGTCGCGATGCTGTTGCGCTCGATCAGCGCCATCGTCTGCTGGAAAATGCGGCCATGGAGCGGCTCGAAGAAATGATCGGGGGTCAGCGCGATGGGCAGATCTTCGACGACTCGGTTGTCGATCAGAATCGCGCCAAGGAACGCGGCCTCTGCCTCGATATTGCGCGGCAATTGGGGGGCTTCCCCGGCGTTTGCCGAGGGGGCGAGGCGGACAACATCTAACATCGTCACTTCATGCTCTGTCACTACGCGACGTGCAACCGGCTAGGCTCTGCCATTCTGCACCGCCGTGGAGGCATCTGGGGATAACTTCAAAATTCCGTTCGTGTCGGGCGGACAGGGGAAGAGCCTGACCCCCTTGCCCTTCGCCCCGCGCCAAGTAGAAGCACAGGCAGCATGGCCGACGCAGACCCCTCCAAACAACGCATTATTTCGGTCGAACTCGACGAGGGTTCGATCGTCTGGCGCAATCCCGACGTCGAACAGGAACGCCGCGTCGCCATCTTCGACTTGATCGAGGACAATAAATTCGTCCCGCAGCGCGGCCATGCCGATGGCTATGCCGGCCCCTACCGCCTGCTGCTGCGCGTCGAGGAAGGGCGGCTGATATTCGAGATCAGCCGCGAGGACGGAACCCCGCTGGAGGCGATCATTCTAGGCCTTGGCCGGTTCCGCCGCCCGATCCGCGACTATTTCGCGATTTGCGATTCTTATTATCAGGCGATCAAGACCTCCACCGCTCAACAGATCGAAACCGTCGATATGGCGCGCCGCGGGCTGCATAACGAGGCGGCCGAGATGCTGATGGACCGGCTCGACGGCAAGATCGCGGTGGATTTCGACACGGCGCGGCGGCTGTTCACGCTGATCTGCGTCCTGCACATCAAGGGTTGAGGGTGGCGACGGGGGCCATCAAACGCAAGGCTCCGGTCAGCCCGGGCGGCAATTGGCGCGGCGCGATCGCGCGCCTGCTGCGGCGCATCGGCGCAGCGATCGTCCTGCTCTTGCTCGCCGCGGGCCTGTCGCTGTGGTGGGCAGCGCGCTGGACCCCCGATCGGGCGATCTATCCGACGCAGGGGGTGACGATCGACGCGGGCAATGGCGATGTCCAATGGGGATCGATCAAGGCTGCGGGCGCAGATTTTGCCTATGTCATGGGAACCGACGGCACCCGCGGCGTCGACGCCAAATTCACCCGCAACATGGTCGCGGCGCGCGAGGCGGGGGTGCAGGCCGGCGCGATCCACCGCTACAGCCTGTGCCAACTGGCGACCGATCAGGCCGCGAACTTCATCCGCCACGTCCCGCGCCGCGCCGACGCGCTGCCCGCCGTCGTGTGGCTCGACTATGACGACCGCTGCCCCGACCGCCCGACCCGCGCGCTGCTATTGTCCGAACTCGCAACCTTTTTGGCGCAGATCGAGGCGCATATGGGGAAGCGCAGCCTGATCGCCCCCGGCCCGGCCTTTGAAAGCGATTATCAGGTGACCAAAGGCATCGCGCGCACGATCTGGCTGCGCCGCGATTTCTTTGAACCCGATTATGCCGCGCACCCCTGGGCGATGTGGCAGGCGAATGACTATGTGCGCCTGTCGGGCGCCGATGGCACCGTCGGCTGGAACGTCGTCCGCCCGGAAGGAAATTGACCATGACCGAAGCCCGTGACGAATTGATCGCCGCCGCCCGCGACGCCGCGAGCCGCGCCTATGCACCCTATTCTGGCTTTCATGTCGGCGCGGCGCTGTTGCTCAAAAATGGCGATGTCGTCACCGGCGCCAATGTCGAGAACGCGAGCTATGGATTAACGCTCTGTGCCGAGACGGCGGCGGTGGCGAAGATTGCCAACGAAGGCTGGATCGGTGAGCTCGCCGAAGTTGCGATCATTGGCGGTCGGCCCGACGGTGATGCGTTGCTCGGCAGCGACCCGGTCAACCCGTGCGGGCGTTGCCGCCAGATATTGAACGAAGCCGCCGAACGATCGCATACCGACATCCTGATTCATTGCGCATCGGGCGATGGGGCGGCGGTGAAGACCTACAAACTCAGCGAGCTGCTCCCGGCGGCGTTCGGCCCGAAAGATCTCGGACTGATCGGCGACTGACCGCTTGCGCAATCGTGCCGCGCTCGACAAACAGCGGCATGGCCATTCTTTCCGACCGCTGGATTCGCGAAGCCGCCCAGACGCAGGGCATGATCGAACCGTTTGTCGAGGCACAGCGCCGCGACGGGTGTATCAGCTATGGCCTGTCGTCCTATGGCTATGACGCGCGCGTCGCGCCCGAGTTCAAGATTTTCACCAATGTCGATTCGACCATCGTCGATCCCAAGAATTTTGACCCCAAGAATTTCGTCGACCGCGAAACCGACGTCTGCATCATTCCGCCGAACAGCTTCGCGCTCGCCCGCACGGTCGAATATTTCCGCATTCCGCGCGACGTGCTGGTCATCTGCCTGGGCAAGTCGACCTATGCGCGTTGCGGCATCATCGTCAACGTCACGCCGCTCGAACCCGGCTGGGAAGGCCATGTGACGCTGGAATTTTCCAACACCACCCCCCTGCCCGCCAAGATTTACGCCAATGAGGGCGCGTGCCAGTTCCTGTTTTTGCAGGGCAACGAGCCGTGCGAAGTCAGCTACGCCGACCGTGCGGGCAAATATATGGGGCAAAAGGGCGTCACGCTGCCCAAGCTGTAACGCGGAACCTCCACCCGCGCCGCGCGTCCTGAAACCATCGGCGCGGGGGCATCGTTTGGAGGATAGACGCATGTCCATGATTGCCGTTTTTATCGGGCGTCTGTTCATCGCCGTGATTTTCATCGTGTCGGGGATCAACAAGCTGATCCACGTCAACGACACCACTGCCGCGATTTCGGCCGTCGGCCTTCCCGGCGCCCTCGCCATCCCGACCGGATTGTTCGAGTTGATTGCAGGGGTTTGCATCGCGCTTGGTATCGCGGTGCGGCTGTGGTCGGTCCTGCTCGCGGGCTTTGTCCTCGCGACGATCCTGTTCTTCCACCGCGAATTCACCGACCCGGTGCAGGCGATGGCGGCGATGAAAAACCTCGCGATTGCGGGCGGCCTGCTCAGCCTGTTCGGCTATGGCCATACGCGCTGGAGCTATGACGCGCTGCGCCAGCGCCGCCGCGATGAAATCGCCACACGTGACGCACAGCTCCGCGCCGCAGAAGCCGAAGTCCGCGCCGCCCGCGCCGAGGGTCGCGCGGAAGTCGCCGTTGGTGAGACGGCTGTCGTGGAAAAACGGCCCTTCTGGCGCCGCTGACGCTTCGCACTTGGCATCGGCCCTGCGCTGCGCTAGCCTCCCTTTACGTTTACGTAAGGGGAGGCTTTCATGGCCAGCCGGGAATTTGACATCATCGTCTATGGCGCGACCGGGTTCACCGGTCGCCTCGTCGCCGAATATCTGACGCAGCATTATGGGGACCGCAAGGATGCGCCGAAATGGGCGATGGCGGGGCGCAGCGCCGCCAAGCTGGCGGAAGTGCGCGACCTGATCGGTGCCCCTGCGAACACGCCGCTGGTCGTCGCCGACGCCAGCGACCCCGCGACGCTCGATGCGATGGCAGCGCGGGCGACGGTCATTCTGACCACCGTCGGCCCATACCAGCTTTACGGTAACGAACTCGTCGCCGCCTGCGTGAAGGCGGGCACCGCCTATGCCGATTTGTGCGGCGAGCCGGGCTGGATGCGCGAGATGATCGACGAGCATGAGGCCGCGGCCAAAGCGTCGGGCGCGCGCATCACCTTCAGCTGCGGCTTCGACTCGATTCCCTTCGACCTTGGCGTCCATTTCCTGCAAGCCGAAGCGGTAAAACGCCACGGCAAGTCCGCGCCGCGGGTCAAGGGCCGCGTCCGCAAGATGGCGGGAGGCGCGTCGGGTGGCACCATCGCCAGCCTGACCGAGACGTTGAAGGCGGTGGCGAAAAAGCCGTCGCTCGCGCTGCTGCTCAAATCCTCTTTCGCGCTGACCCCCGGTTTCGAGGGACCGTCGCAGCCGACCGGGCTGTTCCCCGAATATGACAGCGCGACCGGAACCTGGACCGCGCCCTTCGTCATGGCCCCGATCAACACCAAAAATGTCCACCGCACCAACTTCCTGCTCGGCCACGCGTGGGGTGCCGATCTGGTCTATGACGAAATGGTGATGACGACGATCGGGGATGCGGGCAAAGCGATGGCCGAAGCGATGGCCAAGGCGAACCCGTTCGGCGAATCCAAGCTCAAGCCCGGTGAAGGGCCGAGCAAAGAAGAGCGCGAAAACGGCTTCTACGACATATTGTTTATCGGCGAATATCCCGACGGCACCACCGTTCGCGCCAGCGTGCAGGGCGACCGTGACCCTGGCTATGGCTCGACGTCGAAGATGCTGGCGGAGACCGGCATCGCCTTGCTCGCCAACAAGGGCGAAGGCGGGGTGTGGACCCCCGGCGCACTGCTGGGCGACGCGCTGATTGCGCGGCTCACCGAGCACGCCGGACTGACCTTCCAGATCGAGGAATAACCGCAAGATGACGACCTCTCCCAGCGCGCTCGACGCGCTGCTTTCGACGCTGCGCACTGATGACGGCGTGGCCAAGGCGCATATAGACGACGGCTGGATGCAGGGCCGCACCGCTTATGGCGGGATCAGCTCGGCGGTCGCGCTGGCGGGGACGATGATGCTCCATCCCACCGACGCCCCGCTGCGCTATGCGCAGATCAGTTTTGTTGGCCCGGTCGGCGGCGATTGCACGGTGAACACGCGCGTGCTGCGCCAGTCGAAGTCCTCGCTATTCGTCGAGGCGGGGGTGTCGAGCGATGCGGGCTTCGGCACCGCGGCGGTATTCGCCTTCTCGCCCGATCGCAAAAGCCACCTCGACCATAACCGGCTGACGATGCCCGACTGTCCCGCGCCAGAAGAGTTGGCCCCGGTGCCCGACCATCATGCGCGGCCGTCGTTCGTCCGCCATTTCGACATGCGCCCCACCACCGGTCCGCGCTTTGCGTGGAAAAGCGAGGTGGGTGAATATCTGACCTGGGTGCGCTTCGTCGAAGAACCGGCGTGCCACCCTGCGGTCGCACTGCTCGCGATGGGCGACGCCCTGCCCCCTGCCGCGATGGCGCTGTTCAGCGAATTCGGGCCGATCAGCTCGATGAACTGGACGGTCAACATGCTGACCGGTGATCCGAAAACCGACGACGGCTGGTGGCTCTTGTCGGCGAAGACCGGCTATGCCCGCCACGGCCTGTCAGTGCAGGACATGATGCTGTGGAACCGCGCCGGTGAGCCTGTGCTCAGCGGCAGCCAGGCGATCGCGATTTACGCGTAACCACCCGTCGCCCCCGCGAAGGCGGGGGCGACGAACTACGCCGTCGGCAACGCCACCACCGCATCCAGCCCGCCGCCGTCGCGATTGCTCAGCTTCAACGTCCCGCCCTCGCCCTCGGCAATATCGCGCGCGATCGACAGCCCTAGCCCCGACCCGCCCGTCGCCCGGTTGCGCGATTGTTCGCCGCGCGCGAACGGCTCGATCAGCGTCCGGATCTGCGCATCGGTCAGGCCGGGTCCGTCGTCGGACACGATGATCCGCACCTCGCCCGGCGCGCGTTCGACCGACAGGCGCGCGCGCTGACCATAAGCCGCAGCATTGTCGATCAGGTTGCGCAGCGCGCGGCGGAGCAGCAAGGGGCGCGCCATGACGGCCGCGTCGGCAGCGGCCGCCACGGTCACATCCTTGCCGCGCTCGCGATAATCCGCGGCGAGTTCCTCGACCAGCCCGCGCAAAGTCACTGGCTCGCGCCCCTTGGTCCCGGCGCCCGATCGCGCCAGCGCCAATATGTCGGTCAGCATCGCCGCCATTTCGTCGATCGACGCGATCATCTTGTCGCGCAGCGCGTCGTCATCGACCTGTTCGACGCGCACCCGCAAGCTGGCGAGCGGCGTGCGCAGATCGTGACCGACGGCGCCGAGCATCCGGTCCTTATCCGACAACATCGTCGCGATCCGCCCGCGATAGGCATTGAAGGCGATGATCAGGTCGCGAACATCCGACGGCCCCTCCTCCTCCAGCGGCGTCGCGTCGCGCAGCGCCGGGCTGGCGCGAGCGGCGCGGGTCAGATCGCGCAGCGGCGCGGCGGCGCGCCAGGCAATGACCATGATCGGAATGAGCAAGAGCAGGTAGAGCGACAGCGTTTGCCACACCAAAAATCCTTGCAGGCGGTTGCCACCGGTCGGGATCCGGCTACGCACCGCGAAATAACGGCCATCGATCTGTGCCGCAACGATCACGGTCCGACCGGGGAAGTTCGCCCGCAGGCGCGGCTTCTGGGGCAGCGCCCAGGCATCGACGGACTGGGCCGTGACATCGGCCTCGTTCAGCAGATCGGCAACATAATCGGCAAGGTCGGGCAAACGCACCGCGCCGGTCGGAACCGGGACCGGCGTGTCCGAAATCACCAGCTTCTGCGCGCGCTCACGCTCGTGCGGGTCATCGCGCCGGTCGCGCGGGCCGCGCCGGAAATCGCCGCGCCGATCGCGATCGACCGCATCGATGATCCGCGCCACCGCCATGCCGCCGCCATGCGCCAGCGTCTGCTGTTTCTGACCGCGCACGAGCAGCCCAAAATTGACCGCCTGCGCGACGAACAGCATCACCGCCACCGCAAAGACAAGCTGGCCGATCAGGCTGCGGGGCCATAAGCGCAATTTCACGCGGTCGGTCCCATCCGTTTCACTTCGCACGCCAGCGTATAGCCGCCGCCCCACACCGTCTTGACGATCTGCGGATGCGCGGCATCGACCTCGATTTTCTTGCGCAAGCGGCTGACCAGATTGTCAATCGCACGATCGAAAATCTCCGCCTCACGCCCGCGCACCAGATCGAGCAGCCGGTCGCGGCTCATCACCTGCCGCGGATGGCGGACGAGCGCGTGGAGCAGATGATATTCGCCCGACGACAGCGCGACCTCATTGCCCTGGCTGTCGACCAGCACCCGCTCGACCTCGCGCAGCACCCAATCGGCAAAGGCATAGCTGGTGCCGCCCGGATCGAGCGCACGGCCGCCCTGCTGGGTGCGGCGCAGAACGGTGCGGATGCGCGCGACCAGCTCGCGCGGGTTGAAGGGTTTGACGACATAATCGTCGGCGCCGATCTCCAGCCCGATGATCCGTTCGGTATCCTCTGCCCGCGCGGTCAGCAGGATGACCGGGATCGCGCTCGTCTCGCGCAAATGGCGGGTCAGCGACAACCCATCCTCGCCGGGCATCATGATGTCGCTGACGACCAAGTCGATCGATTGCGCGCGCAGCACCGACCGTGCCTCGGCGGCGCTCGCAGCGGCGGTCACCGCAAAGCCCTGCGTGGTCAGATATTCGCTCAGCGGCTCGCGGATCGACGGTTCGTCGTCGATCAGCAGAATGCGCGGGTTATTGTTGTCGGTCATTTTCGATCCGCTGAAAACGCTAGTTCGCCCACCGGTCGGAGGACCGATGGGCGATAGCTGGCAGGGAGCAGCGGCAAAGGCAATGCCGGGAGGGGGAAGTAAGCCTGCCCGTCGCCGCCGATCCCTGCCAAATGCTCAACTGGCCGGAGCAGCCGGTGCCGCGCGCTTCGCGCGCCATTCGCCGCGCTGGGCCTGACGTTCCTCGGCGGTCACCTGACCATCCTTGTTGGCGTCGGCCGCATCGAAGCGAGCGAGTGCCGCAGTCTGGAACTCGGCCTGGCTGATCGCCTTGTCACCATTGGTGTCGGCCTTGCCCATCATGCCGCCGTGCATGCCGTGATGGCCACCGCGCTTGCCGGGACCGCGCATGGCGTGACGCTTGCCTTCACGGGGTTCGCCAGCAGCGGCGCGCTTTTCAGCCCGCTCGGCGCGCTTGGCCGCACGTTCGGCACCTTGGTTGGCCCATTCGGCCTGACTGATGCTGCCATTGCCGTCGGCGTCGAGGCTGGTGAACTTCTTGGCCTGCATTTCGGCGCGCTTGGCGGTGCGGTCGGCAGCGTCGATCTTGCCGTCCTTGTTAAAGTCCATCTTGGCGAACCGCTGCGTGGCATGCGCCTGCGCTTCGATGCGGGTCAGCGTGCCGTTGCCGTCGGTATCGGCTTTGGCGCCGCCGGGCGCTGCAAGGACGGGCACGGCGATCAACGCGGCGCCCAAGGCGAAAAGCGAAATTTTCTTGTTCATGGTACGAACTCCTTCAGGGGATGATCCGGGGAAGGACCGGATCCCGATGAGGAGCTTCTAAACGCCAGTTGTCCCAGCCAATTGCCGGATTGGCGCAAAATTGTCGCAAAATGTCGCAGATGGGCGGTGCCGTTCATCTTGACGCAAACACGAGCAGCCGCCCATGCCGGAAAAAACTAGGTGCACGCGTCTCTTCCTGCCCGCTGCACCAAAACATCAGTCTAACGCAGATTTCGAATCCAATCCGCGCATCATCGTCGCCATCGGTTAGCTACACGATCGCGATTATGCCGACGGTAGTCGGGCTAATCGGACGGGTCGGAGCGTGCTACCGCTTGCTCCTACACAGAATTGGGATTGCACAGAGACGCGCGTCCGCGTTTATGCAGCCCACGACAACAGGAGTGACCATGCCCGCATCCCTACCCCATCGCCTGCTGCTGACTGTCGCCGGCGTCGGCCTCTTCCTTCCCGCCGCAATCAGCGCCGAACCCACGGAAGGGACCGCTTGGCTCAACCGCCAGATGGCGGCGCTGACCGAGCGGAATGGCGCCGATGGCTGGCACGTCACGTCCAGCGGGCTGCGCTGGCGCCGCATCGCGGGCGATGGCAGCGGCGCACGGCCCGGTCCAACCGATGTCGTCACCGTCCATTATGCCGGCACCCTTGCCGACGGCACCGAATTTGACAGCTCGATCAAGCGCGGCGAACCGACCAGTTTCCCGCTCAATCGCGTGATCAAAGGCTGGCAGGAAGGCGTCGCGCTGATGGGCGTCGGCGACAAGGTCGAACTCGCGATCCCCTATCAGCTGGCTTACGGCGCCGAAGGCAAAGGTCCGATCCCGGGTGCGGCGACCCTGCTGTTCACCGTCGATCTGCTCGGTATCGAACCAGCGGGATAAGATCTGGAAAGACTTGGAGCGGGTAGCGGGAATCGAACCCGCCTAGCTAGCTTGGAAGGCTAGAGCATTACCACTATGCTATACCCGCTTCGCCAAGGTCGGCGGCGATTGCCATTTTGGTCCACCCCCGTCAAGCCCGCCGTCGCGCCCGCCATTGAGAACATCGTGGCAACATGCTAGACAGCGTGGGTGGAAAACACCGCAGACCTCGCCCCTGACGCGCCGACGGACGTCCCGGTCCGCAAGATCATTCATGTCGATATGGACGCCTTTTACGCATCGGTCGAACAGCGCGACGATCCGGCGCTGCGTGGCAAGCCCGTCGCTGTGGGCGGCTCGTCGCGGCGCGGGGTGGTCGCGGCCGCCAGTTACGAAGCGCGCAAGTTCGGGGTGCGTTCGGCGATGCCCAGCATTACCGCCAAGCGCCAATGCCCCGAGCTGATTTTTGTGCCGCCGCGGTTCGATGCCTATCGCGAAGTGTCGCATCAGATCCGCGCCATCTTTCATGACTATGCCGACGAGGTCGAACCGCTGTCGCTCGACGAAGCCTATCTCGACGTTAGCGCCGACAAGGCTGGCCTCGGGAGCGCGACCGCAACCGCGAAGCTGATCCGCCGCCGTATTTTCGACGAAACCGGGCTCACCGCCTCGGCGGGTGTGTCGTACAACAAGTTCATCGCCAAGCTCGCCTCTGACCAGAACAAACCCGATGGGCTGACCGTCATCCCACCGGGCAAAGGCGCAGATTTTGTCCAGACATTGTCGATCCGCCGTTTCCACGGCATCGGCCCGGTGACGTCGGCCAAGATGGAAGGGCTTGGGGTGTTTTCGGGCGCCGACCTTGCGGGCAAAGACCCGCTGTGGCTGGCGGAGAATTTCGGCAACAGCGCCGAATGGCTGTTCAACCTGGCACGCGGCATCGACCATCGCCGCGTCAAGTCGCACCGGCCGCTGAAATCGCTCGGCGGCGAGCGGACCTTCTTCAACGATTTGATCAGCGACACCGAAATCCGCGAGGCGCTCGCGCATGTGTGCTCTGTCGTATGGGACCGCGCCGCCAAAAAGAGCGCGCGCGGGCGTACCGTGACGCTCAAGCTGCGCTACGCCGATTTCCGGACGATCACACGGGCGAAGTCGGTGGCGGCGCCGATCCTCGATGGCGCGGCTCTGCTGGCGGCGGGGGAGGCGATACTGGCGCCCCTGCTACCCACCGAACAGGGCATCCGGCTGCTCGGGCTGACGTTGAGCAAGTTCGAGGGGGAGGACGATGAGGGAGAGGATGACGGCCCCGCCGCACCCGCCGACCTGCTCAGCCTTATTTAGCGGCTGTCGCCAGCGCCGGTGCCAACCGCTTGATCCCAGCTTTCATCTTCGGTGACAGCGACGCAAATGTGCATCGCATCAGCGTGTCGTCCATCACCTGAATGCCTTCCGGGCTGGGCGCACCGGTGCGCAGGATCATGCGGTCCGGCGTCAGCGACTTCACATGGAAATATCCGACACCCTCCCTATCACCCAGCTGCATGTTGGCGAAACCGTTATTCAGCGCCGTCGTGCGGCCGATCGTTTCCAGCTCGGCGACCGGTCCCATGCTGCCGTTCGGTCCGTAAAAATAGATCGCGCCCCACCGCGCGCCGTCAAAGATATAGCCGTTGGATACGGTCGCGCATTTGCTGGCGGCGTTGATCCAGAGCCCCGGCGCGATCGGCAGGCTGATCGGCTTCTGCGCCAGCGACGGCGACGCGTTCAGCAACAGCGCCGCGGCCAACGACCATTTCAATCCGCGCATCGATACCCCCACTTCTGTCCGACCCGGCTGGAAGATGATCCTGTTCGGCGGCGCAATCAACCCCTGTGAGGTCAGTCCGCCAACGCGCTCAAACGCCGCTCTTTGGTCGCGGTAAACCGGATGTCGGGGTTGCGCTGCGTGATATAGCCGACTTCCCAGCCATCCTTCGCCATGAACACCGGCGCGCCGTCGCGGTCGGTGGCGCTGGCGCCGCGGTGTTCGGACTGGAACGCTTTCAGCTTTACCGGATCGTCCGATGCGATCCAGCGCGCGGTTTCCCACGGCGACTGCTCCAGCTTCGCCTCGACCTTATATTCGGCGTCGAGGCGGCTGATCAGCACTTCGAGCTGCAACTGGCCGACGACCCCAACGATCATGTTCGCGCCGATCTCGGGGTAGAAGACCTGGATGATCCCCTCTTCCGCCATGTCATCGAGCGCCTTGCGCAATTTCTTGGTCTGCGTCGGATCGACCAGCGCGACGCGGCGCAGCAATTCGGGGGCGAAGTTCGGCAGCCCGGTAATCGTGATGTCGGTGCGTTCGGACAGCGTGTCGCCGACGCGCAGCGTGCCATGGTTGGGAATGCCGATGATGTCGCCGGGGAAGGCCTCCTCGGCCATTTCGCGGTCCTGCGCCAGAAACAGCATCGGGCGGCTGATCGCGATCGCCTTGCCTGTGCCGCCCTGCATCAAGCGCATCCCGCGTTCGAACTTGCCCGAACACAGCCGCATGAAGGCGATGCGGTCGCGGTGCGCGGGGTTCATATTCGCCTGCACCTTGAACACAAAGCCGGTGACGGCATCATCGGTCGGGTCAACGGGCGCTGGCTCGGCGGGCTGTGGTTGCGGCCCCGGCGCGTGCTGCGCGAGCGCGGTGAGCAGATCAATGATGCCAAATTCCTTCAGCGCCGATCCGAAATAGACCGGAGCGAGGTCGCCGTTGCGGTAGGCGGAAACGTCGAACGGCGCGTAACAGGCCGACGCCAGCTCGGTCTCTTCTTTCAGCAACGTCAGCGCGCGATCGGACAGCTCGGCGGCCAGCGCGGGATCGTCGAGACCCGCAACCTTGGCGCGGTGGCCTTCATACATGCGCGACGCCTCACCGCCCGGCTTCATGATCGCGGGATCGACCAGGTCGTAAATCCCCTCGAATTGCCCGCCCATCCCGGCCGGCCAGTTCATCGGGCATACGTCGAGCGCAAGCCGCTCGGCAATCTCGTCGAGCAGTTCGAACGGCGGCAATCCCTCGCGATCGACCTTGTTGATAAAGGCAATGATCGGCACCGATCGCAGGCGGCACACCTCGAACAGCTTCAGCGTCTGCGGCTCGATGCCCTTGGCGGCGTCGATCACCATCACCGCGCTGTCGACCGCAGTCAGCGTGCGATAGGTATCTTCGCTGAAATCCTCGTGTCCCGGGGTGTCGAGCAGGTTGAAGACCAGTCCGGCATGTTCGAAGGTCATCACCGACGAGGTGACCGAAATCCCGCGCTGCTGCTCGATCTTCATCCAGTCGGAGCGAGCGCGCCGCGCCTGTCCCCGCGCCTTGACCTCACCCGCGATATGGATCGCGCCGCCGGCGACGAGCAATTTCTCGGTCAGCGTCGTTTTACCCGCGTCGGGATGCGAGATGATGGCAAAGGTGCGGCGTTCGGGGTGCGTCTGGGACATGGCGCGGGCGGTTAGCAGGTGGCGCGAGTTGTGGAAAGGGGCTGGCATCCGCGCCGAACCGGACGCATGATCGCCGCCATGCGTACCCTGCTCCTCGCGTTCGCCCTGACCACCGCTCCCGCAGACGCACAGGAGTCGCCGTTCATCGGCGAATATAGCCTCGCCGAAGGCCCCGACGTCGGCGGCGGCCTGCTGATCCGGGGCGACGGCCGCTTCCAATATATGCTCGCCGCGGGCGCGCTCGACGAACGCGCCGAGGGGCGATGGGAGGCGCGCGGCGACATGGTCTGCCTCACCACCGATCCCAAGCCGGTGCCGCCGACCTTGGAGAAAGGCGCGCTGATCGAGGTCGAGGGCAGCGTCCCCACCCTGCTCGTCACCTGGCCCAACGGGCGAGGCATACCCGGCGTCGATTTCACGATCGGCTTCGACAGCGGCGATCCGGTGGGGGATTACACGCAGGTCTATGGCTGGACGATGCCCGAGGATGACAAGCGCATCCCGCGTTGGATCGAGGTGCGCGAACCGATCTACGGCATCACCGCGCCACGCTTCGAATTGACCGAAGCTGACGGCGGCAAACTACGCGCCATCATTGTCCCGAACGACATCGGCGTGGTCGATTTCGAGGGCGCCTGCGCCGAAAAAACCGAACGCGGGGTGACGCTGCACCGGGTTGAGGGCGAGATGCGGTTCGTGAGGCTGGGCGGAGAATAGCGGCCGCTTTGGGGTCGGGAAGCGGTCCTCATGCTCCCCAGCGCAAGCCTGGGCCCAGTGCGTTGACGAGCAAGTATCGCGTAATGACGCTCTGGCCCCGGCTTGCGCCGGGGAACGGCAACTTTTGGTCGTTAGCCGCCGTCCGGCGCCCCGCCACCCTACCCATGCTTGCATTTCCCGCGCTTCCCCGCTAAGCGCCGCCGCTTCCGACCATGGTCATCCCTGGAGGCGTGGCGGACTTTGAAACTTTTCTCGGAGAAAAATGATGAGCGACCAGCTGGTGCTGTCGGCCGAGACGCGTGATCGGGGAGGCAAGGGAGCCTCGCGTGAACTGCGTCGTGAAGGCCGTGTCCCCGCCGTTGTCTATGGCGGCAAAGAAGACCCCCTGATGATCCACGTCGAAGAAAAGCTGCTGATGAAGCAGCTGATGACGGGTCACTTCATGAACTCGGTCGTGATGATCGACGTCGGCGGCAAGCAGATTCGCACGCTGCCCAAGGACGTCGCATTCCACCCGGTCAAGGATCGTCCGATCCACGCCGACTTCCTGCGCATTTCGAAGGATTCGAAGGTCCAGGTCGCGGTGCCCGTGGTGTTCATCAACGAAGAAGCCTCGCCGGGCCTGAAGCGCGGCGGCGTGCTGAACATCGTTCGCCACGAACTCGAACTGATCTGCGACGCGGACAAGATGCCCGACGACATCCAGATCGACGTTACCGGCTTTGACGTCGGCGATTCGATCCACATCAGCGCCGTGACCCTGCCCAAGGGCAGCGAAAGCGCGATCACCGATCGTGACTTCACCATCGCGACGATCGTGGCTCCGTCGGCGATGAAGTCGAGCGGCGGCGACACGACGGTCGATGGCGGCGAAGATGCTGCCGAAGGCGGCGAAGAAGCCTAAATCTATTCGGGCGGCCCCTCCCCTTGCGGGAGGGGCCATCCACGAAAGGCGGTTGCCATGCAGCTCTGGGTCGGCCTCGGCAATCCCGGTCCGCAATATGCGATGCACCGCCACAATGTCGGCTTCATGGCCGCTGATGTCATCGCCAATGTCCACGACTTTCCGGCGCCCGCGAAGAAATTCCAGGGCTGGATCCAGGACGGGCGCATCGGATCGCAGCGCATCCTGCTGCTGAAACCCGGTACCTTCATGAACGAAAGCGGCCGCAGCGTGCGCGCCGCGATGGATTTCTATAAACTCGAAACGCCCGACGTGACCGTCTTTTACGACGAGCTCGATCTGGTGCCGATGCAGGTGAAGGTCAAGCGCGGCGGCGGCGCGGCGGGCCATAACGGCATCCGCAGCATGATGAGCCATGTCGGCGAGGATTTCCGCCGCGTCCGCATCGGTATCGGCCATCCGGGCCACAAGGACCGGGTCACCGGCCATGTGCTGGGCAATTATCACAAGAGCGAGATGGAGCCGCTGACCGACCTGCTCGGCGCGATCGCCGCCGAAGCGGCGTGGCTGGCCGAGGGCAATGACGTGCGCTTTCAGAGCGATCTCGCGCTGCGGTTGCAGGGCTGACGATCGTGCAACGTGTATTGATCATCGGGCCGTGCGGCGCCGGGAAATCGACGCTGGCCGCCGAGCTGGGGCGGGTGCTCGACCTGCAGGTTTATCACATGGACCAGCTTAACTGGCGTCCGGGCTGGGTGGAGAGCAGCAAGGACGACATCCGCGCCCGGCTGGCGACCATCACCGCGAGCGAGCGATGGCTGATCGACGGCAATTACGGCGGTACGCTGGATGCACGATTGGCGCGGGCGGACACCGTCGTCTATCTCGATTTTCCGATCCGGCTGTGCGCCTGGCGCGTACTACGCCGGATCTGGACCTATCGCGGGCGCAGCCGCCCCGACATGACCGAAGGCTGTCCCGAGCGCTTCGATCTTGAATTCTTCCTCTATCTGCTGGCGTGGAACAGCGGACCGCGGCCGCGCACCGAAGAAAAACTGCGCGAATATGACGGCCGCGTCGTGCGGCTCAAAAATCCGCGTGCGCTCCAAGAATGGCGCGCCTCGCTGGACAAAAGGACCGCCTGACCCCGGTTTGGCGTTGGCACAAAATTCAGGCATGATCGCGGCTGAAAAGGAGTCCGCCATGCCCACCCCTTCCCGTCCCAGCCGCCGCGAGCTGATTGCCGGGGCCGCCGCGTTGACCGCTGCCGCCCCTGCCCTGCTGCACGCCGCAACCCCGGCCGCTGCACCGTCGCTCAAAGGCCGAACTATCCTCATCACGGGTGCGTCGAGCGGGTTTGGCCGGGTCGGCGCGCTTTATTATGCGGGGCTGGGTGCGAGGGTGATCGCAACCATGCGCGGCCTGCCACGGACCGAGGCCGACACGCTCGCTGCCGAGGCCGCAAAGGACAAGCTCGACCTGCATATCGTTGAGATCGACGTCACCAGCGACGCCTCGGTAGCGGCGGGAACCGCCAAGGCGCTCGAAATCGCGGATGGGCGGATCGACACGCTGATCAATAACGCGGGGATCGGCATTACCGGGCCAGTCGAAGTGCAGGATATGGAAGCGACGAAGCTGATCTTCGATACCAATGTCCTGGGCATCCAGCGGATGCTGCGCGCGCTGCTGCCGCAGATGCGCGCCGCCAAGAGCGGCCAAATTTTCAACATCTCGTCGCAGCTCGGCCGCGTCATCGTGCCGGGCGGCGGCCATTATTCGGCGACGAAATTTGCAGTCGAGGCCTTGTCGGAACAGCTCGCCTATGAACTGGTGCCGCATGGCATTGAGGTGACCGTCATCCAGCCCGGCGGCTATCCGACCAGGGTGTGGGTGAACCGCAACGCCTACACCGGGGCGCTGAAGCAGCGGAGTGATGCTGCGGTGCTCGAAGCCTATGCGCCCTTTACTCGCGGCATGGGGACCGAGGACGGCAGCGGCCGCAGCGCCGACCCCTCCGACGTGCCACGCGCGATTGCCGAGATCATGGCGATGCCCGCGGGGTCGCGCCCGCTGCGCCGCGCCGTCCATCCGGGCCACAAGCCGCAGGAGGCGATCAATCGCGTTTCGGCCGAGGTGCAGATGGCGTGGCTGGGCGGATCACCACTGGGCCCGCTGATCAAGGCGGTCCACGACTGAATATCGCGACGAAACCGCTGCCCATATGGCGGCCGGCATACCGGTGCACATGCCCAATGTGCGGTGGCAACCATCCGTGGCATGTCGGATAGCGAGAAATGGCGGCGCTTCGGTTGTCATTGCCCTCCCAAGGCCCAGGAGATGTCGATGCACGTCCTACGAACCGCGTTACTGGCGCTGGCGATCGGTACGATCGGCCACGGCGCAATCGCCGACGCGAAAACAGCGGCTCCGCGATCGGAAAAGCGATGCGGCTGGCTCGACAATCCAACCCCTGCCAATTGGTGGCTGACCGACGCCGCGGGGCAATGGACCATCGGCACCCAGGGTGGTCATCAGGCGCCGGGCTTGAACAGCCTGCCCGATATGCGGGCGAAAGGCTGGGTCGAGACCAACGGCTCTTATGGCTATGGCTGCGCCTGTATGCAGGTGACGACCGACAAAAGCACCGGCCGGATCACGCGCATCTATTCGGCCACACCGCTCCCCATCAAGCGCTGCACCGCCGACAAGAAATTGCCGCGCCCCGAGCGCTAGCGTGGTTTTGCGACGGGTTTGCGAACCGGCGGCGGCGGCGGCGAGCCGTCGGAGGTCTGCGACATCAGGATCACGCACATCGTGCGATGCACCTTGTGCGTGCCGCATGCGACACCAGCGTAGCGATGCTCGGCGCGCAGCAGGCTGTGACGGTGACCGCGGTCGGGAACGCCGTCGTCGATCAGCAGTTGGTCGACGACTCCTGCAGGACTGTGGTGGCCATAAGTGATAACCTCATTAACATAAGGGCCACCGCCCCGCGCCTTCATCCGCTCGCCGGGACCGCTGCCGTTGGTATAATGGCCGACCGCGCCCGATCGCGACTGCGCCGCAACATGATCGGCCGCCCCGCGTGCCAAAGTGTCGCTCCACGTCAGTTCGAATAGGGGCTTTTCGCGGCGCAACTCGCGGATCGCCTCGTCGACCGCGGCGACACCCTCGTTGGTCATGATGTCGATTTCGCTATCGTCGTCGCTGACCAGCAGCTTGCCGTCGAAGCGCGGGCGATAGTCTTGCAGGAACTTCGTATAGGCCGCCGGATCGCTACGGAACCGATTGAGTTCGGTAAAAACCCCCGATTCAAATCTATTGGGTGCCGCGTCGGCGCCAACGGCGGCGAGCGCGAGCAGCGCCGCCGCTGCGGCCATGGGTCTGGATTTTCTCATCGCGCCGACGATAATGCCGCGACGCTGAACCTGCCGCAACGACCCAGCACCGCCCGCAAAGGCTGGCATCGCCGCGCACTTGGCGCTAGGGGCCGCTGCAACACCGGCCCCCTTCACCAGCGCGCCGACATTACGGAGTTTTTATGGGTTTCAAATGCGGCATCGTCGGACTGCCCAACGTCGGCAAGTCCACCCTGTTCAACGCGCTGACCGAGACGGCGGCGGCGCAGGCGGCCAATTATCCCTTTTGCACGATCGAGCCGAATATCGGCAATGTCGCCGTCCCCGACGCACGGCTCGAAAAGCTGGCCGGCATCGCGAGCAGCAAAAAGATCATTGCGACGCAGCTCGCCTTTGTCGACATCGCGGGCCTCGTCCGCGGCGCGTCGAAGGGCGAAGGGCTGGGCAATCAGTTCCTGGGCAACATCCGCGAAGTCGATGCGATCGTCCACGTCCTGCGCTGCTTCGAGGATGACGACATCCAGCATGTCGAAAACAAGGTCGATCCGGTCGCCGACGCCGAGACGGTCGAGACCGAATTGCTGCTGTCCGACCTCGAAAGCCTGGAAAAGCGCGTCCCCGCCTTTGTGAAGAAGGCCGCGCAGGGAGACAAGGAAGCCAAGATTGCGGCATCAGTGCTGGGCCAGACGCTCGACCTGCTGCGCGAAGGCAAGCCCGCGCGGTTGACCGAACCCAAGGACGAGGAAGAAGCCCGGGTGCTGCGCACCGCGCAGCTGCTGACCTCGAAACCCGTGCTCTATGTCTGCAACGTCGACGAAGGCAGCGCCGCGAACGGCAACGCCTTTTCCGAAAAAGTGTTCGCCAAGGCAGCCGCCGAAGGCGCGCAGGCGGTTGTCGTGTCAGCCGCGATCGAAAGCGAGCTGGTGACGATGGACTTGGCCGACCGGCTCGAATTTCTCGAAGAAATGGGCCTGCACGAAACCGGCCTCGCGCGCGTCATTCGCGCCGGGTACGAGCTGCTCCACCTGATCACCTTCTTCACCGTCGGCCCGCAGGAAGCGCGCGCGTGGACCGTCCACACCGGCGCCACCGCCCCCGAAGCCGCGGGCGAAATCCACAGCGATTTCCAGAAGGGCTTCATCCGCGCCGAAACGATCGCCTATGACGATTATGTCGCGCTGGGCGGCGAAGCGCGCGCGCGCGAAGCGGGCAAGCTGCGCGCCGAGGGCAAGGCCTATGTCGTCCACGACGGCGACGTGATGCATTTCCTGCATAACTGATTCGACTTCATCGTGGCGGCTAACTTGAGGCTTAAAGCCGCAAAAGCCCCGCATGCGAGCATCGTTTTTGTGTCCTTAGTGGCTTTAAGGCCAACCTTCGGAGGCTGAGGATCGGCTTTTAAGCGACAAAGGATACGCTTGAACACGCGAAAACTGTCTCCTTTGTCGCGTTAAGCAAAGGACGAGTATCGACGAGTTCAAAGAGCCAGGCTGGAAGTTGGCACAGCGGAATAATGTAGGAAAGAGGCATTTCGCAGAGCGGTGGCATGTCGGCGTTGGGGTGGGAAGTGGACATTTCCAACTTCGTCATGCTGAACTTGTTTCAGCATCCATAGCCTGACCTCTCCTCCCACGCCGCGTCGAAGGAAACGGCAGGCCATAGACCCTGAAACAAGTTCAGGGTGACGAGATAAGAAATGTCCCCGATTGGTCGTTAGCAGTCACCCCTTCCCTCTTGCACTCGCCCGCCAAATGAGTCACACCTTTACGTGAACGTAAAGGTAAAGCGCCTGCGAGAGGATCCTTCCCCATGACCGACATCCCGACCTTCGACACGATCAAGCTGGACATCGCCGACAACGTCGCCACGATCACGCTGAACCGCCCCGACCGGCTCAATTCGATGCCGCCCGCGATGGCCGACGATATCCGCAGCGCGCTCGATTATCTGCCGCTGCTCGGCGCGCGCGCGCTGCTCATCACTGGCGAAGGCCGCGGTTTTTGTTCGGGCGCCGATCTGGGCGGCGATCGCAGCGCCTCCGCCGTCGGCGGCGGTGCGAACAGCCGCAAGGCGCTGCGCAATCATTATAACCCGATGCTTCTCGCGCTCGCGAATCTCGATATCCCGGTCGTCACCGCGGTCAACGGTCCTGCCGCGGGCGTCGGATGCAGCTTTGCGCTGTCGGGCGATTTCACGCTCGCGGGCAAGAGCGCCTATTTCCTTCAGGCCTTTGTCAATATCGGGCTCGTTCCCGACGGCGGTTCGTCATGGCTGCTGCCACGCCTGATCGGCCTGCCGCGCGCGACGCAGATGATGATGCTGGGCGAAAAGATTTCGGGCGAGCAGGCGGCCGACTGGGGCATGGTCTATAAATGCGTCGAGGACGCCGAGCTGATGGGCGAAGCGCGCGCGCTGGCGGCGCGCCTTGCGAATGGGCCGACGGTGTCGCTGGGGACGATGCGAAAGGTGCTGCGCGATGGCCTGTCGCAGAGCTATGCCGACACGCTCGATGCCGAGGCGAAGGGGCAGTTTATCGCGGGCAACAGCGCCGATGCGGTAGAGGGCATTATGGCGTTTGTTCAGAAGCGGAAGACCGAGTTTAAGGGGAAATAACCCAACCTAGACCGTTCGTGTCGAGCGAAGTCGAGACACCCATCGGGACAGCGCAAAGCCGAGGGGTGTCTCGACTTCGCTCGACACGAACGGAAACTGTAATGTCGGCTCCCTACCGTTGAAGGCGCCTACTCCGCCGCTTCCTCGACCATCACCTTCTTGTAGATGCTCGTTTTCGGATAGCCGCAGACCCGCATCACCATCGGCTCGAAAAACTCCAGCGGCTCGCTGGCATAATCGGGATCAAACGCCGGCGCGTCATAGGCTTCGCAGAAATGCGCGCACGCCGCGTAATGCGGGCTGTCCTTGAATTGGTCGCGCATGTCGCGGTCGAGGCCGATGTAGTGGAAGAAATAATGGCCCTGGAAAATGCCGTGGTGCTGGACGATCCACAGATTTTCCTCTGACAGGAAGGGTTTCAGGATCGCCGCAGCGACGTCGGGGTGGTTGAACGCGCCCAGCGTGTCGCCAATGTCGTGGAGCAGCGCCATCACGACATATTCTTCGTCGCGGCCATCGCGGTGCGCGCGGGTCGCGGTTTGCAGGCAATGTTCCAGCCGGTCGACCGGAAAGCCGCCATAATCGCCGCCGAGCAGCTTGAGATGATCGAGGATGCGCTTACCATTCTGCGGCGCGAATTCTTTCTGCTCGCGCGCGATGATGTCCCAGTCCTTCTGCGTCCCGTCGATCATCGACCGGAACGTCGCATGCTCGTGCGTCATGTCATTCATGGCAGCCTCTCCTATTTTGCGGGAGAGCCTATCCTATTCGTTGTTATTTGCAACGTTGTACGACTTGACCTCGGCCTGCGTCAGGCAGCGGCGCGTCGATTTGTCGTCGGCATTGGCCAGCGCCTTTTGCTGGTACATCACCTCGGTCAGCAATTTGCGCGACACCCCCATGCGGATCAGGAAATCATTGTCCTCGCTGGCGAGCAGCGCCGCGTCCTGTTCGATGTCGCCGATCAGCTCGCGCGTCGCATCGGTGCCCATCGCGACGCTCATGTCGATCGTGCTGCGGTCGCCGGTGCGGGTGAACATATGGACGATGAACAGCCCGCCGGGATCGATCACCCGCGGCTGGCCGCCCATGAAGATGAAATTGCATGCGCTGAAACACGCCCAACCCGCAGGTATGCGCGTCGTCAGCCCAAAGTTCGAACGGATGATCCGCCCCGCCGCGTTGCCTGCGCGTGCGTCGCCACCGGGCGAACGCAGCCAGACCTCGCCGACGTCAGGATTGGCGGTCAGCGCCGCCTTCAACCTGTCGGGCAGCCCCGCGTCGATCCGCCCCTCGGCCAGCAGCACCTTGGCGCCGCCCTTGATCACCGGGGTCAGTTGCATCGTCGCATTGGCCGACCAATCGGGGGTCAGTGGACAGGTCGGGTTCGCCGGGTCCATCTTGACCTTGGCGGCGCCGGTCAGACTGGCCAGCAGCCCCGCCGCCAGAACAAGGCGAACGATCCTAGGCGGCAAGGACATAACGCGATGCACCCGCTTCCTTGCACATCTTCTTGCTGACCCGCGTTTCCTCGCCTTCGACGATGATGATGTCGGTGACGTTCATACAGCGGGTGCCGTCGGACAGGTCATTGCGTGCTTGCACCGTCGACGATCCGCTGACCTCCGGCCGCGTCGCGCTGGTCCAGTTCGAAGTCGCGCCGACCGCTTCACCGCGCGTGACCTCTTCGGTCGCCGCGGCGGCCTGCACCTGCTCGGCGGGATCGAGGCGGCAGGCGATCGCGTCGGTCAACGTCCCGCTGACTTCGCCGATCGGCACATAGCTATAGACGCCGGCCTTGCTCGCCGCATCGCCGACCGCATCGTTCAGCACATTGCCCAGGATATTGCGGCCGATGCTGTTGCCCTTTTTGCCTTTCGGACAGCCGCCATTGTCTTTGCTGCTCGGCTTCGGCGCTGGCGTGGTGGCTTTGCGAAGCAGGCTGCCGAACTGCGCCTGCGCGGGGGTCACCGCCAGCATGCACACCGCCAGTACCGCCGGAACGCCCAGAAATTTACGCATCATCCGCTCTACCCCAATCATCGCCACCAACAGCGTCTTGGCTGCGCTTATAGTCCGCGTTCATGCCACCCGCTGTGATTTTCATCAACTCTTGCGGAAATCTCTTCCAGACAGGTTGAATTAAGCCTGAATATGTCACAGTAACCCCGCCATGCTCTCGCAAAAGACCCGTTACACGATCCGCGCTTTCCAGCATCTTGCCGATCATTGGGGCAAGGGGCAGGTCCAGCTGGCGGATATTGCCGAGGCGCAGAATATCCCGCCCAAATTCCTGACCGTGATCCTGTCCGAAATGGCACGCGAAGGCCTACTGATTTCGCAGCGCGGCCGCGACGGCGGCTATCAGCTCGCGCTGCCGCCTATCGACATCAGCTACGGCGATCTCGTGCGCCTGACCCGCGGCTCGCTCGCGCTCGTCCCCTGCGCGGCGCGCAACGCACACGAACATTGCAAGAATTGCCTGCCCGAATCCGAATGCCGACTGCGCAGCCTGATGCTCAAAGTCCGCGACGACACTGCGTCGATCCTTGACCGCATCACGCTGGCCGATCCGATCGCGCTCGAACCGCTGTTCGACGAGGTTGCAGAGTAATATCGCGGAACGGCCGGTTGCGACCAATTGCCGCGATTCAATCCCTCGCCGCCCTGAACTTGTTTCAGGGTCCATGGCCGGTCCGTTCGGCCCGCGCCAACTTCGATGAAAGGTCAGGCCGTGGATGCTGAAACAAGTTCAGCATGACGAGAATGGAGGACAGCTTCCTACCCCCAAAAAAAACGCCGCCATCCAGCTCGACACTATTCAGCAACCAACAAAAAAGGCCCGCTTTCGCGGACCTTTTTGAAGAAGTGGTGGAGCCTAGCGGGATCGAACCGCTGACCTCCTGCATGCCATGCAGGCGCTCTCCCAGCTGAGCTAAGGCCCCACATCTTCTCTGGATCGCTCTTGCCATCGTGGCTGCTACGATCGGGTTGCCGCCTTTACCAGTGCGGCCGGTCGATGCAAGGGGCCAAATGCATCTGCATGATGCTTTTTTGGCCCCTCAAGACCAAATCAGGTTTCAGGAACGTCATCGTCCGCCGTCGCGACACCCAGATCGTCGTCTCCGCCCAGGTCGACGTCGTTGTCGGGCGAATCATTGTCCTCGTCGACATCGACGTCCAGATCCAGATCCTCGTCAACGACGACCTCTTCCTTGACGGTCTTGCCCGGCTTCTCAACCTCAAACGGTGTCGACTGCTTCGATTTCAGCACCGATTCCGGAATCCAGTTGTAACCGCAGTTGATGCAGTTGACCGGGTCATCCTTGGTCAAATCATAGAATCGCGTGGCGCATTTCGGGCAGCTGCGTTTCGTGCCCCATTCAGCCTTGATCATAAATTCCTCGTAACCTTCTGGAAACAGAATAAAATGTTTGGAGAGCGACAGCTGCCTGCGCGGCGTCCATCAAATCGGCGTGCGCCTTGCCAGATTGTAAGGGCGCTGTCAAAAGCCGCTCGCCATGACCGATCAAAACGCCCGCCCGCGCAGCTTTTCCGCTTCCGTTCCGCTCAAGGGCCGGATCGCGATTCCGGGCGACAAAAGCATCTCGCACCGCTCGCTGATGCTGTCGGCACTCGCGGTCGGCGAAAGCCGCGTTACCGGACTGCTTGAGGGGCATGATGTGCTCGCCACCGCCGCCGCGATGCGCGCGATGGGTGCGACCATCGAACGCCGAGACGACGGCGAATGGCGCATCCACGGTGTCGGCGTCGGCGGGCTGCTCCAGCCGCGCGAAGCGCTCGACATGGGCAACAGCGGCACCTCGACCCGGCTGTTGATGGGGCTGATCGCGAGCCATCCGATCACCGCGACTTTTGTGGGCGACGCCAGCCTGTCGGGCCGCCCGATGGGCCGCGTCATCGATCCGCTGGCGCAGATGGGCGCCGACATTACATCATCGCCGGGTGGCCGTCTGCCGCTGATGGTCCGCGGCCTCGCTCCCGCCATACCCCTCACCTATCGGCTGCCGGTCGCGTCGGCGCAGGTGAAGAGTGCGGTGCTGCTTGCCGGGCTCAATACCCCCGGCATCACCGAAGTCATCGAACCTGTCCCGACGCGCGACCACAGCGAACGCATGCTGCGCGGGTTCGGCGCTGACCTGACCGTCGAAGTAGCGCCCGACGGCACCCGCCATATCCGCATCCGCGGCGAGGCCGAGTTGAAGCCGCAGACGATTGTTGTCCCCGGCGATCCCTCGTCGGCAGCGTTCTTCATCGTCGCGGCGCTACTCGTCCCCGGATCCGACGTCACCATCGCCAATGTCGGGCTGAACCCGACGCGCGCCGGGCTGATCGATGTGCTGCGCCAGATGGGCGGCGACATCGAGCTGGTTGATCCCCGCGACGTCGGCGGCGAACCCGTTGCCGACCTGCGCGTGCGCCACAGTGCGCTCACTGGTATCGATGTCGGTCCCGCGGTCGCTCCCAGCATGATCGACGAATTCCCGATCCTGTTCGTCGCCGCGGCGGTCGCAAAGGGGCGCACGACAACGACCGGTCTCGACGAGCTGCGCGTCAAGGAAAGCGATCGCCTTGCTGTGATGGCAACCGGCCTGAAAGCCATTGGCGCGCGCGTCACCGAGACCGCGGACGGGCTGATCATCGACGGCACCGGCGGCGATCCGCTGCCCGGCGGCGCAACCGTTGCCGGACATCTCGATCACCGTATCTGCATGAGCTTTGCCGTGGCAGGACTTGTCACCGGGTCACCGGTGACGATTGACGATATGGCGCCGGTGGCGACAAGTTTCCCCAACTTTGAAACCCTGTTGGGAGAATTGCAGGCATGACCATCCATCGCAAAGCGGCCGCATCGGCTTTGGCCCTCGTCGCGCTGTTGGCCAGTGCCACGGGCGCGCACGCCAAACCTGCCATCGCCGATCCGCTGGCGCGCGCCGACGCCAGCTTTTCGCGCTTCACGCTAAATCAGGTGACCGACCCGAAAGTGATCGGGCGCCTCGTCAACGAAAAGGATTGCACCGAAACAGCGATCGATTGCGAATGGCAGGATAGCGCCGGTGTCCGTCACATCATTTTTGGCGAGGTCATCGCGATCAAAATTATCAATGCGGCCGAAGTCGGCAACCGCGACATTGCGGCGCTGAATATCGGCACCGCCCGCGCCCGCCCCGATGTCATGGCGCGCGTTCGTGCGTTCCTGCCCGAAATCGCGATCGACTGCCTTGAACCCGGGCAGGCGGGCGAAGGCGACGGCATCGCGTCGTGCGGCGGGTCGTTCACCGCCGATGGCTGGATCAAATTGCTGTTCGGCCCGGATAACCAGCTGACCTTTGTGCGTATCGACGCATTTCAGGGCAATTGATGATCATCGCCGTCGATGGACCCACCGCATCGGGAAAAGGCACGATTGCGCGCGCGCTCGCCGGTCATTTCGGGCTGCCGGTGCTCGACACCGGGCTGCTGTACCGGGCGGTCGGTTATCAGACCCAACTTGACCATGGCGATGCCGACAATGCCGCCGACGCGCTGGCCGCGTGCAATTTCCCCGACAGCCTGCTCGACGATCCCGCGCTCCGTTACGAGACCACCGGCGGGCTCGCCAGCCGCGTGTCGGTTCACCCGCAGGTGCGCGCGGCGCTGTTTCAGCGGCAGGTGGACTTTGCCAATCAGCCCGGCGGCGCCATTCTCGATGGCCGCGACATCGGCACCGTCATCGCACCGCACGCTGACGCCAAGCTGTTCGTCACCGCGAGCCCCGACGTGCGCGCGCACCGCCGCCATGCCGAGATGTTGGGGCGCGGTGTCAATGTGACGTTTGACGCCGTACTCGCCGATGTTCACGCCCGCGATGCGCGCGACACCGGCCGCGCCGATGCACCGCTGCTGCAAGCGCCCGACGCCATGCTGCTCGACAACAGCGACATGCCCCGCGACGCCGCGATTGCCGCGGCGATTGCTTTCGTCGAAGCACGCATGGAGAGCCGGACCTAAGCAGGCTTTCGACCTTGCGTTTATGGGGTTTGCGGACTATAGGCGCCCCGTCCGACGGGCCTTTCAGCCGGTCGAGGCACGGACAACCGCCGCCCGCAACCGGGCGTCGGGCGTGACGAGGCGATCTCGTCGCGCCCTTTGTGCTTTGCCCCTGCCCCGCCCGAACTGGTCCGAAGGATGTTCTGCATCGCATCCGGCGCGCAGGACAGATCGGCCATTAAGACCAGCGGAACCAACCGCTTGGCCGGAACAAATGAAGTAAGGAATATATCTCTATGGCCACTACGGCTTTTCCGACGCGCGACGATTTCGCCGCGATGCTCAATGAATCGCTTGGTGGTGCTGACGGCGGCTTTGAAGGCCGCGTTGTCAAGGGCACCGTCACCGCGATCGAAAACGACCTGGCAGTCATCGACATCGGTTTGAAGAGCGAAGGCCGCGTGCCGCTGCGCGAATTTGCCATGCCGGGCCAGAAGGCCGACATCAAGGTCGGTGACGAAGTCGAAGTCTATGTCGACCGCGTCGAAAACGCCAATGGCGAAACCATGCTGTCCCGCGATCGCGCCCGCCGCGAAGCCGCCTGGGACCGCCTGGAAGAAGAATTCAACAAGGAAACGCGCGTCGAAGGCGTCATCTTTGGCCGCGTCAAGGGCGGCTTCACCGTCGACCTCGGCGGCGCCGTGGCGTTCCTGCCCGGTTCGCAGGTCGACATCCGCCCCGTGCGCGACGTCGGCCCGCTGATGGACCTGCCGCAGCCGTTCCAGATCCTGAAGATGGATCGCCGCCGCGGCAACATCGTCGTGTCGCGCCGCGCCATCCTCGAAGAAACGCGCGCTGAACAGCGTTCGGGCCTGATCCTGAACCTCGAAGAGGGCCAGATCATCGAAGGCGCCGTCAAGAACATCACCGATTATGGTGCGTTCGTCGACCTCGGCGGCATCGACGGCCTGCTCCATGTCACCGACATGAGCTACAAGCGCGTCAACCACCCGAGCGAAGTCATCAACATCGGTGACACGGTCAAGGTGCAGATCATCCGCATCAACCGCGACACCCAGCGCATCAGCCTGGGCATGAAGCAGCTCGAAAGCGATCCGTGGGAAGGCGTCGCCGCCAAATACCCTGTCGGCGCGAAGCTGTCGGGTGTGGTCACGAACATCACCGATTACGGCGCGTTCGTCGAACTCGAAGCCGGCATCGAAGGCCTGGTCCACGTCAGCGAAATGTCGTGGGTCAAAAAGAACGTCCACCCCGGCAAGATCGTTTCGACCAGCCAAGAAGTCGATGTCATCGTCCTCGAAGTCGACAGCGACAAGCGCCGCATTTCGCTCGGCCTCAAGCAGGCTCAGTCGAACCCGTGGGGCGCATTCGCCGACACCCATCCGGTCGGTTCGGTCGTCGAAGGCGAAGTCAAGAATGCGACCGAATTCGGTCTGTTCGTTGGCCTGCCCGGCGACGTCGATGGCATGGTTCACATGTCGGACATCGCCTGGGGCATCTCGGGCGAAGAAGCGCTGCACCTCCACCGCAAGGGCGAGGCCGTGCAGGTCGTCGTGCTCGACGTCGATGTCGAGAAGGAACGCATCAGCCTTGGCATCAAGCAGCTTGAAAAGGGTGCTCCGGCCGTTGGCGGCGGTGCCGCAGCGGCTGCAGGCTCGGTGAAGAAGAACGACGTCATCACCGTCACCGTTCTCGAAGTTCGCGACAATGGTCTCGAAGTTCAGGCTGGCGACGATGGTGCCACCGGCTTCATCAAGCGCGCCGACCTTGGCCGCGACCGCGACGAACAGCGCGCCGAGCGCTATCAGGTCGGTCAGAAGTTCGATGCGATGGTCATCGGCTTCGACCGCTCGAAAAAGCCCAACTTCTCGGTCAAGGCGATGCAGATCGCCGAAGAGAAGCAGGCCGTGGAACAATATGGTTCGTCGGACTCGGGCGCCTCGCTCGGCGACATCCTCGGCGAAGCATTGAAAGCCGGCAAGAAAGATTAATTTCAAACTTGCATAGCGAAACGAACAAAAAGGTCCGCAGAGTGTCTCTCTGCGGGCCTTTTTCTTTTGGTGATATATTTTGACCAAACAGTGATTCGTGATACCTTCCGCGCGCGTTGGGAGGGGTCTCGCGCAAACAATGGACCGGCAACGACCGGACGCCTGCTTCGGCGGGAGATGCGTGGCTAATACTAGGGGAAGCAGATGATCCGGTCAGAACTGGTTCAAAAGATCGCGAGCGAAAACAGCGATTTGCGCGTCGACGAAGTCGAACGCATCGTGGACACGTTCTTCGATTCCATCGTCGAGCAACTGGCGGCGGGGGGCCGTGTCGAGCTGCGCGGTTTCGGGGCGTTCTCGACCCGTTCGCGCGAATCACGCACCGGTCGCAATCCGCGCACCGGCGCGTCGGTCGACGTAAAGGCCAAGAACGTGCCCTATTTCAAACCCGGCAAGGAAATGCGCGAGCGCCTGAACGACTGAAACCATCGGTCGAACGGCTGCAAGCCTGGACGCTGACGTTAAGTTTTGGCCCGGGTTCCGTCCAAATAGAGCAGATCAATCGAACCAGTGTGCGCCGACGGCATCGTCGTTGCACGCCGGGTTATCGTCGATCCGGCAGCTATGACCGCCGACAATCGGTCGGCGGTCATGCTCCAGTGCGATGCCCGGTGCGTCAGAGCTGCATGGGTTAGGGCTGCTTAGCGCCGTCGCCGCGTAGCCGGGCCAGCCCTTCGATCGCGTAGTCGTTTTTAGGATCGATCTCGAGCGATTTGCCAAACATCGCGATCGCCCGCGCCGCGTCGTCCTCGGCCGCCGCAATATCGGCAAGCCCGTCATAGCTGTAGGCCGACTTCGGATATTGCTGAAGGTTATATTCGAACACCGCCTTCGCCTCGGCCAGCCGCCGCACTTCGAACAGATCATAGCCCATCGTGACAAGCGTCTCGTCGCCAAAATCATACGCGGTTGGCGCGGTATGTTTCAGCTCGGCGTGGCGTGCCAAGGCGGCAGATACGCCACGATCGCGCATGACATTCCACAGCAGGTCACCCAGCTTCTCGGTCGGCAACTTATACGGCACGCCAAAGGCAATCGCTGCCAGGTCGTTGCCCACCCGCCCCGCATTGGTCCGATCGCTGTTGCTGAGCACGATCACCGTGGTCCGATCAGCCGGAAAGCGGATGATATAGGTCGAATACCCGTTGGCGCTGCCCGAATGAAACTGGGTGGCCCGGCCATGTTTTTCGCCGATGTGCCAGCCGTAGCCATAACCATTCTTGTCCGGCGTGAACATCGCATCGCGCGACGCGCGCGAGATCAGCCGATCGGCCGTCAGCGCCTTGTCCCAAAGCAACAGGTCTCCGACCGTCGAATAGATGCCGCTCGAGCCCAATTCGGCAGACAGGCTGACAAGCCGTCCGTTGATAAAATCGGTGCCAACGGAATAATATCCACTCGCCCGGCCGGGAAGCAGCGCGCGTGTGTCTCCGTGACGGGTGTGCGTCATACCGACGGGTTTGTGGATATGCTCGCCGAGATATTGATCGTAACGCTGCCCCGAAACACGTTCGACAATCAACCCGAGCAACGCATATCCCGAATTGGAGTAATCGAATTTCTCGCCCGGCGCGAATTTCAACGGCAGGTCGCGAAACAGTGCCATCAGGTCGGGACGGGTATAGCTCAACATCGCCAGCTTTTCGTCCCATTCAGGCAGGCTCGTAAAATTGGGGATGCCGGACGTATGGGTCAACAGGTGGTGCAGCGTAACCCCCTGCCAGCTTTGCGGACAGTTTTCGAGATAGCGGCAGATCGGATCGCCGACCTTCAATTTACCCCGTTCCTGCAATTGCAGGATCGCCACCGCAGTGAACTGCTTGGTGAGCGATGCGAGCTGAAATCCCGTGTCGGACGTGTTCGCTGCGCCGAGCTCGTAATTCGCCATGCCATAGCTTTTGACGAAAACGGGTTCGCCATCGCGGGCCACCAGCGCGGTACCGCTAAACATGTCGTACCGGACCTGCGCCTGCAGATAGGCGTCCATCGCTTGAAGCTTCTGCCGGTCAATGTCGGCATATGGCGCGGGCGCCGATGTCACGGCAGGCGCGTCACTGGCGTGCGCCGTGATCGGCAGGAGGACTGGCGTCAATGCGATCAATGACAGCAACATACCGGGGAACCGGTTCGAATTCATGCTTGGCACCTGATCATTATCCAAACTAGCTATAACAAAGCCGACTTATCTTCATATAAAGATTTGCTGCAAGGAAATGACCTCTCATGCTGTACCGGTACATATGACGGTAAAACGCGACCTGATCGATGACCTTGTTGCAGATTGGCGGCGCGAGCGGCCAGGCACCGATGCTGAAGCGATGCAGATCGTCGGGCGGATTATCCGGCTGGGGCGCAGCTACGAGCAAGACGTCGCGCAGATGCTGCGGGCGCATGGCGTGAGCTACTCAGACTTCGACGTGCTCGCCACACTGCGGCGGTCGGGGCCGCCCTACGAAAGCGCCCCTACCCAGCTCCAGCAGAATGTATTGCTGACGTCGGGGGCGATGACTGCCTGTTTGCGGCGCCTCGAAAGCGCAGGGCTGATCGCGCGGGGAACCACGCCGCACGATCGCCGCAGGCTGTCGGCAAAATTGACCCCCAAAGGCTTTGCGATGGTCGAAAGCCTCATCGATCACCGCTTTGCGTTGGCCCGGCAATCGCTTGCGGGGCTCGGCACCGATCAGATCGCAGCGACCGAAGACATGCTGCGCCGCCTGGGCGACTGATCGACGCTCAATTCTTCAACCGATACCCGGTCCGGAACATCCAGAAAATCACCCCCAGGCACAGCGTCAAGAACAGCGCGACCGCCGCCATGCTGACCCCGATCCCGACGTCGCCGCGGCCGAAGAAGGTCCAGCGGAAGCCGCTGATCAGATAAACGACGGGGTTGAACAGCGTCACCGCGCGCCACGCCGCGGGCAGCATGTCGAGCGAATAAAAAGCGCCGCCCAAAAAGGTGAGCGGATAGATCACGAGCATCGGGATCACCTGCAACTGTTCGAAGCTCTGCGCCCAGATGCCGATGATGAAACCGAACAGGCAGAAGGTGACCGCCATCAACAGCATGAACCCGACCATGAGCAGCGGATGCGCGACTTGGACGTCGACGAACAAATGCGCGGTGGCGAAGATGATCGATCCGATGATCACCGACTTGGTCGCCGCCGCCCCGACATAAGCGATCACCGTCTCCAGCGGCGATAGCGGCGCCGACAGCATCTCGTAAATCGTCCCGGTCCATTTCGGCATATAGATGCCGAACGACGCGTTACTGATGCTTTCGGTGAACATCGTCAGCATCATCAGCCCCGGCACGATGAAGGCGCCGTAAGGCACCCCGCCGACTTCGCTCATCCGGCCGCCGATCGCCGATCCAAACACAACGAAGTACAGCGCCGTGGTGATGACGGGCAGCGCCAGACTGGTCCACACGGTGCGCCGGAAGCGCGCCAGTTCGAACGCATAGATCGCGCGCACACCGCGCCAGTTCGCGGTCATGCGGCCTCTCCCTTGGTTTCATGGACCAGCCCGACGAAAATGTCCTCGAGCGAGCTTTGCTTGGTATGCAGATCCTTGAAAGCGATGCCGAGATCGCTCATTCGGCGCAGCAGCGAGGGGACGCCGGTGGCTTCGGCGTGACTATCGAATTCATAGACGAGTTCATGCCCATCTCCCGCCAAGACCAGATTCCAATCGGCCAGCTCGATTGGAATCGTCGCAAGCGGCTCGGCGAGATTGAGCGTCAGCGTCTTGCGCCCCAATTTCTTGATCAACGCATGCTTTTCTTCGACCAGAATCAACCGCCCGCCGGTGATCACCCCGACGCGGTCGGCCATTTCCTCGGCCTCTTCGATATAGTGGGTGGTCAGGATGATCGTCACCCCGCGCTCGCGCAGCCCGTGGACCATTTGCCACATATCGCGGCGCAGCTCGACATCGACCCCCGCGGTCGGCTCGTCGAGGAACAGGATTTCGGGCTCGTGAGAGAGCGCCTTGGCGATCATCACGCGGCGCTTCATGCCGCCCGACAGCTCCATGATCTTGGCATTGCGCTTGTCCCACAGCGACAGGTCGCGCAGCAATTGCTCAATGAATGCAGGGTCGCGCGGCTTCCCGAACAGCCCCCGCGAAAAACTCACCGTCGCGAGCACCGTTTCGAACGCGTCGGTGTGCAATTCCTGCGGCACCAGTCCGATCATCGTCCGCGCCGCGCGATAGTCGCGGGCATGATCATGTCCGGCGACGGTCACCGTCCCGCTGCTGGCGGTCACGATGCCGCAGACGATGCTGATCAGCGTCGTCTTGCCCGCGCCATTCGGCCCGAGCAGCGCAAAAATCTCGCCCTTGTTGATCGAAAGATCGACATCACTGAGCGCGACATGGCCGCTTTTATAGGTTTTTCCGAGGCGGGAAATTTCAAGGACTGCTGTCATGCCCGCCGTCTAGCCGAGCAGCATCGCGGGGTGAAGCGACAAACACCACTTGACCTGAATCAGCCCATCGGCTTGACCGGCACGGCTCCGTGCGGACGTGGCGAAATCGGTAGACGCAGCAGACTTAAAATCTGCCATCCTCTGGATATGCGGGTTCAAGTCCCGCCGTCCGCACCAGCTTTCCATTTGGCGCCGTCAGCGGCGCTATCCCCACTTTCGGATTCGCATGGCATGTCTATGATGACGGTGATGTTGCCAAGTATCGACCGATCAACGAACCGAATGCGAATGGCCGCCGCGGCTGGTCTGTTGCTGCTTTCGCTGGGGAGCTGCGGGCTGTTCGGCGAGCGCGGCCCGGTGCGTATCGCGGCGATGGGATCGATCAATCCCGCGGCGAACCCGTTGAACGGTGAGCTGTCCGCGACCAATGCGGCGTTGCTCGACGCGACTTCGCAAGGGCTGGTCAGCTATGATGGCGAGGGACAGATCGACACGGGCCTCGCCGATCGCTGGACCGTGACCACCGATGGACGCAGCTATATCTTTCGGCTGCGCGAGGCGAAATGGGCCAATGGCCGCAAGGTGACGGCACAGGATGTCGCGGCGATCCTGCGCACCTATCTGGCGCCGACCAGCCGCCACATGCTTAAAAGCGACTTCCCCGAAATCGAAACGATCCGGGCGATGACCGATACGGTAATCGAGATTCGCCTGTCAGTACCGCAGCCAGCGATCCTCGAACTGCTGGCGCAACCGTCGATGGCGGTCGTCAACAAGGGTATGGGTTGGGGACCGATGCGCGCCCGCAAGATCGGACGCGCCATCCTGCTGTCGCCCGTCCCCGACCCGCTCGCCGAAGACCCGGAGGCCGCCGAAGCCGCGGCCAACGACCCCGCTGCGTCGATCGAACTTGTCGGCACGACGCCCGCCGGGGCGCTGGCGCGCTTCAAGAACGGTTATGCCGACGGAGTCGTCGGCGGACGCTTTTCGACCCTGCCCTATTTCGCGGCATCGAACATCGCCCGGTCGCGGCTGGTCGTCGATCCGGCGCCGGGATTGTTCGGACTATCGTTCGTCCGAGCCGAGGGGTTTCTGGCGACCGACACCAATCGCGACGCGCTGGCCCGTGCGATCCGGCGCGAACGGCTGATCGAAGCCTTTGGGCTAGCGGAATGGCAGCCGCAGGTGACGTTGCGCCCCGCGGTCCACACGCGCGACGGTGGCCCGACGCCCTTGTCGCCAGCCTGGGCAGCCTATGACGATGCCTCGCGGCAGACGCAGGCCCGGCGTGTCGTCGATGCGTGGCGCGCGGCGGGGCGCGAGATCGAGCCGATCCGTATCGCGTTGCCCGATTCGCCGGGTGGTCGCATCCTCTTTGCCTATGTCGCCGCCGATTTCGCCGCGATCGGCGTACCCAGCCAGCGGGTGGCGATGGCATCGGCCGCCGACCTGCGCCTGATCGACGAAGTGGCGCCGAACGACGATGCGCTATGGGCGCTGCGCCGCCTGTCGTGCCGCCGCGACACGCTGTGCAATCGCGAAGCACAAGGCCTGATCGAGCAGGCGATGCGCAACATCGACATCGGTCAGCGCGCCGTCCACCTGGGCGACGCCGAAGCGGTCCTCTCGCGCTACACGCCCTTCATCCCGCTGGCGACGCCGCTGCGCTGGTCGGTCGCGGCCCAGCGGCTCAACGGCCTGCGCGCCAACGGTCGCGCGCAGCACCCATTGAATCACGTGATCGCCGCTCCCAACTAATCCACTGGCGCCGTCGTGGCGCTTTATGAAAGTACCGCCATGGCCCCCTCGCCGCCCAATCCCGACGCCATTTTCGACGCGCTGATCCAGAACCGCACCGACCCCGCGGCGCTGCGCAAGCGTGTCGAGACGCTCGAAATCCTGCTCGAACGCAGCTTCGTCATTCCCGGCATTAACCGCCCGGTCGGCCTCGACGCGATCGTCGGGCTGGTGCCGGTGGTCGGCGACGTCATTGCCGGATTGATGGGCGCCTATCTGATCTGGGAAGCCCGCAACCTGGGCATGCCGAAGTGGAAGCTGTGGCGGATGGCGGGCAATGTGGGCGTCGACACCGCGCTCGGCGCGATCCCGCTCGTCGGCGATGCGTTCGATCTGTTCTTTCGCTCGAACTCGCGCAATCTGAAGATCATCAAGCGCCACCTCGACAAGCATCATCCGGGGACGATCATCATCGATCAGTAATCTTCATTTTCCGTTCGCATCGAGCGAAGTCGAGATGCCTATCGGTTGCGCACGGCTTCGGGGTGTCTCGACTTCATCCATAGGATGAAGTTCATCCTGAGCGCCTGCAAGGCAGTCGAAGGGCTCGACACGAACGGACGAAGGGGTTGGCTCGCGGCTTCCCTTGCGGTGTCTGATGATGCTAGCACAGCGTCACCACACCCCAGGGGAGACCTATTGATGATCCGCGCCAGCCTTGCCGCGCTTGCCCTCAGCTGTTCGTTCACCGCCGTCGCCGCCGCGCAGGAAGCCGATCCCTATCTGTGGCTTGAGGACATCGAGGGCCAAAAAGCCCTCGACTGGGTCAAAAAAGAAAATGCCGCGACCGAAAAGCTGCTCGTCACCCGCCCGGGTTTCGAGGCCGACCGCAAGCGCGCCCGCGAAATCCTCGACGATGATCGCCAGATCGCCGATCCCGGCGAGGTGATGGGCGACATGATCACCAATTTCTGGCGTGATGCCGCCAATCCGCGCGGCATGTGGCGGCAAAGCCCGCTCGACGCCTATCTGGCGGGTAAGCCGGTGTGGACGACGCTGATCGACGTCGACGCGCTGGGCAAGGCTGAAAAGCAAAGCTGGGTGTGGCACGGCGCCGACTGCCTCGCCCCCGCCTACACCCGCTGCCTCGTCTCGCTGAGCCCCGGCGGCACCGACGCCGACATCGTCCGCGAATGGGACCGCACGACCAAAAGCTTCGTCACGGACGGCTTCATTCTTCCCCAAGCGAAGAGCAGCGTGACTTGGGAGGACGCCGACACCCTGCTCGTCGCGACCGATTATGGCGCGGGCAGCATGACCGCGTCGGGCTATCCGCGCATCGTCAAGCGCTGGAAACGCGGCACCCCGCTGGCCGCGGCGACAATTGTGGCCGAAGGCGAGCCCGAAGATGTCGGCATGAATGTCTCCGCACTTGTCGATGGCGACAAGCGCTGGCCGGTGATCAGCCGTAACAAGACCTTCTACACCAGCGAATATCGCCTGCCGAGCAGCGATTTCTCGACCTATCACTCGACGATCATTCCCGAAACCGGCGACATTCGCGCGGTAATCGACGGGCAGGCGATCGTCTTTCTCAATGAGGATTTTGGCGCAGGTTTTCCGGCGGGGTCACTGATCGCGCTGTCGATTGCCGACATGGCGGCCGGGGGTCAGGTCGCAATCATCCCGGTGATGACACCGACCAAGGCGCAGGCGATCGAAAATGTCGCAGCAAGCGAGACTATCCTGTGGGTAAAGGCGCTCGACGATGTCGAAGGCAAGCTGTTCGCGCTGCGCCGCGACCAGCCCTATGGCCGGTGGAGCCAGAAGGAAATTCCCGTCACCGCCAATGCGACGATGACGATCGCAGGCACCGTCGACGAACGCGACATCGCTTTCGTCACCGCCGAAACAATGCTGACGCCGCCGACCCTCTACGCGGTGTCCGAAGACAAGGCGCCGCAAGCGGTGCAGAGCCTGCCCGCGACCTTCGACGCCAAGGAGATGACGGTCGAGAAGCGCTTTGCGACGTCGAAGGACGGCACAAAAATTCCCTATTTTCTCGCCCGCAAAAAGGGCGCGACCGGCCCCGTCCCCGCGCTTGTCCACGCCTATGGCGGTTTCCGCGCCGCGCAGACCCCCGGCTATCTCACCGGCCAGCCCTATCGCGCCGGTCCGCTCGGCCTCTATTGGGTCGAGGACGGCAATGCCTATGTCTTGGCCAATATCCGCGGCGGCGGCGAATATGGCCCGGCCTGGCACCAGGCAGCGCTCCGCGAAAAGCGTCAGAACAGCTTCGACGATCTCCATGCGGTGGCCGAGGATCTGGTCGCCACCGGAGTGAGCGCCAAGGGCAAGATCGCGATCTCGGGCCGCTCGAACGGCGGCGTCCTAGTCGGCGCTGCGATGACCCAGCGCCCCGACCTGTACGGCGCGGTGATCTCGGGCTCGCCGATCAAGGATATGTGGCGCTATGACAAGATGCTCGCGGGCGCCTCATGGGTCGCCGAATATGGCGATCCCGACGTACCCGAAGATTGGGCGTTCCTGTCGAAATACTCACCCTATCAGGCGCTGCGCAAGGGCGTGAAATACCCGCCGATCTTCCTCTACCTGTCGACCAAGGATGACCGCGTCCACCCCGGCCACGCGCGCAAATATGCGGCGCGGCTGAAAGAATTCGGCAACAGCGTATATTATCACGAATATATCGAGGGCGGCCATTCGGTCGGCGCCGATCATGCCGAAGACGCGGTCCGCGCCGCGATGCTCCACGCCTTCCTGCTGCGCGAACTGGTGGAGAAGAAATAGAGCCGCTCGGAGCGGTGGTGGACAGGGCTGGATTCGAACCAGCGTACGGAAACCCGGGCAGATTTACAGTCTGCTGCCTTTAACCACTCGGCCACCTGTCCATGGGGTCCGCTTTGGGAAGCGGTCCAATGGCGAAACGAGGCTTGCCTGTCAATGGCAGTCGTGGGAAAGGCGCGCGCTATGAGACAAATTTCCCGTCACCGTCGCCCGCAAGGCCCAAGCACCCGCGGCCAGCCCATCCGTTTCTGGGGCCGCCACGCCGTTCTTGCGGCGCTCGCCAACCCCGAGCGCACCGTCAAACGCATCTGGGGAACGCGCGAAGCGCTGGGGCAGCTCGACCTGCCGCCGGTGATTCCGATCAGCTATGCCGAGGTGACCGATCTCGCACGGCTGGTCGCGCGCGACGCACCGCATCAGGGGCTGGTGATCGAGATCGATCCGCTCGAGGACATCTATCTTGGCGACCTGTTGCAGCAGGAGGTCGATGCCGACAGCAAGCGCCCGCTCGTCGTCCTCGATCAGGTCACCGATCCGCATAATATCGGCGCCGTACTGCGTTCGGCCGCGGCGTTCGACGCGGCGGCGATCATCACCCAGGACCGCCACAGCCCCCCCGAAAGCGGCGTCATCGCGCGGTCAGCCTCGGGCGCGCTCGAAATCGTGCCGTGGATCCGCGTCGTCAACCTGTCGCGGGCGCTGGAGGAAATCGCCGAAGCGCAATATTGGCGCATCGGGTTGATGGGCGACACCGACACGACGCTGGGTTCGACGCTCGACGGCAGTAAGGTCGCGCTGGTGCTCGGTTCCGAAGGCGACGGTATGCGCCACAATGTCATGGAGCATTGCGACGTACTGGCCAAACTGCCGATCTCGCCGCGCATGGAAAGCCTGAATATTTCCAATGCTGCGGCGGTCGCGCTCTACGCGGTGGCGACAGCGGGCAAGGGCTGAATCCAAACCCTCGTCATTGCGAGCGAAGCGAAGCAATCTCCAGCTATCGGTATTAAAGGCCGATCGCTGGAGATTGCTTCGCTTCGCTCGCAATGACGGAGTGTTCAATCCTCCGCTGCGATCCGAACCTTCAACCCATCCAGCGCTTCGCTGAACGGCAACTGGCACGACAGGCGCGAGCCTTCGTCACGATCGGTCGTCGAATCGAGCAGGTCGTTCTCGTCCTCGCTCATCGCGGGCAGCTGATCCGCCGCACCGGCTTCGACATGGACGTGGCACGTCGCGCACGAACAGCAGCCGCCACACAGCGCCAGCAGTTCATCGAACCCCGCGTCGCGGATATTTTCCATCACCGTCAGGCTCGTGTCGCCCTCGATCTCATGCTCGGTTCCGTCGCGCGTCACGACAATCAGCTTGGCCATGCTAGTCCCCATATCTTCGATGTTGCTGGCGCTATGTCGCGCGTTGCGCGGCAAATCAAGCACTGCTAGTGACAGTCGGTGGAACAAAAAGGGAATATGACATGGGCCTGACCCAGCAGCAGCTGAACGCCGGAATTGACGCACTGGCGGCGCTCGATCCGAATTTCGCGCGCGCGCTGGGCAACGCGGGCTATCCCGAACCGCGCATCCGCGCGCCGGGCTACACCACCCTGCTCCGCACCATCGTCGGCCAGCAGGTCAGCGTCGCCGCCGCCACTTCGATCTGGAACAAGCTGGAGGCGCAATTCGGCACCGGCTGCCCCGCCGAAATCGTCGCGGCGGCCGATTTCGATACGCTGCGCGCTTGCGGCCTGTCGGGCCAGAAACAGGGCTATGCCAAAAGCCTCGCGCAGCTGATCCTTGATGGCGAGCTGAAATTCGATGCCCTCCCCGCCGACGACGACGAAGCGATCGCGCTGCTTACCAAGGTCAAGGGCATCGGTCGCTGGTCGGCCGAAATCTACCTCCTGTTTGCCGAAGGCCGTCCCGACATCTGGCCCGCGGGCGACCTCGCGGTGCAGGAAGCGGTCGGCCGCATTCTCCAGCTGGACGCGCGGCCGAGCGAAAAGGCGGTCCGCGAACTCGCCGAACCTTGGCGCCCGCATCGCGGCGCGGCGGCGATCTTCAGCTGGCATTGTTATAATATGGCGGTGATTTGAAATCCTTTCCTGAGCCACCACCCAGATGGAGCAAGCTATCGCTCAATTAGGCTCCACCCATGGCGCGACGATCCGGGACTAGTATCTTTGAGGCATTCAAATGGGTCTGAAAGGTCGTTACGCCCACGACCCTCATACATCCCGCGAACCAATGACGCGGATCAGGAGGTAAAAAGATGATCCGACCTCTCGTTGTGCTCGCAGCATCTCTGTCGGTCGCTGCCAATGCCGCCGTAATTCGTCACGATGTTGACGATGCAAAGTATCGAATCGCGGCGTCGGAGTTTCCTGCGCTGGTCGACATGCCCGACGCTGGGCACGGTACACTTATTGCGCCTCGCTGGGTGGTCACTGCGGCGCACACCATTCAGAAAGGGCAAGTGCTCCGGCAGGTGACTATCAACGGGCGACCGCGAGCAGTGGAGCGGGTCGTGGTGCATCCTGGCTACAAAGCAGTGCCGCAGGATCTTATTGATCAGGCCATGGCGACGGGCGAAGCGGTTCTGATCGTTACGTTTCTCGCGGCTTCCGACGACATCGCCCTCATCGAACTCAAAGACCCAGTCAGCGACGTCGAACCTGTCAGGCTATATGCGGGAAACGATGAATTTGGGCAGATATTCCGATTCCTGGGCAAAGGTGCAACGGGCGTCGGAACTGAAGGACACAGCGCCACGGCGCCGCAGCGCACGGAGCTTAGGCAAGGCTTCAACAAGGTCACAAGTGCTCACGATCGCTGGTTCTGCTATCAGTTTGACAAGGGCCAAGAAGCCCTCCCACTCGAGGCGATTGGCGGCAATGGCGACAGCGGCGGGCCGGCCCTTATCGAGGCCGATGGCCAATGGCTGCTCGCGGGCATGATGTCATGGAAATTTGTGGAAGGGGATGTCCGCACATCGCGACCGGGCCGTTACGGCCAGATCAACTGCAACGTCCGCATTTCGCACTACAGGCTCTGGATAGAGAGCGAGATGACTTCAATCGCAAATGAGAGCTAACTGGCGCGCAGTCCCCCGCAATCGAAAACCAGGAGAGGGGGAAAACAAAAAGGCCGGGTGGAGCATCCTCCACCCGGCCTTTTTGTTGATCGTCAGCCGAAGCTTATTTCTTCGCCACAGCCTTTTTGGCTGGAGCCTTCGCAGCGGGCTTTTCTGCCGCAGCCTTCGCAGGAGCAGCCTTTTTGGCCGCAGCGGGCTTTTCCTCAGCCTTCTTGGCCGGAGCGGCCTCAGCCTTCTTCGCCGGTGCCTTCTTGGCAGGAGCAGCCTCGGTGGCCTCTTCCTTCACGTCGGCCTTCTTGGCCGCAGGCTTTTTCGCCGCCGCCTTCTTGGCCGGCTTGTGGTCATGATCATGGTCGTGGCCACAGCCCGGGCCGTGGACATGGCCGCTGTCGTCATCGGCTTCGATCGCCGCTTCCAGTTCCTCGCGGGTGGTTTCGCGGTCGCTGATCTCTGCCTTTTCGAACAGGAAATCGACGACCTTGTCCTCATAGAGCGGGGCGCGAAGCTGGGCCGCGGCGAGCGCGTCCTGCTGGACATATTCCATAAAGCGGCCGCGATCTTCGGGGCGATACTGCTGCGCCGCCTGCATGATCAGCCGCTGCATTTCCTGCTGGCTGACCTGCACGCCATGCGCCTGGCCGATTTCCGACAGGAGCAGGCCCAGACGCACGCGGCGCACGGCAATTGCATGATAATCGTCGCGGTCGGCTTCCAGCTCGGCCTTCGCCGCAGCCGGATCGTCTTCGTTCTCGACTTCCTGCTCCAGCTGCTGCCAGATCTGCGCGAATTCGGCCTCGACCATCGTCGGCGGCACGTCGAAATCATGGCTCGCCGCCAGCTGATCGAGCAGCTTGCGCTTCATATAGGTGCGGGTCAGGCCGTTCAGTTCCTGTTCGACCTGATCCTTCATCAGCTCTTTCAGCTTGTCGAGGCTTTCGAGGCCGAGCGACTTCGCAAACTCGTCGTCGATCTTCGACGCCGCCGGAACCTTCACTTCCTTCACCGTCACGGCGAATTCGGCCTTGGCACCCTTCAAATTCTCAACCGGATATTCGTCGGGGAAGGTCACTTTGACGGTCTTGGCATCGCCGACCTTGGCGCCGATCAGCTGGTCTTCGAAACCCGGGATCAGCTGGCCCGAACCGATTTCGACCGCCATGTCTTCGCCGGTGCCGCCGTCAAAGGCGACGCCGTCGACGCTGCCGGCGAAATCGATGATGACCTGATCGCCGGCCGCGGCCTTCTTGGTCTTCGGCGCCTCTTCGAAGCGCTTCATCTGCGCGGCGAATTCTTCGATCTTCGCCATCACGGCCTTGTCGTCGGTGGGGACGGTCAGGCGCTCAAGCTTGAGCCCGTCGACCGACGGGGTTTTGATGTCGGGCAGAACTTCGAGCGCAACGGTGACTTCGGCGTCCTTGCCGGTTTCATAGCCATCGGCCAGCGTCACTGCGGGCTGCAACGCCGGGCGCAGCTTTTCCTTGGCCATCAGGTCGCGAACCCCGGCGTCGATCGCCTTGTTCAGCGCGTCGGCCGACAGCGCCGGACCGTGCATCTTGCGGATCAGGTTCGGCGGCACCTTGCCGGGGCGGAAGCCGGGCATGCGCACGGTCGGAGCCATGCTCTTCACCTCTTCATCGACGCGCGCGTCGATATCCTTGGCGGTGATGGTGACGCGATATTCGCGCTTCAGGCCTTCGTTCAGCGTTTCGACGGTCTTCATTGCCTTGGTCTTATCCTTGCTCAAAATCTCGTATCGATGAACCCCGGCCACATGGCGGAGTTCCCCATTCCGGCTCCATCCCCATCAGCGCGTAAGAACTGGTGCGGGCGAAGGGACTCGAACCCCCACATCTTGCGATACTGGTACCTAAAACCAGCGCGTCTACCAATTCCGCCACGCCCGCAGAGGCTGTCGGCCGGATGCACAAAGCCGCGCGCATTGCCGCGCACGCCCGTGCGGGCCGCGCGGGGCTATAGCAGACGCGCCGCCGAGGGCAAGGGCGGAAAGCCGGACATTTCTGCGGCGGGAACGTGCGCCGCACCCGTTCGTTGATACGGCAAGGAGAGCCCATATGACCTTTGCATCCAGCCTGCACGTTCGCGCCACCGATCCCTTCCCCAAACCCAAGCCCGACACCATCGAACCGATGGCGCCGCCCGAGCATCCGGTGCAGCCGACCCCGCAGGAAGACCCCGCCGGTCAACCGATGGAAGTCCCCGGCAATCCCGGAGGTGGCGGCGACATCGACGAACCCGGCCGCGGCCCTGATGAGGTGCCGCCGCAGCAAATCTAAACGGCCATCTCCGCTTGTTCGTCATCCCGGCGAACGTGGGAACCCAGTTGCGACGTCGGCTCACTGGGTTCCCGCTTTCGCGGGAATGACGAAGTTTAGCTCGCTAACGACTTGACCTGCTCCCTCCCTGCCCGTCACCATGGCGCTGGGGAGAGACATATGAAATTGACCGCTGCCATCGCGCTACTCGCAGCAAGCGCTACACCCGCCATCGCTCAGGACAGCATCGTCTATCGCGGCGGGCCGATCGTCACGATGGACGGGGACACCCCGCAGACGGTCGAGGCGGTCGTGACCCGCGATGGCCGCATCGCCTTTGTCGGCGCCGAGAAAGCCGCGCGCAAGGTCGCGGGCCAAGACGCCGCCGTCCGCGACCTCAACGGCGCAACGCTGCTCCCCGGCTTCATCGACGCCCATTCGCATTTCACCGTCGCGACGATGAGCGCGGGCGGCCTCGACCTGCGCGACAAGGCGCACGCCGCAGTTACCGATATTCCGGGCGTCCAGGCAGCGATCCGCAGCCATATTGCACGCAGCAGCACCAAGCCGGGCGGCTGGACCACCGTCTGGCAATTCGATCAGGAGACGCTGGCTGAAAAACGTTACATCACCCGCGCCGAGCTTGACGCGATCGCCCCCGACCGACCGCTCGTCGTCCTGCATGTTTCGCTCCACGGCGCGGTCGCAAACAGTGCGGCGTTGAAGGCGGCAGGTATCGACGAGTCCACGCCCGCCCCACCCGGCGGCATGATGCTGCGCGACGACGCGGGCAAGCTCAACGGCGTGCTGCTCGAAAAGGCGATGTTCCTGCTGCTCGCGAAAATGCCGCAGCCGACCGCCGAGCAGAAACTCACCGCGCTCGACGCCGCGCAGAATGCCTATTTCGCCGAGGGCTATACCCACGCGCAGGATGGCGCCACCCAGCCCCCCGACATCGCCTTCCTGACCGGCGCAGCGGCGCGCGAGCGGCTCAAGATCGACCTCGCGCTCCTCCCCTTCTCGACCGGCCTCGATGCGCTGCTCGCGAACCCCGACCTCAAATTCGGCAGCTACGAAGGCCATGTGAAATTGCAGGGGATCAAGTTCGTCCTCGACGGATCGGTGCAGGGCCGCACCGGCTTCTTCACCCGCGATTACCAGCGCGGCAGTCCGGAGGGACACCAACCTTGGCACGGCGAGCCGATCCTCTCCGAAGCCGACTTTATCGCGCAGGCCAAGAAGGTCCACGATCGCGGCTGGCAGCTGTTCGTCCACGCCAATGGCGACGCCGCGATCGACATGGCGATCCGCGGCTTCGACGCGCTCGGCATCACGGCCGCCGACAACCGCCGCCCTATCGTCATCCACTCGCAGTTCCAGCGCCGCGACCAGCTGCCCGCTTATGCCCGCATCGGCGTCGGCCCCGCCTATTTCTCGAACCACAGCTGGTATTGGGGCGACGTCCATCGCACCAATTTCCCCGCCGAGGTCGTCGATTTCATCAGCCCGCTGCGTTCGGCGCGCGCTGCGGGGCTCACCCCGTCGAACCACAGCGACTATAGCGTGACCCCGCTCGACACGCGCTTCATGCTGTGGACTTCGATGGCGCGCGTTTCGCCGACGGGTATCGTCAGCGGCGCCGACGAGCGCATCGACGCCTATGCGGCGTTACAGGCGCTTACCACCGGACCGGCATGGCAAATCTTCGAGGAGGATCGCAAAGGCCGGATCAAGGGGGGACTGCTCGCCGATTTCGTCATCCTCGACAAAAATCCGCTGACCACGCCCGTCGATGCCATCAAGGCCATCAAGGTTCTGGAAACCATCAAGGAAGGCCGCAGCGTTTGGCAACAGCCGACCGGCGCCGATCAGCCCTGATTCTTTCGGGGTAGCCGACGTCGACAGGCTTTGAAATCGACCGTCGGCGCGATAGTCTGACTGCGCCACCAGCAACGGGAGTTATCGTCATGAGTCACGGTTTCGCTTTGGTCATTCTTGCCGCCTCCACAATTCCAGCAGCGGCGCTCGCGCAGTCGGCACCCGATGTCGCCGACCTCGTCGGCGCGCGCGGCGCGGGCGGAGAGACGCAGTTGCTCGCGCGCGGCTATGAATCGCGCCAGTCGAATGTCGTCGGCAACCAGCGCTACACCTTCTGGTACAACCAGCGCACCGGGCGCTGCATTTCGGTGGCGACGATGGACGGACGTTATTCGGCGATCATCGGGGTTCCGGCAGAGAATTGCCAAGGCGGCAACGCGTCCGACGACCATCACACCCCACCCGCCGATGCGGGCTACAACGACCCCGCCTCGCTGGTGCTCGTCTGCTACGGTGCGGGCAATCGGCCCAGCGTGACCACCGCGCCGCGCTACGACTGGAACCGGTCGAAGCATAAGTGGGAATGGGGCAGCGACGTCGTCAGCACCAACGAAGGGTTCAACAGCGACGTCCAGATCGAGCTTTACGGCGACCAGGGCCGCATCCATCTTGGCCCCAAACTCGTCCCCCCGATACATTCCGGCGGGCATGAGGGCTGGTGGGATCTGGAAAATCTGACGGTGACCCCCGACCGCATCACCGCAACCTACCGCCTCAACGGGCTCAACAAGCCAAAGGTCGAGATCGACCGGCGTTCGGGGCGCATCCAGCTGAAAGCGCAGACCGACTTTTCGGGCCAGTGCGACATCGGCAATTGGGGCGCGGGGCAGCGGCGCTTCTGACGCCGCGCCCCTCGCGCCTCAGCGCGTGCAGAACTCGACGAAGCGCGCGATCGCCTGTTTGCCGGTCGCGGTTGCTGCCATGTCAGTCGTTCGTCCGTTCGCTGTCATGCGCAGCCAGCCGTTCGCGGCAAAGGCACGGATCAGCGGCGATCCGCCAGCAATCTCCTGCGACTGGAAAAACGGCATTTCGTCGATTTCGGTCTTGCCGGTAACCCGCAACTTCGCGCTGTCCGATACCAGATCGATAGCGGCCAAGTCGGGCGATCCGCCAGAAATCCCCGCAAAGATGCGATTGCCGCCCTGCTCGCAGTGGAAATTCAGCGGCTGGTCGTCGGTCCCATCGACTTCATAGGCGAGGATCGCGTCGGACACGCGGTCTTCGTTGACCCGCATCGTCCAGTCATAGCCGTCGTTCACCGCGGGCGCCGCGCTCGCAGGGCCGCCCAGCACCAGCATCGCCGCCCCGCCAACCGCAACCATCATCCGCTTCATCATCATTCATCCTTCGCATCATACCGGCATGGGTTTAGCCGCTTATGACACCGAAGCCACTGAATTGACTGTGAACTCGATCACAATTTTGGGTCAGTCGAGCGCCTTTTTCAACAGCTCGTTGACCACCTGCGGGTTCGCCTTGCCCTGCATCGCCTTCATCGTCTGGCCGACGAAAAATCCGAACAGCGCTTCCTTGCCGCTCTTATACTGCTCGACCTTGTCGGCGTTGGCGGCCAGGATCGTGGCAATCTCGGCCTCGATCGCGCCGGTGTCGCTGGTCTGCTTCAGCCCGTCGCGCTCGACGATCGCCGCGGCGCCGTCGCCGCTTTCGAGCATCTTTTCAAACACCGCCTTGGCGATCGTGCCCGAAATCGTGCCATCGGCGACCAGCCCCAGCAATTCGGCCGCCTGCGGCGGCGATACCGGCGAATCGGTCAAGTCGCGGCCCATGCGGTTGAGCGCGCCGAACAGCTCGCTCGTCACCCAGTTCGCCGCCGTCGCCGGTTTCGCGCCTGTGGCGAGCCCAACCTCCAGCAGCGTGTCGAACCAGCGCGCCGCCTCGACCTCCGCCGTCAGCACATCGGCGTTATACGGCGAAATCCCCAGCGCCAGATAGCGGTCGCGCTTGGCATCGGGCAGTTCGGGCAGGCTGGCGCGGCACTCGGCCAGAAACGCGTCGTCGAGTTCGAGCGGCAGCAGGTCGGGATCGGGGAAGTAGCGGTAATCATGCGCATCTTCCTTCGACCGCATCGACCGCGTTTCGTTGCGGTCGGGATCGTAGAGCCGCGTTTCCTGCACCACCGTGCCGCCGCTTTCGATCAGTTCGACCTGGCGCTTCGCCTCGCCCTCGATCACCGCCATCACGAAACGCACCGAATTGACGTTCTTCGTCTCGGTGCGCGTGCCGAACTCGTCGCCGGGCTTGCGCACGCTGACATTGACGTCGGCGCGCATCGAGCCCTCTTCCATATTGCCGTCGCACGATCCGACATAGCGCAGGATCGCGCGCAGCTTGCGGACATAGGCCCCGGCCTCGGCGGGCGAGCGCATGTCGGGCTTCGACACGATCTCCATCAGCGCGACGCCGCTGCGGTTCAAATCGACATAGGACATCGTCGGATGCTGGTCGTGCATCAGCTTGCCGGCATCCTGCTCGACATGGATCCGCTCGACCCCGATCACCTTGGGTTCGGGGATCCCCGCCTTCTCGTCAGCTTCGACGGTGATCGAACCTTCACCGACAATCGGATGATAAAGCTGCGAAATCTGGTATCCCTGCGGCAGATCGGCATAGAAATAATTCTTGCGGTCGAACCGCGAATATTTGTTGATCTGCGCCTCTATCGCCATGCCCGTGCGCACCGCCTGCCGGATGCACTCGCGGTTCGGCACCGGCAGCATCCCCGGCATCGCGGCGTCGACCAGGGACACCTGCGTGTTCGGCTCCGCCCCGAACGCGGTCGCGGCGCCCGAAAACAGCTTGGCGTTGGTCGTGATCTGGGCGTGGACCTCGAGGCCAATCACGACCTCCCACTCGCCGGTTTCGCCCTTGATGCGATAATCGCTCATCTTACCACCACTTCTCGGCGCGAGCGTTGAAGCCCGCCCGCTCTTCAATAGCCAGCCCGGCGTTCAGCACGCCCTGCTCGTCAAACGCCTTGCCGATGATCTGCAAGCCCAGCGGCAGCCCTTCGCGGTTCAGCGCCGCGGGCACCGACATCGCGGGCAGGCCCGCAAGGCTCGCGGGCACCGCGAACACGTCGTTGAGGTACATCGCCAGCGGATCGGCCATCTTTTCGCCCAGCCCGAACGCGGCCGACGGTGCGGTCGGCGCGAGGATCACGTCGCACACCCCGAACGCTTGTTCGAAATCGCGCGCGATCAGCGTCCGCACCTTCTGCGCCTGCGTATAATAGGCATCGTAAAAGCCCGCCGACAGCACATAGGTGCCGATCATGATGCGGCGCTTGACCTCTGGCCCAAAGCCGTCAGCGCGCGTCGCGGCATACATGTCCTGCAACCCCGCCCCATCGGGCAGATCGCGCAAACCATAACGCACGCCGTCATAGCGCGCGAGGTTCGACGACGCCTCGGCCGGCGCGATGATATAATAGGCGGGCAGCGCATATTTGGTGTGCGGCAGGCTGATCTCGACCACCGCGGCCCCCGCATCCTTCAGCATCGCGATCCCGGCGTCCCACATCGCGTCGATGTCGGGATCGATGCCCTCCAGTCGATATTCCTTGGGAATCCCGACCGTCTTGCCCTTGAGATCGCTCGACAAAGCTGCTTCCCAATTAGGCACCGCCAGATCGAGGCTGGTCGAATCCTTCGGATCGAAGCCCGCCATATTCTCGAGCATGATCGCGCAGTCGCGCACGTCGCGCGCCATGGGCCCTGCCTGATCGAGCGAGCTTGCGAAGGCCACGATGCCCCAGCGCGAGCAGCGGCCATAGGTCGGCTTGATCCCGGAAATGCCGGTGAACGCAGCGGGCTGGCGGATCGAGCCGCCGGTGTCGGTCCCTGTCGCCGCAGGGCACAGCCGCGCCGCGATTGCGGTAGAGCTGCCACCCGACGATCCGCCGGGCGCGAGCGCGGCATTGCCGCCATCCTTGCGCTTCCACGGCGAAATCACATTGCCGAAATAGCTCGTCTCGTTCGACGACCCCATCGCGAACTGGTCGAGGTTCAGCTTGCCCAGCATCCCCGCGCCTGCATCCCACAATTTCTGGCTGACGGTCGATTCATAGCGCGGGACAAAGCCTTCGAGCATATGGCTCGCCGCGGTCGTCTGGACACCATGGGTACAGAACAAATCCTTCATCCCGATCGGCACGCCCGACAAGGGTTTCAACGTCCCCGCGGCGCGGTCGGCATCGGCCGTCTTCGCTGCGGCGAGCGCATGTTCGGGCGTTTCGACGATAAACGCGTTGAGCGCCTTGGCGCCCGCGACGTTGGCGCTGAACGCCTCGGCGACTTCGACGGCCGAAAAGTCGCCCGCGCGGTGGCCGTCGCGGATCTGCGCGACGGTCAGGTTGGTCAGCTCGGTCATTATTCGATCACCTTGGGCACGCCGAAAAAGCCGTGCATCGCCGCCGGCGCATTCGCCAGCACATCGTCGCGGCGGTTGCCGCCGGTCAGCGGGTCGGCGTCGATCACATCGTCGCGCAGCCGCAGCGTGTTGGGGATCACAGCGGTCATCGGCTCGACCCCGGTCACGTCGACCTCGCCGAGTTGTTCGACCCAGCCCAAAATGCCGTTGAGTTCGCCTTCCATCGCGGCGGCTTCGGCATCGCTGATCGCGATGCGCGCCAGCGACGCTATTTTTCTGACCGTTGCCTGATCGATTGTCATTGGGTTCCTGCCTTTGCGGGGAAGCCGCGCCGCTAGCATTCCCGCGGGATCGCTTCAACCATGATCCTCCCTGTGACGAAGTCATGGGGGAGACGCAGATGGCGCGCAGCGCCAGCAGGACCGGTCGCGAAGCGAGGGGTGGAGAGGCGGCAACGGCCGCGCCAAAGCCCCTCCGTCAGCGGCTCCGCCGCTGCCACCTCCCGATCGCTGCGCGACAGGGAGGATCAAGTCATTCAAACGCCCCCGATTCCGGCACGCCATCCACCACAATCCGCCGCTGCTCGATCGTCTCGACCGTCACCGTCGCTTTTGACAAGTCGACGTCAGACCGCATCGGGCGCGCATCACGGCTAATATCGCCCTGCACCCAGCGCCCGTCCTTGTTCAGCGACACAAAATCGAAATTCGTCGCCTCGCCCGGCTCATTCTGCCCCACCACCCCAATCCGGTCATCGGCGAGCCACACCGCGACGCACGCCTTGGCGCGGTTGCACATATAGGTTCCGCCGATGCGCTCCAGCGCTTCGGCGGGCAACGCACGCTCGGCAGGAACGACGCGCAGCCGCTCGGCAAGCGGCTTGAGCAGGACCGGCCCCTGTGGCCCCGTCAGATCCCAGCGGTTCTTCGCCGCTAGCGCCGCTTTGGCCGCGTCCGCGCGCTCCTTCTGAGGTGACCTCGTCAATTCCTTCAGCGCCGCGCGCCCGCTCGGCCCGAAATCATACGCCATCGCCGCCCAGTCGAACTTTTCGGCCTTCGTCGCTCCCGACTTCAGCCGCGCCATCTGGTCGCGCGTCGAAATCGCCCCGAAATCGAGGATCGGCAATGCGAGGAACAAGGCGAGCAACGCGACCCCGACCGCCAGCTTCTGCTGCAAGGGGCGCAGCACATCGTCGAAATCGCGCCGCCCCTTCACCACCGCCCACAGGCCGATAGCGCCATAGGCAAGCGCAATCAGCGTTGCGATCAGCCCCCAGATACGCTCGGGCGTCCAGCCATATTGGCCGATTCTGAGCTGCATCGAATAATAAGCGATCCCCGCCAGCGGCAGCACCGCCACTGCCAGCACCGGCGCCGCCCAGCGCAGCAGCGGATTGGTCGCGCGATCGTCGGCGCCATTGCCGATCACCGCATTGGCCAGCAGCACCGCGAATGCCGCCGCCGCCAGCATCAGCGCCGCGGTCGAAAAGCCCGACGCCCACAGCTTCGCCAGCCCCGTCCCGACCAGCGAAATCAAGAAGATCACCAGCGCCGCCGCCAGTACCGGCGCCAGCACCGCCAGCACGATCATCACCAGCCGCTGCAACGTCGACACCAGCTTGTCGCGCTCACGCAGCAGTCCGACAGCGCCGCCAAACGCCGCCCCCGCCAGCATCCAGCCGAACCATTCGTCGTTCAGCAGGTCGCGGATCAGGTCGATGCCGATCAGATGGAACATCTCCGAAATCAGGAAGGTCAGCAGGAACGCGATGCCGACGAACGCCAAGCTCGCCGCGCCGATCACCGCATCAGTCCACGCATGGCTGTGCAGCCGGCCATAGGGCATCTGCCACAGCTTCCAGAACCGCCAGTCGGGTGCGACATCGCGGCGCGTCTGGAACAGCGGCGTCGCGACCAGCACCGCGAGCATCCCCGACCAGAACGGCCATTCGATCGGATTGCCCTGCAAATTATATGCCGCCGTCTGCCACGCGATCAGCCCCAGCACCGCGCCCCACAGCAGCGCAAAGCCCAGCGCCCAGCGCCACCGCCGCAGCTCGACGCCCAGCACAAACACCACCGCCGCAACTGCCACCGCAGTCGCCAGCGCGCTGCGCCACTGCGCCAGCCCGTCCTCATAATGGTGATCGACCAGCGCATGGAACGCGAGCCCGGCCGCCGCACAAATCGCCGCCATGATCCACGGTCGCAGCGGCCATGGCGGATCATCATCGTCAAGGCGTGCGGAAACTCGGGGCGAATCGGCGGCGGGGCCGGTTGCGGGCGCGTCGGTCATACCCCACATCTGGGCTTGTTTCGCGGGCCAGCGCAAGCCAAACAGCGCACCAGTCCTTCTCCGTCCCCTCCCCATGGAGCCCCCCTTGGCCCGCAAATTTCTCTACGTCATTGCCGCGATCATCCTGCTGATCCTAGCCGCCGGGGTCGTGTACCAGCTCTTCCCCGGCTGGGTCGCGCGCACCGCCTTTGTGCCGAGCGCAGAGTTCAAACAGCAAGCCGCCGTCGAACCCAATGCCTATGACGATCCCAAGATGTGGTTCGCGCGTCCCGGCATCGCCAGCGACCCGTCGGCATGGCGCCCCGCCGCCGAAGGTGCCGAAACGCCGTCGCCCGACAGCGCCGAAGCGCAATCGCGCGACCAATTGATCCCGACCGCCGGGGCCGCCGAAACCACCGCGCTGCCGGTGCCAAGGGGCGATGCCGCAGTCTTCTTCGTCCACCCGACCAGCTATTACAGCCGCTCGAGCTGGAACGCGCCGCTCGCCGACCGTGATTCGGACCACCGCGCCAATCTGTTTGTGCAGGGCATGGCGAGCGCCTTTGCCGACGCGGGTGAAATCTGGGCGCCGCGCTACCGACAGGCGACCCTCGGCGCCTTCCTCGCCGAAGACCGCGTCACCGCGGGCAAGGCGATCGACGCTGCCTATCGCGACGTCGAGGAAGCCTTTGACGCCTTTGTCGCCGCGCAGCCGAAGAACAAGCCGATCATCCTCGCCGGTCACAGCCAGGGCGCGCTTCACCTGACCACTTTGCTCAAAAACAAGATCGCCGGCACGCCGCTCGCGAAGCGGATCGTTGCCGCCTATGTCATCGGCTGGCCGATCAGCCTCGACACCGACATGGTGGCGCTCGGCCTTCCCGCGTGCCAGACGCCCGAGCAAAAGGGCTGCATCCTCAGCTGGGCGACCTTCGCCGACCCCGCCGACCCCGAAATGGTCACGAACGCCTATGACGGCACGATCGGCTTCGACGGCCGCCCGCGCGCCGACACGCGGATGCTGTGCACCAACCCGCTGACCGGCACCCCCGATGCCGCAGCGGCGCCCGACGCCAATCTCGGCACGCTCAAACCCACCGAGGGCTTCAAAAGCGGATCGCTGATCGCGGGCAAGATCGGCGCCAAATGCGACGACACCCGCGGCCTGCTGATGATCGGCGATGCCGAGGTCGCGAAGAATTATGTCGTCGCGGGCTATGTGCTGCCCGGCAACAACTACCATGTCTATGACATCACCCTGTTCTGGGCGAACGTCCGCGCCGATGCTTTGCGGCGTTTGGCGACCTATGAGGGCAAGCCGTCGCCGGTGCCGCCTCCGGCTACGCCCGTGGTGTCCGCAACGCCTAAAACATAATTCCGTCATTGCGAGGAGCGAAGCGACGCGGCAATCTCCAGCCATCGGCCTTACGCCGTGCCTCGCGCTGGAGATTGCTTCGCTGCGCTCGCAATGACAAACTTTGGACGGTAGAGGCGCCAGCATGATCACCACCGCCGCCCCCGATTTCTCCTCCCAATTCCCCAATGGCGGCCGCCTCGCGGGCCTCGACGTCGGCACCAAGACCATCGGCGTCGCGACCTGCGATGTGAACTGGAGCTTCGCGACGCCCGACAAGACGATCATCCGCAAGAAATTTGCCGCCGACCTCGCAACGCTCAAATCTGTCCTCACCGCCCACGCAATCGTCGGCCTCGTTGTCGGCCTGCCCCTCAACATGGACGGCACCGACAGCCCGCGCACCCAAAGCACCCGCGCCTTCGCGCGCAACCTCCTCCCGCTCGGCCTGCCGATCCTGCTGTGGGACGAACGCTGGTCCACCGCCGCGGTCGAGCGCGCGATGATCGCCGCCGACGTCAGCCGCGCCAAACGCGCCGAACGGATCGACAGCGCGGCGGCGGCCTTCATCCTGCAAGGCGCGATCGACGCGATGACGCGCTGATTATGGACCGCGTCGCCGGATATATCCTCTATTGGCTGATCGCCGCCAATGTCATCGCCTTCACGCTGATGATCGTCGACAAGCATCGCGCCGAAGCGGGCGCGCGACGGATCAGCGAGGCAACGCTGCTGAAATGGGCGTTTCTCGGCGGCGCCATCGGCACTTTCGCGGCGTCGCGCCTCGTTCGCCACAAGACGCGCAAGCAGCCCTTCGCGGCGCAGATGGTTGGCATACTCGCGCTCGAAATCATCCTGCTTGCACTTTGGGCGTTCGGATTATTGGGCCCGCTGGTCGCCGCAGCACTTGCCTATTTGCCTCGCCCTGCCTAAACGCTCCCCTTTAATGACAACATCAACAATCCGACCCGCCAGCGACTATCCGCCCGGTGGCGATGCCTTTCGCCATCGCCACCTGATCGGCATCGCCCAGCTGACTCCGTGGGAGATCAGCTATGTTCTCGACGCCGCCGAAGAGTGGATCGATCTGAACCGCAGCGGCGCCGCCAAGCACGACGACCGCCTCGCCGGCCTCACGATCATCAACGCCTTTTTCGAAAATTCGACGCGCACATTGTTGTCGTTCGAAATCGCCGGGAAACGCCTCGGCGCCGACGTCGTCAACATGCACGCCGCGCAGTCGAGCGTGAAAAAGGGCGAGACGCTGATCGACACCGCGATGACGCTGAACGCGATGCGCGCCGACGCGATGGTGATCCGGCACGGCAGCTCGGGCGCGGTGCAACTCATCGCCGACAAGGTCGATTGCCCCGTTCTCAACGCAGGCGACGGGCGCCACGAGCATCCGACGCAGGCTTTGCTCGACGCGCTCACCATTCGCCGCCGCCTCGGCCGCGTCGAGGGGCTCACGATTGCGATCTGCGGCGACGTCCTCCACAGCCGCGTCGCGCGCTCGAATATCCTCGCGCTCACCCTGCTCGGCAACGAGGTGCGCGTCGTCGCGCCCCCGACGCTGACACCGCCCGCGCTCGATCGCATGCACGTGACCACCTTCACCGACATGGACGAAGGGCTGAAGGACGCCGACGTCGTGATGATGCTCCGCCTCCAAAACGAGCGCATGGACGGCGCCTACCTGCCCTCGGCGCGCGAATATCACGCGCTTTACGGCCTCACTCCGAAACGGTTCGAAAAAGCCAAACCCGAGGCGATCGTCATGCACCCTGGCCCAATGAACCGCGGGGTCGAAATCGACAGCAGCGTCGCCGACCACCCCACCCGCTCGACGATCACCGAGCAGGTCGAAATGGGGGTCGCGGTGCGCATGGCGTGCCTCGACATCTTGACGCGCCGCCAGCGGGGGGTCGCGGGATGGAACTGAAACCGCTCCTGATCACCAACGCGCGCCTGCTCGGCGGCGATAGCGGCAGCCTGCTGGTGACCGACGGCCGCATCGCCGCGCTCAACCCGACCGAGACGCCGGACGGCACCGAAACCGTCGACGCCAGGGGCCAGTGGCTCGCCCCCGGCATCATCGACCTCGGCGTCTTTGCGACCGACAAGCCCGCCTTTCACTTCGGCGGCATCACCCGCGCCGCATTGATGCCCGACGCCGGACCGCTCGACGACCCCGGCCTCGTCGAGCGCGCGGCCAAGGGCGGCAAGCCCGACCTGTGGGTCCATCCCGTCGCCGCCGCCACCAAAGGCCTCGCAGGCAAGGAACTCGCTGAAATTGGCCTGATGAAAAGCGCGGGCGCCCGCGCCATCGCGACCGGCCGCAGCCGGATCGCCGACAGCGGCGTGATGCGCCGCGTCCTCACCTACGCCGCCGCGCTCGGCCTCGTCACGATCATCCATGCCGAGGATGAAGGCCTCACCGCCGGCGCGGTGACGACCGATGGCGAAATGGCGACCCGCCTCGGCCTCGCCTCGGCCCCCGCCATCGCCGAAGCGATCGCGATCGCCCGCGACCTCGCGCTCGTCGAGGAAACCGACGCCCCCGTCCATTTCCGCCAGGTCACGACCGCGCGCGGCCTCGACCTGATCCGCGCCGCCAAGGCCAAGGGGCTACCCGTCCTCTGCGGCATCACCCCCGCGCATCTGTTCCTGTCTGACACCGCCATCGGCGATTTTCGCACCTTTGCGCGCCTGTCGCCGCCGCTGCGCAGCGAGGACGACCGTCAGGCCTGCCTCGCCGCGGTCGCCGACGGGACGATCGATGTCCTCTCGTCGGGCCATGACCCGCGCGGACCCGAAGACAAGCGCCTGCCCTTTGCCGAGGCGTTGCCCGGCATGGCGGGCGCGGAGACGCTGCTCGCGCTGGGCCTCAACCTCGTCCGCGACGGCCATGTCGCGCCCGGCCGCCTGTTCGACATGCTCGCGGCCACCCCCGCCCGCCTGCTCGGCCTCAACGCCGGCCGCCTCGCTGTGGGTATGGACGCCGACCTGATCTTGGTCGACGAAGGCACCCCATGGCAGGTCGATGCCAAGAAGATGGCGGCCTATGCGGGCAACACCCCCTTCGACGGCATGCCGGTGCAAGGCCGTGCGACGGCGATGTGGAAGGGTGGCCTGCGGGTGCGGTAGTCGGCTTTGCGGTGCGACGCCGACGTTTCCCATTTCCCTGATCGCAGCGAAGGCCGCGATCAGGGCAATGATCGTCAGGGCTGCGGCGGCACACCCGGCGGCGGACCAGCGGGACCGGCGGCACCCGGCGCGCCCTGCATCATCTGCTGCTGTTGCTGCATCTGCTGCTGTTGCTGCATCTGCTGCTGCATCGCGCGCACTTCGGCTTCCGAGCGGAAATCGAGTAACGTCACGGCAAAGTGGAGTGTGCTGCCGGCCGGGATTGGACCAGTCGCGCGGTCGCCATAGCCCAGCTGCGGCGGGATGGTGATCTTGTACTCGCCGCCCTTTTTCATCCGGGTCAGCGCTTCCGAAAAGCCCGGAACGACCTGTGCGACCTGCATCGGCGCCTGTTCGTTGGCGTCGAACACGGTGCCGTCGTCCAACTTGCCCTCATATTTCACCAGCACGACATCGGCCTTGGTCGGGCTGTTGCCGGTACCTTCCTTGACCACTTCGAACCCGATGCGCGGAGTCATGTGCCATGCGAAGGCTGCACCCGCGACCAGCAGCGCCAGCAGGCCGAACCACATCAGCCACAGGCCGCTTTTGCTCACCGGGCGCAAGGGAACCGTCGTCACGCTCATTATCGCTGATCCTTCCGTTGCCCCGCAGGGCAAAAATGTCGCGCCCGCCTATAGGCGGAGCAGCGCGGGGCGGTCCAGCGTGAAGTTACGGGGCGTTTGAGAACCGTCGTCATTGCGAGCGAAGCGAAGCAATCCAGAGCGGTTTACGCCGCGCTGGATTGCCGCGTCGCTTCGCTCCTCGCAATGACGGCGGAAACAACGAAAAAGGCGCCGCGGTTGCCCGCAGCGCCTGTTTCACGATCCGAATCCTTAAAAGGAAGGACGGGTCTTACTTGATCCCGTCGCGTTCCATCCGCTTGCGCTCCATCTTGCGGGCGCGGCGGACGGCGGCGGCGTGTTCACGCGCGCGCTTTTCGCTGGGCTTCTCGTAATGACGGCGCAGCTTCATTTCGCGATACACGCCCTCACGCTGCAGCTTCTTCTTGAGCGCGCGAAGGGCCTGGTCGACATTATTGTCGCGAACGATGATCTGCATGTGCCGTGTCGTCTCCGGTTCGTCCAACGATGAACGGCCACCGGCTATCCGGTCCGCCATAAATCGCCGATATGAGGGCAATAAAAGAAGCGCCGCGAAGCCGCGACCTTCCGATGGCTGGGCCGATAAGGGGATTCGCGGCGAAATGCAAGCCCCTGCGCGGCAAAACCCCCTGCCCCGCTGACGAACCACCCGGTCCGCTTGCGGGATTGTGCCGCCCCCTTGCCTTGTGGCATAGGTAGCAGGACGAAACTAACATGACAAAGGGACAGGCCATGGCGACCCAGCTCAAGCGCAACAGCAAATATAGCGAAGCCGAATGGACGGCGCGGCAGGAGCTTGCCGCCTGTTACCGCGTTTTCGCAATGATGGGCTGGGACGAGATGATCTTCAACCACATCACGGTGAAGGTTCCTGACGAGGAAGGCGCCTTCCTGATCAACCCCTATGGCCTGCATTTCAGCGAAGTGTGCGCGTCAAACCTGATCAAGATCGACATCGATGGCAACAAGGTCGACGAGGACAATCCCTGGCACGTCAACAAGGCGGGATTTGTCCAGCACAGCCTGTTCCACCGCGTCCTGCCCGACGCACACGCGATCATCCACACCCACACGACGGCCACGGTCGCCGTTTGCGGGCTCGAAGGCGGGCTCCAGCCGGTCAACTTCTATGCTTGTAACTTTGCCGGCCAGCTCGCCTATCACGACTTCGAGGGCGTGACCGTGCGCGAGGAAGAAGGCGAGCGGCTGGTCCAGAACCTTGGCGACAAACGCATCTTGATGCTCAAGAACCACGGCCCCGTCGTGATGGGCAAGACACTGACCGAAGCCTTCATCAAATATTGGTCGCTCCAGCGCGCGTGCGAAATTCAGCTCGCGACGATGAGCATGGGCAAGCCGATCGTGGTCGAAGAGGACGTCATCAAGGTCCACCAGCGCGACCTGTATATGGCCTCTATCCCCGGACAAGCGGGCAAGGCGGAGTTCGACGCGATGGTGCGCAAGGTCGACAAGATCGACACCAGCTGGCGTGACTAATCGCGCGGCCGCGCTAAACCAGCCAGCATGACGCGATTCTCAGTCAACGACCGTCCGGTCGAATATCGGATGGAACCCGAAACGCCGTTGCTGTGGGCGCTGCGCGACGCATCGAACCTGACCGGGACCAAATATGGTTGCGGCACCGGCGAATGCGGCGCCTGCACCGTCGACATCGATGGCGAATCGATCCGCAGCTGCATGGTGACGATCGCCGAGTGCGAGGGCCGTTTCGTCACCACGATCGAAGGCTTGTCGCGCGACCGCAGCCACCCGGTGCAGCAGGCGTGGGTCGCCGAACAGGTGCCGCAATGCGGTTTCTGCCAGTCAGGGATGATCATGGCCGCTGCCGCACTGCTGCGGACAAACAGCAACCCCAGCGACGCCGAGATCGACGCCGCGATGACCAACATCTGCCGCTGCGGCACCTATCCGCGCATCCGCACCGCGATCCACCGCGCCGGACGCGTGCTGCGCGGCGAGGAACGCATCGCCGCCGCGCCGCCCCCCGGTATTCGCCCCGAAGACGCCGCGCGCGCCGTCCCCGCGCTGCGCCTGCCCCCCGGCACCTGACCCCTTTCGTTCATGTAGCTGAACCGCAGGCAACAGCGCGGTTCAGCCGCCGATCATCTTGACCCCGGTAATGAACGATTCATCATCCCGGCTGGCCTCTCCAGCAATCGGGACATGAGTTGGAGAATGGCGAGATGAAAAAGATGTTCGGAGGGTTGCTGATCGCTGCGACGATCCTGACCCCCATTGCCCCGGCCGCCGCGCAGGCGTCGGGCGAGCGCATGCAATTGGCGCAGCGCGGCGACGGCGATCGCGGCAACCGGGGCGACCGCGGACCGCGCGGTCCTGAAGTGCGCCGCGGCAACAGCGGCGGCGAAGCCCGTGTCCAGCGACAACAGGCCGAGCCCCGCGCCGAGCGTCCGCAGCGGACCGAAGCGCGCCAGCAGCGCAGCGAAGTTCGTCAGCAACAGCGCGGCAATGACCAGCAGCGTCAGGCGCAGCGCCAGCAGTGGCAGCAGCGTGGGAATGATCAGCGGCAACAGGCCGCCCAGCGCGAAACCCAGCAGGCGCAGCGCCAGCGCGGCGGCACCTATGACCGCAACAACGACGGCCGCATCGATCGCCAGTGGGATCGCAACCGTAACGGTCAGGTCGATCAGCGTTACGATCGCAACGACAATGGCCGCGTCGATCGGCGTTTCGACCGCAATCGCAACGGCGACCTCGACCGCCGTCTCGATCGCAACAACAACAATCGCCTCGACCGCCGCGACCCGCGGTATGACCGCAATCGTGATGGCCAGATCGACCGGCGTTACGACCGCAACAACAACGATCGTGTCGATCGCCGCTACAACAATGGTCGCGGCAACAGCTGGAACCGTTCGTGGCGCGACGACCGCCGTTACAACTGGCGCGATTATCGCCAGCAGTACGGCAGCCGCTACCGTCTCGGCAGCTATTATTCGCCGTACCGCAACCATCGCTACACGCGGTTCAGCATCGGGTTCAGTCTGGGATCGCTGTTCTACAGCAGCCGCTACTGGATCAACGATCCGTGGCAGTATCGCCTGCCGCCCGCCTACGACGGGTACCGCTGGGTCCGCTATTACAACGACGCGATCCTCGTCGATACCTACAGTGGCCAGGTCGTCGACGTCATTCACGATTTCTTCTGGTAAGTCCTTTCGATTACCCGAAGACAAACTCAAGGGGTCGGCTTGTCCGACCCCTTTTTTTGATCCTCCCTGTGGCGAAGCCATGGGGAGGTGGCAGCGCGAAGCGCTGACGGAGGGGCGATAACGCTACCGTCGCAATGCCCCTCCACCATTCGCTTCGCGAACGGTCCCCCTCCCCATGGCTTCGCCACAGGGAGGATCAAAGCCCGCCCAGCACCGCTACTTGTCCGCCGAGACGCTAGCGCCGCTCCGACGCCTTTCTCCTTGCCCTCTCCCACCTGCCGCGCCACGGTGGCGCATCAGTCAGGGGAAACAGGATGCGTAAAATCGGACTCGTTGCCGCGGCGACGCTCGCACTTTTGGGGACCGCTGCGGCGAACGCCAAAACCACCGTCATCTACGCCGGTCGCGTCATCACCGACGCCGACAAGGCCGCGCAGGGACCGTCGACGATCGTCATCACCGACGATCGCATCACTTCGATCACAGCGGGCCGTAGCGCCCCCCCTGCTGACGCCGAAGTCGTAGATCTGGGTGACAAGACCTTGCTCCCCGGCCTGATCGACCTCCACGTCCACCTGACCGGCGACCCCGGCGGCGATTATCGCAGCGAAGCGGTCGATCCCGACGAATGGGGCGTCGTCGTCGGCGCGAAAAATGCCGCCATCACCCTGCGCGCGGGTTTTACCACGGTGCGCGAGGCCGGGTCGGCGCAATATACCGCTTATTCGCTGCGCCGCGGCACCGCGAACGGTTTCATCGAGGGGCCGCGCATCATCGCCGCCGGTCCCGCACTGTCGATCATCGGCGGCCATGGCGACGTCACCGGCTTTCGTGAAGACGTCCACGACGTGCTCGATCAGGGCTACACCTGCACCGGCGCCCTCGAATGCGCCGAAAAGGTGCGCAAGGCGTCGCGCGCCGGCGCCGACATCATCAAGATTACCGCGACCGGCGGCGTGTTGTCGCAACAGGGCCGCGGGCTGGAAGGGCATTTCACCAGCCCCGAATTGCAGAGCATCGCCGACACCGCCCATTCGCTGGGTCTGAAAGTGATGGCGCACGCGCATGGCGCGGGCGGCATCACGGCCTCTGCGGCGGCTGGGATCGACAGTATCGAGCATGGCACCTTCGCCGATGACGCGACGCTGCGGGTGATGAAAGCCAAGGGCACCTATCTCGTCCCGACTCTGATGGCGTTCGAGGGTATCCGCGAGCGGCTCGGCAAGGGCATCTATACTCCGACGGTCGAGGAAAAAGTGCGCATGACGCTGGGCGACGTCGGCAAGGCGGTGACCCGCGCCAAGGCGCTGGGTGTGCCGATCGCGTTCGGCACCGACGCGGGCGTGTTCGAACATGGCCGTAACGGCGGCGAGTTCGCGCTGCTCGTCAAATATGGCCTGACCCCGCGCGAAGCGCTGGCGAGTGCGACGACGGTCGCGGCAAAGCTGCTGTCGATGGACAGCGAAATCGGCCGCATCGCGCCGGGCATGTCGGCGGACATGATTGCGGTATCCGGAGATCCGTTAAAGGACGTCACGGCACTCGAAAAGGTCGAGTGGGTGATGGTCCGCGGCCGGATAGCGGACTGACTACCCCGGATCGTCATCCCGGCGAAGGCCGGGATGACGGACCTGTTCAAGCCGCCCGACGCACCTGCCCGCGCGCCGGGGTCACCGTCTTTGGCCCGAGCAACGCCTCCATATCGACTGCTTCGGCAAATTTCACCCCGACCCGATTTCCGTCCGACCACCGCGCCTCGGCGTCGAACGCCTGATCGGTGCCAAACTCCAGCGTCAGCGGCGTCCCCGACGGGACATTCCACAATCCTTCGATCAGCGCGCCGCGCGGCGACATGTTGCGGACAATCGCTTCATATTGATAGCCGCCGCTCGCGATCTGGATCGTGCGGAAAATCGTCAGCCGCGGCTCGCGCGCGCTCTTGAACCCGCGCGCCTCGGCCCGACCGCCGCCTTCGCACAGCAGTGCCAGCACGTCGGCCAGTTCCATCGGCCGCCCATAGATATAACCCTGAACATGGCTGCACCCGAGCCCGCGGATCAACGCCAGATCGTCGTGCGTCTCGACCCCCTCGGCGGTCGTCTCCATCTTGAGTGCGGTCGCCAGCCCGACGATCGACGAGATGATCGCAGCATTCATGCTGCTGGGATCGGCGGCGCCAAGGACAAAGCTCTGGTCGATCTTGATTTTGTCGAACGGCGCTTTCTTCAGATAGCCGAGCGCCGAATAGCCCGTCCCGAAGTCGTCGAGCGCCAGCCGCACCCCGGTGCGTTTCAGTTTCTGGAACATCGCCAGATTTTCGGGGCTCTCGTCGAGGAACACGCCTTCCGTGATTTCCAACTCCAGCTGTTCGGGGCGGATGCCCGCCGCCGACACCGCGCTCAATATCGTCGATGGCAGCTTTTCATTGGCAAACTGGCGCGGCGAGACATTGACCGCGACGCGATAGCCCGGACCAAGCAAAGCGATGCTGGCGCAGGCGGTGCGGATGATCCACTCGCCGATCGGCACAATCAGGTTCGATTCCTCGGCGATCGGAATGAATTTCGACGGGCTGATCATCCCCTCGGTTGCGTGATGCCAGCGGATCAGCGCCTCGAAGCCGGTGATCCGTTCGCTCTGGACATCGACGATCGGCTGATACAGCAGCCGCAGCTCGTCCTTGACCAGCGCGTCGCGCAGCGCGTCCTCAATCGCTTTGCGTTCGCTCGCCTGGTTGTGCATTGCATCGGCATAGAAGCGATAGACGCCGCGCCCCGCATCCTTGGCGGCATAGAGCGCCAGATCGGCGTTGCGGACCAGCGCCGATGCCGACACCCCCTGCCCGTCCGACACCGCTATCCCGACCGAACACCCGATCCGGACCTGCTCGCCCTCGATCGAAAACGGCTTGGCCAAACTCAGGATGATCGCATTGGCGATGCCCGACAGTTTTTCGGCCTGGCTGAGCTGCGGCACGACGATCTGGAACTCGTCGCCGCCCAGCCGCCCGACCTGACCCTTGTCGCCGACGATCTGCGTCAGCCTTCCGGCGACCTGCTGCAACAACTGGTCGCCGACCGGATGCCCCAGCGTGTCGTTCACCGCCTTGAAGCGGTCGAGGTCCATCAGCAGCAGCGCGCATGGCTGCGGCTGGCCAATATAGCTCTTCAGCGCGCGTTCGAGCAGGTCGGTGATGTGCGGCCGGTTCGCAAGGCCCGTCAGCGTATCATAGCGCGCGAGCTGGTTGATCTCGCGCTCCGACCGTTTCTTGTCGGTTAGGTCGGTACCGCTGCCGCGAAAGCCCTGAAAATTGCCAAGCTCGTTGCTGATCGGCTGGCCCGAGATCGACCACCAGCGTTCTTCGCCCGCGACCGCGGCCTGCACCGTCAGCTCCTTGAACGGGGTGCGCGACGACAGGCTGAACCCCAGCGTGCGTTCCTCATTCTCGTCATTGCCGATGCGTTTGCGGATGATGTCGGTAAACGGCCTGCCGAGCAGGTCCGAGGGCGCCCCGCCCAGCCGTGCCGCGATGGTAGGCGAGATATAGACGAGCTGCCCATGACGATCGGTTTCCCAGAACCAGCCGCGCCCCGCGCGTTCGAAATCGCGCATCAGGTTTAGCGCGCGCTGCTGGTCGCTGATGGACAGCCGCGCTGCGCGCGTCGCGCGGCGCTGATGACGAATATCCTCGCGCATCATCACGATCAGCAGCGCGAGAAATACGCAGCCTGCCACCGCAAAGGGCCAGGATGCAATCCCGATTGCGCCGCCCAGCGCGGTCGCACCGGCAAAGGCGAAGAAGGCTGGGCGCACGATCGCCGCTGCCGAGGCGGCGACGAGCAGCGACCCGATCAATATTGCGGTGAACGCATCGAAACTTTGGCGACCGTCGGGAACGGCGACCACCGCAAACATCGCGGCGGCGTTGAGCAAACTGCCCAGCACGATCAACCCCATGCTGGCCATGACCACCAACCGCAATCGTTGGTGCAGCCCGGGACGGGGTCGCCGCATCACTTGCCCGATCACCGTCAGGATGAGGTCGAAAAACAGACCTGCTGCCATCACCAGCCATTGCGACGTTTGGTCCAGGAAACCGGGACCCCCCGGCAGAAAAGCAAAGGTCAGAAACGCCAGCACGCGGCCGATGAGCACATAGTGCCACAGCTGCGCCACGCGGAGCAGGTGCGTCACGAACTCGGGCGAATCGAACATCGATTCGTCCGTCGTCACCTCGCCGACCACTGGCCGGATGATGCTGCGCCGATCCCCCAATTTCTCGCTTGTCCTGCTCGTCTGGTCCACCCGGTTCAGTGGCCAGACAGGGGTTTCCAATTCCTTACCGCGGGCCGCTTATTAACCCCGTTACTGTGCCAAAATGGATACTATTCCGTTTCGCATCGCAACTTGTTATAGCGGTGACATGCCTGCCGTCCGCCTGCTTCCGCCAGACCGCTTTTTCGACCGCAGCCAATGGGCGGCGATCACCGCCGCGTCGCGCTGGCGCGGGATATGGCTGGTTGCGCATGCGTGGATCGTCAGCATCGCGCTGGTGGGGCTGGCGGCATGGTCACAGAACCCGCTCGCTTGGCTGATCGCGATCGTCTTTGTCGGCGGGCGCCAGCTCGGCCTTGCCATATTGATGCACGACGCGGCGCACGGGTTGCTGCACCCGGTGCGCAAGACCAACAATTTCCTTGGCCAATGGCTGACGGGTGCTGCGGTGGGGTCCGATCTCATCGCCTATCGCACCTATCATCTTCAGCATCACAAATTCACCCAGCAGGCCGAGGATCCCGACCTCGCGCTGTCGAAGCCCTTCCCCACCACCCGCGCCAGTCTGGGCCGCAAAGTGCTGCGCGACCTGACCGGTCAGACTTTTTTCAAACAGCGCATGGCGCAATTCGGTTTCGCGCTCGTCGGGCTGAAAGCGATGCTCCGCGGCCAAACCGCCGAGAAGGGCCGCGCCAGCACCACCGCCGGGACGCCGTTCAACAAGCAGTCCGACGACGGCATGACGTCACCAACGGTCGATGTCGCGGGCGCGATGGCAGTGGCGCGCGCGGTCGGGCGGTTCCTGCTGGTGCAGGCGGTGCTGCTCGCCGCCTCGCTTACGCTCTACGGCTGGACGCCGTACCTGCTCTGGCTCGCGGGACTGGCGACGACATTCCAGCTCTACCTGCGTATCCGCAACATCGCCGAGCACGCCTGCACGACGACGGGCAGCGACGATCCGTTCACCCATGCCCGCACCACTCATGCTGGCTGGTTCGCGCGGGCGACGGTTGCGCCATATTGGGTGAATTATCATTCCGAGCACCATCTGTTCATGGGGGTGCCCTGCTATCGGTTGCCTGCGGTCCACGCGATGCTCGGCCGCGCCGGGCGGCATGAGTCGATGACGATTGCGCCGGGCTACGCCGCGGTGCTGCGGCAGGTGACGGCCAAGAGTTAGCCGCGTTCCTGCGCAACGAAGCGCGACCCGGCGCGATCCTTTTCGGTCGTCGCGGGGTCGAAGATCATCCCGTTCATCGCAATATAGACCCCGGGCGGCAAAATCTGCGCCGCCGCCAGCGCAAAGCCGACGTTGAATTCGGCGTCGCTCGCGCGCACCGACGCGGGCTGCATCGCGCCGGTCATCACGATCGTCTTGCCCGCAATCCCCGCCAGCATCCGGCCGGTGACGACCATGGTGTCGGTGCCATGGGTGACCAGGATGTGCGCGGCTTCGCTACCCTCGACCGCCGCACGGATCGCGGCGCGGTCGGCGTCGTCGAGTTCGAGGCTGTCCTTGCGCATCAGCTGCGTCACGCGGTGCGGGACATGGACATTATTCTCGCGCAGCAGATCGGGGATCGCCGTGGGGCCGATCTGGAATTCGCTGAGCGCGTCGAAATAGACTTTGTCGATCGTCCCGCCGGTGGTGAAGATTTCGATCATCGAGATTCCTTATCCGTTCGCATCGAGCGAAGTCGAGATGCCCATCGGTCGTGCTCTCCTTATGGGTGTCTCGACTTCGCTCGACACGAACGGAAGTAAAGTGGTGTTTAAGCCAAAGCCTCGGCGATCAACCGCCGCGTGTTGTCGATGCCGAACAGCGCGATAAAGCTGCCCATCCGCGGCCCGGCGCTCGACCCGAGCAGCGTTTCGTACAGCGCCTTGAACCAATCGCGCAGATTTTCAAAACCATAGGCCTCGTTCTTGCCAATCTCATACACGATGTTCTGGATGTCGTCGGCGCCTGCATCGGCGGGCAGCGCCGCTAGCTTGGTGTCGAGTTCGGTCAGCGCCGCCACTTCGCCGCCCACCGGCTTGCGCCGGTTGAGCGTTGGCGCGACATAATCGCGGTTATAGGCCATCGCATTGTCGATCAGCCGATCGAGCTCGGGATAGGTCGCGGCATCGGCGCCATCGACATATTGGCCAAGATAGCGCCAGATCTGGTCCTTCGACGCATCGGCCCCCATCACCCCGACCAGATTGAGCAACAGACCGAAGGTCACCGGCAAATCGGTCGCAGGAACATCCTGCCCGCGCGCCACATGGACATGGTGCACCGGATTACCGAGCTTCTTGTCGGCATCCTGCGCGGGGTAATTGCCGCGCATTTGCAGATATTCGTCAACCGCCTTCGGGATCACCCCGATATGCAGCTGCTTTGCCGCCTTGGGCTCGCGATAGGCGAAGAACGCGAGGCTCTCTTCGCTGCCATAATCGAGCCATTGATCGAGGCTGAGCCCATTGCCCTTCGACTTCGAAATCTTCTCGCCCTTTTCGTCGAGGAACATCTCGTAAATCAGTCCTTCGGGCTTCCGCCCGCCGAGCGCCTTGGCGATCTTGCCCGACTGGACCCCGCTGTCGGTCAGATCCTTGCCATACATCTCGTAATCGACGCCAAGCGCGACCCAGCGCATCGCCCAGTCGACCTTCCATTGCAACTTCGCACCGCCGCCCAGAACGCTGTGGGTGATCGTCTGGCCGTCGTCCTCGAACGATACCAGCCCGGCATCGGCATCGACGACGGTCACCGGCACCTGCAACACCACGCCCGACGTCGGGCTGACAGGAAGGATCGGCGAATAGGTCGCGGCGCGCTCGGCGCGCAGCGTTGGCAGCATGATGTCGAGAATGTCCTGATTGCGGCGCAGGACATTCTTGAGCGCATCGTCGAACGCGCCCGACTTGTACCGCTCGGTCGAGCTGACAAACTCATACTCAAAGTCAAAGCGGTCGAGAAACTCGCGCAGCATCGCATTGTTATGATGCGCGAAACTTTCAAACTTGTCGAACGGGTCGGGGACGTCGGTCAGCGGCTTGCCGAGATATTCGGTAAGCATCGCATGGTTCGGCACATTGTCGGGAACCTTGCGCAGCCCGTCCATGTCGTCGCTGAACGCGACGAGCCGCGTCGGCGCGCCGGTCATTTCCTCATAGGCGCGGCGGACCATCGTCGTGCGCAGCACTTCGTTAAAGGTACCGATATGCGGCAGGCCCGACGGGCCATAGCCGGTTTCAAACAGCATCGGCGCGCCGCCGGGCTTGCCGTCCGGATAGCGTTTGACCAACTTGCGCGCTTCCTCAAAGGGCCAGGCCTTGGACGCGAGGGCGGCAGCACGAAATTCGGTCACAACAATCTTCCGGTACACGGGTGATAGGGGCTCCGCCCTTTCCCGCTTTTGCGCGTTTTTGCAAGCGCGCGATGCGCCGCGACGGGCGCTAACCCTGCGCCGCCGGATCGAGCAGGATCGCCACCGACCCGCGTTTGCGCCCGGTGTCGACATAGGCGTGCGCCGCGGCGATGTCGTCGAATGCATAGGTGCTGTCGACCACCGGACGCAACGTGCCGCCTATGACGAGATCGGCGAGCTGCTGGACATACTCGGGCCGCTCAGTCGCCGGCCCCGCAATCACGCGCCGCCCCTGCCGACCCGGTGCCCCGATCGTCGCCAGCATGTCGAGCAGTCCCGCCGCGATCGCCACAAACCGGCCATGTGGGCGCAGCAGCGGCAACGCATCGCGCGTGGTGATGCTGCCGACGGTTTCGAAAATGACATCATAGGCGCCCGGATCGCCCAAGAAATCGGTGGTCGCATAGTCGATCACAGCTTCGGCTCCGAGATCGCGTACCAGATCGGCATTGCGCGCGCTGCACACGGCGGTGATATGCGCGCCGCGGTGGCGCGCCAGCTGAACCAGCGCCGACCCCACCGCGCCCGATGCGCCGACGACCAACACGCGGTCGTTGGGCGAAACCGCTGCGACATCGAGAAAATGCAGCGCCGTGCTGCCACCAAAGCTCAGCGTTGCAGCCTCGGCAAAGCTGAGGCCCTCCGGCTTGGGCGCGATCGGCCCGGTTTCGGCGACGCAGCGATATTCGGCATGACACCCCATTTTGCCGCCCGGAAACGCTATCACCGCATCACCGGGGCGGAACCGGGTGACGCCTGCGCCAACGGCATCGACGATCCCGGCGAGCTCGGTCCCCAGAATCGGCTGCCGCGGTCCGCGAAAGCCCAGGAACGGCCGCGCGATCAGGCCCATGCCCGGGGGAAAGCGCGCCGCGCGCATCCGGCTGTCGCCCGACGTGATCGATGTCGCCAGCACCCTGACCCGCACCTCGTCCGCTTGGGGTTCGGGGATCGGGACGTCGCGAAATTCCAGCACCTCGGGACCACCGTAGCGTGGGCAAACAACGGCTTTCATCGGCGAATCCTGACCTTGGAGAGGGGACGGCGCCCTTCTGCATCGTTCGCCGCCAAGCACCACCCATGGCCATGTACCGGGGCATCGTCGTGCGACCGAGTTAGCAATCCGGCGCGACGCGCCGCCGCGCCGGATTGCTACCTGGCAACGCGCTATGTCATGTTTGCGTCATGACCCGGTGTGGCGTCCCGACATCGGAAATTTGCTGCCATCATGGTATGTCACCTCACCGCTGAATGCTTTGCCATCCGGCCCCAGCACACCGACGAACACCACATTGCCCTGCGGCGAAACGACGGTCATGCTCATCGTTTTCCCCGCCACGCTGAGCGACTGCACCGGCAAGACATGATTGCCCTGATCGGTGGTAAGCGAGCCCATATAGCCGACGCCGACGCGAAAGACCGTCATCGCGCCATGCGTCACCCCGCGCGCCGACGGCACCTCAAAAGTCCAGTTGCCGGACAGGTCCACCGGCGCGGGCGTCGGCGCCGCGGCGACGGTCGTCTGCGCCAGTGCCCCAGTCGGCGCGACCAGCATCAGCGACGAAGTGAGCAGAATAATATTCGCGATTTTCATAATTTCACTCTCGATTGAAGGAATGGAGAGCAACTGCTCTCGCGTCTGCCGCGGGCCGACAACCGGTTTTGCGTGAAACGACCACGCTTTTTCGCTAGTGCCACGCCATGCCATTGGCGAAGCCCTTTCCCAGCGAATCCGCGATCGGACGCCATCTGGTCGCGGCGCTGATATTGGGGCTGTTGTTCGCCGTGCTCGGCCCGTTCGGTTCCTATCCGGCGCTCAACCAGCCGACGCGATATGGTTTCTGGATGGGGCTGATCTTGTTCGGCTATTTTTGCGCGCTCACGGCGGCGCTTGCGGCGGACAAAATCGGTCCACTGGCCGGGCGCCACCCGGTAATCCGCGTCATACTGGTAGCCTTGGGTTCGGCGGTTCCCGTGAGCTTCGCTACCGCATGGGCGCTGTCGCAGGTGCAGACGGGGCGGATCGTGAGCGTGCAGGATATGCCCGCGCTGTTTGGCGCCGTGCTCAGCGTGCAATTTGCGCTGGCGTTTGTTCAGCATTGGATTTCGAACGCGGGGGTAGGCGGGAGCGATAGCGGCACCGCAACCGCCGCTGCGACGCTCAACCCGTCCGAATCAGCACCCGATGTCCCGCAACGCCCGGAACGGCGTGAACCTGCCCGCTTCATGGCGCATATCCCTGCCCACCTCGGACGCGACCTGCTCGCGGTTGAGGCGGTCAATCATTATCTCCGGGTCCACACGCGGGATGGCGCGACCTTGATCCATATGCGGATGAGCGATGCGATCGAGGAATTGCAGGGCGCCGACGGGCTGCAGGTGCATCGCAGCTGGTGGGTAGCTCGCCCTGCCGTGGCGGGTCAGCGGCGCAGCGGGGCGAGGCTGTCGCTGGTGCTGGCCAACGGCATCGTCGTGCCAGTGAGCCGAACATTTTTGATGGCAGTCCGGAAGATCGGCTGGCCCGTCGAAAATGGTAGCCCGCAAGCGCGGCCCGAAATCGCGACCTCCTAATCGTCGCGCCGACCGATCATTATCGGAAAATTTACCATGTTCGCCTTAGCATCGCGCCATGGAAACAACTCGCCTCCCGCAGCCCCGCCGCCAAGCCCGCACCGCCGTCTCGCTCGAGGTGACGGTCAACGGCGTGCTCAACTTTGTCGACGGCCAGATCAGCGACCTGTCCGAAGGCGGGGCGCGAATCGACGGGGCCAGTATGCCCGCACGGTCGCGCTGCGAAATCCATTTTGGCGGCGACGTTACCTATGCCGTCGTGATGTGGTCCGAAGTCGACCGGATGGGGGTGCGATTCCCTTATGAACTGACCCACGGGCCGCTTTATAACGCCTTGAATCGCGCACGGAATGTCGTGATGATCGCCCCCTCCCAGATATTTCAGAGCAGTCGGCCCGCCACGTTCGGTCGTCGCGGCCTCAACTGATCTTCAGAAGGGCGCGATCGCGACGCCCTCGCGCTCATTGTCCCAGATCATCGCCATGATCCGCCAGCCGTGGTCGGGATCCTTGAACAGCTGGATCGAATTGACCCCGCGCCGTTCTGGCTCGGCATCGCCCAGCGCGGCGCGCGCCTCATAGGCGCTCCAAGCATGGGCCATATTGCCCAGCACGTCGATCCGCCGCCCGATCTCGATCTCGAAAAAGTCATTCGCGGCGAAAAAGGGCGTCGTATCGCGCGCATAATCGGCGAGTTCCATGCTGCGGAACGTCGCACGGCCGTCGGCGTCGATCCACGTCCGAATCTGCCGCGCATCCGGGTGGAAGCAATTCGCCTGCCGCGACCAGTCGCGCGGCCCCTTCGGCCCCGATATCATCGCATACATTTCGTCGATCACCGCGCCAATCGCCGCTTCTTCACTCATCCGACATGTCCTTTCGCCTTGGGAGAGGGCCGGACCATCCGCTTTTCGCCCGCCATCGCAAGAAGAAAGCACCGTCCGCCTTGCCGCGTTCGCCTTTTGTCCCTACCCTTCACCGATGCCGCCGACGCCCCTCCCCCTGCCCGCAATCCATGCCAGCCACGTCGGCATCTGGATCGCCGACGCGCAGGGCAGCGTGCAGAGGGTCGGGCGAGGTGAGGCCATTGCGGCGGTCGCGGCGACCCCGCATCTGCTGCTCAATGCGACGCTGACCGGCGACCGGCTGGGTTATCCCGAACTGTCGGGGCTCGACCTGCTCGAACTCTTTGCCTTCCTTTATCCCGCGCGCTTTGCCGTGCCGACCCCGGCGGGAATCGCCGCGACGATCGGCATCGCTCCGCCGAAAACCGAAGAAGACATCGCCGCCTTTCTGCCGCACGCAACCGCAGCGATGCTCGCGGGAATCGACGATCCGGCCTGGCCCGAACGCGAAGGCGCGTGGCACGGGCTGCAAGCTCTCGCGCGCCAGCGCTGGTCTTGGGCGCCGCTAGTCCAGCCGCGGCTGACCACGCCCGACGCCAATGAACGCTGGCTGTTCGCACGCCTGCCCGAATGGGAGGAGCAACCGCCGCGCCCCGCGCCGCGGCAGGTGCGCATCAACCCCGGCGACGTCACCGCGCGGCTCGACCGGCTGACGGGCGACGGCGCCGAACGCCGGCCGGGGCAGCAGGATTATGCACGCGCCACCGCGACGATTTTCGAACCGCGCGAGCGCAAGGACGCCCCGCAGATGCTGGTGGCCGAGGCGGGAACCGGGATCGGCAAGACGCTCGGCTACCTCGCCCCCGCCAAGCAGTGGATCGACCAGTCGGCGGGCAGCGTGTGCATCTCGACCTTTACCAAAGCGCTGCAACGCCAATTGTCGCGCGAGACCGAGCGGCTGTATCCCGACGCCGCGACCCACCGCGAAAAGGTGGTCGTGCGCAAGGGCCGCGAAAATTACCTCTGCCTGCTCAATCTGGAGGATGCCTTGCAAGGCGGCTTTTCGGGCCGCGCCGCGATCCTCGCGCAGCTCGTCGCGCGCTGGGCCGCCTATACGCGCGACGGCGACATGGTCGGCGGCGACCTGCCCGGCTGGTTGCCCGCATTGTTCCGCCGCAACGGCACCACCGCGCTAACCGACCGGCGCGGCGAGTGCATCTATGCCGGCTGCCCGCATTTCCGCAAATGCTTCATCGAACGCTCGGCACGCGCCGCGACGCAGGCCGACATCGTCATCGCCAACCATGCGCTGACGATGGTGCAGGCGGCGCGCCCGCGTGATGGGGGTGCGCCTGCGACGCGGCTGATCTTCGACGAGGGTCATCATCTGTGGGACGCCGCCGATTCGATGTTCGCCGCGGCGCTGACGGGCCAGGAAGCGGTCGAGATCCGCCGCTGGGTGCTGGGGCCAGAGGGCAAGTCGCGCGGGCGGCGCCGCGGGCTGGCGGCGCGGCTGGCCGATGTCGCGAGCTATGACGAGGGGGGCGAGCGGGCGGTTCAGGCGGCGATCGCCGCCGCCGCCGAGCTTCCCGGCGACGGCTGGCTCGGACGCCTGTCCGAGAATGACCCGTGGGGCGCGATCGAACGGCTGCTCGCCGCGGTGCGCGGGCAGGTGTATGCGCGCGCGGTCGACACCCGCACCGCCGACGCGGGCTATGGCCTCGAAACCGAGCTGGCCGATCCCGACGCGGCGCTGGTCGCTGCCGCCGCCGCGGCGAGCGACGCGGTCGAGGCGCTGCTGCGCCCACTGCTGGCGCTGGGCAAGCGGCTCGACGCGCTGGTCGACGATCCGCCCGACTGGCTCGACGGACAGGCGCGGGCGCGGGTCGATGGGGCGCGGCATAGTTTGGGTACCCGGGTCGACACGCTCGGCGGCTGGCTGTCGCTGCTCGGGCGCGTCGGCGGTCCGGCCAACCCCGATTTTGTCGATTGGCTCGCGATCGACCGCTACGACGGGCGCGAATTCGACACCGGGTTGCACCGCCACTGGCTCGACCCCGCGCGGCCGATCGCCGAGATTGTCTATCGGCCTGCGCAAGGCGTGCTGGTGACGTCGGCAACGCTACGCAGCGGCCATGGCGCGAGCGGCTGGACCGAGGCCGACATCCGCACCGGCGCGCGCCATATGGACGGCGGGGTCCAGCATTTCGCGGTCCCCAGCCCGTTTGACTATGCCCTCCAATCGGAGGTGCTGATCGTCACCGACATCGCGCGGGGCGACCTGCCCGCGCTCGCCGGGGCATACAGCCGGTTGATCGAGGCATCGGGCGGCGGCGCGCTCGGGCTGTTCAGCGCGATCCGCCGGCTGCGCATCGTCCACGCGCGCATCGCCGACCGCCTCGCGCGTGCCGGACTGCCGCTCTATGCCCAGCATGTCGATCCGCTCGACACCGGAACCCTTGTCGACATTTTCCGCGCCGATCCGCACGCCTCGCTGCTCGGCACCGACGCCTTACGCGACGGGGTCGACGTGCCGGGCGAATCGCTGCGGCAAGTGATCATGGAGGGGGTGCCGTGGCCGCGCCCGACCATTTTGCACGCGGCGCGGCGCGCGGCGCAGGGCGGCAGCGCCTATGACGATATGGTTATTCGCGGTCGCATCGGGCAGGCGTTCGGCCGCCTGATCCGCCGCGCCGATGATTTCGGCCAGTTCGTCATGCTGTCACCCAGCTTCCCGTCCAGGCTGCTCAGCGCCTTTCCCGAAGGCACCCCGATCCGCCGCCTGCCGCTCGACGAAGCAGTCAATCATGTCGCAGCGGCGAACGTCGAAAGGCGAAAAACCGCCTTTCCAGCCTTTTCACCGTCATAAGTTTGCGGCACAAGGCGGCTCGAACGACGGTATAAGCGCGAACGCGCGGGGGAAGATTTTGAAGACTTTGACGATCCTGCGCCACGCCAAATCGGGTTGGGATGTCCAGGTCGAGCGCGATTTTGATCGCCCGATCAACAAGCGCGGCCAGCGCGGCGCCGAAATCGTCGGGCAATGGCTCAAGCGCCAGAAGCTCCCCATCGACCGCATCATCGCCTCGCCCGCGGTGCGCGTGACCGAAACGCTCGACATCTTCCAGCCCGCCGCCGATCTCGACACGATCGAACCGCATTGGGACCGCCGCATCTATCTCGCGTCCGCCGCGACGCTCATCGACGTCATCCGCGACACCGGCCGCGACGCAGAACATCTGCTGATTTCGGGGCATAATCCGGGGCTGGAGGATCTGATCCTGATGCTCGTCCCCGACACGAGCGGCGACGAACTGCGCGGCGAGGTCGAGGAAAAGCTGCCGACGTCGGCGCTGGCGCGGCTCGAACTCGACATCGCCGACTGGCATGAGCTGGACACAGGGCTCGCCCGCTTCGCCGCCTTCATCCGCCCCCGCGACCTCGACCCGACGCTGGCGCCCGCGATGGATCACGACTGACAGGTCATCCTCCCTGTGGCGAAGCCATGGGGAGGTGGCAGCGCGAAGCGCTGACGGAGGGGCTTTAGCGCTGCCGTCTCCGCCCCTCCACCATTTGCTTCGCAAACGGTCCCCCTCCCCATCGCTTAGCGACAGGGAGGACTATCGCCTCATCGTCATCCCGGACTTGATCCGGGATCCATAGCTGCACCGTCGTCATGGATCCCGGATCAAGTCCGGGATGACGAGGGTCTGGAAACGACCAATTGCGGACGTAAGGGCGTGTGGTAATGCGGATGCCATGATAAGCACCGATGCCCTTTTCCGCATCGCGGATGCTGCCGAAGAGGCGGGCAATTACGACCTAGCGCTCCAGTCATTTGAGCGAGGCGCTTCGCTCGGCGACAGCTCGTGCCTTTGTCGACTCGCTCTCCTCTTTGACGTTGGGGTTGGAGTGGAATCTGACAAGGCAACGGCAATGCGTCTTTACCGTAAGGCATGGCGTATTGACCGCAACACCGTAGCCGGAGGAAACATTGCCGTTCTCTACCGCGAGCGAAGGAACTGGCGTCAAACGTTCCGCTGGTGGCAGCGCGTTGCTCAGCTCGGGGACGGAAGTGCCGAGCTAGAGCTGGCAAAGTGCTATTTGCGTGGGCAAGGGGTTAGACGTGACCCGCAAGCGGCGCTCCGATGTTTGGCCGTTGCCGAAGGTTCTACCTACATAACGGAATACGAGCGAGAACTGGCCCGACGGCTCCTACGCAGGCTTCGTCCTCGGGGTCTCGGTAGCTGCTAACGTCCGCTACCCATCCCTAAGCAGACATTCTCGAACTTGCTGATACGCGATGCCAGTCGCGTCAATCCAGCGCCGCCGCCAATCGTTGGCGCAGCGCGACGAGCGCTGCGACCGGTACACCATGCGCCTGTCCCATCGCGCCATTCCCGGTAGCAGGCTGAGCGCGGGTCTCAATTGCGGGTGCTTCGGCAGCCTTCGCCCCCGACTCGGACAACGCCTTGCGTGCGCCCTCAACCGTGAACCCTTGGACATGCAGCAGATGATGGATCCGCTCGGCCAGCGCGACGTCTTCGGCGCGGTAATAGCGGCGGCGGCCTGAGCGCTGGAGCGGTTTCAGTTGCGGAAAGCGCGTTTCCCAATAGCGCAGGACGTGCGTCGGCACCCCGATCCGATCGGCCAGCTCACCGATCGCAAGCATCGCGGCGGGCGCTTTGCCGCCACCCCCGGGAACCTCAAGCCCCGACATGACCGATGCCTGGCTTATTTACCGGCAACGCGCGCACGCATCGTCTGGCTGGCGCGAAAGGTCATCACGCGGCGCGGCAGGATCGGCACTTCGATGCCGGTCTTGGGATTGCGCCCGACCCGCTGCGCCTTGTCGCGCAGGACAAAGGTGCCAAAACCCGAGATTTTGACATTCTGCCCATCGGCCAGCGCGTCGGACATATGGTCCAGAATCGATTCGACAATCGTCGCCGATTCGTTGCGCGACAACCCGATCTGCTGGTTGATCTGCGTTGCTATATCGGCTCGCGTAAGCGTCCCTGCGGTCATGATGGTCCCTCCCCCTCGTAAAGCGAAACTGGTCGAACCGGTCCCGGACAGCCCCCACCGTCACGAGTCCCGTGCCCCTATGTAACAAAAGCGAATTAATCCGCCAAACTGAAACGGATGGAGCGAAGAGTTAATGCGGTGAAGCCGAAACTCAGACCCGCAAGACCGCGGCGCCCCACGTGAAGCCACCGCCCATCGCTTCCAGCACGACCAGATCGCCGCGCTTGATCCGCCCATCGCGGACCGCGAGGTCGAGCGCCAGCGGCACCGATGCCGCCGAGGTATTGGCATGCTGGTCGACGGTCAGGACGACGCGTTCGGACGGCAGGCCCAGCTTTTTGGCGGTCGCATCGATGATCCGCTTGTTCGCCTGATGCGGCACGACCCAGTCGATCGCCTCGGGCGACAGGCCAACATCGGCCATCACTTCGCCCAGCACCGACGCCAGATTGGTCACGGCATGGCGGAACACTTCGCGGCCCTGCATGCGGACATGGCCGACAGTGCCGGTGGTCGACGGGCCGCCGTCGACATAGAGCATGCCCGCATATTTGCCCTCGGCGTGGAGCCTCGTCGCCAATATGCCCTGATCGTCGTCGACGTCCTTCGCCGACAGCACCACCGCACCGGCGCCGTCGCCGAACAACACGCACGTTGTGCGATCTTCCCAGTCGAGGATGCGGCTGAAGGTTTCGGACCCGATCACCAGCGCGTGCTTGGCCGCGCCCGTGCGAAGCATCGAATCCGCGACGGTCACCGCATAAAGAAAGCCCGAGCAGACCGCGGCAACGTCGAACGCGATGCAATCGGGGGCGCCGATCAGCGCCTGCACCTTCGTCGCGCTGGCGGGAAACGTATTGTCGGGGGTCGCGGTGGCCAGAATGATCAGTCCGATATCCGACGGTTCGAGCCCGGCCGCTGCCATGGCCTGCTGCGCCGCCGCGGCGCCCAAGGTCGCGGTCGTCTCGTCGGGCTCGGCAATATGGCGAAAGCGGATGCCGGTGCGCTCGACGATCCATTCGTCGCTGGTATCAACGCGCTCCGCCAGTTCGGCGTTCGACACGCGGTTGCGCGGCAGCGCCGACCCTGTCCCGGCCAAAATCGCGCGGAGCGTCATGCGACGTTGCCGCTCTGGAAATTCGCCAGATCCTCGGTCACCTGCCGCGTGATGTCTTTTTCGATCAGTTCGGCGCACAGGTGGACGCAATTGGCGACCCCCTTCGCATCGGCGCTGCCATGGCTTTTGAGGACGACACCGTTGAGACCCAGGAACACCGCACCATTGTGGTTGTTGGGGTCGAGATGGTGGCGCAGCAGCTCGGTTGCGGGGCGCGAGATCAGGAAACCGATCTTCGAGCGCGTCGAGCTGGTAAAGGCGCGGCGCAGCAGGTCGGTGACGAACCGCGCCGTCCCCTCGATCGTCTTGAGCGCGATATTGCCCGAAAATCCGTCATGGACGATCACATCGACATCGCCGCGCGACAATTTGTCGCCCTCGATGAAGCCGGTAAACTCCATCGGCAGCCCTTTGGCGGCGCGCAGCATCGCGGCGGCATCGCGAATCTCGTCGGTGCCCTTCAGCTCTTCGGTGCCGATGTTGAGCAGCGCGACGCGCGGGCGCTGGAGCCCCATCGCGGTGCGCGCATAGGCCGCGCCCATCACTGCGAACTGGGTCAGGTTGGTGGCATCGCATTCGGTGTTGGCGCCCAGATCGAGCATGACGACGTCGTTGGCGCCCAGCGTCGGCAGCAGCGCCGCGAGCGCCGGCCGGTCGATCCCCGGCATGGTGCGCAGCGCGACCTTGGCCATCGCCATCAACGCGCCGGTGTTGCCCGCCGACACGGCGCCGCCGGCATCGCCGCGCTTCACCGCCTCGATCGCCAGCCCCATCGATGTGCTTTTAGCCTTGCGCAGCGCCTGGCTTGGCTTGTCCTCACCCGTCACCACGCCGTCGGTGTGGATGATGTCCGACGCCGCGCGCAGATTGGGGTGGTTGTCGAGCGCCGCCTTGATCTGCACCTCGTCGCCGACGAGGATGAAGCGCAGGCCGTCGTGCTTGTGGCGCGCCATGGCGGCGCCGGCGAGCATCATCCGCACGCCGACGTCACCGCCCATCGCATCAATCGCGATTCGCGGTGTCAGTGCCATGTATTTGCGCTCCGGCTAGGGGTCAGGCGCCGACCGACACCACTTCGCGGCCATTATAATGGCCACAGGCGTTGCAAAGGTTGTGCGGGCGCTTCAGCTCGCCGCAATTGGGGCATTCCTGAAAGGCTTCGACCTTCAGGCTGTCGTGGCTGCGACGCATGCCGCGCTTCGAGGGCGAGGTTTTTCGCTTGGGAACGGCCATTTTATTTCCTGCATTCTCAATAGTGTGTCACGAATCGGCTACCCGGATTTGTCATCCCCGTTGCCGGAAATGACTGGCCCGCCCGCCGTGCGAAACGCTGTTCCTGCCGCATATTGGCATGAAAATCGTCCGCCGAAGGGTGCCTCAACGCCAGAAGGTGTCGGGTGCCGGATCGGGCGGGGCTATAGCGTTTTCGCCCGCAAAGGCAAGCCCTGTGGACGACAATGCGCAGGCAAAAGCGTCGCCCTTGCCGATCGCACAGCGCGATGCCACACAACGGCGAGCGCCGGGCGATAACAGCCGCGGCCAAAATGGGGGATGCATATGATAATCTTGCCGATCAGCCTGACAATTGCCGCCGGAGCGGCGCTGCTTAACCTGTGGCTGTCGATCCGCGTCGGCCGGGTGCGGACCAAGGAAAAGGTCTTCGTCGGCGACGGCGGCAACGAACTGGTGACGCGGCGGATGCGCGCGCACAGCAATTTTGTCGAAAATACCGCCTTTGTGCTGATCCTGCTCGCGCTGGTCGAACTCGGCCTGGGATCGTCTATGTGGCTGTGGGGGGTCGGCGCGCTGTATCTGGTCGGGCGCATCCTGCACGCGCTGGGCATGGACGGCATGATGTGGGGCCGGATGGCCGGCACCATCATCACGATGCTGACCCAGCTTGGGCTTGCACTCGGGGCGCTGGCAATCGTTTATCTGACGCCGGTGAGTGTCACGACGACTGAGATTGAGGAAACGACGGTGGTGGCGCCGAAGTAATCTTCTCCCCTCCCGCTTGAGAGAGGGGCAGCGAGACTTGCGAGCTCGCTCGCTAGTCGCAGCGGGGTGGGCATAGCGAGGTCGCTGCCCACCCCCAGCCCCTCCCGCAAGCGGGAGGGGAGACTTAGGCCGCCCCCAACGCAATATCGCCGACAAACGGATTCGTCCGCCGCTCGTGCGCGAAATTGCTGTGTCCGCCATGACCCGGCAGAAACGTTGTGTCGCCGCCGAGCGGCCACAATTTCTGCGTGATCGAATCGAGCAATTGCTGGTGGTTGCCGCGCGGAAAGTCGGTGCGCCCGATCGATCCCTGAAAGATCACGTCGCCAACGATCGCCAGCTTCGATGGCGCATGATGGAACACGACATGCCCCGGCGTGTGGCCCGGACAGTGAATGACATCGATCGTCAGATTGCCGACCGTCACCGTGTCGCCATCGACCAGCCAGCGGTCGGGCTCGAACACTTCGCCGACCATGCCGAAGCGCGCGCCGTCCTCGGCAAAGGCTTCGATCCAGAAGCGGTCGTCCTCGTGCGGACCCTCGATCGGTACGCCCAGCTCCTTCGCCAGTATCCCTGCCTGGCCGCAATGGTCCATATGGCCGTGGGTCACCAGGATCTTTTCAACCTCGACCCCGGTCTGGCGGACCGCGTCCTTCAGCTTGTCGAGATCGCCGCCCGGATCGACGAAGGCCGCCTTGTTGGTCTCGGTGCACCACAGGAGGGTGCAATTCTGCTGGAAAGCGGTGACCGGCACGATCGCCGCGCGCATCGGAGGATTGGGAGCATTCATGCGGGTGATGTGGGGAAATAGGACCAAAATGGCAAGCCGTCGCACCGATTTGACCCGTCGCGCCCGGCGACATATTGGATGACGCCGTGACCAAGGCCTTTTCTCACGGAACCGTCCATGAAGCGGGCGACGATATGCAGGCGGCACTGACGGCCGATGACGAGACGCTGGCGCTGTGGGAAAAGCTGACCCCGCTCGGGCGCAACGAGTTCATCTGCTGGGTCGAGGACGCCAAACAGGCGAAAACCCGCGCACGCCGGATCGAGCGGACGGTGGAAGAATTGCATGAGGGCAAGAAGCGCCCTTGCTGTTGGGCCGGGTGCATTCACCGCACCGATAAGGCGCCGAGCCGCTGGCAACAGGCGGTGCTGATCGACAAGCAGGTTAAGTAGCGCGCCCTCAGCGCAGCGTCATCGTGTCGCCTTCGACATTCACCGCAGCCAAGCGCGACAAATAGGTCTGCCCCAGCAGCGAGACGCCCATATCCGCGTCGATCACGGCGGCCTCGACGCGGTCAACCCGAACCCCGTCAACATCGACACTGTCGAGCATGACCATCCGCGTCGGCACCTCGCCGCCCGCAGTGCGCGCCATGCCGGTTATGGGCAGCCGGTCGACGTCGATGCCGATCGCCTCCGCGTCGGTGCGGGTCAGCGCGACCATTGACGCGCCGCTATCGACCATCACGCGAATATTGCTGCCATCGATGTCGGCATCGGCATAAAAATGCGAATCCGCCGACCGGCTGAGCAAGGCTTCGCCGGGATTTCCCGGCCTCCCCGCTGCCGCCGCGGCGGCCATCGAGCGGTCCTGGCGAACCTTGTGGGTGGTCCAATTGTCGTGATTGCCGGAAACCGTCGCCGCGGCCTCGGCGGGGCGGTCCGCACCGGATCGACTGCCGTTGCTGGCAATGCCGATCGATGTCACCGCAAAGACGGCGGCCAAACCAAGATAACGTGCGATCATGGCGCGCCTTTTCGCACCATAGGGTTGGGGATTGGTTAAGCGGGCGGCTGTTCGATGAATGCTCGCCACACCGGCGCATTACCGCGAATGCTGTACGCGATTCGCGCGCAGGCATAGGGCCGGTCCGCCCGATTGTCGGCGTCGGCAGCAGTCACTGGCCATTCGCCGCCCGCACCGCCCGCCGACCAGCATATCAGCGCCTCGGCCTCCTGCCCCGTCTCGATCGCGGCGCGTTCGTCGGCGTTCAGCGACGCAGGCGCGCTCCAGCCCAGGATTGCGCGGTGCGTGGCCCCCGTCGAAAAAAAGGCGTGGCGGAACGGGCTGTCGCCGTTGCGGAGCAAGCCAGCGACCCGCGCGCGATCTTCGGCGGCCAGCCATTGCCCGCCCAGCAGCGGCGCCCAGCGCGCCTCATCGCGCGACAGCAGCGCCGCGGTGAGTTCGTCAGCGGCTGCGACAAAGCGCGGTGTCCATGCCGAATCGGCGGCGAGCGGGACAAGCCGCGCCCGCGGTGCGGGTGCCTCGGTCTCGACAGACAACAATGGCGCGGGCGCGCCTGCCTCGGTCGCGAGAGCTGGCATGGCGAGTGCGGCGACCAGCGCCGATGAGATCAGGAGAGCGCGCATGGCCGGATCATAACAGACATCGCGGCGTGTGTCAGGCGCTCGCCGGTACCAGTGCAGCGCGCATCCACGGCGGCGCGGTGGCGGGGTCGATCGTCTCGACCCGCCGATGCTCAACCGACCAGCCGAGCTCGGGATAGGCGATCACCTGCCGCTTTTCGTCGGCATCGGCGATCGGCACCACGACCAGCCGCCTATTGACCTTTTGCCGCCAGTTCATCCGCGCGGTGTTTTCCTGCCCGACATAGCAGCCCTTGGTAAAGCTGACCCCGTTGAGCTCGGCGGCATTGCATTCGAGCCACAGGATCGTGCCGTCGCCCAGCTCGGCGCGGCCTTCGGCAACGCCCCGCGCCAGCCGGTGCGCGCGCCAGGCATCGTCGGCGCCGGCATCCCCATCGGCGGGTGCCAGCCAGCGCTGGCCGAGTTCGGGCAGCCGCGGATCGACGACGCCTAGGTCGCCCTCGGGCGCCCAATGAACGCATAAATCGGGCTCGCGCTCGATCACGATCGCGCGGCGGAGGCGGTACAGGGTCAGCCGTTTGGCCAGATCACCCGCGGCATCGCGCTCGCAGTCGATCAGGATGTCGTCGCCATCCGCCCAGATCAGGAAATCGAACAGCGCCTTGCCCTGCGCGGACAGCAGCGCCACCCACACCGGCAGGTCGCCCGACGTGTCGTTGGTGACCAGCCCTTGCAGGAAACCACGCACATCCTCCCCCGACAGACGGATCAGGGCGCGGTCGATGAGGGTGGTATTGGCCATGGCGATAATCTAGGGACGCGGCAGCCAAAACCAAGCACCCATTTCTTCGCGAGACCCGCATGACCGACCGCCTGACGATCCGCCGCCCCGACGACTGGCACGTTCATCTGCGCGATGGTGCGATGCTAAATCATGTCGCGCCTTACACCGCACGCCAGTTTGCCCGGGCGATCGTCATGCCGAACCTGTCACCGCCAGTGACGACAGCCGAAGAAGGTCGCGCCTATCGCGACCGCATCAACGCTGCCATCCCCGCCGAGCTCGACTTCACCCCGCTGATCGTCGCCTATCTGACCGACGCTACCAATCCCGACGAAATCGCGCGCGGACATGCCGAGGGCGTGTTCACCGCCGCCAAGCTCTACCCCGCCCACGCCACCACGGGCAGCGCGCATGGGGTCACCGACGTCGCCAAGATCATGGGTGTGCTGGAGCGGATGCAGGCCATTGGCATGCCGTTGCTGATCCACGGCGAGGTCACCGACCATGACGTCGACATCTTCGACCGCGAAGCGGTCTTTATCGAGCGCATCCTGGAACCGCTGGTCCGCGCCCTGCCCGCGCTCAAGATCGTGTTCGAACATATCACCACCGCCGAGGCGGCGCAGTTCGTCACCGACGCCCCCGCCAATATCGCCGCGACGATCACCCCGCAGCATCTTCACATCAACCGCAACGCGATGCTCGTCGGCGGCATCCGCCCGCACGCCTATTGCCTGCCCGTCGCCAAGCGCGAGCATCACCGCCTCGCGGTACGCGCCGCCGCCACGTCGGGCTCACCCAAATTCTTCCTCGGCACCGACAGCGCGCCGCATGAGGTGCATACCAAGGAAGCCTCGTGCGGCTGCGCGGGCATCTTCAACGCACCCTTCGCACTTGAAAGCTACGTCACGGCCTTCGATCAAGACGGCGCGCTCGACAAGTTCGAGGGCTTCGCCAGCGAGCATGGGTCGCGCTTCTACGGCCTGCCGCTCAATGATGGCATGGTGACGCTGGAACGCGGCGCGATGCCGGTTCCCGACCGCATTGGCGAGGTCGTCCCTTTCCACGCGGGCGAAACGCTGGGCTGGAAGCTGGTCTGATTTGTTTCGCACGAAGACACAAAGACACTAAGAGGTCGCTCAATTTTGTGAGCGGTCGCCTGTCGCCGCAGGCGACCTAATTTACGGCGCTACGCGCAATCGAGCGCCGATGGTTGCGTTACGATGCCGCCATCTTCGTGCCTTTGTGTCTTCGTGCGAAACAAAAAAATCCGGACCCACCCGGATAACCCTGCCTAAGCGATCTCGATCATCCGCTCCGCGCGCATCTTGCGCCACATATCGAAACTGAACACCGCGATGCTTATCCAGATCAACAGGAAGCAGAACAGCTGCGCGGGCTTCAGCGGCTCATCGAACACGAACAGCCCCAGCAGGAACGCGATGGTCGGCGCCAGATACTGGACAAAGCCGAGCGCCGCATAGCTCATCCGCCGCGCCGCGGTCGCGAACAGCAATAGCGGCACCGCCGTCACCACGCCCGCTGCCGCGAGCAGCCAGCTGATTTCGACATCCGACCCGAACCCGCGCCCGTCGCCGATCCATAGATAATAGCCCGCTGCGGCGAGCGACAGCGGCAGCAACAAGGTCGTTTCGATCGCCAGCCCCGGTAGCGACCCCACCGACACAACCTTGCGGATCAGTCCATAAGTGCCGAAGCTGAGCGCCAGCGTCAGGCTTATCCACAGGGTATCGAGCGCCCCCGCGAGCAGGATCGCAACGCCGATCGCCGCAATGACCACCGCGACCGCCTGTAACCGCGACAATCGTTCACCCAGAAAGATCATGCCGAGCAGCACATTGACCAGCGGGTTGAGATAATAGCCGAGGCTTGCGGCGAGCACATGGTCGGTAAAGACGGCGTGGATATAAACCAGCCAGTTAAGCGCGATCAGCACCGAACTGGCGAGCAGCAGGCGCAGCACGCGCCAATCCTTCAGCGCCGCAAGATAATCGCCGATCTGGCGGCGGAACGCCATCATGACAAAGCATAGCGGCAGCGACCAGACGATGCGCTGCGCCAGCACCTCGACCGGCGGCACCGTTTCCAGCAGTTTGAAGAACAGCGGGACAAAGCCCCAGATCGCATAAGCACCCAGCGCATAGGGCAAGCCGCGCTGCTGGCTTGCCGCGGGGGCGGTCGGCTGATTCATCACGAGAAAGCTGCCTTTCGGCCGAAAATCAGATAATGCCGCCGCCCAGCATCAGGCGGATGACGCCGATGACGATGACGACGATGTTCAAATTGCGCCCGCTGGTGCTGCTCGACATCGCGCCCAGCGCCAGCCCGATCACGGCAAAAGGTACGATCACCCAATTCGCCCAGCCAAGCAGCGGGATGAACGCAAAAACGGCCAAAACCAAAGCGATGGCGCCGATGACGAGCGAGGCAATATTGAGCATGGCCCGATAGTCGCACGCCGCCGCCGACGCGGCAAGTGCCTTTCGGTTCATCGACGATGACACTCGGTTCGTCTTGTTGCCCAGCGTTCATGCAACGGGTTCCGGGGCTGGCACGTTTTCCCTGTCGAAGCGCCCAGTGCTGCCCTGCGGCACAAGGCGCGAAACCAGGAAAGGATTTTAGGATGCGCAATTTGAACAAAGGCCTGATGGGCGCGTTGGCCGCCGCCAGCGTCGCGCTGACCGCTCCGGCTTATGCCGGAATCGCAGCCCCCGCCAAGGCCGAGGGTTTTCATCAGCTCGACCAGTCGAGCAGCTTTCACAAGCGCAACAAGCGTCATTATCATGACCAGCGCGTCAATGCGAACACCCGCGTCTGGCGTGATGGCGATGGCCGTTATCGCTGCAAAAAGGATAATGGCACGACCGGCCTGTTGATCGGTGGCGCCGTCGGCGGCCTTGCCGGTAACGAAATCGCCGGTCGCGGCGACAAGCTGCTCGGCACCGTCATCGGCGCTGGCGCTGGCGCCCTGCTGGGCCGCGAGATCGACCGCGACAAATATCGCTGCCGCTAAGCGATAGAGCTACCGTCTCGATTGCGGGTCCGAGACCCCTCCGCCCGCAAACGTAGATGGAAGAGGGCGCCAACCTGGTCGTTGGCGCCCTCGACCGCTTGCGCGATACGCGCGCGCTTGCCCCTTGCCCGCCCCTGCCACTTGCCGCAAAAGCCTCTCCTGTTTCCGGGAGAGGATCATCATGCTCAACGGCCCCCTGCTTGTAACCGCACGGCTCATCCTGCGCCCGCCCGCGACCGAGGATTTCGACGCATTCGCCGAAATGTGCGCCGAGCCGGGCACGATGCAGTTCATCGGCGGCACCTGCCCCCGCGCCGCGGCGTGGCGCATCTGGTGTACGCTCGCCGGGGCTTGGCACATTCGCGGCTTTTCGATGTTCTCGGTAATCGAGCGTGAGAGCGGCGAATGGGTCGGTCGTCTCGGCCCTTGGGAGCCCGACGGCTGGCCAGCGCCTGAAATCGGTTATGGCGTGCGCGCCAAATTCGCGGGCAAAGGCTATGCCTTTGAAGGCTGCATCGCCGCCTGCGACTTTGCCGTCGAATTCCTGAAATGGCCCGAGCTGATGCACAGTATCGACCCCGCCAACACGCGCTCGCAAGCGTTGGCGGCCCGGCTGGGCGCGACCAACAGCGGCCCCACCCGCCTCCCCGCGCCATTCGAGGATGCACCCGTCGATGCCTGGACGCAGAGCGCCGAGGCGTGGCGGGTGAAGCGCAAGGAGTTCCTCTGATGGCCGACCAGCATATCGACCCCGAACGCGCGCAATTCGATGCGTTCAAGGCGCTGCCGCGCGATACCGTGATCCATATGCTCAACCTCGTCCGCTTCAAGGCTGCGGCGACCTATCCCGCCGATCATCCGCTTGCCAGCGAAGCGCTCACCGGCGCCGAAGCCTATGCCCATTATGGCGCCGACAGCGGCCCGGTGTTCCAGCGTGTTGGCGGAAGCATCGTCTGGCGCGGCACGATGGAAGCGATGGTGATCGGCCCCGATGCCGAGCATTGGGACGCGATATTCATCGCCGAATATCCGACCAGCGCCGCCTTCATGGAAATGGTCACCGACCCCGTCTATCGGCAGGCGGTCATTCATCGTCAGGCGGCGGTCGAAACATCACGGCTGATCCGCTGCAACCCGAAAGCGTCTCGCTCCGGCACAGTTTTCGGCTAACAAAGTCTTACCTGTTAACGCATTTTATTTGCGTCTTTTTAACCAGGATCGGGCATTCCCGGTGAAAGATTAAGGGAGTGTTAGCGATGATGTTGCGCGGAAAATGGCTGGTCACCGGCCTGCTGATGGCGGCGGCACCGCTCGCCGGTTGCCGGGACAACCCCGAAGCCAAGTCCGAACTTGCCCCGCTCGACGACGGGCTGACGAACGCCGATCCCGCGATCAAGGGCGCGCTCGAAGACAAGATCATGGTCGATCCAAAGCTCGCGGGTCAGGCGAACCAGAACGCCGTCGGTCCGGGCAATCGCCCCGTCGATGGCGGGGTTCCGGGCGTCGCGGGCGGCAAGGCCGCGACCGTCGCCGAAGCTGCGGCGGCGCTCAAGGCCGGCAAGCTGCTCGCCGCGCCCAAGGCGCTTCCGATGGAAGCAGGCTGCGATGGCTGCGAAGCCAAGCCGCGTCCGGTCACCATCGGCGCGCTCGCTCGCGATCAGCAAAAGGGCGGCGGCTGCGACGCCAAGTTGACCTATGGCAACGCCTGGGCCGATCGCCTGCCCGCCGCGTTCAAAGTCTATCCGCGCGCCACGCTGCGCGAAGCTGCGGGCGTTGCAGGCGGCAAGTGCAACATCCGCGTCGTCAATTTCCAGACCGCCGCGTCCATTCAAGGCGTGTTCGACTATTACCACACGATGGCGGTCCGCGCCGGATACACCAGCGATCACCGCGTCAACGGCAACGAACATATGCTGGGCGGGACGAAGGGCGATCTCGCCTATGTCATCATGGCGCGCCGCGACGGCGGCATGACCGACGTCGATCTGGTAGCTTCTGGAGGCAAATAAGCCACGCTGCTGTTGCACAACAAAAAAGCCCCGGTTCCCCGGGGCCTTTTCTTTTAGCAAAAGGACGGTCGCGTCAGACTTTGTCGCCGAGCGCGCCCTTGACCTTGCCCTTCAAATTCTGGGCTTCACCTTTGCGCTCTTGCGCAATGCCTTCGCCGGTCAGGCGGTCGTTGTCGGTCGCCTTGCCGATCGCCTGCTTGGTGTTGCCGATCGCTTCATTGGCGAGGCCCTTTGCCTTGTCGGTGAGTTCACCCATGGAAAATCTCCTTGCTCTTGATCGAGGCAATAGCACCTCTTGCTGGACCAACCCGCCGCCACGGCAGATGTTCCCCGCGCCCGACAAATCGCTGCGAAAAAAGGGGAATTGACCTGCCAAGCAAATAGGATTGAATGGCGGCATGACATTTTTCCGCCCCATCATGATCGCCGCGACCGCGCTGCTGCTCGCCCCCGCCACCCTCGCCCAGCCCGCCCCGACCAAGATCGCTGCGCAACCGCAGCTGCGCGGCCTGACCGCCGAAGAAGCGGCGGCGCTGATCGCAAAGGTCGCCGATGCCCAAACAAAGGTGAAGAACAAGGAGCAGGTCGTTTTCGAACTGCTGTCCGGCGCCCCCGCCCTTTATCCGATGACCCGCACGGCCCCGCGCGACGCTTTTCTTCGCCTGCCGCTCGCCAAGACATTCAGCGTCGAGCGCAAAGCGACCGACAACAAGCTGTGGCAGCCGTATCGCATCATCGTGCTGCCTGATGGCCCCGGAAAATTGCTGTGGGATGTCGAAGTCGTTCTGGGCATCAATGGCCAGATCGAACGCATCGAAATGCTCTACCGCCCGCCCGCGCCCTTCTGAGCAGAACCTAAGGCTTCAATCCCATCAACTCGCGCGCGTTCCCGTGGCGGATTTTGGCCTTTTCAGCGGGCGTGATGTCCAGCTTGTCCAGCGCATCGAGCGTTTGTTTCAGCGAGAATTGGGGATAATCCGATCCCATCAATATGTGATCGATCCCGACATTGCGCATCGTCCAGATGAACTCGGGCTCGATCGGTGCGTCGGCAGCGAGCGTGACTATCGCCGAAATGTCGAAATAGATGTTGTCGCCGAACAACCCCTCGGCAGTGCGCGCCATTTTGAGGATGTTCCAGAAGCGGAAATTCAGCCCGCCCATATGCGCAAACACAAACTTCGTCTTCGGCGCCGCCAGCGCCAAGTTGAACAGCTTTTCGCTGTCGCCGCCCGGAACGATATTGGCATTGTCCATCACGACAATGATTCCAAGCTCACCGGCGCGCTTGACCAACGTCAGCACGCGCGGATCGGCGGGATCGAACCTCTGCGTATGCGGATGGATCTTGAGCAGCTTCACGCCTAGTCCGGCAACACGCTGCAACTCGTCCAGTGCTGCGGCGCCGTCGTAGGGATGGACCGTCGCGATCGGCACCATGGTCGGGTGCTTCGCCGCCAGCACAAGCAGCGCATCATTGCGCGCGCGGATGTCGTCGGGGTTGCCTGCGAGCGCCTGGTTCGGACCGCCGAACCACATCCCGCCGAACCCCGAGATTGTCAGTCCGGCGGCCTTCACTTGCGCCTCATAGTCCGCGATCGACTTTTCGCCATTCCACAGATGGACGTGGCTATCGATTGGCGCCTGCGCGGTCGCGGTCTGGGGAACGGCCAGCAAAACAGCGGCCAGCAACGACGCGGTTTTCATGGCGCTAGATCAGCCCCGCCAGCGGGCTCGACGGATCGGCATAGCGCCGCACGCCCATCCGCCCCGACAGATACGCATCGCGCCCGGCCTCGACCGCCAGCTTCATCGCCCGCGCCATGCGGATCGGGTCTTTCGCCTCGGCGATCGCGGTGTTCATAAGCACCCCGTCGCAGCCGAGTTCCATCGCCACCGCCGCGTCGCTCGCGGTGCCGACCCCGGCATCGACGAGCACCGGCACCGACGCGCCCTCGACGATCAGGCGGATGGTCACGCGGTTCTGGATCCCCAGCCCCGACCCGATCGGCGCGCCCAGCGGCATCACCGCGACCGCGCCCGCATCCTCGAGCTGCTTCGCGGCGATCGGATCGTCGACGCAATAGACCATCGGCAGGAAGCCCTCCTTCGCGAGCACCTCGGTCGCCTCCAGGGTTTCGCGCATGTTGGGATAAAGCGTCTTTGCCTCGCCGAGCACTTCCAGCTTTACCAGATCCCAGCCCCCCGCCTCGCGCGCCAACCGCAGCGTGCGAATCGCGTCATCGGCGTTGAAGCAGCCCGCGGTGTTGGGCAGATAAGTGATCTTCTTGGGGTCGATATAGTCGGTGAGCATCGGCGCATTCGGGTCCGACACATTGACCCGGCGCACCGCGACGGTGACGATCTCGGCCCCCGATGCCGCGACCGCCGCGGCATTCTGCTCAAAATCCTTATACTTGCCGGTCCCGACAATCAGCCGCGACGCGAAAGTCCGTCCGGCAACGCTCCAAGTGTCGGTCAACAACCGCCTCCCACAAAATGTACAATTTCCAGCGCGTCGCCCTCGGCGAGCGCCACTGTCGCCAGCGTCGAGCGCGGCACGATCTCGCGGTTGCGCTCGACCGCAACCTTTTTGACGTCGAGACCCAGCGAGGCGACGAGATCGGCGATGCTGCCATCGCGCACCTGCCGTTGTTCGCCGTTGAGGATGACAGAAATCACCACGTACCCGCCTTGCTTTGCCTTTTGCCGAGCAGCCCATATAGGGGGAGCGCATAGCGCCGCAACCGAAAGCCCCTGCATTGACCGACAAGCCGACCGTTTTTGTCCTCTCCGGCCCCAACCTCAACCTGCTCGGCACGCGCGAGCCCGAGATTTATGGGCATGACACGCTCAACGACATCCATGCGCGGCTCGAGGCGCAGGCCGGCGAGCTCGGGCTGCGCCTCGAATGCCGCCAGACCAACCACGAGGGTGTCCTGATCGACTGGCTGCACGAAGCCTATGTCGCGGGTGCCAAGGCGGTGCTGCTCAACGCAGGTGGCTATACGCACACCTCGATCGCGATCCACGACGCGATCAAGTCGATCAAGGTGCCGGTGATCGAGGTTCATCTGTCGGACCCGATGCAGCGCGAGCCGTTCCGCCACATCAGCTATGTCGGCATGGCCGCCGTCGCCCATTTTGCAGGCCATGGCGCGAACAGCTATACGCTGGCGCTGGACGCCGCCGCGCGTCTCTGACAAGAGGGCGCATCAATAACGGGGTCAGAGCGTCCTGAACAATGGACGCCGCAATAACAGGAAAATTCTCATGGGTGACCATAAAGACGATGGCATCAATATCGATCCGGCGTATGTGCGCGCGCTTGCCCAGCTGCTCGACGACACCGGCCTGACCGAAATCGAAGTCGAGGACGGCGACCGCAAGGTCCGGGTTGCGCGCAAGGCAGCGGTCGCCGCAGCGCCCATTGCCTATGCGCCTGCTCCCGTAGCCGCGCCCGCCGCCGCCGCACCTGCCGCGGCCCCCGCAGCCCCCGTCGCCGAAAGCTTTGCCGACGCGGTGAAATCGCCGATGGTCGGCACCGTCTATCTCTCGCCCGAACCCGGCGCGCCGAATTTCGCGGCGATCGGTTCGGCGGTGAAGGAGGGCGATACCGTCCTGATCATCGAGGCGATGAAGGTGATGAACCCCATCGTCGCGCCGACGTCAGGCACGCTGAAGGCCGTGCATGTCGAGAACAGCCAGCCGGTCGAGTTCGACCAGCCGCTGTTCACCATCGCCTGAGTTTCGCATGCCGATTGAAAAACTCCTGATCGCCAACCGCGGCGAGATCGCGCTGCGCATCCACCGCGCCTGCCACGAAATGGGTATCAAGACCGTCGCGGTGCACTCGACCGCCGACGCCGATGCCATGCACGTCCGCTTGGCCGACGAAGCCGTTTGCATCGGGCCGCCCGCGGCGAAGGACAGCTATCTCAACATCCCCGCGATCATCTCGGCGGCAGAGATTACGGGTGCCGACGCGATCCATCCGGGCTACGGTTTTCTGTCCGAAAACGAGCGTTTCGCCGAGATCATCGAAGCGCACGACATGATCTTCGTCGGGCCGAAGCCCGAGCATATTCGCACCATGGGCGACAAGGTCGAGGCGAAGCGCACCGCGGTCGCGCTCGGCCTGCCGGTTGTCCCGGGCTCGCCCGGCGCGGTCACCTACGGCGACGAATGCCGCAAAATGGCCGAGGAAATCGGCTATCCGGTGCTGATCAAGGCCGCCTCGGGCGGCGGCGGCCGCGGGATGAAGGTTGTTCCAGACGCCGACAGCCTCGAAAGCCTGATGGGTCAGGCGTCGAGCGAAGCCGCCGCGGCGTTCGGCGATCCGACCGTCTATATGGAAAAATATCTCGGCAACCCCCGTCACATCGAATTTCAGGTGTTCGGCGACGGTCGGGGCACCGCGATCCATCTCGGCGAGCGCGACTGCTCGCTCCAGCGCCGCCATCAGAAGGTGCTCGAAGAAGCGCCCTCGCCGATCATCTCGGCCGACGAACGCGCGCGCATGGGCAAGGTCTGTGCCGACGCCATGGCGGCAATGCACTATCGCGGCGCCGGGACGATCGAATTCCTGTGGGAAGATGGCGAATTCTTCTTCATCGAAATGAACACGCGCATCCAGGTTGAGCATCCGGTCACCGAGATGATCACCGGCTTCGACCTTGTGCGCGAACAGATCCGCATCGCGGGGGGCCGCGATCTGTCGGTGACGCAGGAGGATCTGGAGTTTCGCGGCCATGCGATGGAATGCCGGATCAATGCCGAGGATCCGCGTACCTTCATGCCCTCGCCGGGCAAGGTCACCAATTATCACGCCGCGGGCGGCATGCATGTGCGCGTCGATAGCGGGCTTTATGCCGGCTATTCGATCCCGCCCTATTATGACAGCATGATCGGCAAGCTTATCGTTTACGGTCGAACCCGCGAAAGCTGCATGATGCGCATGCGCAGGGCGCTTGAGGAAATGGTGATTTCCGGGGTCAAGACAAACATCCCGCTGCATCAGGCGCTGCTCGCTGATCCCGATGTGATCAACGGCGACTATACGATCAAATGGCTGGAAGACTGGCTGGCGCGGCAAGATGCGGAGGCGAAAGCCTGACCTTTACAAAGCGCGCGCTCTCCTTCGTCATGCCGGACTTGATCCGGCATCCACTCGGCGGCGGTGGAATGGACCCCGGATCAAGTCCGGGGTGACGATATCGGGATGCGCCCAACTGTGCGCCACCTCACTTTAACTCCCCGACATTTTTGGCTAAGGGCTTAACCATGGTCAAAAACGCCCCCAATGCAGCGCACCGCGCCGCGACGCTCCTCCTCCCGCTGAGCTTGCTCGCTACCCCAGCCTTCGCCCAAACTGCGGTTAAAGAGGATTCGGTCGTCCTCCAGCCCGACAAGGTCGCCGACGATGCGCCGGTGGTGGCTGCGCAGGTCGCTTTGCCGACTTGGTCGGAAGAAAACGCCACCGCTCTGCTGAGTGTCATCGAAAAGATCGGCGCCGAAGGCCTGTTCGCCAAGGACTATAACCCCGACGCGCTCGCCGCTGCCATCCTGGCCGACGATCAGGCTGCGCTCGACAAGGTCGCGACCGACACCTTCCTGCTTCTCGCGACCCACCTGCGCGACGGGCGCACGCCCAATGCGGCGCGCAAACAATGGTTCATGGTCGATAGCGATGGCGAAAGCGAGCCGCTGCTGGCGCTGCTCGGCACTGCGCTGAACGCCGGGTCGATCCGCGAGACGCTCGCCGGCCTCAACCCTATCCATCCCGACTTCGCGGTGCTCAAGGCCTCGCTCGCCAAGGCCAAAACCCCCGCCGATGCCAATGCGATCCGCGTCAACATGGAACGCTGGCGCTGGATGCCGCGCGCGCTGGGCGATCGCTATGTCGTCAGCAACGTCCCCGAATATCTGACCCGCGTTGTCCATGGCGGGACGATCATCGCGACGCACAAGGCCGTCGTCGGCAAGCTGTCGTCGGCGACGCCGCAGCTCAACCCCATGGCGACCGGCATCATCGTCAACCCGACCTGGACCCTGCCGCGCAGCATCATCAACGAAGGCATCGGCGCCACGATCGCCAACAACCCCGCATCGGCGCGCGCGCAGGGCTATACCTGGACTGGCAGTGGCAAGACGCTGTCGGTGGTGCAAAAGGCCGGCCCGGGCAACGCGCTCGGCGTGATGAAAATGGAAATGCTCAACGAGCATGCCATCTATCTGCACGATACTCCGTCCAAGGGTGCGTTCAACGCCGCCGCGCGCGCGTTCAGCCACGGCTGCATCCGCACCGAACGCGCGCTGCATTTCTCCGGCCTGATGGCCGTGATGTTCGCGGGCAAAAGCCCGGAGGAATTCGGCGAGGCGATCGCCAGCGGCAAGACGACGCGGTTCGGCTTTGACAAGCCCTTCCCCGTCTATGTCGCCTATTGGACCGTCATTCCCGACGGCAAGGGCGGGACCAAGAAACTTGTCGACCTCTATGGCCGCGACGCGCCGGTGGTGGCCAGCTTCGCCAAGCCCGGCCGCCCCACCGCCGCGATCATCGCCCCAGTCGCACCGCCTGTGGTGCCGACGATCGCAACGACCGCCCGCGTGACGACCCCGGGGACGAGCGGGATTTATTGAGGGGTGGGTAGCGGCCAATTGTGGACTTCTACAGTCGCCGCCCGGACTTGATCCGGGATCCATAGCTGCACTGTCGTCGTGGATCCCGGATCAAGTCCGGGATGACGAAGTTGGCGAACGTCGGCTCCCCACCCCAAAACCGACGTTACGCGCTTAATCCGCCGTCGTCGGGAACGTCCCGTTGACCGAACCTGCGCGGCGGATATTGTCGGCGACCGGCGGCAACTGGAATGGCACCGGCACCGGCGGCATCTCGCTCAGCCGGTCGGCGAACAACAGTCGCCCCGGCCCCAGCTTGTAGAGGATCATCGGCAACAGCTCTTCGCCAAAGACGAAACAGCCTTCGCTGCGCCCCAGCTTGCCCTGCGTCGCGATCAGAGACGGGTCGGCGTACCAGGCGCCGTGAACGACAATCGCGCGCGCATCGGCATTGTTGTTATCGGGCTCCAGCCCCGCCAGCCGCATCGACGACCCGTTGGCGCCCCAATAATAGTCGCTGGTGCGATACGCCCCGCGCGAGGTTGCGAGGCTGCCGACGCGGTTCGAAAAGCTTTTCAGCCAGCCATCATGCTGCGGATCCGATCCGCGCCCATGCGTAACCGGGAACATCTCGATCTTGCCTGCGATCATGTCGACCAGCGCAAAGCGCGGGCGCGCCGACGGCAGGCCGAAATCGACGATCCCGACGCGATCGCTTTGCGGAATAAAGCGACTCTGCATCGCGATCTGCTTGCGCGCGACCGCCAGATAATCGACCGGCGGCGCCATCGGGGCCACCGGCTGGCGAATCCAGTCGGGCAGTTGCGCGCGCACCGGCACTGCGGCCATGGCGCCTGCCCCGGCCAGTCCGGCCAGCATCGCCCTGCGATCGATCAATTTACTCACGTGCTACCCAACCCCGCATTGGCCGCCTTTGGCGATCCTTCGACTTTGCATAAGTCGTGCGTTCGCCGCGAAAGGCAAGCAGGTGGTTCCCTGTCATGCGAGCAAATGTGCCATATATGCTATGAATAGCGGGTTTACGGTCTGGCAGGCCTTCGTTAGGACGCCGCGCATGAAAGCAACCATCTGGCACAACCCCGCCTGCGGCACGTCGCGCAAGACGCTGGCGATCCTGCAAGAGACGCCCGGTGTCGACCTGACCGTCGTCGAATATCTGAAAACACCTTACACTGCGGACAAGCTGCGCCAGCTGTTCGCAATGGCTGCGCTCGCGGCGCGCGATGCGCTGCGCCTGCGCGGTACCGATGCGGAGGAGCGCGGGATGAAAGATGCCGGTGAGGACGCGATCATCGCCGCGATGGTCGCCAACCCCGGCTATGTCGAACGCCCGATCGTCGAAACCGACAAGGGTGTCCGGTTGTGCCGCCCGCAGGATGTGGTGCGCGAGATTCTGTAGGCCGCCAGTCCGGACTTCCCAACCGGCATCGGTCACCTGCCGCCGCGAAAAGCAAAGGGGCCACGAACATTGTCCGCAGCCCCCCGCTATAACTCGAATTCCAGACCCGATTACGGGCTGGTCGGGCTGTCGTCACCGTCGGTCAGCAGCACGATGCCTGCGATGATGCCAACGGCTGCCAGCGCGAGAAAGATCCAGCTGGTTTCGCCTTCCAGTTCGCTCTGACCTTCCACAGCCGAAGCTGCGCGAACGCTCTGAGCCGCCGATGCAGCGACCGGCGCCGCGATCAACGACGTTGCAGCGAGGCTAACCGCCGCCTTCTTGAACAGATTCATATTAAACTCCCTGGCTGGATATGCTTTTGTGGATCGACCCGACCTTAAGCTATTCTATTGTTCCACCAACACTTTCATAGCGCGCTGTCGGCATATTGCAATGCGCTATCAATTACACCTCACCCGAAATTACAGCCAGATCGGCGCAATTATGCCTTACGACGTACTAGCCCGCAGCGATCCGCCCACCCGAAATCGCGAATCGCGTCACCGGCCCCGGCATGTCGGCGAACAGCGCCGCCTCGGTCCCGGTCAGCCACGCCTGCCCGCCCTGACCTGCCAGCCGCGCATACAGCGCCCCGCGGCGGAGCGGATCGAGGTGGGCCGCGACCTCGTCGAGGAGCAGCACCGGTCGCTGCCCGCGCGCCCGCGCCACACAATCGCTATGCGCTAGCACCAGCGACAGCAGCATCGCCTTTTGTTCACCGGTCGAACAGCGCGCCGCCGCCCGGCCCGTCGCGGCGTGGACCCCAACCAGGTCGTCGCGGTGCGGCCCGGCGGTGGCGCGCCCCGCCGCCGCATCGATCCGGCGCCGCGCCGCAAACAGCGCCTGTAACGCCGCCGCGTCATGCGGTGCCGTCCGCGCCGCACCGTCACTATCGACCAGCGTCAGCAGCGGGCGGGCGAAGGGCGCGTCGGGCTGATCGGCCAGTTCAGCCGATAGCGCCGACAGCGTCGCCTGCCGCGCCGCATCCATCGCCGCGCCATGCTCACCAAGCTGTGCCTCGAGGCTGACCAGCCATTGCGGGTCGGCGCTGGACAGGTCGGACAGCAGCTTGCCGCGCGCGCGCAGCGCCGCCTCATACCGATTGCTATGCTGCGCGTGGCGCGGGTCGAGCGCGAGCACCAGCCGATCGAGAAAACGGCGGCGGTTCCCTGCCGTCTCGACGAACAGCCGGTCCATCGCCGGGGTCAGCCACAGCACCGCCAGCCATTCGCCCAGCGACGCCGCCGCCGCGGCGCTCCCATTGATCCGCACGATCCGCCGCCCCGGGTGCGCGGGCTCGATCCCGGTGCCCAGCGACACCGGCGCCAGATCGTCGCCCGCCAGCACCTCCGCAAACACCGCAAAGCCGCCGCTCGCCCCATCGCGCACCATGTCGCCCAGCGCCGCGCGCCGCAGCCCGCGCCCCGGCGCGAGCAGCGAAATCGCCTCCAATATATTGGTCTTGCCCGCGCCATTGTCGCCGTGCAGCGCAACCAGCCCCGGCCCGGCGACCAGCTCCGCTCCGGCATGATTGCGAAAATCGGTCAGCGAAAGGCGGGTCAGCGTCATCTTATATGCCGCCTACCGCAGCAAACCCGGCCACGCCAGCCCACACCAGCCGCCCTCACCATCGTCATCCCGGCGAAGGCCGAGATCGCGCCATGGCGTCCAAACACAACCAACGACGGGGTCTAGCCATAACGAGAAATTTGACGGATATTTTTCCGACTAACGGGAATTTTCACCATCATGGCGCAAATTTCACTCTGGAATAATCTGTCGCAAACCCAAAAACCGCGCTTAACCGCCAATGAACGAATTTGGCACGGTCCCTGCAATAGTGTCGGCATCCACCGGGATGGTCCGGATGGAAGGTTCAAGGAAGGAAAATATCATGGCCCATTTCAATGTCGACTCGTTCAAGAGCTACGCAATCGCAGCCGTTGCTTCGCTATATTGCTCGATCATGTTCATCGCCGCTGTCGGCCCGAGCGGCCTGGTCGCCTGATCAGCCGCGGCGCATAAAACGCCGGCCATTGGCCGGGATGGAAAGGAAAGAAATGAAACAGGGTTTTCGCAAGAATCGTCGCGATGGTGTGATCTTCGGTGTCTGCGCCGGGATGGCAGACCAGTTCGGCATCGACGTCTTGTGGACGCGCGTCGGCTTTGTCGCCTTGACGCTGCTCGGCTTCGGCCTCCCACTGCTGCTGTACCTCGCCGTCGCGATCCTCGCGCCGTAGGAGGCAGCAAAGGGCCGGACGCCTTTCAGGCGCCGTAACACCGGCCCGCACACTCCCAAGCAACCAAGGGCTCACCGGCCACCCCGGTGGGCCCTTTTCTATTTTGGGCGTCTGCTATTGACCAAAACCAGCCGTTCCCCGGCGCAAGCCGGGGCCCAGCGCGTGATCACGCGACGCTGGCTTTCTAACTCCCTGGGCTCCGGCTTTCGCCGGGGAACGGAATGGCAGCTTCCCACCCCAAATCAGCCCTTCGTCTCCGATCTGGCTCGAATGGCAGCAAACGAACAAATTCAGACATTCCCGAGATGCTTCCAAGATGCCACAAGAGGCTGTCGTTTCGGCGGAGTAAGATCGCATGCATCGTCGATCATTCAAACTTATGGTTGCGGCGCTCGTTGTCTTATCGGGTTTGCTTACAGCTGGCTGCGTCGGCTTTGGCAACGCAATGTCGGTTCCGATCGAACGCACGGCAACCGTGGACCTCGCAGGGCTGCCGACGGGCACCAAGCCGGTCCAAATTGCCCTCCTATCCGATATCCACGTAGGAAATATTGCAATGAAACCGGAACGGTTGTCCGGGATTGTTCGCGAGGTAAACGAAGCCGCACCAGATATTGTCGTTCTTGCTGGAGACTTTATCGTCGGCGAGCGAAAAGAGGGCGCGGCCGAGCGCGCGGTCGACCTCGCTCCACTCGCAGATTTGCGAGCGCCTCGCGGCGTCTACGCCGTTCTTGGAAATCATGATCATTGGACTGACCCAGACGCGATTCGACGAAACCTCGCAGCAGCGAACGTCCACGTGCTCGAAAATACGGCCGTCAAACTAGGGCCGATTGTCCTCGTCGGGATTGGCGATCGCTTTTCGGGCCATGACGATATCGCACTTTCAACTGCTCGGGCAGACGCCTTGGTTGGCGTGCCCGTGGCTTTTACACATTCTCCAGACCTGGCGCCCAACTTGCCAAAGCGCTTCCCGATTCTGCTCGCGGGCCACACGCACTGCGGACAGATGATCGCGCCGTTCGTCGGTCCACTGGTTCGTTACTCACAGGGTCGGCGACTATACGACCCAAAGTACCGGTGTGGCCGCGTTGATGAGGGGGCGCGCACGACCTTCATAACGGCAGGCGTTGGTCCGGGAGCCGTTCCGCTTCGCTTCAACGCGATGCCTGATTGGTGGCTGATAGAATTGAAACCTCGATCAGATAGCACTGGGTTGCCGACAACCTGATTTATCGCTGTTTAGCGAAAAGCAGTCGTTCGTCCTCCCACCCCAAAAGCCGTCGGCGAAGCGTTCCTCTCAACAAAGAAAAAGCCCCGCCGGATCACTCCGGCGGGGCTCATTTCTGTCAGCCAAAGGCCGAGGTGAAGCTTACGCCTCGCCCTCACCCTCCGGACGATCTTCGACCATCACGTCATCGGTCGTGAAGTCTTCGCCCTGCACTTTGCCCAGCGGATCGTCGCCCATTGCCGCTTCCGGGCCTTGCGCCAGTTCGGCGGCATGCTCGGCGGCGGCGGTCGCGGGTGCGATCAGGTCCACCTGGCTCGCTGCGCGCATCGATGCGCGCAGCGCGGCATCCTTGCTCGACGCGGTAACGCGGACGCGGTTCATCGCGGCACCGGTACCCGCCGGGATCAGGCGGCCGACGATGACGTTTTCTTTCAGCCCGATCAGCGAGTCGATCTTGCCCTGCACCGACGCTTCGGTGAGGACGCGGGTCGTCTCCTGGAACGATGCCGCCGAAACGAAGCTGCGCGTTTGCAGCGACGCCTTGGTGATGCCCAGCAGGACCGGACGGCCCTCGGCAGGCACGCCATTCTTCGGCAGCTTGGCGTTATATTCCATCATC
>JAESGH010000192.1_pt1 | contig 128407 bp, 128 predicted proteins | sample 9269641 | NCBI WGS metagenome assembly JAESGH01 (sample SAMN14515345, study PRJNA621665) | algae metagenome | isolation source: Phormidium tanganyikae FI6-MK23 and co-occurring heterotrophs from granitic... | place: USA: Fort Irwin, California | collected 1998-05-24 | reverse complement strand
GGAAAATAGGGCTGAAGACGCGCCATCTGCTCGTCCGTCAGCCAATACAAATCACGCATCATTCAGGCTCCTCGCTGTGAGCCTGAATCACAGCGGCTTGCTCAAATCAATGGGTCCTGACCCTAGGGATAGACAGCGAGGATGTCTGGCAAGAAATTTGGCCAATCGGTTCCCTGAATTTTCCGCGCGTCGATCGCAATCTTGCGCCCACAGCTTGCCCTCGCTTGACCAAAAGTTTCAGCTTGCTACTGATCTCCGACATAAACAAACCAACGATTCCCGGAGATGATGGCCCGATGCACCCTTCCGTTCATGCCCGCAGCAATCCTGACAAAGCCGCGATCATTGTCGCCGAAACCGGCGAGACGATCAGCTATGGCGCGCTCGACGCCGCGTCGAATCGCGCTGCGCAGCTGTTTCGCGCGCATGGGTTGGGGCATGAGGATGTCGTCGCCTTCATGCTCGAAAACACGCCGCATTATTATGGGCTGACGTGGGGCGCGCAGCGCTCGGGGCTGCGCTATGTCTGTATTTCGTCGCGGCTGACGCAGGACGAGACCGATTACATTCTCGAAAATTCGGGCGCGAAGATGCTCGTCGTCTCGGCCAGTCTGGGCGCCGCGGCGCAGCAGCTGACCACGACAATCGCCCGCTTTGCGATGGGCGGTGAGATCGCAGGCTGGGCCAGCTGGGAGGATGCGGTCGCCGCGATGCCCGCGACCCCCGTCGCCGACGAGCGCGCCGGGGTCGATATGCTCTATTCGTCGGGGACGACCGGACGGCCCAAGGGGGTGCGCGTCCCGCTGCCCGAAGACCGCGCGATCGACGCGACCAACAGCCTCGTCATGCTCGCCTCGGCGGTGTTCCAGATCAATTCGGACAGCATCTATCTGTCGCCCGCGCCGCTCTATCACGCCGCGCCGCTGCGCTGGTCGATGACGATCCACCGGCTGGGCGGCACCGTCGTGCTGATGAAGAAATTCGACCCTGAGGCGGCGCTGGCGCATATCGAGAAATATCAGGTGAACTCCAGCCAGTGGGTCCCGACGCATTTCGTGCGGATGCTCAAATTGCCCGAGGACGCCCGCGCCCGCTACGACACCTCGTCGCTGAAAGTCGCGATCCACGCCGCGGCGCCATGCCCGATCCCGGTCAAGCAAGCGATGATCGACTGGTGGGGGCCGGTGCTGTTCGAATATTATGCGGGGTCGGAGGGCAATGGCATGACCTTCGTCTCCAGCCCCGACTGGCTGACCCACAAAGGCACGGTCGGCCGCCCGATCCTCGGCGCGGTGCATATCATGGGCGAAGATAATGAGACCGAGCTTGGTCCCAATGAAGAGGGAACGGTTTTCTTCGAAAGCGAAAATGTCTTCGAATATCATGGTGATAGTGAGAAAACGGCTTCCAGCCGCAACAGCAAGGGCTGGTCGACCCTCGGCGACGTCGGCAAGGTTGATGACGAGGGTTTCCTCTATCTCACCGACCGCAAGAGCTTCATGATCATCACCGGCGGGGTGAATGTCTATCCGCAGGAAATCGAGAACCATCTCGTCACTCACCCCGCGGTCGCCGATGTCGCGGTCGTCGGCGGTCCGCACGAAGATTTCGGCGAGGAAGTCATCGCGGTGATCCAGCCCGCGAACATGGCCGAAGCGACCGACGAATTACGGGGCGAACTGATCGCCTATTGCCGCGAAAAACTGTCGGGGGTGAAAATCCCGCGCCGCATCGACTTCATGGAAGCGCTGCCGCGCCACGACACCGGCAAGCTCTACAAGCGACTGCTGCGCGATCAATATTGGGACAAGGCGAAGGCGGAGGCCTGATCATGACCGCGCGTGTCGAATTCTTCTTCGACCTGTCCAGCCCATGGACCTGCCTTGCCTTTCATAACCTGCCCGCGGTTCTCGAACGCACAGATGCGACGGCGGTGTACCGGCCGATCCTGGTCGGCGGCGTCTTTAATGCGGTCAATCCCGCTGTCTATGCCGCGCGCGAGCAGGCGGACAGCCGACGGCTCCAGCATAGCTGGAAGGTGCTACAGGACTGGGCGTGGCTCGCCGGGGTGCCAATGAATTTTCCATCGCAGTGGCATCCGGCAAAAAGCATCGCCGCGATGCGCTTTTGCTGTGCGCTAGAGGACGATCAGGCTGCGCTCGTGCGTTTTGCGGGGGCGGCCTTTGCGAGCTATTTTGACCGGCAGGAAAATCTCGACGATCCTGCGGTGCTCGGGGCAGTAGCCGACGCCGAGGGGCTGGACGGCGCTGCCCTCGCCGCGGCGGCGAGCAGCGATCCGGTTAAGGCGCGGCTGCGCGCCAATACCGATGAACTCATCGCGCGCGGTGGTTATGGATCCCCGACGATCTTCGTCGATAAGGACGATATGTATTTCGGCAACGACCAACTGCCGCTCGTCGAAGCGGCGCTGATGAGGACTCCCCGATGAAAGACCGGATTTCGATCACCATGCTCGACGGCGGCATCGCCGACGTGCGGCTGATCCGCGCCGACAAGATGAACGCGCTCGACCCTGCGATGTGGGACGCGCTGGCCGAGGCGGTCGATACGCTAAAGGCGATGCCGGGGCTGCGCGTCGTCGTGCTGTCGGGCGAGGGGCGCGCCTTTTGCGCCGGGCTCGACCTGTCGAGCCTGAGCAATGAGCGCGATCCGGGCGCGAGCAGCGCGGGCGGCACGCTGGCCGATCGCACCAAAGGCATCGCCAACAACGCCCAATATGCCGCGTGGGGCTGGCGCGAAATCCCGGTGCCGGTGATCGCTGCGGTGCATGGGGTGGCGTTCGGGGCGGGTAGCCAGATCATGGCCGCCGCCGACATCCGCATCGTCCATCCCGACACGCGGATCGCGATCATGGAAATGCGCTGGGGGCTTGTTCCCGACGTTGCCGGCATGGCTTTGTGGCGCACGCAAGTCGCCGACGATGTGCTGCGCGAGATGATCTATACCAACCGCGAATTCAACGGGTCGGAAGCGAAGCTGCTCGGCTTCGCGACGCATGTCTCTGACGATCCGCTGGCGAAAGCGATGGAACTGGCTGCGGTGATCGCCGACAAGAACCCGCATGCGATCCGCGGTGCCAAGCGGCTGTGTAACATGCTCGCCGACGCGACCGACGCAGAGATTTTGCAGGCCGAAAGCGACGAACAGGTGAAGGTCATCCGCACTCCGAACCAGATGGAAGCGGTGATGGCGGGGATGCAGAAGCGAAAGCCGAATTTCGCGGATTGATTGATTTCGTCATTGCGAGCGAAGCGAAGCAATCTCCAGCTATCCGCCTTGCGCAAGGTCGATAGCTGGAGATTGCTTCGCTTCGCTCGCAATGACGGAGCTTAGACTAGCGTCAAAAACCGCACTGCATTGTCCCAGTCGCGCTTGTGCGCGGCGCGTTGCGCCTGCGCCTCGGCATCGGCGCCCCAGCGGCGTTCCTGATATAATTGGTCCAAGCTGACCGCATCCCACAAATGTTCGGCGTCGAACGCCTGCCCGATGCATGCGAGGCCCGCGACCAGCGATCCGCCGATCGTCACCAGCGGGGTCAGCGCCGTCATCCGCCACGGGTCATGTCCCAGCGTGGCGGAGCGCAGCGCCGCGACCGTCGCGGGTGGCTGATCGACCGGCAATATTCCCTGCGTGATGATGAACTCGACCCCGAATTGCGCTTCGGCCCAAGCCAGGATCGGGTTCCACGCCGCCACCTGCTCCGCCTGCAACGCCGCATCGCGGTCGTCGCGATAACAGAGGAGGTCGGTCGCGGCATAGGCGGCGATGGGTTCGGCAAACACCGCCGGGTCAGCCGCCGCGAGGTCGATCGCGGCATTGGCGAGCCCGGTCAACGGCATCGCGCGCGGGTCGATCGCATCGCCCTGCGCCTGCCATTCGGCCGCGATCGCTTCGGCCAGCACTGTGCTGGCGACCGCGAGCGGTGCGCGGTGCGGGGTGCGCATCGGCCGCCCGTCGAGCGCGATGCCCCAGCCACCGTCCTGCGGGACAATGGCGACCTCTTTCCAGAAGCGCTTCACAGGTCTCTGGGCGAACGCCAGCGGCGCGCGAGCAGCCGCGGCATCACGGCGAAATCGAACGCGCCGATCAGGACGAGCGCGACGCCGATCCAGCGGTCGGTCGGCTGTCCGGCAAGTTCCCAGCCGCCGCGGATCAGCACGAAGCCGATCAGCACGAGCAACGCGCCCGCAAGGCGCATCGCGACAATGGCGAAATATCGTTTTTTGGCGAGCGCGTCGTCGGCGGGGTTCATGTCGGTTCCTTATCGCCGCCAAGGTGGCGCATCAACTGTGCCAGCGCGCCATGGCCGGTCGCCTCGATGCCCTTGATTACGCGCTCGCGTTCGTCGGCGGGTTTGTTCTGCGACAGCTTGATCGTCGGGCGCCACGCGGTGATGCGCAGCTCGAAACCGACAATCGCACCGGTCATCTTGCTGAACAGCGCCGGGTTCATCTTGTCGCGCGTCCATGGCGGATTGGCGCCGACGCGTGCCTCATGATTTGCCGACAGGGTGTCGAGCTGGGCGATGAGCGTCGCGTCGTCCAGTTTGCTGATCACGCCTTCCATTTCGATCGCGATATAGTTCCACGACGGCACCTGATCGGGCGCTTCATACCAGCTGGCGCTGACATAAGCGTCGGGGCCGTGCACCACTGCGAGTGCCGTGGTGCCGTCCAAGTGCCGCGTCAGCGCATTGCCGCGCGCGAGGTGGAATTGCAGCGTGGCCCGATCGTCGCTCAGTATCACCGGTGCGTGCGCGACACGCGGGCCGTCGGGGGTGCTCGCAAAGATCGCGGCAAAGCCGATCTCGCGGACCAGCAGTTCGGCGAGGTCATCCTGCCGCGGGCGGAAGGCGGAATTGGGGTGCATCAGCTCGGTTTGGCGGGGCGCGCCGGATGCTTTTTGGCGCTTGGCTTTTTGCCCGCCGGTTTCTTCGGCGCCGGTTTGCCGGGCTTGCCTCCCTTCGCTTTTTCCTTAGCCGACTTGCCGACAAAGTCGGTCGGCTTGCCCTCGGCAGTGCGCCCGCGTCGTTCGCCGCGCCGCGCCTTGCGAATCTGTTTGCTGTGCGCCTTGGCCTGCGCCTTCAGCGCCGATTTCGGCGGTGGCCCCTTTTCGCCCGAGTCTAGCCCGATATCGCCGAGCAGCATGTCAAAACCCAGATCGTCGATGCTCGCGGCGAAATGGTCGGGCAGTTCGGCTTGCACGTCGATCGTCCCGCCGTCGGGATGGTCGATGCGCAGTCGCCGACTGTGCAGGTGCATCTTGCGGCTGATCGTTCCGGTCAAGAACGCGCCCTTGCCGCCATATTTGCCGTCGCCGACGATTGGATGGCCGATCGCCGCCATATGGACGCGCAGCTGGTGGGTGCGCCCGGTCAGCGGCTGGAGTTCGACCCACGCGGCGCTGTTCCCGGCGCGCTCGATGACGCGGTAGCGGGTTTTCGACGGCAAGCCGTCGTCATGGACGTGCATCTTCTCGCCACCAGAGCCCGGCTGTTTCGCCAGCGGCAGGTCGATCTCGCCCTGTTGGATGTCGGGAACGCCGACGATCAGCGCCCAATAGGTCTTCTTCGCGCTGCGGTTCGAAAAGCTTTTGGCGAAATAGGCCGCGGCCTTGGGCGTCCGCGCGATCAGCAGCGCGCCCGACGTGTCCTTGTCGAGCCGGTGGACGAGCTTGGGCCGCGTCGGCCCGTCGAACTTCAGCGCGTCGAGCAGGCCGTCGACATGGCTGTCGGTCTTGGTGCCGCCCTGCGTCGCCAGCCCCGGAGGCTTGTTAAGCACAATCGCGCTCGCGTCGCGGTGAATCATCATTCCGGTCGCCAGCTCGATATCGGCATCGGTCAGCGGACGGCCCTTGCGCGCCGGGCGCGCCGCGGCTTCGACCGGCGGCGTCGGCATCACCAGCTTCTGCCCGGTGGCGATGCGGTCCGACACATCGGCCTTTTTGCCGTCGAGCGTCAGCTGCCCCGACCGCGCCCAGCGAGCCAGCAGCGCGTGCGGCGTCCCTTCGCGGTGGCGCTTGAACCAGCGATCGAGCCGGATGCCGTCGTCTTCCTCGGCGATCGTCGCGCCGTCGAGCTGTGGCTTGGCGTCGGTCATGCCGGTACCTGCCGCATGATCACAAGGCCAAGCCCGCACGCCGCGATCGCGCCGATCACCGACGCGAGGACATAGGCGGCCGCCTGAGCGTTTTGGCCGCGTTCGAAAAGCATCCAGAATTCCATGCTGAAAGAGGAAAAGGTGGTGAAGCCGCCGAGGATTCCGACGCCGACGAACAGTCGTACCGTGTCGCTAATACCATCGCCGCGCGCGAGCGCACCGATGAGCAGGCCCATGAGGAGGCTGCCGACGATATTGATCGCCAGCGTCCACCAGGGGAAGCCGGGACCGAGCCGCGCGAGCATCGTCTGTCCCACCAGATGGCGGACACCGGCGCCGATCGCGCCGCCGATCATGACGGGAAGCACGCTGTTCATGACGCTCGCCCTAGCCCGAAACGGCGCCGAGGCATAGCGGGTGCGTTTTCGCTAAGAGTCGGGAGCTGCCAGCGCGCTCGCCGGACGGCCCTGCGCAGCGCGCCATTCGGCGGGGCGGTCGAAATCGCCCTGCCAGATGCCGCGGCGCTGTGCCTGCGCTTCGGCTTCCTCGACCATATAGGTATCGCTGGTCGCCACCGCCCAGCCCAGCCGCACCATTTCTGCGCCCAGGTCGATGCCGTCGGGGAAGGGGCGGGTGCGGCACGCAGCGAGGGTGCGCCGATAACGATCCTTCGCGGTCAATTCGCAATGCAGTGGCCCGCGACCGGCCAGCTTTGCCAGCGCCGATCGCGCCTCTTTGCCGCATGGCCAACGAGCGGCGGCGCGGGTGCAATCCTGCCGATATTCGACCGCATCCATCGCTGAAAGCCGGATGGATAGCGCCGCGCCCTCCTGCCGCACCGTCAGACTGTCGCCATCGATCACACCCACCAGTGGGACGGTGACGGCGGGTACGGGCAACCATACCCATGCCGCGAGAGCGAGACCGGTCAGCAACATCAGCGCGACCAGCGACCGGAAACGTCGCCGCCAGCGCAAACGGGTCAACGAGGGGGAGCCTTTCGCCATAGCCTCGCCTGACCCGACCGAACCGAGTTGGCAAGCGGTGAAAATCTGTTGACCAAAAGAACAAACCATGTCCAAATTGGACCAAACTCATCGCCGCCGACGAGCTTCGACTCAGGCTCAGCCCATCGCTTGGGTCCGAATTGGCGGCGAAAGCGAACGAACAAAAGGTGAAAATTGCCGAAATGACGACATAGTTGCGCCAAGGTGGAGTAAGGAAATGGGGACGATAGCATGATGGACCATGATTTGCGGATTCGGTCGGACACGTCGGCCGTTCCCTTCAATGATTTTGGCGCGAGAGTGGGGGAGACGCCTCCACTGCTCGGCCATCCGGCGCACAATCTCATCGCCTCGTCGCTATTGTTTGTCGGGCCTCAGATTGCCGTGCCGGACGTTGTGCATTTAGATAGGGTGCGGCTTGCCGCGGTCGTTCCGGCGCTGCGCGCGGCGCAGCACATACGCCAAATGGGTATCATCGACATCGTCTGGCTGGCCGCGGCGGAAACAATCGAAATCGAAACGCTCGCCGATCTTTGCGCGGCAACGGTCGAGCGAAAGGCCAAGCTGGTCTGCGAAACGACACTCGCGGCGCTCGACCGCGTCGCGGGCGTGATCCCTGAAACGCTGCGGACCGAGTATCTGGTTGATGCCGATGCGACCGAACGGCTGGTGGCACTGGCAGCAGCGCGCCGCTCACCGCACATGAAGGTCCAGGATATCGCCCGGGGCGATGCCATGGAGCGGATCGACCAGCTGCAAGAAGAGGTTGCGCGCATCTCCCGCTTGCTCGGCGATCTCGCGGGGCAGCGCGGATTGGATGGTACGCCCACCGGCTTTGCGCCGCATGGCGGAGAGTTTGCCGACTATCCGGGGCAGGTCCGCTCGCCGATCCGCGATTATGCCGCAACCCCGCGCAGCTTTGTGCCCGAACAGCGTATGGTTGATCGGCAGCCGGCCAAGGTGGTGCGGCGGATGCTGCGCCAGCGGCGGATGCGCGAGCAATATTTCCCCGCCGACCTGTTCGCCGATCCGGCGTGGGACATGCTGCTCGACCTTTATGCCGCGCGGCTCGAACGCCAGCCGGTGTCGGTGTCGAGCCTGTGCATCGCCGCCGCCGTCCCCGCGACGACGGCGCTGCGCTGGATCAAGACGATGACCGATGCCGGGTTATTCGTGCGCGACGCCGACCCGCACGACGGCCGCCGCATCTTCATCGCGCTCGCTGAAGGCACGTGCGACGCGCTGGCGCGCTATTTCGAGGCGCTGGAGGAATAGGCATGCGCTTGCCAGAAGGCGCGGCTTGTGGCAGGGGCGCGCTTCCCTGAACGGGGGCGATTAGCTCAGTTGGTAGAGCGTCTCGTTTACACCGAGAATGTCGGCGGTTCGAGCCCGTCATCGCCCACCATCTTCCTCCCGTCTTGTTGTATCGGCCCATGCGGCGTTAAGGGGCTTCCCTGTCTGGAAGGAATCCTCGCCATGAAACGCCTGCTTGCCGCGATCACGTTAACCCTGCTCGCTGTTTCGCCGCCGGTGTCGGCCGCGCCGAAACAGGCCGACGCTATCATTCGCCATGTGACGCTGGTCGATGTCGAGGCAGCAACGACTGCGCCGGAGCAGGCCGTGGTGCTGCGTGGGGAGGATATCGTCGCGGTCGGCGCCGACGCGGCGATCGCGCGCGATTGGCGGGCCGCGCGGCAGATCGACGGCAAGGGCAAATTTCTGATTCCCGGCCTATGGGACATGCACGTTCATTTCGGCGGTGGCCCCGACCTGATCGAAGAGAATAAGGCGCTGTTGCCGCTTTATGTTGCGAACGGAATCACGACGATCCGCGATGCGTCGGGCGACCTCCCCGACCAAGTTCTAGCGTGGCGCGGCGAGATTGCGAACGGCGGGCTGTTCGGCCCGCGCCTTCTGACCTCGGGAGCGAAGATCGAAGGAATCGCGCCGCTGTGGAAGGGCACGATCGAGGTCGGCAGTGAGGCCGATGTCGATGCGGCGCTGACGCGCCTGCAACAACGCGACAAGGTCGATTTTGTGAAAATCACCGACAGCACCCTGAAACCCGAACTGTTTCTTTATGCGCTGCGCCAAGCCAAGGCGCTTGGCCTGCGGACCTCGGGCCATATCCCGATGGCGTTAACGACCGAGCAGGCGGTCGATGCGGGTATCAGTTCGATCGAGCATCTCGACTATGCCTATAATGCCGGCGCGAAGGACGAAGCAGCCATCGCCGCCGATTTCGCCGCGGGCCGCATCGACCGCGCCGAAGCGAACCGCCGTCTCGACGCGGGTTTCGACCGCGCGACCGCGATGGCCGTCTATCGCCGCTTCGCCGCGAAGGGCGTGTTCGTCACGCCGACTCTGAATGGCAGCCGGATCATCGCCTATCTCGACCGCGACGATCATTCGAAGGACGCGGGCCTCGCTTATATCGGGCCGAAGCTGCGCAAGACATACGAATGGCGGGTCGAACGCGCGGCGAAGGCCGATGCGGCGGGCATCGCGGCGCGGCACAAGCAGATCGAGGATATCGGGACGATCCTGCCGATGCTGGCCGAGGCAGGCGTGCCGATCATCGCGGGGACCGACGCGGGCTTCCTCAACAGCTTCAACTATCCGGGCTTTGGCCTGCACGACGAGCTCGGGTTGTTCGTGGAAAAAGGGCTGACCCCGGCGCAGGCGCTGGCATCGGCGACGCGCGCGGGGCCGGCGTGGTTCGGCTGGCTGGGTCGTTATGGCGCGATCAAGCCGGGCATGGCCGCCGATCTGGTGCTGCTGACGCGCAATCCATTGGACGATATTGCGGCGACGCGGGCGATCGACACGGTGATCATGCGGGGGACCGTGCATGATCGCACGGCGCTCGACCGCATGCTCGCCGAGACGAAGGCCAAGGTTGCGGCCTGGGATGCGGCGACGAAACCCTAGGGAACGGTGGCGGCCGCCGCCTTGCGTGCGCGCCACACGCTCCACAGGGTAAAGACCCCCATCAACGCCCACACCACATTCAGCCCTGCCGACGGCAGCGCGCCATTATAGCCCGAGTTGAGCACAAACCCGCTGGCGCCGATCACGTTCATCCATTGGTAGAGATAGCCGCGCGGCTCGATCCGGCCGAGTGAGAGCAGGACGTAGCTGGCGAGGATGAGCGCGGCGGCGAGCCAGCCGATAACCTCGATCGCGATGCGGAAAGCGTCCATGGCGTGTCCCTTAGGGTGGCCTGCACCCCGGTGGGGGACAGGCGATTCAGCGCATCGTCTGTTCGAGTGCCTCGACCGCATCCTTGGCTTCGGCGAGGCTGAAGCCGGTGCGGTCGCGGACCAGCTTGATCGCGTCGATCTTGCGATCCTGGCGGATCAGGGCGCGGATTTCCTCATCGTCGATCCGCTCGTCGCCGACGCGCACCATCGGGCGCGGCGGCGCGGTAAGGTCGCGGCCTGTCCTTTGTCCACGCAAATAGCGGGCGAGGAACAGGCCGAGAACCAAACCGACGACAAGGATCAGCAGCTTGCCCATGCCGGGTCGCCCCGCTTACGCCGCCAGCTTACGCAGGACGTAATGCAGGATGCCGCCGTTCATATAATATTCGACCTCATTCGCGGTATCGATGCGGCAGAGCGTATCGAAGGCGAAGGTCGAGCCGTCGGGGCGAGTGACGTTGACGGTTACCGTCTGGCGCGGTTTCAAGTCCGCGACGCCGGTGATCGTAAACGTGTCGTCGCCGGTCAGCCCCAGCGTCTCGCGCGTGTCGCCGTCCTGGAACTGCAGCGGCAGCACGCCCATGCCGACCAGGTTCGAACGGTGGATGCGCTCGAAGCTCTCGACGATCACGGTGCGGACGCCGAGCAGGTTGGTGCCCTTCGCCGCCCAGTCGCGCGACGATCCGGTGCCATATTCCTTGCCGGCGATGACCACCAGCGGGGTGCCGTCGGCCTTGTGGCGCATCGCGGCGTCGTAGATCGGCATGACTTCGGCGCCGTAGCGCGACATGCCGCCTTCGATGCCGGGGACCATTTCATTCTTGATGCGGATGTTGGCGAAGGTGCCGCGCATCATGACGTCGTGGTGGCCGCGGCGGGCGCCGTAGCTGTTGAAGTCGGCTTTGTTAACCTGATGTTCCATCAGCCATTTTCCGGCCGGGCTGTCCGCCTTGATGCTGCCAGCCGGAGAGATGTGGTCGGTCGTGATACTGTCACCCAGGATCGCGAGCGGCTTGGCGTCTATGATGTCGCTGACCGGCGCGGGCGTCATCGTCATCCCCTCGAAGTACGGTGGGTTGGCCACGTAAGTCGACCCGGCGCGCCACTGATAGGTGTCGCTGCCCTCGACCTCGATCTTCTGCCAATGCTCGTCGCCGCGATAGACATGCTCGTAGCGCGCCTCGAACATGTCGCGGTCGATGCACGACGCGATGGTGTCGGCGACTTCCTGATTGGTCGGCCAGATGTCGGCGAGGAAGACGTCCTTGCCCGACTGGTCCTGCCCGATCGGGGTGGTGGTGAAATCTTCGGTCACCGTGCCCTTGAGCGCATAGGCAACAACCAGCGGCGGCGAGGCGAGGAAGTTGGCGCGCACGTCGGGCGACACGCGGCCTTCGAAGTTGCGGTTGCCCGAAATCACCGACGCGGCGACGATGTCGTTGCCGTTGATCGCCTCCGAAATCGGCCCCGCGAGCGGCCCCGAATTGCCGATGCAGGTGGTGCAGCCATAACCGACGAGGTTGAAGCCGATCGCGTCAAGATCGGCGGTCAGCCCCGCGCGATCGAAATAGTCGGTCACAACCTGCGATCCCGGCGCCAGCGAGGTCTTGACCCACGGCTTGGGCTTCAGGCCCAAGGCGTTCGCCTTGCGCGCGACCAGGCCCGCGGCGACCATGACGCCGGGGTTCGAGGTGTTGGTGCAGCTGGTAATCGCGGCGATGACGACGTCGCCGTCGCCGATGTCATGATCCTTGCCCGCGACCGGCACCCGCTTGATGCCGTCATGCTTGTACACCGACGCGAGGTCCGAATTGAACACATCGTCGACTTCGGTGAGGATGACCTTGTCCTGCGGGCGCTTCGGCCCCGCGAGCGACGGAACGACGGTCCCCATGTCGAGTTCGAGCGTGTCGGTGAACACCGGATCGGCCATGTCGGCCGACAGCCACAGTCCCTGCGCCTTGGCATAAGCCTCGACCAGCGCGACATTTTCGGCGCTGCGCCCGGTCAGGCGCATATAGTCGAGCGTCTTGTCGTCGATGCCGAAGAAGCCGCACGTCGCGCCATATTCGGGCGCCATATTGGCGAGCGTCGCGCGGTCGGCGAGCGACAGCGAGGACAGGCCGGGGCCGAAATATTCGACGAAGCGCCCGACGACGCCCTTGGCGCGCAGCATCTGGGTTGCGGTGAGCACCAGGTCGGTCGCGGTGACGCCTTCCTTCAGCGCGCCGGTCAGCTTGAACCCGACGACTTCGGGGATCAGCATCGACACGGGCTGGCCCAGCATCGCGGCCTCGGCCTCGATCCCGCCGACGCCCCAGCCGAGCACGCCGAGCCCGTTGATCATCGTCGTGTGGCTGTCGGTGCCGACGCAGGTGTCGGGATAGGCGATCGTCGTGCCGTCGGCGTCTTGGCTCGACCACACCGCCTGCGCGATATGCTCCAGATTGACCTGGTGACAGATGCCGGTGCCCGGGGGGACCGCCTTGAAATTGTCGAGGCTCTTCGACCCCCATTTCAGGAAGTCGTAACGTTCGCCGTTGCGATAATATTCGATCTCGACATTCTGCTCGAACGCCTTGGGATGGCCGAATTCGTCGACCATCACGCTGTGGTCGATGACGAGGTGGACGGGGACGAGCGGGTTGATCTTGGTCGTGTCGCCGCCCAGCTTGGCGATCGCATCGCGCATCGCGGCCAGGTCGACGACGCAGGGAACGCCGGTGAAATCCTGCAGCAGCACGCGCGCCGGGCGATACTGGATCTCGCGGTTCGAATGGGGATCCTTCTGCCAGTCGACCAGCGCCTGCACATCGTCGGTCGACACGGTGAAATCACCATCCTCGAAGCGCAGCAGATTTTCGAGCAGCACCTTCATGCTGAACGGCAGGCGCGACACATCGCCCAGCTTGGCCGCGGCCTTGTCGAGCGAATAATAGGCGTAGCTCTTACCGCCGACGTCGAGCGTCGAGCGGGTGCCGAGGGTGTCGTGTCCGGTTGTCGTCATGGTGCAGCAGTCCCCTGTTGGCGCGGCGGGGGAAGACCGTCCGTCGGCCCGAGCGGGAGAGCGGGGCAGAAGGGAGTCGCGCGCGCGGTTTTTGTTGGGGACGCCTTACGCGGGGGGTGGGGAAATGCAAGGGGTTGGGGGTGGTTGGTTGGTGCGAAGACGCGCAGGCGCGAAGGGGTTTGCGGTTTCTGGCTTGGTCGTCGCGCCGGACCGACGCACAAGATGCCTGGCGATGGTCAGGCGATGAGGCCGACGTGGCGGGCCTTTTCGGCGAGTTCGCTGCGCGTCGCGGCGCCCATCGTGCGCAGCAGGTGCGAGACATGGTTGCGGACGGTGAAGTGCGAAAGAGCGAGGCTGCGCGCGATCTGTTTGTTCGACTGTTTTTGCGCAAGCATCGTCAGCACCTCGACTTGGCGCTCGGTCAGCACGGGCGGGGCGGCTGGCATCGCCTGAACCGACGGCTGGTCGGGTTTCAGGACGACAAACTCGCCCTGTTGCAGCGCGTGCAGCCCCGCGACCATGCGGTCGGCGCGCACCGATTTGGCGATGTAGCCATCGGCGCCATATCCCATGACGCGGTCGATCGTCGCATCGTCATCGAGCATCGACACCACCGCGATCGACGACCGCGGGAAACGGCGGCGCATCATTGGCAGCGTTGCCGCGGGGTCCATCCCCGGAAACAGCAGGTCGACGGTGAACAGCTGCGGCGCGCCTTCGCGTTCGGCGACGCACAGCATTTCGTCGACGGTGCCCGCCTGGTGGATCGCCAGATGCGGAAAGGCGCCGCCGACCAGCTGGCCCAGTCCGGCGCGGAAAATGGGATGATCGTCGGCAATGATGATAGTGTCGATCATGGCGTGCGGTTTAGCGCGGCGGTGCAGAATGTCCGATGAATGGATATGGGCGTTCATGGGCTTGGCTCAATATCTAAGAGTGTCAGGCCACAGGACGCGGGTACAGCGCGCGATGGGATCGGAGGTTTTGGCGGCGAGAGCTGTGCGCAGCGCGGGCAGCGCCGCGACCGCCTGGCGCAGCGCCGCGATGTCGAGCGTGCCGCGCGCGAGCTCCTGGTCACCGCCGAGGCGGTCGGACGGGCGGATCAGGCTCCAGCCGAGCGTGTCATAGCCCTGTGCGTATGCGAGCAGGTCGCCGAGCGGGAGTTCGCCATGGCCGTTGCTCGGATCGCGGGCGCCATAGGGGAAGACTTGGGTCGACAGCGCGGTGCTGCCGATGATGCCGTGCGGCTGGACCGGGAAGGGGCGCTGGATTTGGAGCAGCGCGACTTCGGGCAGATTGGCGTCGATGCCGACGCGCAATTTGACGTCGATCGCGCGGTCCTCAATCATGGGCTGGCGCGGGGGTTCCCAGATGTAGGACAGTTCGAGTTCGAGTGGGCGCTGCGTTTTCTGCGGATCATATCCGGTCGCGGTCCAGCGCATGAAATCGCCGCCATCGAGTTTGCCTTCGTCAGTGAACAGGCGAGTGAGCGTGATGGTGCCACCCGCGAGCTGTTGTTCGACGTTGCAGGTGTAGCGCCAGCTTTCGCGATAGGGAATGTTGGCCACGGGCGGCTGACCGGCGAGCGGGGGCAGTCGCGCGTCGGCGCCGCCGGCCGCGAGCAGGAGCAGCGGGAACAGGTTCAGAAATTGGCGAAAGCGCATCGAGCTCCTCCGTTCAGCGCAGATCGCCGGTGAGGTACCAGCAATCCTTTTTGTGCTCGAAAATATAGGCGCCCGCCTGCGCGTCGCGATCGGCACCCTCGACCCCGGCGAAGGGTAGCCCGCCCTGCCAGTCGACGCGATATTGCGCATCGCCGAGGCGCGTCAGGGTGACGCGGCGAAATTCCGCCGGAAGCTTGTTCGGCGCGACTTCGCGGCTGAACCGATAATCGCTCGAGGTGATCCGGAACTGGCCCAGATACTGCTCGCGATTGACCCCATAGCCGGGATCGGTGGGATCGGCGAGCTTCCCCACTTTCACCATGTAGCTGGTAAAGATGACCTGCTCGAGCCATCCGCCGCCGGTGGTTGCGCTGCTATACCAAGCGAGAAACTCCTCAAAATTGCCGATGCCACACCCGGCCTCGCGCACCCGTTCGATCTCGTCGAGCGGGGTGAATTCGGACTCGGTGGCGCGGGCGGGGGAACCCTGCGCCAGCGCGGTCATCAGGAAGGCAAGCGACGCCACGAACAGTTTATGCACGACCATATTTTCCGTTCTTGCCGGGCTGCGATCATCCGGTGGCGAACACCCTATGGTGTATGGCCACAGATCGCGGTGATCGCGATCACAGCCGCGCCAGACGATCAGCGCGCGGGGGGTGGTGCGCGGCGGGTCCAGCCTTTGCGGTATTTATCGAACCAGGCCAGGATCGCCGCGGCCTTGGCGGCCGATTGCGACGGGCGCGCGGCGATGCCGCCGTGGCTGGCGCCGGGGATCTTGACGAGCGCGGTGGGGACGCCGCGGAGGCGGAGCGCGGTGTAATATTGTTCGGATTCGCTGACCGGGGTGCGGTAATCTTCGGCGCCGACGATGACGAGGGTCGGGGTTTCGACATTGCCGACGAGCGACAGCGGCGACAGCGACCAGTAGAGTTCGGGCTTTTCCCACGGCATCGCGCCGAGCCAGTAGGGGCCGAAAAAGGCGGGGTTGTCGGCGGTGAGCGCTTGGGTCGTCCAGTTGATCACCGGTTTCTGGGTGACCGCGGCCTTGAAGCGGTTGGTCTTGCCGACGATCCAGCTGGTGAGCACCCCGCCGCCCGACCCGCCGGTGACGAACAAAGCGTCGGGGTCGGCGACGCCGAGCGCAATGGCGCGGTCGACGATGCTGATCAGGTCGAAATAGTCATTGCCCGGATAGGCCTTGTCGATCTCGTTCGCGAACGCCTCGCCATAGCTGGTCGAGCCGCGCGGGTTGGCCGAGAGCACGGCGTAGCCCGCGGCGGCATACAGCTGGTTGTCGGTCGAAAAATGCGGGCCGTAGGCGGAGAAGGGGCCGCCATGGATTTCGAGAATGAGCGGCACGCGCTGACCCTCGACATAGCCGGGGGGGAGGGTCAGCCAGCCCTCGATCGTCTTGCTGTCGTGGCTGGAGGCGGTGGTAATCTTGCGAACCTCGCCAAGCGATTTGACCTCGCGAAGCGAGCGATTGAGGTCGGTCAAGATGCGCGTGCTGCCGCCGCGGGTCAGCTGGACTTCGGCGGGGCGCGTCGCGGTGCCGCCGGTGAAGGCGATCGCGCCGCCGTCCGAGACGGTAAAGCTGCCGCCGGTATAAGGCCGATCTAGCCCGCCACCCGACAGGCCCTTGGCGACGTCGCGGACCGATCCGTCGAGGCCGATGCGCGCGACGCGGGTTTCGCCATGATCATCGTATTGCGCATAGAGCGCGCGACCGCCGTCGCCCCACTGGATCGCATCGACACCATAATCCCAATCTTGCGTCAGGTTGCGGCGGCCCGAGCCGTCGCGGTTCATCACGTAGAGATTATTGTTCTCATAGGCGCGCCGCGCATCGTCGAAGCCGACATAGGCGATCTTGCTGCCGTCGGGCGAGACGATCGGGTTGGTATCGGGGCCGTTGCGGTCGGTGAGCGCGGTGACCCCGCCGCCCGCCACGTCGAGCGCGTAAATTTCGCTCTCGACCGGATCGCTTTCCCAGTCGGGCTTGCGGTTCGCGCTGAAATAAAGGGTGCGGCCATCGCGCGACCAGCTGAGCGGGCCGCCGTCGTGATAGGGGCCAAAGGTCAACTGGCGCGGCGCGCCGCCGGTGGCGGGGACGAGGAAGATTTTCTCGAACCCCGGTTCGATATAGCCCTGTCCGTCGGCGCGGTAGGCGAGGAGATCGCGAACCTCGAGCGGTTCGGCCCATTTTGCGCCCTCGGGCTTGTTCGCGGGCGCCTTGCCGAGCTTGAGCCCCTCGTCCTTGACCAGCATTGTGTAGGCGATCGAACGGCCGTCGGGCGCCCAGGCGAGCGACGAGGGCGCGGTTGGCAGTCCGGTCAGGCGGACCGCCTCGCCGCCCGTTATCCAGTGCACCCACAGTTGCGCGCTGCCCCCCTCGGTTGAGGCATAGGCAAGGCGTTTGCTGTCGGGCGACCAGCGCGGCGAAAAAGCACCGCCGTTGCGGCCCGCGAGCGGGGTTTCTTCGCCGGTTGTCGTGTCGATCAGCCAGATGCTGCTTACGGCCTTGTCGGTCATGATGTCATTCTGGCGCCGCACATAAGCGATGTGGCGCTCGTCGGGGCTGATCTGCGGATCGGCGGCAATGGCGAGGTCGAACAGGTCGGCGCCAGTCAGGCGGCGTTCGGGCGCCGTGCGCGCGCTGCCGACGGCCGCGGCGGACATGGCGGCGGGTGCGGGCGCGGGGGCTTCCGGCGCGGGCGTTTCTTGCGCGAAGCTGGGGTGAACCGAAAGCACGAGCAGGCTTGCGCCCAAAATTGCCAGTTTGCGCATGAAAAGCCGCCCCTTTTTCTGTCAGAGGGGCGGGTTTGTACCTTTCGGTTCGGCGCGTCAACCGGGGCGGTTGTCCCGCAGCGATGCGTCGCCCTGGCCCCGATTCGACCCGTCGCGCGGGGTGTGGAAGGTCGACGCGAGGACGGCGCCGATCGCGATCGTGGTGACGACCATCATCGCCACCGCGATATTCACGCCGCCGATCGCAATCTCGCTGCCGTCGCTGTGGCGCATCGTGCCGCCGTAGAGCGGGCTGAGCGCATAGGCGACCAGAAAGCCGAACGAGATGATGAAGGCGATCAGCGCGGGAAACCGCAGCTGGCGACTGCACCAGATCAGCCACAGGCAAAGCATCGCCAGCGAGCTGTTGGTGAGTAGCTGCCACACCTCGTGCAGCCGCGCATGTCCGGGCCAGTCAGGATTGACGACGTGCGTCATCCCCATTTCGAGGATCGGCGTCAGGACGCCGAACGGGATCAGGGCGAGGGACAGGACGATACGGCGCACGAAAACCTCCCATTGACGCTGTCCCCGATGGCGGCACCCGGACGGTCGGGATCGTGCCGCCGCCGCGGGATGGGGCGACCGGTGTGAGAGCATCGTCGAAGGGAGTGCAGCGCGTTCCCGCTCGATTGGCTCAAGCGCAGTATTGCTCTGGCAGTACACCGCGGTCGATGACCGCAGCGACCAATGTTATGACCCAAGGTAACAAGGGCGCGCGCGGGGGATCCGGTGTCGGCGGAAAGCGATGCGCGGTGGCGGTCGGCCTTAGCCCGCGGCGATGTCGGCGGGCGGATAATCCTCTGCGGTTGACGGGCAGGTGCCTTGTTTCATCACCTCGGGCTGGCCGGGGGTGAACCAGGACGACGACTGCAAGTCCGCGTCATAGTCGCCCGCGTCGTAGATGCAGACCTCGGGCTTTGACCCATCGGGGGCGATCACCACCGCCCAATTGTAGCGATCCTCGGCGCGCCATTCGCCGCCCCAGATCAGGATACGTCCGCCCGCGACGCGGACGATCGGCAGGCCGAGGCTGCGGTCTGCAAAGGCAATGCCGCCGCGCTTCTTGGCATCGGGCACCGCGGCGGCGATCGCCGCCTTGACTGCGGGATGATCGAGGAAGCGGTGGCCGTTCACGACGTCGAACGGATATTTGCCAATGTACGGCGCCAATTCGACCGGGCCGCGCGCTGCTTCCTTGACGCTGATCGGGATGGAGTGGCTGATTTTGGGTTCGCTGGCGACGGTTTTGGCGGGTTCGGTGTTCGGGGTTTCAGCCTCGGCGCACGCCGACAGGGGGAGCAGCGCGGCGAGGGTGGCGGCGACGAATTTCATATCTTCTCCTGTCCATTGAAGGGCATGGCCGCGGCCAGCGGCACGGTTGGCAATGTGAACTCGCTATCGCACCGACGCCATGGCTGCGGTGACCCGGATCACAAATATGCGTCAACCGCCGCCTGCGGCCAGACGGACCGAGGCGGGGGTGAAGGTCCGGACGCGGTTGCGGCCGGTGCGCTTGGCTTCGTAGAGCGCCTGATCGGCCTCGTGCATCAGCGCCGACAGATTGGCGCCGGGGGTGCCGATGGTGAGGCCAATGCTGGCGGTGGGGACGAGCGCAGCGGGAATGCGGTCGGCGGCGGCGGCGGCGAGGCCGGTGCGGACTGTTTCGGCGAGTTGGCGCCCGGTTTCGATCCCGGCGCCGGGGACGAGCAGGGCAAATTCTTCGCCGCCGATGCGCCCGGCGATCAGGTCGGCGGGGCCGATGGCGCGGACATGCGCACCGAACGCCGCAATGATCGCGTCGCCGACGGCGTGGCCATAGCTGTCGTTGACGCGTTTGAAATGGTCGAGATCCGCGATCATCAGCGCCACCGGACGGCCGTCGTCGAGGCAGCGGCGCAGCGCCGATCCGGCCCGCGCTTCGAACCCGCGGCGGTTGAGCAGGCCCGACAATTTGTCGTCATCCACCTGGCGGCGCAGCTCGCTGATCTGGTCGATCGCGACCGCGACCATCAGGCTGATCGCGGCGAGGATCGACACCATCGCCTGGGTAAATTGTACGGTGGTCCAATAGACCGACTGCTGGAAGCCGTCATAGCTGTCGAACCCGCCGCCGAGCGACAGCAGCACGATCGGTCGCGCCGTCAGATTGATCACCGACAGCGCGGCGACCCAGAACAGCACGCGGTCGATCGCATAGCGTTTCTTGAGCGGCCACAGCGCGCGGACGATCATCGCGGCGATGATCCCGGCGCCGATGCTGATCGACAATATGCGGCCGCCGATGCTGGGCTGGCCGAGGAGGAACCATAAAAACACTGCCATCGCCGCAGCGCCTGTGACGGCCATCGCCCGCCAAGGTATCGGCAGGCCATAACGACCGATGATCGCCGCCGCGAACAGCGCACCGGTGGCGAGGAAGCCGATATTGGCGGGGATGCGGTGCAGATCATAGGGCAGCGCGGGACCGACATCGAGGATCAGAAAGGCGATCGCCGAAGCGGTATAGGCGCCCGCGGCATAGGCGACGTAGCGGTCGCGGCGGTTCAGCCACAGCAGGAAAAAGGCGGCCGCGAACAGCAGCCCGATGCCCGGGTTGAGCAACTGGATGAAAAACTGACCCGACAAAATGCTCGCCTCTCTGCCCCCGAAGGTAGCAGCACTATGGATAACGAAGTGTTACTTTTCTGTGCGTTAGGTCACAGTAGCCTATAAAGCCACGAACCGTCAGGCGGTTCCGCGCACGACCAGATGCACCGGGATGCGGGTGCCGCTGCGGGTGCGTTCGTCATCCTCGAGCGCCATCGCGACCAGCGCTTCTCCGGCGGCGTCGAGATCGGGTTCGAGCGTGGTGAGCGCGGGGTCGGCCATCGTCCCGGCGCGGATGCCGTCGAAGCCGATCAGCGCGACGTCCTGTGGCACGCGGCGCCCCGCGTCCTTGAGGCCTTGCAGAACGCCGAGCGCGAGCATGTCGCTGGCGGCGAAGATTGCGTCGGTGTCAGGATGCGCCGCGAGCAGCGCATGGGCCGCGGCAACGCCCTGGGCATGGCGGTCGGCGGCGGCGGGCGGTTCGGCGATGATCGGCGTGATTCCATGCGCGGCTAGCGTCGTGGTGAAACCGTCGCGGCGTTCGTCGAACTGGCGCTGCGGCGATTGCTGCGGCCCGACAAAGGCGATGCGGCGGCGGCCGGTCTTGACGAAATGTTCGGCGGCAAGCTGGCCGCCCTCGTCATTCTCGCTGCGCATCCAGTGGAACGGGCTGCCCGGGCTGCCCCAGCAGACGAAGTCGAGGCCCGATGCCTGTGCTGCGGCGAAATAATCCCATGCGGCGCGGTTGCTGGTGGTGCCGATGACGATCATCGCGTCCGCTAGCCCCGACGCGACAAAATCGGCGCGGAAATTGGCGTCGCTCTCCTGGAATGAAACGAGCAGGTTGAACCCGCGCGCCGAGGTCGCGGCGGCGATGCTGCCGAGCAGCGCGAAGTAGAAGGGGTTGATCGCGCTGCGATCCTCGCCGGGGCGGCAGATGGTGACGAGCGCGATCGTCTCGCTGCTTTTGAGGCGCAGCGACGAGGCATGGCGATCGACGACATAGCCAAGTTCGCGCGCGGCAGCGGAAACGCGGGCGCGGGTTTCGGCGTTGACGCCGGGGCTGTTGCGGAGCGCGCGAGAGACGGTCGATTGCGACACCCCGGCGCGCTCGGCGACGTCGAACGATGTCGGGCGCAGCATCTTTGCGGTCATGGCGGCCTCTCTTCCCTTGGCGCGTTCTCTCGCCGCGGGGGCGGGGGTTGTCAATCGGCGAGGCCATCAAGTGCCAGTAGCGCGAAGGTCGCGAGCCAGTGTTCGCCCATGTAATCGCCGGTGACGTGCGGGAGGGCGGCGGCGAGGTGACGCTGCGCCGCCGCCTCGGCGACCGGGGTGACGGGATGGCCGGGGCCGAGCGCGGCGGCGATGGCGCGCCAGTTCCAGGCGCGACTGAGGTTCAGGCCGTCGAGGTGGGCGATCTTGCCGTCGCTGCGGTCGGAGACGGTGGCGGGGGTGAAGAGGGTGGCGGGGTGCTGGTCGGCGGCGCGGGGGAGGAAGGCGTCGAACCAGCCGGCGAAATCGCGGCCGAGGACAGCGGTCATCAGCTGCGCTTCACTGAGCGCCGAGGAGAGGAATTCGTCGCCGCCGGGTTCCCATGCCTGACAATCGCGGTCGTCGCCGAACCAGTCGCGGGCGCGGGCGTCGATGAGGGCGACAAGCGCGGGGTCGCGAGGTTCGGCCCAGTCGCGCGCGAGGAGGAGGGCGAAGGCGATGTTGAAATGGGTGCCGACGCGCAAGGGGTAGGTGAGCTTGGGCAGGAAGGCGTGAAAGCGCGCGGCAAAGGCGGCAGCGAGGGGAGCGAGTGCGGCGGCCCATGGCGCGTCATGCTGCTCGGCTTCGGCGTGGAGGGCGAGGAGCCAGCCCCAGCCATAGGGGCGTTCGAAGGCGGTCGAATAGGGGCGCGAGAGGAAGGCCAGTTCGACCGCGACCTTTTCGGGAACGAGCATGGCGTCGGCGCGGGCGCGGATGTCGGCGGCGATGGGAAGGTCGGGGAAACGGCGCGCGAGGCGGAGGATCTGCCACCAGCCGTGGACGCAGCTGTGCCAGTCGAAGCTGCCGTGGAAGATCGGGTGATGGTCGCGCGGCGGTTTGGCATCCTCCGGACCGTTGAGGACGAGGTCCATCTTGTACGGATATTCGCGGCCGAGGTGCGACAGGGTCGCGGTGGCGAAGCGGGCAGCGTGTGTGGGGGTGAGTTCCATACAACCTCTCTAACCGTTCGTGTCGAGCGAAGTCGAGACACCCATCGGTCGCGCGCGCCTTCGAGGTGTCTCGACTTCGCTCGACACGAACGGAAACAAATGATCCGTCATCCCGGCGACGGCCGGGATCTCGACGGTGCGTCAGGTTGAGACGGTGAGATCCCGGCCTTCGCCGGGATGACGGGCAGTGGGTGGGTTCAAAAGGCGAAAAGCCAGATGAAGACGATGTTCACGGCGAGCAACGGCAGCGCGCTGCCGATCTGCGCCTTGATCACGCCATAGGGGTTTTTGAGTTCGAGCAGCGCTGCAGGGACCAAGTTGAAGTTGGCCGCCATCGGGGTCATCAGCGTGCCGCAAAAGCCCGCGAGCATGCCGATCGCCGCGACGACGGCGGGGTCGCCGCCATATTGCTTGATCAGCAGTGGCATGCCGACCGCAGCCAGCATCACCGGAAAGGCGGCGAACGCGTTGCCCATCACCATCGTGAACAGCGCCATGCCAAGCCCGAAGGCGAGGACGGCACCGAACAGGCTGCCCTGCGGGATCGCGGTGCCGATGAGCTGGCCGACGACTTCGCCGACCCCGGCGAGCGCGAAGACGGCGCCGAGGCTGGCGAGCATCTGCGGCAGGATCGCCGCCCAGCCGACCGCGTCGAGCAGGCGGCGGCCCTGCTGCGCGGGAAGCAGGAGCGGGGGTTTGAGGCGCGCCATGCCGACGGCGAGCGCGATGAGGACGCCGAGTGCGAGCGAGATCAGCGTCGCCTGCTTGGGATCGGCGAGGCCGGGGATCCATTTAAACAGGAAGGTGCCCGCGAGCGCGGCGGCGGGGATGATCAGCGCGACGAGGAGGAGGAAGGGGCCATGCTTTGCGGCGCGTGTCGCCTGCACATCGGCGGGGACGTCGCCGCCCGGGGCGCGGCCGATCTGGCCGGTCCCGGCAATCGCGACGAGCGCGAGGACGAGGAGGCCGTTGCCGAAATCGCCCAGATAATCGCCGCCGAGCATCGACAGCGCGAGCAATCCCCAAAAGGCGGCGTTGCCGAAGCGTTTGGGATTGCTGCGGACCATGGCGCCCAGCACCGCGAACAGCGCGAAGGTCAGGCCTGCGAGGACGTAAACGAACGCGAGGGTGATCATGCCGCGGCCTCCGTTTTGGCTGCCATGCGCCGGTCGAGGCGGCGGAGGCGAAAGCCGTGGATCAGCGAGGCGGCGAGCGCGGTCGGGATGGCCCACAGCGAGAAGTGCAGCGGCTCGATCTGATAACCATATCCGTCGAGGACGCCCTTCATCAGCAGGATCGAGCCGATGGCGAGGAAGATGTCTTCGCCAAAGAACAGGCCGATATTGTCCGTGGCGGCGGAGAAAGCCTTCACCTCTTCGCGCTGGTCTGCGGTGAGCGCGGGGTTGGCGGCCTCGGCGGCGGCTTCGGCCATCGGGGCGACGAGCGGGCGGACGGTCTGGGCATGGCCCGCGACTGAGGTGAGGCCGACCGCAGCCATGCCTTGGCGGAGTAACAAATAGCCGGTGAGCAGTCGCCCCAGCGTAGCGCCCTTCATCCGGCCGATCAGGGTGCGGGCGTGCTGCTGAAGGCCATAAGCCTCGAGCAGTCCGATGACGGGGAGCACGATCCAGATGATCGAGACATAGCGGGTGTCGTTGAACGCCTTGCCGAAGGCAGCGATGATCGCCGCGATGTCGAGCCCCGCGGCAAGGCCGGTGGCGAGCGCCGAGGCCATGATGACGAGCAGCGGATTGAAGCGCAGCACAAAGCCCGCGATGATGATGAGGATGCCGATCAGGACGAGCATGGCATAGCCTTCGACATCATCAACGTCGTCATTGCGAGCGAAGCGAAGCAATCCAGGGTGGCGTAAACCGCTCTGGATTGCTTCGCTTCGCTCGCAATGACGGAGCTTGTGGTCACAACGATATTGCGTTGATCATTTGGCAAATCTAACCCTCCCCTGCGGCTCCGTACCCACCGCCACCCGGCGTTTCGATCACGAAAGCATCACCCGCAGCCAAATCGGCGCTGCCCGTCGCGCCAAGCATTTCCACCGAACCATCGGCGCGCTCGACCCAGTTGCGGCCCGGCGCGGCGTCGCCGCCGCCCGCCAGCCCGCGTGGCGGAATCGCGCGGCGGTTGGCGAGGATGTTCGCCGCCATCGGCTCGCGGAAGCGGATGCGGCGGGTGGCGCCGTCGCCGCCGCGCCATTGGCCTGCGCCACCCGAGCCTTGGCGGATCGAAAATTCCTCGACGATCACCGGGAAGCGCATTTCCATGACTTCGGGATCGGTCATGCGGCTGTTGGTCATATGGGTTTGGATGACGCTGGTGCCGTCGAAGCCGGGTCCGGCACCCGATCCGCCGGCGATCGTTTCATAATATTGATGCGCGTCGTTGCCGAAGGTGAAATTGTTCATCGTCCCCTGCGCCGGGGCCATCGCGCCGAAGGCCGCGAACAGCGCGTCGGTGATGACCTGGCTGGTTTCGACATTGCCCGCGACGACTGCGGCGGGATAGCTGGGGCTCATCATCGAGTTTTTGGGAACGATCAGGGTGACGGGGGCAAGGCAGCCCTCGTTCATCGGGATCGGGTCGTCGAGCATCGTGCGCAGGACATAGAGCACCGCGGCGCGGACGACGGGCAGCGGCGCGTTGAAATTGTCGGGCAGGGTCGCGCTGGAGTCGGTGAAGTCGATGGTGACGTGGCGCGCGGTGCGATCGACCGTCACCGCGACGACAACCTCGGCGCCATTGTCCATCGCGTAGCGGAACTGCCCGTCGCTGAGGCGCGCGAGCAGCTGGCGCACTGCAGCTTCGGCCTGATCCTGCCCGTGCGCCATATAGGCGGCGACGGTTTGGACGCCGTGCGCGGCGCTGAGATCGGCGAGCGCGCTGGCGCCGCGCTGGCACGCGGCGACCTGCGCCTTCAGATCGGCGATGTTGAGCGCAGGGTTGCGCGCGGGGAAGGGGCTGTCGACCAGATGCGCGGCGATCGCGGCGTCGCGGAAATGGCCGTCGTCGACGAGGAGGACATTGTCGAAGATGATGCCTTCGTCCTCGATGCTGCGGCTGTTCGGCGGCATCGATCCCGGTGCGATCCCGCCAAGGTCGGCGTGATGGCCGCGCGCGGCGACGAAAAAGGCGGGGGCGTTCTGCCCGGTGACGAACACCGGCATGATGACTGTGATGTCGGGAAGATGCGTACCGCCGTCATAGGGGGCGTTGAGCGCATAGGCGTCGCCGGGGCGGAGGCCGCGGCCGTCGCGGGGCTGGCCGTCGGGACCGGGTCCGCGCTGACGCAGGATGGTGCGCACGCTTTCGCCCATCGAGCCGAGGTGGACGGGCATGTGCGGGGCGTTGGCGACGAGGCGGCCCGCGCCGTCGAAGATCGCGCAGGAGAAATCGAGCCGCTCGCGGATGTTGATCGACGAGGCGCTGTGCTGAAGCGCGCCGCCCATTTCCTCGGCGATCGCCATGAACAGGCTGTTGAAGATTTCGAGGCGGATGGGGTCGGGAGCGGCCGCGGAATGCGCGTTCCCCGGCGAAAGCCGGGGTCCAGCGTGGGGAACCGGATGCGCGCTGCCGCGCGCGACTTCGGTTGCGCTGGGCCCCGGCTTTCGCCGGGGAACACGTGTGATTTTCAACGTCCCTTCATGCTCGACCGTGGCGTTCCAGCCCGGTTCGACCGCCGTCGTCGAAAGCGCGTCGATGATGATCGCGGGACCGGCGATGGAGCGGCCCGGCGCGAGGTTGGCGCGCTGGTGGAGCGGGACGTCGCACGATTCCCCCGCGAGCCAGGCGGTGACGGTTTCGGGTTCAGTTTCGCTGGTCGGGGCGGACAGGGGCAGCTTCGCCTGCGCCTCGCCCGCTTCGGTCAGTTCGACGCGGATGCGGTCGACGACCAGATTGTTGTGCGGGGCGTAGCCGAAGCGCTGGCGGAAGGCGGCGGCGAAAGCGGCCCTGACCTCGGCGGGCGGCGCGAGCGGGAGTTCGATCGCATTGTCGCTGTCGGCGAGGCGGACGAAGAGCAGGGTTTCGCGGGTGGTTTCGGCGTCGGGCGCGAGTTCGGCGTGGGCTTGCTGCGCCAGGTCGGCTTCGACTTCGGCAAGCGTGGCGGCGCAATCCGCGTCCAACGTCAGCGCCAGCGTCCGCTCGCGGATCGCCGACGGGCGCGCGAGCCCCATGCCATAGGCCGAGAGCACCCCGGCGAGCGGGTGGAGGAGGATTTCGTCGACTCCGAGCGCATCGGCGACGAGGCAGACATGCTGCCCCGCGGCGCCGCCGAAACCGACGAGGCTGTAGTTCTGCGTCACATCATGGCCGCGCGCGATGGTGATGCGTTTGATCGCGTTGGCCATTTGCTGGACCGCGATGCTGAGCAGGCCTTCGGCGAGGGCTTCGGGGGTGATGCCCCCGACTTCTGCGGCCATCGCAGCGAATTTCTCCACGACCACCTCGCGGTCGAGCGGCTGGTCACCGTTCGGGCCGAAGAGTTTGGGGAAATGGTCGGGCTGGATCTTCCCCAGCAGGACGTTGCAATCGGTGACGGTGAGCGGGCCGCCGCGGCCATAGGCGGCGGGGCCGGGGTTCGCGCCCGCGCTTTCGGGGCCGACCGACAGCCGCGCGCCGTCCCAACGGCAGATCGAACCGCCCCCGGCGGCAACGGTATGAATACGCAGCATCGGGGCGCGGATGCGCGTGCCTGCGACGATCGTCTCGTTATCGCGCTCGAGGCGCCCGGCGTAATGGCTGACGTCGGTCGAGGTGCCGCCCATGTCGAAGCCGATGAGGCGTGTCTTGCCGAGCGGCGCGGCGCTGCCGACCATGCCGACGATGCCGCCCGCGGGGCCGGAGAGGATCGCGTCGCGGCCATGGAAAGCGGCGGCGGAGGCAAGGCCGCCCGAGCTTTTCATGAACTGCGGATCGACGCCGTCGCCGAGCTGCGCGACGAATTGCCGGACATAATGGTGGAGGACAGGCGAGAGATAAGCGTCGGCGAGCGTCGTGTCGCCGCGGCCGATCAGCTTGATCAATGCGCTGACGTTGTGGCTGGTCGAAATCTGGGTGAAGCCGAGGTCGGCGGCGATGGCGGCGAGGCGGGCTTCGTGCGCGGGGTAACGATAGCCGTGCATCAGCACGATCGCGATGCTGGCGAGGCCTTGGTCGCGCGCGGCTTTTAGCGAGGCGCGCGCGGCGGCTTCGTCGAGCGGGATCAGGACATCGCCGTCGGGACCGACACGCTCGACGATTTCGGCGACCGCGGCGTGCGGCGGCGGGGTGCGGACGAGTTTGCGCGCGAAGAGGTCGGGGCGGTCCTGATACCCGATGGTCAATGCGTCGCCGAAACCCTTTGTGATCGTGAGCAGGGTCGGTTCGCCCTTGCGTTCGAGCAGCGCGTTGGTGGCGACGGTGCTGCCCATGCGGATCGCCAGCGGCGGCAGCGAACCCGTGTCCGCGCCGGTCAGGTCGCGGATCGCGCCGACCGCGGCGTCGCCCGGGCGCGCAGGGTCTTCGCTGAGATATTTGGTGGTGACGACGGCGCCATCGGGCGACCGCGCGACGACATCGGTGAAGGTTCCGCCGCGGTCGATCCAGATCTGCCAGCGAGTTTCCTGGCTTTTGGCGTCAGCGGGCGGGGTCACGGTCGGGCCAGCGGATGGTGATGGACAGGCGGTGGTCGGCGGCGCTGCGCTGCCAGCTGCCCTTCAATTGCCGTTCGATCAGCGAGCGGATGAAGTGGGTGCCAAAGCTTTCGCTGTCGATCTGCGGGGTTTCGGGCAGATTGCTTTCGATCCAGCTGAGTTCGATGTCGCTGCCGTCGCGGCGCCAGCCGACCGCGAGGTCGCCGTGTCCCGCGAGCGCGCCATATTTGATGCTGTTGGTGACGAATTCGTGGATTGCGAGCGACAGCGCCTGCGCGCCTTCGTCGTCGAGGCGAACGTCGGGGCCCGTGACGGCGGTCAGCTGGTCGGACGAGCGGCCCGCGAGTTCGAGTTCGCGGCGGACGATCTTGCCCAGCTCAACGGTGTCGACCGCGCCCGTGACTAGCATCTGCTTGGCGTCGGACAGCGCGCGCATGCGGCCATCGAAACGGGTTTCGAAATCGTCGAGGCTGGACGATTCGCGCAAGGTGATGCGGGCTAGCGCACCGATGCGCGCGAAGGCGTTTTTCATCCGGTGCGCCATTTCGCCGATCATCAGCTCGCGGTCCTCGGCATGGCGCGCCTTTTCCTCGGCGAGCGCCTGAAAGGCGTCGATCCGCCGCCGCTGGACCCGGTGGAGCTGGGTCGCGAGCAGCGCCACGGCGATCCCGAAGATCATGATGGCGAGCGGGCGCCCGAGCCGTTCGAGCAGGCGGCCGTAGGAAATCCGCATCGTCCATTGCCGGTCAGCGACGCGCAGCACCTGTTCCTGCGCGTCCCAGCCCATTGTCCCCTTGCTGAAGACGAGCGGCGCCGACGGACCTTCGCCCGCATAAATTTCGATGCCGTCGATGGTATCGAGCTGCGAGCCGAGCACCGCTTTCATCATGTCTTCGGTGCGGAAGGGGGCATAGACGAAGGCCTCGACCGGACGCACGCCACCGGCGGTCGCGATGGTATCCGGGCTGGTCCCTGCCGGGGCGCGGGCATAAACGGGAAGGTAGATCAGAAAGCCGGGCTGTTTGGTGGTGATGCCCTTTTCCTGCGCGAGCTGGACGATGCCGCTCGCGGCGGGCTGGCCAGTCTGCCAGGCACGGCGCATCGCGGCGCGGCGGGTCGGCTCGCTGTACATATCGAAACCCAGCGCGGCGTTACGGCGCGGCGTATAGGGTTCGACGAGGACGACGGCGAAGCCGATCGGCTGGTCCGTGGTCGGCCACACCTTGATGTCGCGGCCGTAATTTTCGCGGAGCTTCGCCTCGACCGCAGCGGGCGTGTCGGCGCGCATTGCGGCGGCGATACCGACGCCTTCCATCCCCGGCGCCTGCACCTGTGGTTGCAGCGCGGCGAGATAGGCGCGAATCCCGGGGCCGCTGGCGGCGGCGTCGGACTGATAGAGCGCGCGCACGCCCTTGAGCACTGCGACATGATCGTGCAGCCGCATGTTGACCTGCGCCGCGACACGCTCGGCGCGATCGGCTTCTTCCGATTGATTATAGAGGAAACTTGCAGTGGCGGCGGCGAGCGTTGCCAAGAGGATGACCAGCCCGACAAACCGGACCAGCAGCGCCAACAGCCGATCTGCCCATGAATTAGGGCGCATTCAATATTCCTGCCTGCTGGCTGCCGTGGCAGCGCCCCCCTCGCATTCCGGATGTTCCACGCGGCGCGGGCGTTGGCAAGAATATTTCGCGGCGCGCCGATATTGCGGTGAATGGGTTGCGGAGAGCAACCTTTTCCCTATGCTGCGGGCAACGAAAATGGGAGAGATGCGATGATTATCTATGGCTCGCTGGTGTCGCCGTTCGTGCGCAAACTGCTGGCATATCTTGGGGAAAAGGGGATTGATTTCGAGCTGAAGGGCGTCGGCATCGGCGATCCCGACCCGGGGTTCCGCGCCGCGTCGCCGCTGGGCAAGATGCCGGCGATGGAGGACGATGGCTTTACCCTCGCCGATTCGAGCGCGATCATCCATTATCTGGAAGCAAAATATCCCGAGCCGCCGCTGATTCCGACCGACGCGCAGGAACGCGGGCGGGTGATCTGGTGGGACGAGTTCGGCGACACCGTGCTGGCCGCGTGCGGCGGCAAGATGTTCTTCAACCGCATCGTCGCGCCGAAGTTCCTGGGGCGGGAGGGCGATCTGGCGGCGGCGGCGCTGGCGGAGAGTGAAGAATTGCCCAAGCTGCTGGCGTATCTGGAAAGCGCGATCCCGGCGTCGGGGTTTCTGGTTGGCGACCGGCTGACCCTCGCCGACCTGGCGGTCGCGTCGCCGCTGATGAACCTGCGCCACTGCGGATGCGGTGTTGACGCGGCGGCCTATCCCAAGGCGGCGGCATGGAGCGAAGCCATCCTGTCGCGGCCGAGCATCGCGCCGTGGATCGCCAAGGAAGAGCGAATGATCGCCAAGGTAATGGCGCCGGCGTCATAGCGTCACCAGCCATCCGGCGAACGCTGCGGCGACGACGATTGCGGGGGTGACCCACGCGCCCTTGATCCGCCAGACGATGGCGAGCGCTGCGGCAAAGAGCAGGATCGCGACCAGGGGCGCGGTGACGCGCGCGGCGGTGGCTTCGCCGAGCTGGACGAAGGTCGCGGCGATGATGCCGACGACCGCTGCAGCGACTCCGGCGAGCAGGCGGTGCAGCGCCGGGTTTTCCACGACGGCTTCGAGCCGCTCGAAGAAGATCAGCGAGAAAGCAAAGGCGGGGAGGAACATGCCCGCGGTAATCGCCAGCGCGCCGCCAAGCCCGCCAACGACATAGCCGACAAAGGTCGCGAAGATGACGAGCGGGGCGGGGAGCACCCCGGCGAGCGCGATGCCGTCGAGGAAGGTCGCGTCGCTGACCCAGCCGCGCCCGACGGTATCGGCGCGCACATAGGGGATCGCGGTATAGGCGCCGCCAAAGGTCAGCAGGCCGCCCTTCAACCCTGCCACGAACAGCGCGAGCAGGGTGATCGGCGCGCCCGCGACAAGCGCGATGGCGGCATCGGGGGTGGCGAACTGACGCGCCGCGAGCGCCGCACCAACGGCTGAGGCGAGGACGGTGAGGGCGATCAATGGCCGGTGCGACGCGGCATAGGCGAGCCCGCCTGCGGCGAGCGGGATCCAGAACGGCACCCCGACGAGCGTCGCGAGCAGGCTGGCGATTGCGATTCCGGCGAGCACATAATCCTCGATGATATGCTGGCCGATGCGGACGACGGCGCGCAGAATGATCGCCAGCACTGCAATTTGCACAGCGAGCAAAATCCCGGTCAGTCCGGCGTCGCCCGCGATCCAGGTCACATATAGCCACCCTGCCAGCAGCATCAGCAGCAGGCCGGGGAGCATGAAGCCGAGCCCGGCGAGGAGGCCGCCGATGCGCCCGCGCGCGATCATGCCGAGGTGGACGCACAGTTCGTGCGCTTCGGGGCCGGGCAGGACTTGCAGCACCGCCAGCAGGCGGTTGAAGCGCCCGGAATCGATCCAGCTTTCTTCTTCGACCAGCGCCTGGCGCAGCATCGCAATCTGCGCAACCGGGCCGCCGAACGCGAGGGCGCCAAAGCGCAGGAATTTCAGGAACAGCGTGAGCAGGCTGAGCTGTGACGGGTCGGTCTGGGTCGGGAGAGGGGTCATATCAACGCTCCGAGCGCCGCGGACGCGGCGGGTGGAGCGGACTTGGACGGCGCCGAATTTTCATTGGCCGTCTGAACGGGCGTCCGCGTCGGCCCGTTGACCTGCCTATCGGCGAAGGCGCGGGGCGATGTCAAGCCGGGTTTCTACAGCCAGCCGATGCTTTTGAAACGCCAGAAGACGAGACCTGAGCCACCGAAGATCAGGGCCAGCGCAAAGGGGTAGCCAAGCGCCCAGTCGAGTTCAGGCATGAATTCGAAATTCATCCCGTAAATGCCCGCAATCGCGGTCGGGACGGCAAGGATCGCGGCCCAGGCGGCGAGCTGGCGGGTGATGACGCCTTGGCGTTGCTGTTCGAGCATACCATTGGTTTCGATCACCGACGCGGCGACATCGCGCAGCCCGGTGAGGCGAAATTCGGCGCGCTGGACATGGTCCCACACGTCGCGGAAAAAGGGGCGCACCGCGGGATCAATGCACGGCAGGTCATCCTCGCCCGCGAGGCGCCCGGCGACGTCCTTCATCAATCCGGCGAGCCGCTGAAAGCGGATGACTTCGTGGCGCTGGGCATAAAGCTGGCGGATCGCGGCGGCGTCGAGCGGGGTGTCCATCACGCTGTCCTCGACCATCAGCATGCGGTCCTCGATCGCGTCGATCAGCGGGAAATAGCCGTCGACGATGAAATCGAGGATCGCATAGAGGACATAGTCGGGGCCGTGGGCAAGCTTGGCGGGCAAGGTTTCGAGTCGCGCGCGCACGTCGCTGTGGGTGCGCGCCGAGCCGTGGCGGACGGTGACGATGAAATGGCGCCCGACAAAGATCGCGGTCTCGCCCGACTGGATCGTCCCGCCGCCAAGGTTGCCGGTGCTGGCGATGATGAACAGCTGGTCGCCATAGACTTCGACCTTGGGCAGCTGTTTGGCCTTGGTCGCATCCTCGACCGCGAGCGGATGGAGGCCGAAGCGTTTGGCGATCCCCTCCAGCTCGCCGGGCGTCGGTTCAAACAGCCCGAGCCAGAAGAAATCGCCTTCGGCGCAATCGACGGGAAGTTCCTCGTCGGGACCGATGTCGCGGACGAGCTTGCCATCATGATAAACGCGGGCGGCCATGATCGGCATCGGCAACAAACTCCATTCGGCGTGGCGCCGCTATAATGGGCGCCGCGCCGAAGGGAAATCAATCGTCGCGGTTGGCGATGTTGGTGAAGGCGGCCCAAGCGGCGGGATGCACCCAATCGGCTTTCCAGCCCGCGACCGCAGTGCCGTCGGCGCGCTTGCCGCTGCGCACCGCAGCCATGCCATGTTGCAGCGCCTGCGCGCGCGACAGTGCCGGATTGGTACGGCGGGCGAGCAGCGTTTCGACGGTGAGCACCGCGGTCGCTTCGTCCGAAACGCGCCAGTGACTGGCGAGCAGCGCGTCAGCCCCCGCATAGAGGAAGCCGCGCGCCAGCGCCGAAAGGCTGTCGCCGCCGCCCGAATTTTCCGCCGATGCAGTGTTGCACGCCGACAGGATCACCCAGTCGGCCGACAGCGTCAGCCGCGCGGCCTCGGTCGCAGTGAGCAGCCCGTCGTCGATGTCGCTCGCGGTCGTCGGCGGGGTCAGGACCAGCCCCGGCTCGCTGAAGCCGATCGACGGGTCGGGGAGCAGGCCGTGGGTGGCGATGGCAATGATCTCGCTCGTTGCGAGCGCTGGATCCTGCCGCAGCGCCGCCTCGGTCGCTTTGCCGTCGATCGTGAGATTGCCCGGCGCGACGCCGAACAACCGTGCCATCGCTGCCAGTTCGACCTTGGTCCCTGGCAGCGGTGCCAGTCGGCGCAGCGCGTCGGGATCGGCGAGCGGGGAGCCCGATGCCGAGACCGCATCGAACACCGCGATACCGCGCGCGGCGCGCGACCCGGTGTCGCCGCCGACGAGCACGGGGGCGCCGTAGCCGCGAAAGCTATTACGGCGGCGGTCACGCGGCGGATCGCGGGTCAGGGTCAGCGCGGCGACCGCGGGCAGGCTGGTAAAGGCATAGCGATCCGACAGCCACGCGGCGCGGGCAAGGGTGTCGGGGTCGGCGACGTCGGCGTCCTCCGGCTTGGCGGTCGCCGATAGCATTGCGAGCGGCAGGTCGCCCAGCTTGCCCGAGCTCGCGACATAGATGCGCTTGCTGTCCTTGAGCAGCGGTTCGACCGGGGCGATCAGCAATTTGTAGAGCGCGTTCGCGGTGTCGAGGTCAAAGCGGCGATGGCCCTCAAGCTCCATCGGCGACATTGCCACCGCATCGAGTTCGGCCTTGCGCGCTGCCGAACAGGTCGCAAAATCGACGTCGCAGCGCAGGTCAGAAATCTGTTTCAGGACGACCGCAACTTCCTTGCCCGGACGGCTCCACCCGACCGAAGTCGGGGTGACGACGAACAGGTGCAGCGCGTTCGCCGCCTCGGTCATCAGCAGCAGGGCTTCGCCGGGCTTCAGCGCCTGCCGCGCTTCGGCGAGGCTGATCGGGCGCGGGTCGACAAGCTGGCGGTAGGCGGGATATTTTTTGTCGATCAGCGCGCTGACCTCGGCCAGCTCGGCCTGCACGCTGTCGAGTTCGCCGCGCAGCCGCACCGCCTCGACCGGTTTGCGGGCGCCGAGGGCGCGGAGCAGATTCTTGTCGATCACGTTGGCCTTGGTGGCGAGATCCTGTTCCTGACGCACCGCTTCGGCCATTTGCGGCGTTTTGGCCGCCCCGCGCGCGGCGGTTTGCAGCACCGCGCGACCCGAGGCCGAGGCGATCGCATCCTGCGCGGCGCGAAAGGCGCGGTCCTGGATTTCGGCCTGCTGCGCCGCGTCCGGGGTCACCTCCATCAGCCCGAAGGCGGCGTTCATATAGGTAGTAAAGATGCCGCGGTCGGGCGCCGCCTGTTGCCGGTCGAGCGCCGCCAGCCCGACGGCGCCGCTGCCCGCCGCGCTTTGTTCGTTGAGCTGGCGCAGGATGGCGACTGCTTTGGCGGCCAGCGGCTCGGCCTCAGCCGCCTTATCCTGCCGCAGCAGGGTCAGCGCCAGATTTTCATAGGCGCGCGCGGTGTCGATGTGCGCGTCGCCAACGCTGCGCCGCAGGATCGCGAGCGCCTGCCGGTAATAGGGTTCAGCGGCGCGGTCGCCCGCGCCGCTGCGATCGCCGCGCACCAGCGCCGAGCCGACATTGTTGTACGCGACCGCGGTCAGCGGATGGTCTTCGCCAAGCAGGCGGCGACGGATTTCGAGCGCTTTTCCGGTCATCTCGGCCTCTTCGGCATAGCGCCCGAGGCTGCCGAGTGTCGTCCCGAGGCTGAGATAGGCCCAGGCGGTGTCAGGGTTGTACTCACCAAATTTGGCGCGAAAGACGCCCAGAGCCTGCCGCATCAACGGTTCGGCGCGCTCGCCCTGGCCGCCGTCGCGCAAATTATAGCCAAGGTTGATCAGCGTCGAGGCGAAGGAGGGACTGTCGCGGCCAGCGATGCCCGCGTGGATTTCGAGCGCGCGCAGATACATTGGCTCGGCCTCCGCATAGCGGCCCTGCTGGTTCAGATTATGCGCGACATTGGCGTACATCGTCGCGGTGCGCTCGCTGCTTTCGCCGAAAGCGCGGCGCGTCGTGTCGAGCGCCTTGCGCAGCAGCGGTTCGACCGCGGTCGGCGGCAAGCCCTGATTCTCCATGTTGAGTGCCAGGTTGTTCGACGCCTCGGCGGTCAGCGGATGCCCCTCGCCGAGCCATTTGGTGCGGATCGCGAGCGCCTTGCGGTAAGCCGCGTCGGCGTCGGCAAGGCGCCCGGTCAGTCCGAAGGTATAACCGAGCACGGTATAGCCGAGCGCGGCCTGGGTGCTGTCGTCGCCCTTCGTCGCACGCCAGATCGTCAGGGCGCGGTTCGCCGCCGTCTCGGCATCGGCATAACGCCCGAGTTCGGTAAAATTCACCGCGCGGTTATAATGATGCAGCGCGACGTCGGGGCCGTTGGGGCCGGTCATCGATTCGTCGATCGCCAGCGCCTTATCGAGCATCGTCGCCGCTTCTTCGAAGCGCCCGAGGCTGCGCAGCGCGACGGCGAGATTGGCATATTGCGAAGCGGTTTCGCGGTGCTGTTCGCCGTGCAGCGCGATGTTGGCGGCGAGCGCCTGGCGGAACAGTTTTTCGGCGCCCTGCATGTCGCCGAGTTCGACCAGCAGCCCGGCGAGATTGCCAGTCGCCGCGATCGTCTTGGCATGTTGTTCGCCAAATTGGGCGGTGCGCGCGGTGAGCAGCGCGCGGCGCAGCGGCAACGCCTCGCCCGGGCGGCCCTGTCTGGCGAGATTGGTGGCCAGAAAGCCGGTGGCGGTGAGCGTCTGATCGTCCTGTGCGCCGAGGATTTTGGTGTTGATCGCGAGCAGGCGGCGCCAATAGGCCTCGGCGTCCGTCAGCTGGTTCTGTTCCTCCAGATTGCCGGCGAGCAGGCGGTAGCCGAGGCTGGTGAGCAGGTCGTCGGCGCCGTAGCGCTTGGTCGCCTCGTCGATCCAGCGCCGATAGACTTCGCCTGCCTCGGCCAGCTTGCCCCCGCGTTCGAGGTCCATGCCGCGGTTCATCAGGTCGAGCATCTTTTGCTGGTCGGGATCGAGCGGCTTGGCGGCGGGCGTGCTCGCGGGTGCCGCGTCCTGCGCGAAGGCGAACGGCGCCGTGGTCGCCAGCGGCGCGGCGAGGAGGAGAGCAAGAAGATGGTGTCGACGGTCGGCCATGGCGCGTCATATTCCCTGTTTTGGCGCAAGATAGTGATAAAATTGGGATATTGTCAGCTGTGGGTTAGCGCGGTGGCGCGGTGGCGGGCGGTGGTAGGGTCGGTTGTGGTTTAGATAGCGCCGGTTTGCGGGGGTGTGACGGGGATCACTGGCGGGTGGCGGGGTGATGACCCGGTACATTTGGGAGGATGAGTGTTCGACGGTGGCGGATGCAAATCTTCCCTGCGGCGAAGCCGTGGGGAGGGGGACCGCGGCGTTGCTCCAAACTTCACGGGCGTCGGCCCCTCCGTCAGCCCTGCGGGCTGACACCTCCCCATCGCTTCGCGACAGGGAGGATTGTTACGTCGCCTCAACATCCCTGTATTACCCAAACAAAACCCCTTGCCAAACTCGCGCTACAAATGTAGCACGCTACAAATGTAGCGCATGAGGTGAGTCGCATGTTGTCCAGTTTGCCGCCGCGGGAACGCGAAATTGTCGATATCCTCTATGAGCGCGGCGCATCGACGGTGATCGAGGTCGGCGAGGCGCTGTCCGACGAACTGTCCGGATCGGCGATCCGCGCGATGCTCAAGCGGCTCGAGGCCAAGGGCTTTGTAGCGCGCGAACAATCCGAACGCGGCTTTGTCTATGCGCCCAGCGTGTCGGACAAGACGGCGCGCAAGTCGGCGCTGAGCCAGGTGGTGCGGGTGTTTTTCAACGGATCGGCGACGAGCGCCGCGGCGGCGTTGCTTGGTATGCAGGACGAAATGAGCGCGGATGAGCTCGACGAGCTGGAAAAGCTGATCGGGCAGGCGCGCGAAGGGAGAGCGAAATGATGATCACCACGGCCATGCTGATCGGGCTCGTCTGGAAATCGGCGCTGATCGCCGGACTGACGCTGGGGTTGCTGCGGCTGGCGCGGACGCGTTCGGCGGGCGAGCGGTCGCTGGTCGCCCACGTCGGCCTGCTCGCTTTGCTGATGCTGCCCGTGGCTTCGCTTGTGCTGCCGCAATGGCAGCCGCTGCCCGCGAGCTGGGTGGCCGAGACGGCGACGAAAACCGCCACGATCACCGATACAGGGGGATCGGCGGTCGATCCGACCGTTGCTACGGCTTCAGTCCCTGCCGTTGCCGACACCGCCGAATCGCCGCCGATCAGCCTGTCGGGGGCGACTAGCCTTGCCCCCTTTCTCTATCTGGTCCCCTTCGCGCTGCTGTTTGGAATGATGATGCTCGCGGTGCTGCGGCTATTCGCGATGCGCGGGCGCGCCGAGGTGCTGGTCGATGGATCGTGGCTGGCGGCGCTGGCCGAGGCGCAGCGGCGGATGGGGTTCAAGCATGGCACTGCATTGCTGGTCAGCGAGGAATTGCGCTCGCCGATCAGCTGGGGCCTGCTGCGCTCGACGATCGTGCTGAGCCCTAAAGCGGTGCAGGCGGTCGGCGAGGCCGAGGCGATCATCGCGCACGAACTGGCGCATATCGCGCGGCTCGACTGGGCGAAGCTACTGGCGTCGCGCGTCGCTTGCGCGGTCTTCTGGTTCAACCCTTTGGTCTGGATGCTCGCGAGGGAAAGCCATCAATTGCGTGAGGAAGCCGCCGACGATGCGGTGCTGATGGCTGACATCGACGGTCCCGATTATGCGACGCTGCTGGTCGGCGCGGCGCGGCACGACAATAAAGCGGCGCTGATGGCGGCGCATGGCGTCGCGCCGTCGAAGAGCAGCCTGAAACGCCGCATCACTCGTGTTCTCGACGCCAGCCTGAGGCGCGGCCCGGCGAGCGTGAGCTGGGTGTTGATGAGCCTGATCGTGCTCGCGGGGGTGACTGTGCCGCTTGCCGCCTTCTCGGCCACCGCGGCCGAAGAGACGGTGACGGCGATTGAGGAACAGACAGCAGCGTTTGCAGCGCAGAAATCGGCGATGGCGTCATCGCAGTCGGCACAGGCGGCCAACGCCCAAGCCATAGCGGAAGCCGCCGTCGCCACCGAAACTGCCCAGCGGCTGAGCGCCGCGGAACTGGTCAGCTTGCGCGCGGTCGGGGTGACTCCCGAATATGCCGCCGCGATGCGCGAACATGGGGAATCCATGGACGCCGATGCGCTGATTGCGGCGAAAGCGAGCGGAGTTGATGGCGCCTATATCGGCTCGATGCGGGATATTTTCCCGGGGGTCGATGTCGACGATCTGATCGGGGCGTCGGCGCTGCATATCGATCCCCGCTTCGCCCGCGACATGAAATCACATTTCCCCGATATCGGCATCGATGATGTCATCGCGCTGCGGGCGATGGGGATCGACTGTGATTTCGTCACCGACATGCAAAAGGCGGGGGTGCGGATGCGCAGCGCCGAAGATGCAATCAAGTTGCGCGCCACCGGGATGCTCCGACCGAACGCAAGACAGCGCCCGACCGCCGCTGCCGCGCCGCGCGGCGCGGCGGCCCGCATCGGCCCCGGCGGGGTGATGGAAGCGCGCAGCGGCGATGGTCATGTCGCGCGGATCGAAGTCGCCGAACCGCCCGCGCCGCCGGCGCCGCCGACCGGCTGACGTTCGGACGCTCGTCCAGACCTGAATATCGTTGATCGAACCCTTGTTTTGAAACGCCGCTGCGGGGGCGAGCGATGACGCTCGTCCAGCGCCGACAACAGGAGCACTCCCATGAAAACCCCCCTGATCGCCGCCGCCGCCGCGCTGCTGACCGCCATCGCCTGCGCCGCGCCTGGCAACGCCGCCGACCCGTTGGTGATGAGCGACATCGGATGGACAGCGCAGCCCGGTGAAAACCAGCCGCATTTTCGCGTCAGCCACAAGGGATTGGGCAGCGATTTGTCGCTAGATAGCGCCCGCACCGGGCTGGCCCCGATGCGCATCGCGCTGCAGGGCGATGCGGGGCCGGTGGCGTTCAGCGTGGCGCATGAGGCGGGTACGCTGGCGTGTACCGGAACGCTGAAGCGCGCGTTCGAGGGTGAAGGCCGCTGCCGCTTTATCTCCGACCCCGCCTTTGAGGCGGCGCTGGCGACGCGCGGCTTGGCTCCCGATCGGCGCAGCGACATGCTCGCGATGTTGCTGGTCGATGCGACGATTGCGCTGGCCGACGGGCTGAACGACGCGGGGGTAAAGCCTAACAACGCCGACGATCTGATTGCGGCGGCGACGCTGGAGGTCACCCCTGCTTATGTCCGCGACCTTAAGTCGGAGGCGCTGGTGCTGACCAACGTCGAAGACGCGATTGCGTGTAAAACCTTGGGTGTCGATCGCGCCTATGTGCGCGGGCTGGGCGCAGCCGGGTATCGCAAGCTGAGCATCGACGATGTCCTGGGGATGAAAGCGCTGGGGGTCACCGGCGATTATGTCGCGGCGATGAACCGCGCGGCGCGGGGGGACAAGTGATGCGGCTGGTCAGCCTTGTCGCGCTCTCCGCCGCGAGCGTGGTACCGGCGCTGGCGCAGGAAGCGCCGACCATCGGCGAAGCACCGCCGCCCGCTGCCGCCGAAGTCTCAGCGAGCGCCAACAGCGCCGGGCGGCAAGTCTTCACCCCCGCCGACTTTGCGCGTTATGCGCCGAAGAACGCCAACGACATGCTGAACCAGGTTCCGGGCTTTTCGATCCGCGACAATGAAAATCTGCGCGGGCTGGGGCAGGCGACGGGCAATGTGCTGTTCAACGGCGAGCGGCCGTCGAACAAGGGTGACGATATGTACACCCAGCTGTCGCGGATCCCCGCGGGCAACGTCGAACGGATCGAGATCGTCGACGGCGCGACGCTGGATATTCCAGGGCTGTCGGGGCAGGTTGCCAATATCATCTATCGCGCCGCCGCTTTCTCCGGGCAATTTTCGTCGCGGTTCGAATTTCGACCCCATTATACCGATCCGCTGTTCACCCGCGCCGACGTGTCGGTGCGCGGACGAACGGGCGAGGTGGAATATGAAGCGGCGCTGAGCAACGATGATTCGGCGCGGAGCGGTGCGGGGGGGCCGACGCTGATCAGCGACGGCGCGGGAAATATCATCGAGCGGCGCGACGATAGCTGGAACACCCATTATGACACCCCGAAGCTGTCGGGACGGATCACCTGGGATCCTGCGGGCGATCGCATCGCCAACTTGGGCGGCCATTATCAGCGCAAATATGACCGCTATTATGAGGATGGCGTGCGCGTGTCGTCCGGCCTGCCCGACCGGACCCGCACGGTGTATGAAAATGCCGACAGCTGGAATTACGAAGTCAGCGGCGATTATCAATTTGGGGTGGGACCGGGCAAGCTGAAGCTGATCGGGTTGCGCCGGTTCAGCCACGAGCCTTATGAGCAGGAAATCGTCACGACGCCGGTCGGGGGGATCGCGACGGGCGACCGTTTTGCCCAGACCGGAGACATCGGCGAGACGATCGGCCGCGGCGAATATCAGTGGAAGATGCTGGGCGGCGACTGGCAATTGTCGGGCGAGGCGGCGTTCAACAAGCTCGATAATGTCGCGTCGATCGCGGTGCTGGACCCGAACGGGGTGTTCGTCGATCAGCCGTTCGCGGGCGGCACCGGCGGGGTGAGTGAGGATCGTTACGAAGGATTGCTGAGCTTTGGCCGCAAGCTGACCGGCAAGCTGAACGTCCAGATCATCGCCGGCGCCGAACATTCAACGATCACCCAGACCGGCATGAACGGGCTGACGCGCAGCTTCTTTCGGCCGAAGGGATCGATCTCGCTCGCCTGGACGCCGTCGCCCGATTTCGACGTGTCGGTGAAGTTGCGCCGCCGGGTCCTGCAACTGTCCTTCTATGACTTTCTGGCGCGTGCCTTCCTGAACGACGGTAACCAGAATGAGAGCAACAACGACCTGCGGCCGCAGCAAGACTGGACCTACGAGGCCGAGATCAACAAGAAGTTCGGCGCGTGGGGATCGACCAAGGTCGTGCTGATCTATCGCGATGTCGAAGACCGCGTTGACGTCGTGCCGGTAGGTGCGAATGGCGAGGCAGTGGGCAATATCGCCAAGGCGAAGGCGGGCGCGATCGACTGGACCGCGACGGTCAACCTCGACCCGGCGGGGATCAAGGGGATGAAGCTCGAAACCAAAGTGCTGCTCCAGAAATCATCGTTGCGCGATCCGTTCACCGGCGAAAAACGCCAGTGGAGCGGCTTTACCGACACGGTGATCGAGGGAAGCGTCCGCCACGATGTTCCCGCGAGCGACTGGGCATGGGGGGCGAGCGCCAATTACGGGCATTATCAGCCCGCATATCGCCGCAATCAGACCGACAAGATCTGGGAGGGGCCGATATGGGCGAGCGTGTTTGTCGAGCACAAAAATGTGATGGGCCTGACCGTCCAGGCCCAGATTCGCAACATTGCCAATGCCCGTTCGAAGCGGGATCGCACCGTGTACACGGGGCTGCGTGGCGAGAGCCCGATCGCATTCGTCGAGGCGCGCAATCGGCTGATCGGTCCGATATTCTCACTTTCGGTGCGCGGGAAGTTTTAGGGTCAGCAACCTAGGAGGGCTTTGGCTGCGCCCCGCAAAAGCCGGGGTCCAAGGAGCAATGACCGGCGTTGGTCATGTGACGCTCTGGCCCCCGCTTTCGCCGGGGAACAGGATCAGGCATAACGTTGGGATGAAACCCCGCCGCACCAAAATCTATTTTGATGGTGGTTGCCGCCCCAATCCCGGCGCGATGGAGATTGCCGTCGTGGTCGGCGGGGTCGCCGCTATCGATCGCAATGCCGGGACCGGCAGCAGCATGGACGCGGAATGGCTGGCGCTGATCGCGGCGCTGGGGCTGGCGCAGGCGCGCGGGCTGGCCGATTTTGTCCTGCTCGGCGATGCCGCGGCGGTGGTGGCGCAGGCCAATGGCACGGTCGCGGCGCGCGGCGGCGCGGCGGCGCATCTGGCGGCATTCCGGGCGCTGATCGGCGATGGCCCGACCCCGCGCGTTCGCCATATCAAGCGCACCCAAAATCTGGCGGGCATTGAGCTGGCGCGCCGCTGACGGCAATAAAATTGCCGATCTGGTTGCAAATCCGTACTAGTCCTTGCTAAGGGGGCGGCGGCTATCCACATGCAAAATAACGAAAGACCGGTGCGTTGAAGCCGACCCATCCCCTGCCTGTCTATCACAGCTGGCCGCTGTATGAGCGCGAACGCTATTTCGAGCTGGGGCAGCTGCATGGCGCGGACACGCTCGATGCGGTGGCGAACAGCGCCGATGTGACGGCCATCGAGCCGCTGGCCGGTACACTGCCAGGCTGGTGGGAATGCGACATCGCCGACAACAACCGGCTGAGCTGGTCGGACGAGGTCTATGATATTTTCGGCCTGCCGCGCGGTGCGGCGGTGACGCGCGAAGAAACCGTCGCGCTGTATGAAGACGGATCGCGCGCGGCGATGGAAAAATTGCGCGCCTATGCGATCAAGCATCGCCGCGGCTTTACCCTCGATGTCGAAATCAAGCCCGCCGCCGCGGCACCGCGCTGGATGCGCCTGATCGCCGCGCCGCTGTGTGTTAACGGTCAGATCGTCAAGTTACAGGGGCTGAAATTCATCGTTCCGGATCGCGATTAGCAACCCGGATACCCAGCGATGAACGGACATTTCATTCGACGAACCGTTGGGTTATGACGGCAGATAGCGGTTTTGGCTCGTCCGGGCCTGAGAAACCAACGGTCTGCGCCTGCGGCGTTGACGCCATTTAACCATCGTCACAAGCCAAAATCCACGGGTGGTGCGGGCATATCGCGCGCGTCCCCGATTCTCCACCAGCATGACCAGGGGCGTTCGGCGCATATGAAATTCTTTAATCGGTTCGGTTCGGCCGCGCATGACATGGCTATCGATCTGGGGACCGTAAACACCGTCGTCTATGTCCGCGACAAGGGCATCGTCCTGAACGAACCGTCGGTCGTCGCCCTCGAAACACGCGACGGGGTGCGGCGGGTGAAGGTGGTCGGCAACGAGGCCAAGCTGATGATGGGCAAGACGCCGAGCAACATCCAGACGATCCGCCCTTTGCGCGATGGCGTCATCGCCGACATCGACGTCGCCGAACAGATGATCAAACATTTCATCGACAAATCGCTCGGCGGGCCGAGCCGCCTGCGCCAACGCAGCAATGTCGTGATCTGTGTGCCGTCTGCCTCGACGATGGTCGAGCGCCGCGCGATCCGCGACGCCGCGTCGAACGCGGGCGCGGTGTCGGTGCAGCTGATAGAAGAATCGCTCGCCGCCGCGATCGGCGCGGGATTGCAGGTCACCGCGCCGATGGGCGCGATGGTTGTTGATATTGGCGGCGGGACAACCGAAGTCGCGATCCTGTCGCTGGGGGGCATCGCCTACAGCAATTCGGTGCGCGTCGGCGGCGACAAGATGGACGAGATGATCTCCTCCTATATCCGCCGCAAACATAATCTGATGATTGGCGAAATGACCGCCGAGCGCGTCAAGCTGGCGATCGGCTGCGCCGTCGCGCCCGAGGGCGACGGCATGATCATCGGGGTTAAGGGGCGCGACCTGGTCAACGGGCGCCCGTCGGAGGTGCAGGTGTCGGAGGCCGAGATTGCCGAGGCGCTGGCCGAACCGGTCGGGCAGATCGTCACCGCGGTGCGCGCCGCGCTGGAACAGACGCCGCCCGAATTGTCGGCGGACATCATCGACGAGGGGATCACGCTGACCGGCGGCGGCGCGCTGCTGCGCCGGATGGACGTCGCGATCGCCAAGGCGACGGGCCTGTCGGTGCAGGTCGCGGAAAATGCACTGATCTGTGTTGCGATGGGCGCCGGGCTGGCGTTTGAGGACCGGTCGTATCATGGGGTGCTGATCGCGGCGTGAGTCGCGGTCAAAGCGCATCATCGATAACGGTGGGCGCGGACACCCCCTGTCGTCACCCCCGCGAAGGCGGGGGCCGCTGTCGGTTTACGCAGCGAAGCAGAAGAAGGCCTCTTGCGGCCCCCGCCTTCGCGGGGGCGACGGTTAGTGCTGCGCGTAAGCGTCGATCGCCGCGATGTGCTTTGCCTTTGCCGCATTATCCAAAAACGAGCCTGTGAAGCTGTTGCGCGCCAGCGTGATCAGGTCGGCCTTTGACAGGTCGAGCGCGTCGGCGACGGCCAAATAGTTGGCGTTGACGTAGCCGCCGAAATAGCTGGGATCGTCGCTGTTCACGGTGGCTCGAAGCCCGGCATCGAGCATGTTTTTCAGCGGGTGCGCCGCCATGTCGTCGACAACGCATAGCTTCAGGTTCGACAGCGGGCAGACGGTGAGCGTCATGTCCGCGGCGGCGAGGCGCGCGACGAGGGCGGGGTCTTCGAGGCTGCGGTTGCCGTGGTCGATGCGGTCGACGTTCAGCAGGTCGAGCGCTTCATACACATAGGCGGGCGGGCCTTCTTCGCCGGCATGCGCAACGATTTTCAAGCCCAGCGCCCGAGCGCGCGCGAAGACGCGTTCGAACTTTGCCGGGGGGTGGCCGACTTCGGAGCTGTCTAGGCCGACCCCGGCGATGCGGTCGAGAAACGGTAGCGCTTCGTCGAGTGTCGCCTCGGCCTCGGCTTCGCTGAGGTGGCGCAGGAAGCACATGATCAGCTTTGAGGTGATGCCGAAGCGGGCCTTTGCGTTATCGAGGGCGCGGGTGATGCCGTGCACGACGGTCGCGAATGCGATGCCCCGTTCGGTATGTCCCTGCGGATCGAAGAAGATTTCAACGTGGCGCACCGCGTCGGCGTGGGCGCGGGCGAGGTAGGCGGCGGTGAGGTCGTGGAAATCCTGTTCGGTGTGAAGGACGGCCATGCCCTGATAATAGATGTCGAGGAAATCCTGGAGGTTCGAGAAGGCGTAGGCGGCGCGGACCTCTTCGACGCTGGCGAAGGGGATGGCGACGCCGTTGCGCTGCGCGAGCTCGAACATCAGCTCGGGTTCGAGCGAGCCTTCGATATGGAGGTGCAGCTCGGCCTTGGGCAACGCGGCGATGAAGGCGGCGCGGTCTTCGGCTGAGTTGAAACCCTCATGCATCTGACGCCCCCTCTTCGCGCAGGATGATCGCCGCTTCGGGCTTGTGGCGGCGGATTTCGTCGATTGTCAGCCCGTCGATTTCGTGCGGAAAGATCAACCACTGGTCGGTTTCGTGGACGAAGAAATCGGGGCGCAGATCGGTGACATTGCGGCCGGGTTTGAACCACACGGTCGCGATGCGGATGTCGCGCGGCATATTGTGGCGGCACCGCGCCTTTAATTCGGCGATGAAGGCGCGGATGCTGCGCCCGCTGTCGAACACATCGTCGATGATCAGCAGCCGGTCGTCGGGATCGAGGGTGTCGATCAGATAGCCCAATGCGAACACCTTCACCTCGGGATCCTGGCGGTCGATGCCGTGATAGGAGGAGGTGCGGATCGCGATATGGTCGCAATGCTGGCCGTGATAATCGAGCAATTCCTGCACCGCGATGCCGACCGGCGCGCCGCCGCGCCAGATGCCGACGAGGTGGGTGGGTTTGAACCCGCTGTCGATCACCTGCATCCCGAGCCGCAGCGAATCGGCGAGGAGGTCGTTGGCGCTGATGAAGATTTTGTCGGCGGTCATGGGGCAGGGGTAATCGGGTGGGGTGGCGTCCGCAAGGCGGGTTTGCGGCGAGCCGTCTCAGTTGGCTGGGGCCTTTGCCGCCAGTTCTGTGCGCAGAAAGGCGCTGATCTTTACCCAGCTGTCGGCGCGCGCCGCGGCATTTCCCGCTTCGGTGCCGCCCAGCTTCGCCCAATATCGGCGCGTCTTGGCGTCGGCAAAGGGCGCCCCCATCACGCCATGTCCGGCATCCTTGTACCGCAACACGATCGGCGCGGGCGCCGCCATTTTTGCAGCGCGTGCGACGATTTGATCTGTCATTGGGCAGCTGGGCCACAGTTTTTCGGCTTCGCCGCAGACAAGCATGAGCTTACCCTGAAATTTCTCGACCGGGATGACCGCCGCGGGATTGGCGTCCACTTCCTTGAGGCCGTTCACAAACACCGGCATTAGACCGTCGGCGCCGGGCTGTCCTTTGTACGCAAGATGGGGAAGCGGCTTGCCCTTTTCGCTCCACGACGAGCTAAACGATCCGAACATGTAATTTTCGCCCGACATCCCGTCCCATACGACGCTCGACGGCATGCCGAGCACCGCGGCGCGAATGCCGGGATAGCGCGTCGCGACGACCAGCCCCGCCTCGGCGCCTTTGGAATAGCCAATGATGCCGATCCGGCCCGGATCGACCCCGGGCTGCTGCTTGAGCCAGTCGAGTCCCTTGTAGAAATCCTCGAGCGGGATGTCCTTGAGCTTCGCCGATTTGCCGGGCGCGTTGTGATAGGCGAGCTGCAGCGTGCTGTAGCCCTGCGCTTGCAGCAGCAGCGCCAGCGCATGCATGTCCTTGCCCAAGCCGCCTTCGGACCCGCCGAGCAACAGGATCGCGGGAGACGGGTCGTTGCCCGCAGCGGGGAAATAATTGGCGAAAATGCCGTTGTCGGCCACTCGCTGGCCGGTCGGTCCCGCATCGACGATCCGCGCTGGTTTCGGCGGTTGGACAATCATCCACGTCGCGCCGCCCGCGCCGACCACAAAGAGCGCGCCGAGCAGCCCGAGGGTGATTTTCCATTTCCGCTTCATCGCCGCTCTCCCCATTCAACTGTGTTACTCGTATATATCAGTTATGGGATTGGCCACAAAAAAGGGGCCGCTCTCACGGCCCCTTATGTACTAGTACATTGCGATCAGCCTGCCAGCCGCGCGGCATAGTCGCCGCGCAAGCGCACGAAATTGTCCCAGTGCGGCGTGGCTGCGGTACCGCGCAACTTTGCCTCCAGCACATCGACATGCGAATGCCAGCCAGCGCTGACGTTGAGCAGCATCGCGGGATCGGTGACGCGGCGGTGGGTGATGGTCAGGAGCACGTCGTCGCCCCGTTCCTGCAAGGTGAAGGTCACGCCGCCGGTGCTGCCCCAGCTGATTGCCAGCCGGTGCGGCGCTTCGATGTCGAGAATTTCGCAGGTCATGCGATGCTCGTCGCCCATGCCGTCGGGGCGCACGCCCGACGGATCGGTCAGCTCGTCGTTGCGCCAGACAAGATCGACCGGCGCGCCAACGCTTTGCTCCATCGCGCCTGTGGCGAGCCACTGGCCGCGCAGGTCGCTGTCGACAAGATACGACCAGATGCGGTCGATCGGGCCGGGGAGCAGGCGTTCGAGGGTCAGGGTGGCGTCGTCGGCGACCACGCCATAATCGTCTGATGTCGTCATGATATTCATCGTCATTCTCCTTCTTTCTCGGGGAGGGGGGGCTTGTGGGGCGGTGCGGCGTCCTCGGCCCGCAGCAGCTGTTCGAGGGTGTCGAGGCGATCAGTCCAGAAGCGGCGATAGATCCCGAGCCACTGGTCGGCGGACATCAGCGGTGCGGGTTCGAGGCTGCACATGTGGGTGCGACCGCGGACATCACGGCGGATCAGTCCGGCGGCTTCGAGTACCTTGATATGCTTTGACGCGGCGGCGAGCGACATCGCGAAGGGCTGCGCCAGCTCCCCCACTGTCCGCTCGCCGGTGGCAAGGTCACCGAGCATGGCGCGCCGGGTGGCGTCGCCGAGAGCGTGGAAGATCGTGTCGAGCGTTTGCGAATCATGTTCAACCATGTGGTTAAATATGCGCGCCACGCGACGATTGTCAACCGAATGGTTTAATGATTGCCGCGCGGCCGATTTCTGCTTTCGCCGTGGCGAGGAGCGGGTCATAAGTAAGCGATGCTGACCGTGATCCTCTCGCTCGCGCTGGCGGCTCAGACCGCTCCGGCCCCGCCGCCCACCACTCCGGCACCATCGCGGCCGCGGCCGATGTTTGCGCCACCACCACCCCCGCCACCCTTGCCGGTGCCCGTCGATGCCCCTGACACGCGGCCCTATGTCGCGCTGGTCACCGACGTCGGCACGATCGTCGTGCGGCTGGAGAACAAACGCGCGCCGGTCACCGCGGGCAATTTCCTGCGCTATGTCGATGCAAAGCGGATGGACGGGTTCAAATTTTATCGCTCGACCAAAAGCTGGGGACCGGCGAACCAGCTGATCCAGGCGGGCAATCGCGGCGATCCGCGGAGGAACTTTCCGGCGATCGCGCATGAGCCGACCAAGGCCAGCGGCCTGACCAATTGCAAAGGCGCGCTGTCGATGGCGCGGCTCAGTCCCGGCGATGCGACGAGCGATTTTTTCCTGCTGTTGTCCGACATCAAGGGGTTCGACAGTGACGCGGCAGGCGGCGATGGCGCGGGCTTTGCGGTGTTCGGCGAACTGGTTGCGGGCGCCGATGTGGCCGATCGCATCTTTAACGCCCCGACCTCGCCGACCGCAGGCGAAGGCGTGATGAAGGGCCAGATGCTGGAACCGCAAGTGACGATCAAGACCGCGCGCCGCGTCCCCGCGCCCGCCGATGCACCAAAAGGCTGTGTGGTAAAGGCGCCGTAAAACTGCGCCGAATTCCCCATCATTTATTTTGCGTTCATCGGCGCTGTGGCTATACCGCGCGCATGACTCACCGCACCCCTTCGCGCGCCGCCGTGCGCCTGCTCGCTGCCGCTCTTGTCGTCACTCCCTTGCTGGCGGCCTGCGCCGGTGCCGGGGTCAAGAAGGACACTCGGTACGTCGCGCGCGACGTCAACACGCTGTACCGCGCGGCGCAGGACCGGCTCGATCGCCAGCAATATGGCATCGCGGCGGCGCTGTTTGACGAGGTCGAGCGCCAGCATCCCTATTCGCCCTGGGCGCGCCGCGCGCAGCTGATGAGCAGCTTCAGTTATTATATGGACCGCGAATATACCCCGGCGATCGAAGCCGCGCAGAGGTTCCTCGCGATCCATCCGGGCAACAAGGACGCGCCCTACGCCTATTATCTGATCGGGCTCAGCTATTATGAGCAGATCAGCGACGTCACCCGCGACCAGAAGATCACCCAGCAGGCGTCGAACGCGCTGGGCGAGGTGATCCGCCGCTATCCCGACAGCCGCTATGCATCAGACGCGCGGCTCAAGATTGATCTGGTGCAGGACCATCTGGCGGGCAAGGAAATGGAAATCGGCCGTTTCTATCAACGCAGCTCGAACTGGCTGGCAGCTTCGATCCGCTTCCGCGAGGTCGTCGACAAATATCAGACGACCAGCCACGCGCCCGAGGCGCTGTACCGTTTGACCGAATGCTATCTGTCGCTCGGCATTCCCGCCGAGGCGAAGAAGTCGGCGGCGGTGCTGGGCGCCAACTATCCGGGCAACGAATGGTACGAGCGCGCGTACAAGCTGATGCAGAAGAACGCGCCAAGCGCCTGATCGCGCCGGGAATAGATTCTGCCTTTGTTCTGCGGTAAGGACGGCTCGTGCTAACCGCTTTGTCCATCGCCAATATCGTTCTGATCGAACGGCTCGACCTCGATTTCGCGGCCGGGCTGGGCGTGCTGACGGGCGAGACCGGCGCGGGCAAGTCGATTTTGCTCGATGCGCTGGGGCTTGCGCTGGGCGCGCGCGCCGACAGCGCGCTGGTGCGGCAGGGGAGTGGACAGGCGCAAGTGACTGCGAGTTTTGTCGCGCCCGCAGCGGGGACGCCGCTCGCTTCGCTGCTCGCCATCAACGAAATTGCGCTGGAATCGGGCGAACCGCTGTTGGTGCGCCGCACCCTCAAGGCCGATGGCGGCAGCCGCGCGTATCTGAACGATCAGCCCTGTTCGGCGGCGCTGCTGCGCGAGGTCGGGACGCATCTGGTTGAAATCCACGGCCAGCACGACGACCGCGGTCTGCTTGCGCCCGCTGGCCACCGCGCCCTGCTCGATACCTTCGCGCGCGCCGACACCGGCGCGGTGGCGGCGGCGCATGGCGCGTGGCGCACCGCCGAGGCGAAGCTGGCGGCGGCGCGCAGCGCGCTCGACGAAGCAACGCGCGACCGCGAATGGCTGGAGCATTGCGTCGCCGAATTGCAGGCGCTCAGCCCCCAGCCGGGCGAGGATGCCGAACTCGCGGCATCGCGCGCGGCGATGCAGAAGGGCGAGAAGATCGCCGGCGACCTTGGCGCGATCATGGAGGCGTTCGAGGGTAGCGAAAGCGGCCCCGCGAAACTGCGCGGCGCGGCGCGACGGCTCGACCGGTTGGCGGGCGATCATCCGCTGCTGGCCGAAGCGCTGGCGGGACTCGACCGCGCGATCATCGAGGCCGACGAGGCCGAAACGCGGCTACGCGAGGCCGCCCGCGCGATGGAATATGACCCCGAACGGCTCGATGCGACCGAGACGCGCTTGTTCGAACTGCGCGCGATGGCGCGCAAGCACAACGTCCAGCCTGACGAGCTGACCGAACTCACCGGCACGCTGGCGGCGCGGCTCGACGCGATCGAGGGCGGCAGCGCGGGGCTCGCAAAGCTGGAGGCAGCGGTCGCCGAAACCGCCGCCGCCTACACCCATGCCGCGAGCGCGCTGTCCGACCTGCGGACCAAGGCGGCGGCGCGGCTCGATGCCGCGGTGGCGGGCGAACTGGTGCCGCTGAAGCTCGACGCGGCGCGCTTCCAGACGCTGGTCGAGCGCTTGCCCGCCGAGCGCTGGGGGCCGGAGGGCATCGACCGCGTCGAATATCTGATTTCGACCAACCCCGGCGCGCCCTTTGCGCCGCTCGCCAAGATCGCCTCGGGCGGCGAACTGTCGCGCTTCATCCTGGCGCTCAAGGTCGCGCTCGCCGAAGAGGGCGGAGCGGATACGATCATCTTCGACGAAATCGACCGCGGCGTCGGCGGCGCAGTGGCGTCGGCGATCGGCGAGCGACTGGCGCGGCTGGCGGGCGCGGGCAAGCAATTGCTGGCGGTGACGCACAGCCCGCAGGTCGCGGCGAAGGGCGCAGCGCATTTTGTTATCGCCAAGTCGAGCGAGGGGATTGTAACCCGCACCAGCGTTCACGCGCTCGACGAAGCGGGCCGCCGCGAGGAAATCGCGCGGATGCTGTCGGGCGCCGAGGTGACGGAGGAAGCGCGGGCGCAGGCGGAAAGATTGCTGGAGGTCACGACGTGACGATCGCGCATCCGCTCGACCGGCCGGTGTGGAGCATGCTCACCGGACGGCAGGCGCATCTGGCCACGGGCGACGTGCGCGCGTTGCGGCTTGATCGTGGTTATGGCGTGTTCGGCGTCGCCGCCGGCACCGGCACCGCGGCGCAGGCGGCGCTTGCGGCTCTGATTCCCCCGGGTGAGGAGTTGTGGATTGTCGAGGGCGAGCGCTGGCCGCTTCCGGCAGGAACGCGCGAGGTAAAGCGCGCGGTGCTGACGCAGATGGTGGCCGCGGGCGCGCCGCCGAGGGCGCGCGACGGCGAGCCTATGATCATCGCGCTCGATGAGGCGGATGCTGCCGAAATGGCGGCGCTCGCCGAGCATGCCAAGCCGGGACCGTGGGGGCCGACGACGCATCGCTATGGACCGTTCTTCGGGATCCGCGACGATGCTGGCCGCCTGCTCGCGATGGCGGGGCAGCGGATGCTGATGCCCGGCATGGCAGAGGTGAGCGGGGTGTCGACGTGGGAAGATTGCCGTGGCCGCGGCTATGCGCGGACGCTGATCGGCCATGTCATGCGCGACATGGTGGCGCGCGGAGAGCAACCGTTCCTGCACAGCTATGCCGACAATGCAGGAGCGATTGCGCTGTATGAGTCGCTGGGATTTCGTATCCGTCGTGCGGTGCATGTGCTGGTGATTGCGAATGACTGATATGACCGAAGTTTCTACCCTCTCCGAAGCCGACGCCGCCAACGAACTGATGCGGCTGGCCAAGGCGATTGCGCATCATAACCGGCTGTATCACGCCGACGACAGTCCCGAGATTTCGGACGCTGATTATGACGCGCTGGTGCGCCGCAACAATGCGCTGGAAGAAGCTTTCCCGCAGCTGGTCCGCGCCGACAGCCCGAACAAGCTGGTCGGCGCCGCGGTCGAGGCTTCGCCGCTTGCCAAGGTCACCCATGCCCAGCGGATGATGAGCCTCGACAATGCGTTTGCCGATGACGACGTCACCGAATTTGTCGCGCGGGTGCGGCGGTTTTTGAACCTGCCCGAGGATGCTGCGGTCACGCTGACCGCTGAGGACAAGATCGACGGGCTGTCCTGCTCGCTGCGCTATGAACAGGGCGTGCTGGTGCAGGCGGCGACGCGCGGCGACGGGAGCGTTGGCGAGGATGTGACGCCGAATGTGCGGACCATATCGGACATACCGGAAAAGCTGGCCGGAAACGCGCCGGACGTGTTCGAAATCCGCGGCGAAATCTACATGGCAAAGGCCGATTTTGCTGCACTGAATGCTGCGCAGCAAAAAGCCGAGGCCAAGGTCTTTGCCAACCCGCGCAATGCCGCCGCCGGATCGCTGCGGCAGAAGGACGCGAGCGTCACTGCGGCGCGACCGCTGCGCTTTCTGGCGCATGGCTGGGGCGAGGTCAGCGACGTACCCGCGGCGAGCCAATATGAGATGATGCGGTTGATCGAAAGCTGGGGGGTGCCGGTCTCGCCGCTGCTCGGCCGCTTTGAATCGGATGCCGACGTGCTCGCGCATTATCGCCAGATCGAGGCGCAGCGCGCCGAACTGCCTTACGACATCGACGGGGTCGTTTATAAGGTCGATCGGCTCGACTGGCAGGCGCGGCTGGGGTTTGTGGCAAAGGCGCCGCGCTGGGCCATCGCGCATAAATTCCCCGCCGAACGCGCACAGACGACATTGGAGGCGATCGATATTCAGGTCGGGCGGACGGGCAAGCTGACCCCGGTCGGGCGGCTGGTTCCCGTTACTGTCGGTGGCGTCGTGGTGTCGAACGTGACGCTGCACAATCGCGACGAGATCGGGCGATTGGGCGTTCGCCCCGGCGACCGGGTGGTCGTGCAGCGCGCGGGTGATGTGATCCCGCAGGTCGTCGAAAACCTGACCCGCGACGAGGAGCGGCCGATCTTCGGTTGGATGGAATTCTGTCCAGTTTGTCACTCTTGCGCGGAAGCCGAGGAAGGCGAAGTCGATGTTCGATGTTCGGCGGGCCTCATTTGTAAAGCCCAAAAACTTGAGCGGCTGTGTCATTTCGTCAGCAGAGTGGCTCTAGATATTGAAGGCCTTGGTGAGAAGAGCATCGAAGAGTTTGTCGATCTCGGTTGGCTTCACGGGCCTGCCGACATTTTTCGGCTAAAGGAACATTGGAGCGATTTGATCGGACGCAAGGGATGGGAGCGTGCGTCCGTTGACAAGTTGATCGCAGCCATTGACGCGAAGCGGCACCCAGATGCTGCGAGGCTGTTGTTCGGGCTTGGTATTCGGCATGTGGGCCAAGTGACCGCGCGGGATCTGATGAAGGAGGTCCAAGACTTTAGGGATCTGAAAACGAGAGCGCGCAAAATTCAGAGAATTCGTCCTGACCTGATCAAACAGCCAAACGAAACGAACAAGGCCTTTGAAGAGCGGAAAAAGGCTGCTCTGAAAGATATCATCAACGTCGAAGGAATGGAGGTGGTCTGCTACTCGTTGGCAGATTTCTTTAATGAAGAGCATAACGTCGCCCTTTGGGATGACCTGCTCTCCGTTGTCTCCCCTCCGCTATATATCGTGGAAACCCGCGCGAGCGAAGTTTCAGGGAAGACCATCGTATTTACTGGCAAGCTGGAAACCATGGGTCGCGATGAAGCAAAGGCGCAAGCCGAGGCTCTTGGTGCGAGAGCCGCCGGTTCAATCAGCGCCAAAACAGATATTGTTGTAGCTGGTCCGGGCGCCGGTTCGAAACTACAAGAGGCTACGGAGCGCGGTATCATGGTAATTAATGAAGCAGAGTGGGCGGAGATTGTCGCGGGGGCGAAATGAAGGACGATGCATTCTATAATCGCGTAGGTGGTGAGCGCATTGAGTCGCGGCAAATTGATGAGCTGATCGGCTTGTGCCGGGGCATGGCGGCTGACGGGGCTATCAATCAGCTCGAAGCGGAATTTCTTCAAAAATGGCTTGCAGCCAATTCCTCCATCAGCAGCCATCCGGTTATTCAAACGCTCTATCAACGCGTGTCGGAGGTGCTGGCCGATGGCCGATTAGAGGATGATGAAGCGATAGATTTGCTGTCGACACTCGATCAACTTTCGTCACGCGATTTTGAGCATGGCGAAGTGCTGAAGTCGTCCGATTTGCCGGTGTGCGACCCCGCACCAGACCTGATTTTTAGGGACAGGCTTTATTGTTTTACGGGGACTTTCAGCTTCGGACGGAGAGCCGATTGTGAAAAAGCCGTGCTCGCCAAGGGTGGCCTACATGGTAGCCTGACAAAGAAAACGGATGTTCTCGTGATCGGCGTTTACGCAACCGAATCTTGGAAGCATTCGAGCTTTGGAAACAAGATTGTCAAAGCATGTGAGATGCGAGACGAGGGCATTCCAATTTCGATCGTTTCAGAAACTCACTGGCAACGGTATTTGTAGTCCCCGTGCACGCCATCACAGACGGCGCGGCGACAATGCGGTGAGGGGCCAAATGGCGAAACGCGACTATCTGAACAACCTGATGCGCGATCTGGAATCGCATACCGAGGTGCGGCGGTTCGGCAGTGGGTGGCTGTCGGGCTTTTTCGCTTTGTTGTTTGCGGTCGTCGGCTTTGGCCTCGTGATCGCGCTGCGCTTCCCCGACTGGTTCGCAACCCCCGAACTGGCCATTGTGAAGGATTGGGGCGGGTTTCGCGGGGTGGTCCACCTGGTGCTGCTCGCCAGCTACGCCCTCGCATTGCTCAGCCTGCTGCTGCGTCCGCGCAAGGTGCTGGGCGCGACGGCGCTGATCATCGCGCTGGCCGCGACTCTGATCGGCGGGTCGAACGTCCAGCCGGCGGAAACGCGCGACTGGGGCATTTTCTTCGGGCTCGATTTTTTCGTCGTCAACCTGCTGATCACCGGCTTCATGTTCGCGCCGCTCGAACGCCTGTTTCCGCATCGCCGCACGCAGCGCCTGTTCCGCACCGAATGGCGCGAGGATCTCTTCTATTATCTGGTCAGCACGATGTTCGTGCAGGTGCTGGGTTTCCTCGCGCTCGCGCCGTCGACGATCATCAACGACCATACGAGCAATTGGCAGGCGTTTCGCGCCGGCGTCGCGGCGCTGCCGTGGCTCGTCCAGTTCGCCATCGTGCTGGTCGCCTCGGACATGGCGCAATATTGGTTCCACCGCAGCTTCCACCGCTATCCGTTCCTCTGGGGCTTCCACGCAGTGCATCACAGCGCGAAGTCGATGGACTGGCTCGCGGGGTCGCGGATGCATTTTGCCGAAATCATCCTGCTCCGTTCGATCACCTCGCTGCCGCTGTTCACCTTGGGTTTCGCGCCGTCGGTGATGCAGGCCTATATTGGCTTTGTTTATGTCTGGTCGTCGCTGCTCCACGCGAATGTCGGGGGCAATTTCAACCGGCTGGGCCACTGGATCGCGACGCCGCGTTTTCACCATTGGCACCATGGGTTGGAACGCGAGGCGTTCGACGTCAATTTCGCGATCCATTTCCCGTGGATCGACAAGATGTTCGGGACATTTCATCTGCCCAAGGACCGCTGGCCGGAGAATTACGGCATCCCCGAAGAGGTGCCGCGCAGCTATTGGGGGCAATTGCTCTACCCCTGGACACGCACGGGCAAAAAGACCGACGAGACGCCGGCGGAATAGTCCTCGTCATTGCGAGGAGCCGAAGGCGACGCCGCAATCTCCAGCTATCGGCAGAGCGTTGCCGATAGCTGGAGATTGCTTCGCTGCGCTCGCAATGACGACAAAGGTTGGACACTTTGTCCGCTTGCCAGCGTCCCCGCGTCGCCATAAAGGCCGCCGCGTGAGCCTGCTCGCCGCCTTTCGCCGTCCCGGCATCCTGCTGCTGCTGCCGTTGCTCCTCGCGCTCGCCGCGCGGGTGGTCGTCGCGCCGGGGTGGATGATCGAGAGCGATGCGGGCGGGTCGATTACCGTTCGCATCTGTTCGGACCCGACCGATCCCGGGAAGACGGTGACGATCCCGCTGGAAAAGGCGGGCAGCCACGACGCGGGCGAGACGCAGCAGCATTGCCCATGGGGCGCGCTGGCGAATGCGCCGATCGTGCCTGGTGAACCGGTGTTACTGGCCGCGCCGATGGTTGCGGCGCCGACCCCGGTCGCGGTGCGGTCGCTGGGCTTTGCGCCCGGCATCGCGTCGCCGCTGCCGCCGAGTACCGGACCCCCTGCTTTCGCCTGAACCAGATTGAACGGCTGCCCGCGCAGGTGCGCGGCGCGGCACATTGCTGATTTCACGCGAAAGATTGCACTATGTCACCTCACGCCTATCGGGCGGCGCCTTTGCTGGCGCTCGCCCTCTCGCTCGTCCCTACCGCGGCGCACGCCGCCGAGACCGAAACCGATGCGACGATCATCGTCACCGCCCCCGAACTGACCAACGAGGCCGAAGCCCAAGTTGCCAAGACGGCGGGCGGCGCCGACGTCGTCAGCCATCAGGATTATGCCGACAAGTCGATCGTCAGCTTGCGCGACACGCTCGCCTTTTCGCCCGGGGTCTATCTCCAGCCGCGTTACGGGCAGGAGGTCCGCATTTCGATCCGCGGGTCGGGGCTGTCGCGCGGGTTCCATATGCGCGGGCTGACGCTGCTGCAGGATGGGGTGCCGATCAACTTGGCCGACGACAATGGCGATTTTCAGGAACTCGAGCCGATCTTCTTCGATCATCTCGAAGTCTATCGCGGCGCCAATGCGTTGCGTTTCGGGTCGGGGACTTTGGGCGGTGCGGTCAATGGCGTGACGCCGACCGGGCGGACCGCCGAGGGCTTCTACCTGCGCGGCGATGTGGGCAGTTTCGACAGCTATCGCGGGCTGATTTCGGCGGGCGTCGCGAGCGAGCGCGTCGATGCGTGGGGCGCGGTCAGCGCCGACACCTCCAGCGGCGACCGCGACCATGTGAACCGGCGCAGCTTTCGCTTTCACGGCAATGTCGGGCTGAAGCTGAGCGACGTCGTTTCGACGCGTTTCTATGCCAGCTACAACGACATCAAACAGGAAATTCCCGGCGCGCTGACCTTCAACCAGGCACTCACGACCCCGCGCATGGCAAGCGCGGCGGCGATCGCGGGCGATCAGGCGCGCGACATTGTCTCGCTGCGCTTGCAGAACCGCACCTCGTTCGATTGGGGCGCGTTCAAGCTCGACGTCGGCGGCTTCGTTAACGCCAAGTCGCTCTATCACCCGATCTTTCAGGTGATCGATCAGGACTCGCTCGATCTCGGCGGTTTCTTTCGCGCCGATTATGCCGCGGGGCCGGTTGAGGTCACGCTGGGCGGCGAGCTGCGCCGCGGCAGCACCAACGCGCGCCAATATGGGAATATCGCGGGACGGCGCGGGGCGCTGGTGTTCGACGCCGATCAGACCGCACGCACCGCCAATATCTACGGCGAAGTGCGGGTGCGGCCGGTCGAGCAGCTGACCTTGATCGCGGGCGGCGTCTATGCCGATGGCTTCCGCAAGCGGCGGGTCAATGTCTCGACGTCGCGCGATGGGCGGATCGAATTCGATGCCTTTTCGCCCAAGTTCGGTGTGCTGTTCCAGCCGAGCGCGGACATCCAGTTCTTCGCCAACTACAGCCGCTCGGCCGAATTTCCGGGCTTTGGCGAAGTGTTCCAGACTCTCGGCACCCCGCCGATCAGTCATGTCGTGTCGACGATCCGTCCACAGCGGGCGTGGACAGCAGAGGTCGGGACGCGCGGCAAGACCGGGATCATCAGCTGGGATCTCGCGCTCTATCGCGCCACGCTGAAGGGCGAATTGCTGCAATTCACGACCAATGTCAGCATCCCGGCGGCGACCTTCAACGCCGACCGAACGCTGCATCAGGGGGTCGAGGCGGCGCTGGAAATCGCCCCGACCAACTGGCTGCGGTTGCGGCAGGTCTATACCTACAGCGACTTCCGCTTCCGGAATGACAGCCAGTTCGGGAACAACCGCCTGCCGGTGGTGCCGAAACATGTCTATCGGGCCGAAGCGCGGATCGGGAGCGACGCGCTGCACATTGCGCCCAATGTCGAGTGGGTGCCGAAGGGCCCGTTCGCCGATTACCGCAATCTGGTCCGCACGCCCGGCTATGCCTTGCTGGGCGTGACCGGCGGGGCACGGATTGCCGAGGGGATCGACGTCTTTGTCGATGTCCGCAATATCACCGGCAAGAAGGCGATCGGCGACATCAGCGCGGCGATCACCGCCACCGCGCCATCGGTGGTCACGCCGGCGGCGTCGGCGATCTATTATCCCGTCGAGCGCCGCGCGGTGTCCGCCGGCATTCGCGCGCGATTCTAAGGGGGCAGGGGATGACCGACATCAACCGGATTCCGCTCTATCGCACGATCTGGCGCTGGCATTTTTATGCTGGGCTGTTCGTCATCCCCTTCATTCTGATGCTCTCGGTGACGGGGGCGGCCTATCTGTTCAAACCACAGCTTGATCGGTGGCAGGAACGCGGCTGGCGCGACCTGCCGACCGCCGAGCGCGTCGATGCCGATGCACAGGTGAAGGCGGCGCTGACCGCCTTTCCCGGTGCAGGGTTCCACTACTACCGCATTCCGCAGGCGCCCGGCGATGCCGCGGTTGTCCATGTCGGGTTGCCGCGCGGCGGGATGCGCGACGTCGCCGTCTCGCCGCAGGGGCGGGTGATCGGCAGCGCCAATCCGGATGACCGCATTTCGGCTTGGCTCGCGAAAATCCACGGCAGCCTGCTGATCGGCAAGCCCGGGGGGATCATCGTCGAACTGGCGGCGAGCTGGGCGATCGTGATGATCCTGACCGGGTTGTATCTATGGTGGCCGCGCGGACGCGGGCTGGCGGGGGTGATATGGCCGCGGCTCGGGCTGGGCGGGCGCACTGCGCTGCGCGATCTGCATGCCGTGACCGGTTTCTGGGTGTCGGGGCTGGCGCTGGTGCTGTTGCTCACCGCGCTGCCGTGGACCGATGTCTGGGCGCAGGGCTTTCGCGCCGTGCGTGCTGAAATGGGGTGGATGCAGGGCGCGCAGGACTGGAAAAGCGGCGCGGCGGATCATCATGCGGCGCATGATCACAGTGCGATGGCCAAGGCGATGCCGGAGCCGGTTTCGGTCGGTGATGAACCGCGTGTCGCGCTGGACCGCATCGTGCTGCGCGCGCAAAATGAAAATCTCCCCGCGCCGGTGATCATCCAGCCCCCAGGGGCGCCGAACATGTTCGGCCCGCCCAACGGCAACGTCTGGACACTGACCACCCAGACACAGAACCGCCCGCAGGTCCGCAAGGTGAGTTACGATGTCGTCACCGGGATCGAGGTGTCGCGCAGCGGCTTTGCCGATAAACATATCATCGACCGCGTCGTGGGCTACGGCATCGCGTGGCATGAGGGGGCGTTGTTCGGGATCTTTAGTCAGCTGATCGGGGTTCTCACCGCGCTGATGCTGATGACCCTCGCCGTGTCGGGATTTCTGATGTGGCGACGGCGCAAGCCCGACGATGCGCTGGGTGCGCCGCCGCTGCCGCGCGATCCGGCGAAGCTGAAGGGGGTGGTGGCGATTGTGCTGTTCCTCGCGGGCCTGCTGCCGTTGCTCGCCGCGTCGCTGATCTTGCTATGGATCGTCGATCGGCTCATCATTCCGCGGCTGCCGCGCGCGGCACGCTGGTTGGGACTAAAGGCAACAGTCTAAAGCGAGACGGCCCGGCATCGCCTCGCCGCGATGCCGGGCCGCGCGCAGGCGGGGTATGGCTGCGACCCGTTCAGCCCGCCGCGACGGCATGCGGTTCGTAGCCCGCGGGCGTGGCGCCCGGGATCGTCGCATGCATGTCCTTGTTTTCGGGAAAGATCGGCCACAGCAATTGCTGCCCCAGCGTCGCGGGTGGCAGATTTTCGACGCCATAGCTGACCGGATAGGTCCGCGTAATTCTGGCGGTGCCGAACAGCACGTCCCAGAAGAAGAGCAGATTCCCGAAATTGCCCTTATAGTTCACCGCCGGATCGCTGAGGTGGCGCCCGTGGTGTGCGTGGTGCGTCGCGGGGGTGCTGATCGTGCGTTCAACGATCCACATCAGCGGCGACAGCGCCTTGATGCGATAGAGCGGCGCGTCCCATGCCACGTCGCTGTGCGCGCCGATGATCACCGCCATCTTGACCACCAGATAGCCGGCATAGAACCAGCCGAGGCCGAGATAGACCAGCACGCCCGCGAACCAGATGCTGGGCATCAGCGCATAATAGATGATGTTGTTTCGATAGACGAGCCGCACGCTCATATAGCGGGCGTTGTGATGGGCGCGGTGGAGGTTGTAGAGCCAGGCGAAGCTGTGGCTGGCGCGGTGCCACCAATATTGCATCATATCCTCGCAGACGAGGAACAGCCCGAGCGCGGCGAGAAAGGGCAGGTTCGCCAGCGCGCCTTCGTAGTGCGGGAAGAAGCGGTGGCCGAGCAGCCCGACGGTGAGCAGGATCAACGGCTGCGTCGTGATCAGCAGAGTGAAGGTGCTGACGATTTCCAGGATGCCATCGTGGCGCGATTGCTCGGCCTTGGCGAACAGCTTGGTGCGAGCCAGTTCGAGCAGGCAGAAGCCGAGGTAGATGGCTGCTACAAGCAGGCTCGATTGCAATGTGGTCAAATGCATGGCGCCGTCTCCCGGTCGGCAGGCGGTCGATTGCCGCTTGCCATTACCGACCTGATGCCACAGCGTCGCAGATCGAAATGCAAAGAAGTTATCATTTTGCCATGGCCGAGCGATCACGGTTGTCGGCGGACGAGTTGGCGCAGCTTTCCGCGCGTGCTCGGGTGCGGCGTTTTGCCGACGGCCAGTTCATCCAGCACCAGGGCGATCCGGGCGATGCCTTTTGGGCGGTTGTCGCCGGACATGTCACGATCGGCCGCTATGCCGAGGACGGCAGTTTCACCCTGTTCGCCGTGTTAGCGGCCGGCGACCTGTTTGGCGAGCTGGCCTTTTTCACTGGCGTCCCGCGTCAGGTCGATGCGATGGCCAGCGGCGAGGCGCAGATGATCGCGATCGACCGACCTTTGCTGCACTCGTTGATGGCGGACGACATCGGATGGGCCGAACTGTTGCTGCGCAGCCTGTCGCGTCAATTGGCGAGCGCGCTTGATATGATCGACGCCGAACGGCGGCTGAGCGCGGTCGAACGGCTCGCGGCGCTGCTCGCGACAATGGCGCGCGACAGCGCCGACGGCGCGACGGTCGGTGCAACGCAGCAGCAGCTTGCCGACCTGCTTGGCGTGTCGCGCGTGACGTTGGGGGCGGCGCTTCGCGAATTGGCCGAAGCGGGGCGTGTCGAACGCGGCTATGGCCAGATTCGCCTGCGCGACCCGACCCAACCAGACGGTTTCAATTGAAACCAGTTTATGCTAGAGGCCAGCGCATGAAAGACGGCTTTACCCATGTCCACGCCACGCCGCCGCCGGGTGCCGCGGCCGACTGGACGATTTCGCAAAATTGGGACGCTTTTACGGCCGCCGAACATGCGATGTGGGACAAGCTGTTCGCGCGCCAGTCGGCGATGCTGCCCGGCCGCGCCGCCGACGCGTTCCTGCGCGGCATCGACGTGCTGCGACTCGAAAAGCCCGGGATTCCTGACTATCGCGAGCTCAACGCTCGGCTGATGGCGGCGACCGGATGGCAGGTCGTGGCGGTGCCGGGACTGGTTCCCGACGATGTGTTTTTCGACCATCTGGCGAACCGGCGCTTTCCCGCGGGCAATTTTATCCGCACGCCCGAGCAGCTCGACTATCTGCAGGAACCCGACGTGTTCCACGACGTGTTCGGGCATGTCCCGATGCTCGCCGATCCCGTGTTTGCCGATTATATGGTCGCCTATGGTGAGGGGGGCTTACGCAGCCTGAAGTTCGATGCGCTGAAGCAGCTGGCGCGGCTGTACTGGTACACGGTAGAATTCGGGCTGATCCGCGAGGCGGGCGGGCTGCGGATTTATGGCGCGGGGATCGTGTCTTCCTATGCCGAGAGCGTTTTCGCGCTCGACAGCGACAGCCCGAACCGCATCGGTTTCGACCTCGCGCGGGTGATGCGGACCGATTACCGGATCGACGATTTCCAGCAGAATTACTTTGTCATCGAGAGTCTGGATCAGCTGCTCGACACGACGGTAAACACCGATTTCGCGCCGCTCTATGCGGCGAATGACGCGCTGCCGCCGATTGCGATCGCGGATATCTTGCCGGGTGACGAGGTGGTGACGCGCGGTACGCAGGATTATGCGCTAGGCAAAATCTAGCGCCGTCGCCGTCATTGCGAGGAGCGAAGCGACGAAGCAATCTCCAGCCATCGTTGTGGCAGGACGGTAGCTGGAGATTGCTTCGCTTCGCTCGCAATGACGGTGAGAATCACCAGCTCCCGAAACTGGCATCCGACGGACTGGCGCGATGAAACGCGCGCTCCTTGCGCCGCCAGCCGTAGCGACGGCGCTTGACCAGCAACAGGCACGGCCATTCGGCGCTGCCGCCGCGCGCGGCAAGGCGGAAACCTTGCGCGCGGTAGGCCGCAAGCACCGGCTCCATCTGGCGCGCGATCAGTCCGGCGAGGATCGCATGGCCGCCCAGCGCGGTCGCGGCGCCGACGTCGGGGGCGAGGGTGATCAGCGGCCCGGCGAGGATATTGGCGATCACGAGGTCATAGGGCGCGCGGTGGCGGATCGCCGGATGGTCGGTTCCCGGCGCGACCGCGAGCATCAGCGCGCCGCTGCCGCGGCCGAGCGCGACGTGATTGATCGCGGCATTGTCGCGGGTGACGAAAATGCTCGCGGGGTCGATGTCCGACGCGATCGTCCGCGCGGCGGGCCAGAGCGCCATGGCCGCGAAGGCGAGCAGCCCGGTGCCGGTGCCGATATCGGCAATGTTGCGCGGGACCGTGCCTTTGCGCTTCAGCCGGTCCAGCATCGCCAGGCAGCCCGCGGTGGTATCGTGGCCGCCGGTGCCAAACGCCTGACTGGCGTCGATCAGGAAGGGAGTGGCGCCGGGGGGGACGCGGTCGGCGTAACTGCTGGTGTGAACGAAGAAGCGCCCCGCCTGCACCGGCTCAAGCCCCTGCTGGCTTAGCGTTACCCAATCCTGCTCGACCAGCTCTTCGATCGTCGGCTGCTTGCCTCTGGCGCTTGGCACGAGCGCCTGGATCATCGTCAGGAGCGCGAGTGCGGGTTTATCGTCGACATAGGCGTCGAGCTGCCACAGCCCGGCATCCTCGTCGATTTCGCGCGTCACCACCACCGGCGGATCGGCGAGTGCGTCCAGCGCCGATCCGTCCGATACTGCTTCGGCCTCGGCGCGGGTGCAGGGGAGGGAGACGAGCCAGCTCATCGCTTAGCGGACATAGCTGGCGCCGTTGACGTCGAGCACTGCGCCGGTCATCGACGCGGGCGCGTCGATCGCGCACCAGCGCGCCATTTCGGCGACCTCCTCGGGCATCGCGACGCGTCCCAAGGGAATGTCGGCAAGCAATTTGTCGCCGCCGCGGCTCGCCAGATACTCGTCGGCCATGCCGGTCATCGTGAAGCCGGGGCAGATCGCGAACGCGAGGATGCCGTCCTTGGCATAGGCGCGCGCGATCGTCTTGGTCATCGCGACCATGCCCGCCTTGGACGCAGCATAATGCCAGTGCGCGGGGCTGTCGCCGCGGTGTGCGGCGCGGCTGGCGATGTTGACGATACGGCCTTTGGCGTTGCGGCCCTGCCAGTGTAGCACCGCGCGGCGACTGAGGTCGGCGCTCGCGGTCAAATTGATCTGGAGGGTGCGGTTCCAGTTTTCCAGCCAGTCGGCGTCGTCGCTGTCCAGCGGATTGGCCTCAAACACCCCGGCGTTGTTGATCAGCACGTCGATACGGCCGTCCAGCCGGTCGAGGCATTGCTGCCACAGACGGGCGGGTGCTGCGGGATCAGCGAAGTCGCCATCGGCGCTCGACAGCGCGACGGTTTTGATGGCGTCGGTGGTCAGCGCCGCGGCGATCGCGGCGCCGATGCCGCGGCTGGCGCCGGTGATCAGGATGTGGGTTTGCATGGCGCTGCTTTAGGCAGCGCGGCAGTGCTTGCCAAGTTAGCGCAGGTCCGTCCCCGTCCGTCATCCCGGCGAAGGCCGGGATCTCACCGGTGCGTCAGGTGGCGAGGGTGAGACCCCGGCCTGCGCCGGGGTGACGATGGAAAGGGAGCGGAAGAATCTACGCCACCCGGCGGCTAAACTCGCTCGCGGCCTGTTCCAGTTGCTGCAACCGGCCGCCCATCTTGCCGAATTCCTGGCTCAACACGCTGATCTCGCTCGCGACCATGCCCGAATCGTTGCGGATGCTGGCGATCGTTGACGACATCGAATCGGCGGCGAGCGCGGTTTCATCGACTGCGGCTGTGATCGAGGTGACCGTCTGCGCCTGCGCGTCCATCGCGTCACGGATGCGCTGCGCCGAGCGCTGCACTTCGACGATCGTCGCCTGGATCGACTGGTTCGCAGTCACCGATCCGCGCGTGGCCTGCTGGATCGCGGTGATCTTGCCTGCAATGTCGTCGGTGGCGCGGGCGGTTTCGTTGGCGAGGCTTTTGACCTCCTGCGCGACGACGGCAAAGCCGCGGCCCGATTCGCCGGCGCGCGCGGCCTCGATCGTGGCGTTGAGCGCGAGCAGGTTGGTCTGGCCCGCAATCTCGCGGATCAGGCCCAAAATGGATTCGATCGATTCGGCGTGATGCGACAGCGTTTCGGACATCGCGACCGCTTCGCCCGCCTGTTCGGAGGCGCGGGTGGCGACGCTGGCCGACGCTTCGACCTCGCTGCGCGCATCTTCGATCGCGCGGATCAGCCCGGCAGCGGTCGACGCGGCTTCGCGCATCGCCATCGCCGATTGTTCGGACGCCGCGGCGACTTCGCTGGTCTTGGCGATCATGCCCTTCGCTGCCATGTCGGCCGATGCCGCCTGTTTGGCGAGCTGTTCGCGCACCCCGTCGGTGTCCTGCACCAGCGAGGCGATCGAGCGGTCGAAATCGCCCGCAAGGGTCTGGCGCTCGCTGGAGATGACCGCACGGTCGAGCTTTTCGGCGTAGCGCTGCATGATGTCGAATTCGAGCAGCGCCAACCGGTTAACCGCACTGACCAGTCGCGCCAGTCGCGCTGCATCGTCGATGCATGCGGCAACGACATATTCGATGGTCAGTCGCTGGCTTTCGGCGATGCACGACATCACCGCGGCGAGCGGCAGTTTGACGCGCCGCGCCATATGCGCGTTCTGGCACGCGATCGTGGCGACCTCTTGCCCCGCGGCTTCGGCATATTTGACCTCGGTGTGACGCGCGCTACCGCGGATGTACGAAGCGAGCAGTTCGCCATCGACCGCGCGTTCGACGCTGGGCAGGGCGTTGAACGCATCCCAATAGGCGCGCGCGATGGCTTCTTCGCGGCCGGCGACGATCGTATGAATTTCGGCGGCGTTGGCGGTGAGCTGGCCGTCAAGGTCGTAATAGGGGAAGCGTTCGGCCATCGAAATCGGGTCGATTTGCTGCTTATGAATCGGATTTTCCTTCACCATGATCCTGCTTCCCTGATCGATCCAATGGGGCGCGAGTCTGCCGCTCGTCATCGTCCGCAAAACATATGACCGGGGTATGCGTCAGCGATGGTAAATTGGTCGTTAACCAGCGGACCGTTTTTCAGGACTAGTGCTGATCGACCGTCGGCACCGGATAACCCTCGAACGCCTTGATCGTGCGCAGCGCAAAGGCGCTATGCATCGCCGCGACCCCGGGCAGGCGCGACAGGCAGTGGCGATGCAACCGGTCGAAATCGGCGACGTTGCGCGCCGCGACGCGCAGCCGATAGTCGGACGCGCCCGAGAGCAATTGGCATTCGAGGATTTCGTCAAAGCTTTTGACCGCGCTTTCGAACGCGGTCAGCGCCTCCTCGCTCTGCGACGTCAGGCTGATGTCGACGAATACGTCGAGCCCGAGGCCGATGCGTTCGGGGGCGAGGCGCGCGGTATAGCCGGTGATGATCCCTGCCGCCTCGAGCGCGCGGATGCGGCGATGGCACGCCGACGCCGACAATCCGACCGCTTCGCCCAGTTCGGCGGCGGGACGCGGACCGCCCCGTTGCAGCAAGTCGAGGAGCTTGCGGTCGATTCGATCAATCATTGTGCGTCCTTGGGCTATATCACGCGAGATTTGTGCGCATTTGTCGCGAATCCAGCGACGATATGCAAGCACCTCGCGCGCCGTTTCTGCTATCAGGCGCAGCATGAACGACGCGGCGCCGGACAGCGCGACCGGCGGCGAAAAACTGGAGAGCGACCATGATCATCGGCACCCCCAAGGAAATCAAGAACCACGAATATCGCGTCGGGCTGACCCCCGAAAGCGCGCGCGAGCTCACCGTTCACGGCCACCGCGTCTTGGTCCAGACCGGCGCCGGCGCGGGTATCGGCGCGCACGACCGTTTCTATGTCGAGGCAGGGGCTGAGATCGTCCAGACCGCCGAGGAAATCTTCGCGACCTGCGACATGGTGGTCAAGGTGAAGGAACCCCAGCCCGGTGAGCGCGCGATGCTCCGCGAAGGGCAGATCCTCTATACCTATCTCCACCTCGCCCCCGATCCCGACCAGACGCGCGACCTGATGAAATCGGGCGTGGTTTGCATCGCCTATGAAACCGTCACCAGCCCGCACGGCGGCCTGCCGCTGCTGAAGCCGATGAGCCAAGTTGCGGGGCGCATGTCGATCCAAGCGGGTGCGACCGCGCTGGAAAAGGCACATGGCGGCCGCGGCGTGCTGCTCGGCGGCGTGCCGGGCGTGGCACCGGGCAAGGTGTGCGTGATCGGCGGCGGCGTCGTCGGTTTCAACGCGGCGCAGATGGCGGCGGGGCTTGGCGCCGACGTCACCATCCTCGACCGCGATCCCGAAGTGCTGGAACGTGTCGGCACCTTCTTTGAATCGCGCGCCAAGACGCGCTTCTCGAACCGGGCCAACCTCGCCGAATGCGTCGCCGAGGCCGATCTCGTGATCGGCGCGGTGCTGATCCCCGGCGCCGAAGCGCCCAAACTCGTTACCCGCGAAATGCTCGGCACGATGCAGGCAGGCTCGGTGCTCGTCGACGTTGCGATCGATCAGGGCGGCTGTTTTGAGACCAGCCACGCGACGACCCACGCCGAACCCACCTATGTGGTCGATGGCATCGTCCATTATGCGGTCGCCAACATGCCCGGTGGGGTCGCGCGCACCAGCACCTATGCGCTCAACAATGTTACCCTGCCGCACGCGCTGCGGATCGCCGATCTGGGCTGGAAAGAAGCCCTCCGCCGTGACGTGCATCTTTCGCAGGGCTTGAACGTATGGAATGGCAAGGTAACGTTCGAAGCCGTGGCGCAAGCCATCGGAACCGATTATGTGCCTGTCGAGCAGGCACTCGCCTGACAACAAGGACATAGACGAGACGATGACCGACCAAGCGCCCCCTCCGCCGCCGCAAGACGACGATCAGGAAGAAAACGAAGTGCTGCGCGCCGCGCGCGAGCGGCAACAGCAGCGTGAAGCGGCCGAGGCGACCGAAAAGGCTGATCAGGAAGCCGCAAAGGGCAAGCGCGCCGGTTGGAAAACCGCCGCCGCCGCGGGCCTCGGCATCGGCTCGGCTGCTGTGATCGCAGCGCTGCTCTATGTGAACCGCGACAAGATCAAGTAAGGGATCAGCGCGGCGACGTCTGGATGGACAAGAAAGGGGCGACCTTGTGCCGCCCCTTTCTTGTCCATCCGGATGTCTCCCGTTCTGCGGTGGCAATTCGCCCCATTTCCGCCGCCCCCTCTTTCCCTTCTGCCCCTGCAATGCCACATGAGGCAGATGAGCGAAGAAAAGCCCTGGCCCGACAGCATCCGCGCTGGCGATTGCGAGCAGCATGAACCGCTGGTCCGCCGGGTGCTGGCCCCGAACCCGTCGCCCTATACCTTTACCGGCACCCAGACCTGGCTCGTCGGCGCGGGCAGCGATGTCGCGGTGATCGATCCCGGCCCAACCGGATCGGGGATGAGTATCGGCGATCCGCCCGACGCCAACGGGCAGGGGCATGTCGACGCTATTTTGCGCGCGGTTGCGGGCCAGCGCGTCGCCGCGATCCTGTGCACCCACACCCACCGCGACCACAGCCCCGCCGCCGCTCCGCTGAAAGCCGCGACCGGCGCCCCGATCATCGGCTGCGCCCCACTGGCACTGAAGGATGACGGGCCGCGCGCCGATTCGGCGTTTGATCCCGACTATGCCCCCGACCGGGTGCTGACAGATGGCGAGCGGATTTCGGGTGACGGCTGGACGATCGAGGCGGTCGCGACCCCCGGTCACACGTCGAACCACCTCTGCTTCGCGTTGGTCGAAAGCAGCGCGCTCTTCACCGGCGACCATGTCATGGCCTGGTCGACCAGTGTCGTCAGCCCGCCCGACGGCGACATGGCCGCCTATATGGCCAGCCTGTCGAAACTCTATGACCGCGAAGACCGCGTCTATTACCCTGCGCACGGCCCCGCGGTGACCAAGCCGCGGCAGCTTGTCCGCGGCATGCTCGGCCACCGCAAGCAGCGCGAGCGGCAGATTTTGCGCGAGCTGGAAAAGGGAACCCGGGTCATCCCGGTCATGGTCGCGCATATGTACAAGGGGCTAGACCTGCGGCTGACCGGCGCTGCCGGGCGCTCGGTGCTCGCGCATCTGTTCGACCTGCGCGCGCGCGGCGTCGTGCGCGAACGTAATGACGAATGGGAACTGGCCTGACATGCTTTTGACGATGCTGCTCGCCGCTGCGCAGCCCACTGCCGAAACGGCGCCCCCCACCGCCAATTCGCGCATTGTCGACCTTATCGTCCGGAATGAGGGCCAGCATGCCCGATGGCCAAATATGCTTTGAGCTGTCCGAAAACGCCGAAACAGGCGAGGAGCCAGCCAATCTGATCGTCTCCTTTCCGGCGTCGGGCGATGCCGAAAAGACAGTATTGCCGCTTCCTGCCTTTGCTGGCGACCCACAGGGGTTACGGCTATGGCCGCATGGCGTTTCGGTGCGTCGCGGCGATGACACCGACGGCGGCGAAGGGCTGGAGATGCTGGTCGGGGTGATCGGCGAACAGCGCGCGATGTATTCGGGCGGGGGCGGGTCGGGGGCTCGGCTCCACCTTTTGCGGTTCGGCATGGCGCCGCACGCGATCGGACTGACCGGCGAAGTGCTCGATGTCGTCTGGGACAGTTCGTTGATGATCCGCGCCTGTTTTTCGGAACAGGACGCGAAGGACCGACGCGGCGCCTGTCACGACGAATATGAATATAAGGCCGTGCTGAAATCCGGCCCCGACGATGGCGGGGAATTGCCGACATTGACCTATCGCAGCTTTGCAACCGCCTATCCGCAGACGTCGCGGCGAAGCGAGGACAATAGCGGGCAGAAGCTGGAGAAGAGCGATCTGGCCGACTGGAAAGACCCGGAGTGCAGTTACGAACGCGTGCTGCGCTACAACCCGGCGACGCGTCAGTATGAAATGGATCACCCCGCGCCCGATTGTTCGAGCTATACGACCCCATGACCTCGACTCATTCCTCTTCCTCTCCCGCTCCACGCCTCGCCGGGCGTCTGATCCTTCTCGCGGCGGCGGCGATGCTTCTCCTTGCCGTCTGGTGGGCGGTGTCCGCGTGGCGCGACTGGCAAAGCGGCTATGACCCCGAAACGGTTGTGGCTGCGAGCCTTCAGGGGTTGCAGGAACAGAATGTCCTGGTGCCCTTCACCGCCCGCTACGTCGCGGTGGTGACCTCGACGCAGAGCCGGATGGGGCTGAGCGCGAAAAAGACGCTGATCATGCCGGGGACGGTGCGCTACGAAGTCGATCTGGGAAAGCTCAAGCCGTCGGACCTCGACTGGGATGCGGCGACCAATGCGCTCACTGTCACCCTGCCGCCGCTGCGGCTCGCCGGACCTGAAATCGATCTCAACGCGATCAGCGAATTTCGCGACGGGACGATCCTGTTGACCCTGACCGATGCCGAAGCCTCGCTCGACGCCGCCAACCAGAAGGCGGCGCAGGATGAACTGATCAAGCAGGCGAAGGGGACGACTCCGATGCGGCTCGCGCAGGGTGCAGCGCGCAACGCCGTCGAACAAAGTTTCGCGATGCCGCTCAAGGCTGCGGGGGTCGATGCCAAGGTCACCGCGCGCTTCGCCAATACCCCTGCCGAATAGCAGGCTTCCGCGCGCCGTCCTCCTGCGTTAGTCTCAACCCGATTCCAGCCGACTGGGGGGTATGGCATGGCGACGACGGGCGAGGGGGCGATGCGCCCCGAAGTTTTCTGGCAGCGGATGGCGATCGGGCTCGCGCTCTTCATCATTTTCGGCTTCCTGCAATTTGCGCTGCGCGGTTTTGTCGATCCGGTCGCGGCGCCCTTCTGGGTGCATCTGCACGGCGTGTTGATGCTCGGCTGGCTTGGGCTGCTGGTGGTGCAGCCCACATTGGTATCGCGGCAGAATATGGCGCTGCACCGGCGGCTCGGCTGGACCGGAGCGGCGCTGGCGATTGTGATGACCGCGCTGGGCGTGTTTACCGGGCTGGCGTCGCTGGTGCTCGGCCGCTTTCCGCCCTTTTTCTCGCCGCCCTATTTTCTCGCGCTGACGGTGATCGAATCGCTAGTGTTCGGCTTGATCGTGTGGGCGGCGGTGCGGCGGCGCAACCGGACCGACTGGCACCGGCGATTGATGATCGGCGCAACGATTATCATCCTCGAACCCGCGCTTGGCCGCATCCTGCCGATGCCGCTGATGATCGGCTGGTCCGACATCCCGATCGGGCTGATCCAGCTGGGTGTGGTCGGCATCATCGCCATGTATGACCGCCGGACGCTGGGGCGCATTCATCCCGCGACAATGGCGATCGCGGCGATTGTCATCGCCGTGCGGATCACCATTTATCTGGCAGCTTTGACACCCCCCGTCATCGCGCTCGCGGACCGGCTGGTTGGCGGCTGACGCCGCGTTGCCCTGTCCGGGGTCGCGGTGTAGGGGGGTGGCCAAGGCAAAAGCCAGATAAGGAAAAGCGATGACTGCTCCCATCCGCGAGAATCTCTCGGGCATCGACCTGCGCGCCGAAATCGAGCGGCTGCGCAAAGACCGCAAGGCCGTGATCCTGGCGCATTATTACCAGAAGCCCGAGATTCAGGATCTCGCCGATTTCGTCGGCGATTCGCTCGAGCTGTCGCGCAAAGCCGCCGACACCGACGCCGACGTCATCGCCTTCTGCGGCGTGAAATTCATGGCCGAGACCGCGAAGATCCTGAGCCCCGAAAAGATCGTCATCCTGCCCGACATGGACGCGGGTTGCTCGCTTGAGGACAGCTGTCCGCCCGAACAGTTCAAACGTTTCCGCGAAAAGCACCCCGACCATATCGCGCTGACCTACATCAACTGCTCGGCAGCGGTGAAAGCGCTCAGCGACATCATCGTCACCTCGTCGAGCGCCGAGACGATCATCAGCCAGATTCCCGAAAACCAGCCGATCATCTTTGGCCCCGATCGCCACCTCGGCGGCTATCTCAACCGCAAGTTCGGGCGCGAGATGCTGTTGTGGCCCGGCGTGTGCATCGTGCACGAAGCGTTCAGCGAGACCGAGCTCATCAAGCTGAAGGCGCAGCACCCCGGCGCGCCGGTTGCCGCGCACCCCGAATGCCCGCCGCATATCGTCGACCACGCCGATTATGTCGGGTCGACCAGCGGCATCCTGCAATTCGCCAAGAGCTTTCCCGGCGACACGCTGATCGTCGCGACCGAGCCGCACATCATCCACCAGATGGAGCTGGCGATCCCCGAAAAGACCTTCATCGGGGCGCCGGGGGCCGACGGCAATTGCAACTGCAACATCTGCCCGTACATGGCGCTCAACACGATGGAAAAGCTCTACCTCGCACTGCGCGACCTGAAACCGCAGATCGAGATGGAGGAAGGCCTGCGTCTGGCAGCGCGCAAGAGCCTCGACCGGATGCTGGAGATGGCATCGGGGACGATCGGCAAGGGTGATCTGGGGCGGGCGTAGTCCGGGAAAGCGAGTCGAATTGCCGACTCGCTTAAGCGAGTCGGCGGAATGTTTTTGCCGGGTGAGCGGCAAATTCGAATCCGAAAATGCTGCATGCTTGTTACATAAATGCTGCGCCGAATCCGCTTGTTGCTAATGCCGGACTTATCCACAGCAGCCGACGCTCATAAGGGGTATTTCGGCGTTTTTCGGTTGGCGCCCGGAACGCTTCATGTCAGCTTCAAATCATCGGACGACAGAGACGAAAGACCGCCGGGACATCAAGGGTAGTTGCAAGACTAGCCAGAAGAGAACGGGCCGGACTTACGAGGAAATCGACCGGTAGCCTGGTCACGGAACGTAGCGATTCCCACGAGTTGATGCGAACCCGATCGGGTACAGGAAATGCAGTCCATCGCTTGGACAGCGACTGCTTCGGCAGACGCGAGAAGGGATGATGAAGGGCTTTCCAGGTGCGGCCGGCCCCCGAAAGGGGGCCGACCAAACCGCCGCCGGATTGTTCCGGCGCGCGCCGCAACGCATCGTTTTGCGGGCTGCTGATCGCAAGAGAAGCGGACCGGGATGGAGTGAGGCGGAGTGCGTGGGGCAGGACCGGATAGTGGGGGTTGGCAGCGATGTCGGCCCCCATTTCGTTTGGGCGCCGCGCGCCCTGCCGCTAACCAGCGGCGAACCACATTTCCCACAATTATTTTCGCCCATGTGACAACCGTCACATCGCCGTCAAACGCGGCTGCTTATAGCCACTATTGCGACCCGGAGCAGTTCTTGATCTGGAACTGATCCCACTTTCCCGGCCGCGTCCTTTGGGGCCGGCCGGGAACCTTTCGCTTCCTTTCCGCATTGTGTCGTCATCGTTGAAACGATGTCTGGGCGCGACCGGACGTTTTTATTTCCGCCGGGTATCTGCGTTTGCTTGGCGGTTCAGGAAGGGAAAAATCATGGGCTTGATCATCACTTTGATCGTTGGCGGTATTATCGGCTGGCTGGCGAGCATCGTCATGCGCACCGACGCGCAACAGGGTATTATCCTGAATGTCGTCGTCGGGATCGTCGGGGCATTTCTCGGCAATTTCATCGGCGGCTTTTTCGGCATGGGCGCAAGCCTCGAAACCTTCAGCCCGATCGGCCTGCTGTGGTCGTTCATCGGTGCGGTGGTTCTGCTTGGCATCATCAACCTGATTCGCCGCGGTAGCGTTCGTTAATCGGTGTGGCGGCGGTGCAAAGTTGCACCGCCGCCATTCTGCTAGGCGTTTTGAAATATCTGGGTTACCAAAGGCCTGCCCGCAATGTCGGGCACCATCAATGATCGTAGGGGGTCAATATCATGGATTTCATTATCGCAATCGTCATGGGCGGCGTTATCGGCTGGTTGGCCAGCATCGTGATGCGCACCGATGCGCAGCAGGGCATCTTCCTGAACATCATCGTCGGCTGTATCGGCTCGATCCTTGGCCGCTTCCTGTTCGGCCAGTTCCTGGGTGGCGGTCATCTGCGCGGCAACGCCTTTGACCCGATGACCCTGCTCACCGCCTTTATCGGCGCTGTCGTGCTGCTCGCTATCGTCAATCTGGTACGTCGCGGTCGCGTCCGCTGAAGCGTTAGATAACCGGCATAGGTCCTTCGGGACCGACCGGATCAAAGGGTGGCCCGCCGTCAGGCGCGCCGCCCTTTTTCATGTCTGCAACCACTGGAAATCGCGATGATATCCGCTTATGCACCGCGCCCCGGGGCGCAGGCGCGGGGGCAAAGATTGGCCTCTTGCATGTGGTGATTTAATTGGGTAATACACCTCATACGGGATTGCGGTCCTGTCATGCGGGGTTGAGGGGGCGGCGCGCTATCGCGTTTGCCGCACTCGATGCCGCTTGAGGCAGGGAGGAATTCTGCGTGAATTACGAGCGGAAAGTGGATGTGATGGACAGCCTCACGGGTTCGACCCAGAGCTATTATGATGAGGCGGACAGCCGCCGCAAGCGGACGCGGCTGATCATCGCAGTGGTGCTGATCGTGCTCGCGTTGGCGGCCGCGTGGTACGCGTTCAGTTCGAGCAAAGACGTCGCCGCGGGCGCTGGCGGTGCGGCGGGCGGCGAAGGCGCCGCGGCCGTGCCCAGCATTACGGTTGTCATGCCCGGCCGCCAGTCGGTTCAGTCGACGATTTCGACCAACGGTACAATCGCGGCGCGCCGCGAAATGCCGGTCGGGGTCGCTGGCGAAGGCGGGCAGGTCATTCGCGTCCTGGTCGAGCCCGGTCAGTGGGTCGGCGCCGGACAGCCGCTCGCGGTCATCGATCGTTCGGTCCAGGCGCAGCAGGCCGCCAGCCTTGCCGCCTCGATTCGCGTGGCGCAGGCCGACGCCGATCTGGCGCAGGCCGAACTGACCCGCGCCGATGCGCTGGTTGCCCGCGGCTTCATTTCGAAAGCGGACATGGACCGCAAGCGCGCCACTCGCGACGCCGCCAACGCGCGCGTCCGGGTTGCGCAGGCCCAATATGCCGAGGCGCAGGCGCGCAATGGCCGCCTCAATATCGTTGCTCCCGCGGCTGGGCTGGTGCTGACGCGCGGCGTCGAGCCCGGGCAAATCGTCAGTTCGGGCAGCGGCGTGCTGTTCCGTATGGCGCGCGGCGGCGAGATGGAATTGCTGGCGCAGATGGCCGAGGCTGATCTGCAACGCGTCCGCGTCGGCACCCGCGCCACGATCACCCCGGTTGGCAGCAATCTGAATATCGAAGGTCAGGTGTGGCAGGTGTCGCCGGTGATCGACCCGGATACGCGGCAAGGCATGGTGCGTATCGCGGTGCCGTATAGCGCCGCCCTGCGCCCCGGCGGCTTTGCCGATGCGCGGCTGGTCTCCGGCACCGAGGAAGCGCCGCTGCTGCCCGAAAGCGCAGTGCAGAGCGGTCCTGAAGGCAATTATGTCCTGATCGTCGATGGCAAGAATATGATCCAGCGGCGCGCGGTCAAGGTTGGCACCGTCACCGACGGCGGCGTGTCGATTGCCTCGGGTCTCAATGGCACTGAACGGGTGGTCGTGCTGGCCGGCGCGTTCCTGAACGTCGGCGACAAGGTGAAGCCGGTGGTTCAGAAATCGTCGCAATAGCCCCTTCCGACTGCGTGCGCACAAAAGGCGTTTGAATCATGAGCTTTCGCAACATCTCCGCCTGGTGCATCCGCAATCCGGTGCCGCCGATCGTCATGTTCGTGCTGTTGATGCTGGCGGGGATCGTCAGTTTCAACCGGATGGACGTCAACGACAATCCGGACATCGAATTTCCGGCGGTGCAGGTGATCGTCGCGCAGCCCGGCGCCGCGCCGTCCGAGCTGGAAACGCAGGTCACCCAGCGTGTCGAAGCCGCGGTGCGCGGGGTCAGCGGGGTCGACGAAATGTCGTCCTATGTCGGCGAAGGCAACAGTCGGACGATGGTGCAGTTCGCCATCGGCACCCCGATCGACCGCGCCTATAACGACGTCAATCAGGCGATTTCGCAGATCCGCAGCGACCTGCCCGACGGCATTCTCGAACCGCAGGTGGTGCGCGTCGACATTGCGGGTGGCCCGATCACCTATTTCGCGGTCGAAGCGTCGGATATGACGCTGGAACAGCTGTCGTGGTACGTCGACAATACGGTGGCGAAAGAGCTGCTTGCGATCCCCGGCATGAGCCAGGTGCGCCGTTCGGGCGGGGTCGATCGCGAAATCCGCGTCATCCTCGATCCCGCGCGCATGCAAAGCTATGGCCTGACCGCGAGTCAGGTGAACCAGCAACTGCGCCAGACCAACGTCAACGCCGCGGGCGGCCGCACCGAAATTGCGGGTAGCGAACAAGCGGTGCGCGTGCTGGGCAACGCCGCCAATGCGTTCGCGCTTGGCGATACGCGCCTGTCGATCGGCAATGGCCGCACCGTGCGCCTGTCCGATGTCGCCAAGGTCACCGACGGCTATGCCGAACAGCGCAATCTGGCGAAGATCAAGGGCCGCCAAGTGCTCAGCTTCTCGATCGAAAAGGCTAAGGGCGCGTCCGACGTCACCGTCCATGACGAGACGATGAAAAAGCTGGCGGAGATCAAAAAAGCCAACCCCAAGGTCGATTTCAAGATCCTGTTCACGCGCACCGAATATACCAAGGAACAATATCGCAGTTCGATGCTGGCGATGATCGAGGGCGCCGTGCTTGCGGTCGTCGTCGTGTTCCTGTTCCTGCGCGACTGGCGCGCGACGCTGATCAGCGCGCTCGCGATCCCGCTGTCGGCGATCCCGACCTTCTGGTTCATGGACATGATGGGCTTTTCGCTGAACAGCCTGTCGCTGCTGGCGCTCAGTCTGGTCGCCGGGGTGCTCGTCGATGATGCGATCGTCGAGATCGAGAATATCGTCAGGCATATGCGAATGGGCAAGACCGCCTATCAGGCGTCGATCGACGCCGCCGATGAAATCGGCCTGGCGGTCGTCGCGACGACGATGTCGATCGTCGCGGTGTTCCTGCCTGTCGCGCTGATGCCCGGTATTTCAGGGCAGTTCTTTGTCCAGTTCGGGATGACCGTGGTCTTCGCGGTGCTCGTCAGTCTGGCCGTAGCGCGGATGATCACGCCGATGATCGCCGCCTACTTCCTGTCGGCGCAGGGCGAGCAGGAGCATGCCGCCGGACCATGGGTCGATCGTTATGAGCGACTGCTGGCGTGGACACTGGACAGCAGCAAGCAGCAGACGGTGCGCGCGCGCTATGACGGCACGCGGACCAAGCTTGCCTATCTGGCGGTGCCGCTCGTGCTGGCTGGCCTGTATATTGTCTATTCGATCGTGACCTATTTCCAGCCCGTGGCCGCGGGGGAGGATGGTCCAAACCCGGCAGTCCATTTCCTGGTGCTGACGCCGCTCTCGGCGATTATGACCTTCCTCGCGGCCAGCCTGCTTGCAATCCTGCTGGGCGCCATCGTCTATGCCATGGGGATGCGCCAATGGGCGTTTACGCATTGGGCGAAGTTCATGGTCCAGCGCGCATGGGCGCGGCTGCATGATCACCGCGTGTGGATTGTCGGCATCGGCCTGCTCGCTTTCCTGTCCAGCATCGGCTTGTTCATGGTGCTGCCGCAGCAGTTCCAGCCGACGACAAACAGCGATTACAGCCAGGTGCGTTATGAGCTCCCGCCGGGTTCGACGCTGGCGCAAAGCGAAACGATTGTGCGTCAGATTGGCGCGATCCTCGACAACAGCCCGGTGGTTCAAACCGCTTTTTACGACGTCAATGTCGGCGGCGGGAATGGCTTCATCACGCTCAAGAAAGATCGTGAGATGACGAGCGTCGACTGGGAACGCAGCCTGCAGCCGAAACTGGCTGCGATCCCCGACGCGCGGGTGTCGTTCCAGAGTCAGTCGGGCGGCTTTTCAGGCCGCGACATGACGATGGTGATCGGCGGCGACGACCCGGTCGCGCTCGAAAAACATGCCCGCACGATCGTCGCTCAGATGGGCGGGGTAAAGGAATTGCGCGCGCCCCGGATCGAAGGCGACATCCCGCGTCCCGAAATCATCGTCAATCCGCGCATGGACCTCGCCGCCGAGCTCGGCGTGACGACCCAAGCGCTCAGCCAGACGATCCGTATTGCGACGCTGGGCGACATCGACCAGAACGCCGCGAAATTCTCGCTGTCCGATCGCCAGATCCCGATCCGCGTGCTGCTGTCCGAAGATTCGCGCCGCAGCCTGGCGACGATCGAAAACCTGCCGGTACCGACGTCACGCGGCGGCACAGTGCCGCTGAAGTCGATCGCCGAAATCGGGTTCGGCGCCGGGCCGACCGAATTGCGCCGGTACAACCAGACGCGGCGCATCGTCATCGGCGCCGATCTGGCGCCGGGGCTGGTGACCAGTGACGCGCAAAAGAAGATCGACGCGCTGCCCGCGGTCAAGAATATGCCGCAGGGCATCCGCAAGGTCGTCCAGGGCGACGCCAAATGGCAGGCCGAGCTGATCAACAACTTCATCATCGCGGTGGTGTCGGGGCTGCTGCTCGTTTTCTCGACGCTGGTGCTGCTCTATCGCCGTTTCCTGTCGCCGCTGGTCAACATGTCGTCATTGCTGCTCGCGCCGCTCGGTGGGCTGCTCGGGCTGGCGATCACGGGCATGGAAATCTCGATGCCGGTCTATATCGGGCTGCTGATGCTGCTCGGCATCGTCGCCAAAAACTCGATCCTGCTCGTCGATTTTGCGATCGAGGAAATGGACCATGGCGTCAGCAAGATGGAGGCGCTGCTTGACGCCGGGCGCAAGCGCGCGCAGCCGATCGTGATGACCACGGTCGCAATGGTTGCGGGCATGGTACCGACGGCGATCTCGCTGTCGGGCGATGGCGCCTGGCGCGCGCCGATGGGCGTGGTCGTGATCGGCGGGTTGATCCTGTCGACGCTGCTGACGCTGCTGATCGTTCCGGCGGGCTTCAGTCTGGCCGACAGCATGGAAAAGCGGCTCGGCCGCTTCTTCTCGCGCAATCTGCTCACCTATGAGGAGGGCGACGATACCAAACCCCATAGCGCGCCTGCTCCGCAACCGGCCGAGTGACCGGGCGCGGCCAAATGTGCCGCGTCGGTTGCAACTTTTGCGGCGCTTCGCCATTTTAGGCGCATGATGGACAAGATTTCGATCCCGGACGAAGCCGGACGCGCCCACCCCCTGCGGGTGGGCGTTGCCGTTCCGACCGGCGGATTGAATATCCGCGTCGTCGCGACCGGTATGCTGGTGGTGATGGCGCTGGTGTTCATCACCGCCAAATTTTATCAGGACGTCCACCCCGCGGTGGGCTTTGTCCGCGCCTTTGCCGAGGCGGCGATGGTCGGCGGGCTCGCCGACTGGTTCGCGGTCACCGCGCTGTTCCGCCACCCGATGGGCATCCCGATCCCGCACACCGCGATCGTACCGCGCAACAAGAACCGCATCGGCGACACGTTGGCGCATTTCCTGCTCACCAATTTCCTGTTGCCGCGCTTGATCGCGCGCAAGATGCAGACGCTCGACGTCGCGGGCGCGGTGGGGGCTTTTCTTTCGCAACCGGCCGAGGGCGGCGGGCGGCTCAAGATCGGCGCCTCGCGGATCATCGCCGATGCGCTCGGCGCGCTCGACCAGCAACGCCTCGGCGGGATGGTCAAATCGGCGATCGCCGATCGCCTCCGCGAACTCGACGTCGCGCCGCTGCTGGGGCAGGCGTTGCAAGCCGCGCTGGCTGAGGGGCGGCATCAGCCCTTGCTCGATGCGATGGTGAAATGGGGATCGAAGACGCTCGAACTCAATGACCATCTGATCCATCAGATGGTCCACGATAATTCAAACGCGATCGTCCGTTTCACCGGGCTCGACGAGAGCATTTCCAACCGCATCGTCGCCGGGCTGTCAAAGCTGCTCACCGAAATGGCGGTCGATGAAACGCATCCCTTGCGTATCCGCGTCGAGGAAGGCCTCGCCAAGATGGCGCTCGACCTGCAGCATGATCCCGAGGTCAAGGCGAAGGTCGCCAAGGTCCGCGACGAGCTGCTCGAGAACAAGGCGGTCAAACGTTGGCTCGACGGCCTGTGGGAACAGGGCCGCGGCGCGCTGCTCAAGGCGGCACGCAATCCCGACACGATGCTGGCGGGGCGGATCGGCGAGCTGGTCACGCAATTCGGCGCGATGCTGGGCGAGGATTTTGCGATCAAACGCACCCTAAACCGCTACGCCCGCCGCGCGGTCGTCGGCATGGTCGACAGCTATGGCGAAACCGCGCTGAAACTGGTGTCGGACACGATCCGCGGCTGGGATGCGAAGACGATCACCGACCGGCTGGAAAGCGCGGTTGGCGACGACCTGCAATATATCCGCATCAACGGGACGCTGGTCGGCGGGTTGGTCGGGGTGCTGATCCACACAGTGGATGTGCTGATCTGACATTCGATCGTCGCCATTTGCCCGATAGGTGTCCCCGGCTCATGGCTCGAAATCGCGCCGGAAGTGCATGAGGAATCCCGCTGGTGACGCCTCGTTTTGCGCGACCTCAACGCTGAAACTGACGACTGTCAGTGGCGGCGCTCCGCCTTCGACCGGTTTGGCCGCTGCATCCTGGACCATCTCAAGCGTGGCCGCCGCCTGCTCGGCCTCGCCGACAAACCGTCCGCTTACTTCGCATGCCGTCCGCGCACAGCGGGCACGAAGCTGGTCTATGCGCATGTTGAGATCCGGAACGGTTTGCAGCTTGGCACGCAGGGCCGCCTCCGCCCGCAGAGCCCACGGCGAGTCTCGTGTTTCCGAAGCAAAACGATCGCGCCAATATTTGTCGTTCCAATAGGTCGGGTCGAGCAGCGTCGGCGCCGGCACCTCCTTTTGAACTTGGGAAACGGGCACGCTTTGCGAGGCAAAGATGTGCCACACGGCAGCGGACGCCAGTATTATTGCAGCAGTCATCAGTAGAACTCCAGATCGGGATCGCCGGTCAGTCGGCCTGGACGGTTCTGCTTGGGGGGTAGGGACAAGGTCGACCCCGATAATATCGTCACGATTTTCTTGTGCGGCCAGCTGTCGCGCGAGCTCCCGGCTGCTCGCAAAGCCGGTCTTGCGCCGCGCTTCGCGCAGCCGCTCGTTGACGGCCGCAACCGACCGGCTCGTCATGTTGGCGATGCTCTTGGCCGTATGGCCCTTGGCCAGAAGAATAAGTATCGTCCGCTCGGGTTCATTCAGCCGTGCAAAATCAGGTGCGGTGTCAGTTTTTTTGTCCACACGCCCATCCTTCGTTCGGCCTCGGGATTGTCAAGCGCGTAACGAGACTGCCGTGGTTTGCATCATGCTATATTTGCCAACCCCTCCCGAAAACTCGGGTAGCGCGGCGTCCAGCCCAGCAACCGTTTCGCCTTGCCGTTCGCAACCCGCCGGTTCTCGGCATAGAAGGCGCGCGCTGCTGGCGATAGGCCGGCCTCGTCGAGGGTTTGCAGTGGCGGCAGCACCACGCCCAGCATCGCGCAGCCCCATTCGACCAACCGATTCTGATGGCACGGCTCATCGTCTGCGAGATTATAGACGCCCGCCGGTCCCCGGAACGACGCGATGACGCCGCTCGCGATGTCATCGACATGGACGCGGCTGAACAGCTGGTCGGGCAGGGCGATGCGGTGCGCGCGGCCTTCGCGGATGCGGTCAAGAATCGAGCGGCCGGGGCCATAGATGCCGGGGAGGCGAAAGACCGAGACATCGCCGCGCAGCGCCTGCCACGCCGCATCCGCGGTATTGCGGTCGGCACGGCGGCCCCTGATCGAGGCGCTTTCATCGACCCACGCACCGCCCGCGTCGCCATAGACACCGGTCGAGGACAGATAGCCGGTCCATGTGGCGGGCGCGATCGCGATGGCATCGCCATAGCGCGCCAGCACCGGGTCTGCGCCATCGACCGGCGGCACCGACGACAGGATATGCGTCGCCGACCGCAGTGCCGCGAGCACCGCACCCTCGTCGGCAAAGGCGATGCTGTCGCCGCGCCCGTCCTGCGTCGTCCCCGTCACTTCCCACCCGCGCGCGCGCAGGCGGGCCGCGAGGTGGCTCGCGGCATAGCCCAGCCCGAAAATCAGCATCTGTCCCATCGCCCGCCTTATTGCGCGCCCCGCGCCCCGCGCCTAGACCCGAAACATGACCGATGCCTCTTCCACCCCCGCCATCCCCGTCACCATCCACCGCGGCGATTATCGCCCGCCCGACTGGCAAGTGCCCGACGTCGCGCTCGATTTCGCCTTGGCCGTCGAGGCGACGCGCGTTGCCGCGGCGCTGTCGGTGGTGCGCCAGGCCGATGCGCCGGTGCCGCTGGTGCTGCGCGGCGACGGGCTGACCCCCGCGGCGGTGCGCGTCGACGGCGAGGGCTGGAACGATTGGCGCATGGACGGCGCCGACCTAATCGTCGATCTGGGCGAGCGCACTGCGGCAACGGTCGAGATCGACACGCTGATCCATCCGGCGGCAAACACCCAGCTGATGGGGCTCTATGCCTCGAACGGGATGCTGTGTACCCAGTGCGAGGCGGAGGGCTTCCGCCGCGTCACCTTTCACCCCGACCGCCCCGATGTGCTGAGCCGTTACAAGGTGCGGATGGAGGGCGACAAGGCGGCCTTCCCGATCCTGCTGTCGAACGGCAATTGCATCGCGAAGGGGGACGGCGCGGGCGGCAATCATTGGGCGCTGTGGGAAGATCCGTGGCCCAAGCCAAGCTACCTGTTCGCGCTGGTCGCGGGCGACCTGGTGGTCAACCGCGCCAGCTTCACGACGATGTCGGGGCGCGAGGTCGAGCTGGGCATCTGGGTTCGCGACGGCGACCTTGATCGCACCGGTCACGCGATGCAGGCGCTGAAGGACAGCATGGCGTGGGACGAACGCGTCTATGGCCGCGAATATGACCTCGACCTGTTCAACATCGTCGCGGTCAGCGATTTCAACATGGGGGCAATGGAGAATAAGGGGCTGAACGTCTTCAACACCCGCTATATCCTCGCCGACCCCGACACCGCGACCGATGTCGATTATGACGGGGTCGAGGGCGTCGTCGCGCATGAATATTTCCACAACTGGTCGGGCAACCGCGTTACCTGCCGCGACTGGTTCCAGCTGTCGCTGAAAGAGGGTTTTACCGTCTATCGCGACCAATGTTTCTCGGCCGACATGGGATCGCCTGCGGTCAAACGCATCGAGGATGTCCGCCTGCTTCGCGCCGCGCAATTCCCCGAAGATGCGGGGCCGCTCGCGCACCCGATCCGCCCTGACAGCTTTCAGGAAATCTCGAACTTCTACACCGCCACCATCTATAACAAGGGCGCCGAGATCATCCGCATGATGGCGACGATGGTCGGCGGCGAACGCTTCCGCAAAGGCACCGACCTCTACTTCGATCGCCACGATGGTGAGGCGGCGACGTGCGAGGATTTTGTCCGCGCGATCGAGGACGGCGCGGGCATCGACCTGACGCAATTCCGCCTGTGGTACAGCCAGGCGGGGACGCCGCGGGTCACCGCGCGGATCGACACCGATGCGGCGACCGGCGAACGCACCCTGCGCCTTGCGCAGACGGTTCCGGCGACCCCGGGTCAGCCCGACAAGCAGCCGATGTTGATCCCGCTGCGGATCAAGGCGTTCGACCGCGATGGCGGTGCTGCGGCAGCCGAGCAGCTGGTGCTGCTCGACCGCGCCGATATGGCGGTGCCGCTGGGCGCAGGCCACAATCGCCCGATGCTGTCGCTCAACCGCGGTTTTTCGGCGCCGGTGATCGTCGATTTCGCGCGCGAAGACGGCGAACTGGCGTGGCTCGCTGCGCACGACGACGATCCCTTTGCGCGGTACGAGGCGTTGCAGCAGCTGATGCTCGACACGCTGGTCGCCGCGGTGTCGGGAGAGGCACGCGGCCAACCGGCGGTGATCGACGCAATCGGTCAGACGCTGGCGGGCGCAGCAAGCGACCCGGCATTCGTCGCCGAGGCGGTGCTGCTGCCCAGCGAAGCCTTTATCGGCGACCAGATGGTAACCGTCGATCCCGACGCGATCCGCCGCGAACGACTGGCGTTGCAGGCCGCAATCGGCACGGCGCTCGAACAGGAATGGCGCACGATCCTGTCAGGCAAGGCGCCGCCCGCGACCGACCTCTCGCGCAAAGCCAAGGGCGGCCGCCGTCTGCGCGGTGTCGCGCTGGCCTATCTGGCGGCGACGGCGATGGACGATGTGCCTGCGCTCGCCTTCCAGATTTTCTCCGACGCCGACGGCATGACCGAACGGCAGGCGGCGCTGGCGGCGCTGGCGCATGGTGACAGCGACGAACGCGTCGCGGCGCTCGACATCTTCTACCAGCGCTACCGCGACAACCCGCTCGTGCTCGACAAATGGTTCCAGGTGCAGGCGTGGTCGCTGCGCGCCGACACCGTCGATGCGGTGAAGGAACTGGCGGAGCATCCCGACTTCACGCTGGCGAACCCGAACCGGGTGCGGTCGCTCTATGGTGCGCTCTCGGGCAATCAGGCGGCGTTCCATCAGGCCGATGGTGCCGGATACCGGCTGATCGCCGATCTGGTCATCGCGCTCGACCCGAAAAACCCGCAAACGTCGGCGCGGATGATCCCCCCGCTCGGCCGCTGGAAACGCTTTGACGACGCGCGCGCGGCGATGATGAAGGCCGAGCTGGAACGGATCTTGGCGCAGCCGGGGCTGTCGCGTGATGTCACTGAACAGGCGTCAAAGAGCTTGATGGGATGAAGGTTTAGATACAGCTGGGGGTTTGGAGCAATTGGTCGTCTAACCGAAAAATGATTGTCTCCTTCGCGCAGAGGGGGGCAGCAAGCGCCTTTTCCTTTCCGACGCTGCGTAGACCAGCAGCGGCCCCTGCCTGCGCGGGGCAACGACAAGTTTGGATTTTCGGTTATAACGTCGTCCCCGTTCCTCTCGCGAGGTCAAGACCTCCATCGATTACGGGGGCGAGCCGAGGAGCAACTCGATTTGGTTGACGGTTAATATGCCCCCAAGATGCGTTACCGCGCTTCCCGATTTCTTCCCGTCCACGCCCGCTAAGCAATTGCATATCGCGCCGACCGCGCTAAACCGGCGCCCATCGACCGAACAGAGTCAGAAACGGGGCTGATATGGCTGGCAACGAACCGAACGCGCGCCCGCGCGCGCCGCATTTGCAGGTATATAAATGGGGACCGGCGATGGCGGTCTCGATCCTTCATCGCGCCAGCGGTGATGGGCTGGCGATTGTCGGCGCGGGCCTGTTTCTGTGGTGGCTTGGCGCCATCGCGGGCGGGCCAGAGGCTTATGCCGCGTTCGTCGCGTGGGTCTGGCACGATCCCAGTCCCGAACCTGACATCTATCATGTGATCGCCAATATCTTGGGCAAGGTCGTGCTGGTCGGGCTGACCTGGGCGTTTTTCCAGCATCTGTTTTCGGGGTTGCGCCACTTCGTGCTCGATACCGGCGCGGGCTATGAGCTGAAATCCAACAAGCTGTGGTCGATCGTTGTGATCGCCGCGGGTGTGTTCGCGACCGCCGCGACCTGGCTTTATATCATGGCGGGGGCACTCTGATGGGCAATGGCACGCATCTGGGCAAGGTCCGCGGCCTCGGCTCGTCGGGACATGGGTCGCAGCATTGGCTGCAACAAAGACTGACCGCGCTCGGCAACATCCTGCTCGTCGGCTTTTTCGTCGTGTCGCTGGTGCGGCTGCCGCTCGGCGATCATGCCGCAGTACTGCGTTGGGCGGCGAACCCGATGGTCGCGCTGGCGCTGATCCTGATGGTGGTCAGTGTCTTCTGGCACCTGCGGCTGGGCCTCACGGTCCTGATCGAGGACTATGTCCACGGGCCGATGCTGCTGCTCGCGACCGTTCTGCTCAATTTCTACGCCATCGGCGGCGCCGCCTACGGGATCTTCACGATCGCCCGGATTGCGCTGGCACCCGTCGTGGCCGGCCCGGGGGGCATGTGACATGACCGACGCTTACAAGATCATCGACCATATCTATGACACCGTCGTTGTCGGCGCCGGTGGATCGGGCCTGCGCGCGACGATGGGCAGCGCCGAGGCGGGTCTGAAGACCGCCTGTATTACCAAGGTGTTCCCGACCCGCAGCCACACCGTCGCGGCGCAGGGCGGTATCGCAGCATCGCTCGGCAATAATTCGCCCGACCATTGGCAATGGCATATGTACGATACCGTCAAGGGGTCCGACTGGCTCGGCGACCAGGACGCGATCGAATATATGGTCCGCGAAGCGCCGCAGGCGGTGTACGAGCTGGAACATGCCGGGGTGCCGTTTTCGCGCAACGCCGATGGGACGATCTATCAGCGTCCGTTCGGCGGCCATATGCAGAACATGGGCGAAGGCCCGCCGGTCCAGCGCACCGCCGCCGCGGCCGACCGCACCGGCCACGCGATGCTGCACGCCCTGTACCAGCAGTCGCTGAAGTACGACGCCGACTTCTTCGTCGAATATTTTGCGCTCGACCTGATCATGGAAAATGGTGAGTGCCGCGGCGTCATCGCTTTGTGCATGGACGATGGCAGCATCCACCGCTTCCGCTCGCAGGCGGTGGTGCTCGCCACCGGCGGCTATGGCCGCAGCTATTTCACCGCGACCTCGGCGCACACCTGCACCGGTGACGGCGGCGGCATGGTGCTGCGCGCCGGGCTGCCGCTGCAGGACATGGAGTTCGTCCAGTTCCACCCGACCGGCATTTACGGCGCCGGGGTGCTGATCACCGAGGGTGCGCGCGGCGAGGGCGGCTATCTCACCAACTCCGAGGGCGAGCGGTTCATGGAACGCTATGCCCCGTCGGCGAAGGATCTGGCGTCGCGCGACGTCGTGTCGCGTTCGATGGCGCTCGAAATCCGCGAAGGCCGTGGCGTTGGCCCGCACAAGGACCATATCTTCCTGCACCTCGACCATATCGACCCGGCGGTGCTCGCCGAGCGGCTGCCCGGCATCACCGAAAGCGGCAAGGTGTTCGCGGGCGTCGACCTGACGCGCCAGCCGCTGCCGGTCGTGCCGACGGTCCATTACAACATGGGCGGCATTCCTTGTAACTATCATGGCGAAGTCGTGACCTTGGGCAAAGACGGACCCGATACCGTCGTCCCCGGCCTGTTCGCGGTTGGCGAAGCGGCCTGCGTGTCGGTGCATGGCGCGAACCGTCTAGGGTCGAACAGCCTGATCGATCTCGTCGTCTTTGGACGCGCGACGGGCCACCGCCTGCGTGACATCATCAAGCCGGGTGCGGCGCAACAGCCGCTGCCGACCGACAGCGCCGATCTCGCGCTCGGCCGCCTCGACCATTTCCGCTACGCCAAGGGCGGGTCGCCGACGGCGGAAATCCGCACCGAGATGCAGCGCGCCATGTCGGCGCACGCCGCGGTGTTCCGCACCGACGAACTGATGGCCGAGGGCAAGGAAAAGCTGACCAAAACCTATCAGCGGATGAACGATGTCGGCGTCACCGACCGCAGCCTCATCTGGAACACCGACCTCATCGAAACGCTCGAGCTCGACAATCTGATCAGCCAGGCGACGGTGACGATGCATTCGGCCTATAATCGCAAGGAAAGCCGCGGCGCCCATGCGCATGAGGATTTCCCGAACCGCGACGATGCCAACTGGATGAAGCACACGGTGGCGTGGTTCGACGGCTGGGGCGGCAAGGGCGGCGGCGTCCGCCTCGATTATCGTCCGGTCCACGAATATACACTGTCGGACGATGTTGAGTATATCAAGCCGAAGGCGCGGGTTTATTGAGGGAGAGCTGGGGTCGGAGTGAAGTGCGGTAATCTGACGCTAGTCTATCTTATTCCGTCAAATGTCGCACGGCATCGCGGCGCTCATGCATCACGCGAACGACATCGACCTTTTTGTCGTCGATCAGAAAGAAGATGACGTGATGCCCGCTGCGCATCCGTCGTAGTCCCGGATGGGCTTCGGCCTCTTCGGGATAGCGCAGGCCGTCAATCGTGAGACTGTCGATGGCCGTTCGAATGTCACCGATGTAGCGACGGGCCTGCTCGCGGCCCCATTGTTCGATGGTGTAATCGGCGGCGTCTTCGATATCTACTTCCGCCTCGGGGCGCACGACGACGCTACGCATCGCTTTCGGGGCCAAACTTTCGTTCGATGAAGGCGTCCCAGTCGAATGGCCGGGGGGGGCCGCTGTCGATGCCTTTCTGAATTTCGCGTCGCAGGGCCTCTAGGCGATCATCATAAGCAATATAGCGCCGCATCGCTTCGCGCACGACTTCGCTCGTCGATCCAAACTCGCCCGACTCGACTTTCTGCCGCGCAAATTTGATGAAGGGTTCGCCGAGGGCAACCGAGGTGTTCTTGATAGCCATGACGCGATACTACCAATATTTGGTAACGCCGTCTAGAACCAGCTTTCGATCGGGTTGATGTCGGAGAAGGGTTGATCGACATCCTGCCCCATGATCCATAATTTCTGGCACGCGATGGCAAAAAAGATCAGCGCGATGGTCCACACGATGAAGGTTTTGCGCGCGACCCAGCGGCGTTCGGCCTCGGCGGCTGCGGCGCGGGCTTTGTAATCAATACCCAGCTCACCCTCGAACTCGGCGACAAGCTGCGCGCGGCGGGTACGCGAAATATTCGCGATACTCGCGTTACTCTCGTCAACTTTCGAACGGCGAGTCGCCATTGTTGCACCCTGACCCAGATAGTCCTGCCATCGGCCATAAGGCACAGCCCCTGCGAAAGCGTTAACTTGGGCCGATCAATCGGGTGCGATCGAGATGAGTTTGATCCGTCCCGTCGCGCCGCGTAGCAGGGTGAGGTCGCGGCGCGGACGGCTAAGCGCGGCGGCGAGCAGGCCGAGCACGGCATTGTTCGCTGCGCCGTCGGCGGGCGGCGCGGTGATACGCAGACGCACGGTGGATCCGTCGATTGTCACGTCATTGCGCCGGGCACCGGGCGTCACGCGCACTTCCAGCCGTCCGGTCGGCGCCGCGAGATTGCGCAGCGCCGCGGTCAGGACGGGATCGGGCCGAAATTTCAGATCGTGATCACCAGCTTGCCGACCGCGCTGCGGTCGCCCAGCTTGGCAATCGCTTGGCCGCCATCGGCGAGGGGGTAGGTGCCGGTGACGCGCGGCTTGATCTTGCCCTGTTCCCACAGCTGGAACAGGCGCGCGACATGCGCCCGGTTGCGCTCGGGTTCGCGGGCGACAAAGGCGCCCCAGAACACGCCCGCGACGTCGCAGCTTTTGAGCAAGGTCAGGTTGAGCGGCAGGCGCGGGATGCCCGCGGGGAAACCGACGACGAGATAGCGACCTTCCCATGCGATCGAACGCAGCGCGGGTTCGGCATAATCGCCGCCGACGGCATCGTAGATGACATTGGCACCGCCCGGTCCGACCGCTTCCTTAAAGATATTCGCGAGTGCCTTCGACTGATCCTTGTCGAACGGCTGGCGGCCATAGATCACGACCTCATCGGCGCCTGCCTGGCGCGCGATGTCGGCCTTTTCTTCGCTAGAAACCCCGGCGACGACGCGCGCGCCGAACGCCTTGCCGAGTTCGACCGCGGCGATGCCGACGCCGCCCGAGGCGCCGAGCACGAGCAAGGTTTCGCCTTCCTGGATATGGCCGCGATCGATCAGCGCGTGGATGCTGGTGCCATAGGTCATCAGCAGCGACGCACCCTCGGCGAAGTCATGGCCTTCGGGCAGGTGATAGACATTGTGAACGCCGACCGCGACGGCTTCGGACATGCCGCCGTTGCCGCAACCGGCGATGACGCGGTCGCCAACTTTGAACCCGGTCACGCCTTCGCCAAGCTCGGCGACGAGGCCCGCGACTTCACCGCCGGGCGCAAAGGGGCGCGCGGGCTTGAACTGATATTTGTCCTCGATGATCAATGTGTCGGGGAAATTGACCGCGCACGCCTTGACGTCGATGACGATCTGGCCTGCGCCAGCGGTCGGCCGCGGCAGTTCGCCGAGGACGAGCGTTTCGGGGCCGCCGGTGGCGGTCGACAAGAGAGCCTTCATCATCTTCTCCTCATATGGTCGCGGGGATCAGCCAGGGCTGGTCCATCGCAATCTTTTTCTCATGCGCGGCGATCGCCGCTTCGCTTTTTTCGGTGAGTGAAATCTCGTCGAGGCCTTGCAACAGGCACATTTTGCGGAACGGATCGATGTCGAAGCTGAAACGATCCTGAAACGGCGTCGTCACCGTCTGGGTGTCGAGATCAACATGGATCGGATCGGTCGCCGCGACTTCCATCAACCGGTCGATGGCGGATTGGGGAAGCACGACGGGCAGGATGCCATTCTTGACCGCATTGCCCGAGAAAATGTCCGAATAGCTGGGCGCGATCACGACGCGGATGCCGAGGTCGCCGAGCGCCCAAGCGGCATGCTCGCGGCTCGACCCGCAACCGAAATTGTCGCCCGCGATCAGGATCGGCGCTTGCTTGTACTCGGACTGGTCGAACAGATTGTCGGGGTCGGCGCGCAGCGTCTCGAACGCGCCCTTGCCCAGCCCCTCGCGGCTGATCGTCTTGAGCCATTTCGCTGGGATGATGACGTCGGTGTCGACATTCTTCAGCCCGAACGGGATGGCGCGGCCTTCGACTTTTTCGATCGGCGCCATGCTATTCGGCGGCCTTGGGGAAGGCAGGGAGCTTGCCGACGTCGCGCGGTTCGTGCTGGATGATCACCGTCGCCTTCAGATTTTTGGCCAGCGCCTTAAAGCGGCCGAAGGAGGCGAGCGTGTCAGCGCGGTTGGTGTTGAAGGTCGGCACCCCTTCGCTGTCGTAATTTTCCTGAAAATGCGCCTGGTCGCCGGTCAGCAACACCGGTCCCATTCCGGCCAGGCGGACCAGCAGGGTGTGGTGGCCCGGGGTATGACCGGGCATGCCGAGCATCACGACGCTGCCGTCGCCGAAAATATCCTGGTCGCGCGCCACCGGCTCGACCTTGCCGCCGCCGCTGATCCAGTGCGTGAAAGGCCGGGGGTCGAGAAAGGCGGAGGGCGGGCTTTGGGTCAGCGCATCCCAATCGCCTTTGCCGATATAAAGTTTCGCGGCGGGAAAATCGGGAAGCTGGCCGGCATGGTCGGAATGGTAATGGCTGATCCCGACGACATCAATATCGCCCGGTTTGATGCTGAGCTCAGCGAGTTGTTCGACCAGCGTCTGGCCCACCGTGGCCGACATATCGCCACTTGCGCTCAATGCCGAACCCTTCAACGCTGACGGCAAGCCCAGATCCCACAGCATCAGCTGGTCGCCGTGGCGGATCAAGTAGCAACTGACGGTGAGGTCGCGGCTCTGCCCCGGATAGGCGTCGGTGTCCGAAAAGGCGTTGAGCCGGTTGACGCGCACCGTGCCGCAATCGAGGCGGGTCAGGCTGACCTTGGCCGTCGCGGGCTTGTCCTGTGCCAACGCGGGGGTGGCGAGGGCCAAGGCCGCTGCGGCCGATGCGATAGCTTTCCAGATCATGCTCTTGGTTCCCTCTGCCGCGCTTTCAATCCATCAATTCCCGCACGTCGGTGAGCCGTCCGGTCACCGCCGCCGCCGCCGCCATCGCGGGCGACACCAGGTGGGTGCGGCTGCCCGGCCCCTGACGGCCAACGAAATTGCGGTTGCTGGTGCTGGCGCAGCGTTCGCCCGCCGGCACCTTGTCGGGGTTCATGCCGAGGCACGCCGAACATCCGGGCTCGCGCCACTCCAAACCGGCATCGGTGAAGATGCGGTCGAGCCCCTCGGCCTCGGCTTGCGCCTTCACCAGCCCAGATCCGGGGACGACGATCGCCCATTTGACACTTTCGGCCTTGTGGCGACCTTTCAGCACTGCGGCGGCAGCGCGCAGATCTTCGATGCGGCTGTTGGTACAGCTGCCGATAAAGATATTCTCGATAGCGACGTCCTGCATTCGGGTACCGGGTTCGAGGCCCATATAGGCGAGAGATTTCGCCGCGGCTGCCTGTTTCGACGGGTCGGCGAAGCTGTCGGGCGCGGGAACGAGCCCGGTGATCGGCACGACATCCTCGGGGCTGGTGCCCCACGTCACGCTCGGCGCAATCTCAGCGGCTTCGATGACGACGGTCTTGTCATACGTCGCGCCGGGATCGGTCGCCAAGCTGGCCCAATAGGCGACCGCGGCATCCCAATCGGTGCCCTTCGGCGCATAGGGGCGGCCCTTGATATAGGCAAAGGTGGTCGCGTCCGCCGCAATCAGCCCGGCGCGCGCGCCGCCCTCGATCGCCATGTTGCTAACCGTCAGACGGCCCTCGACCGACAAGGCGCGGATCGCGCTGCCGGTATATTCGATGACATGGCCGGTGCCGCCTGCGGCGCCGATGGTGCCGGTGATGTGGAGGATGATGTCCTTGGCGGTGACGCCGGGGCCGACCTCGCCCTCGACGCGCACTTCCATCGTTTTGGCCGGTTGGAGCAGCAGCGTCTGCGTCGCGAGGACATGCTCGACTTCGCTGGTGCCGATCCCGAACGCCAGCGCGCCGATGCCGCCGTGGCATGCGGTGTGGCTGTCGCCGCAGACGATGGTGGTGCCGGGCAGCGAGAAGCCCTGCTCGGGGCCGACGACATGAACGATGCCCTGCTCGGCTGCGACCGCGTCGATGTAACGGATGCCGAAATCGGGCGCGTTTTGTGCAAGCGCCGCAAGCTGCGCCGCGCTTTCGAGATCGGCGATCGGCAGGCGGTTCCCAGCCGCATCCTTGCGCGCCGTCGTCGGCAAATTGTGATCGGGTACCGCGAGCGTCAGATCGGGGCGGCGCACCGTCCGCCCGCTCGCGCGCAGTCCCGCGAACGCCTGCGGGCTGGTGACTTCATGGACGAGGTGGCGGTCGATGAAGATCAGGCAGGTACCGTCGGGGCGCTGTTCGACAACATGCGCGTCCCAGATTTTCTCATACAAGGTGCGGGGGCGAGTCATGCGGCTGCCTTAGATCAGCGGCACAACTTTGCAAGCTGGTGGCGATAAGAAACGCAATTTTCGGTCGTGGACGTTGCTGCTCTATCTTCAGATTCCATCTCCATTGTCATCCCGGCGAAGGCCGGGATCTCGCCGGTGAGTCCATCCGAGAGGGTGAGATCCCGGCCTCCGCCGGGATGACTGGGAAGGGAGTGGCGTGATGGGCGGCGCACGCCTATATTCGCGCGATGTCGCTCCCCGCCATCCTCGCGCTGATCCTCGCCACCGTCGTCGCGATGGAGTTCGTCGCCTGGGGCAGCCACAAATATATCATGCATGGCTTCGGCTGGGCATGGCACCGCGACCATCATGAGCCGCATGACAGGATGCTGGAAAAGAACGACCTGTTCGGGTTGTTCGGTGCGGCGTTCAGCATTTCGATGTTCGCGGTCGGCAGCCCGATGATCATGGGATCGTCGGCGTGGGAGCCGGGGACGTGGATCGGGCTGGGGGTGCTGTTTTACGGCGTCATCTATACCGTCGTGCACGACGGGCTGGTGCATCAGCGCTATTTCCGCTGGGTGCCGCGGCGCGGCTACGCCAAGCGGCTGGTTCAGGCGCACAAGCTGCATCATGCGACGATCGGCAAGGACGGCGGGGTGAGCTTTGGCTTCGTCTTTGCGCGCGACCCGGCGAAGCTGAAGGCCGAATTGAAGGTCCAGCGCGAAGCGGGGATTGCGGTGGTGCGCGAGGCGCTGGTCGATTGATCGTCGCCGCGGGGACCGCTGGCAGCCTGATACTTCTAGCTGCGTAAATCGCTAGCGGCCTCCGCCTTCGCGCGGGCGACGGTAGCTACGCCGTCCGGTAGTCCGCCGTAATCGCTCCGCACGTGCGCAAATCTTCCTCATGCCCGACCTCGCGCCAGCTTTCGGCGAGCGCCTGCTGTTCCCAATCGAGCATCGCGGGGTGGACTAGGATATGGTCGACCCACGCCTGTCCGGCGCCGACGTCGAGCCCATAGGTGCGGATGCGGAACGCGACCGGCGCGAAAAAGGCATCGACCGCGGTGAAATCGGTGCCCGCGAGCCATGGGCCGCCGAATTTCGTCAACCCTTCCTCGAACAGCTCACGGATCCGCGCGACATCGGCCTGCAGCGCGTCGGACATCGGCTTGGGCGTCACGCGCACCCCGACATTCATCGTGCAATCGTTGCGTAATGCCGCAAAGCCGCTGTGCATTTCGCACGCCGCGCACTGCGCCCACGCGCGCGCGTCAGGGTCGGTCGGCCACACGCCGTCGTGCCGGTCGGCGAGATAAAGGGTGATGCCCAGCGAATCATAGATGGTGCGCCCCTCGTGGACCAGCGCGGGTACCTGTCCGGTCGGCGAGAAGCTGCGGAAATCGTCGTAATTGGCGGGTTTGGTGAACGGTTCGATACGATCCTGAAACGCGATGCCCAGCGCCGTCATCAACACCCACGGACGCAGCGACCAGCTCGAATAATTGCGGTTGGCGGTGATCAGTTCGTACATGCGTCGCGCTCCTGCCGGACGATGGGGGAGGTGTAGTGTGTTAGAGGCTACCCTTTTGACGCGCTAACAATCGGGGTTGGCGACGCGGCGACGCCCGGTGGGGACGGCAGCTCGCTGAGGTCGAGCCAGCCCGCGTCGTCGCGTTTGTGATAGCTGTCGATCACCGTGAACGGGATGCGGAAGGGAAAGCCCCAGTCGCTGTTCCACATTGCGACGACACCCGTCCGCGTCGCCGGTTCGAAAATCATCGTCGCGCGATAGCCCGAAACCGCGCCCGAATGGCCTTCGAGCCGGTGGCCGCCATAGGTAAAGCTGCGCCAGCCAAGGCCATAGGATGCATCGCCCATCGCCTGACGCAAGGTGCCGCCATAGAGTTTCGCAGTGCCGATGCGCGGGCGGTGGGCGAGCTGCAACACCGATTGCGGCAGCACATCGGGGCGTGACCCCATCATCGCCTTCATCCATTTGGCGAAGTCGACGATATCGCTCTCGACCCCGGCAGCGGCGGGGACGCGCCAATAGGCCGCTTTGACAGGGAGGGTCCGCTGACCGCGGTGCGGTTTCGCCCAGTCCCTGGCGTCGGTCATCCGCTCCATCCCGAAACCGGCGCTGACCATGCCGAGCGGCAAGAAGAATCGATCTTCGACGGCGTTGGAAAAGGGTTTGTCAGCCGCCGCCGTCAAAATCTCGTTCGCCGTATCGAAGGCGATATTCTGATAGGTGTGGCAGGTGCCGGGGTCGCATTGCAGCGGCGCTGCGGCAAGGCCAGTCCGGAGCAGGGCGGGATTCTGACCTTCCTCCAGCTTTTCGTCATAGGCGTTTTTGGTCAGGCCGGTGCGCTGGGCGAGCAGGTCGTCCAGTGTCACCTGCGCCTCGGCGCCGCGCGGCAGGCGCAGCGATGTGTGCCAGTCGGCGACGGGACGGTCGAGATCGAGGACGCCGTCATGGGCCAGCGCCGCCGCCATCGCGCCGGTCGTGGTTTTGGACACCGAGGCCCAACGGAACATCGTCTGCACGGTGACTGGCGCGCCCGTCGACACGTCGGAGACGCCATAGGCGCGCACGAAACGCAACTCGCCGTCCTCGACCACCGCCACCGCCAGTCCCGCCATTTCAGGCCGTTTTGACAGGTCCGACAATTGTCGGTCGAGCGCGCGATAGTCGATCCGCCCGCGCCACTCTGCGGAGGTGTCGGGAAGGTTTTCGGGCGCCTTGATCGGGATCGGGACGCTGGCCAGCGTCTGATCCCCGCCAAAGGCGTGAATACCAAACCAGCCGGAAAAGCCTAATGCGGCGACCGCGATCAGAAGAAGTAAAAAGCGCTGCATCGACCCGTGGTTTTAATGCGACCTCATGATTGATCGCCGTCTTAGCCGTCGCTTCCCTCGCCGTCACCCCTGCAGGGGCTCAGCTCGTCAGATAACGCCAAGCTTTGATCGTGCCGATGGCATAGACCGTCCCATAGAGGAGGACGATCAGCGACGACCAGATTGCGAAGCTGTCGGTGTGTTGCGGCCGCCACAGATGGAGCGGGACAAAGATCAGGGCGCGGAGCAGGTAGATGGCGGTGATCGTCACCAGCCCGGTACGGAGCAAAGGCAGGCGCGGGAGGGCGCCCGCGCCCGAAAAGGCATAGGCGGCCCAAATCAGCAGTACCGCGCTGATCGCCAGCGTGATCAGCGTCGGGGTCCAGTCGCCCCGCGCCGCTGCCCGCGCCATGCCTTCGCCCGCACCAAAAAAGCGATACCAGTCGGGGCCGCCAAAGATGCACGCGACATGGAGCAAGGCCGCTGCGACCGACAGCCCGCCGCCGATCAGCAGCCAGGTCGAACCGGGGTTGGCGGCGACGCTCGTCATCGATTTCAGGCGATATAATGCGCGGTGGTTTTTTCGGCGACGTCCTCCGCCGTCACCCCCGGCGCCAGCTCGATCAGCTTGAACGGGCTCGCGTGATCGTCGCGCCGGAACACCGCGAGGTCGGTGATGATCATGTCGACGACATTCTTGCCGGTCAGCGGCAGCGTGCATTCGGGGATGAATTTCGGGCTGCCGTCCTTGGCATTATGCTCCATCACCACGATGATCTTCTTCACCCCGGCGACCAAATCCATCGCGCCGCCCATGCCCTTGATCATTTTGCCGGGGATCATCCAGTTGGCGATGTCGCCATTTTCGGCGATTTCCATCGCACCGAGCACGGTCAGGTCGATATGGCCGCCGCGGATCATCGCGAAGCTGTCCGAGGAGGAGAAATAAGCCGAATTCGGGACTTCGCTGATCGTCTGCTTGCCCGCGTTGATCAGGTCGGCGTCTTCCTCACCCTCAAGCGGGAAGGGGCCGATGCCGAGCATGCCGTTTTCGGACTGGAGCGTTACCGTCATCCCGGCGGGGATGTGGTTCGCGACCAGCGTGGGGATGCCGATGCCCAGATTGACGTAATAGCCGTCCTGCAGTTCCTTTGCGGCGCGGGCCGCCATATCGTCGCGGGTCCAGGGCATTATTTCGGCTCCCAATTTTTGTCGGAGGGGAAGGTGTCGTCCCAGCCCAGCTTTTCCCATGGGCCATAGACGGGGTTGGGGAACAGGAACCAGCCCTTGTCCCACAGCGCGGCGGCGGCGGGGCCGGTGGCGAGCGCGGTGCGGGTTGCGGCGGGCAGATCCCTGACGTTGAACTGCTGGCTGAAATCGCCGAGCTGGTCGCCGGCGAGGATGATGACGCAATATTTCGCCGCGATGGTGGCGCGGCGCATGTCCTTGCTCGACCCGCCGGCATCGTCGCCCATCAGGAACAGGGTCTCGCCATGCCTGAAATCGCCGAGCCCGGCAGCGCGCAGCGTGTCTTCGCTGCCCTTGGCATTGGTGGCGCTGCGGTTGGTGTTGGCGATCACGGTGATGCCCGCAGCGCGCAGCTTACTAACCATCTCGACGGTGCCGGGCATGGCGACCGCCTTGCCCGCGCCACTCTTTTCCCACTGGTCCCAGATTTTGGGGTCAAAGGCGCTGCCCTTCTCGGCGAACCAGCGCATCGGGCCGAGGTTCCAGATGAGCGTCTCGTCGGCGTCGAACACTGCGGCGAAGGGCTTGTTGCCGCAGGCTTCGAAGCGCGGCGCATCCATGCTGGCACCGGCGGCGAGGACGACGCTATCGGTCGGGCGCTGCTTTATGCGGGCGAGGCCATAGTCGGCGATGCGCGTATTGGTCGCGCGAACGGCGATGGCGGCCTCGGCCGAACCATAGAGATATTGCAGCGCGACGGGCGGCTTGGCGGCTTCGGCTGGCACAGCGGCGGGCGGCGGGGTCGGTGCGGTTGCAACCGGAGCAGGAGCCGCCGCGCAGCCCGCAAGAAGCAGCGAAGCGACGAGCGGGAGCGCGCGCATCACGCCGCCTCGCGCGGACGCACTGTGCGGAACTCGATCTTCTTGTCATAGGGCGCGCCGATGATCATGCGCTTCACATAGATGCCGGGCAGGTGGATGGTGTCGGGATCAAGGCTGCCGACGGGGACGATTTCTTCGACCTCGGCGACGCAGATTTTGGCCGCGGTCGCCATCGGCGCGTTGAAATTGCGTGCGGTCTTGCGGAAGATGAGGTTGCCGCTCTCGTCGGCCTTCCAGCCCTTGATGATCGCAAGGTCGGCAAAGATGCCGCGCTCCAGGATATAGTCCTGCCCGTCGAAGCTCTTGACCTCCTTGCCCTCGGCCACCGCGGTGCCGACCCCGGTCTTGGTGTAAAAACCAGGAATGCCCGCGCCGCCGGCGCGGCAGCGCTCGGCGAGTGTGCCTTGCGGACAGAATTCGACCTCGAGCTCTCCCGCCAGATATTGGCGCTCGAATTCCTTGTTCTCGCCGACATAGGAGCTGATCATTTTCTTGACCTGCCGCGTGCGGAGCAGCTTGCCGAGCCCTTCGCCGTCGATCCCGGCGTTGTTGCTGGCGATCGTCAGATCCTTGGTTCCCGCATCGCGGATCGCGTCGATCAACCGTTCGGGGATGCCGCACAGGCCAAAGCCCCCCGCGCAGATGTGCATACCGTCGAACAAAAGCCCGTCGAGGGCGGCGGCGGCATCAGGGTAGATCTTCTTCATGGGTGAGAGAGCTCCAAGTCCAGAATCTGCGACAGCTCCTTAAGCGCCTGCTCGCCGCTTGTCACCTTGATGGCATGCATACCGAGCTGGGCGGCGGGTTTGCAGTTGATGCCGAGGTCGTCGAGATAGATGCAGGCGGCGGGTTCAACCCCGAGCGCTTCGCACATCATTTCGTAGATCCGCGGATCGGGCTTGCGGACCCCGACCTTGCTCGATTCGATGACATGGTCGAAGCGCGCCATGATCGCGGCGACCTCCTCGGCCTTGGCAAAACTGCGCGCCATTCCGGCGCCGTGGCCGCTGGGCACATTGTTGGTGATGCAGCCGATCGCGAAGCCTTTTGCTTTCAGCGTGTCGAGCGCCGCGACCATCGCCGGGCGCACCGCACCGGCCAGCACCGCGAGGACAGCTTCGCCCTCCAGTTCATGCCCCAAAGCGCGCGCCTCTTCGGCGAATAGCGCGTCGAACGCCGCAGCATCGATCTCGGCCCGCTCGAACTTCGCCCACGCGTTGCCGTCGGGATCGGCGGCGTTGACGCGGCGCACGAAATCGCGCGGCAGCCCGCGCTCCTCCTCCAGCCGGTTGAATGCTTCGAACGGCGACGAGGTGATGACGCCGCCGAAATCGAAAATGACGGTGGTGATGGTCATGGCGCGATGACAATCCCCACTTTGGGGTCTGCTTGCCCCGACAGCATTTCCTTGTAAGCGGCGAGCGCGCCGCCGCCGCTGCGCGTGTCGATGGTTGCGATCCGCGGCGCGACGTCCATGAACGCCAGCCACGCTTCGGCGATCTTTTGCCCGAACACCGCGCCGCCCCAGTCGGCGATGCGCTTCTGGCTGCGGCCGGGGGCGAAAAAGCCCTGACGTGCGGGGCCGGGCAATCCCTCGACGTCGGCCTGCGCGTCCCAATGCGATTTGCCGACGATGATCGACGCCAGCAGCTGGCTGCCGAAATGACTGTGGACGACGCGCGTGACCGCGCCATTGCCGGCCATATCGACCAGCGCGGCAGGGGTTGAGGCGTTGAGCGTCATGATCTGGTCATAGCTGATCACCCGGTCGTAAATACCCTGCGCCGCCAGCGCCTCGACATTGGCAGCGCTGGTCAGCCCGATCGTTTCGGGGCGGTCGGTGCGCTGTTTGAGCGCGAAGCCCAGCCCGATCGCGGTCTTGCTTGACGCGCTGGCAATCAGGATCTGCTGGACGCCATAATCGCCCTCATCCTCGAACTGGTCGGCGATCAGCCAACCGGTGAGGAACAGCGGGCGGAAGACTGGCCAATAATCATGGTCGGCGGCGCGATAGTCGGGCAGCGCCTCGATCCGCTGATATTGGTTATAGATCGGCGGCAGGGTGGTGCGGCGCGGGGTGATGTCGGTAAAGCCGCCCGGTTGGGCCTTGCCGACGGTGAGCACGGCATCGCTCGCCATCGGATAATAGCCGTAGAAGCGATCACCAACCGCCACACCCTCGGCAGTGCTTTCGGTCACGGTGGCGAAACCCCACACCGGCAAGCGGCCCGGCTCGCCCGGTTCGGCAAAGAAATCCCAATATCCCTGATCATTGCCGAACAGCCCGGCAGGCTTGCCGAACACGGCGTAGGTGATGTTGTTCGCGGTCATCGCATAGCTGTCGATATGGACGCGCACCTGCCCCGCTGTGATGGGCGTGTCGGGGTCGGCGACCAACTGGGCCTGCGTAATATCGTCGCGATCGATGTCGATCGCCCAGCGCTTTAAGTTCATTGCGGACCCCTCCGATTGTCGTGCCGCTGTCGCGGAATGGGCGACAGTCATACAGATGCAGCCCGCGCTGACAATCGCGCAAGACGCGCTAGTCAGCCCATCGCGGTCCCGAACAGCGATCCGATCGCCATCGTCACCGCCATGGCGACGGCACCCCAAAAGCCGACGCGCAGGACGGCACGGGCGATGGGCGCATTGCCCGCCCAGGCGCCCAGCGCGCCGAGAATGGCCAGGAAAATCAGCGACGCAGCTGAGACGATCCATGGCAGCGATGGGCCGGTGATCAGCAGCACGATCGCCAGCGGGAGTACGGCGCCGACGGTGAAACTGGTGGCGGACGCGGCCGCCGCCTGAATCGGGCGCGCCGCCAGTTCGCTGGTCAGGCCCAGTTCGTCGCGCAAATGGCTGTCGAGCGCATTGTGTGCGGTGAGCTGCACCGCGACCTGTTCGGCGAGCGGGCGGTCGAGGCCGCGCTGCTGGTAGATTTGCGTCAGCTCTTCGAGTTCCAGTTCGGGCACCGTGGCGAGCTCGCGCTTCTCCTTGGCAATATCGGCCTTTTCGGCGTCGCCTTGCGAGCTGACCGAAACATATTCGCCTGCCGCCATCGACATCGCACCGGCGACCAGCCCCGCGGTGCCGGTGACGAGAATCGTCGATGCGGACGCCCCCGCCGCGGCGACACCAGCGATCAGGCTGGCGGTCGACACGATCCCGTCGTTGGCGCCCAGGATCGCAGCGCGCAGCCAGCCAATGCGGCTGACGGCATGATTTTCGCGGTGCATGGCGTCTCCTTCATTCTTTCGTCCCGATACTAAGGCTTTGGCGCTACGGATTCGGGCGAAGCAAGCCCGATCGCTTGACAGGAGTAATGGTGTTTGAGGTCGCATCCGGCTTTATACAACGCCGCCACGGCTTGAGCCTGTTTGGCCTGCTCTGCGGCATTTGGCGCCTGCGCCGATTTTAGAAGAGTTGCGGCGCCATAGCACCCATTGCTGAACCCCAATTTGCACGCGCGCCCATAAAGGTTGAGCGCCAGCTTGGGATCGCGCGCTGCGCGCATGCCCTTGTCGTGCATCTCCCCGACTTTGTAACAGCCTTCGGCATGGTTCAATTGGCACGCCCGGCCATAGGCGGCCCGTTCATCGACCGCATCTTGCGGGGTCCGGCCATTTTTGTTGCGGAAGTGATTGCCGAACTCGAAACAACCTGCGGCATTCTGGGCTGCGCAATCCGCCTCGAAACGGAGCGAAGGATCATCTTTCCGTTTCGCCCTGATCGCGGCGACGTCCTCGGGGGTGAAAGTAACAATCGGTTTTTCATTGGCCTTGCGCAGCCGTTCCTTTTCCAGATCGGCGACGGACGACGACAATTGCGCCATCACGGCGGGGACGGCGGACAGCGTGAACAGGCAGGCAAGAAGGAAGCGGGTCGCGGGTCGCATAATATTGGCCTCAAGCTAAGGAGCCGACCCACGGCCCCCTTTTGCATAACCCATGCCGCGATCCGATCAAACCAAATCCCCGCGCTCGCACTTTTCCTCAATATTGCAGTTGCAGTCCCGGTCGCGCCCAGCGCGTCTTCACCAGCCGCCCGGTGCCCGACAGGGTGATATAGGCATCCTGCCGGTCGGGTCCGCCGAACGCGATGTTGGTGGTAAAGATATCGTCGGTCGCGACAAATTCGACCAGCTGTCCATCGGGACCGACGACCGAAATGCCGCATTCGCCGATCGTCGCGATGCAGATATTGCCCGATGCCTCGACCGCCAGGCTGTCGAAGAATTTATAGCCCGCGGGGCGATAGAGCGGGATGCCGGGGCCGCCGGGGCCAGCGTCCGGCGCGACCTTGCCGGGGGCGATGATGTTGAACTTCATCAGGCGGCAGGTGTAGGTCTCGGCGGCGTAGAGCGCGTCGCCATCGGGTGACAGGCCGACGCCGTTGGGGTTGTTCGAAGGGAAAATGACTTCCTCGATGAAACTGCCATCGGCCTTGGCGTAAAATATGCCGACGATGTCGTGGCAGCGTTTGGCATAGTCGACCTTGCCATGATCGGTGAACCAGAAGCCGCCATGGCCGTCGAACACGATGTCGTTGGGGCCGCGCAGGACCACCCCGCTGTCGCCCGATTTATAGAGCGTTTCGACCGCACCGGTGTCGATGTCGATGCGTTCGATCCGCCCGCCCGAATAATCGTCGGCGATGCCGTGCGGGGTCAGGTAGCCGTCCGCTTCGGCATAGTTGAAACCGCCGTTGTTGCAGCAATAGAGTTTGCCATCCGGGCCGATCGCCAGCCCGTTGGGACCGCCGCCGGGGGTCGCGATGACCTGCTTTTTTCCGCCGGGCCAGCAGCGCGTGATCCGCCCCGCCTCGATCTCGACGACGATGACGCTGCCGTCGTCCATCACGACCGGCGCTTCGGGAAAACGCAGTCCGTCGGCGATCAATTCGAACTCGGCCATCCTTGACTCCCTTGCTTGTCCACATTGGCTGTGCTTTGCGGCCATCATGCCCGTTCGTTCGCTGTTCGCCACAACTTTTTACGAAGCCGACATCGGCACCACCGACCTGCTCGCCGAGCTGGAGGACAGCAGCCGGATGTTTGCCGAAGAGGACGGTGCGGGACGCGCGTGGAGCCGCGCACACAGCTATAAGGGCTATACCAGCTATGCGAGCCTGAACGACCTGCCCGAGCGCGATCCCGCGTTTCACGATCTCAAACGCCTGCTCGACAAGGAAGTGAAGGCGTTTGCCAAGGCGGCGCATTTCAACCTCGCCAAGCCGCTGAAGCTCGACTCGATGTGGGTCAACGTCCTGAAACCCGGCGGCACCCACAGCGGCCATATCCACCCGCACAGCATCGTGTCGGGCACCTTCTACGTCGCCGTCCCGCCGGGATCGGGCGCGCTGAAGCTGGAAGACCCGCGCCTTGCGATGCTGATGGCGGCGCCGGGGCGCACCGACGATGCGCCCGAACATCTGTTGCCCTTTGTCTATGCCGAGCCCGCCGCGGGCCGCGTGTTCCTGTGGGAAAGCTGGCTGCGCCACGAAGTCATGCCGCACAGCGGCAAGGGCGAGCGCATCAGCATCAGCTTTAACTATCGCTGAGCGCGACTATATCGGCGTCACCTGACCGAACTCCAGTCCCGTTCGTGTCGCGCGAAGTCGAGACACCCATCGGTGTCGCGCCATGTCGATGGGTATCTCGACTTCGCTCGACACGAACGGATCCTGGGGACTTTTAGAAAGACATCCCATGACCGCGACCTACGACGCCGACCTCCAGCTCTTCATCAACGGCGCCTGGCGGAGCGGCGAGGGGCGCGAAGCGCGACCGGTCTATAACCCCGCGACTGCGGACACGATCGCGGAACTCCCCGTTGCGACAGCCGCCGACCTCGACGAGGCACTCGCCGCGGCAGCGCGCGGCTGGCCGGTGTGGCGCGCCAAGACCCCCGACGAGCGCGCCGCGCTGATGCGCAAGGCCGCCGGGATCATCCGCGAGCGCGTCGATCATATCGCGACGCTGCTGACGCTCGAACAGGGCAAGCCGATCGCCGAGGCGCGCGGCGAAGTATTGTCGGCGTCGTCGCTGCTCGAATATTTCGCCGAGGAAGGAAAGCGCGTCGAGGGCCGGGTGGCACAGCGTCCCGCGGGCCAGCGGGCGATGGTGCTGCGCCAGCCGGTCGGTCCGGTCGCGGCGTTCAGCCCGTGGAATTTCCCGGTCAATCTGATGGTCAAGAAGATCGCCCCCGCGCTCGCTGCGGGCTGCGTTGTGATCGCGAAGGCGCCCGAGGAAACTCCCGGCTGCACCAGCGCGATCATGCGCTGCCTGGCCGACGCGGGGATTCCCGGCGACGTCGTTCAGCTTGTTTACGGCAATCCCGACATGATCAGCCGCCACCTGCTGGGAAGCGAGGTGATCCGCAAGGTCAGCTTCACGGGATCGACCGCGGTCGGCAAACATCTGATGAAGCTCGCCGCCGATCGGGTGCAGCGGATCACGATGGAGCTTGGCGGCCATGCGCCGGTGCTGATCTTTGACGATTGCGATCTGGAGAGCACGCTTGACCGCGTCGTGATGCAGAAGTTTCGCAATGCGGGGCAGGTCTGCGTCTCGCCGACGCGCTTCTACGTGCAGGAAGGAATTTACGATGCCTTCGTGGCGGGTTTCGCCGAGCGGACGAAGAAGGTGAAGATCGGTAGCGGGCTCGACGCCGATACCCAGATGGGACCGCTCGCCAACGCGCGCCGTGCACCCGCGCTGGAGGCGATGATCGCCGATGCGACCGCCAAGGGTGCGCGCGTGATCGCGGGCGGCGCGGCGACCGGCAACGGATATTTCTTCCAGCCGACCGCGCTCGCCGACGTGCCGCTCGACGCCGACGCGATGAATAACGAACCGTTCGGCCCGATGGCGCTGATCCGTTCGTTCGCGACCGAGGACGAGGCTTTGGAGCAGGCGAACCGGCTGCCCTATGGCCTCGCCGCCTTTGCGTTCACCGAGAACGGCCGCCGCATCAACCGCATCGCCGATGGTATCGAGAGCGGCATGGTCGGGATCAACAGCTTCGTCATCTCGGCGAACGACATGCCGTTCGGCGGGATCAAGGAATCGGGCTTTGGCAGCGAAAGCGGGCCGGAAGGGCTGGACGGGTATCTGGTGACCAAGGCGGTGCATATTTATTGATCGATCGTCGCCCCCGCGAAGGCGGGGGCCGCGGGCGGCTTGCTCCGTCGTTACTGCTTAAACCGATAGCGGCCCCCGCCTGCGCGGGGGCGACGGTCAGTCCCGCTCCAGCGCCACGAAATCCCTGCCCATCGGCGCCAGATGCGCACCTCCGTCGACAAAGATCGTCTGCCCGGTCACCGCTTCGGCGCGCGCGAGATAAACCACCGCATCGGCGATCTGTGCCGGCGTCGGCAAGGCACTCAGCGGCATCCGCTCCGCGAGCCGCTCGACTTGCGCTGCCGAATAATCGTCGGTTGCCAGCGTCAGCCCCGGCGCGACGGCATTGACCCGCGCGCGGTTTCCGAACGCGACGGCCAGCGTCGCGGTCGTCTGCCACAGCGCCGATTTCGACAGGCTATAGGCGAGCTGGTCGGGGACTGGATGGGCGACGCGCTGGTCGAGAATGTTGACGATCGATGGACGTGTGTCCTCGCTCGCGGCGACAAGCGCCTTCGCGAGCATCACCGGCGCATGATGGTTGACCTGCATCATTTCCGCGAGCGCGACCGCCGACAGATCGGCCCATTCACCCTCGGCGAACAGCGCGGCATTGTTGACGAGCAGATCGGGCGCGCGACCGAATTTTTCGATCACCGCGGGGATCAGCGCATCGACCGCGACGGGATCGGACAGGTCGGCGGCGAAGCGGTGGCTGATCGCGCCGGTCTCGGCCAGCGCGTCGGCCAGAACCGCGTCGGCATCGCCGGGGCTGCGTTTGTGGATCGCCAGCGCATAACCTTCGCGCGCCAGCCGCGCCGAAATCGCGGCGCCGACCCGGTGCAGCCCGCCCGTGACGAGAGCGAGCTTCTGCGTCACTTGCGCGCCCGCCGCATCGTGATGCCGATCTCTTCGCCGTCCTCGGCGATCGCGAGCTTGACGATCTTCACCTCGACCTCTTCGACCTTGTCGTCCTGGATGAACAGCGTGTCGATGATATGATCGGCGACGCTTTCGATCAGCACAAAATGGACATCCTTGGGAATGCCCTCGGTCGCCGCAAATTTCAGGTGCATGTAGTTCTTGGACGCACTGAGCGGCGTCGTCGGATCATAATGATCGGCCATGCTGAGCCGCGCCCGCACCCCGATGCGCAGCGGCTGCGGCAGGTGGGTTTCTTCGGAATAAATGCCGGTCAGCACCTGGGCGATCAGCCCGTCCAACTCCAGCCACAATGTATCGGTCACAAGAAATCCTGTCGAACGCGGGCGACATTCGGCTTTGCATCGCCGCGCTGCACCCCTAAAGCGCCGCCGCATTAGCGAAAGGGTGCGCGTTGGTCGAGTTACTTCCATTGTCGAATATCGAGCCGCAGGCGGTCGAGGCTCTCCTCGACCTCGCTTTCGGGACGGATCGCTTTGGACGAACCGCCTATCGCATCCGCGAAGGCGTGGATGCGGTTTCGGCGCTGAGCTTTGCGCTGGTCGAGAACGGCGCGCTGGTCGGCACGATCCAGTGCTGGCCGGTCGCGCACCGCGACGCCAGCGACGCCGCGACGCCGCTGGTGATGGTCGGCCCGGTCGCGGTGCGCCCCGACCTCCAGCGCGGCGGGCATGGACGCGTGCTAATGGCGCATATGCTGGCGGCGGCGGAAAGCGAGGCTGACGGCGCGCTGATGATGATCGGCGACCCCGAATATTATGGGCGCTTCTTTGGGTTTGATGCCGATGCGACGGGATCGTGGGATTTGCCGGGGCCGTTTGAGCAGAGGCGTTTGCTGGCGCGCGCGGTGAATGGGCATGGGCTGCCTACGGGTGCGGGGATGATCGGGCCGCGATAGTTACACGATCATCAATCCGGCGAAGGCCAGTTGGTGGGGCAGCGGGGTTGCACCGCGAGCCGCGCCCCCTATGTCGGTCCCATGGTTACTCCCGCGCCTTCGCTTCCCAAGGACTTCGCGCAGCTCTCGCTCACCGAGGCTGCCGAACTGCTCGCGGCGCGCAAGCTGCCGCCGGTTGACCAATGGCATCCCGAGCGCAGCGGCGACAGCTTCATGGAAATCCGCGCCGACGGCAGCTGGTATCATGAAGGCGGGCGGATCAACCGGCCCGCGATGGTGAAGCTGTTCTCGACGATCCTGCGCCGCGAAGCCGATGGCAGCCATGTGCTGGTCACGCCCGCCGAACGGCTCAGCATAGCGGTCGAGGACACACCGTTTCGTGCGGTCGAGATGAAGAGCGAGGGGGAAGGCGCGGCGCGCCAGCTCGTCTTCCGGCTCGATACCGACGATCTCGTCATGGCCGGACCCGATCACCCGCTCAGCTTTGGCAGCGATCCCGACAGCCCCGATCCACGGCTCCACGTCCGCGGTGCCATCGGCAACGGGCTCGAGGCGCGGATCGATCGCGCGCTCTATTATGAGATCGTCGAAATGGCGCTGGCCGACCAATGCGATCCGCCGGCGATCTGGTCGAACGGCGCGCAATTTCCGCTGGTCGACCGCTGATGCTGTCGGCGAAGCTGCGCGCCGCGCTCGACAATCTGCTCCCCGATGCGGGCGAGGATGAGGCGTATCTCGGCACGCCCACCTTGCGTGATGCCGCGGTGCTGATCGCCTTTACCGACCGCCCGGACCCCGGCGTCATCTTGACCCAGCGCCCGCAATGGCTGCGCAGCCATGCCGGGCAGGTCGCCTTTCCCGGCGGCAAGATCGACCCCGACGATCGCGATGCGATCGACGCCGCGTTGCGCGAGGCCGAGGAAGAGATTGGCCTCAGCCCGCGCGACGTGATGGTCGCGGGGGTGACCGAGCCCTATCGGTCGGGCAGCGGCTATATCATTACCCCGGTGCTGGGCGTCATCCCGCCCGACCTGCCGCTCGACCCCAATCCCGACGAGGTCGAGGACTGGTTTGAAGTGCCGCTCGACATCCTGTTCGATCCCGCCAATTATCAGCGCCAGCAAGCGCATTGGCAGGGGCAGGACCGGCACTATTACGACATGGACTGGCAAGGACGGCGGATTTGGGGCGTGACGGCGGGGATTATCATCAATCTGGCGCGGCGGATGCCGGTGGGGTGGCACCGGTGAGCGTGCTTCCCGATGCCGAATGGCGGGTGCGGCCGGGGCTGCGCCGCATCGTTGCGGCGCTCAGCGGTGATGGCGGGGCGGTAAAGATCGTCGGCGGCGCGGTGCGCGACACGCTGCTCGGGCTGCCGGTAACCGACATCGACCTCGCGACGCCGCTGTTGCCGCAGGAGGTGACGCGGCGGCTGGAGGTGGCGGACATCAAGGTCATCCCCACCGGCATCGCCCACGGCACCGTCACCGCCGTCGCCAGCGGCGATCATCACGAGATCACGACGCTGCGCCATGATGTCGAAACCGACGGTCGCCGCGCGACGGTCGCCTTCGCCGACGACTGGCGCGACGACGCGGCGCGGCGCGACTTCACGATCAACGCGCTCTATGCCGATCCCGAAACGGGGGCGGTCGATGATTATTTTGACGGCATCAACGACCTGCACCGCGGCTGCGTGCGCTTTATCGGCGACGCGGCGACGCGGATTGCCGAGGATCATCTGCGTATTCTGCGCTTCTATCGCTTCGCGGCGCGCTTCGGGCGTGGCGCGCTCGATGCCGACAGCCACGCCGCCGTCGTCACCGCGCGCCAGTCGCTCAAAAGCCTGTCACGCGAGCGGATAGCGGACGAGCTGACCAAGATTCTGGCGCTGCCCGACCCGCGCGCAATCGTCGGCCAGATGGCGGCCGACGGCATCTTTGCGGTGTTGCTGCCTGAGCTCGATCCGGATTTTGCCGTCACGCTCGACCGCCTGCTCGCCAACGAGGTTGCTGCAGGAGCCGATATTGTCCCACACCGCCGTCTCGCGGGGCTGCTCCCCGCCGATCGCGCGATCGCCGAGCAAGTCGCCAGCCGCCTGCGGCTATCGACACGGCAGCGCAAATATCTGGGCGCGGTGGCCGAGCATCGCGGCGATGTTACGCGGCCAATCCGCCAGCTCGCGCATAGGATCGGGGTCGAGGCGGCGCGTGATGTGCATCTGATCGCAGGCGACGCCGCCGTCGTGCGCGAGCTGGAGGACTGGGAGGTGCCGCAGCTACCCGTCAAAGGCGGCGACATCGTCGCGCGCGGGATCGCGGTCGGGCCGGAGGTCGCGCGGATCCTGAAAGATGTCGAAGCGGCGTGGGTTGCCGAGGATTTTCCCGGCGCCGACCGCGTTGCCGAACTGGTCGATCAGAAGATCGGGCGCACCAACGACTGACGCCAGAAATCGAGTGCGGCGGCGGTTTCCAACGGCCGCGCGAACAAATATCCCTGCCCGAAATCGCAGCCGAGCGCCGACAGCAGGCGTGCCTGATCGGCGGTCTCTACGCCCTCTGCGGTAGTCTTCATGCCCAGCACTTCGGCCAGGCTCTGGATCGTGCGAACGATCGCCACCTTGTCGCGGTCATCGACCATATGTTCGACAAAGCTGCGGTCGATCTTGAGCACGTCGAGCGGCAGTCGCTGGAGATAGGCCAGGTTCGAATATCCCGTGCCGAAATCGTCCATCGCGACGCGCGCGTCGAGCGCCTTCAGTTCGCTGAGCACCGATAGCGCAAGGTCGGGGTCGCCGATGATCGCGCTTTCGGTGAGTTCGATCATCAGCCGCTCGCCACCGATGCTGTGCTTTTCGAGCGCGCCCCGCACCACCGCGGCAACATCGTCGCGCAGCAGCTGGATCGCCGACACATTGACCGAGACGTAGCAGTCGACCGTCTTGCCGCCATTCTGTTTGTCCCAGTCGGCGAGCACTGCCGCGGCCTTGCCGATCGCCCATTGACCTAGCGGAACGATCAGTCCCGAATCTTCGGCGATCGGGATGAATTCGCTGGGCGAAATCGAATGGCCGTCCTGCTTGTCCCAGCGCGCGAGCGCCTCGAACCCGGCAACCTTGCCGGTCGCCAGCTCGATCAGCGGCTGGAAAGCGAGGTGGAGCCGGTCTTCCTCGATCGCGTTGCGCAGTTCGGTTTCGAGCCCGAAACGATTGTCCGACAGCATCGCCGATTCGGGTTCATAGATTTCGATGCGATCGGTCTGCTTGGCGCGCTTCAGCGCAATCTGGGCATGGCGGATCTGGTCGGCGACGTCGATTTCGGTCGCGGGCTGAATCGCGCAGCCGAGCGCGCAATCGACGCTGACCTTCAGCTCGCCGATGCGGAAAGGATGATCGAAACAGCCGCGGATGCGCCGCGCCATTTCGCGCACATCGGCGCGGCCGCCCGCGACGCGGGTCGAAATGGCGAATTCATCGCCGCCGGTGCGCGCCAAAATGTCGCCGCTGCGCAAGGATGATTTCAGCCGCCGCGCGACGGTAATGATCAGCTCGTCGCCCGCCATCGGGCCGATATGTTCGTTGATGCGGCTGAAACGCGCGAGATCGAGCAGCAGGATCGCATGATCGGCGCCGATGCCGTCGGTGACGCCGCGTTGTTCGACCATTTCTTCGAACCCGGCGCGATTGGGCAGGCCGGTCAGGCTGTCCGACACCAGCTCGCGGCGCAAATTGCGCTCGGTCATCATTTCCTGGGTGCGGTCGATCAGCGTCAGCAGGAACAGGCTTTCGTCGCCCGTTTCGGTGGGCAGCGGCCCGATCGATCCGCGCAGGTCGCGCGCCGCGACGCCGTCGCCGATCTGGCAGGAAAATTCCTGGGTGTCCTCGGGCGATTGCGCGGCGCGTTCGATCGCGCGCAGCAGCTGAATCGGGGCATCGGCGCCCGCGGGCGATAGCTTCAGCCGGTCGAACGCGGCGTTGCTGGCGTGCAGACGGAAATTGCCACGCGCGAGCGGGCGGATCAGCGCCGCTGGCACCGGGAGCGCGTCGATCCAGCCGACGAACAACAAGGGCCGGTCTTCACCGGTTCGATCAAGTGGCATAACAGCGGGTTTTGTGCGACCTTTCCCCATTGGTCATGACCTACTGGGGGGAGAGTAAAGAAGCGATTTACGGCAACGGGAAAATACGCTCAGCCGAAACGATTGTTCCGTGGGAAGCCGGTTGGCGGCATCCGCCCCGCGGCGCCGCGCGCGACACGCCATGGCACGAGGTCGGTTTCGGTCCGCGTCCGCCCGGTATCGCCGCCCATCGCCCAGCTTAAACCGTCAGCAAAGACAAAGCTGACCGCGTCGGACAGGCCGCCGTCGCGGTAGCGTTGCAGCATGACGCCCTGACCACGCGCCATCACCGGCACTTCGCTGATCGGGAAGACGACCAGCTTACGATTTTCGCCGACCACCGCGACGCTGTCATCGCCCGGCCCAATCGCGCGGACAATCGCCAGATACGCGCCGGTCTTGAGGTTGACGACGTTGCGGCCCTTGCGCGTTTCAGCGACGACTTCGCCCATCTGCCCGACAAAGCCATGCCCACTTGAGGAAGCGAGCAGCAGGCGGCCCTCCGCGCTCGCTGGAATCATCGCGACGATCTTTGCCTCGGGGTCGATGTCGACCATCAGCCGCAGCGGCTCGCCAAAGCCGCGCCCGCCGGGCAGCTTGTCGGCGCCGATGGTGAAAAAGCGCCCGTCGCTCGCGGCGATCAGCAGCTTGTCGGTGGTCTGCGCGTGCGCGGCGAACAGCAGTTCGTCGCCCTCCTTGAACTTGAACTCGGCCCATTGGTCGGCGGCGACATGGCCGCGTTGGGCCCGGATCCAGCCGCGTTTCGACAGGATGACCGTCACCGGCTCCTTCTCGATCATCGCGTCGAGCGGAATGTCGCGCGCCGGGGCGGCTTCGGAAATCGTCGTGCGGCGCGCGCCAAGCAGCGTGTCGAGGCCGTAAACGCTGTGCAGCTTTTCCAGATCCTTGCGCAGCCGGGTGCGCTGGCGCTGCGGGCTTTCGACCAGCTTGACCAGCTCCTCGCGCTCGGCGGTGAGGTCCGCCTGCTCGCGCTTCAGCTCCATTTCCTCCAGCTTGCGCAAAGACCGCAGCCGCATGTTGAGGATCGCTTCGGCCTGCCGGTCGGTCAGGATGAATTCAGCGATCATCACCGGCTTGGGTTCGTCCTCGGTGCGGATGATCTCGATGATCCGGTCGAGGTTGAGAAAGGCGATGATGTAGCCCGCGACCAGCTCGAGCCGGTCGTCGATCTTGTTGATGCGGTGCTGCGCGCGGCGCACGAGCACGACGATCTGGTGCTGGAGCCATTCGGTGAGCAGCTGGTGCAGCCCCATCACCTTGGGCGTCCGCGTCGCGTCGAGGACATTGAGGTTCAGCGCAAAGCGGCTTTCGAGGTCGGTTAGCCGGTACAGGCTTTCCTTCAGGATATCGGGGTCGACGTTGCGGCTCTTGGGCTCGATGACGATGCGTAGATCTTCGGCGCTTTCGTCGCGGACATCCTCGAGGATCGGCAATTTCTTGTCGGCTATCAGCTGCGCGATCTGTTCGATCAGCTTGCCCTTGGCGACCCCATAGGGAATCTCGCTGATCACCAGCTGCCAGGTGCCGCCAGTCAGCTTCTCGATCCCGCTGTCTTCCCACGCGCCGTCGGCCTTGCCGGTCGAAAAGCGCGCGCGGACGCGGAAACCGCCGCGGCCGGTGGCATAGGCGTGGGCGATCGTCTCGGCGCTGTCGACAACGATGCCGCCGGTGGGGAAATCGGGGCCTTTGACATGCTCGAGCAGTTCGGACAGCTCAGCCTGCGGATTTTCGATCAGCAACAGCGCGGCGCCGATGACCTCGGCGGCGTTATGCGGCGGGATGTTCGTCGCCATGCCGACCGCAATCCCGCTCGCGCCGTTGGCGAGCAGGTTGGGGAACAGCCCCGGCATGATCTCGGGCTCTTCATCTTCGCCGTTATAGGTCGGCTTGAAATCGACCGTACCCTCGTCGAGCCCCTGCATCAGGTCGACCGCGACGCGCGTCAGCCGCGCCTCGGTGTAGCGGTAGGCGGCGGCATTATCGCCGTCGATATTGCCGAAATTGCCCTGACCGTCGACGAGCGGGTAACGCAGCGAGAAATCCTGCGCGAGGCGAACCATCGCATCATAGACCGCGACATCGCCGTGCGGGTGGAATTTACCGATCACATCGCCGACGACGCGCGCCGATTTCTTGTAACCCTGCGACGGATCGAGCCGCATCGCGCGCATTGCCCACAGCAGGCGGCGGTGGACGGGCTTCAACCCGTCGCGCAGATCGGGCAGCGAGCGCGCCGTGATCGTCGATAGCGCATAGACCAGATAGCGTTCGGACAGCGCGCTGCCGAACGGCGTGTCGATCATGCCGGGGACGGGTTCTGGATTGTCGGGATCGTCGGTGGTGGTCGCCATGGTCGCGGCGCGATAGCAAGGCTAGCGCGTCAAGGCAAAGGGCGCGATGCGCTCCCCGGCGATTACTGGCTCAATCCGCATAAGTCTTGACCAGATCGAACATATAATCGCGCCCGACATAGACCGACTTGACCTCCATCCGCTCGTTCAGTCCATGCGCGCCATTGCCGTCGGGATCGCCCCACATGCCGGGGATGCCATAGGTCGGGATGCCGACCGCGCCGAGGAATGTTGCGTCGGTATAGCCGTTCGCCATCGACGGGATGACCTTCAGCCCCGGCCAATATTTGGCGACCAGCGTCTGCATCGGGCCGATGATTTTGGGGTCAAGCGGCGGCGCGGGCGGGGCGGGGCGTTTGGGCGGCAGCTGGGTGATGGTGACGCCGGGGTCGCCGATCACCTTCGCCAGTTCGTCTTTGATCGATTCGATGCTGTGGCCCGGAAAGATGCGGCAGTTGATATTGGCCCCGGCGCGCTGCGGCAGTGCGTTGGCGGCGTGGCCGCCGTCGAGCAGGGTCGCGACGCAGGTGGTGCGCAAATTGCTGTGCAGGAACGGATCCTTGTTGACGATCGTCGCGGCATCCTTGTCGGCGTTGTTTTTGGCCAGCGCGACCATCGCGGCGCCGGTGGCGTCGCCGCGGGCGGCACCCGCTTCGGCAAAGAAGCGCCGCGTCGTGTCGGTCATCTCCAGCGGGAAATCATAATCCGCGATTTTGGTGAGCGCATGCGAGAGCTGGTAGATCGCGTTGGCGGGGACCGGCGCCGAGCTGTGGCCGCCGGGGTTGCGGGTTTCGAGGCGGAAGTTGGCAAAGGTCTTTTCGCCGACCTGCACCGATTGGCCGATCACTTTGCCTTTCCCGTCGCTGTCGCCGCCGCCGCCTTCATTCAGCGCAAATTCGGCGTCGATCAGCTCGCGCTTGTTCGCCGCGAGCCATTCGATGCCGTTGAACGCGCCGTTGGTCTCCTCGCCGCAGGTCAGCGCCATCTTGACGGTGCGCTTGGGCTTATAGCCCTGCTGCTGGAAACGGATCAGCGTATCGACCCACACCGCCGCCTGCGATTTGATGTCGGCGGTGCCGCGGCCGTAAAAATAGCCATTTTCCTCGACCATGATGAACGGGTCGCGCTCCCAATCCTCGCGCTTCGCCTCGACGACGTCGATATGCGCGATCAGCAGGAACGGCTTCGCGGTCTTCGAAGTGCCGGGATAGACGGCGACAAGCCCGCCCTCCTTGGGCTTTTCGGGGATCGCAAACAGGGTCAGCTGGCTGTCGGGAATTCCGGCCGCGCGCAATCGCTTCGCCATGCGTTCGGCCGCCAGCGTGCAACTGCCCGACGACAGCGTCGTGTTGGTTTCGACGAGCTCTTTGTAGATCTCGCGAAACGCCAGCTGGTCGGGGCGCGGCGCCGGATCGGCGGCCAGCGCGGGCGTGGTCAGTGCCAGTGTGGACAACAGCAAAGACGCCAGCATTTTCATCGAATTTCACTCCCCGTTTCGCCTCGCGAAGGGAGCAGAAAGCGCCGCGGGCCGCAACCCGTCATCGCGCCCCCTTGCGAAGCCCCGCGCTTTCGCGCAAGCCGTGCGCCGGGTAGAGGAGACGGCGTGACGACGATTAGCGATGTTCCACCGGGGCCGGTGGCGCGGATGGTGCGGCGATTGCTGCTGGCGATGTACCGGGCGCGCGGCTGGCGGGCTTTGGGACAGGTGCCCGAACCGCGGCGCTTCATCCTGATCGCGGCGCCGCACACCAGCAACTGGGACTTCGTCAATTTCCTCGGCCTCACCGCCGACCTGGGGCTGCGCGCGCATTTCATGGGCAAATTGTCGCTGTTCCGCTGGCCGCTCGGCGGTTTCATGAAACAGATGGGCGGCGTGCCGGTCGACCGCCGCGGCGGCGGCAATGTCGTCGAGCAGATGGTCGCCGAGTTCGCGCGCCGCGCCGAATTCATGCTCACCGTCGCGCCCGAGGGGACACGCGGCAAGACGACGAAATGGCGGACCGGATTTTACCAGATCGCGCTGGCGGCCAAGGTGCCGATGGTCGTCGGTTTCATGGATTATGGAACCAAGACCGGCGGCCTTGGCCCGCTGATCTGGCCCAGCGGCGATTTTCGCGCCGATATGCTGAAGGTGCTCGAGGTCTATCGCACCTGCATCCCCAAAATTCCCGAGCGCGCGGTGCGCTCGATCGACGATATTGTCGGCGACGATGGCCCGGACGAGATGGAGATGCGCGCATGACCGACCTGCTGACGCTGCTGGCGCTCAATTTCGCCGGATTGCTGGGGGTGATCCTGATCCTATGGGCGATTTCGGTGGCGATCCGCGACGTGTCGTTCATCGACGCCTTCTGGGCGTTCGGCATGGTGCTGCTCGCATGGGGCGCGGCGTGGCAGGCGGGGTTCGACGCGTTGCACGCCAAGTTGCTGCTCGGGCTGACCAGCCTGTGGGGGCTGCGGCTCGCGATCCACCTGGGGCTCCGCTGGGTCAAACATGGCGAAGATCCCCGCTATGCCAAAATCCTGTCGCGGACGATGGAAATGAAAAAGTGGCGCTGGGGCAAGACGGCGCTGCTCACCGTGTTCCTGACCCAGGCGCCCTTGCTGTTCATCACCTGCCTGCCGGCGCAGATCGGCATCTGGGCGAGCGGCGGCGCAGCGGCAAACGGCGTCGGTATCCTCGCCATCATCGGCGTGGTCGCGGCGCTGATCGGCATCGCGTTCGAGACGATCGGCGATGCGCAGCTCGATGCGTTCCGCAAGAATCCCGCGAACAAGGGGCAGGTGCTCGACACCGGACTGTGGCGCTACACCCGTCATCCCAATTATTTCGGCGATGCGCTGACCTGGTGGGGGCTGTGGCTGATCGCCGCCGACATCGGGCCGTGGGTCGCGTTGGCGAGCGTGATCGGGCCGATCTTCCTGACCTTCACGCTGACCAAATGGTCGGGCAAGGCGTTGCTCGAAAAAGGGCTGCACAAGACGCGGCCCGACTATGCCGCCTATGTCGCGCGCACCTCCGGATTCATCCCGTGGCCGCCAAAGGCGCGTTAGACGGGGGTCTAGGCGGCGAGGCGAGTGCCGCCGATGCGTCAGCCCTCGGCGACGCCCCGCGCATCCGCGCGATCCTGACCGAAGCCGCGCGCGAGGGCCGCGCGGTCAGCTATTCCGAACTGCTCGGCGATCTGGGGTTCCGTTTCACCCGGCCCAAAATGCGCGCGCTGTGCAAGACCTTGGCCGAGGTCGATCGGCTGTGTGCGCTGGACGGCGAACCCGATCTGGCGGTGCTGGTGGTGCGCGAGAGCGACCGGCTGCCGGGGCAGGGCTGGTGGGTCGGCGGCACGGCGCTGCTGCTCGGTTACGACGGCCCGTGGGAAGGCGCAGCGGCGGCGCGGTTTATCCGCGAGCAGCAACAGGCGGTGTTTGAGTATTGGGAGGGGCGGTGAGGGCGTCCGATCGATTGCGGACGGTCTAGCAGTGTGGCAGTCCATTCTGATGACGCACGATGTGAACAAAACCGCATCAGATTGGGTAGCTTATGCGAGTTACACCGGACCGAATAACGCACCGGATGAGATTTTTGCGTGTGCGTGGGCTTTATACGATCTAGTTCAGGATAGCCCTGAAACTGCGTGGGAAGTCATTAAGGCTGTTATCGATCAGTATCCGGAAAAGGACTTCTACGCGGTAGAGAGATCCGAAGCGCAGGAGGTGGTCGGAAGGCTCGCGGCAGGGCCGTTGGAAGATTTGCTGTCGGCCTTTGGTGTGAATTTCATCGGCGTTGTCGAGGCTGAAGCTCGAAAAGATCGTCGAATAGCTTGGACGGTTGGGGGAGTTTGGCAAGCCGCAATGCCCGATGACATTTGGGCTCGGGTGCAGCGCGTAGCCGATTATACTTACTGGGAACGACCCGCAATCGAATGATCGCTCCCCGCCAAGAAGTCGGCCGTCCTTCCTCGTCATCCCGGACTTGATCCGGGATCCATTCCTGCACTGTCGTCTGGACCCCGGATCAAGTCCGAGGTGACGAATGAGGGGCTAGCCCTACTTCACCAACCCAATCTCGCGCAGCCGCTGCTGCAAATATTCATCCGCCGTAATCGACGTCGGGAACAGGTTCGGATGCGCCGCATCGATACAGCTTTCCAGCGTCTCGATCGGATAATCCGACCGGAAATGCAGAAAGAACGGCATCGAATAGCGCGCGACGCTCGCCCGTCCCGCATCGGGGTTGCGGACGCGGTGGGTGGTCGAGGGGAGCTTGTTGTTGGTCAGCCGTTGCAGCATGTCGCCGACATTGACCGCCATCGCGCCCGAGGGCGGGCTGACCGGCAGCCAGCTGCCGTCCTTGTCGAGGATTTCGAGTCCGGCTTCCTCGGCGCCGAGCAGCAGCGTGATCGTGTTGATGTCCTCATGCGCCTCGGCGCGGATGCCTTTCGCAGGGGCTTCGACTGGCGGGTAATGGAGCAGGCGCATCACGCTGTTGCCGTCGAGCACCGTGTCGTCGAAGAAATCCGGCGCGAGGCCAAGGTAGCGGGCGATGCCCGACAGCAACTGGCCGCCGACGCGGTCGAATTCGGCGAATAATTTGTCATAGACGGCGCGGAAGCCCTCGACTTCGGCGGGCCAGACATTGTTCGGCTGCTGCGCGGCGAGGCGGTGGCCGGCGGGCAGGTCGCGGCCGACGTGCCAGAATTCCTTTAGGTCGACTTCCTTGGCGCCCTTGGCAATCTCGGTCCCGAACGGCGTATAGCCGCGCGCGCCGCCGCCGCCGGCGATGTGATAGGCGCGCTTGGTTGCTTCAGGCAGCGCGAAGAAGGCCTTCGCCTTGTCCCACGCGTCGTCGATCAGCGCCGGGTCGATGCCGTGGTCGGTGATCATCGCGAAGCCAAAGCGTTCGAACGAAGCGCCGAAATCGCGGGCGAACTGGTCGGCGGGAAGCGCCATGGAAATGGTCGGTACAGCGGCAGTCATATCATCATCCATTTTGGGGCGGGGCGTGCGCCGCCGCGACTCTGTTCCGGCATGTAGGACCGTCGGCGGGGCAGGGAAAGAGGCTCGCTCTTTTCAAACCGCCGATGCTTGCTAAGAGAGCGGCATGGCAAAATCATATTGGCTGATGAAATCCGAACCCGACGCCTATCCGTGGGAGCAGTTGGTGCGCGAAGGCACCGGCATGTGGGACGGGGTGCGCAACCACACCGCGAAGCTCAACCTGAAAGCGATGCAGGTCGGCGACGAGGCGCTGTTTTACCACAGCAATATCGGCAAGGAATGTGTAGGGATCATGACGGTCACCGAAACCGCGTTTCCCGATCCGACCGCCGACGAGGGCGCGCCGTGGGTCGTGGTGCGCGTCGCGCCGGTGCGGGCGCTGAAGCATCCGGTGACGCTGGCGGCAATCAAGGCCGATCCGAAACTCGCCGACATGGATTTGATCCGCCAGTCGCGGCTGTCGGTCGGGCGCGTGACTCCGGCGGAGTGGGCGCATATTTTGAAGAAGTCGGAGACGGCGGAGGGCTGAGTTCAGGATCCTCCCTGTCGCGAAGCGATGGGGAGGTGGCAGCGCGAAGCGCTGACGGAGGGGCTTTGGCACAAACGTCGCCGCCCCTCCACCATCGCCTGCGGCGACGGTCCCCCTCCCCATGGCTTCGCCACAGGGAGGATTTTGTCAGCTCTGGCGCAGCTTCACCTGCAAATGCTTCGCCACCGATGGGTGCAGCGGATCGACGAACTCGCACCCGTAACTATTGCCGTCGGCACGGCGGACGATCGCTTCGAGCGGTTGCAGTCCGGGCAGGTTGACCCAGATATGCTTGCCGATCTGCGGCCGGAAAAAGGTGACCATGCGAAAGCCGGTCGATGACAGGTCGAACAATTCGACGTCAAAAGGGTTCAGCCCCGCCTCGCGATAGCGCGCGCGCGCCTGCACCGGGGCGCGCTCGGCGCGGCGGCCGGTGACGGCGGGTCGTTTGGTTTCGATGATGCGATTGCCCAGCACTGCTTTGGTCCCAGCTATTATGTCTTCATTTCGGTGCTTTTAGCGCGCCGGTGGTTACCTCGAAGTGAAGAGACATGGTGAATTTCGTCTACATCGGCGGGGTTTCTGTCACCGTCATCAACTGGCCGGGAAAGGGGGCAGCGAGCGCCACCGCATCGCGCCATTCGCCGCTTAGCCAAATGGAATGCTGGTCGGGATGCAGGATCACCGGCATTGCATGCGGCTGATAGCGGCCGACCAGCCGGTTGGGATCGGTGGCCAGGACCGCAAAACACGGCCAGTCCTCGCCCTGACGGTGGATACCGGCAAAGGCGAAAATCGGCTGCGACGGCACCGAAAACCAGTGCTGACGGCGCGCCCCCTCCGGCCCCGACCATTCGGAAAAGGCGGTTGCGGGGATCAGGCAGCGCAGTTCGGCGTGGCGCAGCGTGCCGATCCAGAACGGGCTTTGCAGGTTGCGGACGTGGGTCACGGGCCGGTCGCCGCGCGGCGGGGGCGGTACGCCCCACAGCTTGGGACGCAGGAAACGCCGCGCGCCGCCGCGGCCATCACTGACGATCACCGGCGCGGGCCGCCCGGGGGCGACATAATCGCCAGTCCAGGGGTCGCCGCCTGCCTCGGCACCAAAAGCTGCGGCGATCGCTGCGGCGGGGGCATCGAGACGGTAAAGGCTTGTCATCGCAGGAGTTTCAGTCGGTCCCGCGCACCCGTCCGCGTCCGGCCTTGACGCTGCTGCGCGCTTTCTTGCTGTCGACGCGGCGCGCCTTGGCGGCCTTGCTGGGCTTGGTCTTGATCCGGCGTTCGGGGCGGACCAGCGCGGCGTCGATCAGCGCCGACAGGCGTTCGCGCGCATCGGCGCGGTTGCCTTCTTGGGTGCGGTAGCGGCGCGCCAGGATGATCAGCTCGCCGTCGGTCGTCATCCGGCTGCCCGCGAGTGTTTTCAAACGCTTAAAGGCGTCGGGGTCGAGCCCCAGCGCATAGACGTTGACGCGCAGCTGGCACGCGGTCGCGACCTTGTTGACATTCTGCCCGCCCGGTCCCGTCCCGGCGAGAAACTTCTCCGAAATCGCGCTTTCGGGGATCTCAGCCACGGGTCGGGGCGGCTCCCTCCGGTGCGGTAAATCCCAACGCGATGAAGGCGTCGGGGAAGGGCGCCTCGGCAATTACTGACGGCTTGACGTCACGTTTTACCACCAGCCGTTCGGCGTGGAGCAAGGTGCGGGTTTTGGTGCCGCCGCGCCCGTAAACCGGATCACCGACGAGCGCGAAGCCCAGCCCTTCGAGCGCGTGGACGCGGATCTGGTGGGTGCGGCCGGTTTCGGGACGAAAGCGCAGCAGGCTGCGACCATCGACAACCGCCAGTTTTTCCCAATGCGAAATCGACGGCTTGCCTTTCGGGTCGCCGACCATCCGCCAGCCCTCTTCAGCGGTCGACACCTTGCTCAGCGGCAGGTTGATCGTGCCGCTGTCGGCGTCAGGCACGCCATCGACGATCGCCAGATATTGCTTCTCGACCTCGCGATCCTCGAACGCGCGGGTGAACCGCCCATGCGCCTTGGGATTGCGCGCCAGCAGCAGACAGCCCGAGGTGTCGCGGTCGAGCCGGTGGACCGCGAGTGGCCAGCGCTTGAAACCGAACTTGAGCAGGTCGAGATGATTCTCAAGGCTGATGCTGCCGTCGCGCGGGGCGTCGACGGGCAGGCCAGCGGGCTTGTCGATAACGAGAGCCTCGCCATCGAGGAACAGGACACGGTCTGAAAGGAGCATGGCGCGCTATAGGCGGCCCATGGCTCAGTCGAAAGCGTAAACATCCATCGCGAGCAGACCATAGGTCGTGCTGTGGTGCAGCCGCTCGGCCCGAGACGGCGTCCCGCCCGCGCCCATCGCGACGAACAGCGGCAGGATATGGTCGGGGGTCGGGTGGTTGTCGACGCCGTGTGGGGCGCGTTCGACGCTATGCAGGACGTCATCGACCGCGCCCGCCGCCATGCGGTCGGCGATCCAGTCGGTGAAGCCGGTCACCCACGTCGGCGCCGGGGCGTCGATCGGTAAGCGCGCCGAAAACAGCGCGCGCAAATTATGCGTAATGCTGCCCGACCCGATGATCAGCACCCCGTCATCGCGCAGCGGGGTCAGCGCCTGACCCAGCGCATAATGCCATTCGGGCGTTGCGTTCGACGCGATCGACAGCTGGACGACCGGAATGTCGGCGTGCGGATACATCAGCGACAGCGGCACCCACGCGCCATGGTCGAGCCCGCGGTCGGGATCGGCGGTGAGGCTCAAGCCATGGTCCGCGAGCAGCTCGACGACCCGCGCCGCCAGTGCCGGATCGCCCGGCGCGGGGTAGCGCATTGCGAACAGTTGGTCGGGAAAGCCGCCGAAGTCGTGGATCGTCGGCGGGGCGGGGGATGCCGTGACCGTGGCGCGGCCGCCCTGATGCGCGGCATCATGATGCGCCGACACGATCAGGATCGCGCGCGGACGCGGCAATTGGGTACCCAGCCCGGCGAGGAAATCCCGCGCCGGGCTGGGCTCGAGCGCCATCATCGGCGAGCCATGCGAAAGGAACAGGCTTGGCAGACGGCGCATCGACATGTCAGGCGGCCTGCTTCAGTTCTTCGATGGCGGCGGTCGCGCGGGTCACCGCTTCTCCGTCCATCATCTGCTGCCCTGCCTCAATGACGGTGACGTCGGTGATCCCGACAAAGCCGAGGACGTGGCGGAGGTAGCCGGTGGCGAAATCATAGTCGCTGCCGACCGGTACGCCGCCCGATGCGACGACCAGATAGGCCTTCTTGCCCGTCAGCAGTCCTTCGGGGCCGGTTTCGGTGTAGCGGAAGGTGCGGCGGGCGCGGGCGATCTGGTCGATCCACGCTTTCAGCGCGGCGGGGATGGCGAAATTATAGACCGGGGCGCCGATGACGATCGTGTCGGCGGCCTCAAGCTCGGCGATCAATTCGTCCGAATGGGCGAGCACCGCGCGCTGATCGTCGCTGCGATCGGCATCGTCGGTGAAATTGGCGCCGACCCAGCTTTCGGTCAGCAGCGCGGGCGGCGTGAGCGCCAGGTCGCGGCGGGTGACGGCGCTGCCATAGCCTTGTTCGACCAGACGGGTGACGAGCTGGTCGGCGAGCAGGCGGGTGGTCGAGCCGCTGTGGCGGGCCGAGGCGTCGATGCGAAGAATATGGGACATATGATGACTCCTTTGATTAGCGTTGAACTTGGAGGGGAAGGGGAGGTGCCGCGAGCCGGGGGAAACTCGCGGCACCAGGGTGGACCGCCGCCTCAAGGGAGGGGACAAGGCGGCGGCCCGATCAGTCCCCCTCCCGCTTGCGGGAGCGGTTAGGGGTGAGGCGAGCGAAGCGAGCATCCGACGTTGAGGAGGCCCACCCCGCTGCGACTAGCGAGCATGCTCGCAAGTCTCGCTGCCCCTCCCGCAAGCGGGAGGGGTGGACGCCCTAGAGGCTGTCGACGAGCACCAGCTCGGCGTCGTCGAGGGCTTCGACCTTGATCGTCCCGACATCGCGCAGCGCGATGCCGTCGCGGGGGTCTGCATCGGTGCCGTTGACACGGATGCGGCCCTTGGCGGCGACCAGATAGGCGTGGCGCCCGGCTTCGAGGTCATAGGAGACGCTTTCCCCGGCATTCACCGTTGCCGCCGCCACACGGGCGTTGGCGCGGATCGGCAAAGCTTCATCGCCGTCGATGCCGCTGGCCAGCGTCACAAACTGGCCCGAGCGATCGTTCTGAGGGAACTGCCGCGCGCCCCAGCCGGGATTGCCGCCGTCCCGGTCGGGCATGATCCAGATCTGGAACAGCGTCGTTTCCTCATCCTCCAGGTTGAACTCGCTGTGCGTCACGCCCGTCCCGGCGCTCATCACCTGAACATCGCCCGCCGCGGTACGGCCCTGATTGCCCATCGAGTCGCGATGGGTGATCGCGCCGGTGCGGACATAGGTGATAATTTCCATGTCGCGGTGCGGGTGCGGGGGAAAACCCGACTGCGCCGCAATGGCGTCGTCGTTCCAGACGCGGAGCGCGCCCCAGCCCATCCGGCCCTCGTCATGATAGTTGGCGAAGGAGAAGTGATGGCGGGCGTCGAGCCAGCCGTGGTCGGCGTGGCCCAGCGTGTCGAATTTGCGAATGTCGATCATGGCCTTGTCCTTTCTGTCGCGCCGCGCCGAGGCGGAATGCCCGACGGCGCTGCGGTGTTGAGGACAAGATAGGGATTGGGATCGTTTCGAAAATAGCGTAGATAGAAATCTATCGTTTCCATAATCGCCTCAATCGTCATTGCGAGGAGCGAAGCGACGCGGCAATCCAGAGCCTGCGCAAACCGCCCTGGATTGCTTCGCTCCGCTCGCAATGACGAGGTGAGGGGCGCGGTCACGTTATTAAGAAACGGAGCACCGGAATGTCGCTACCCGATTACGAAGGCTGGGCCTGTTTCGCCGCGGTGGCCGACAGTGGCAGCTTTACCGCCGCGGCGACATCGCTGGGCATGTCAAAGGCGAGCGTGTCAAAGGCGGTGACCCGGCTCGAAACCGCGCTCGGCATTGCGCTGCTCCATCGCAGCTCGCGCGTCGTCACCGTGTCGACCGCGGGGGCGGGGCTGCTCGGCGAGGCGCAGGCGATGGTCGCGGCGGCGACCGCCGCGACCGAGGCAGCGCGCGGCGACCGCGTCGATCTGGCGGGACCCATCCGCCTCGCCGCGCCGATGAGTTTCGGGATCAAGGTGCTGGGCGCGCCGCTTGCGGCCTTTCTGGCGATGCACCCGGCGGTCGAGATCGAGGTCATGCTGAGCGATGCGCGCCACGATCTGGTGGCGGAAGGCATCGACCTGGGGCTGCGCATCGCGACGATGGAGGACAGCAGCCTGCTCGCGCGCACGATTTCGCCGGTGGCCGCGTCGGTCATCGCCAGCCCCGATTATCTGGCGCAGCGCGGCTCCCCACGCCATCCGCTCGATCTCGGATCGCATCGGCTGATCGGCTATGGCCACCGCGAGCGCACCTTGCCCCTGCGCTTTCATCGCGATGGCGAGGAGGCGACGGTGATCCCGACCGGGCCGCTGTTCACCAACAATGGCGACATCATGATCCCGCTGCTGATCGCGGGCGGCGGTATCGCGGTGCTGCCCGACTTTATCGCCGAGGAGGCGCTGGCGTCGGGTGCGCTCGTCCGCATCCTGTCCGATTGGTCGATCCCGCAGGCCTATCTGCACCTGTTGTCGCCGCCATCGCGGTTGCGCCCGGCGCGAGTGCGCGCGCTGGCCGACCACCTGGTCGACACCTTGAAGCGCTCGTGCACCGGCGCCCACGCGCAGCATCTGGAGTTGGGTTCCGCATAGGAGGGCCGCGAATCCTTGGCCATGGATTCGCCGCGACTCGCGGAGTTCTGCGGGTTAAATCAAAATTAACCTTTTCCCTTCATTAGTTTCGTGGTTAATGTTCCGGCAGTCCACAAGTGGGGTCGGTCGGTGGCATCGCACGATAGCCATGTGATCGAAAAGGCAGGGCTGTCGTGGGAAACAATCAAGGGGTGCCCAATGCGCGTATTGCTGATCGAGGACGAGCCGACGACCGCCAAGGCGATCGACACGATGCTCACGACCGAAGGCTTCAACGTCTATACCACCGATCTCGGTGAAGAAGGCTTGGATCTGGGCAAGCTCTATGATTACGACATCATCCTGCTCGACCTGAACCTGCCCGACATGCACGGCTATGACGTGCTGAAAAAGCTCCGCACCGCCAAGGTGCAGACGCCGGTGCTGATCCTGTCGGGCATTTCTGAAATGGACAGCAAGGTGCGCTCGTTCGGCTTTGGCGCCGACGATTATGTCACCAAGCCGTTCCACCGCGACGAACTGGTCGCCCGCATCCATGCGGTCGTCCGCCGCTCGAAGGGCCACAGCCAGAGCGTCATCAAGACCGGCAAGCTGGCAGTCAATCTGGATACCAAGACGGTCGAGGTTGACACCACGCGCGTGCATCTGACCGGCAAGGAATATCAGATGCTCGAGCTGCTTTCGCTCCGCAAGGGCACGACGCTGACCAAGGAAATGTTCCTGAACCACCTCTATGGCGGCATGGACGAACCCGAACTCAAAATCATCGACGTCTTCATCTGCAAACTGCGCAAAAAACTGTCGCTGGCGTGTGCGGGCGAAAATTACATCGAGACGGTCTGGGGCCGCGGCTATGTCCTTCGCGACATCGACGACGAGGGCAACGAGGTGCGCCGCGTCGCCTGACGCTTCGCCTTTCGTCAAGAATTAACCGAGGGAACCCGGCGCGGAGCAATCCGCGCCGGTTTTCTTTTGGGGTTGAGTTGCGGGGTAGCGGCGACCGCTTCTCCCCTCCTTGGAACGGAGGGGGATGGCTTGGACCAATCCTATTGCCGTTTCCCCTGCCACATGCTGCGCCCGAAATGCCCTTGCTGCGCACTCCCCAGCACCAGCCCCGGGCGCCGCGCGGGCGCCATTGGTGGCGGGACAATCTCGAACCCCGCGATATGGTCAGCAGGCGCGGCGCCGCTGCCGTGCGCCGCGCGCAGGCGGGTGGCTTCGACGGGCCGGTCGGTCTGGATGCCAAAGCGGGTGCCCGCGACCCAGCGCACCGTACCCAGCATCGGTTCGTGACCGGGCAGGAACACCGTGATTCGTTCACCGATATGCAACGCGCCCGGCGCCTGCCCGCCGATGCCGGTTTCGGACACATTGCGGATCGTGACGTCGAATTTTCCCAGGCGCGTGCAGGCCAGCGCCGCTTTGACAAGGCGCGACTGACGCGGCTGGCGCTTTTCGTCCGGAGGAGTTGAGGCTGGGGGAGCCTCGGGAATTGACATGGCGCGACCCATTGCTGTCGCCCGACCCCCACGTCGGCCGATGATTATGGTCCCTTTGTCGCGATAACAGTGGAAGGTAAATTTTCGTATATCTTCTTCGGTAATTATTGCGCGGGCGGCAGTCCGCCAAAGGTGACGATGCTTTCGCTGCCATCGACCGCCAGCGCCGACACGCCAAAGAAATGATCGTCGACAATCACGCCGGGCAGCACCAACTCGGCGGCGGCATCGCCCGCGACCTGGCGGCTGTCGGTCCAGTCGCTCTTGTCGGCGCGGCGCCAGTGGATGCGGTATGCCGCGGCACCCGCGACCGGCGACCATTTGATCGTCGTGTTCGAACTGACCGCGCCGTCGATGCTGACGCTGGCGGGCGCGGGCGGCGCATCGGCGAGTTCGGACGCCAGCACGACATTGAGGGCTGTGACGCGCGCCAGATAGCCAAAATCCATCTCGTCGACCGTGTCGCCAAACTTGCGGCCATTGTCGGTGCGCAGATCCTGATGCTGATGATCATAATCCTCGATCCCGACGGTAAAGCGAATCGCCGGATAGCCGAGTTCGAGGGATGGCAGATGGTCGCCGCCGCGGCGGAAGCGGTCTGGGCGGCGTACCGCCAGCACTTCCAGCCCGATCGCCGGGCTCTGCTGCCCGGCCCGGATCGCCGCCTTGGCCAGCGCGCGCGACGGACCGTCGTCCTCGCCGCCGATGCCGCGCCGCGCCAGCTGCGCCGCGAGATCCTCCGACGCGCGGATACCCTCGCTGAACACGCGCACCCGGTTTTCGACGATGGCGCCGTCGGTCCCCTTGATGCCGCCGACGATATCGTTGTTCAGCATGGCCGCGACCAGCCAGCTCTTTTCCTTCGCATGGCGCGCGAGCAGACGCCCGCCCCACAAACCCTGCTCCTCGCCCGACAGTAAAGCATAGACGATCGTCGCGCGATGCTTTTGTTTCGACATCAGCCGCGCCGCTTCGATCACCAGCGCGGTCCCCGACGCATCGTCGTTGGCGCCGGGGGCGTCGGCGGTGAAATTCATCGGGTCGCTGACCCGGCTGTCGATATGTCCCGCGATAATGATGACATGCGCGGGGTCGCCGCTGCCTTTCTGGATCGCCAGCACATTTTCGACGATGACGCCGTCCGGCGCGCGTGGCCCGTCAAAACGATCGGCGATGCGTTCGACGGTCAGGCAGCCGCCGCAAGCCTTGGAAATGCGGCCGAATTCGGCAGCGCCCCAATTGCGCGCGGCGCCGATGCCGCGTTTCGGATCGGTCGCCGACGACAGCGTATGGCGGGTGCCGAACGACACCAGCTTTTCGACATCGGCTTCTAATCGCGCGTGGTCGGCGGCGGGGGTGGCGTCCTTCGCATGCGCGACCATGGGCATGGCAAGGAGCAGGGCGGCGAGCAGGCTGTGTTTGATCATCCCCGCTTCATGCGGGGTCGCAGGCATAAAGAAAAGCCCCTCCCCGTTGGGGGAGGGGCTTATCCATTAGCGCAGGCCCGAGAAACGGATGTCCTGTACGCGGCCATAGCGGATGTCGCAGGTAAACTTGCCTTGGTCGTAATAACCACCACGGCCCCAGCGACCGCCGTAACCGTCGCGAACAACGACGCGGCCCTTCACCTTGTACCCGTCGCGCTTGCGATCGATGCTTGTCACCTGGGTGACGTCGGTGTTGCCGTAGCGGCGGCTGCCGTTTTCCACCGCGCCGACGCACTGGTTCACAGCGCTGCGGCTGTTGCCATAGCGGTTATAGTCATAGCCATAACCATAGCGCGCGTCGTCATAGCGGCCGCGGCTTCGGTCGTCGTAACGATCATAACGGTCGTTATTGCCGCTCGACAGGATCGCGGCGAGGCCGCCGAGCACAACGGCGCCGGCGATCACCTCACCCGCGCTGATTCCGTCGCGGTCATAGCGGTCGCGGGCAGCGGCGGGGGCGGCGCTCATCAACATCGCGCCAGCGGTGGCCGCACCAATCGCGGCCTTGGTCAGGTTGGTCTTGATAGCCATGGTTCGGTCTCCTTCAGGCGCAGGCGGCAGCGTTGCAGCCTGTTGAAGACTTTTTACCGATTCGGGGGTGACGCGGTGCTGAACCCGTCGCTTATCTGGCGTTCAGCCTTGGTTTTGCCGGCGTTCATAAAAAATCCTCCCCGTCGCGCAGCGATGGGGAGGGGGACCGCTCGCGCAGCGAGGGG